>Ga0102593_1000015_pt1 | contig 679079 bp, 564 predicted proteins | sample AraplaCol_mMS_r2_2_FD_76862 | JGI IMG/M metagenome (GOLD analysis project Ga0102593, IMG submission 76862) | Arabidopsis root microbial communities from North Carolina, USA - plate scrape MF_Col_mMS_r2 (SPADES assembly) (version 2) | ecosystem: Host-associated > Plants > Roots > Endosphere... | reverse complement strand
TGTTTGAATTGAAAAATAGAGATGCGAATTTACAAGGTATGCAGGTATAAATCAATAGAAATTTGGGTTAAGGAAATATTTTTTGGAAATATCGAAAGAGATATTACCTTTGCAATCCCAAAGAAAGTAAATGCCGCGTTGGTCAAGGGGTTAAGACGCATCCCTTTCACGGATGAATCACGGGTTCGATTCCCGTACGCGGTACACGACGGACTTGCTCCCAGATTTTAGAGGGTTGCTCATAAACGAGCAGCCCTTTTATTTTTAATGGCCCATGCCAGGCATCGGGGCTAATTAATAACTCACATTTTCTTTATCCCCATTCCTTTTACCTGTACCCACTTTTTGCTGATAATAGTACCATAAACCCAACTCAATTTATGGAACACTTTATAACCAAAATATTTATTTATTCTATGCCAATGCGGAACCCATTTATGCAAAAGAGGTGATGTTTGTATTTCTGTAAACCCTGTCCCCTGCAAAAGATTACCTAAATTCATAGGGCTAAAACTATATAAATGATTATTTACATCGTTGGGCATCCATCTATAGTTATAGCTATCTAATGGAACTACTATTACTATCCTTCCCCCATTTTTCAATTTTTTATATAATTCTGCTATAAGGTAAAAAGGGTTGGTTGTATGTTCGAGGCAATTGTTAGAGATAGCAATATCAATTGACGCATCTTCCACGGCATCCAATGATTCATAACAAGCGATATTATTCACTTTATTGCAATAGTCCCTGGCTACAGGATTTATTTCAATCCCTATTTTTTCTCTGCAATCAAGGTGTTTCAACAGGAATCCGCCACCGCAGCCAAAATCCAACAAAACATCCTCCTTTTTTATATGTTTTTCGAATTTAAATTTGTTGGCGATACCACCAAATTCTCCAATCTCCTTTTGATAATCATTAAAGTACTCCTCCTGATAATGACTCTCAATTTTTACTTCTGGTTGTTGTTCCATAACTATTGGCATTTGAGATACCTTAGGTTTCCTGATGTCATGGTCTTTCCACATTTGTATAATGTATGAGACATTTATAGCATACAAATAGATTAGACAAATATAACATTTCCAAAGTGGAAAAACCCTGTTGCAACTTACTATGTTCAATGCGGGCTCGTCATTGGCTTCAAAAATACCCGCTATGCTGTTCAATTACCTACCCCCTGCCGCAGCTGGTCCAGGAGTTCAAAGGTATGCCGGTAAACGGCCGGGCTGGCCCGCTGCAATGGTTCATTCTGCTGCACCTGCCTTACAAAATAATCGATTTCATCCCAATATCCATGTTGTACTATAGGATTATTGGCTGCTACCGGAGGTGTGGCAGACTGGTTGCTAAAGCGTGTCAACATACCAGTATTGGAGATCTTTTCAGCAGGTATGCCGGCCAGACGCTTGCCTAATGGCATTACATGGAAAACCCCCGGATAAATGATTTCAATGCTGTTGGCCCGGCTGAGACATTGCAGGCTGTCAGTAAACAGGGTCCAGGAATAGCAGGTAGACAGTTCCAGGGTGCCGGTCGCTTTCTCATGTTGCAGTAACAACTGAAGGTGCATACTTCCTTTTGCCTGGGTGTGCTGCAACAAGTGATAATGTGATACCGGACCAAACAGCTGCAGCACATTATCTACAGGATGACAGAATAATTCCATCAAAGGATCCCCTTCGGGATAGGCGCCCGTAAGATAACGGGCATGGTAGCTGCAGGCGGCGTTTATCTGCTTTTCCAGGCGCTTGTTCAGCGGACTGAAACGTTTATTAAAGGCGATCATACATTTACCGGCCTCCTTATAAGCAGCCAGCTCCTGCCATTCAGCATATGTGGTAAGGGCAGGCTTCTCTACAAAAACATATTTACCAGCCTGCAATGCTTGCTTTACCAAGGGCAGCTGGTGCACGTTCTTCATACAAATGAAAACACCTTGCACCTCCGGATCATTCCATATGATACTGGTATCTGTAATGCCTTCACAAGCGCGAAAAAGACTGGCAGCCTGCTGTGCAACAGACCGCTGCCGGGAGTAGAGATACTTGACACGCACTCCCCGGTTCAACAACACCGGGTACAAGTTGTCCATACTGTGCTGCCCTACTCCCAGGAAAGCAAAACAGGGACTATTGTTGAATAGTCCCTTTAATACCTTTTTTCTGCGCCATTGTTTATAGGTGTCAATTACTGCTTCCAGCATGCTTATACTTTTGTCATTACTGTCCTGAAACTTTCTTTCTGCTGGTTCCATTGATAATCCCCCAGCAGTTTACCGGTAAGATGGCTACCCAGCATCCGCTCTGCCTGCCGCAGCAGGGTGATATCGTATTTGCGGTGAAAGTTGATCCAGCAGCCATTGCAGTTCTGACAGTAGTGCTGTTGTAATGCAATGGTGGCGGCATCGTTAAAAATGTGATCCAGGGAATTTGTATATATATTTCCCAGTTTCAGGTCCAGGTTCTGGCAGATGGGCACATCGCCGTTGGGCAATACTACCAGGCTATCGAAAATAGAGTAGCAAGGCATTTTCAATTCCTTGCGCTGCCAGTACTTATAGAGCTGCAGAAAATCGAGGTTCTCATCGAACTCCTGCAGCCGTTGTATGATATCGGCAGGGATCTCCATGTGAGTTGCGGACTGAAGCGGATCTACTGTATCGAAGTAGGATATATTATTGTAGATACCTATGCGGAGATCTGTTCCATAACTAGCGCACACCTCCATTACATGACGGAGGTCATCAAAGCTATTATAGGGAGAGAGGGTGAACATGACCGAGATGTCAGTTTCCTCATGTAGTGTTTCGATCACGCTCAGAACTTTATCGTATCCATCCTTACCCCGCATGAATCTGTATGTTTCTTTATTGCCGTCCAGTGATATGAACAGGCGTTTAGGCCCGTATTCCTTTACCGCTTTGATCACCTTCTCCGGCGCCAGGCAATTGGATAGCAGATCGAAATTCGGATGATGTTTGCTGAACCAGTCCAATATTTCAAATGCCTGTGGATGCAGCAGGAACTCCCCTCCTTCCAGACCTACGGTGGTTGTTTTACTGATACAATCACTTTGCATGATCTCAACGATCTTCTCCAGTGAAAGATAGGCTACCGGACGCTTTGCCCATATGAGGCAGTGTTTGCAGCGGGACTGGCAGAGATCTGTCGCATAGATCATCAGCGTAGACAATACCTTACTGGAGGGCTGCAGCTGATTGCGTATGAATCGGGCCGCCCTGGAAATATAATCGGCAGTGGTGTACATGGGTATTTTTTAAAGGTAACAGATATAAGCAAAGAGCCCTCCGGCCAGTATCAACAGGAAACATAGTACGGGGATTAGCAGGTAAGCCAGCATTTTAGCCAGCAGGTAATGCTTTTGGTCTTCTTCATATTGCATAGGCGTAATGATTGGATATACTGTATATACACTGCTGAGAGAAAATACCCTTATGCGGCAGAAAAAAAACTTTATTTTAGTAGCTGTTTACCCGATTCCGCGTTCTCATCAATCACTGACGATCAGCAGCACAAACCTTAATTGAAACTGTCTATGAAACACTTCCTTGGATTGATCCTGCTGCTTGGCTTTATACAGCCGCTTTCTGCACAGGAGATCAAAATGAACCAGCTATTGTATGGCGTGGCATATTATGATGAGTACATGCCATATGAGCGACTGGATAAGGATGTACAGATGATGAAATACGCAGGCATCAATGTGGTCCGTATTGCAGAATCCACCTGGAGCACCATGGAGCCGCAGGACGGGGTGTTTGATTTTACACATATTGACAGGGTGCTGAATGCCATGCATAAAGCAGGCATTCATGTAATCGTGGGTACTCCTACCTATGCCGTTCCCACCTGGCTGGTGCGGAAATATCCTGATGTACTGGCCATCACCCTGCAGGGACAGAACCAATACGGGCCTCGTCAGAACATGGACATCAGTAACAAACATTTCCTGTTCCATGCCGAACGGGCTATCCGGAAGATGATGGAACATGTGAAAGACCATCCGGCCATTATCGGTTACCAGATAGATAATGAAACCAAGCCTTATAATACCGCCGGGCCGGAAGTACAAAAGCAGTTTGTAGCGTATATGAAGAAGAAGTTCGTTTCACTGGACAGCATCAACAAAGCTTTCGGGCTGGACTACTGGAGCAATCGCATTAACAACTGGGAGGATTTCCCTTCTATGAACGGTTCTATTAACGCGAGCCAGAATGCTGAATTTGCAAAGTTCCAGCGTAAGCTGGCCACTGATTATCTCTTCTGGCAGGCTGCTATTGTAAATGAATACAAGCATCCCGGGCAGTTCATCACCCAGAATTTTGATTTTGAGTGGAAGGGACACTCTTATGGCATACAACCGGAAGTAGATCATTTTGCCGCCGCCAAAACACTGGATATTGCAGGTGTTGATATTTACCATCCTTCGCAGGATGCGTTGACCGGTATAGAAATTTCCTTCGGCGGAGACGTTACCCGTTCCATGAAAGGAGGCAAAAATTACCTGCTGCTGGAAACAGAAGCACAGGGTTTTCCGCAGTGGGTGCCCTACCCCGGCCAGCTAAGGCTGCAGGCATTCAGCCACCTGGCCTCCGGCGCCAATATGGTGGAGTACTGGCACTGGCATTCTATACACAACTCCATTGAAACGTACTGGAAGGGATTGCTGAGTCATGATTTTGAGCCGAACCCTACCTACGAGGAAGCAAAAACGATCGGGAAAGATTTTCAACGCCTGAGCGCTCATTTGATCAATCTTAAAAAGACGAACCAGGTAGCCATCCTGTTCAGCAATGAAGCCCTGACTGCTTTTAACCAGTTTAAACCAGGCAGGGAAAGCTACAATGACATTCTCCGCCCGATGTATGATGCATTGTACAGGATGAATGTGGGAGTGGATTTTGTGGACCCTACCAGCACCAATATAGAAAACTATCAGCTGTTGATCGTACCAGCCTTGTATGCTGCGCCGGATAGTTTGCTGCAACGCTTAAACCGTTTTGTAAAGAACGGAGGGCATATTGTATATACGTTCAAAAGCGGCTTCTCAGATCAAAATGTAAAAGTAAGAAGCAGCCACCAGCCCGGGATGATCGATGAAGCCTGTGGTATTTACTACAGCCAGTTCACAGCTCCGCAAAATGTATCATTGAAAGGCGACCCCTACCAGGTAGGTAAGGAAGCCAATACCGTAAAGACCTGGATGGAACTGATTACTCCAACTACCGCTAAAGTGCTTGCTTACTACGAACACCCGGTATGGGGGCAATATGCTGCCATTACAGAGAATAATTATGGTAAAGGATTAGCTACTTATATGGGATGCATGGTCAGCAATGCCTTAATGGAGAAAATATTAGCGGATGCGGTGAAGAAAGCAGGCTTGTGGGGAACGGAACAGCAGCTCTATTTCCCTCTTATCATTAAACAGGGAGTGAATGAGCAGGGAAAGAAAGTGCGCTATCTCTTTAACTATTCTGCCCAGCCCACCACGGTTAAATATCCGTTTGCAAACGGCAAAGAATTATTGCATGGAGAGACGGTTAACAAGAACAGCTCTCTTGCGCTGGAGCCATGGGGCCTGAAGATCATAGAAGAGCAATGACCAGCGCAAGCGGCTGTCTGTATGATTACCGGGCCGGCGCCTTCATGGCGTCCAGGCCGTTTTGTTGTACAAGGTCTTTATATGTAACCAGTTTTATCGCACCGCTTTTCACCTGCTGCCTGAATTCAGGAGAGAGCAGCACGCTTAATTCCGCAGAACGGTGCATCGCTACCAGCGGTTTAGCAGCAGAATGCTGGTCTTTGTTATTCATATCTATCAGAGCGTTCATTTCAGGTGTGGCCTCTGCTACGTGCATCACAATGAGGTTTACTTTATCCTGCTGGAGGCTGCCGAGACGTTTAAAGAATTCCTGCTTCTTTGCATCATAAGACACATCGAACATGGTTTGGTAGTTCTCTCCGAAATATCTTGAGATGCCCAGGTGATATTGCTTTGCCAGTTCTTCTATAACGGCGCGCAGTTCTGGAGTAGAGACGGCCGTGCCCATGTGATAATCCACATAATCTATTTTCAGTCCGGAATGCAAAGCGCGTTCTATCTGGGCGGCCAGCTCTTTCTTTACATCTTCCAATTTGTAGTGGCTGTCCAGGAATTCTTTGGTGGAAGGCAGGAAATATCCGTTGCTGTCAACCAGGCTGGGTACAGCGGTTCTGCCCAATACGGGGCCCCAGCGGTAGTATTTCCATTCGCTGTTCAAGGTGAGGTGAACACCTACCGATACGTTTGGGTATTGCTTTAGTACCTCTACGGCTTCCTGGTACCAGGGACAGGCAAACATTACTGAGCTGGAGAAAGGAATGCCTGTTGCGGCTACCTGTTTGATGGCGGTGGTAACAGCGTGGTTCATTCCGTTATCATCCAGACGGAGCAGCACCTGTGGAGCGTGTTGCTGCGCATTTAGTGAATGGTAGAATATTGAGAGGAAGAACAGGCAAAAGCACAGTTGTTTTTTCATGATGAACGTGTTAGTGGTTTTAAAGAGTGCTCGATAAAACAAATTAATAAAAACCCGGCATCATTTTACAGGTATTTTTTATCCAGCAACAGCCTTTTCCACACCAGGTATCCATCACCGGTTAGGTGCAATCCATCATTAGTGTATTGCTTATTCAGGCGGCCTTCGCTATCCAGCAGGGCATGGTAGACATCAACATAAGTACAGCGCTGTTCACGGGCCAGCTGCTGCAGGTAAGTATTGATCATACCAATATGCACTTCTTTGCGCTGGTGGCGCGGAAATTCGGGAAATGTGCCGTTGGTAGGCAGAATGCTTTGTATATAGATGCCTGCCGCGGGCAAGGCGCTACGCAATCTTTGGATGATGGTAGTGTAATTTTGGATGATCACACTATCCGGAATATTAGCTGCAATATCATTGATGCCGATCATGATAAAGACCTTTGCAGGTTTGCGATTGATCACTTCGTCCAGGCGGTTCAGGATCCCGCGGGTTCTGTCGCCACTGATACCGCGGTTCTTCATCTTATTGTTCTTGAATAGGTCCGCCCATTCTGCAAAATCGGTAATGCTATCGCCCAGGAAAATAATCTCACCTGTTTCGGCATCGGGGATGAGCCTGAACTGGGACACTTTCTGCCGGTAATAGGTAGTGCTATAGGTAGTATCATATTGCTGCACACCGGCAGTGCTTTCTGCTTTTTCTATAATGTGCAGCGGTACCTGCTCCTTACCCTGGATGGCATTTCGCATAAAGTCGTCCATCTCTTTGAACTTGCGGGCCATATAACCGCTTACTTCATGCCCTTTGCCTTCGTAGGTGTATAAGGTTACGGGCAGATTCTTTTTCTGCATTTCAGTGAAGATGGTATAAGAGCCGGACATGATCACCCAGCCCGGTGCGGTAGCATCACAATAGTGGTGCCCGGCGGTGGCGTAAGGCACCAGCTGGTCGTTGGTGCCGTGCATCATCAGCAGGGGTAGCGCCGGTTTCGCATATACGCGGTTCATATCGAGCACGGCGCCGGCGAATGACATGACACCGGTGTAGCGGAACGTTTTATAGGTGGTATCGGTGGTCTTTACGAAAGGATTAAATACCAGGTTTAATACGGTTTCGGCGCCGGCGCTGCTACCTGCCAGGAAGAGTTTTGTAGTATCTACCCGTAGAGCGGAGGCGTGTTGGCATAAATAAGTAGTGGCGTCCCGGGTGTCTTCCACTGCCAGGCGGATGGCTTTCATTTTCTCGGGTAAGGCTGTTTCGCAGCCAAAGCTTTTGCCCTTAAGATACAGGCGGTATTTGATGACGAAGATGTTGTAGCCCATTTTTGACAGGCCTTCGGCGAAAGTCGCCTGGCCGGCGGGATCGCCACCGGTAAAGCCGCCGCCGTGCACGAAGAGTACCGAGATACCGTTGGAGGTAGCGCGAGGCTGGTAATGATCAAACCAAAGCGTGTCCGTACCTTTTATGGCGTATACCGTACGGGAAGCTTGTTGTGCGAATAAAGACAAAGGGAATAATAACAACGCCCATAATGCGAGACCGTGGAATCTTTTACTAGTCATGTATATTGGATTTTCTACTTTAACTACTGCTACAGACACTGCAATTATGGAAAAAAACGGGGATTTTTTGGAAAAATTTGGTAATTGGTTTCTTTTAATTACTTTTGTCATCCCAAAAATAAACCGCCGCGTTGGTCAAGGGGTTAAGACGCATCCCTTTCACGGATGAATCACGGGTTCGATTCCCGTACGCGGTACGAAGAAAATTAAGAGGTTACCATATGGTAACCTCTTAATTTTTAAATTATAATGAGCCCTGGGTCTTCTGATCATTTTCTTCTCATAATAAAAACGACACCGGAAGTTCCTCCTGAGCCCATGTAAACTTCTGTGTAGTCAAGTGTTTCCACAAGTTCAAATTGTTGTTCAACCATATAGTTCAATACTGCGGCATATGATTTCCTATTCGTTAGTCGTTCGGAATATTCCTTACCAGCTTTTATTTGTTCCGGTGAATCTCCAAGATCAACCTCAACTTTTAATTTTTTTGAGAATACTCTACCCTCAACCAAAATATAGGCGTATGAGTAAATTGTATCTTGTGTTCGGCTTTCTATGTTAGCTTTCTCAATGCTTTGCGAAACACCAGGCGCAGATAGTGTTATGATAAACACTATTGTTAGAATTAGTTTCATAGTGTATAAGTTTGGATTGTTTAATTCAAAATGCACTGGCACACCAACAGCTTGATAACTTGCAAACAAAGCGCTATACATATATTTGATGTGTCAAATTTTATTATAGGGAAGATCGTAAAAAACCTCAAATCCTGAACAAATCGGTTAGATAATTGTCCCGTATGCGGTACAAAAAAAACATCGGATGATGTTCCCTTTTCCTATTTTATACTTTACTATCTTGTAGGTAAGACGACCGATTTCCATGAAACATTTCATTATCGTATCCCTGTTAATAGTAGCCACACTCTCTACATTCTCACAATCAAAAGACAGCACCTGGCTCACCCAGTTTAAAACCCTCCGCGAGGCTATTTATCACCGTGATAAAGAAGCTACTAAACAGTTCTTTACTTTCCCCATCCCTGGTAACTACATCTGGGCTTTCGCCATGATAGATTCCCCCACCTATGACAGTGCTACCATCCGTGCCATCAAACGCCTGGAAAGCAAGACAACCCCACTTACCAAAAAATTATTTACACAATACTTTGATCAGATCTTTATCCACGAGCTCACTAATTCCCTATTAAAAATTAAAACAAAGGAATTATTGGTAACCGGTAAAACGCTTACTCCGGTACTAAAAGCTGACCAGCACATGGTATACACCCTTAAAGCTGAATTTAGTACTATATATCAGCAACTTACGCTCACCCTTAACATATATGAAAAAGATCCACCACCTGATCAGGATGAGTTTGACAAACGTTGGGAAAGTGTAATCATTTCATTCGTAATGATAGAAGGCCACCTGAAATTTGCAGGACTGAGCATGGCTGGCTAAAAGTCGCCTAACAGCGGCCGTTGTCATCTTCAGGCGATTTGTCGTAACTTCCTTCTATGATCTTCCACGAATTTCCCGATCTCAGCTGGCTAAAGCACCAGATCGCCCAGGGATTCAGCAACCGCCTGGGATGGGGAAATCTTCCGCTGGATACCGAGGGTTTTCCCAGTGTCATCATTCATACCAAGGTCAGGGAATGCTTCCGTCCTGATATTAAAGGGCCCTTTTCTTTTTTTCTGAATATCCGGGGAAATAGTCTTTGTAGTGTAGACAGGCAGACCACCCGCATTGACGAGGACAACTATTTTGTCAGTAACCGCTCCCAGTTGTACACCCTCCAGGTGGAGGAAAATTCCCGCAGCACCGAAACTTTTAATATCCATTTCGGAGAATTCTTCAGTGAATCTGTATTGAATTCCCTCATTACTCCGGCAGACAGGATCCTGGACGCAGGTACTGAAAAACAATTATCGCCTGTTTTATTCTTTAACCAGCTACACCGCAGGGACGCCACTTTCAATGCACTGATCCAGTCCATCTTAAGCTCGCAAGAGGCATTAGGGCCTGACAGACTCCGGTTTGAGGAACAGCTGACTGCCCTCCTGTCCTATCATTTGCAGCAGCACCATCACATTACCAGGATCGTTAACAACCTGCCACCTGTAAGAAAAGCTACCCGCATCGAGCTTTACAAACGCCTTTCCCGTGCCATGGATGTACTTCATTCCGGCTTTTATGGAGCAGTCAGCCTGGACCAGCTGGCAGCGGAAGCCTGTCTTTCCAAGTACCATTTTTTAAGACTGTTCCGTCAGGCGTATGGCTTATCACCTTATCAATATATCCAGGAGCTCCGGATCGAAAGAGCCAGGAGCCTGCTTACAGATAGCGTCATCTCAGTAGCGGATATTGCCGACATTTTGGGATTTGATAACAGTCAATCTTTCAGCCGTCTGTTTTTCCAGAAAATGGGGTTATATCCTACTCAATACCGGCTCCAGACAAAATAGCAATTTTGGTTATCCGGCGGATAACCAGTCTTCAGAACTTTGTATCCACATAAAATTTAAGTTATGTCCAGATCCACTTTTCGAAAGATTGCCATTGTGCTTATTGCCTGGCTTATACTGCTCGGCATATTATCAATACGTGGTTTTTTTGCCGACTTTTCCCGCTTACCGCCACGGTTAGCATTAGCATTGCTGGGCCCCTTACCTGTAGTGCTGCTCTTCCCCGGTTCAGGGGCGGGTAAACGGCTGCTACAACATGTACAGCCACAGTGGCCAATTTACCTGCAGTCATTTCGTATCCTGGTTGAAATAGGCCTATGGATACTTGTCCGTAATGGATCGTTGCCTGAACAGATGAGCTTTGAGGGACGCAATTTCGACATCATCAGCGGTTTGCTGGCGCTTCCGGTAGGCTATTATTGTTTTGTAAAGAAGAGCTGGCCGCCGGTTATCGCGCTGTTATATAATATTACGGGACTTGTTTTACTGGTGAATATTGTCTCTATCTCCGCCTTATCACTACCAGGCCCACTACGCGCTTTTCGCAACCAGCCTGACAGTTCTTTGCTGACCAGGTTTCCCTTAATTTACTTACCTGGTTTGCTGGTTCCACTGGCTTATACACTTCACATTTTTTCCATCCGGCAGAGAAAGTACTTTTCGCCTGCTACACGCCCAATCAATAAGCAGCTGCAAGAGAAAGAATTAGTAAACAGGGAGTGAGCGCTTTTTTTGTAATTTTAATATCATGCTTATCGACCAGGCCACTTATAACCGGAAAAAGCTCAGAAACCAGGTACTTATTTTTATTATCAAGCTGCTGGTCTACCTCGGGCTTACCTACTTCAGCTTCAGCCAGCAAGATCTGTTCAGCAAGTACCATTGGCTGGAACGGACTACTAAATCCGTTTCGATGTTCCTGGCTGCTAACCTCCTCATATCAGTAGGCTGGATCGTAACCATCTTCTGGTACCTGCAAAAGCACCGCCTGCAGAAACTGACACGCGACAATTTTGTGTTGGGTATTAACCGTATCACTTCGGTGCTAAATACCATTTTCTTTCTAATAGCCCTGCTGATCTTTTTTGGACAAAAATTATCTGAGCTGTTCTTCAGCCTTAGCATAGCTGCGGCTGCATTTGCGCTCTTGTCCAAAGACTACATTACGAATATGATCAATGGCCTGATCATTATGTTCTCCGATCAGCTGTCGCTTGGTGATCAGATCAAGGTGAATGAATACCGGGGGAAAGTGCTGGATATAACACTGGTAAATGTTGTGCTCCAGAACGAGGACGACGATATTGTGCTTGTGCCCAATTCCGTGATCTTTTCCTCTATGGTGATCAACCAGAGCAAACAGAACATTAAAAAGTTAACTATAGAATTTGAACTGGATCTCAAACACCATGCTTCGCCCGAAATGATAGAACAGGAGCTCAAGACCGTGCTGCTTCCTTTTTCCAGTAATATAACAGACAGCAGCTTTTCGCTGAAGATCCTGGAGATAAAGAAAGATGCAGTGCATTACAAGGTGCAGTTCCTGATGCCACGGCCGGATAAAGAAACAGAACGCAAAATAAGGCGCTTGCTGAACAGCAGCATCCTGTCATTTTCGGGTAGGGAGATTACAGATCCTTCCTGAAACATACGCTATTGGCACTGTTCACGTACCTTCCAAATTTTGGAATTTGCCGATAGTGATGCTTTTGATACAGTGCTATGGCTTCCGGCTGATTACTCCCGGTTTCCAGGACACAGCTGGTATATCCCAGCTCCCGGGCCCATTTTTCCAATTCCTGTAATAATGCGGTAGCAATACCCTTACCACGGCCGGCTGGCTGTACATACATGCGTTTGATCTCCATAGCGGTATCATCGCAAGCACGAATAGCGCCACATCCCAACGGCTTTCCTTCTACATAGGCTATCAGTACATGCGGGATCGCGCCGATCTGGTTGATCTGCGCGTAATATTCCTGTTCATCCCCATCTCTGATACTCAACTCCTGTTCCAGCTGGCAGGCGAGCAATTGAAAGTCTTCATGAACGGATGATGTGCGTATGATCTGCATATGCGAACTGATTACCTGTTCTCCAGCCAGCTCAAAAAGGTAGTAGTCTTTTCTTTACCGATCAGCAATTTCTCCGGGCTGGGAATCACCAGCTTTACCAGCAGTTTCCTGGCAAAGTAATGTTCCACTTCCTTTACAGCGCTGAAATTGATCAGGTACTGGCGGTTCAGTCTGAAGAATTGTTTGGGGGATACCAGGGCCTGCACCTGGTCAAGCGACTGGCTAATGAAATAGGATTGTTCATCAAAGGTCTTGATGGTGGCAGAGTCATAGCTGATATAGAAGAAAGCTATCTGATCTGTTTGTATGGTGGTGTATTTATTGTCTTTAAATACCAGGAAGCTTTTCTTTCCTTCATCCAGCCCGATCTTTTTTAATAATCCATCCAGGTCCGGCTGATTATTCTGCTGGAAGAAATTTTTGAAGTTCTCCACTTTTTCAAAGGCCAGCTCGAGGTCTTCTTTGGAGAAGGGCTTTAACAGGTAGTCCACACCATTGGCCTTGATCGCGTCCATGGAGTATTCTCCATAGGCGGTGCAAAACACTACCGGGCACTGGATCTTTACAGCTTTGAAGATCTCGAAGCTTAATCCGTCTGAAAGTTGTATATCCATAAAGATGAGGTCAGGCGCTTCATTGCGGGAAAGGTAATTCACCGCACTTTCGATGCTCTGCAGCTGTGCAAGGATCACCGCATTGGGCCTTGTTTTTTCAATCAGGGCCGCGAGCGACTTAGCGGCTTTCAATTCGTCTTCAATGATGATGACCTTCATGAATGATGGGAAGTTTTACTGTGAACAATGTTTCACCAGGCTGGATCACTACTGTCTTATCCAACAGGTGGGTATAACGCTGATTGATATTCTCGAGCCCCAATCCTGTAGAAGCTTCCGGTGTTTTTTTCAGCTGCAGCGTATTCTCTACAACAATAAAGCCGTTCTCTGAATACAGGTTGATCTGCAGTGGACGATCCAACGACACAATATTATGCTTAATGGCATTTTCGATCAGCAGTTGTAGTGTAAAAGGCGGGATCAGTGAGTTATAGTACTCTTTACTGATCTTAACAGACAGGTCTATGCCCTCCTCAAAACGCGCCTTTAACAGGAACATGTAAGCATTCAGGATATCGAGCTCTTCTGACAGCCTGATAAGGTTCTGTTTACGGCTTTCCAGGGTGAAACGATAAAAGTCTGAGAGTTTTAGAATAAATGGTACTGTCTGCGCATCCCCGTTCTCCACCATGTATTTCAGGGTATTCAAACTGTTAAACAGGAAGTGTGGGTTTACCTGCTGTTTCAGCAGCTCATACTGTGCACTCAGGTTATCGCCTTTGGTACGCTCCAGCTCTATGCCTACCTGCTGGTTCTGATAGCCCTGGAACAAAAGATAAAGGAACAGGTAGAACATCAGATTGATCAGGATCCCCCTCACTTCTACCATGAGCATTACAGGGCCAAAGTCCAGATGCGCCAGCAGGTACTGCTGAATAAGGGCCAGGATAAACATCACTATTAATCCTACTAACAGGCTTTTGATCATCCGCATTACAGAGAATCCTGCTGCAACATCCCGCGAAGAATAAGCGGGGAATGTGATGATATTGTAATACCATACAAAAAGTGCGAACAGAAATGTAACGGCCGAATTAACAATTGCCTCGTAAGGATTAAAGTGATGTTCAGCAATCTTAGGTACAGAGGCCAGGATGCCCAGAAAAAGTGAGCTAAGCCAAATTAACCTGCCTGAAACTTTAAATGTTTTCTTTTTCATATAGTTAACTCAAAACTAAGAATCACCGGCATATTATACCTAAAAATCTTGTTGGGCCTGTTTATACCAGGTTGATCGTAACATCGATATTACCCCTGGTAAGTTTGGAATACGGACATGTTTGGTGTGCTATATCCAACAGCTTGCGGCCCACTTCGGGATCCAGACCAGGCAGGCTGACATTGAGACGAGCGCGAAGGGTGTAGCCACCGTCTGCCTGCACCAGGTCTATCTCAGTATCAACAGCCAGATCAGCAGGCACTCTTACTTTGCTCTGGGCAGCGGCAATACCTATTGCACCAATAAAACAAGCTGACCAGCCAGCGGCGAAGAGCTGTTCCGGGTTAGTACCCTCGCCATGTGCGCCGGGAGATGTCAGCTTAATATTAAGGCGGCCGTCAGAACTCTGCGATTGACCATCGCGTCCGCCAGTGGTATGTGTTTTACCTGTGTAAATTACTTTGATTGCGTTTGTTGCATTGATTGCTTGTGACATATACTTTTGTTTTTATTGTTTTTAAATGATGATGTAAAATTACGCCTGCTGTGAGCCTGGGGCAATCGCTAAACAGACAGTTGGACGAAGTAAGCGCTGAACCAGACATTTTCAGGCCTCAATTGGCAGACTGAAAACCAGACCTGGCGGCAGCAGTAATATGGCCATTGGCATTATCCTGTACAAGGCCGATCAGTTCCCAGCCGTTCTCAGTAAAGTCATCCGGCAATTGGATACTGGCGTTTTTCTTAGCAGCGCTGAGCGGGAAATGCACCATACGGCGTACTACCTGTGCATGAGATAATTTCCGCCCCGAGTTCTCGCCTGCTTTCACATTGCTTTGGGCTGCCCGCTGTACCAGGGCCAACACCAATTCAGCATCTTTTGCGTTACCGGTTTCCTCATATGCTACATTCAGCTTATTACCATCTTTTCGCGCATTCAATGTTAATGTACCTTTTGCCTGCTCTGCCAGCCCGGCGGAGATCGCCTGCAGAATAGCCCCCGTATTGGAACCTACATATTCTGAAGCGCCATTCACTACGATCTGCGGCGTGTAGATAGTTCTGAGATTCATCCATTGTGCATACTGCCCCTGCCTGTTTGAATACGCTGCATCGCTGAAGCGGTCTTTCCAACCCTGGTGATCCCAGTAGTCTACGTGAAAGGCCAGGAGGTAGATCTCTTTGTTCCCGTTATCCTTTTGGAGCTCTTCCAGGAACTTGTCTGCAGGCGGACAGCTGGAGCAACCTTCTGAAGTGAAGAGTTCTACTACTGCGAAACCTTTACCATTGCTCTCTGTTTTCAGATCTTTCATTGCTTTTTCGTTACGCATATTTACAAATGCAGCCGATACAACCAGCACAGCGGCCAGACCGGCGATAATCAATACTGTTTTCATATCTGATGTTTTTGATTTCATGACACAAATCTATGTACAGCACGGGCCGGGGACTAAGTACTACCTGCCTAAAGCGGCAAACTCGCACCTGAACCCGGCATATCGCTACCTCAGAAAAACGTGAGATATCAATGGGGTCCCTGATCAACTTACATATGAGTATTTTTCAGGTATTATAAATTTATTTTTTTATGTCCTTTGGACTATGTAAATTAGTATTCGATGTTGTCATATACCGATAGTCTACCTACTGAAAGTAATATGACTTCCCTATAGCCACCTCTTATGAACTTCCACCTTTAATTTACTGAGGTTGTATGACCAATCAACCGGATGTCCGGTAACGTAACAGTCATGTGCACAATGACCGACGGGTTCGTACTGCCTACCAGAAAGCGGCCGTTTACCATTCCAAACCTCTCTTATGATCCCACCAAACATGGTTGCCTGATCTGTTCAGCGATCTGATGCCGTTTTGTCTTTAATCATTTTATCAAACAAAAAGCTATGAAGTGTAGAATTATAGTCGTGATGTTGTTCTTACTTAGCTCGGCACCCGCTTTTGCCCAGTTAAAAGTAGGTTCCAACCCCAGCCAGATCAACAAATCTTCCATACTGGAACTGGAGAGCACGCGCCAAGGTCTTTTGCTGCCTCGCATACCAGGCGCAAATCTTACTGCAGCCCCATTAAATGCAGCCCCCGACGGTATGATCATTTATGTTTCTGATTCTGCCAGCCTCTTTATCCGGAAGAATGGCATATGGCAAAAAATGTCGGTAGACAGTGTGTCCAATAATGGCAACTGGAATACTACCGGTAATGCAGGCCTTGATTCCACTAAAAACTTCCTGGGCACCACCGATCAGCAGGCATTGATCTTTAAGACCAACAATGCCGAAAGAATGCGCTTTATGGCCAATGGAAATATCAAAGTGGCTGCAGGTACCATTCCATCTGGCACCGATCAGCTGCAGGTGATCGTAATAGATCCCACAACAGGAGAATTATTACAACGTACCATGGCTGCATCTGCATTTAACAATGCCATCGTCTCGCTAAACGGACTACGGGATAGTGTACAAACCTTTGCCGTAGACAGCGCAGTCACAAAAGACGTCACGATCAACTCAGCAGCAGGTGTACACACATTTAATCTTCCAACACAGGACGGGAACGGTACTACTTCGCGTGGTCTCTTATCTTATGCAGACTGGCTGCGTTTTGATTCATCTGCCAGGTTCCAGATACTCCAAACATTATTCTCCAATACGCCCAACGCAAACGGTGTAAGCCTCAACAATGGTACACTCACCCTGCATGCTGCTGATGCCACTAATCCAGGCGCTGTTTCTGTAGGTGATCAGACCTTTGGCGGTAACAAAACTTTCCAGAACAATGTACAGGTTGGAGGTAATACCACCCTGGACGGCAAACTGACCATCACTACCATCGGGGCCGCAGCGCCAACAGACAGTAATAATGTGCTGATACGGCAAACCGATGGCACCATTGTGAAAAAACTGCTGGATGCAAATGCCTTTAAGACACTGGTTACCGGTAAAGATCCTGGTTCAGTAAATGATATCAATATTGACAGCAGCTCTTCTTCACAAACCATTATCAATGTACCGGATGCTTCTACTACTGTAAGAGGCGTAGTGAACCTGGCAAGCGGCCAGACCTTCGCCGGTTACAAAAGCTTTCGGGACTCGCTTGCAGTCGGCGTTGCGGAGGGCACCAAAGGTAATTCCACCTTTCAGGTTACCGGTTCCGTCGCTACCAACCTTACCAAGGTAACTACCAGCTATAGCGTGAACGCAGGCGATAATACGGTACTCGCAGATGCCACCGGCGGCGCCCTCACCATTACATTGCCCGCACCCGGCACCATTGCAGGCCGCATGTACACCATCAAGAAAATAGGCAGCGGCGGTATAGATAAAGAAGTAACGATCACCACATCCGGTGGAACCATCGATGGCAACGCCAATTACATTATCTATAACGACTGGACCTTTGTAACGCTCCAGACCGATGGTACAGACTGGTATGTGATCAAAAAGTAGCCTTTCAACCAGCTGCTATGAGCAAAATACTTAGAACAATCCTGCCAGCAGTTTTACTGCTGTTACTACCCCTCTTGCTGGTTGCCCAGCAGCTGAAGCTGGGAAATAACCCGGCAACTATCAATAAGGCAGCGGTACTGGAACTGGAGAGCAGCAAGCAAGGGCTGCTGCTGACAAGGATAACAGATACGACGCAGGCACCGCTCACTACTGCACCAGACGGCACTATCCTTTTCTTTAAAGGGGATAGCAGCCTGCGTGTGCGCAGTGGCGGTGCATGGAAGAAACAACTTTTTGCGATAGACACTACCGACATAGCCAATTTTTACCTGAAGACCCGCTCATTGATCAATGCGGGCAGCGGTATTACCTATGACAATAACACCGGGACCATCATCCTCTCCGCTTCTGCCGCCACAGGCGGCGCCTGGCTGCTGGGAGGCAATGCCGTCTCATCTACCCAAACCCTGGGCACCACCACCAATTTAGACCTGCCTTTCATTACCAATAACATCGAAAGGATGCGGATCGACAGCGCTGGTGGCTTAGGCATTGGCACCAGCACTTTCAGCGCTTCCAGTCCGGAACGCCTGTTGGTAGACAACGGCACTTCCACCTCTGTGAATGTGATACGTGCACTGGGCAGCGTCAATAATAACCTGCAGTTCAGCATTACTAACGTTCATGGAGGACCAAGTGCAAGAACCGATATTATTGCCTACGCCAATAATGGTAACAGCACTAAAAACTTTACTGCGATGGGCGTTACTTCCGGCGGCTACAGCCAGGCCACCATATATGGGGGCACTAACACCGCTTATCTCTATGCCACTGCGAATGACTTTACCATTGGCAATGCCAGCAGCGCCAAGAGCCTGATATTCTTTACCGGAGGCACTGCCCCCAGCAATGAAGCGATGCGGATAGACGGGAACGAAAATGTTGGCATTGCCACTACCACCCCAACAGCCAAACTGGATGTAGGCGGCACTTTTAAACTGGGCGCCAGTGGTACGGTGATGACCAACATGATCAAATCAAACTTTGCGCTTTCAGACAATGCCACTAATATCACTACCACGGTAAGTATGACCAAAACAGCTACCATTACGGGCGCCAACCTGAATGCTTCTGTGATTGTAAATCCGAGAACGGCACTGCCACAAGGACTGGCAATAGCCTATGCTTTTGTGAGCGCGGCCAACACTATTACGATCAATTTTATCAATACTGGCGCTGGTACAGGAGGCAATCAAAAATTGGGAAGCGTAACATTTGACGTAACCATTATCAATCCGTGATGAAGGCTGTGTTATTCCATATTGCCTGCTGGCTTATACTGGGAAGCCCGCTTTGCCTAGCCCAAACGGGTGTGTATATCCCTGCGGGGGGAAATATTGCCGTTCACAAAAAAGACACGGTGGCTATTTTCAGTAATGTAAAGAACGATGGGCAGTTTGGTTCATTAAAAGGAAGTGTGGTCAATTTTTACGGCACGAAATGGGAGAATGGAAATGAGTCCACACTACCGGATGATAATGATTATAACAACAGCACACTGCAGAATATGGGCGGCGTGTTCCGCTTTCTTCAATTAAAAGGTATGAATCCCGGAGCGCAGTACATATACGGCGGTTACAATGTAAGCGCGAGGGCTGGCGCCAGCTTTCCCAACCTGAGCGTAGGTAACAAAGACGGGATCTACCTGGAAGATCTCAGTGATCTGAAAATAAGATATACGCTACACTTCGAGACAGGACATGTTTTACTGAACGGATGGAATTTGATTGTAGGAGAAAGGTACCCCGGAAGTATCACCGGCTTTTCTGACAGGAGTTTTGTGGTAACCGGCGCTATGCCGGGAGGAGGCTCCCTGTACAGGGAGCGTATCGGTACTGCAGACAGCATGGTGATATTTCCATTAGGGGCCAGCACCGATAGTTACTCGCCACTGGCTTTGAGAAGCAACAGCGGCGATCCCGCGGATATTCATGTCAGGGTGTTTGACAGTGTTTATCAGCATGCCGTATCCGGCAATACCAACTCAATGGATTATGTGCTGAAGACCTGGAATGTGCAGCAGGACGCAGATACCCGGAATGATGTTACCGTATGGGTACAGCATCAACAAGTGGACGAAGGCGCTGCTTTTGCCGCCAACAGAGACAGCAGCTATGTAACCCGTTACGTGAACGGTACCGGTTGGGATACCCTGCCGCCCACCGGGCTTTCCAGTCCAGGTATGCTTACCAGCGGCACACCGCTGCGCAATACTTATATCAACCGTCGTACCTTGCACGACGGATTGGAAAAGACCACCTATCTCTCCGCCTCCGCTTACAGCGCTCCTTATTCTGATGTATCGCTCTTCTTTGAAGCCTATCGCGAAACGATCCGCTGGGTAGGTACCCGCTGGCGCACCAGCAAAGAGCTGAACCTGCTCCGTTATGAATTGCAGCGGCGGCGCGAAACAGAAGACAGCTTCTATACCGTGGCCCGGATAGCACCGTACACCCTGAGCGGCACCAGCAATACGCCGCAGTCTTATTCTTACAGGGATGACGACCTCTATGACAACTGGACCTACTACCGCCTGAAAATATTCGGAAAAGACGGCAAGATCCATTACAGCATCATCCGGAAAGTGCCATGGCTGGTCCTGATCACGGTATCACCCAATCCGAACGATGGCAGGTTCCGTGTAACAACTTTTGGCGTGCATCACAAGCTGCGCATGGTGATGCATGATATGCTGGGCAGGAAGCAGGACGACCGGATGCTGGATGGTACAGATACCTATGTATCAAAAACAAATCTCCCTGCGGGAATGTATATCCTTACTTTCTATGATACGGAAGATAATAACCAGGTGGTGAATCATACCAAGATCGAGATCATTGCTCATTAAAGGCCTGCAAAAAATTCTTGCTTAAGCTGGATGATTTTATTAAATTATATCGCGGCTTACCAGCTATTACGCAGTTATAGTACTTAAGCAAAACATTAAACACCCCAGCTTATGCCATTGCTCAACATCCCCGAAAATCTGCTGTTGTTCATTTCAGGCGTTGGAATGTTGCAGGGCTTCCTGCTGGCTAACCTTCTTTACTTTCATCCTAAGAGCGACCGGTCTGTGAACCGTTTCCTGGCTCCTTTTATCTTCTTTCTCTGTATACCGCTGCTGATCCCTGTCGGGCAGCAATTGTTTTCCTGGCAGTTCGTCATCTGGGTAGAGCCCTTCACGGTCGTTTCCGCTCCTTTACTGTATCTATATGTCCGCAGCTTTAAGGAGGAGATTACCTTCAAAAAAGCCTGGCCACACTTCACACCCTTCCCCGTATTTCTGGGCATTGCCATCTGGTCTTATATAGTAGTCGGCACTAAATATCCCGTTTCAACCGAAGTGCCGGAGGCCGCGCTGAAAAATCCCTTGTCCTATATTCCCATCAGCATTCGTTTTGCGCAACGCCTGTTATATTATTATCTCTCCCTGCGCGCGCTTAATAGCTATCAGCGATCAATCCAGCATCTGTTCTCTGAGACCAGCCGCATTAACCTGGGCTGGGTAAGGTACCTGATCAATGGATTCCTGGTGGTGGTGCTTACCACGATCTTCTTTTACCTCATGATCCAGCGATACCCTGAGAACTTCAGCCTGTGGGTATTATCCATCGGAGCCGCCGTCACCATCTATATTTACCTGGCCACCATTAAAGGCATGGGGCAGGTGACCCTATGGCAGCTGATGGCCAGCAAAAACAAGGAAAGCCTGGAGGCAGCGATCGAGGAAGCAGAGCACCTGGAAGAAGCGCCCTATCAGGATAAGATGCGGCGCAAAACCGGTCTCAGCGAAGCCCGCATCGAAGAGATCGTTGGCAGGATCATCAGCGTGGTAGAGTCGGAAAAGCTGTACCAGGAAACGGAGCTCACCCTGCAGCAACTGGCAGACCGGCTGGAACTACCCCCTTATGTACTTTCCCAGGCTATTAATGACGGGCTCAAGAAGAACTTCTATGACCTTATTAATAACTACCGGGTAGAAGAAGCCAAGCGCTTATTGGCTGAAGAATCGAACCAGCAATACACCATCCTGTCTGTTGGGTTTGAAGCCGGCTTCAATTCCAAAACCACCTTTAATACGGTCTTTAAAAAATTCACCGGGCTGACGCCAACCGCTTACCGGGACCTCCAAAAACGGGCCGCTTTAACTGCCTGAAGCCTCATTTTTCATGCTCAGGGTACGGATTTATAAATCCGAACGCTCTCCTCCTGCTCAACATCTCCTATTGGTTTTCAACGCCTTAATAGGTTCCGATCTATCTATTGAATGATCCGAACCAGTACCTGCACGTCCGGCCCGTTCGGATTAGCCAAATGGAACAGTAAGGCCTTTCCCCCACCGCAATTTTGTGCTGTCAATCAAATTTTTCAAATCGTCAAAACAACATTTTTTATGCACAAAAGGAGAAGATGGCTGGTGGGTATGCCGATGTTATTCATGATAGCGGTGGCAAGCATTCAGGCAAAAGCACAGTCACAGCCACAGTCAACCACCCTTACTATCAGCAAAGCTATCGAGATGGCGCTGGCCTTTAATCCATCGTTAAAAGCAGACAGCATTAACAAACAAATAGCCGGGCACCAGGTAAGTGTAGCCCGGGCTGATCTGCGCCCCCAGGTGAATTTCAACAGTAAAACAGAGTACAACCCGGCCATTGCGTCCCAGATGCTGCCGGGAGAGATTGTAGGGCAACCTTCAAAAGATTTTATACCGGTGCAATTTGGCACCCGGTATAACATGGGATCAGGCGTGGAAGCCAACCAGTCTCTTTACCGCAGGAGCAGCCGCTTACAGGTGGCATCTGCAGAGCTGAACACCAAGATCACCGACACCAGGTACCAGCTCTCCAAAGAAGACCTGGTTTATAAAGTGGCCACCGCCTGGTATGAGCTGCAGGCCAGCATCGCCATGATCCGGACCACTAACAAAGATCATGAGAACATCCGGGAGATCGAGGCGATTGCCAGGATGCAGTACGAGAGCGGTGTGCTGAAACGCATTGACTACGAGTCCCTGCGGATCAATGCGGCCAACATTCAATCCCAGCTGAACCAGCTGCAATCCCAGTACAAGGAACAGGTGGCCTACTTCAAGTACCAGCTCGGATTACCTGCAGACGCTGAGGTGAGCATCCCGGAAGACATCAACAGAAGCGCGCCGGAATTACCCGCTGGCGGCACCCAGCTGTGGACCAGGGAAGATATTCACCTGTACCGCCAACTGATCCAGTCAAAAGAACTGGACATCAAAAAGATCAAATCTGAAAAGGAACCGGTGGTGAACGCCTACTTCCGTTTCAACTATCAAACCCAATACAACAATGCATCAGACGCATTTAAAAATGACTACTGGTTTAAAAGTTCTACAGTAGGCATCAGCACTACGATCCCGCTGTTTGACGGGCGTCGCCGGAAAAGCCGTCAGCGCGTTGCCGAATCAGAGCTGAAACAGCTGGAGTTCAGGCACGAGCAGCAACAGGAACTGGCCAGTACAGAATGGTCTGCCGCCAACACTACATTGAACAACGACCGCCAACAGGTACAGATCACACAGGAGAACCTGGTACTGGCTGAAAACGTGTACAAATCAAGGAAAGGCTTGTACGCAGAAGGCGTGACCACCCTGATCGAACTGCTGGATGCGGAAAGAGAGCTAAGCCAGTCGCGCAACCTGCATGTACAGGCGCTCATCAATGTGCAAACCAGCCTGGTGAAAGCACACAAGGCCAACGGCACTTTATTAACGGAATTCTTAAATACACTTTAAACAACATCACCATCTTTAAAAATATTCGATATGAAAAAGAAAATAATACGCATTGCAACGGGCATATTACTGACAGGCAGTATTGTAGTAGTACTGGCAAACAACAAAGCCAAGATCGACAAAGCAGCCAACCCGGTAAAGGAAACGCCGGTGATACCGGTGAAAGTGCATGAAGTAAAACTGGAAGCCTTCAATACCTCTTTTAGTATTAACGGCACCACCTCGCCAGCTAAAGAAGTAAAGATCGCTTCAGAAGTGCAGGGCAAACTGACCGGGCTGTATATAGATAATGGAGACATCGTTAAAAGCGGACAGGTGATCGCACAACTGGACGCCAGTGTATACAATGCGCAGCTAAGCAGCATCGCGTCTTCTATTGCCAAGGCGCAACTGGATATAGACCGTTACACCCACCTGATAGGAATGGGCGGGGCCAGCCAGATGCAGCTGGAAAGTGCAAAACTGCAACACATCTCCCTGCTGGCGCAGCAGAAAGAAATACTGCAGCAGATCGCGCACATGCAGATCCGGTCTCCCTTTAACGGCAAGATAGAGAACGTGACCGCTGAATTAGGGTCATATGTATCATTCGGTACCACCTTAGCGCAGCTGATCGACAACTCTTCTTTAAAGATCAATGTATTCCTTTCAGAACAGGAAGCATTTAAAGTAAAAACAGGTGATACTGTCAGCATCAGCACGGTAGTATTAGCCCATCCTAAAAAAGGATATGTAAGCATGATCAGCGATAAGGCAGATGCATCAGGGAAGTTCCTCGCAGAGATCAGCTTCTCCAACACAGATGAGGAAAAACTGAAAGCGGGTATACTGGCCAGCGTAAGCTTCTTCTCAGGCGCAACAGAACAGGGACTGAGCATCCCGGTAAGCGCACTGGTGGCCAGCGCTAAAGGGGCGAAAGTATATGTGGCCAATGGAAATAAAGCGGCGCTGCGCAACATTAAAACAGGTATTGTTACCACCCTGCAGGTGCAGGTGCTGGAAGGATTGCAGGCGGGAGACCGCGTAGTGACCTCCGGACAGCTGAACCTGGAAGACGGTAGCGCAATTTCAATCAACCAATAAAACACATTTGTATGTCATTAACAGCAATATCAATAAAACGGCCAACCCTGGTAGTAGTGATCTTCACTGTACTGGCGCTGGTAGGCATTGTCAGCTATTTCTCCATCGGCTATGAACTGCTGCCTAAAATGTCTAAGCAGGTGATCACCGTCAGCACTTCATACCCTGGCGCTGCACCATCTGAAGTGGAGAACTCCGTTACAAAAGAAGTAGAGGATGCCATCTCATCACTGGAAAAACTGGACAACATTAAGTCCAAATCCATGGAAGGGCAATCTACTGTGATCATAGAATTCAAGGCCGATGTAGACATAGACCAGGCCATGCAGGATGCGCAAAGGAAGGTGAACGCCATTGCCTCCAAACTGCCTGAAGATGCAAAAGACCCGGTGATCTCAAAATTCTCTGTAGATGAAGCGCCGATCATGAAAATGTCTGTAGCGGCCAAAACAGACAACCGCGCTTTGTATGATGTAGTGAAACAACGCATTGTACCGCTGCTGTCCAAACTGGGTGGCGTAGCCAACGTGGGTATCATGGGCGGAGAAGAAAGACAGATCAGGGTGAATATAGACAGGAGGAAAATAGAATCCTTCGGCCTGGATGCCAACCAGGTGCTGAAAGCCATTGAGAACTCCAACCTGGATTTCCCTGCGGGTTCTGTAAAGAACAGTTCCAATGAAACAACCATACGCCTGGCAGGTAAGTTCAGAAACCCGAAGGATATTGAAGACGTAGTGATCAGCAACCAGGGCGACCGCAGCATCTACCTGAAAGACGTAGCGGTAATAATAGACGGTACCAAGGAAACAGAGACCATCAGCCGCTATAATGCCAATACCGCAATAGGCCTGCTGATATACAAACAGACAGATGCCAATGCGGTAGAAGTAAGCAAGCAGGTAAGAGCAGAAGCGAAGGATCTTGAAAAAGAATATGCTGCCAGCGGATTGAAATTCGCGATTGCACAAGACTCTTCAGAATTCACCCTGAAAGCAGCAGAGGCGGTGAACCATGACCTGCTGCTGGCTATCGTGCTGGTGGCCCTGGTAATGCTGGTGTTCCTGCACAGCCTGCGTAATGCGGTGATTGTGATGATTGCCATCCCGGCATCGCTGGTAACGACTTTTATCGGTATCCATTTGTTTGGTTTCACCTTTAACCTGATGACCTTACTGGCCCTTTCGCTGGTAGTAGGTATCCTGGTAGATGATAGTATAGTAGTGTTGGAAAATATACAACGGCACATGGAAATGGGGAAGGATAAACGGCGGGCCGCACTGGAAGGAAGGCAGGAGATCGGCTTTACGGCCGTGTCCATCACACTGGTGGACGTGGTGGTTTTCCTTCCCATTACCATGGTGGATGGGTTGATAGCAGGCATCTTACAACAGTTCTCACTGGTGGTGGTAGTATCTACTTTGATGAGCCTTTTTGTGTGTTTCACCTTAACACCGCTGCTGGTATCCCGTTTCGGAAAGCTCACGCATCCCAGTCCGAAAAGACTTGGCGGCCGTATTATCCTTTACGTGGAGAAGAAGATCAATGAACTGACGGAGAATTACAGCCACCTGCTGAAATGGGCGCTGGGTCACAAACGCTGGGTACTGCTGATCACCATCACCTTGCTGGTAGGATCGTTAGGACTGGTAGGCGGCGGCTTTATCGGCAACGAGTTTGTGAACATGGGCGACCGTGGGGAACTGGTGGTAAATGTGGAGCTACCCAAAGATGCTACCATTGAGCAAACCAATCGCAAAACACAGGAAGTAGAAAGGTATATCTTAAGCAAGTCTGAAGTGGTAGGCGTATTTTCTTCCATGGGTAAAAGCGATAACCAGTTTGCTGCGCAGGGAGAAAAGCACAAATCGGAGATCAGCGTGAACCTGGTAGATAAAAGCGAACGCCCCATCACTACAGAGGAATTCTCGCAACAGATCAAGAAAGAGCTGCAGGAAAAAATACAGGGCGCGAAGATAGAGATCAGCAACGTGGATATTATGGGCAGTACCAGTGAAGCGCCGATACAGGTAGTATTGAGCGGAGGAGACAATGTAGCGCAGTTGCTGAGCTTTGCTGATACCGTATTACAAAAGATAAAAGCCGTTCCGGGTACTTCCGATCCTAAAATATCTATTGAGAATGACAAGCCGGAAGTAAGCGTAAGAATCGATAAAGAAAAGATGATGGCGTTGGGGCTGCGTATGGACCAGGTAGGCAATGTGATCAAAATAGCGTTCAGTGGTAACAGCGATTCAGAGCTTTCGGAAGGACAATATGATTATGACATCACGGTAAGACTGGATGCATTTGACCGTGAATCTGTGAACGATCTTGAGCAATTGTCTTTTGTGAATGCTGCAGGACAAACCATCCGGCTGAACCAGTTTGCCAGCATTGAAAGGACCATCGGTCCTGCCAAGCTGGAACGTAAAGACAGGATCAGTTCTGTAACGGTATCCAGCCAGGTAGTTGGCCGTCCGCACGGTACCGTAGGAGAAGAGATCCAGCAGGCGATTGAAAAAGATCCTTTGCCCGCCGGTATCTCTGTAGAATATGAAGGCGATATGAAAACACAGAAAGAAGCATTCGGCAGTATGGGGTATGCGTTGATAGCGTCTATCATCTTTGTTTACCTGATCATGGTAGCGCTGTACAATTCTTACATCTATCCTTTTGTGGTGCTGTTCTCTATCCCGGTGGCCGTTGTGGGTGCATTGCTGGCGCTGGCTATGACAATGCAGTCGCTCAATATCTTCTCCCTGCTGGGCATTATCATGCTGATAGGCCTGGTGGCCAAGAATGCGATACTGCTGGTAGACTATACCAACCAGCTGAAAGAACAGGGATACCCTGTACTGGAAGCGCTGGTTGAATCAGGAAGAACAAGATTACGCCCCATATTAATGACCACCATCGCTATGGTGATAGGGATGCTGCCCTTAGCACTGGCAAGCGGAGCAGGCGCAGAATGGAAGAACGGGATGGCCTGGGCATTGATAGGCGGATTGACCAGCTCTATGTTACTGACACTGGTAGTGGTGCCGGTAATGTATGTGATCATTGATAAGATTAAAGAGAGGTTTGATAGCAGGAAGGTGATTGTAATGCCGGAAACGGCAGTGGGGTGAGAACCCGATTGAATGAAGGGGCTACACTACCCGTCATTGCGAGGCCCGCAAGGGCTTTGTGAAGAGCGTGGCCGAAGCAATCTCCTAACACAATCTCCTAACTGATCTTCGCGAAGATTATGTTAGGAGATTGCTTCGTCGCCCCATGCACAAAAGGCTTAACTGCTCCTCGCAATGACGGGGAGGGGTGGCGGGGAGGGGCGGCCTTTTGGCTTTTATATCTTAACCTGTAGTGTTAAATAATATCCCCGCCTGTCGGAAGGTATTATACCGGGCCCGGGATAGCCGTCGGCCCTTCTGGTGAAATATTTGCTGTTAGCCAGGTTGTTGATGCTGCCAAAAATGCCGAAGCACTTCCACTGATAGCTAAGGCTCAGATCCATTACCTGGTAGGCAGGCACCACCCCATCTACCGCAGTAGGCGTAAACTCGGCATTGGTAGCATCTGAATATTGTTTACCTACATAAGAGTACTGGTACGTAATGTTATACCTTTTATTGCCGAATGATACACCGGTCCTGATCAATACCGGTGGTACGTATTCTACCAGCTTATCTTTTATAGCTGTTTCCTCTGTGTTGATGTAGCGGGCATCGATGAAGGCAAAGTTGGTATATACAGATAACCTGTGCTGCGATCTGCCTTCAGACAACAGCTTCAGCAGGTCTGCTTCTACCATGCTTTCAAAACCTATGTTACGGCTATCGGCCACATTGGTACGCAGGCGATACACCAGGTTGTCCTGGTCTTTGGTATAGATGGATCCGATACGGTCGTTATAGCGGAGTAAGAAAACACTGGCGTCAAAATACAGCCAGTCGTTCAGTTTACCACGTACGCCGCCATCTGCAGTAAAGCCGGTTTCGTCTTTCAGCAAAGAATCTACTTTGGCGTTATCGTTCAATACGCGAAGATCGTTGAAGTTGATAGAACGGTAGTTCTGGGAGATGTTTGCATAGAGCTCTATCCCACTTTTAAACTGGTAAGAAGTACCAATACCAAACAGCACAAATGAACGGTTGTTCTCTTTTTGTTCAGGCACTTTTACGTTTGGCACAAAGCGCATGATCTGGTAATAATAGCCGTCTGATTTAGTAGAAATATACTCAAAGCGTACGCCGGGTGTAATACTCCATCTATCAGTTATCTGGAAAATATTCTCTGAAAAGGCTGCGATGTTAGTACCCGGAAATTTATAGGAAGAAGCATCCGGCTCTTTGGGATTGAAAACAAAATCAGCACCGGAACCAGCATCAGCGTCTCCCTGGTCACGGTAGGTAAGGCCTTTATATACTCTTACGCCGGAGAGCAGGGAACTGGTTTGGCCTTTGAATAATGTATACTGATGCAGCAACCTTAATTCCGAACCATAGTTCCTGTACTTATCTGCCAGAAGATCGCGGGGGCCTCCCGGGTCGGGACGGTTAATATAGTTCAGGATACCTAATGCTTCCCTGCCAGCCCTGAGCGCATAGCTGCGCCAGTTCAGCTTTGTGCTGGGACTGATCTGGTAGTCCAGCGTGATGTTGTAGAGATTCCAGTTCACTTTAAACCAGTTTCGGCTTCTGACAGAAATGGAAGGATCCTTTTCAAAATCATCATCTGTCAGGCCGCTGGGTTGTTGCGCCAGGTAGTGCATGAAAGTGTACTCTCCTGTTATCTTCAGTTTATTGGTGATGGGATAGTCCAGGTGGATATAAGCGGTTTGCTGGTTGAAATGGCTGTTAGGCCTCCAGCTGTCTGCTCTTTTATACTGGAAGTAGGTGTAGTAGTTGAGCTTACCAACGGTGCCGCCCATACTGTTGAAGGAGTTAAAGAAACCAAAAGAACCGCCAGTCTGCCTGCTGATGAGCTCAAAGGGTTTATTAGCGGGACCTTTCTTTAACTGGAAATTTACCAGTCCGCCGAACTGTGTGCCGTATTGTAAACTTGCAGCGCCGCGTACCACTTCTATGCGCTCAATAGCTTCTGTAGGAGGCGTATAATAGCTTTCAGGATAGCCCAGGGCATCTGCACTGATATCATACCCGTTCTGACGGGTATTAAAGTTAGACACACGGCTGGGATTTAATCCACGGCCACCAATACCTAACTGCAGTCCGCCACCATCGTATTCCCAGATGTTCAGTCCTACGATGCGGCCGTACACCTGACGGGGATTGTTAGTAGCCAGGTTGGCGTTGATATTGGCAATGTTAACCACTTCGGTCTTCTTACCGGCATAAATAGCGGTGCCTTCCACCTGTCTTAATTTACCGGCGCCCTGTTCATTCGCAGAGTATACTACGATATCATCCAGCTGCGTGTTCTTTGCAGAGGTGAGGCTAATCACTAATTGCAGGCTCTCAGACTTCAGCGTTACCTTTTGCCTGTACTCTTCTGCTCCCACCCTTTGTATGGTGAGCTCATAGTTGCCGGACGCAATACCGGTGAAGCTGAAGCTCCCTTTTTCATCACTGCTTGTTCTTTGTCCGCCCGGTGTCAGCTTAACGGCGGCTCCTTCTACAGCAGATCCATTCAGTTGAATGCTGCCACTCAGGGATAATTGCTGTGCATACACACCGACAGAAAACAACAGCATGCCTGCCAGGCATACCCACATGCTCATTTTACTCATGTCTCTCTTTATAAGGTAATATCCATTGATAATGGCGCCAGCTAAAAGGCTGCGCCGCAAGGTTCACTGTAGAATCGATATATAATCCGGATCTTCTGCCATTTAAGGCCACATAGCTCTCTACATATACTTCCGGTTGGCGTACGCCGCGTGCCGCATATACTGCCGCCAGGTGATGAGCGTATTGCAAGATCATATCCGGCTGGGTGCTCATCATTTTATCCTGCAAGGGGGTAAGGAACTCCCTGTTATTGACCTCATATGTTTTACCGCTGGCCGGCTCTTTTACATAAAAGAAAGTATTACCTGATTTCTCCATCAGCATTACCCGCCAGGAAAAGCGGAAACCTTCTTCTGTCCAGAACAGGCGGCCGGGATACAGCAGATACCTGAAAGGCAGCAGCACCTGAATGATAAAGTGGATACAAAGCATGGCCAGCAGCAGCTTACCCGCATACGGCGGATAGGAATAAGTTCCGCTCTCCTTCTTTTTAAAGAATGGCAGATAGCCCAGTAAACGCAAATGAAAATTGCTGCTGAAGAAAATAAGACTGCTTACTATCATCACATAAGGGAACATGCCTATTCCCGGGAAGAACAGCGCTGTTGCCAGGTGAAACGCCAGCACAAAGAAATAGGCTACCGGTCTTGTTCTCCGGATCAGCAAAAAGAATGCAATGAAAAGATCATAGCATGCGCCGAACCAGCTGAAAAAATAAGCTATCCATTCCTTGTACATCAATGGTCCTATCAGTGGCAGATGACTTTTTGCAGGCAGCCAGATCTTCATGGGCTGGGCCTCAAACAGCCAGTCATGATCCAGCTTTGCCAGCCCCGCGAAGAAATACACCATGAAGAGCTGCAGGCGGAAGATCCCTATCGTCCAGGCAGGCACCTGTGTTTTTTCAGCGGCCAGGCCCAAGCTCGTGTCCAGCGAATAATAAGCATTCGCAGGCACCCATATTAAAAGGAAGCTGACAATGCTGATGAAATAATAATGATTGAGGTAATTGGTGACATCTATCAGCTCCACATAGGTGAATGCCAGGAAGAAAATAACGGCCGCTGCCCTGTAGCAAAGGCCCAGCATGATCAGCAGGGCTGCTATGGCCATCAGGGCAAAGAGCACATGCGTACCAGCAGATCCTAATGGCTGTACCCAGCCCAGGCCCTGAAGAGGAAAATAAAAACCCGGTTTTACATATAATGAGGTGATCCATCCGTTTACCCAGAAACGGATAATGCTCAACAACATCATTGCGCCGAAGGCGACCCTGAAGGTAACCAGCGGCGCAATATGTACCGGACGCTGTATATTAATCCCCATCACTATCCTGGTAAGTGATCCGTACCCCGGTAGCAGAAGCTACGTCTGTTTTGAGCAGGGTAAGAAGCAGCTGTATTTCTTTGTATGCGGCATCTACCAGGTCTTTATTTGCCGTAAAAGCGGCAGACATGGGATCTGGTATTGCTTTTAATTTAGTAAGCGTTACATCAAACTGTTTCAGCACATCTGTATTGAGCTGATCTTTCTTCAGAGATACCAGGTAATCGTCTATGCCTTTGCCATCGCCACCGGTGTAGCTGTTACGCAGGCTGGTGAGGTTCTCAACCGCCAGTGCTGCAGAGAAGCCAGAATAGTAAGCTTCACATTTATCTGCAAACACAGTACCGCCGGATTGTTTGCCAAAGGGCCAGCCAATACGGGGACCTTTCAGCTGATCCATCTCATAGGCAAACTGGTTTACCAGGTAACCTATGGGACTGCCCACATCTGAACGGGTGTTTCCAACAAATTGGGCACGGTAAGTATTCTTCCAGTCGGCCAGGGTTTTATCCACCAGGCTTTTTATACGGGCCATTACATCCTGCACGTATTTCTTGCGGGCAGCGGCGCTGCCATTGGTGAACTTTTGCAGGGCGCCGCTTTCAGCAAGGAGGTAATCCAATGCAGATAATCCCTGCTGGTCAACAGTGCCAGCGCTGGTAAAGTCGTAGGTACCGGACTGTATGTTGGCATTGATCTTAGTGGTATCGGCGGGAAAAGTATTGATGAAATTACCCAGGAGGTAAGTTTCTGCAGGGCCGTACTGGTTCACGGATACTTTCTCAAACTGCAGGTAGGCACTCTTAAGCGCTGCCTTAGCCTGCTGCAGATTAGCATCTGTTGGCGTGGCCAGGAACGTTGTAAGGGCAGCATCCAGGTCCTGCACTTTTGATTGCATGGCGGTGTACCCGGGTATGATCAGGTTATCCGCATAGTTGGTCAGCATAGCTGCTTTGTCATAACCATTATCCGGCTTGGGATCAGACGAGCCGCCACCTTTACTGCAGGCAAAGCATATGATGGAGATCACGCCTGCCAACAACGCAACTGATAGTATATTCTTCCTTATCATGGTAAAAATTATTCCGGTTTAAATACGTTCAACAGCACGCTCCCGGTTGCTTTACCAGGAGCATGCTGCTAAACCCTCCAGGGGTTTGAAACCCTTGGAGGACTTGCTGTTAGTCTTTAGAGACTATAAGTTTTTGTAAGAATGTCTTTCGCTTCGTTCAGGCTTTTGAATCCGGATTCATTTACCAGCGTGTAGAAGCTGGTATTCATGATCGCAACCAATTTCTGATAATCTGCATCTGATAATTTACTGCCGGCCGCCCTGTATTTAAGCGAGGCAATAAAGCCATAACCTTCAGACAAGGCGTGGAACTGGGCGCCCAGGTTGCCGATATTGGCAGAGGCCTGTGGCTGCGTTACATAAGCCAGTGCCGCTGCAGCTGCCAGTCTTTCCCAGGTGCTCTGGATGGATTTGATCGCCTCGTCGCGTACGGTATAATCTTTAGCGCCGATAGCTGCACGTCCTTTACGGAAGGCTTCGAAAAGGATGCCGCCGGCCTGGATGGCTTTGCCTCTTTCTGCGAGGTAGCCGCCCCAAAGCAAGGGCCTGTTGGCATCTGCGGATGTATATGTTCTGGATGAATCGTAATCAGTAGGGATAGCGAGGTAACCAAAAGCCTCATCCCAATGGTGCTGCATAGCAGTGCCCTGCCCGGGAACAACGGTATTGTTGTCGTCCTGGGAGATCTTGCTTAAAATAGTCATGGCTTCTTTAAAGAACAGGCCTCCCATCATGCCTTTCAAAGCAGCCTGGCCATATTCAATGCCGTTGGCGCCTACTATGATCTTGCCGGTGCCACGGGGAACGTAACCGGAAGCACCTTCGGAAGCGGGTACATCATTCCGCTGGCTGGCAACCACCACGCTGTCCATAAAGCTCTTGAAAACCACCGGGTCAGCTGTTTTTTCTGCCAGGGTTAAACCGGAAGCATCCAGCTTGGCATCACCAAAGGGATTACCGGTATTGTTGAACATGTTGTTAACGGTATCCTGTTTCAGTTTTACGGTGGTGCCTTTCTTCATGTAGGCATCCAGCTTTACCATCATGTTCACCCTGGTGGTAGAAGTGCCGTAATCCACATTGTCGAATGAGTAGGTGGAAGGTACGTTGTACTGTGGTGTTCCGTTCTTATCGTCCTTAGAGCAGGAAGACATAAAAATAGCAGCAGATATTGCCAGTGCCGCAAGATTTGCAGGGAATAAATTTTTCACTGTTCCGAAATATTTAGATAGTGGTAATTTTTGCAGGACAGGAGTCCGTTTAATTCGAGGGCAAAGGAAGAAAGATTTCCTGTTAAGTATCGATCAAATCCGGAAATTTATCGATCAAAAACGGAAAAAGCTGGGGTTAACAATTTAATGTATTGAAGACTAATGATTTAAAAGGGATAATACCTGGGCGGCGCCGTTACTTTTAGCCGCAATGATCAGGGGTTGTTTTCCCGGATTGCTCACCATTACCAGGTCCCTCACATCCCCGTCTATCAGCAGGCCGCTGGCCTGGTAGTCCAATGCGGTAAAGGCGCCTTTGCCATCCCCTTTCAGGAACAGGCCCTTTGAGGCATCTTCCCTGCCCAGCTGCACGCGGAAGGGGTAAAAGTTCCCGCCCAGCACGAGGTCTTTCTTACCATCATGGTCAAAATCACCGGATAGGATACCGAATACGGCAGAGAACTGGGCCTGTACAGGCAGCTCACGCATGCTGAAATGCTCCTTGCCATCGTTGATCAATACCACGTTACGTAGTTGCTGTACCTGCAATACCTTGCTTTTCTTCAGCACTTCGGGCGGGAAAATATCTTCGATCGTAGTATTGGCATAGTCGCTGTAATGCACATATTTTTTACGGAGCATCACGATCTGGTCCAGGAGCTCATCGCGGGAGGGATAGGGATAGCTCTTGCCCTGGATGTAATAACAGATGATAGGATCCATTACGCCATCCATATTAAAATCATTGATGTACATGCACATAGGCTCCTGTACACTTGCTTTAAACTGCGTATTGGGCGCCAGGTTGCCGAGGACGAAATCCGTATCGCCATCTCCATCTATATCATCCGCAATGATCTTTTGCCACAGGCCGCCTGTTGCTGACAGCCCGGCAGCTTGAGACACATCTGAGAAGCGGCCCTGTTTATTCACGAATAATTTAACGGGCATCCACTCTCCTACGATCATGAGATCGGGCCAGCTGTCTTTATTTACGTCTGTCCATACTGCGTTGGTGACCATTCCCGGGTTGCGCAGCTCAGGCGCTACCTGTTCTGTTACATCAGTGAACTTTAGTTGCCCCTTTTGGCTATCGTTCCGGAGGATATAACTGCGGGACGGCAGCGGGAATGACTGTGGCTGCAAGCGGCCGCCAATAAAAAGATCTGCATCACCATCTTTATCAAAATCGGCTGCTATTACACAGGAGCGGCTGTCTGTAAATTTAGGTAACCCCCCTGCTGCTTTTTCAAAATTCCCTTTACCATCGTTCAGGTACAGGCGGTCTTCAAGTTGAAGCGGATTGGTATATATTTCATTACCGCCGCTTACTGCGTACAGATCCAGGTCACCATCCTTATCGGCATCAAAGAGGCAGGAGCCGATTGTTTCACATAAAGAGTCCTGTACCCAGGGCTGTGACGGGCTTTTTATAAAAGTACCCGTACCCGTAGCTGTTTGCAGGAACAATGCAGATGCCTCTCCACGGGGCCCGCCGATAAATACATCTTCCAGCCCGTCGCCATTTACATCACCTTTGCTGAGCTGCGGGCCCTGGCAGGACAATTGATAAGGCAGTAAGGGCTGGTATTTAAAGTCTACTACGGGGTTTTCTTTCTGTGTAAAATTCAATCCTGCTGCCTGCGTAATATCTTTAAAGTACGGCGTAAATGTAAGCGCCGGGATCTTTGCTGAATCGAGACCTGGCTGCGTTTCGTCTATAGTAAAAATGCGGTCGGGTTTAATGTGATGGAAGGAAGCAGTGCGCCCGTCTGCCCATTGTACTGTCAATTGATCCACGAGGGTATCCTTACCGAGACCGAAATGCAGGCGGGGATCTACGGTAGATTGAAAGCCACGGGCAGGGTACAGTTCCTGGCACTGGATGTTACCGCCTGTTTTTACGCTCACCTTTGCCCCAATGGCATAAGTGTTGGGCCGGCGGCCTTTCAGTGCAATGGTAATGTAGTGCTGATCCTTTGAGGCGCTGGTATGATTTTCCCAGATGAGAGATGGTTCGTTCGTGGCATTTACTACCAGGTCTACATCTCCGTCATTATCCAGGTCTGCATAGGCGGCGCCGCTATTTACAGAGGGTGTTTGCATCCCCCATTCTTTTGTAACGTCTGCAAAGGTGAGGTCACCTTTGTTGCGAAATATATAGTTGTTTGTTTTCAGCGAGGGCATCTGCTTTACCAGTTCCGCCGTTTGCATGTTACTTCCCTGTTGCCTTCTTGCATCGGCTACTTTGTACTTCATGAAATCCATATCGGTAAAATCATGGGGGATGCCGTTGGTAATGAACAGGTCTTTCAGGCCATCGTTATCATAGTCCGCCATTAAAGGCGCCCAGCTCCAGTCGGTATTGGAAACGCCGGCCAGCTGTCCTATTTCACTGTACAGCGGTATACCGGCTGGAGTAATGCCGTTGTTCAGCTGCAAGGTATTGCGCATGTTCTGGTGATAGTAGCCATTGTCTACCAGCAGGTGGTATTTATCATAGTCATCTGGGCCACGCAGCATTTTCTGACGGTAATTGTCTTCCGGCAGCATGTCGAGCACGATGATATCCTGCAGGCCATCGTTGTTATAATCGGCTATATCTACACCCATACCGTTCCTTGAAATATGGGCGATAGATTCTTTTATGGCCTGGCTGTTAAAGGTACCATCGTGATTATTCAGGTAGAGGAAATCCTGTTCTTCGTAGTCGTTGGTAACGTAGATATCGGGCCAGCCATCGTTATTCACATCACTGATGCCGATGCCTAAGCCGAAATTGATCCCCCCTCCTTTTATACCAGCGGCTTCGCTTACATCTGTAAAATGCAGGCTATCGTTACGATACAGCTTATTGCCGAAATAAGGATGCCGGAGCGTACGCAGTTTTTCGGTGTTATAAAAGGGGTTGTAGAACATGGTGGCGTGATTGAGCAGGAACATGTCCAGGTCTCCGTCACGGTCATAATCAAAGAAGGCAGCTTGTGTACTGTTGGAGCCTTTGCCATCCAGTCCGTAGGCGGCCGCCATCTCTTTAAACACCGGTATTCCTTGTTGTACGCCCTGGTTAATGAACAGCTGGTTGCCCCTTTCTTCCAGCGGCGTATTACCGGAATAGCAAACGTAAATATCCAGCAGGCCATCTGCGTTCACATCTGCCATGGTAACGCCGGTTTTCCAGCCTTTATGGTTTTGAATGCCTGCGGCCTCTGTAATGTCTTTGAAAGAGAGCTTGCCCTGGTTGAGGTACAATTTATCGGGCACCATGTTACCGGTAAGATAGATATCGGGCAGGCTATCGCCATTGAGGTCTCCTACAGCCACACCGCCGCCATTATACATGTACTCATATTTCATAACGTTCAGCTGCTCCGTTTCCTGTATGGTGTTTTCGAAAGTGATGGCTGATTGTGCTGCAGGCACGACGGAGAACCGTATTTCTTTTTTACCCTGTTTGCAGGAGAAGGCGAAGCAGCCGAACAATATGAGATACCAGTAATGCTTTGTCATGTATTTAGTAACCGGGATTTTGTTTTAGCAGGCCGCCCGAGGCACGTATCTCGTCTTGCGGGATAGGCACCCAATAGTTGCGCTGCTGGAATTTTCTATCTGAAAGTGAAATAATGTTCCGGTAAATGATGCTGCCGTTGGCCTGTTTCTCGGGCAATATGCCATTAGCCGGCACATTTTCCGTCACGTTGGCGATCTTCCAGCGGCGGACATCAAAATAGCGATGTTCTTCAAAGGCCAGTTCAATACGGCGCTCCGCCCTGATCTTATCCCGCATCTGCGCCTGTGTAAGACCGGCGGGAATAGCAGGCATCCCGGCCCGCTGCCTGACCTGGTTCAGGTAAGTATATACCGACTGATCAGGTCCAACAGCTTCGTTCTGCGCTTCTGCATAATTAAGCAGCACTTCTGCGTAGCGGATGTATTTCCAGGGCTGGAAAGCAGTCTGGTTAGCGTTTCTGATAGGGTGGCTCTCGTCAATGAACTTCAGCACATAGTAGCCTGTTTTGGAGGTGTTCCAGTTCTCTGATCCATCTTTACTATCCTGTCCGCCCGGTACAAATGTTTCTACTGCCCGGCCTCTGTAAGGAGCGCCGTTATACAATATGGAGGCATAGAAACGCGGGTCCCTGTTTACGTAGGGATCCTGTGGATTGTAGCCTGAAGAAGGATCTTTTATGGATTTTCCATTGTTCATTTCATAGTCGTCTACCAGGTTTTGCAGGGGTGTATTGCCTGCCCAGCCGCCATAACCATTAGGCCCGTTCACCAGTTCCAGGTTTGTATGCTCGTTAGTGGGAGAATACAATCTTTCAAAAATAGCCTCGCCTGTATTATTGGTGATAAATAAGTTCCGGTAATTAGGATACAGCGAATACCTGTTCAGATTGATCACTGCGCTGGCTGCATTAGCAGCCGCCTGCCATTTGGCAACATCGTTCACATCGTTATTATACAGGGGACTGGCGGCATACAACAGCAACCTTGCCTTGAGGGCCAGTGCTGCGCCTTCTGAACCGCGGCCCGGGATCACCGGCTTGCCCTTCAGCCCGGCGGCGGCTGCATCCAGTTCCTGTATGGTATATGCTATGCATTCCTGGATATTCTTTCTTTCATAGAGTGGCGTGAAATCCCTGTCTTCCAGCGTATACACCTTATCTCCTACCAGCGGTACGCCGCCATAGGTGCGGATCAGGTCATGGTAACGGTAAGCTCTGATAAACCTGATCTCCGCCTTCATCCTTTCTATATTGCCCGCACTGGCAGGTACCTTATCGAGGTTTTCCAGTGCGTAATTGCATTCGCGGATACTGCGGTAACTCCTTGTCCAGATATTGCTGATCCAGCCTGTTCTGTCTGATGCCAGGTTACCCTGCTGCACAAACCAGGTGTCGTTATCGAAATTACACATGGACTCATCAGTCACAGAGCTCATCCAGGCGTCTTCAAAACCACGGCCAAAGCCGGGTTTCCCCCCTTCTGTTGTAAGGCCCACTCCAATATATCTGCCCACTACATAGGCATCGGCCAGTATGGAATCCTGCCAGATAGCCTGGTCAGAAACCAGGTCGGTAGGCTTGGTATCAAGAAAATCCTTCTGGCAGCCCCCTGTTATAACAGTAAATATAATTAATAGGATGATTAATATTCCTTGATTTTTCATTGGTGTAGAATTTAGAAGCTCACGTTAATACCCAGGTTATAGATCTTTTGCTGCGGATAGAAGTAGGCATTGGAATTATCCCCTTCCGGATCAATGTCTTTCACTTTAGTGAAAGTGAGTAAATTAAAGCCATTGGCATAGATGCGTACTCCTGACAGCTTCAGCCTGGAAATAAGGGCCTGCGGCATGGTATATCCCAGCTCCAGGTTCTTCAGGCGGAGGAAGGCGGTATTCTGCAGCCAGAAAGTGTTACGGTAAGCGCCGTTCACACTGGTGCCTGCACGTGAATCGGCCCGGGGAAAGCTACCCTGGGGATTGTCAGGGCTCCAGCGGTTATCTGCCCAGGTACGTATAAAGCTGCTGAACTCACCGGATTCGATCATGACATACTGTACGGAACGCGCCTGTCCCTGGAACAGGACGCTCAGGTCAAAATCTTTCCAGCCGGCGCCCAGGTTAACGCCGTAAACGATCTGCGGCACGTTAGACAGCGGTGTTCTTACACGGTCTGCAGCGGTGATCTGGCCGTCTTTGTCATAATCTTCGTAGATAAGATCGCCCAGCTGTGCGCCTGATACTTTAGGATACGCATCCAGGTCGTGCTGTGTTCTGAAGATGCCGATAGCCCGGTACATGAGATCAGAACCAATGGGCAGGCCGGTGTACTTCTGATAGGGCAGGGTGTTGGGCGCTTCATCAGCAAAGATGATCTTGTTCCTTGCATAGGCAATGTTGCCGCCTATGTTGTAGGTAAAGCCATTTATCTTTCCAACATACTGCAGGCTGCCTTCAATGCCTTTGTTCTCTACTTCACCGATATTTTCATTCGGGATCTGGCTGCTGCTGATACCACTTACTGCAGGGATGCTGATGCTGCGGGAAGAAAGGATATTGGTGCGTTTGTCCATGAATATATCTACGCTGCCGGAGAGCCCTTCAAACACGGTAGCATCGATACCAATGTTATATTTTTTGGCCTTCTCCCAGGTAATGTTGGGATTGGCCAGCCTGCTATACTGAATGGCAGGTGCATTTACCGCAGGGTCTCCCGTAGAGATCACCGTGTTCTGTATCTGGAAGTTCTCCAGGAACTGGTTGGCAGATACACGGTCATTACCCACTTCTCCGTAAGAAGCCCTTAGTTTAAGATCATTGATGACGCGGTTATGTTTCAGCCAGGGCTCCTGTGAAAGGCGCCAGCCTAATGAAATACCAGGAAAAAAGCCATATCGTTCGCCTGCGGGGAAGATAGAAGAACCATCATACCTGGCCTGCACTTCGGCTAAATATTTATCGCGAAAACTATAAGCTACCCGGCCAAAATAATTCCTGCGGGCAACACGTGAGCTGCTGCCGCTATTGCCATAGTCTGTTGGCTGCGCGCCGCCCTGGCTCAGTTCAGGCAATTGATAGGAAATAAAATTGAGCCTGCTGGCGCCGAAGCTTTCATATTTGGTTTCGCTTTGCTCATAGGCGATAAATGAGTTGATACTATGATCACCAAACTGACGGGTATAATTCAGTTTGATATTTGCTGTGATGAGCGAAACGTTGTCATTGTTCTCATACAATTGCGGTTTATCCGGACCTCCTTTTACAGGATCGTATTGCTGTGTGTTCTTGTTATACTGGTATACGATCCAGTTTTGACGAAAGTCTTTTGAAAAGGCTTGTGTCTTATCAACAGACAGAAATCCGTCTAATGACAATCCCTTTAAAGGTAATTGGTAACTGCCCCTGAGGATGCCATTAAAAACAGTGGTAGGCGCTTTGTTCTGTCCTGCCAGGGAAGCCATGGCTAAGGGGTTCTTTCCCTGCTCTACACCAGCGCCCAGTAAGCCGTTAGGATAGTGTGCGGGAATAGTAGGATAAGTTCTGTACAGGAATTCAAAGATATTGGCGGCAGTAAAGCTGGCGGTATATACCCTGTCTTCCTGGCGGCCTGCTACCTGCAGGCCTACGGTGAGGCGGTCGTTCACCTTTGCTTCCAGGTTGGTGCGGAAATTATACTGGTTGTATTTATTAACGCCATCACGATACAGGCCGTCCTGGCTGCGTATGCCAACGGAAGCATAGTAATTGATGCTTTCTGTACCACCCGAAACAGACAGGTTATGCTGGCTTTGTAATGCAGAAGATTTGATCAGCTCATGCACCCAATCGGTATTGGGATAAAGAATAGGATCAGATCCGTTCCTGAACTTTTCTATCTCATCAGCACTGTAGCGTTGGTTCATGCCACCGGAAGGATTACGATAGTAATCAATTTCATTCAGGATAGTAGCAAAGGTTGGCGCGTCTGCAAACCTGGGCAGGCGGGTAGGCTGAACAAAACCCTGGTTAAAGGAGTAATTGAATTTCGGCTTCCCGGACTTCCCTTTTTTGGTAGTGATGAGGATGACGCCATTAGCTGCCTGTGCGCCGTAAATAGCGGCAGAAGCATCTTTCAGCACAGAGACACTTTCAATATCATTAGGATCGAGGCGACTGAGCCCTCCGAGTGCATTGGCAATACCATCTACTACGATCAGCGGACTGTTATTACCTGTAGTGGCCATGCCCCTGATGAGAATAGAAGATTCGTCAGAACCCGGTTCACCGGAACGGTTGTTGGCAATCACGCCCGGCATGCGGCCTGCGAAAGAGTTAGACAGGTTAGGCTGCGGGCTCTTTACAAATTCAGCTCCTTTCACAGAAGAGATGGCGCCTGTTAAAGTGGCTCTCTTTTGTGTGCCATAACCCACCACGATCACTTCGTTCAAAGGGTTAGGCGCTTCCTGCATAGCGATGTCCAGATCTGTATTGCCATTCCATGGCAGCTCCTGTGTTTTATAACCGATGGCGGAAATCACTAAAATTGCTTCTCCTTTACCTGGTATTGTTAAGCGGAAACGGCCGTCGGCATCTGTCACCGTTCCTACGGTGGTGCCTTTTACCAATACAGTAGCGCCGATCACCGGCTCTTTCGCTGCGTTGAGCACTATGCCCCTTACACCAATGTCGGCAGGAGCAAACTGCAATTGCAGCGTGCTGCCTGGCGAGCCATCAGAAGATGGCCGCTGCGTTCGAAAGAGCACGATGCGGCCCTTGATGATCTTATACTGAATATCCAGTGGCCGGAAGAGTGATTCCAGCACCTCTCCCAGGCGTTTCTCGCGCTGCGAGATAGACACCTTTCTTTCAGGTTGTATTGTACTGGAGCTGTATACAAACCGGGCTCCTGTCATATTCTTCAGTTCCGTCAACACCTCTTTAAATTCAGCGCTGTCGCGTGAGATAGTTACTACTTTATCCAATACAGCCTGCGCATCCACATGCATGGCGTAGGTAAAAGAAGTAAAGACAAGTGCGAGGAAAGTTTGAATGAACGTTATTCTCATTGCATGACTGATTAAAGCAACAAGTCGCTGTTTTTTCATAACTTCGGATGTTATTGTTCGTTATTGAATAGGCGTGCAATAATAACCCGTGGTTTCACGGGGACTTATCAAGCTGGCAATGCCCCCCATTGCCAGCTTTTCTATTTGGCTGTTGTGTTACGTTTTCATTGTTTCAGATCGATTGATGACGTGGTTTATTACATTGATGACGTGGTTAATTGTTCCCCGTTGGTTTTATAAATATGCTGGCATCTTTTACCTCATAGGTAGCCTGTATGGATTGACAGATGATCTCCAGCTGGTCATAAAGATTCTGGCCTTTTATATCGCCTGAGAAAAGGCTGGCTGCAAGGTTCTTATCCTCCAGCACGATCTTAACCTGGTACGCTTCCTCCAGGCGCGCAATTACTTCCGGCATAGGTGTTTCATCAAAAACGAAGTTTGGTTCCGGCGCACTGCTGGCTGTTGGTACAGGCAACGGATCATCCACCAGCGTAGTAGTAAAACGACGATCGCCTGTGTTGTAGATCACTTTCTGATTAGGCTCCAGGATCACGCCGTTTGTCCACTGCTTGTTCTGAGATGGCGTTGCCGCTTCACCTTCTTCATAAACGGCTACTTTACCGGAGCGAACAGATACTTCAATGTGGTCTGTGACAGCATCAGTCCTGATCAGGAAGCTGGTGCCCAATACATGTGTCACTATCTTCTTACTGAACACATAAAAGGGCTGGCCCGGACGGCCTGCGATGCTGAAGAAAGCGTTCCCTTCCAGGTACACTTCCCTTCTCGCACCATCGAAGCGTTCAGGATAATACAGGCTGGCATGCGGTTCCAGCACAACCATACTATTATCGTCGAGGTAAATGGTATCTGCTTTTGCTGTAAGGTTCTCTGCATGATGCAATGCCGCCATCAGCTTTTGCCGCACAGGCATGTTCTGCTGATTGCCCTGGCTCCACCACCAGCCAGCGCCCAGGGCCAGGCCTGCGATCAGTGCTGCGGCGCCTGACCAGCGCAGCCAGATGGGGATCACCCTTGTGCGCACAGGCGTATCCATCATGATCTCTTCCGGTTCGCTGAGCTCCGCTTTTATCTTAGGCCAGAGGGCCTGCATACGCCGCCTGGCTTCTTCGGAAGACACATCCGGCGCCTGGTCATCATCCAGTAATTCATACCATTGCTCTACCAGCTTCCTCTCCTCTTCGGTGCAGGTATCGTTCAGATAGCGTTCAAGCAAATGATAAAAAGCCTTCCGGTTCATGACAGTAAGTCAACTGAAAAAAGCGAATCCCTAAATGGAACGGAAAAAAATATAAGAAAAGTTAATGAGGAGGGGCAGTAAGAGGGTGATATAGTCTTTCAGGCGCAGGCGGATAAACTTAAGCGATTGGGTTACATGATATTCCACCGCTTTTTCTGAAAGGTTCATGAAGCGGGCTATTTCCTTGACCGGCCATTTTTCATAGCGGCTCAGGCGAAAGATCTCCCTGGTTTTCTGTGGTAGTTTGTTGATGGCGTCATCGATGGCTACAGACAGCTCCCTTAACAGAAGGAGGGATTCTACTGAATCCGTTCCTTCTGTCAGTTGCTGTTTACTGTGTTGCAGGTATCTCTCCCGTATGATAGTAGACTTGATGTAATTAATAACCTGGTAACGGATGGCGGATTGCAGGTAAGCTTCCAGCCGTTGTATGTCGAGCGCCGCCCTTTTCTCCCAAACATTCACGAACAGCTTTTGTACCAGCTCTTCTGCTATTTCCCTGGAGCGTACTTTCTTTAATGCGGCGAAGAACAGCTTTTCGCTATAGCGGCGGTAAATTTCTTCCAAAGCATTACCATCGCCTGCCTGGAGCGATCTGACCAACATCTCATCATCAAATGCTTTGTATCTCATTTCCCGCGGAATCCTGCCAAAGTTACAATGTTATATGAGAAATAAAAGAGCTTAGCGGCGTGCAGACACTTTAGGCACCACCGGCAGGCTTTCGTTGCCGTCTGTGCTGACTGCCTGCACTGCAAAGAAATAGTTATCCTTTGAATAAGGCAGCTTGATCGCATCTTCTGTTGTAAAGAATTTCTTTTGCCAGAAGGCGCTCGTGGATTCGCGGAGCAGCACATAATAACCTTTTGTTTTTCCGTGCAGCGGCGCTTTCCAGTGAAGGGTGGTGGAGTTGCCTAATCCTGCTACATCTACCGTCACGGCTTCCGGTACGGAGGGCGCCTTAGCCAGGTTGGCGAGGGTAGCCAGGTTCATGGCCGTGTTCTTACGCAGGTATTCAAAGTCCATAAATTTAACCAGGTCTCCATATTCAATGCCACTCTCCGTTCTCAGGTCCTGGTGCTGGTGGTAGAAGTTCTCGTTCATCTCCGTGAGCCTTACTGCTGCAAATCCATTCTCTACGAAGGGTGTATGATCACCGCCGCGCAGGAAGCGGTCGTTCCGGTAGATCATCACCACTTCCAGGTTGTCTACATAACGTTCTCCTGTTTCTTTTACGTAGCGGGCCAGCTGCCTGGCCTTGCCATCGTTCTCCAGTCCCTGCGCCCTGATCATGGTGGCCACAGAGTCCAGCTGGTAGAAGGGCAGGCCTTCGCTGAATACCCGGATCTGTGTATTATTAATAATATTCGTCTCGTTGCTGTTATTACTGCCTACAATATCATTGTTCAGCACCGCTTCCAATTCCCAGTGCTGCGCCCTGGCTTTATTGGCCAGGAAGCGGGCGCCCAGCAGGCCCTGCTCTTCTCCGCTTACATTCACAAAGATCACGGTGGCAGGGAAAGCGTGGCTGCTCATTATCCTTGCGCATTCAATGACAGCTGCGCAACCGCTGGCATCATCATTGGCGCCGGGGGCGGTAGAGGTTCTGTTGGCAACATCGCTAACACGGCTGTCCAGATGACCTGTGATGAGAAAGATCCTTTTATCGTTAGGGTCTGTGCCTTTCAGGATGGCCATGGCATTCCCCAGGTTTACGGGTACATCTACTCTTTTGCCATCCGGCAGATAGGTGATGGTATCTACAAATGCCGTCATTCGTCCGTTGGATCTGAGGGCGAACTGTCTGAATTTGGCAGCTACCCACTCCCGGGCGGCGCCGATGCCCTTCTTAGGGTCTTTCTGTGTGCTGAGGGTATGGCGGGTATCGAAGGCTACGAGGGTTTCGATGTAGGCTTTCAAAGAATCGGCGGATACTTCCTGCACCATACCGGCAATCTCCTGGTCACGTTGAATAAGGGTTGGAGACTGGGCATGGGCAAGAGTAGCGCCGATCATGAGCAGTGCAATAAAAAGGCATTTCTTCATAAGATCCTCTTATTTTGAGATTGAAGTATGCAAAATATTGAACTGCGTTTAATTTTTTGCGTTTAATACATGAGGGGTATCAGTAGCTGGCCTGGCCAATGTCCAGGCGGCTGATCTTACCCGCTTCATTGAGGTGGAACCTGAAATAGGTTTTAAAATCACCCCATTGATCACTGTGGAACCTGCCGTAAACAGCAAGCCCATTGTCTTCTACTTTATCGATACTGGTAAAGCGTTCATGACCGAAGGCCTTTTCAAAGAAGCTGCGGAAATTCATTTTATTGCCATCGTCATACAGGGTTGCGTCGCTGGTAAAAAGAGAGAACCAGGTTTCTTTATCAGCAGCCTGCAGGGCATTTACAGCTTTCTTTACGACCGGGTGGCTCAGCTTATCTGTATTCATTGTGCTTGTTGTTTGTGCGTAAATGGTTGATGAGAGCAGGCAAAATATGGAGATGCAGATCAAACGTTTCATTTCAGTCTGGTTTGTGCCAGTGGATGTTGCAGATAAATGATGAGCAGGTTCAGTAACAGGAAAGGTAATTCTATTGCGGCGCCTTTGATATTGTGTTCCTGCAGTTGAAAACAGATGATCAGCAGGATGGAAGCAGCCATCAGAAAATTACCCCAGAGAAAGGTGGCGGGAAAAAGGATGAGCGCTGCACTTAAAATGGTAAGCCCGCCGAAGGCTATTATGGCTGTTCTGCCAAAATTCCATCTCTCAAACATCTCCAACATAGCGGGCTTACCGTTGATCATGGCCCATCCCTGTTTCAAGCCCATGTATACTGCAAACAATATCAGTAGCGTATTGAGTATTTTGAACCCCATTTTAGATTTGCTGTTATTGACCATTAACATATTTACTGCTTAGTTTGTTGCAGCGCCATTTACCAGGAGGTGCTGACCGGAAACAAAGGAAGACAGATCGCTGGCAAAGAATTCGGCAATATTGGCCACATCTTCTACTTCTGCCAGGCGTCCCATGGGACAGCTGTCCAGCAGTTGCTTTCTCAGTTCGGGATAAGCTGCAGGGTCCACGAAGATACCGGAGTGATCCACTGCAAAAGGAATGATGGAGTTCACCGTTACACCTCTGTGCCCGATCTCTTTTGCCAGGATATCCACCATGTAGCGGGGAGTGGTCTTACTACCGCCGTATACCGCCATACCCGGAACAGGAAATGAAGTGGTGCTGGAAGCGATGTAAATGATACGGCCCTTGTCTGTTACATGTTTAGCAGCCTGCTGCATGGTGAAATAAGCACCCTTGGTATTGATGGAGAATAAGCGGTCAAACTGTTCTTCAGTGAATGCCGTAACGGGTGTTTCCACCATTTCGATACCAGCATTGGCTACTACGATATCTATCTTGCCAAAAGTTTTGAGAGCCTCTGCAAATAACCTTTCAATATCGGCTACCTTGCTTACATCAGCCTGCACGGCGATCACTTTTACGCCCATGGCGGTGATGTTGCTCAGCACTTCATCGGCTGATGCTTTATCTCTTGAATAATTGATGACGATGTCTGCACCCAATGCGGCATAACGTTCTGCGATTGCTTTTCCAAGACCTCTTGCGGATCCGGTGATCAGGGCTACTTTATTTTTTAAGGAATTCATGATGACGATATTTTAAATTGTTGGAAGTTTCATGTTTGATGGTGGTGTATAGATCAGGCCATACCGCCGTTAACACCGATGTTCTGTGCGGAGATCCATTTGGCTTCATCGCTGGCCAGGAAAACGATCACCTTGGCAATGTCTTCCGGTTTGCCGATGCGGTTGAAGGCAGACATAGCAGCCAGGCGGTCTATTACTTCCTGTGATTTACCATTGAAGAACAGGTCAGTGCCAGTGGGGCCGGGAGAAACGGAGTTCACGTTGATATTCCTGCTGCCCATTTCTTTGGCGAATACGCGGGTTAATTGTTCTACCGCTGCTTTGGTAGCTACATAGGTAGCATAGGTGGGGATCATCACACGCAGTACGGTGGTAGAGAAATTGATCACAGTACCATTGTCTGCCAGGCGGGTAGCGGCCTCACGCATGGTATTGAAGGTGCCTTTTACATTGATATCAAAACTGCGGTCGAAGTCTTCGTCGGTAGTATCTTTGAGTGGTTTGAGGATCATGACACCGGCGTTGTTCACCAGTACATCTATCCTGCCATAGTGAGCGATGGCGGCATCGAACATGGCTTTTACTTCAGCAGCTTTGCTCACGTCGGCCTGCAGGGCCAGGGCATCACCGCCTTTTTCTTTGATCTCATTTACTACCTGGTCGGCGGCATCTTTACCACCGGCATAGTTCACTATTACTTTAGCGCCTGCGGCAGAAAGTTCGCGGGCAATTTCAGCTCCGATACCCCTGGAGGCGCCGGTTACGAGGATTACTTTTTCATTTAAGGTGCTCATGATTTTTTGTTTTTGTTTGTTGATACAAAGTTGATGTATCTGCACCGCTGAAAATTGTAAGTATTATAGGATGTGTTGCAAATTTCGAAGGTTACCCATGGGACGGGTACCAGAAGGGGGAAATATGGGGGTTAACAGCCTGAAAAAGCTTAAATGGCGTTGGCGGCAGTAAGGATTACGGGGGCGCCGTCTGTTACAATGATGGTATGTTCATGCTGGGCAACAAAGCTGCCGTCGTTTGTTATCAGCGTCCATCCGTCGCCTTTGTTATAAGCATAGGATGCCCGGGTAGAGATAAAGGTTTCTATGGCCACTACGGAGTTCTTCCTGAATCTGGCCCTGTTATATTTATCGTAAAAATTAGGGATCTCTTTCGGCTCTTCATGCAGGCTTCTGCCTACACCGTGGCCTACCAGGTTCCTGATCACCCGGTAACCGGAGCGTTTGGCTTCTGTTTCTATCAGCTTTCCTATGTCGGCAATCTTTACGCCACCCCTGATCTGGCTGATGGCTTTATGTAATATCTGGCGGGAGGCGGTTACCAGGGGCTCATGGGTGTGAATATCCTGTCCCAGCACAAACGATCCGCCATTATCTGCCCAAAATCCGTTCAGCTCGCCGGAAACATCAATATTTACCAGGTCTCCTTCCTGGAGTACGCGGCTACCGGGGATACCATGAGCCACTTCATTATTGACACTGATACAAGTGTAACCGGGGAAATTATAGGTCAGCTTTGGTGCGGAACGCAGTCCGCTTATTTCCATCAGTTGTCCGCCATATTCGTCCAGTTCGGCGGTTGTGATACCAGGCTTTGCATATTGGCGCATCTCCTTCAATATCCTTCCTACGGCCTCGGCAACCTGCTGCATTCCCAGTAATTCTGTATTAGATGTAATTGACATAGTAGTTCAAATTTACTAATAAATTTCTGGATGCCCGTTAAACTATCCGGTTACTTATAGGTCTATTACACATCTATTAAAAACCTTATTTATCTATGAAACGTATCTTTTTTGCGCTCTCTTTTCTGGCAATGGTAACAACAGGCCTGACAGTCAATGCACAAGATTCAACCAGGGCGGCTAAAAAGCAGATGAAAGAGCAGAAGCATAATGACAAGGCAGCTGCCCGTCTTGAAAAGAAAGAGTCTAAACCTGAAAAGGAGAAGAAAAACCCGCAACCTGATGGCGTTGTGAGCGGTAAAGACAAAACCGGCACCATCCGCGAACAGAACAAAGCTAACCGCGAACTCCGCAAGGAAAAACACGAGGCTAAAAAACAATAGGGCGTCGCCTCCGTTATTGTTTACTCAGGACTGCCGGCCCGGATAGCCGGCAGTTTTTTTATGGCTGGAAGAAACCTCCTTAAATACCTGGAAAACCCGTTTAGGTACCTGCTGCCGCCCTGCTCCTGCCCGTATCTTTGTAGTACATAAAATGATCAGCAATGCAAGTAAAAGAATTAAGGGTCATTCTGACAGTAGATAACCTGGATGAGGTGATCAGGTTTTACCGGGACGTTGCCGGGCTCGACACTTCTAAGGAGTGGCATGAAGCTACGGGCAACGGTATCATCCTGGATGCCGGCCGGGCTTCCCTGGAACTGGTAGACAGTAAACATGCCGCACGCATCGACGAAATAGAGGTAGGCGCAAGAACAGCCGGGCCCGTTCGGCTGGCCCTGAATGTAGGTAAGGATATTACGCTGGCAACCGACAAGCTGGCAGCAGGCGGAGCTAAACAACTCGCGGAAATAAAGCAGGCGCCCTGGAGCAAAGTAGTGAGGATGGAGGATCCCGGAGGCATGCAATTCACTGTTTTTGAGAATTCTACATTATTTGAAAAGTAAGCCCGGCTTTTAAAGCAACAGCGGTAGCAACAAATTTTGATAACATATTTGTGCTAGCGCTGTTGCTTTTTGTTTCTTATATTCCTACATTGTACTGCTAACTGTTAGAGCTATTCCTGAAACTAAGACCAGAATCAAAAAAGTCCGTGCTATTCTATGAACATTGACACTGATCGTTTTAAAACATTTATTAATAATTCATTCCCTGCCTATAAAATAGAGATCAAGGAATTCAAATCAGGTGTGATTGTTATCGACATCTTCAGGGCCAGGGATTTTATCGCGATCCAATACGATGGCGAATCGTACATAGGCGTATCTGTTATTCCCAGTAATGGTAAAACAGCCAGCTATGGCCTGCTAGATAAGGTATTCGATAAAATTGAAGACTTTGAGGGATACATCACTGAAATGATAAAATGACCCCTACCTGCTTTCCAGCCAGCGTTTAAATGCTGCGTTACGGTTAGCACTGGTATATACGGCCTCTACCCTGTTCTTTAAAAATATCTCTGTTCTTTCCCCTTCGATGCTGCGCATGTGATCAATCTGTTCCACATTGATAATATCGCTGCGGTTAATACGGAAAAAAACATCCGGGTCAAGCTCCTGTTCCAATTCCTGCAGGGTCTGCTCCTGTAAGGGATGCTTTTTGCCCGAATGGTCATGAGCATAGATAATACCATTGGTAATAGAGAAGAGGCACACATGAGCGGTTTCCACGAGCAGGATCTTATCCTTCAGCTTATAGGTGAACCTTTGCCTGTACCGTTTGCGGTCTTTCTGCTGCAAGGCCTGCCATAGCGCTTCCATTGAGGAAGTAAGCGCAGTAGCGGGGGATGGTGTGCGCAGCAGCAGGAACTTCTGCAGCACACGGGCTATATCCGGGTAAGCATAAGGCTTCAAAATATAGTCGATACCTGTGCGTTGTAAAGCCTCCATCCAGTACTGATCATAAGCGCTTACAAATATGACCGGCAGCCGGATATCCAGGTCTTTCCAGGCGGCGATGATGTTGCCGTCGCTCAGCTCAATATCGCTGAATATAAGGTCTACCTGTGGCGCAGTGCTGAAATAGGCAGCCGTTTCCCGGATGCTGCCCAGCTGCTGTACAATGATATGGCCCGGGTCAAACTGGCGGATGTGTTCCACCAGCTGGGCCCGGGCCGTTAATTCGTCTTCTATCACTACTATATTCATGCGGCAGACTGTATTAAAGGTAGTGTTACACTGAAGATGCCCTGCTCCTGGCGGATGCTCAGCTGTTTGTTCCAGCGTAAGGTATAAAAATCAGACAGGTGCTTCAATCCCAGCCCCAGGCTCTCATGCCGGTAAGCTTTGGGTTGTATGGTATTAGCAACGGTCAATACATCATCGTTAATATATACTTCTATCGGGAGAGATGCCGCTTGCGATACTTCGTTATGCTTGATCACGTTTTCTACCAGCAGCTGTAATGCACCGGGCAACACATACAACGTTGTTAAAGGCGCCGCTGTCTGATGATGCAGTGTTAGATGGAACTGCCCGGGAAAACGGTACTCCATGATGTCAAGATAATCGCGGGCAAATTGCAGCTCTTCCTGCAGGCTCACCACTTCTTCTTTCGCGTACTTCGTTACATAGCGGTAGAGCATTGCCATTTTACGTGTAAAGGCTACTGTTCGTTCATCCCGCTGTTCTGCCAGGTTGGAAAGGAAATGAAAATTATTGAAAAGGAAATGGTGGTCCAGCTGACGGTTCAGAAACTGCAGTTCCTTTTGCTGGCCCGCTTTTTCTTTTTCTACCAGCGCCAGCTGCAAATCATTAATATGTTGCTGATGCAGCAATAAAAGACAGAAGATCGCTATCGGTACATACATGGATACCAGCATATACAGTCCGTTGCGCCAGAAGAACAGGGAGCCCCAACGCTCACTCCAGAAACGCGCTCCCTGCACGACCGTTGCAAAAGCACTGTGGTAAAACGGATAAGAGATATAGAAGACGACCGCTCCGGTGAAAAATGCAGTGATACTGGCAACAGTATTGCCGTAGCGTTTGAAATACCTGCTGCAGAACCGGTAGCTGAATGTTGTTACCATATAAGCGAAACATGACAGGAGCAGCAGGAAGGTATACTCCGAAAAGCTATGGGGATCTGTATGCCCCGTATTGGCGGCATACGTGTTCCATTCAGCGATCTCTGTGAATATGATCAGCAATAATGCTATCCAGATGTATTTTCTTATCGGCGGCTTCATAAGATGCTTTAATTCTTTAGGCGGCTTTCCACGTCCCTGGTACCTGTTGTTCTTTCGGCGGCTTTCTCTACGGTAGTTTTACCAAACTTCCATATAAAGCTAAGCCCTACCCTTCTGCTATCGCTCAGGCTGGAATAGTTCATATTTATATTGCCGTATTCCGTGCGCATGCGGTAACGTGGCCTGCTGAGATCATTGACCGACAATTGTATTTTGGCTTTGTTATTCCATATGCTTTTCGCGATACCAACATTAAGTCCCAGGATAGGTTGCGCCACACTCAGGAACTCGTTCAGGTAACGGCCATTGTAAACAGCGCTTAACTCTGCCGACCATCCACGCTGCCATTGGAAACTGTTGCCAATGTTGGCGTTGAAGGTAGTGTTACGCAGCGATATATCAGCATCTTCCGCCTTGCCTTTATAGCTGGTACGGATCAACGCTGCATAATAGCTGACCTGCCACCAGGGTGTGATAGCGGCACTGTAAGTAACGGATGCAGCAGCAGTACGCAAGCGGCTGATGTTTTGAAACATAAATATAGTGATTTTCTCCCCCGGCATTTGTTGTACTAACTTAGACAGTACATCGTCTGTAGCGCTGTAATCCAGAGAAAACTGCAATGAGCTATTATAAGTATAACTAAAGCCGAAGTTGTTTACGTATTGCGGGCGTAATGCCGGGTTACCCTGTTCGGCAGTCAGCGTATCCAGCATCACAATAAAAGGGTTGAGCAGCTCATACTGCGGGCGCTCAATACGCCTGCCGTAATTAACACCTATGCTGTGACGATCGGAAAATTTATAGCTGAGGAACAGTGTCGGGAAAAAGTTCAGCGTATCGCGCGTGAACCGGATACCGCCTTTCTGCTGTGTACCTTCTCCTTTAGTTTGTTCTGCGCGCAGGCCTGCCTGCAGGCTGAAGCTGCCAAAGGCAGCTGCATAGTTGATGTAGGCGGCATTAATACGCTCCGTATATTTAAAATCGTTGGTACGTGCATCTTCTATCCATTTGCCATCCTGCATACGCAGATAGTTGAGCCGGTTATTATTGGAAACATAATTGCTTTTAACACCCGCTTCCATCCGCATGTTTGCATTGAGGGGATGACTGTAGTCCAGTTTACCAGACCATACATTGATATCTACCGGAGCAGCAGATTGTAATTGCAGAGCTATTCCATTCTCTTCATTGCCTGCATTATAAAAGCGGGTCATGATCTGCTGGTTGAGCGTAGAGCGATAATACAGGTAATCCAGGTCGGCGCTCAGCTCCTGTCCGGGTTTGCTGAACTGCTGTCGGAAATTAAGGTTGCCGCTAAGCTGTTTTCTGTTCAGATCTCCTGCCGTGTTCGTGTGCAGCAGGTCTGTCAGAGAGTCCCCAGATAATACTTGTGTTGTTGTGGCGGAGGCGAATTTCGCATCCAGCAAACTGGCGTTGATCAATACGCCGATAGTGGTCTTTTTGCTCAGGTAATGATCTGCGCCAAATTTTACAGATTCACTCCGGGCGTACTGGCTGATATCATCATGTCCATTTACACGCTGATCTTTCGTGCTGCCGCCGCCAGGAAAGAGACGGTCAGTATGCTGATCATTCGTATTACGGCGCTCCAGCGCAGTAAGGCTGCCGAAGATATTCCAGTTTTCATTGCGGTGGTTCAGCGTAAGCGCCGCACTCTCCCGGGTACGTTGTCCCTGGCTCGCTGAAAGCGTAAGCGTACCATTGGTGCCCCTTTTCAGTCCCTTCTTTGTTTTAATATTAAGGATCCCGGCATTACCTGCGGCATCGTAACGGGCCGGCGGGTTAGGAATGATCTCTACGCTTTCTATTTCGTTGGCAGACATGTTTTGCAGCAAATTCACCAGGTCGGTACCGGAAAGATAAGTAGGCTTGTTATCTATCAATACCAGTACACCCGATTTGTTATTATAGCGGATCATACCCTCCGGATCAACAGAAACGCCAGGCAATTTACTGAACACATCCATGGCAGTTCCTGTAGAGGCGGTGATCATCCTGTCTACGTTTACAATGATACGGTCCTGTTTCTTTTCGATCAGGGGTTTGGCGGCGGTGACGGTCACACCGGAAAGATTGCGGCTAAAGCTGGTCTTTTGCAGGCTGTCTTGTGCGAACACGCTGCCAGCTGTTACAATAAGCATCAAAAAAACAAATGTTGTTCTCATGGGAGGTAAATAGTTACGCTGTAAAACTGCATTGAAAAGAAGGGGGCTATAGGTTGATTCTATTGAGGACGGGGATTTCACAGTTAAATAACCGGTTTTAGCCATCGGATTTCCCTATTTTGGCAGTAACAAAATAAGACGGCATGCGGAAACAAACCTTGCTATACCCGGTGATCATCGGCATATTCGGTTGTCTGATATGGTTTATTATCAATAAAGGCGCGCATTTACCCGTAAAAGGTGGTCAGGCAACTGCTCCTGTTGCCATAGCAACGCCAGCGGCGGCAGCTCATGCAGGCGCCTGGGACCAGTGGCTACACGCACTGCAACACCCCCTCGCCCTCTTATTGCTACAGATCATCGTCATAGTATTGGTCGCACGGCTCTTTGGCCGGCTGGCCCAGTTTATAAAGCAGCCTGCCGTTGTAGGAGAAATAATTGCAGGTATCTGCCTGGGCCCCTCTCTGCTGGGATGGATATGGCCTGGCAGCAGCCAGTTCCTTTTTCCTGCAGAAAGCCTTAAAAGCCTTCAGTTCCTTAGCCAGATAGGGCTTGCCTTTTTTATGTTCATCGTGGGTATGGAACTGGATGCTGGTAAGGTGAAACATAAAGCGCATGACGCCATCATGATCAGTCATGCCAGTATTGTCTTCCCCTTTTTCCTGGGTGTTTTGCTGGCTTACTATATGTTCCCCTCCTTTGCCCCTGTGCATGTGAGCTTTCTTTCCTTTGCGTTGTTCATGGGCATTGCCATGAGCATTACCGCCTTCCCGGTACTGGCCCGTATTGTACAGGAACGCAAGCTGACAGGTACTCCGCTGGGTACACTGGCCATTACCTGCGCAGCTGCGGATGATATTACCGCCTGGTGTATGCTGGCCGCCGTAGTGGCCATCGCCAAGGCCAGCAGCCTCTTAGGCACGCTGATCACCCTTTGCGCGGCCCTGCTGCTGGTGGCTATCATGATGTACCTGGTAAAACCATGGCTTGCAAAAAAACTGCAGCAGTTCACCACGGGCAATAAATCCAAAGCTGCCGTGGCACTGGTTTTCCTGGTAGTATTGATGTCTGCCTGGATAGCAGAGGTGATCGGTATACATGCTTTGTTCGGCGCTTTCCTGGCAGGCGTGATCATGCCTGCCGACAGCACCGTAAAGGATCTGCTGGCGGATAAAGTGGAAGATGTAAGCGTATTATTATTACTGCCTATCTTTTTTGCCTTCACCGGTTTACGGACCCAGATAGGACTGCTTGATCATGGGCAGCTATGGGCGATGTTCGGACTGATCATGCTGGTAGCCGTGGGTGGCAAGCTGGGTGGCAGCACCCTGACGGCCAAACTGATGGGACAAAGCTGGACCGATGCATTGGCTATCGGGGCTTTGATGAATACCCGTGGTTTGATGGAGCTGATCGTGCTGAACCTGGGATATGATCTTGGTATACTCTCTCCTCAGATATTTGCGATGCTGGTGCTGATGGCCTTAGCCACTACTTTCATGACCGGCCCATTACTGGATCTTGTAAAACGGGCGGAGTTCAGGAAGGCCTGGCATGCGGGGATCAGTTAAGCTCCCTGCATAAAAAAAGGACCGCCGTCATGGCGATCCTTTTATACTAATATCTTTCAGTGATCTAGTTAGTTCTTTGCAACCGGGGCTACTTTCGCTTTAGTCTTGCCGCTGGTAGTTCTTTTTGACTTAGCAGACTTTGCATATTTCGCGGTGGTACCTTTCTTCCTGGAAGCGCTGTACTTCCGGGTGGTAGAGGTATGTTTACGGGCAGAAGCGGTAGAAGCGGTCTTCTTAGCGTTCATATTCCGTACCGGTAATTTAGCAGGAGCAGGGAATTTAGACCTGTCGGTGGCTACTGCTTTATCGTCCAGGGTCATTTGGATAGACTCCTTCAGGATCTCGTCCTTTTCAGCCATGAACAGCTTCATCTTCTCTTTCGGTACACGCAGGTCGTAGCTGTTATCCGGACCAGCCATTGTTTTAGCGAAGTCAGGGTTCAGACGGCTCATTTCTGCCTGGTTGATATCCAGCTTTTTAGCGATCGCTTCCAGGCGGTATTTACCGGAGATATTGAACTCCACGGTGTTGAACATGTCCTCTTCGGTCAGTTCGGCAGACATCGCAGCAGCAGGAGCTGTCTTTTCAGCGGCAGTCAGCATACGGTCATCTCCGTCGCCTACACCGAAGAAGTTATTGAACCTGTCAAGCGCATAACCGGTAGCGATGAACTTATAGACGTGATTGCGGGATTCTGAGGGCAGGAAGTACTGCATACCCCAGAAATCTTCGCGGCCGCTGGCCTTCATGGCACGTTGCACGCCACCGGCGCCGCAATTGTAAGCAGCTACTACCAGCAGCCAGTCGCCAAACTGGTCGTACAGCTGGTTCAGGTATTGCGCTGCGGCGAGGGTAGATTTATAGAAGTCCTTCCTTTCGTCCAGCCTTTTACCCACGTTCAGGCCAAAGAGACGGGCGGTGCCTGACATAAATTGCCAAACTCCCACTGCGCCTACCCTGGAACGGGCGTTAGTATTAAAACTGGATTCGATAACGGCGAGGTACTTCATTTCTGCGGGTATCCCATGTTCCCTGAATACTTTTTCGATCATCAGGAAATAAGGTTCTCCCTTCTCTAACATAGCTTGCAGATGCTGACTGTACCTGGAGGCGTATGTATTCACATAACCGGCTACCAGGTTATTATTGATCTGCTCATAAACTTTCGGGCTGATGCTGGAAGGCAGGCTTTGAGCGCCGCGCTTCACTGCAGCAGACGAGGTGGCTGTAAATGGTACTGCGGTGGTGGTATCTTTCGGTAACTTCACCTTGTGCATCAAGATGGAAGTGTCCGGAGCTGCCTCCTGGGGAGCAAGCATCTCTTTAGATACCGTATTGCCATCTGCCGCAAACGCACTGAGTCCGCCCATCGCTGGCAAAAGCAGTAGTAAAAAGATTTTCCTCATACACATTTTTATTTTAAACAATAGTGACCTGTTTTATGGCCAGCTGAAACTTCGCATACTTAATCCATCATGCTAAGCTTCACTGAATTCATTTGCATAACGTGATCTGCAATGTTCAACAAGTTCGCTTCGTCAAATTGCTTTGTGATGATCTGCACACCAAAGGGCATTCCGTTTGAATGCCGCCTTAAGGGCACCGATATGGCTGGCACACCTGCCAAATTTGCCAGTACCGTATAAATGTCGGCCAGGTACATGGCGATAGGGTCTTCGGTTTTCTCCCCGATCTTAAAGGCTGTACAGGGAACTGTTGGCATTAGGATAGCGTCGTAATGGGACAGAATTTCGGATAATTTGTCCACAACCAATCGCCTCACCTGTTGTGCTTTTGTGTAATAAGCGTCGTAATATCCGGCACTTAGCACAAAGGTCCCCAGCAATATACGACGTTTTACCTCTTTTCCGAACCCTTCAGAGCGACTTTTTTTGTAAAACTCTGTCAGGTCCAGGTTCTTCTCCGCTGTTCTGTGACCATATTTCACTCCGTCGTAACGCGACAGGTTGGAAGAGGCTTCTGCTGTTGTAAGAACGTAATAGGCAGGTACCACATAGTCTAAGTAGGCGAAATCGGCTGCTGTAACTGTATTCCCGGCTGTTTCCAACTCTTCAAAGAAGCCAGTGTAGGCTGTCCGCATCTCTGTATCAAGTCCCTCGTGATACAGTGCATCCTTTAAATACGCAATTTTATAGGATTTATTGTGCGTAAGACCCAATTGATAATCAGGAACTTCCTGTTGAGCAACGGTGCTGTCGAACTCATCCGGTCCGGCGATTACTTGTAAAACCGCTGCGACATCTGCAATATTCCTGCCAAAAATCCCGATCTGGTCAAAAGAAGAGGCATAGGCAATCAGCCCATACCGCGAAATACGCCCATAAGTGGGTTTCAGCCCTACGATACCGCAGAAATCGGCCGGTTGCCTTACGGAACCGCCGGTATCGCTGCCCAGGCTTACGTGACACAGCCCCGCCTGTACAGCCACTGCCGATCCACCCGAAGATCCTCCCGGCACGCGGGTAGTATCCAGGGCGTTGAGCACCGGCCCGTAAGCCGAGTTCTCATTGGTAGAGCCCATCGCGAACTCGTCGCAGTTGAGGCTGCCTATAATAATAGCATCCGCTGCCAGCAATCTTTCAATTGCCGTAGCGGAATATAAAGAGGTAAAGCCTTCCAGGATATGGGAGGCTGCGCTTACCTTATGATCTTTGTAACAAATGACATCCTTATTGCCTACTATCACACCGGCCAGCGGCCCCAGGTTTTCTCCTCTGCTGATACGGGCGTCCAGCTCACGGGCCCTTTCAAGGGCTTCCGTCTCGTATACTTCCAGGAAGGCATTCAAATGCCTGGCCCCGGCGATACGTTCCAGGTAATAACGCACCATCTCCGTACAGGTGGTGCTGCCGGCGTATAAGGCTTCATGAAAAGACGATATACTGCTGAATCCAGACAATGCCAAACCAGTTAATTCTTAAATGTTAAATTGTTATATGGTTAAATTGCGCAATAGGTTGATCTATCTCAACAATTTAACATAAAGCCCCTTAACAGTTCCAATAATGAAAGTAGGATCGGGTGTTATTTCTTTGCGTCGGTGGTAGAAGGTTGCTCTTTCATACCATCTTCGATCTCCTGGCGTACATTATTCTTAGCATCGTTGAACTCACGGATGCCTTTACCCAGGCCGCGCATTAATTCGGGAATTTTTCTTCCACCAAACAGTAATAATACAACCAGTGCTATTAAGAGTAATTCAGTCATACCAAGATCCTGGAATAATAAAAGAGGTGATTTTACAAAAACAGCAGTCATTTTCTCAATTTTTTAAAGTTCAGCTAACAAAGATAGTTGATAAAATCGGTTTTTTTCCTGTCCAGCTACGAGTTTAAGTAGATTTTAACCCCGTTCACTGGCAGGCAAAAGAAAAACGGGAACCGCTAAAAACGGCTCCCGTTCTCACTAATTTCCCTGTATTTTTATACTAAACCCTTTTTTCCTTGATACGGGCTGCTTTACCGGCGCGCTCACGCAGGTAGAACAGTCTTGCCCTTCTTACTTTACCAACTTTATTCAATACGATTGAATCAATGTTGGGTGAAAATAAGGGGAACACCCTTTCAACACCTACACCGTCAGAGATCTTTCTAACAGTGAAAGAAGCTGTAAAACCAGTGCCCTGCATCTTCAGGACATCTCCTTTGAAGGACTGTATCCTTTCCTTGTTACCTTCAACGATTTTATAGTTAACGGTAACATTGTCACCGGCTTTAAACTTCGGATACTGTTTTTTTGCTGTCAGTTGCTCGTGAACAAACGAAATAGCGTTCATCTTTCAATTATTTATGGGAGGGCAAAGGTAAGCACTGAATAAAGAAGTTCCAAATAATTGCCCGGAAAATTTAAAATAGCTGCAAGCTGCGAGCCGCAAGCCACAAGTAATGTACGTTTTATTCACTAAAATGTCACTGATTTTCAGTGTTTTAATAATGAAGACCACGGCTGAAAGCTTGTAGCTTTACTTCAACAGATCAGGCCGGCGTTTCTTTGTACGCTCCACTGCCTTGTCATGCCGCCACTCCTCTATCTTCCGGTGATCCCCGCTGAGCAGCACATCGGGTACCTTCCAGCCCCGGAATTCCTCCGGGCGGGTATACACTGGCGGCGCCAGCAGGTTGTCCTGGAAAGAGTCAAAAAGGGCGGAAGTCTCATCGTTCAGCACTCCGGGTATCAGGCGGCCAATGGCATCCACCAGGACAGCGGCAGCCAGCTCCCCGCCAGACAGCACATAATCGCCGATAGAGATCTCCCGGGTCACGAAATGCTCGCGGATACGCTCGTCAATGCCTTTATAGTGGCCACAGAGCAGCAGGAGATTCCCTTTCATGGATAGTTGATTGGCAATAGGCTGGCTCAATGTTTCCCCGTCAGGGGTGAGGTAGATGATCTCGTCGTAGCTACGTTCAGACTGCAGGTGCTCAATGGCTTTTATTACCGGCTCCAGCATCATTACCATGCCGGCCCCTCCTCCAAACTGGTAATCATCCACCTGTTTGTGCTTAAGGTCGGAGAAGTCGCGCAGGTTATGCACCTGTACGTCCAGCAGCCCTTTGGCCTGTGCCCGCTTCAGTATGGAGTGGGAAAAGGGGCTTTCCAGCAGGCCCGGTTGTACGGAAATGATGTCGATGCGCATTAGTTAAAATTTGAGGTTTGAAGTTTGAGGTTTGAAGTTAGTTAAATGTTAGAGGTGCAGGAGGAGCTGCCTTAGTTAATGGTGCTTGCCTTGAACCTCTAACGAACCTCAAACCTCAAACTTCAAACTATCTATAGATAGATGTCCAGTAATCCTTCAGGAAGCTGCAGATAAACGGTCTGCTTTTTCTTGTCAACCTTTACCAGGGACTGCTCATTGAGCGGCAGCAAGGCCTCTTTTCCGCGAATGGTGACCTTAGCCAGTACCTGTAGCGGCATTTCTATGACCTCTTCGATAACGCCCAGGTCCCCGTGCTGCTCGTCCTGTACGGTAAAGCCCAACAGGGATAGCGGCGCCGAGGAGGCCGTTTGCTGCTTGAAATCAGCCTCATCGAGATACACGGGCAGCTGCGCCAGTTTTTGTGCAGCTTCCTTGCTGTCAATGCCTTCCAACTTTACATAGCTATGCTCATGGTCTTTAGCGCTCGCTTTCTGCAGAAAGTAGGGAATAAAGCTGTTTTTCCGCTCTTCGAGGAAAAGCGCTTCCACTCCCTTGAGGGCGCTCTTTTTACCCAGGCTGTGCCGGAGGATCAGCTCCCCCTGCAGGCCAAAGGTGGCCACCAGTTTGCCTATGCTGAAATAGTTATTCATTTTTTGTAAACTGTTAGCTATTGGCTGCCAGCTTTTAGCTAAAAAAGAAGGGAAATATTTGCGTACAAATATTTCCCTTCTGTGAAAGTATCATTCAGCAAAACAGCTTATGCTTCGGCATTACCGCCTTCAGCAGGAGCGTCTTCTACTCTTTTCACTATCGGCGTTGCAATACGGGCCTTTTTGTGGTTATCCCGGCGTGCAGCTACCTTTTGCTCGTGTTCTGCCTGCCATTGCTCAAATTTCTTGTAAGCAGTTGGTTCATCAAACAGACCTAATTTAACCCCTCTCAACAGGTGCTTCAGGTAAAGCACGCCCTTGAAAGAAAGTATCCTCCTGACTGTATCAGTGGGCTGAGCGCCTTTCTGTAACCAGCGCAGTGCCTTTTCAGTATCAATGTTGATTGACGCCGGAACAGTCAGCGGGTTGTAAGTACCGATTTTCTGGATGAATTTACCATCTCTGGGTGCGCGCGCATCGGCTACTACAATAAAATAAAAAGGTCTTTTCTTCGCGCCATGACGTTGTAATCTGATCTTTACTGGCATAAATAAATCGAGTTATTTTTTTGCGAGTTTAAAAATATATTGGGGGGCAAATTTAATCCTTTAATTCAGAATCTCAAAATAAATATCAACAATCGATGCTAAAACGCTGAGATCCTAGTGCTAAACACCTCAAACGTTAAGCATATTTTTAGTTGAGCGGTATTGAGATTAGCGGCCCAATGCTTTCAGTCCTTTTCCTCCCGCCCCCATTTTATTCATCATCTTCATCATCTGCCGCATCTGGTCAAACTGTTTCATGAACTGGTTTACGTCCTGTATATCTTTTCCGGCGCCTTTGGCAATACGTTTGCGGCGGCTGCCGTCTATAAGGTCCGGGTTGGCGCGCTCCTGGGGGGTCATAGAGCCGATCATGGCTTCTATCCCTTTGAAGGCGTCGTCGCTGATGTCAATATCCTTAATGGCTTTACCCACGCCCGGGATCATGCCCATGAGGTCTTTCAGGTTACCCATTTTCTTGATCTGCTGCAGCTGTTCACGGAAGTCCTCAAAATCGAACTGGTTCTGACGGATCTTCTTTTCCAGCTTTTTAGCCTGTTCTTCGTTGAACTGCGCCTGGGCCCTTTCTACCAGGGTGGTGATATCACCCATGCCCAGGATACGCTGGGCCATACGCTCGGGGTAGAATACGTCAAGTGTATCCAGCTTTTCGCCCATGCTCACGAACTTGATGGGCTTCGCTACCGTGTACTTGATGGTTAAGGCAGCACCACCGCGTGTATCGCCATCCAGCTTGGTAAGCACCACGCCAGTGAAGTCCAGCCGGTCGTTAAAGGCCTTGGCGGTGTTCACGGCATCCTGACCTGTCATGGAGTCTACCACGAAGAGGATCTCCTGCGGCTGTACGGCTTTACGGATGTTCGCCACCTCTGTCATCATCGCTTCGTCTACCGCCAGGCGGCCGGCCGTATCGATAATGATCACATTATTCCCCTGCTGTTTAGCTTCCCGGAGTGCATTTTCCGCTATCTGTACGGCATTTTTGTTCTCCGGCTCACTATATACGGGCACCTCTATCTGGCCGCCCAGTACTTTCAGCTGGTCTATCGCCGCAGGGCGGTAAATATCCGCCGCTACGAGCAGGGGTTTCTTTCCTTTGGTTTTGAGGAAGTTAGCCAGCTTGCCGGAGAAGGTGGTTTTACCCGAACCCTGCAAACCTGCTATCAGGATGATGGTAGGATTGCCCTTCAGGTCCAGCTCCGCCGCGGTACCGCCCATCAGCTCGGCCAGTTCATCCTTCACGATCTTTACCATCAGCTGGCTGGGAGAAATGGCGGTGATCACCTTTTCGCCCAGTGCCTTTTCCTTTACTTTATCAGTAAATTCCTTGGCAATTTTATAGTTCACGTCCGCATCCACGAGGGCGCGGCGGATCTCCTTCACGGTGCTGGCCACATTGATGTCGGAGATGCGGCCCTCTCCCTTCAGCTGTTTGAACGCGGATTCAAGCCTTTCTGATAATGATTCAAACATTTATCGTGTGTATTTAAGATCAAAGTTAAGCTATCAGCAAAAAAAATGGTGAATATGCAAGATATTCACCATTTGCGTGTGCAAAAGTATGTTATTGGCGGCTGATTACAAAGGCTAAAAACGAGCTCTGCGGCTAAAACCTTTTAGCATTATCAGCTACCTAAATAGTTGCGAAGCAGTTTACTACGGGAGGTGGTACGCAGCTTTGTGATGGCTTTATCCTTGATCTGGCGTACACGCTCACGGGTAAGACCGAACTTCTCTCCTATATCTTCCAGTGACATGGGATGTTCTACCGCGATACCGAAGTACAGCATGATCACATCTTTCTGACGGTCTGTAAGGGTGGAGAGGGAACGCTCTATCTCCCTGCGCAGTGAGTCGTGGTGATCCAGCTCTTCGTCGGCGCTTACTGCGTTGGGATTTTCCAGTACATCCAGCAGAGAATTATCTTCTCCGTCAATGAAAGGAGCGTCCATGGAAACGTGGCGGGCGGCAACCCCGAGGGTAGCCTCTACCTCTTCTGTATTGATCTCCAGGATGGTAGCCAGTTCATCGGGGGAGGGTTCCCTCTCGAATTCCTGCTCCAGCTGGGAATATGCTTTACTGATCTTGTTGCTCAGCCCCACTTTGTTAAGGGGCAGGCGCACTATACGTGACTGTTCTGCCAAAGCCTGGAGGATAGACTGACGAATCCACCAAACAGCATAGGAAATAAACTTGAAACCGCGGGTTTCATCAAAACGCTGGGCAGCTTTTATGAGGCCCAGGTTACCTTCATTAATGAGATCACTGAGCGACAGGCCCTGATTCTGGTACTGTTTAGCCACGGACACCACAAAGCGCAGATTGGCTTTGGTCAGCTTTTCCAGTGCACGCTGATCACCCTGTTTAATACGGATGGCCAGGTTCACCTCTTCCTCAGGCGTAATCAGATCTACCTTTCCAATTTCCTGCAAGTACTTCTCCAGGGATTGTGATTCCCTGTTAGTAATCGACTTAGTGATCTTGAGTTGGCGCATTGACATAGAGTCGGAACAGTTACAGGTGATTTAATAAAATGTTAATTTTTGACGAATGCCAGACAAAAATAACTTTTTTTAGACACCACCCAAAAAAAATGTTTACTTGTTAAACCGTTTTCAAGCAAAATCGATTGATCCTTTACGGGATGCTTACGGGGAGAATTGATGGGTTTTTCATTAAAAAAAAGTGTCTAATTGACTCTTTATCAACACAAATATATTGAAACTATTTCTAATAATAGTGTTTTTTATAAACTATCAAATAAATACATTAAATGATTAAAAAAAAACAGTAAATTATTTTGACAGAATAAATATTTTTCTATAATTGCAGCCGGATGATATTGATTTACTAATTACTTGAGCGATGTCTAAGAAAGTGCAATATGAGTTGGAATACCCGGTACGGTGCTCACCAAGTATCTTATACGAATTCCTTTCCACTCCCGCAGGGTTGCAGGAATGGTTTGCCGATAAAGTAGATTTCAGGGATAATGTGTTCTCTTTTTCCTGGAATGGCAATACTGAAGAAGCCGAAGTGCTGGAGCAGGAAGAAGAAGAGTTTATTCGTCTGCGTTGGCTAACCGCCCCAAATGGAGAGTTTTTTGAATTCCGCATACAGATTTCAGAAGTTACCAATGAAACCATACTGGTAGTAAGGGATTTCGCAGAAAAGAAAGAAATAGCAGACCAAAGCCAACTTTGGAACTACCAGGTTAAAGACCTCTTTCACCGTATCGGCAACTAACTACTCGTCAAAGATTTAATAATTGCTATTTAATAACAGAACAGTGTACACTTAGCAGTGACGTTGTGCTATTGTAGTTAATTACCATATCAAACGGCGAACCTTGCCCCGGTTTCCATTGTTTTCCCTGGTATTTTCCTTGTTTTATCCTGGTGTTCCCTTAGTCTTTTCCATGGGTATTCCAAGCCTTTTCCAAGTGTTCCCTTAGTCTTTTCCACGGGAGAGCTTAGTCTTTGCCTCGTGAGACCTTAGTAAATCCTTAGGGAGAGCTTAGTGTAACTTACCTGCTACCCGCACTAAAAGCGCATGCTAGTTTAGGTAAAAGCGCATGAGCGCTTAGTAAAAGCGTATGAGGATCCACTTCTTATGGCTAAGCGTTCAATATGGTAAGCAGGGTAGTATAACAGCTCAGGGCCTCCGGGATCAGGTTTTCCCACAGCTCAAGCGGAAAGGGTTTGGCCAGTTTTATAAACGGCTGCCGGGCCACCAGCCCGCTCCACTCCTGCGGGGTAAATGCGCTGACAGCCCTGTAGTTATCATTTTCGAAATCATGCTCCCAGGGGTCTTCATTCATATATACATACAGCCCTGCTGATGATAGCGGCGTATAGGCCTGTATAAGCGCATCCGCATAGCGTTCCTTGAGACCGCCGGCCAGGTGCAGGGTGCAGCTGAAATAATGCCCCCACCAGAACATGGTACGGAAAGCAAATACATCCGCCTGCCCAAAGAGCCGCGGGTAATCCAGTATCACCCAGGGCAGCTCCTTATAACGCTCCCCCTTGGATATTTTAGCGCCCCGTTGCAGACAGCCTTCCGGGAAAACAAAGGTTCCGGTCACAATATGCGCTTCCAGCTGACGCTGCAATTGTCCCAGCAGCTCCATCACCTTCTCTATCACGCTGTTCTTGCGGTATATCCAGCCTGCGTCGAAAGCCAGCTGTTTTTCTTCGGCTGTAAGTAAAAAATTTTTCATATAATTAACGCTGCCATAACGGTTCCTGCCACCGGTACTACAGGAAATCGTAGTAACTTCGCGGGGCAGCTTGCGCTAAAATCGTAAATAATAATATTAGGTAGTGAAAAAACTCGATAAGCTCATCGTTAAGACATTCCTGGGGCCATTTGTGGCTACTTTTTTCGTTACCTGGTTCGTATTGCTCATGCAGTTCCTCTGGAAGTATATAGATGACCTGGTGGGCAAAGGACTGGACCTGCCCGTGATCCTGGAGCTTATCTCTTATACCAGCGCCAGCCTTATTACCCTGGCCCTGCCCCTGGCAGTGCTGCTGTCTTCCATCATGACCTTTGGTAACCTGGGAGAAAGCTTTGAGCTGGTGGCGCTGAAATCATCCGGTATTTCCCTGCTGCGCTTTATCCGTCCGCTGTTGTTTGTTTGCATCGGCATCGCTATACTGGCCTTTCTCTTTGCCAACTATGTGATTCCAGTGGCTAACCTGCGCGCCAAGTCATTATTATACGATATTACCAATTCCAAACCGGCCTTCAATATTAAAGCAGGGGTATTCTACAGCGATATTCCCGGCTATACCATCAAGGTAGCCCGTAAAGAAAAGGATAACCGCACCATCCACCAGGTGATGATCTTCGATAAATCATCCGGCGGCAGCAGCACAGGCGCCGATAAGCTGATACTGGCGGAGAAGGGCACCATGGAGCTGTCCAGCAACAAGCGTTTCCTGATCTTTGTGCTGCGCGACGGATGGCGCTATGAAGAGCGTAACCTCCGCGGCTCTACTGTGCCGGGAGAACTGATACGTATGGGCTTCAAGGAGTACAGGAAAGCTTTTGACCTCAGCTCCTTTACCTTTAGCCGCCTGGATGTGGGCCTCTTTGCTTCCAACCAGCAGATGCTGAACATACGGCAGCTGGACAAGGCCATTGATTCGCTCAAAAAAGAAGAAAAGCTGTTCAGCCGTACGGTGAACGCCTATATCACCTCCCGGTATGCGTTCTTTAAATGGAAAGATACTGGCTGGCTGGCTAAAACGCCCCCCTTAGCGGTAAAAGATTTCAAGGACCTTGTACCGGAAAAGAACCTGAAATATGTACTGGAACGTACGGAACAGAATATACGCGAAGCCCAGAGCAACCTGGATGGCACGGCAAAAGAGTTTGAGGATAAACATTCCGTGATGATCCTGCATAAAGTGGAGTGGCAGCGTAAATTCACACTGGCCTTTTCCTGTATTGTAATGTTCCTGATAGGAGCTCCGCTGGGTTCCATCATCCGGAAAGGCGGCCTGGGAACACCGCTTGTTTTTGCCGTAATATTTTTCGTTATATTTAACATCTGTTTCATGGTGGGAGAAAAAATGGCCCGTAAAGACGTGCTGACCACCTGGAGCGGAATGTGGCTCTCGAATATCGTATTAATGCCAATTGCAGCATTCCTGATCTATAAGGCCATGAATGATTCGCAATTATTCAATAAAGAGTTTTATTTTAGGATCTATCAGATCACAAAGAAGTTCTTAAAAAAGTTTAAGAAGCAACCTACAACTTAAAACGTTCTATGAAGACGTTCGTTACACTGTTTAGAAAGAACACCTACTTCTTTCTGGCGCTAGTTATTTGGATACTGGTTGGAGGAATTATGCAAAGCATTTTTACTCCTGAAGAACTGTTTATCGGGATTAACCGCATGCACGATCCGGTAATGGATGTGCTGATGACAGGTATTACCTACCTGGGCGACGGTATCACCTTTGCCCTGGTGCTGGCCTGCATGCTGGTAACCCGGAAGTTCAAACCGTTCCTGATAGGTCTTACTTCTGTGCTGCTGGTGACGCTGGTAGTACAAACTGTCAAACATATCGCAGATGCGCCGCGGCCGATGCTTTACTTCCAGGGCGCGGCGTTTGTACATACTGTAAAATGGGTATCCGTACATTATCACAACAGCTGGCCGTCTGGCCATTCGGCCTGCGCCTTTGCGCTTTTCAGCTATCTTTCCCTTATTGACAATAATAAAAAACGCGGCCTGCTGCTCATCGGACTGGCCCTGATAGCGGCCTACTCCCGCATTTATCTTGCACAGCATTTCTTTGCAGATATCTATATCGGCAGCATCATTGGCGCGGTGGCAAGTTTTGTGGTATACGGTTTGTTTGAATACCGGAACCTCACCAAAACACCGGTGCTTTGTCCGCAAGCGGAAGCCGCCCTCCTGGCGGAAGCCAAACTGGGATAGTGCCGTACTGTTGGTGGTGGGGGAAACAACATGAAGTACCTGTTAATTGCCATAGTAGCCGGATGTTTATTTGTGCCATTCCTCGGGGCCATGCCTCTCTTTGCTCCCGGCGAAACGGGCCTGGCAGCCGCTGCCCGTGAAATGCTTACCAGCGGCCGTTATGCACTGGCCCGATCTGGTTCAGGCCCTTTATATGATACATTTCCCCTTTTTATATGGCTGCAAGCCAGCAGTATGGCGCTCTTTGGCATCAGTGATTTTGCCGCCAGGCTGCCAAATGCCATGATCGGCATCCTTACCCTGCTTACCATCTATTCCATCGGGAAAAAGCAGGTAGACAGCAACCTGGGGATCTGGTGGGCCCTGGTGCTATCCGGCTCCTGGATACCCTGTTTATTATTTAAATCCGGCCTGGCAGCACCGCTTTACAATTATTTTGTTTTCCTGTCTGTTTACTTTGCCTATCGTATAGCCTATACGGCTAAGCCCTTCCGTATGTCTGCTGTCAGCGGGCTTTGCCTGGGCCTGGCAGTGCTGACCAATGGCCCTGCCGCCATCGTGATAAGCCTGCTAAGCTTGCTGGCATACTGGGTGGTCAGTAAGGGTAAGACCGGGATCCGGATTGCGCATGTAGCCATCCTGCTGCTGGTGGCCTTTTTGCCAACTGCCTTCTGGCTGGTGTGTGCTGGATTCAGGGAGGGATGGGTATTCGCAGGTAATTTCTGCCGCTACCAGGCAGAGCTGCTGCCCGCCATCTTTCTCCGTGGTCCTTTTTATTACTGGAGCTTCCTGCCCGGCTGCTTCCCTATGAGCATTTTCCTGTTCGCTTATCTGCAGCGGCGTGGCCGGCGCTCTGTTTATGCCACACCTCCGCCCCTGGATATAAAAGAGCTCAGTGTCTGGATGTGGTGTATGTTCTGGGCGGTGCTGCTGGCAGCCCCTTCCACGCTATACTATCTGCCCCTCTCCTTCCTAGCTGCCCGGCAGGTATACCGGCTTGCAGAAGGCAGACGGTCCCTGCGGACATGGAATATTGTGCTCCTGTTACTGACAGGCATTATACTGGGCACAGCGCTGATGCTGTTGCCCGTGGCCGGGGTGTATAAAGAGGTATTAAGTACTAATATCAGGGATCCTTTTGTGCGGGCGTATCTGCAGGCCAATGTACCCTGGAGCTTATGGGAGATGATCTATGGCCTTATATATATACTGCTGGTAGTAGTAAGCTGTGTTGCTTTGTTCCGGAGAAAATACCAGGCGGGGTTAATATGGCTCTTCCTGGGCACCGCTATTTTTATTGAGGTGGCCTTGCTACATTTTGGTCCTAAAGTGGAGGCACATACGCAGAAAAGAGTTGTTAGTGGTCAGTCGTTAGTGGTTAGTGATAAAGACCGATATAACGGCGGCTGTTACTAACGACTAACGACTACGCACTAACGACTTTTATTTCAATGCCATATCATATCGTTTCTCCACTTCATTCCAGTTCACTACATTCCAGAAGGCAGCGATATATTCAGGCCTGCGGTTCTGATGTTTCAGGTAGTAGGCATGTTCCCACACATCCAGTCCCAGTACCGGGATCCCCCTGTCCTTCACCAGCTGATGCATCAGCGGGTTATCCTGGTTAGGGGTAGATGTTACAGCCAGTTTCTTTTCAGGAGTGAGGATCAGCCAGGCCCAACCGGATCCAAATACGCCTTTGGCAGCGTCGTTGAATTTCTGCTGGAAGGTATCCCAGGAACCGAATGCTCCGCTAATAGCGCTCTTCAGCTTATCTGAAGGGGCTGTTTTTTCACCTGACATCAAAGGCCAGAAAAGGGAGTGGTTGTAGTGACCGCCGCCATTATTACGTATAGCCTTGTCTTTCTCCGTTACCTTATTCAGTATTTCTTCCAGCGTAAGGCTGGCAAAGGCGGTACCGTTCACTGCATCGTTCAGGTTCTTTACGTAAGCACCATGGTGCTTATCGTGATGGATCTCCATCGTCAGTTTATCAATATTGGGCTCCAGGGCATCAGTGGCATAAGGCAATGCAGGCAGTTCGAAAGGAGCTTTAGGACCTTCCATCTTTCCGGTGACGCTACTTGCGGGCGTAGCGGCCAGCAGGCCAGACGGATTGCTTAAAGCAGCCACCCCTGCCAGGCCGGCCAGTTTAATAAATTCTCTCTTATCCATGTCAATAGTATTGAAATTGATGATATAATGACGCAAAGCTAAAAGGCAGTAGAAAGTAAAGCTACAAATATTACACCACTTATCCGAGTAGCAGCAGCGATCCCCCTGGCCGGTAGATTGCGTGATCTTGTGGCTGAGCAAGGGCTTAAAACTGCGTCTTTATCGGTATAATTACTGCGTCTTTATACGAAGATGTGGTATCAGCTTAAAAATCATTATAGTTTATTGTGTAAATAATACTATTTTAACTGTAACTTCATGTAAGGAAAGTCAATACAAATAACTATTCTGACATACGATGAGACTATTTATCCCGTGCGGTGACTACGGCGTAGTCAAGGACATAATATTTGTTGTTCCGCAATGCCAACCGTCACCTCTACAAACACGGGAAGAGCACGACGCATGTGATTGACTGTTTTGCGAACGTACATTACAAGAATAACCATAATGTTTAGCAGAGTTTAAAAATTTAAAGCATTCCTATACATGCTTAAGGTAAAAATATTCAGAGCAGTGGATTATCCGGAAGAATGTATGCGCTATATCAACGGGCATAGGAAGGTCCTGGAAGCTTATGGTGTAACGAAAGTAACGTCTGCTTCCACCAGTTGGATGTATGAACCTTATACTTACCTGATCAGCGTGGTAGATGAAACTGAAGAAAAGATCTATGGCGGCTGCAGGTTGCAGCTAACCGGGGGAAAAACGCCGCTGCCTATCGAAACAGCCATCAATGCGATGGATCCCGGCATTTACCGCCTGGTACAGCTGTTACATGAGCAGGGTGGCACCGGTGAGTTTTGCGGCCTTTGGAATTCCAGGGAGGTGGCCGGCTGGGGCATTGGCAGCATGATCATCGGCAGGGCTGCCATGGCGGTGCTGAATCAACTGCCTATCACTACCCTGTTAGGCTTTTGTGCCCAGGCCACTTTTAAGAACAGCCAAAGAATAGGGTTCAAGATCCTGACCGCCCTGGGCAACAACGGTACTTTTTACTACCCCAAAGAAGACCTGATCGCTACGGCCCTGATCATTGAAGACCCGCTGGAACTAAGCATGGCACATCCCGAAGAGCGGGGCAAGATCATGGAGCTGCGGGACCAGCCTTACATGAGTATCATACTGAAAGGTCCTAAAGGGACAATGGACCTGCAGTACTACCTGGAGCTCGCCGACGGCATTCCATTTCAAAAACCTTATTACATCACCTGATAACCGGACAACTTAATGGCAAAAAAGGCAGGCTTTACACTGGTTACCATCGTCATCGCGATGATACTTCCGCTAATGGGTAACCTGGAACGGCTTTTAGACTACAGGATTGGTATTATTGTTATTGCGATATTTTTACTTAACTTAACCCAGCCGGCATTCAGCATGAAAGAACAGCGGGAACACCAGCAAAGCGACCGTTCTTCCATCCTGCTGATCCTTGTAATGTCCATTTGCAGTGTAGTATTGCTGATGTTACAATGGGGCTACTGGGCCTCTTCCTTACCGGATCAGACCTGGCCTGTCTGGCTCGGGCTTATCATGATCATAACAGGTCTTTATATCAGGATCTACGCCATCCGTTATCTTGGAAGATACTTTACAGCCAATGTTCAGTCGGTAGATGCACATCGCCTGATCACAGACGGCCCTTACGGACTGGTACGTCATCCCAGCTACCTGGGCGCCCTGCTGATCCTCACAGGCTTTCCGGTGCTGTTAGGATCGCTGCCCTGTTTCCTGCTGGCGCTCTTACTGATGATGATCGCCTACTATAAACGGATCACGGTAGAAGAAGCGCTGTTGCTGCGGCTTTTTCCGGAAGACTATCAACAATATCAGCAGCATACTTACAGGATCATACCCTACGTCTGGTAATTAAAGCGATGAGGCACGTTTATACATTCATTTGTCTTTACCTGAAACAGCTTTCTCTATGGCAGACGCTTTACGTTTGCTGCCTGGCATGTTTCCCCTTACTAAGGGCACAAGCGCAGGATAACATTGTGGTCAGGAATGAAGAAAGGGAAACAATGATCGGTGAGCATGTATGGATGTTAAGCCAGGTAAGCGATACCATCAGCAATGTAAATCAGCTGCTGAACAACCCGGGATTCCAGCCCAGTAATAAAAGCATTATCAATTTCCCGGCAGGCCCCACCACGCATTGGCTGAAATTCAGGCTGACCAATGAAACGAAGCAGCCCACGCTCTATATGGAGCTGCCCTATATGCATATCAGTGACCTCACGCTTTACATTTTCCACGGTGATCAACTGGTACGCACCTTCAAAACGGGTAACCGTTATCCTTTCAGCCAACGCCCCTACCCGCATCAGCACTTTGTTTTTGACCTGCAGCTGCCTAAAGACAACAGCGCTACTTACCTGTTAAAGGTAAAAAGCGAGCATCCTATTCTGCTGCCGCTGGGCGTGTGGACCAAATCAAAACTGGATGCCAATATTAACCTGACCGACCTGATATTGGGGATCTACATAGGGATACTGCTGGCTATTTTTGCCTATAATCTCTTCATCTACGTATCCACACGGGACCGTGTATACCGTACCTACCTTCTTTATCTGGCAGGCCTTAGCCTGGCGCAGATCACCCTGGCAGGTTATTTTTACCGCTTCCTGTGGCCCAACCATCCGGAGCTGAACTATTACGGGATAACGATCACCACGGTGCTTGCGGGCGTATTTGGCATTCTCTTCGCACAAGACTTCCTGAAGATAAAGCATTACCTGCCCTGGCTCAACAAGCTGCTGAACGGCATTGCTATACTTTATATCCTGGCCGCGGTACTGAGCCTGGCCCGCCAGAACACCTATGCCTATACGCTGCTGGATCTGAGCGGTATGGCAGTAGGCATCCTGCTGCTGCTAAGCTCTGCGCTGGTATTAGCCAAAGGCAGCCGCCCGGCCATGTTCTACCTGATTGCCTGGAGCGTTTTCCTGGTAGGGCTCATCATTCTTGTATTGCGTAACGTGGGTGTACTGCCTTATAACCATTTCACCACTTATGGTTCTTATGTAGGCTCTGCCCTGGAAACCATCCTGCTGTCTTTTGCACTGGCAGACAGGATCAACGTACTGAAAAAGGAAAAGGAAGCCTCACAGGCGATCGCACTGGAGGTATCGCAGGAAAATGAAAGGCTGGTGCGCGAGCAGAATGTGATACTGGAAACCAAGGTAACCGAGCGGACCGAAGCCCTGCAACAGGCCAATACCGAGCTGAGCGCGGCGCTCAGAAGCCTGAAAGAGGCGCAGACCCAGCTGGTAGAAAAAGAGAAGATGGCTTCATTGGGTCAGCTAACCGCCGGTATTGCGCATGAGATCAACAACCCCATCAATTTTGTTACCTCCAATATCAAGCCGCTCAAGCTGGATATTGATGATATCAAGTCTTTGCTGGAAAAGTATGACCAGCTGGAAAAGCAGCCTGAGCTGAAGCATGTGTTTGAGGATGTGGTGGCGTATAAGAAACAGATCGATGTTACGTTTATACATGATGAGATAGCAGAGCTGATAAAAGGCATAGAGGATGGCGCGGTACGTACGGCCGAGATCGTGAGAGGGCTGCGCACCTTCAGCCGGCTGGATGAAAGCGATGTGAAATCTGTTGACCTGCATGAAGGCCTTGACTCTACGCTGGTATTGCTGCGCAACAGTGTACCGCCCAATGTAAAGATCATCAAACAATACGGCGATCTTCCCAAAGTTGAATGCTACGCCGGTAAGCTGAACCAGGTGTTCATGAACATTATCACCAACTCTTTTAACGCTATCAAAAGCAAGCATAGCGATAAAGAGGAGAGCCTTACCATCAGCACTCGCCGTGAGAATAAAGAGCATGTAGCGATCAGCATCAGGGATACCGGTACCGGTATGACGCAGGAAGTAAAAGAGAAAATGTTCGATCCTTTTTTCACGACAAAGGATGTAGGAGAAGGCACCGGTTTGGGATTGTCTATTGTTTTTAGTATTATTGAAAAGCACAACGGGCGGATAGTAGTAAATACGGCCCCCGGCGAAGGTGCCGAATTTATTATATATTTACCATTGAAAATTACCAGTCTGCCGACCTAACAATATCCCTGAATGAAAGAGAACCGTATCAGGATATTGTACATCGATGACGAAGTTCATAACCTCAATGCCTTTAGAGCCAGTTTCAGGAGAAGTTATGAGATATACACTGCCAATTCCGCACAGGAAGGCAAATTGCTCTTAAAGAGCGTCGATGTACATATCATCATTGCAGATCAGAAAATGCCTGTTACTACCGGTGTTGAATTCTTCTATGAGATCAGGGAGATACTCCCGGACCCCATCCGAATCCTGTTGACCGGCTATACAGATGTAGAAGATATTATTGAAGCTATCAATAAAGGACATATTTTTTCTTACGTTAAGAAGCCCTGGGACGAATACGAATTGCATAATACCATTAACAATGCGTATGAAATGTATCAGGCGCGGAAGAACCTGAAAGAGAAAATATCAGAGCTGGAGAAGATCAATGATGAGCTTAACAGGTTCATTTATTCCACGTCTCATGACCTGCGCTCACCGTTGATGTCTGTGCTTGGCATCATCAACCTGGCGCGCCTGGACAATTCAGTAAAGGACCCTAACGGTTACGTGGATATGATCGAGTCCTGCATACTGAAGCTGGATGGCTTTATCCAGAAGATCATTGAATACTACCGGAATTCACGGCTGGATGTAGAGTATGAAAAAATTTACTTTGACAGCCTCCTGCAGGACTGCATAGCAAACTTCAAACCCCAGAACACTGCGATAGAATTTCAGCTGAATATAGACCAGCCGGTGGATTTTAAAGGAGATACTTTCCGTATCAGCGTAATTTTAAACAACCTTATATCAAACGCTGTTAAGTATCAAAAGCCGGATGAAACCAATCCGAAGGTAAACCTGACGGTAAAGGTGGAACCGCATAAGGCCACTATCTGGATCGAGGATAACGGTATTGGCATTCTAAGCGAACACCTGAATAACATCTTTAAGATGTTCTTCCGGTCAAAGAATAACAATAAGCCGGGCAGTGGAATCGGTTTGTACATTGTTAAAGAGGCGCTGAACAAAATTGGCGGTACGATAAACGTAGAATCTAAATACGGAGAAGGCACCCAGTTTGAAATAACTATTCCTAACAGAAATGATTTCGATTCCTGATTTACGGATCATATTGATTGACGATAATGAGATTGACCTGCTTTTGCATGAAAGGCTTATTACGCTTCAGCAGATCAGCAGGACTGTCCTCTCATTTACAAGCGCCAATAAGGCATTGGAGTTCCTGTCTTCCAATATCAGCCTGCACCGCATTCCTCCTACCATCATCCTGCTGGACATCCAGATGCCGGAAATGGACGGGTTCGAGTTTCTGACCGCATTTGACACCTATCCCGCGAAGATCAAATCGCAATGCTATATCGTGATGGTTTCCTCTTCGCTGGATTATGGGGATATTAACCGTACAAATGCCAACCCGCTGGTGATCAAACTGCTTAAGAAACCTTTACTGGCAAAGGATCTGAAGGAAACCGTGGGGGAAATATTCAAAGATTTTTAAAGAAGTGTTTGCTTTTTTGGAAAAAAGTCTAAATTTGCACTCCGCTTCCAGAGATATAGTCTTTGACAAGTGGCCAGACATGGGGGATTAGCTCATCTGGTAGAGCGCAAGCATGGCATGTTTGAGGTGATCGGTTCGAGTCCGATATCCTCCACCCAATGAAGAAAAAGCCGTTTCCTTTCCGGAGACGGCTTTTTTATTGTCCCTAAGCAATCGCTTTTATGACCCTGAGGTAACTAATGATGCCCCTATTCCGTTATACCCGTACAAAGGGGGACGCTAACGCATTCATTTTGTGGGGAAATAAAAAAATAACATAAAAAATCATAATATCTAATGAAAACTACGTATTTTTATTATACCCGTGTGAGCGTATCTTTATTTGTGCTATTCCGATGAAAAGCCTTATACCATGAAATCATCCATACCTTTTAAGCAATCATGTATGTTTCTCATTGCAGCACTAACCTTTCTAATTGTTGGCTGTAAAAAAGGTGAAGTTCCCCAGAAACCGGACAATAATAATCCGCCGGGGTCAGGGACTAACCCACCGCCAGTTGTGGGCAAAACCTATACATTGACGCCCGATGCAAACGGCCGGCTGTCAGTAGATAACAGCAGCAATTTCTATAAGCCGGGCGATGTGCTGAACCTGAAAGGGAATTTCTCCAGCATATACTTTACCAATACAAGTGGCAGCGCCTCAGCGCCGATCGTTATCAAGAATCCGCCCGGCACAGTGATCTATATAGGCAATCCGTATTGGAACGGCGGCTCATGGGCGGAAGCGCTCAGCTTTACCAACTGCCATTATCTTAAAATAGGCAGCGAGAGCAATCGCTCAGAGTTTGTGATCCAGGGCTCTACCATGTCTTCCAGGGCTGCTTACTTTGACCTTATATTAAGAGGACACACCGATCATGTGGAGATCAGGAACCTGACCATTAAAGGAGGCGGCACCGGCATCTGGGCTAAAACAGACCCGGTGAAAAGCGACCCCAGCACCTGGTACCCCAACTCACAGATGGAGGAGCTGTCTATCCATCATGTAGAGATCAGCGGAACAAACAATGAAGCCATGTACATCGGGCACACGGCTACCTACTGGGATCTTACAGCCAATCTTTCCTTTTACGATTCTCCTGAGAAGTTTACTCCCGGCCATGAATATGTGCAGCCCATCAAGTGGCATAATGTAAAGATCTACGACAACTATGTGCATGATATTGGCGCCGATGGTATCCAAACCTCCGCAATAGATGCACTGGAGGTATATAATAATGAAGTAACGAATTGGGCGCTGCAGCATAACTCCGCTCATAACGGTGGCATACTGATCGGTGGACGTACTACCAATACTAATACGCACGATAATTACGTACACGATGGTTGGGGAGAATTGCTACAGTTTTATGGATCCGGTGAGAACGGATCTGTCCATATTATCCACAATAATCTTTTCCGCGACAACCAGGAAGGCAATGATGGTGTAAGCATCAGAGGCGCCAACAAAGCAGTTGTGCAGATCACCAACAATACCGTGGCCAAAACAGGCGGGAACAGTATCCGCCTGAGTGGTTTCACGGGCATGACCTCGCAGCAGATAGCCAACAGCAATGCGCTGATACAACCCAGGATGGGCGGCGCACCACTTTATCCTAACGCCTACATTTATACAGAAGGAGGCGCCACCGTTTCTGAAGGCAGCGGTGCTGAGGCCAACACAAAATTCACTACGGTGGAAGCGGCAAATGTAGATGCAAGCAACTTCTATCAGCCACGGCTAAACTCACCGGTTTCTGCATCCGGTTATAGAAAAAGGGGGTAAAACGGCCACCCCTGTATTTTCACTTAAAGAATCAAAAGAAAAAATTATAAAAATTTTTAAGAGTTAGAGTTTTTTATATATTATAACATAACTGTATTCATTACATATTTCTTATAATCGGGTTAGATATAAAGTATTACTTATTACCTGAAGGTCCGCCACTGGCATAACTTTCAGCTTACGGACATACATCAACGAAGCGAGTATAATTTTTCAAAATAAGTTCCGTTTTTTTGCAAACGCTTTTAGAGTACTAAACACAGCACCACAACATCCATATCTGTGTAACCACAACCACAACATCCATTAGTACATGTCAATAATGTCTGGCGTATGAGCTGTCACATAATTGTCATGCTGACACCCTGTTTGTTTTACTTTTTTTTAACAATTAAACCATACCGAAAAACCATGAGAGTTCTAAGCCAACTTTATGCAGGAAAACTGTTTGCTGCCATTGTTACTGCCGCCTCTATCCTTGCCGTGAGCTGTAGCAAAAACGATTTAGCCGACACTGTAAAACCCGGAGCTGATTCAACTGCAGCTACATCCGACGTTGAAACAGAGGCTACATCCGGAAGATCCTATACGCTGACTCCAGATGCAAATGGATACCTGAGCGTTAATAACAGTAACGGTTATTACAAACCGGGGGATCAGATCTATCTGAAAGGTACTTTCAAAGCGATCTACTTTTACAACATGAGCGGTTCATCCACTATGCCTATTTACATTAAGCACCCTGTAGGTTCTGTTACCACCATTGGTAACCCTAACTGGGCAAGTGGTTCTTATGCTGAAGCAGCCCGCTTCTCTAACTGCCACTACATCAAGTTTGGCAGCCCTACCAGCAAAAGTTATTTTAAGATCACAGGTTCTACCCAGTCTACCCGTCAGGCGTATTTTAACCTGATCTTAACAGAAAAAACTGACAACTTTGAAATCAGGAACCTGACCATCACCAACGGTGGTACTGGTATCTGGGCTAAAACCGACCCGGTTAAGACAGACCAGAGCACCTGGTATCCTAACTCTCAGATGAAGAACCTGACCATTTATGGCTGCGAAATTGGCGGCACCTGGAATGAGGCGATGTACATCGGACATACTGCCACTTACTGGGACCTGACTTCCAACACTTCCTACTACGGTACTTCTTCCGGTTTCACTGCCGGCCACCAGTACGTACAGCCCATCAAATGGTACAATGTTAAGATCTACAACAACTATGTACATGATGGCGGCGCAGATGGTATCCAGACTGCAGCCATGGACATGGTAGAGATCTACAAGAATGAGGTGAAGAACTGGGCGCTGCAGCACAACTCTTCCCACAACGGTGGTATCCTGGTTGGCGGCCGCGTTTCAAGATCAAACGTGCATGACAACTACGTACATGATGGTTGGGGAGAATTGCTACAGTTCTACGGTGAAGGCAGCGGACACATTCTGCGCAATAACCTGTTCCGTGATAACCAGGGCGGCCACGATGGTATCAGCTTAAGGGGTACCAACCAGGCTACTATCACCATCAGCAACAACACTGTTGCCAGAACTGGCGGTAACAGCCTTCGTATCAACGGCTACAACGGCCAGATGGTTGCTCCGCAGATCATCAATGCCAACGTATTTATCCAGCCGAGAATGGGTGGCGGTCCGATCTATGACAACGCTTATATCTACACCGAAGGTGGTGGTACTTACAAAGAAGGTACCGGTACACTGGCTGACAAGAAATATGCAACCGTTACATCGGCCCTGGTGAACACCAGCTACTTCTACCAGCCGCTGTCCGGTTCTACTATCGGTACTGCCGGTTATAAAGTTCAATAAACTAAAGGCCCAGCGCCATCAACCAATAGGCCGCGGCCTGTTGCGCAACAATCATCAGCAATGATCATGTTACGTAACAGGCTGTGGCCTTTTTATTTCCAGAAGCCTTGTGTTTTTATCTGCGTTCCGCTGAAGCCCTGGGCTTTCAGCAAATTCCTTAGCTGCACTACCACGGGGATCTGTCCTGCCAGGTAGAAAACCGTATTACTGTAAAAACGATGGTCAGCCACCCATTGCAGTAATGCATTACTATCATGACCCGGAGTTTTGACTACCGGCTGTACGGTACCAAAGTCGCAGAAATATTCAGGAAATACATTCAGGTGCTGAGGCGATGAAAAAGCGATGGCGCCTGTAACCGAGAGCGAGCGGTTAGCCAGCTGGTGGAGGGCAAAGAAATGACCTACTGCGCTTTCATCTCCCAGGAATACCAGGTGCGCATTGTCGGCAGGTTTTTGCATGGAAGAGCCGATGCCCACGTAAGAGAAAACATCTCCCCGCTGCAAGCCTCGGGCCCAGCGGGCTCCTGCCCCATCGTGACCGGTATGGATGATCAGCGTACAGGTAGAAGTTTCTGCATCCCATCCGCAAGGAGTATAATCGCGATACTCGAGATCCGCCACTTTACATTTGATATGCTGCGCCTGTGTCCATTTATGCATACCGGCCCCGGGCAGGTGCAGGTCTACTTCCACAACAGAGTCAGGCTCCCAGGCACGTACTGCCAGTACGGTACCTGTTTTGGACATCCGCTGTTCGATCAGGGATATGGCTTTCCGTTTTATCAGCTGAAGGGTAGCTCCCATAGACGATGTTTATGTGTTGTATTGGAAATAATATGCAAAACAACAACATCGTCATCCGCGGGAAAGGGACAAAACATGGCAAAAGGAGGACTATTCGCGGTTCTGCCTGCGGTAATCTCCGGGGCTGAGTCCTACCACTTTTTTGAATAAACGGGAGAAATAGGTAGGGTCATCGTAGCCCAGCTGGTAGGCGATCTCTTTGATGCTTATTTTACTGTAATAGAGCAGGCGCCTGGCTTCCAGCATAGTTTCCTGCTGGATCCAATAGCTGACCGGGAAGCCGGTATTGGCTTTTATGGTCTCATTCAGGTAAGATAAGGAGAGGTTTAGCTTACTGGCATAGTCTGCCGGGCTTTTCAGGGTTTTATATTGTGCGGACAACAGCTGGCGGAAAGAGATCGTGATAGCGCTGCCGCGGAGCACCTGTTTACAGGCCCCTGCCTGTTCGGCATATAAGCCGGCCACCATTCCCGCAAAAGCGCTTACCAGGGAATGCAGGATGGGTTTGAAGTAAGGCACGCCGGTATCATTCCGTGCGCCCTGCAGCACTTTCAGGAGGCCGGTGAGAGAACACAGCTGCTCCTCCGTAATGGAAAGCGGCCCCAGGTTGGCTGATTCGTGCAACACTGGCTGGAACAAGTCTCCTATCCACATGGCATCTGCTGCCATGAACCAGCCGCTTGCATCGATGGAGCCGATATACTCGTGCACCTGGCCAGGCTGCACATACAACAGGGCAGGCGCTTTGAGACATTGCACCTGGAAGTCTATCATAATACGGCTCTCGCCTGTTTCCAGCAGGATAAAAATATAGTGATCATCGCGGTGAATGCCCAGGTTTTCACCGGGCTTATCCCCTGACTTGCCAACAGCGCGGACTTCCAATCCCAGGGGAGAATGCTCTTCTAAAGTATGTACAGGTATGGTTTGCTTAAGACGTGAAGGCATAACTGCAAAACAACAGCTTTTTGTTTATACAGTAGTGGACGAAAAGGGGGATGTTGATATTGTACCAGGAGAAAGGAAAGCTAAAAAAAAAACCGGCGGGCTCCGCGTCGCAGAACCCGCCGGGACGGTTGCTTATCAGGAACAGTAAGGAACTGTTTATAGAATAAAGATCTTACGGGCGGTCTGTGTTACGTTACTGCTGTTCAGCACCTGTACCACATACAAGCCGCCGGAAATACCGGAACCGTAGTTGATCGGGATGGTCTGGCGTTTGGAACCCAGTCTTACCGGCCTGCTTACGATCACTTTACCATCCATATCTACCAGCTGTACAATGTAGTCGCCCTTATCGAGCGCGTTAAAGGCTACATTGAAAGTATTGCCGGTAACCGGAACAGGATTGGGCCATACGGAGATGTTGCTGCCGTCTACATCCAGTTTTTCAGGAGCGGTAGCGATGTAGTTGTCCTTCTTATTATCCTGGAAAAGCAGGTTGCTGCTGGCCAGGTCGGAGGCGTTGTATACATCTGTATTCTTTCCGGTAATGGCAGTAGCAGCCAGCGAAGATATATCCAGCAGGTAGTAGCCCTTGCCGTAAGTGGAGCAGCTTAAGATCACTTTGCCATTATCGTCTACAGCGGCGCCATTGGTATAGAAGCCCGCCGGCAAGCCCTGGATAGTACCCAGGAAAGTGGCTTCGCGGCTGTTCACATCTATCTTGAAGACTTTGTTGTAAATATTGACCAGGTACAGATAGCCATATTTATCGGCTACCAGATCGCCGCCCCAGCCGGTGCAGAATGCGTGGACAGAGTTCTGGCCATTATCCGGCGCATCTTTCAGGCTGCCCAGGTCTCTGAACTTTACCTGCTGACCGGTAGTCGCGAATGAGAAGAAGTGCTCCGCATCGTTGGTAAGCGCGTAGCCGTTACCATCAGCGCCGATCACCATACGACTGATGTTATTTTCTTCGGGATGGCTGATAAACGGATCGTTGATACGGAGATCAGCCACTTTTATAGGTGCGGCATTATTGCTGTTGAGATTCACTGCATACAGCTCATTGGTATGCATGGTGGCAAAGAACAGGCGATGCGTGGTAATATCAAATGCAGCAGCTGCTACTTTGCCTGCATTGTTCTTTGCATTCTCTGCGGTAGTGGGAGACGGCGCCTTGCCCAACTGGTGGATCGCAGATCCGTTGTTGATGTCAATGAGGCGCAGTACGTTCCAGTTCATACCGCCGATGGTGTCTGCTGTAATAGCGTAGGCACTGCTGCCATGCTGCTGTGCGGCAGCACTGTAACAGGTCGCCATGAGGCAGACGGAGCTTAAGAAATAAGGGATTTTGCGTAAAGTTACGGTTTTCATATAAGGTTAATTTGGGTCTATAAAAGTTACGACTAATTTCGTTCATTTCCCCAGTCCATAACGAGCAAATAACATTATTTTTGCCAACGTTATTCTCCTGGTAAGCCCTCTTACCTGAACCCCTTTTTCTAAACCACTAAACCCCAAAATGTTATGAAAAAGTTGCCACTGCTTTGGGTGCTCTTTCTATTGCTGCTGCTCAGCGCCTGTAAAAAGTACCGAAGGACAGCAGTTACCACATGCCGCTGATCATCCTGGACCCGGAGGGGCATGAGGAACTGGCAAAAGCGATCCGTATGGATCAGGCTGGCGGTCTGGTAGTGATCAATGCCGGATTGATCTATGTGGCGGATTACGGTTATAAATGCATCTGGAAGATCACGATTGGATAGGGTTCCATCCCATTTTCAGAACTGTTCGTCCCATTTTAGATACCGGCTTGCAATAGATCACTATCATTGTTGAAAGTTTCAACAATGATCCCTTTCAAAAAACTAGAATTCGGCGCCGCTACCGCTATATTCCTGTTGCTACTATTTCCGCTGTTATATCAAAGCGTTACCTATAATGTATTTGAAATGCAGCGGGACTATGGTTACAAATTCCATCAATACCACCAGGTATTTGACTATTATATCCATTATGTGCTGCCATTACTGGCGCAGATCAGTATTATCTATGCCGCCTTTCTTTTCCTGAATATGCTTGTGATCCCCAGGTTCCTGGAACAACAGCGCTGGCTGCCCGGTCTTTTATTGGTCCTGGCTACGCTGGTGCTGTCGTTCCTTGTGATCATGGTAGCCTATTCTTACCGTTACGGATACCTGCTGGGCGTGTATTCGTCTGTAAGGGGAGCACATATGTACTTTGCCAAATCTGCATTCATTACTACGGCGTTCTATTCACTTATTTATGTGCTGTATTACGCGGCCAGGCATATCTACTTCCAGTATTTCCATGGCCAGAAAAAAGTGGTGAGCGAACCTATCCTGCTGGGAGGCATCTGGGCCATGCTGCTGGTATTGTCGTATGGCATACGCTCCAGGGAGTTCTTCGTCATCCTTTTATGCGGAGGGCCTTATTATGCGGCTGTTTTTTATATCTGGCACTACCGGGTATTTCCGCGTTATGATAAAGTACATCGCCGTAAGCTCATACTGTGGAGGGATATTATCCTGACCTCACTGGCTGCAGGAGTGGTAACATTCTTTATCGGGCTGCTTGGATGGCACCACAACCCGGAACCTATTATACTGATGGTGTTCTGTATGCTGCTGGTTCAATTTGTAGCATTACTGCCGCTTACCTGGTGGTTGTACACCACCGGTCAGACACGTAAGAACACCATGCTGAACCTGCAGATGGCGCTGGGGCGCTCGGCAGCCGACCTGGACTTCCTCCGGGCACAGATCAATCCGCATTTCCTGTTCAATGCATTGAATACGCTTTATGGCACTGCCCTGCAGGAGAACGCCGTGAATACCAGCGAAGGCATCCAGAAGCTGGGAGATATGATGCGTTTTATGCTGGATGAAAATCACCTGGAGAAAATTCCCATGCACAAGGAAGTGGCCTATCTGCAAAACTATATCTCGCTGCAACGCCTGCGTACACAAGGCGCGGCGGATATACAGATCAACGTGAACATCGAAGAGAATTTCTGCGAGCACGATATTGCACCTATGCTGCTGATCCCCTTTGTAGAAAATGCATTTAAATATGGCATCAGCCTGCGCAACCGTTCAAGGATATCCATCTCTCTTTCCTGCGATGCAGAGAAGATCTACTTTGACGTATCCAACACCACCCATACAAGGCCGGAGCATGATCCTGAAAAAGAAGGCCGTGGCATTGGCCTGAACAATGTAAAGAACCGCCTGGCATTGCTATACCCGGAACGGCATGAACTGAGCATCCGCCAGACTGCTACTGAATATTTTGTACACCTGACGATCCACGTAAAATAAAACACCAGCATGGAACAGACACAAGCGAATACCACAGCAACAGCAGACGGGCTTAGTAAATTCCTGTGGTGGATGGCCGCCGCAGATGCGGAAGTATTGAAGGAATGCCGTATAGACCGGGAGCGGTACAGGATCATTGGTATATCCGTACTCGTTACCTGGCTGTTTGCGACCCTTGCCTGGGGATACTTTTTTTCTACCGTAGTAAATGATGAAATAGTTGTTGCAGGACTGGCGCTTTTCTTTGGTTTCGCCATCCTCTCTATTGACCGTAGCCTGATAGCAGCCATGTCAGGCGCAGGCCGCCGGCAATTTTTACCGGTGGCCTTTCGTTTACTCCTGGCCTTCACCATTGGGCTGTTCATTTCTCAGCCTATTGTATTAATGCTTTTTCAAAAAGATATACAGGCGCAGATGGTATTGAACCGACAGGGTAAGCTGGAGAAATTCCGCGAAGAGCTGGCCACACTGAATGCTCCCCGGAAAGCCGCACTGGATAAAGACCGGCAGCAATGGGAACAGCAGCTGCAGCAAAAAGAAACACAGGTTAAAACTTACAAAGACGACTATATCAAAGAAACCGACGGCACCGGCGGCACGGGCAAGATCGGTGAATCTTCTATTGCACGCGTAAAGAAAACCGAATACCTGAAAGCGGAACAAGAGCTGAGCGCTATGCGCAGCGCGCTTGAACCACAGCTACGGGAACGGCAATTGCAACAGGAAGAGATCTGGAAAGAGAACCGTGTGAAGGAGCAGGCGTATGTAGCTTCGCTGACAGACGGCTTCCTTGCGCAAACAGAGGCGCTGGGAGAGCTGACGGATCAACATCCGCCTTTACGTCAGCGGTATCGCCTGATCGTATTGATCATTACCCTGATTGAAATTATGCCATTGCTCAGCAAACTGTTAATGCCTAAAGGGGAATACGATAAGCTGATGGATCATAATAATGTTTATCTTGGTTACCGGAAAAACAATGTGGTATGAAGCTCACCGCTATTGCCATAGATGACGAGCCGGTAGCGCTGTCTGTCATCAGATCGCATGCAGGAAAGGTGCCTTTCCTGGAGATGAAAGGATATTTCACCAATGCCTTTGAGGCGATGGAACATTTAAGCAGGGAAAGAACGGACCTGTTGTTCCTCGATATCAAGATGCCTGATATTACGGGTATAGACTTCCTGACCAGTTTGTCTAATCCTCCGATGGTGGTGTTCACCACTGCCTATTCTGAGCATGCGGTACAGAGCTTTGAACTGGATGCGATCGATTATCTGCTGAAACCCTTTTCCCTTACACGTTTTCTGAAGGCCTGCAATAAAGCGCATTACCTGCTGCAGATGAAACAACAGCATATTGTCAGCGGTTATGTGCCGGAGTACCTTTTCATCAAAAGCGGGTATGAACAATACAAAATATTGCTGGATGATATACTGTACCTGGAAAGCGCCGGTAACTATGTGAACTTTGTATTGAAGGACCGCAAACTGCTTTCGCGTATATCCATGCAGGAAGCACTGGCATTACTGCCGGCTGCGCTGTTCACCAGGGTACATCGCTTCTTTATTGTAGCCAATAATAAGGTAGAGCGTATTGACCGCAATTACCTGTACATACAACAGATGAGCATCAGCATTGGTGCGGCTTATGCTGATGCCGCGAGTAAAATATGGAACGGTAAGGACAGCTCACTGTAGCCATCAATGCACATTTTTTACTGTTTCTTCAGCGGCGGTGCATAATCCCTGTAGTGCCGCGATTTCCAGCACATGGCCCTGCATAGCTGCCTCTACGGCTTCTCTTTCCGATTCCGGCGGAAGATCGAGAATGATGTCCAGCGAGTATAACCTGAACCAATAATGATGTGTGCCTGTAAAGTATTTGGGACACGGGCCTTCATAGCCGAAGCTGTGGTTATTGGCCAGACCTTCTATGCCGCCTGGCGGGATAGTGTTCTCCGGCACTTCTGTAGTGTCCGGAGGGATATTAAATACCATCCAGTGTGTCCAGGGTTTGGGCGTTGCGTCTACATCTTCAAAGATGAGCACGAGGCTGCGGGCAGCCGGTGGGATATTATGGAATTGCAGCGGGGGACTGATATTAGGTCCCAGGCAGGTGTATTGCTGCGGGATGGCCTGCTGATGGTCAAAAACGCTGGTCATGTTCATAATGCATGATTTTACTGGAAATAGTTGTACAAAAAACATGCAGGGTTAGAGGAGAGCGGCCAGCTCATCGGGGCTGGGGAGGATGTTTTTAATTTCCTCGGGAGCTTGCTTAGTGGTTTTATAAGTGGCTACACCCATTGCTTTGTCAATTGTTTTTACGGAATACTCAACAACGGTATTATTTTTTTCTTTACAAAGCACTATACCTATACTGGGATGTTCGTGGGGTAGTTTCACTTTATCATCTAATACATTCAGGTAGAAGTTGAGCTTACCAGCGTATTCGGGGATGAAATGTCCCCTTTTTAATTCAAAGGCAACAAGGCATTGAAGATGGCGATTGAAGAATAAGAGATCAATAAAAAACTCCTGATCCCCGACCTGCAGGCGGTATTGATTCCCGATGAAAGAAAAGCCTTTGCCTAGTTGCAGCACCACTTGTTTAATGTTGGCAACGATCTGTGATTCCATCGCACGTTCATCTATTCCATCGCCGGAGTTTATGAAACCGAGCAGATATTCATCCTGGAATACCTGCAGTGCAGAGGCTTTGAGCGGGTTGGGCAATGTGTCGTTGAAGTTATTGGATATTTTGCCCTGGTTGTGGTATAGATTAGCGGATATGTGATGTTCAAGCAGGGATACAGACCAGAATTGGGAGGCAGCTTGTTGCATGTAAAAGTAGCGTTCTTGTTCTGATCCGCATTTATTCAATAGTAATACATGATGTGTAAAGCTGATACCGAAAAATGCATCTATTAATTGCTGATAAGGCGCAGTTGATGCTTTTTCTAATTGTGCCGTCGACGACGGCACAATTAGCTTTTCCTCTGGTCTATCAAAAATTGCGTCGTCGGTTGCTCTTTCCAATTGGGGTGTCGTTGAGGATCTAATTAAGTTTCTTTCCAATTGTGCCGTCAGCGACGGCCAAATTACAGACTTGTTGTACGTGTCATGTAATTGCCTCATTTTATGGAGGTTACGAGTTGAAAAACCTCTCAATCCGGGAAGTTCCTTTTGAAGGTCTGTTGAAATTTGATCTAATACCTTCGCACCCCATTTTTCAGCAGCTATCTTTTCAGACAACATCTTCCCCACCCTCACATACAATAACAACTGTTCGCGGTTAGCCAAACGGGCGGCAATGTAACGGCTTTGGATAATGTTTTGGCGGAGGTCTTGTACAAACTGTAAATACGATTTGTTCATAAAAATATATTGGTTGGTTTAATTAAATACCGGGTTAACTAATCGTTTTTCTACGCCGCCAAATATAGGGTTAACTCATTGACTCACAAAATTTTGAGACAACTTGGATCATACTGGTATTATTGATTTTTGGAAGCTTTATTTTTCTTCTATACCGATGATGGGAAGGTGTAAGAAAGTGAAGAAAAGGCCTAATAATAGCGCATTTTATACATTTAATATCAAATCTAACTAATTGATAAACAACATATACTCACTTTTCGGGATAAACGTTGATCTTGCATTTTTTTAATTCCCAAAAAATAATACCTTTGCAGTCCTTCTAAAGTTTGCGGGTGTGGTGAAATTGGTAGACACGCCAGACTTAGGATCTGGTGCTTCACGGCATGGGGGTTCGAGTCCCTCCACCCGCACAAAAGGAGAGCTTAGGCTCTCCTTTTTCATTTTATCCAATTCTAACAGTCTATTTCTCCACAAATCAATTGGCCGTGGATGAACAGCCCATTACTATCATGCCCTTTTCATCACGGTCTTTAATATTTTTCACCAGCTTTTCAGGCAAACTCTTGTAACTTAAGTGACAATATCACGACCAAATTTGATACTTATAATGAATCCAAAGCTGTTACTGATATTTTTAATAGTGAATGTTGTTGATTGCAGCGTATTTGGCCAGGATGGATCATATGCACGCACAAACGCAAAAGTTTCACCGTTTCCTGATCGATCAGTTGTATTAACACCTTCCTGGATAAAACAAAGGGAAGCGTTGAATACGGCGTATTTGTTATCCCTCGACCCCAACAGGTTACTGCACAACTTTCGGATTAACGCGGGCTTGCCTTCGGCAGCCAAGCCATTAGCGGGATGGGAAGCCCCTGATGTTGGCATCAGGGGGCACTTTACCGGGCATTATATGCCGAGGCCTATACGAATACTTTCTACAATTCAACGATGGCATTGCAAAGTCCTAAAACCGGGGCTGTCGTTTATCATTTGCCATTGGGCTCACCGCAGACCAAAAGGTTTTTAAAAGACGATGATTTCCGTTGCTGCAATGGTACTTCCGTTGAAGCTTTAGCTGCTTTGAATACCGGTATCTATTACCACAACGATTCGGCGTTATGGGTGAATATGTACATTCCGTCAAAAGTAAACTGGCAGGAAAGATCGTTCTCCCTGGAGCAAGGCGGAAACTTCCCTGCCGATTCCGTTGTTGAATTTACCGTGAAGGCTGCGAAAAAGCCCGGGACGACCTTGAACTTTTTCATACCTGCCTGGTCAAAAAAAGCGGAAGTATATATAAATAACCAGCAACAAGCTTTGGATATCCGCCCGGGTTCCTATTTGTCTCTTCACCGCATGTGGAAGAACAATGACAAGATCAGGCTGGTTTTTCATTACGATTTTTATCTCAAGTCAATGCCGGATGATGAAAATGTCTTCGCCATCTTTTATGGGCCGGTACTGCTGGCAGCCGAAACCGATTCAGAATTTATATTAAAAGGGCGCGGGGATGAAATTTTAAAAAACCTGACCATCAGCGGCAGCAATGTATTCCAGTTAAAGAATGGAGAAAAAACGTTTATCCTGCGGCCGCTGTATGACATCAACGAACAATCGTATGGCGTGTATGCAACAATCAGGGATTATTAAACCTCTCTTTATTTTCAGCCAATTTCAGTTGGCTTTTTTCTTTCCCGGCCCTCCACCTTTTAAACAAACCTATTGCGCCTTTTAAACAAAACACCCCGTCGGACTTAAGCAGAACTTTGGTTCATCAAAAACATAACAAGATGAACACAAATTTCAATACCGATAAACTGGTGCTGGTAACCGGCGGTGCGGGCTTTATTGCTGTGCATTGCATCCTGCAATTATTAAATACCGGTTACCGTGTGCGCGCCACGCTACGTTCTTTAGACCGGGCAGCAGCAGTGCGGGCAATGCTCGGCGAAGGGGGCGTAGAAGCAGGCGAACGGCTGTCGTTCATCCAGGCAGACCTGTCAGCCGACGCGAACTGGGATGAAGCGGTAAAAGGCTGTACTTACGTGCTCCACGTAGCTTCGCCGACACCCAAGTTGAATTTTAAGCATGAGGATGAAATGATCATTCCCTCCCGCGAAGGCGTATTAAGGGTATTACGCGCATCGCGGGATGGAGGTGTAAAACGCGTGGTATTGACGTCGGCCATCGGGGCGATCGTATACGGGCACCCCAGGCAAACTACCCCTTATGATGAAACCACCTGGACCGACACCACCAACGCTCCCGCTTACCAAAAGTCCAAAACGCTGGCTGAAAAAGCCGCCTGGGAATTTATGGCGAGGGAAGGCGGCAGCCTGGAACTAGCTGTTGTGAACCCGGCCGCAGTAATGGGGCCTGTATTGGGGCCTGATTATTCGCATTCCATCTACCTCATCAAAAACCTGCTGAGCGGCAAAATGCCCGGCTGCCCAAAGATTAACTCCTGCTTTGTGGATGTGAGGGATGTAGCCGACCTTCACCTGCGGGCCATGAGCGATCCTAAAGCCAAAGGTGAACGCTTTATCGCCACAGGTGGCGAAAGCATCTGGCTAGCCGGGGTAGCCGCGATCCTGAAAGAAAACCTGGGGCATGCGGCGGCCAGCGTAAAGGTCAGACAACTGCCCAATATCCTGCTGCGCATCGCTGCCTTGAAAGATCCCATGGTTAAAAGCATGATCCCCTTACTGGGTATCCCCATGAACTTAACCAGTGCAAAAGCAATCCGACAGTTAGGCTGGTCGCCACGTTCTGCGAAAGCCGCCATCCTCGCCACTGCCGAAAGCCTGATCCGTTTGAATTTACTGTAAATTGCATTATGGAGCTTGCTGAAGTATTTGTATCCTGCAAAAAGGAAGCCCACTACAGCCGGGAGCTAATGTTGCCGCAACCTGCACTGGTACGCGTGATCTCCGGTGAAGTGCGTATTGGGGCGGCAGACCGCAGCTTTCGGTTCTTTGCGGGCGACACAATCTTATTCCCCCGTGATCAGCTGGCCCGCCTGAGCAAACTGCCGCTTGACGACAAACCTTGTATAGCTATTTCCGTTGTTTTTCGGAACGAAAAGCTGCAACACTATTACCAGACGAACCAGATAACGCCTCAGGCACTTCGCAGGCATGAGCCACTGGTATTTGCAGATCATCCGTTGCTCAAAAGCCTCTTCAACTCGCTGGAGCCTTATTTTGAACTGGCGGATACACTGCCGCCAGACATCGCCGCATACAAAGTAGAAGAAGCCATTCGTATTTTGCGCGCCATTGATCCCGAAACAGATGGTTTGCTCGCGCATTTTGAAGCGCCAGGCAAGCTGGACCTTGTCAGCTTTATGGAACAAAACTTTAGGTTCAACCTGCCGCTGGAGAAATTCGGGTATCTTACCGGACGCAGTTTAACGACTTTCAAAAAGGATTTCAAAAAAGCATTCGGCAGTTCGCCGGGCCGCTGGCTAACCCGCAAACGCCTGGAGTTAGCGCGATACCAGTTGGTAGAACAGCAAAGAAAACCTTCAGAAGTTTACCTGGATACCGGCTTTGAAAACCTGTCGCATTTTTCATTTGCTTTCAAAAAGCAGTTTGGTTATTCTCCTGCACAGGTGCGCAGGCCCGATCGATAGCAAAAACCTAAGGGGCAATTGTTGATACAAAGCCCCTATTGTGAACCCTACAACAAGTCAGGTTCCAGCTTCAGCTTCATAGCCATTCCAAGTGCAAGCCGTTTATGAAGCGTTGCCGGAAACCTGATTGTCAGAAACAATAAAATGTATGCACACCGGCACCTTTGATCTTACATCAGAGTAGCACTCTTTTCCTCTGCTGCAGGTGCCGAAGAACCAAAAAAACGTCATGTTACTTTTTCCTCAAAAAAAATGAGAAGAAGGAGCCGGATTTGTAGAAGTATGCCGGATTTTCTTAACTTACCAGTATCATCTCCCCTTATACTGTTCTTATTTTTTATTGTAGGAAAAACAATTATTCCACACCCAAAAACAATGTTATGAAGATCCAGTATTATTCTCTCGTAATATCCATCGTTTTACTGGGAGCGCTCAACTCCTGTACCAAAAAAGAGCAGGCAGCCCCTTCTGCAGAAGAACCGGCAGCCTTGCAGGGAAGAATAGCCCATACTGAGGCTTTACCTGCGGTAGGGCAAAACAGAGTAGCCTACTATGCCTTTGACGCCACCCCTGTAAATCAAGGTATTCTACCGCTTACCACCTTTACAGATAAAGCCAATATTATAGTTGTTTTTGAAGGAACCTTATGGGAGCTGGCTGATACGGTGCATTACAATACAGGCTGGATGCAGAATGCTTATTACAAGAATAAAAAGCAGATACTGACCGACATCCAGACACTGCGTTCCCGCGGCGTGAAAGTATTGATGAATGTGGATGATGCTGCCTCCTGGAGCACCGCCACACCATTTACTACCTACAATGGAACGGCTTACAACTATGTACAGTTCGCCTCCTTTATTAATGATTGCGTGAATACGGTGGGATTTGATGGGATCTCACTGGATGTAGAGCACGGAGCTACTGATAATACCAACTATAGAAACCTGATCAAAGAGCTGGGAAAATATTTTGGCCCCTTGTCTTCCAGTCCGGATTCGAAAATTTATACGGGAGCCTTTTATTCCGGAGGAGCGCCAGGCCCCATCTTCAGAGAAACGTCTCTCAGCCAGTACCTGAACTTTGTAATGGATATGGCGTACTTCAGCGACAATACCAGCCGCTTCAATTACTGGGCTGCTACGCTTGGCAATTCAAAAGTAATGGATGGTATGTCGTATCAGTACAACAGCCAGAGTAGCGCGATAGCGCATGCACAGTGGCATCCCGTACCTGACAAGGCAGGGATCATGGTATTTGCGGGGAATGTAAATAAAACATATACCGATGCTATTTTCGATGCATTGGGCAGCGGCACTGGCGGATCACCGGATATTACCAACAATGGGGGAACAATATCAGCACAATATAGTGATTCACCATCCGGGGAGGATATTAGCAAACTCATTGACAACAGCACCAGCACCAAATACCTGACCTCCCATTCAGCAGCATGGGTACGGTTTCAGGCCAACAGCGCGGCTGTTGTAAAAAGTTACACGCTCACATCCGCTAATGATGTACCCAACAGGGACCCGAGGAACTGGACATTGCAGGGATCTAATAACGGCACTTCATGGACAACATTGGATACCCGCACCAATCAAAGCTTTGCCAGCAGGTTCCTGAAGAAAACGTATACGTTCACCAATTCAACTTCCTATACTTACTACCGCTTGAATGTTAGTGCGGTACAGAGCGGCTCTATTATGCAGCTGTCTGAATGGGAATTGCTGACGAATTGATGAAGCTTTCAGGAACGGATAGGGGTAGGCAGATGCTGCAAGAGGGCTGTAAATTTGATATTTACAGCCCTCTTGCATATTAAAAGATCACAATGGCTAAGAGGGTGACCAGCCCAACGCTAACAACTGTAGATCCAATAGCGTAATAATTCATTAAGCGCTCCTGTCTCCTTGCTTTTAAAAGCTCCTTCTTTGTTTCATCATGCCCTTCAACGCGCATTAAGCCAGAGAATAGATGTTTATTGTCAATCGCGTAATTAAAGATCCCTGATCTGTGTTGAGGTAAGTCTTCTGCCAGCTGGAAGAAATATTCAGGCCGTTGCAATGCCACTGTATCGATCACGGCTCCGTAGTACGTCCTTCGGTACATGTAGACGGCGGGCAGTTGGGCAAGGCTATCTTTCAAAGCAGCGTAGTCCCAGGAGCGGAAATTTTCAAGAATATTATTTGTCAAATTCACATACTTCTCCTGTACAGCACAGATGCTATCACTCATCTCTTTAATTCTTTTATCCACCAATTCCCTGAATTGCAGATAGGGCATGCTCTTTTCATTATCCGGGAGCGCATACCATGTAGCATAAGCGTACCTGTCATCGAAGTAGCTCAAAGGGTAGCGCTGATTCAAACTTTTGCACATCAAAAAATAGCTGCCACGCTGCCAGGCTTCGTTCAGGCGATAATTCACGAGGTTTGTATCGCTGTCCGCATCGAGCCGGAACTTCCTGTTTTTTCCAGACACAGGCAGCAGGTATAACCTGTCTTTCTCCCGGATGATCTGGAAAGATCTGCCGCTATAGGAGTTGTCAGGCTGTTTTTGCAATGTATCCGTATTAATGGTAGTCGGGCCAGGCGATCCGTGCAACCAAAGATATCCAATCGTATAGACCATTGCGGTTGTGTCTTGCAGATCAATATAATAGCGATGTGCTTTGCTGTTTGTTTCGAACAGCCGGCGGCCAGGGTTTGTTTGCCCCCAGGCAGCCTGGTAGTGTACAAACAGCAGGATAGTTACAAACAAATGTTTCATACGGCATAAAAGATGCTGCCGATGAAACTTTCCATAAAAGGGTGTGAAAATATTTTATGAGGTACTATTTACCTTCCCGGATATACGTTTTCTGTTCGGTCCCTATACCGGTGATAGTCAACTTTTTCCAGTTTGCAGGAAGCGAAGATCTAAGCTGGACAATTCCTTTGGGCGTGATTTCCAGGCCTCCGAAGCCCATTATTACTGCCTGTAATATGCCACCGGCGCCTGTTGCAAAATAAGGATTCGTGCCGCCTTTGGTTTCTGCAATTACACGGAAGGGCGGGTTTAAATTAGGCAGATAAGCATCTTTAAACCAATGGTAGGCTTTACTGGTATCTCCCAAACGTGCGTATAATAAAGTAAATACAGCCTGCGTCATTGCAGGAGTGCCTTCATTCGGCACTCTTGTTTCGTAATACTCCAGGTCTTTTTTAATCTGTGCTGCTTCAGTAATTTCTTTTAAGGGATAGGCGAGCAGGTTGACATCGGCCTGTTTGATGCCTTCTCCATGATAAGCTGCATGTTCCTGTGTAACGCCGTTATCCATCTTTAAAACGGGGATGTTATTGGCAACGTGTATCCAATCAGGATTAGGGCTAAACCCAAGGATCTTTGCGGCCTGTGTGGCATATTGTAAATTGGCTTTGGCTGCTGCGTTAGTAAAGGCGTTGTTATCTACATTCTCTGCCCATTCATCTGCTGCTACTACATTTTTTATATCGTAGTGACCAGGGCCATTTCTTTCCACGCGGCTTGTCCAGAAATCGGCGGTGGCGGAAAGCATAGGATAACCTTTTTCCCGGAGCCATTGTTTGTCTTGTGTTACTGCGTAATAATTCCATGCAGCCATGGCTACATCGGCCGTGATATGATGTTCAAAAGGCCCGCTCAATGCCCAAACAGGGGTTTCTTCCGCTCCGCTTTCAGCGCTTTCCCATGGATACATGGCGCCTTTGAATCCATTGGCGAATGCGTTTCGACGGGCAGCATCCAATCTTTGGAAGCGGTATTCCATCATGCTTTTAGCTAATTCAGGATGAAGCACCAGCAAAGCAGGATACATCCATAATTCTGCATCCCAGAAAACATGACCGTTATAACCCAGGCCGCTTAAGCCCATTGGCGAAGGAGAATAAGCGGTGCCCTCACGAACGAAGGAATAGAGATGGTATAGCATGCTGTGCACATCCTGCTGATCCTGTGCATTGCCATCAATGATGATATCACTTTTCCAGAGGCTGTCCCATGCCTGCTGGTGAAATTTCAGGAGGCGGTCGCGTCCTTCCAGCTTTGCGTAGATGGTTAAACGTTCTGCTTCATTCAGCGGATCATCATGGTGAGCGGAGGTGATAGAAGAGCCGGCAATGGAGAAATGGTAGGTCTCTCCTGCTTTGATGCTTTTTGAGAATTTCATCAGGTGCATGCTGTTATCCCACATTTCATGGATGACACGGGGCTCCTGTCCGTGTGGTTCACTGAATAAAAATGTATTGGATGCACACATGAGTAGTTTCCCGGTAGGCGATTTAGCGGAAGAAGTGAGTAAGCTGATCACGACATGCGGACGGTCTATTTCGTTGTAATAATTCTGAACGTCTTTTAAGGCGTCGGGCGCTTCCATTACACTGGCGCTGTTGATGGTGATATCTTTTTTGGCGGTGATGTTTACATCCATCAGCACGGTGTAAGGTAATTGCCGTAATGAGTAATAAGTGTAGGTGATGGCGGCTTTATCACCATAGTCGAAAGAGGTGGTAAAGGCGGCATGATGCATGTCGAGCTCCTGTTTAAAGCTGGTAACGGACCGGGCATCAATATCGTGGCCGTCGATGCCGAGACGCATGTTGAGCAGGTTGAAGCTGCGCAGGAAATTGCTGACACGGCCGCGGCCGTAGAGATCATAAGCACCGGCCAGGACGACGTCTTTTACTTTGAAGGGCTCGGGGGAGGATATAATGCCGATCATACCGTTGGCAACGGTGATGCCGTAGTAGTTGGAAGGATTGATATCAGTGGCGGTGATCTTCCAGGGATCCTGGGAGAAGGTGGGCGTAGATAAAAGTGTCAGGAAGATGATGAGTGCGTTTTTCATGGTGGCATTAGTAAGTGAGTGAAAAGTAAGATAGGGAATTTCAGGGAATTGGTGAGGATGGCGCATCAGGTGGACCCGGCTGGCACTAAGCTTATTCCCGAAGTGGGAGTCTTGTAAGCGTATAGTAAGAGGCAAGGAGAACACAAGGGTTAATGGACCTGAGGTGGACTTGATCAAGAGTTGAGGGGGAGTTGATGCGAAAGGGTGTTGGAGGGGGTGAGAGGATGGGTTGGAGGGGGAAATGTGATGTTGAAAGTATTTTGAGCGATAATTTGGGTGTTGATTAAGGCTTTAAAGCGGAGGTTTTGGGAGTTTGGGGTATAGGTTTTCCAGGGCGTGGCGCCCGATGTTAAGAAGTTTGAAAGAAAGGGATTGATTGTGTTAGGAGATTGCTTCGTCGCGCTCCACTGGAGGCCCTGCGGCTCCTCGCAATGACGGGGATGAAGACCCGTGGGTGTTCACAGAGGATGAAGGCCCTTGGCGCAATGACGGGGATGAAGACCCGTTGGTGTTCACGGAGGATGAAGGCTCTTGGCGCAATGACGGGGATGAAGACCCGTTTGTTCCTCTCCCTTCGCTGTTGTTACGGAACACAAAACGTTTACGGGATGCTTTTGTTAAAAGCGAATCTGGTATGCGCACCTGGTCTATAGGTACAACAAGGTGGATCACATCGGCAGCTATATAGCGGCGGTCGTTGGTGGGGTATAGGATGCCGTTGGTAGCTTTGCAGGCACGGCATTGCAGGGTGACCATTAGTATGCCTTCTCCTTCGGTGGGAACGCTTAAGGCAAGGCCGTTGAAGGGTGCATCCTCATCAAGTTCGATGATGGCGGTAGAGGATTCGGAGCTGATGATACGTTGTGTGCGGAAGTCTATCCTTGCGGCAATGAGGCGGACTTCCAGGTGTGTATTGGCTCCCTGCGGCTCCAGTTCCTGCGCGGGGATGTGGAGGGTACCATTTACCGTGAATACGGGCGGTATGGTGAACAGCTTTTCCAGACCCGTATGACGGTTAAAATGGAAGCCTTGCAAGTCTGGAAAGTTGTCAGGGCCGGCTTGAATGAACAGCTTGTTCAGACGGTTCACAAGGGCGCTGTCGTAGCGTACATTCAGGTAAGGACGGAAGGCGTTTCGAATGAGCTTCCCTTTCCGGCTGGCAATGCCGAAGCGACGGGCAGCGCGTTTAGTAGCGGCTGTCTGTCTTACTTTGTCCGGCATGCTACGGAGGAAATATTTACCATTCCTGCGATAGCCTATAACGTTATCAAGTCTGCCGGTGAACTTGTGAATGCCGACTTGAAGGGCCATGTGCAATGATTTTATATGAAAATACAGCAAACATTTTGAACATGGCGCAAGGGTAGTAATTTCTTGATTAAGATCAATTATTGGTGGCGGAAATGGCGGAATTGGCGGAAATGGCAGCGTTCCCGGATGCTTTACAGAGATTTTTTATCAATTCGTTCACTTCGGTGCCATGGTATCTTGCAAAGCCCAGGCTCAGTGCTTTCTGAAAGTCGGTACAGGCATCACTGTTCCTTTTCAGGGCAGCGTATATGAGTCCCCTGTTCTTGAAAGCGTAGGCGTTTACGGGTAAAACGCTGATGGAGTTATTAATATCTTCCAGTGCTCCCTGGAGGTCATTCATCTTGTACTTTATGTAACCACGGTTGTTCAGCGCATAGGCTTCACCGGGCTTAAAGGAGAGTAATTTATTGCTGATATCAAGGGCTTTCTGGTATTCTCCCTGGTTGGAGTAGAGCCAGGCTAGATTACCGTAGCCGCCTTCAAAGGTAGAATCCAGCTGGATCGCTTTTTCCAGGCAGGCAATCGCTTCTTTTGGCTGGTCCATATGCGGCAGCAGTCCGCCCAGGTTTTCCAATGCGCCGATGCAGTTCGGGTTATATTTAAGCGCTTCCCTGAAATCTGCGGCAGCGCCCTCATGGTCATTGGAAAGTCTTTTGGCCACGGCCCTGTTCAGCAGGATCCTCTCTTTACTGGAGATGCTGTCTGCGCAGCGAAAGGCGTTATCATAGTTCCTGATGGCATCCTCAAAGTATTCCAGCTCCACCTGCAGATCGGCCCGCCAGAGATAAGCCTGCCAATAGCGTGGATCGGCGCCTACAGAGAAGGTATAATCCCGCAGGGCGCTTTCATAGTCTTTCATTTCTGCATAGGCATGCCCTCTCAAGGCATAGACCTCGGCATTTTTAGCATTTTTGGCAAGGATCCGGGAGTAGATGTTGATGGCTTCCGCGTAATTCCCTGCGTCAATATATTCAGCAGCGCTGTCTATTCGGGGGGCATTGTCCTGAGAATGGGCATAACGGATGCTAAAGTACATCAATAGGGATAATAGGACTATTTTCTTCATGTGTTTGTTCTTAAAACAAAAGCATTTAGCACGGCAAGATAGGAAATGGCGTCTGAACCCGCAAGGAATAAATGATGAACGTTGGGCTGGTAAAGGATGGATGGAAGGCGCTCATTGCAGGTAAATCCGTGCTCCCGGCCAAAATTTTGCAAATATTTTGGAAGCAAACTTCAGCTAAACGCACTATCTTCGCGCTTCTGAAAAGGGAGTTATTTTTTTGTAACTACTTGACAGAGAGATTTTTACCAGGGAGATTGCAAGGAACTGCAGGGATACTTTAACCGCCATAAAGGCGCCGGCTGACCAGGTTTATATCTTCCCCGCTGCCATTCCTTCGTGCCTAGTGACTTCATGGCAGAAAAAACAATTCAGGAACTATTATTGCACATACAGAACACTTTTATTAATAATTATTATGGCAACCGTTACCAGAGAAAACATTGGTTTATTGAACGATAAGATCACTGTGAAAGTGAGCCAGGAAGATTACCTTCCTAATTTTGACAAAGCAGTAAAACAATTCAGCAAAGCTGCTAATATTCCCGGTTTCCGTAAAGGAATGGTACCGGCTGGTATGGTAAAAAAGATGCATGGTCAGGCGCTGTTTGCAGACGAGGTACTGAAAACCGTAGAAAAAGAACTGACAGGCTACCTGCAGAACGAGAAGCTGGACATCTTTGCCCAGCCCCTGTCTCTCGAAAAGGAATCCAAAAACCTGGACTTTAATAAACCCGAAGAATATGCCTTCGATTTCGAAGTGGGCCTGAAACCGTCTTTTGACGTAACTCCCCTGGAATCCGGCAAAACCAACCTCACCCGCTATAAAATCAAAGCTACCGACGCTGAAGTAGAAGAGGAAGTAAAGCGTATGCAGATCAAAGGCGGTAAAATGACCGACCGGGAAACAATTGATAATGAAGACAATGTGCTGAACGTGGAGTTCGAAGAAAGCGACGCTCAGGGCAATGTGATTGAAGGCGGTATCAAAAAAGACAACTCCTTACTGCTGAAATACTTCTCTGCCTCCCTGCAGGAGCAGCTGAAAGGCAAGAAAGCAGGCGACACCGTGGTTTTCCAGCTGGCTCCCTCCTTTGACGCTGAAAGACTGGGCTGGATCCTGAAAGACCTGGGCTTTGACGAAAAAGACGAGGCTGCCGCCCAGAAATACTTCAAACTGACCATCGCCAAAGTAGGCCTCATTGAAAAGCGCGAGCTGAACGAAGAGTTCTTCAAAGAGATCTACCCTAACGAAAATATCACCACAGAAGAAGCTTTCAGGGCTAAACTGAAAGAAGAGATAGAGAAATACTGGGATTCCGAAAGCCGTAACCGCCTTCATAACGACCTGTTTGAAACGCTGGTGCACGAAACTTCTATGGAACTGCCCAAAGATTTCCTGAAACGTTGGCTGCAGACCGGTAGCGAAAAACCAAAGACTGCCGAAGAAGCCGAAAAAGAATATCCGAACTTTGACCACCAGCTCCGCTGGACGCTTATAAGCGATAAACTGATCCGCGAGAATAAACTGGAAGTTTCCTTCGAGGAACTGAGAGAAGGCGCTAAACAGAAATTACTGGGCTACTACGGCGGCGCAGGCGCTGCCCTTGATGGCGCCGACTGGCTGGATAGCTACCTGGACCGCCTGATGCAGGATGAGAAATTCATCGACCAGACCTATCGCGAAATGGTGACCCAGAAACTGTTCGAGTGGGCAGAAACCAAGGTGGATCTTAAAGAAGAGGAAATAACAGCCGAAGAATTTGCTAAATTACCTCATAAACATCACCATCATGAACATTAATAACGAATTTAGAAAATATGCGATACATCATCGCGGAATCAGCAGCCTGGTAGTAGATAGCTATGCACGCCATCAGATCAACTCACTGACGCCCTATATCATTGAGGAGCGCCCGATGAACGTTGCTACCATGGACGTTTTTTCCCGACTGATGATGGACCGTATCATATTCCTGGGCGACCCGGTAAATGACTACGTAGCGAATGTGATCACAGCACAGCTGCTGTTCCTGGAATCTACAGACCGTAACCGTGATGTACAGATGTATATCAACAGTCCTGGTGGTAGTGTGTATGCGGGTTTAGGTATCTATGACACCATGCAGATCATCGCTCCCGATGTAGCCACTATCTGTACAGGTATGGCTGCCTCCTTCGGTGCAGTACTGCTGGTAGCAGGTGTTAAAGGCAAACGTACCGCCCTGAAACACGCCCGTGTAATGATCCACCAGCCTCACGGCGGCGCAGAAGGCCAGACCTCCGATATCGAGATCACCGCCCGCGAATTTGTGAAGCTGAAGAAAGAACTGAACGAGATCATCGCTACCCACTGCGGTCAGCCGTTCAAGAAAGTGGAAAAAGACTCCGACCGTGACTACTGGATGACCGCCGATGAAGCCAAAGAATATGGCATTATCGACGACGTGCTGGACAGGAACCCGAGGAAGAAACAGGAAAACACGCCGCAGTAAGCTCATAATGAGAAAGGAGAAACGGAGGAAGGGCGGTTGCCTTTGCTCCGTTTCTCCTTTTTTCTCTTTTTCCTATTTTACCTAACTTTGTAAGCTTAGCTGCGAAATAAATAAACTACATCACGGATGAAAGAATCCAAAATACGTTGTTCCTTCTGCAACCGCTCCAAAGATGAGGTGCAGATCCTGATTGCCGGTGCGGAAGGCCATATTTGTGAGAATTGTGTGGCGAATGCCCAGGAGATCATCGAACAGGAGCTCTTCCAGCATAATAAAAAGGCGCCCTCCCACTTTGTGCCCAAAGTGGCCAAGCCGGTAGAGATCAAGAAATTCCTGGACGAATATGTGATCGGCCAGGATGACGCGAAGAAAATACTGGCCGTAGCGGTATATAACCACTACAAACGCCTTAACCAGCAGATCGGCGAAGATGAGGTGGAAATAGAGAAATCCAACATCATTATGGTGGGTGAGACCGGTACCGGTAAAACCCTGCTGGCCAAATCCATCGCCAAGCTGCTGAACGTACCCTTCACTATCGTGGACGCCACCGTGTTCACAGAGGCCGGATACGTAGGGGAAGATGTGGAAAGCATCCTGACCCGCCTGCTGCAGGTGTGCAACTATGACGTAGAGGCTGCCGAAAGAGGCATCGTATATATAGACGAGATCGATAAAATTGCCCGTAAGAGCGATAATCCTTCCATTACCCGCGATGTAAGCGGCGAAGGCGTACAGCAAGGTTTGCTGAAGCTGCTGGAGGGTACGGAAGTGCTGGTGCCCCCGCAAGGTGGACGTAAGCACCCGGAACAAAAGCTGATCAAGGTAAATACGCAGAACATCCTGTTTATTTGCGGCGGTGCTTTTGACGGCGTAGACAGGATCATCAGCAGAAGGGTGCAAACCCATTCCATCGGCTTTACCGTGGATAAGGAGAGAGAAGAGGAAACCAAAAAGCATATCCTGCGGTATGTGAACAGCCAGGACCTGAAGTCCTTCGGCCTGATCCCTGAGCTGCTGGGCCGTTTGCCGGTGGTGACCTACCTGAACTCGCTGGACAGGGACGCACTGAAGGCCATCCTCACCCAACCGAAGAATGCACTCATCAAACAATACAGGAAACTGTTCAAAGTAGAAGGTATTGACCTGACTGTGGACGAAGAGGCAATTGACTACATCGTGGACAAAGCCATGGAGTTCAAACTGGGCGCCCGCGGCCTCCGTTCCATCTGCGAAGTGGTGATGAGCGATGCGATGTTCCACCTGCCATCTACCAATGAACAGACATTCTTACTCACCAAGTCATATGCCCAGGAAAGACTGGAGCAATCTACACTTGTGAAACTGAAAGTAGCTTAATATGCAGGAACTCATTCAACAACTCCAGGAGAAAGCAGGGCTCAACGCAGAGCAGGCTGCCAAAGCGATTGACGTGATGAGAGATTTCGTAAAAAGCAAAGTGCCGCCTTTTATTGGCGATACCGTTGATAAATGGTTTGCAGGTATGGGCAGTCCGGCGAAAGAGAAAGAAGCAGAACAGCAAGATGATTTCCTGGATGGATGATGATGAGCATCACCTTTATCTTATAAAAAAAACATCCCGCCTTTCGCGGGATGTTTTTTTTGAAAGTAAATCACAACGTCACACACTACACATTACATCACAGGCTTCTCAGATAAAGGTATAGCGCTTCCAATTCTTGCTCTGTATACTGGGAAGTCATCTTCCAGGGCATGTCGTCATTATTCAGCTGTTTGCCCTCCGGTGTTTTGCCGGTACGCAGCGTAGTGACGAACTGCTCCGTTGTCCAGCTTCCCAGATGCCCCTTCGCAGTAATATCTGCTACCGGCGTTTTGCCCGGTACGGGGTTGTCTCCTCCCCGCAGATCATGATGATGACAACCGGTGCAGGAAGTGGAGAGGTACTTGCCATATGCTGCAGACACTTCCTGTTTAACGATGGCCGGCGCCTGGTAATGATGATCCACTTTTTCTGCAGGCACCAATGGTATCTTCCCTAAGGCTGATAACACACGCCCGAGAGGACCAATCTTTATTGAAGGCGGTTCATTATCTACCGCAGGCTGTGCCTTACACCAGGCAATGATGCTGGCAACATCATAATCTGCCAGTCCATTGAACTCGTAAGAAGGCATCACGATCAAAGATCTTCCATCGGGTTTCAAGCCATGCCGCAGGGCCATGAGCCAGGCCTTATCATCAAAGCCGGCAGGCAGTCCGCCCTTGCCTTTGGTAAGGTTAGAGCCGGTGAAACGTCCTATCATGGGATCGTCTACAAATACTTTTCCGGCCAGGTTGCTTCCATGACAATCAGCACAACCTTTCATGATGTAGAGACGTGCGCCATAAGCCAGCATGGATGAATCGGCGCGAAGCGGTATAGGCTTTACCGTTACCGCATATTGTTTGTTAAGACGCCCGGATACATTCATCCAGGCAATGAGATAGGCTATGAGCAGCAGCACCAGTATCGCACACACGACAATGCCTGTCCACTTTAATACTTTTCGCATGGGGTTAAATAATTTCACGCAAAAATAGAAGGCGGGCCTGCGATGTTTATCAGTAGAAATACGGAATTATGGAAAAGAGGTGTTTATACGGAGCACAAAGAGAAAAAGCATCCCGGTGGAACCGGAATGCTTTTTAGATTGCGTAAAAGTGTTTCAATCTTTGTGTTTTGGGTTTAGGTTGATAAAAGGTAAAGAGTGATTGACTTAACCCAAATTTAACATTCCTTTTTCAAACTTCCATCACACAAAAGGGTTAATATTCATTTTTTTGTCAAAACCCATAGATGGTCACACAGTGTGTCTTTTTTTACATTATGGGTGATTAGAATATATATTTAGTTGACAGGAAGTTGGATGTTTGATCACTTACGATCTTATTGATGAGCGCTTTGTTTTCGTCTGTTTGTTTGGTAGCCACCATAGAACGGATAGAAAATGCCCTTAAAGCATCCGGAACACTCAAAGTAGCCTCGGCGCTGTCCTTACGCCCGGTGAAGGGGAAGGTATCCGGACCACGCTGACACTGGCAGTTAATGTTCACGCGGCTCACCTGGTTCACCAGCGGATCTATCAGGGAGGCCAGCTCTGATGCATTATTGGTAAAGAGGCTCACCTGTTGTCCATGCTCAGAATGGATCAGGTACTCTATCGGCGTATTGATATCATCAAAAGGCAGCACAGGGATGACCGGCCCGAACTGTTCTTCGCTGTACAGCTTCATGCGATCGTTCACCGGGTATACGATAGCGGGAAATACCATCGACTCATAGGCATCGCCACCATGCGGATTCACCACTGTAGCGCCATTGGCGATCGCATCTTCAATACATGTTTTCAGGTACTTGGGCTTCTGTGGTTCAGGCAGCGGTGTAAGGAACACATCTTTCTCCCAGGGCATTCCTACTTTCAGCTTGCCTACTGCTTCGCTTAATTTGTCGAGAAAGCTCTGTGCTATGCGGCGATGCACAAAGATGATCTTGATAGCGGTACAACGCTGGCCATTAAACGATAATGAGCCCAGCACACATTCTTTTACGGCCAGGTCTATATCTGCCTTATCGGTAATGATCGCAGCGTTTTTGGCGTCCAGGCCCAGGATGGCGCGCAGGCGGTTCACCTTGGGGTGCATCTTCTTCAGCTGGTTGGCCACCTTGCTGGAACCGATCAGTGTAAGCACATTGATCTTGCCGGACTCCATCAGGGGCTGGATAATTACATTACCGCGGCCGTAGATGGTGTTGACAACACCCTTGGGGAAGCAGCTGCGGAAGGCTTCCAGCAGGGGATAGTGCAATAAGGTACCATGCTTGGGAGGTTTGAAGAGGATGGTATTACCCATGATGAGCGCGGGTATCAGCGTGGTAAAGGTCTCATTCAGCGGGTAGTTGAAGGGGCCCATACACAGTACTACGCCCAGGGGGGAACGACGTATCTGACCGATGATGCCCTGCTGGATCTCAAAGCGGGATGAGTTGCGGTCAAGATCTTTCAGTGCGTCTACCGTGGCATGGATATATTCTACTGTACGGTCAAATTCCTTTACGGAATCAGCAAAGGATTTTCCTATTTCCCACATGATGAGCTTCACTACTTCCTGTTTGCGCTCGATCATTTTGCCGGTGAATTTCTCCAGGCAGGCAATCCTTTCGGATACGGGCATGGTAGGCCATTCGCCGCGGCCATCATCGTAAGCGGCCAGGGCGTCATCCAGCGAAGCCATGGCTTCTGCTGCGCTGCATAAAGGATATGATCCTATTACTTTTCGTTCAAGTCCGTTGGCTGTTCTGATACCGATAGGAGATACTACTGTGTGCACGTCGCCGTTCCAGGGTCTCATTTCACCGCCGGAAAGGTATTCACGTTGATGGATCTCCGCTGGCAGGCGATATTCGGCCGGCACTGCCTCTTCCGTTTCAGGGAACAGTTTTTCTAATTGTTCTGCAAAGGCTGTCATAAATAATAATGAATGAAGTTCTCAATAAAGTTATCTGAACGCTTGCTCCGTGCGCCCGAACATTGTCTTAATAATGATCAGAACGAATTTCAGGAAATTCCCCAGCATTTGCAAGCGTCCCTTGTTACTTATTGTTGAACTGTTCCCAAATGGCAGTGCTGCCCAATAGGTTTTATCTTACTTTAATAACAACTTTACCTTTTGCCTGGCCTTTTTCCACATAGGATAGTGCCTCCGCAGTTTGCTCAAACGGAAAGATCCTATCCACAACGGGGTGTATAATACCGGCGTCAATAAGTGCAGTGATTTCGGTTAACTGACTGCCTTCTGCCCGCATAAAAAGGAAGGAATAGTCTATATTCCGTTGTTTTGCCTTTTTTCGTGCTTTAAAACTCAGCAGTGACATCACTAACTTCAAGAGCCAGCCTAACCTAATCTCCGTGGCAAAGGCAGGATCCGGCGGGCCGGATATGGAGATGAGTTTGCCGCCTGGTTTCAGCACCTGCAGAGATTTTTCGAGTGTTGCTGCATCCTGGCTGTGCAACACCACATCATAATCATGCAGGATGGTTTCAAAATTTTCTTTCTTATAATCAATCACGACGTCAGCGCCCAGCGCTCTTACCCATTCAACATTTGAAGTGCCTGTTGTAGTTGCTACAATGGCGCCTAAATGCTTTGCCAGCTGGATGGCGATCGTTCCAACACCGCCTGAGCCCGCCTGGATAAAAACTTTCTGCCCCTTTTTCAGGTCTGCTCTCTCCACCAGGGCTTGCCATGCTGTTAAAGCAACCAATGGAACAGCGGCTGCTGCTTCCATGGAAAGGACTTTTGGTTTGAAGGCGACATCGTTTTCAGGAACGGCAATGTATTCTGCGAAAGTGCCAATGTGGTGGTTGGCGGGGCGTGTATATACCTCATCTCCTACCCTAAAACGGCTAACGTTGGAACCTACACCGGTGATCACACCAGCCAGATCGTGGCCTGCAACAAAGGGGGTTTTGTAGGGCAACAAAAGCTTGAATTCGCCATCTTTTATTTTGGCATCCAGCACGTTAACACCTGCGGAATGTACCTCAATCAACACTTCATTTTCCTTTACAACCGGTACCGGGATCTTGCCCAGGTGTAATTTTTCATTCTTTCCATATTTTTTTACGACAAATGCTCTCATTGTTGATCTGTTTATTTTTATGATTGCAGGAACCTATAGGTTTTCCTGGGATTGACCAGGCTAAATGCCGTTTTTGGAAAGAACCGGTTAAGCCAGTAAAGTAATTTTGTATCGCCCACACGGATAGTATACCGATCTTTTATAAGCCCGGCCATCAGCCCTCTTACCAATGCCGCTGTCGTCATTTTTTTCTCATTCCTGGCTGCGGTCATTTCTGTTGCTACCAAAGGCGGCAGCAGCTCAAATACCTTTATACTACTGTTCAGCATACGTAAATGCTCCCTGAGCACCTGCGTGTAAAAGCCCAAAGCCGTTTTTGAAGCTGAATAGGTACCTTCCAATAAGGAAGGCACATAGCTGAGGATGGATGTTGTATTGATAATAGCTGCCTCTCTCCTGGATTTCAGCATGTCCATAAACAGGTTGTTCAAGCGAACAACTGCGAGGTAATTAACATTCATCTCATATGCGGCACTCTCAAAGTGTTTGTGGCTGGCAAATCCTAAATTTGAGGGTGGCACGCCTACGCCTGCGTTGTTGTATAGTATATCAATACCTCCCAAGGCCAAGGCCTGCCGGTATAATTCCTGTGCATCTTCTTCATTGGCGACATCGCTGTTGATGGTGATCAAAGCCGGGTATGATTCTTTTGCAGCGTCCAGTTTTGCCTGGTTCCGGCCTGTAATAATAACTTTGGCGCCGGCAGCTAAAAATTGCCTGGCGGCCTCCAGGCCAATTCCGGAAGCTCCGCCTGTTATCAATACTGTCTTTCCTTTAATGTTCATTGTTCTATTTTTAAATGTTGTAGACCGACTAATAATAGACTTTTTAGTATATTTTAGATCAAAAAAAAATTAGAGCCTGTAACTATCCAATTCTGCTTTCAGGTTTTTGATCAGGCCGTGCATTGGCTTTGCCGTATTCATGGTACGGCACATCACCAGGCCTCCTTCAACTGCTGCAGTTGCTTTAAAGGCATACACTACCGGATCAAGTTTATCAGAAAATTCTCCATCTTCTATACCTTTTCTAAGTATGGCTGCAAAAGTTTCCTGGCCCTGGCGAAGTATGCCGGCTATCTTCTCTTTGATGGCAGGGAAATGGTCGTCAGATTCTACAGCGTTGTTGAATATGGGGCATCCGCCGCTGATATGGGTATTAAAGGGGTCTTTATAGAAATCGAGGAAGGCAAATACTTTCTCCCGTGCTGTTTTGCCTTTGCTGATCGTTGCCGCTATCTGAAGGTTTATATCATTCAGCATATAATCCACCACCTGCAGGGAAAGATCTTCCTTGCTCTCAAAATGCCCATACAGGCATCCTTTCGTCAATCTTGTTGCCGCCAGCACATCATCAATATTCACACCGGAAATCCCTTTCTGGTTAAACAGGGGCGCCGCTGTTTCTAATATAAACTGCTTTGTTCTTTCCGCTTTACTGAGCATGTTAAATATACTTTTTAGTACAAAGTTATACTAAAAAGTATATTTTCAACACATTTACGAAATAATTTTATGCGCTATATCAGACTAAGCAAATGTCATATATGTAGCGCTGTCATTGGGAAGCTACTATTCAGCCGCGCAGTGCTTCACGGGCAATAACTATCTTCTGTATTTCGGAAGTGCCTTCGCCTATAGTACAGAGCTTGGCGTCGCGATAGAATTTTTCAACGGGGAAGTCTTTGGTGTAGCCGTAGCCGCCGAAGATCTGTACTGCATCATTGGCGGTCCTTACAGCTACTTCGGAAGCATAGTACTTGGCCATGGCAGCCTGTTTGGTACATTTCTCACCGCGCTGCTTCAGATCGGCCGCCTGCATGGTGAGCAGCTCAGCGGCGGCTATCTGTGTAGCCATATCTGCCAGCTTGAAAGAGATGCCCTGAAAGCTGGCAATGGGCTGATCAAACTGGTGGCGTTCCTGGGCGTATTTCAGGGCGGCTTCGTACGCGCCTTTGGCAATGCCCAGGGAGAGCGCGGCAATGGAAATACGGCCGCCATCCAGCACTTTCATGGACTGGATGAAGCCTTCTCCTACCTCGCCCAGCATCTGGGAAGCCGGTATACGGCAATTATCGAAGATCATTTCGGCGGTTTCGGAGGCGCGCATACCGAGCTTGTTCTCTTTCTTACCGCCGCTGAAACCGGGGGTGCCTTTCTCTACTACAAAGGCGGTCATACCGTGGCTATCGCGCACTTCACCGGTACGGGCGATCACTACGGCAATGTCGCAGCTTTTACCGTGCGTGATCCAGGATTTTGTGCCGTTGATCACCCAATGGTCGCCATCCTGCTTTGCCACGCATTTCATGTTCATGGCATCAGAGCCGGTATTGGGCTCTGTAAGGCCCCAGGCGCCGATCCACTGGGCGGTGGCCAGCCTGGGAAGGTATTGCTGCTTTTGTGCTTCATTCGCAAATTGCAGGATGTGGCCGGTGCAGAGCGAGTTGTGGGCGGCCATGCTTAAGCCGATACCGCCGCAGAATTTAGCGATCTCACTGATAGCGGTCACGTATTCGGGGTATCCGAGGCCGCTGCCTTTATATTGTTCAGGTACGAGAACGCCCATCAGGCCCAGCTCTCCCATTTGCTGGAAGAGGGCTTTGGGGAATTCCTGACGTTCGTCCCAGTCGATCACGTTGGGTTGTATATGCACTTTTCCAAAGTCGCGGATCATTTGCGCAATCTGTTGTTGCATTTCTGAAGGCTGAAAGTCCATAAAACTAAAAGTTTGAGGTTTGGGCGTTTGAAGGTTTGATAGTTTAAGCGTTTGAAGGTACTCCTTAACAACCAGGATTCCTTTAAACATTCAAATCCTCAAACCTCAAACATCTACAAGTCGATGTATTTTTCAAGTTTACGATAAATACTATCATTCACCAATGGAATATTGTAGAGGTCTTTGGGGTGGCTGAAAGGCCCGTGGTTACTGCGGTACTGCACTATTAAGCGGGCTAATTTATAGCGTATGTATGGATGTTGGCCTAAAGATTTCTCATCCATCTGATTGATATTAAGTTTTTTTAGAGAACCGCTATCCAGGCGGAGAGAAGCTTGAATTTTTTTAAATGTGCTATCAGGCAAACCGTAGGTTTCGGCTACCTGGGCGATGGAATAGAAGCCGCCGAGCTTCTCCCGGAAGCGAATCAGGCGGGCAGCCAGCGTAGGACCGATGCCCGGCAGGGCTTCCCAGGCGGAGGAATCGGCGGAGTTGATGTAGATAATAAGGGGCTTGCGCTGGGGGAAGTTGGCAGTGGGCAGTGGGCGATGGGCAGTTCGCGGGAAGTCTCCGGGCTGATAATAAGCGCTATGGGACTGCTTATCCGGCGAATGAGGATAACGCCTGCGGGCTTTAACGGTATCTGCAGCAGCCATTTGCTGCTGAAAGGCTGTTACTTCGGCCTGAAATGTACTGTCTATGGGGATGTAGGCGGGTAGCAGGCTTTCCCGGAGGCGGGGAACGCAGATCGTAATGGCGATAAGGGCCAGTAATACCAGTATGCTTGTTTGCTCCTGCTTAGTGAAGCCCAGCTGGTCTTTTAACAAACGTTTCTTCATAAAAGCGGGCAATTTAACGGATAGCCCGAAGCTTTCGTGTTAATCAGATATTAATGAAAGGGATGACCTACGGGAGGCTTACATCTCCAGCTGGAGGCCGTCGTAAGCCAGTTCCATACCGGGGGGCAGTTCCAGGTTCACTTCCTGGTGGAGGCCCAGCTGGTGACTGATATGTGTGAAATACACCCGCGGCACTTCGAGCTCCCGGGCCAGGGCGATGGCTTCGTCAAGGGTGAAATGGGAGATGTGCTTTTCTTTGCGGAGCGCGTTCAGGACCAGCACCTGTGAGCCGCGGATCTTTTCCTTTTCTTCGTCTGCTACAAAGTTGGCATCGGTAATGTAGGTGAAATCGCCAAAGCGGAAACCCAGTACCGGCATTTTATGGTGCATGACCTGGATGGGGATGATGGGAAAGCTCTTAACGCTGAAAGGCTCGTCTGTAATGGTTTTGAGGTTCAGCTCCGGAATGCCGGGATATTTAAAATCGGCGAAGGCGTAAGCGAATTCCCGCATGATGGCATTCTGCGAGAACTCGGTAGCGTATATATCGATAGGCTTCTGCTGAAAGTAGTTGAAGGCCCGGATATCATCCATACCGGCGATATGATCTTTATGGGAGTGGGTGATCAGGACCGCTTCCAGGTGCTGTACACGGGCCCTGAGCATCTGGTAGCGGAAATCCGGCGTGGTATCTACCACGATATTGCCGATCTCTGATTCAACGAATATGCTGCTTCTTAAACGATTATCTTTTTTGTCTGCAGAGGTGCACACCCGGCAATTGCATGCAATGACGGGTACTCCCTGCGATGTACCTGTACCAAGAAAAGTGATCTTCATCATGCTGATTCTTCAGAGGAAGGGTTTTCTGCGTCTGTAATATTCCTGTTTTCCTGTACCTGTGTGTACAGCTTCAGGGAGTCCGGACTAAGCATGGAGGTGTCCAGCTGCAAGGTTGACAGGATATCCACCAGGGTATTGATACGGCCCTCCATGTTCAGGAATTTATTGATCACCACCACTTTCTTATGCTCCAACACACAGTACCCGGAGGTGAAAGTTCCTTTTTCGAAGCGGAGCATGTATTTCCCTTCTTCGAAGATCTTTTCCAGCCGGTTGAGATTGGCTTGCGTGATTTTGATGTTCATCCTGCAAAAATAAACATTTTACTTGCTTACCAACCTTGCTACAGGTACGATCATCTCTTCCAGCGAGATACCGCCGTGCTGAAAGGTGTTCCGGTAATAATTCACGAAGTAATTGTAGTTATTGGGATAGCACAGGTACCCGTCTGCACGGGCAAAGATGTACGATGAGTTCACATTAGGTTTGGGCAGACCGGCCTCCTTAGGATCGCGGAAAGCCAGCACTTCCTTGGGATCGTAGTTAAGGTTGCGCCCGTGCTTGTAACGCAGGTTGGTGGTGGTTTGCTTGTCGCCAATCACTTTCACCGGTGTTTTTACCCGCACGCTGCCATGGTCTGTAGCCACGATGAGATTGATCTTTTTGTCTGCAATGCGTTTGAGGGCCTGGTGCAGCGGAGAATGTTCAAACCAGCTGGCTGTGATAGAACGGTAGGATGTTTCGTCGCCTGCCAGTTCTTTCAGCACTTCCATTTCCGTACGGGCATGGCTCATCATATCCACGAAATTGTATACTACTACGTTCAGCGGATAATCGAGCAGGTTATGGATGTTATTCACGAGGTGCTGCCCATCGGCATGGTTGATCACCTTGGTGTAGGAAAAGCGGGTATCTAGTTTGAGACGGGAGAGCTGCGCTGCGAAGAACTCTTCTTCATACAGGTTCTTTCCTCCTTCTTCATCATCATTCTTCCACTGTACCGGGAATTTCTGCTCAATATCCACTGGCAGCATTCCTGCGAAGATCGCATTACGGCTGTATTGGGTGGAAGTAGGCAGGATGCTGTAGAAAGAATCTTCCTCCAGCAAGCGGAATGATTCGAGGAAGATGGGCAGGATCGTCTTCCACTGGTCAAAGCGCAGATTATCGATGAGGATAAAGAAATTGGGCACATCAGGGTCCAGGTTGGGAACTACCTTATCCCTGAAGAGCGTATGTGACATGACGGGGGCTTCTTTTGATTTGGGATGCACCCAGTCTGCATAATTACGGCTGATAAATTTGGCGAACTCCGTATTGGCTTCGGCTTTCTGGGTATTGAACACTTCCAATAGCTCAGGGCTGTTGGCCTTACTCATTTCTATTTCCCAGTATACCAGCTTTTTGTAGATGTCCATCCACTCGTTATAATCCATGTTGGAGCTGAGTGCCATGAACAGGGAGCGGAACTCCTGCTGATAGGCGCTGGTGGTCTTCTCGGCCACCAGGCGTTTATTATCAATGATCTTTTTAAGGGAAAGCAGTACCTGGTTAGGGTTGACCGGTTTGATGAGGTAGTCGGTGATCTGGCTGCCAATGGCGTCGTCCATTACGTTCTCTGCTTCATTCTTGGTGATCATGACCACGGGGATCTGCTGATCGATCTCTTTGATCTTACCCAGGGTTTCGAGTCCGGTAATGCCAGGCATCGATTCATCCAGCAGCACCACATCCACCACCTGTTCCTTCAGGAATTCGAGGGCATCATAGCCATTGGTAAGGGCAGACACCTTGTAACCTTTGTTCTCGAGGAACAGGATCTGGGACTTCAGCGATTCTATTTCATCATCTACCCAAAGTATATTTATTTGACTCATCTATATCAATTGACAAATTAAGGAATGTATCAAACCAGCAACAATTTAGGCTTTTCCGGCAAGAATCATTCCCATCATCGATCAATGATTTGTTAAAAGAAAGGGCTGTTTAATAGACTTTGGTAACATCTGCCAGTTTAGCGGGAGGGCCGGGAGCGCGAAAACAGGTACCATGTACTTGTGCCGTGCTAACCGGCTGTATATCAACATAATATTCCTGGTTAATATCCAGATTATCCAGTAATGGCTGCCCTTCAATGATGGAAACACCGTTGTATACCTGTCCGCCCAGCTCATAATCTGCCTGGCCCCAGCTGGCATAGCGCGGGTCAAGAATGGCCAGGATGTATCCCATACAGTCTTTATTTAATAATTTCACCTTTACGTGTGAGCCATTTATTGGAGATTCCGTGCTTTTTTTGCGGCAGGCGCCCAGGGTAGACAATACCAGTATAAAAAACGCTACAATACAGAAAACAGACCTGGTTGAGTGTAACATATAGGGGTATTTTATTCGTTAAACGTCTATACATTAGAAAAAGTTACGGTTTGAAACCGTAGTTTTGTAGATAGCTAAAGCGAGATTAATGACGGAGCGCAAGCGAAAGATCATAAATGACCCGGTATATGGATTTATAACTATCGATCATCCTTTGATCTTTAACCTCATTTCCCATCCCTACTATCAGCGACTACGCCGTATCCATCAAATGGCCCTTGCCCACCTGGTATACCCGGGCGCCATGCATACGCGTTTTCACCATAGTATGGGGGCCTATCACCTGATGTGCTGGGCGTTGAGCGAGCTGCAGGGAAAAGGGGTGGCTATTTCAAAGGAGGAAGAGGTGGCCGCTAAAATGGCCATCCTGCTGCATGATATCGGGCATGGACCTTATTCGCACGCGCTGGAGACCGAAGTTATTGAGGGGGTGTCTCACGAGGCGATCGGCCGCTGGCTGATGGAAGACCTGAACCAGCAGATGAAGGGGGCCCTGAGCCTTACGCTGGATATATTCAATGACCGGTACCATAAAAAGTTCCTTCACCAGCTGGTGAGCAGCCAGCTGGATGTGGACAGGATGGATTACCTGAACCGGGACAGCTTTTTTACCGGCGTTTCGGAGGGGGTGATCGGCTATGACCGGATCATTAAGATGCTGACGGTGCACAACGGAGAGCTGATGGTGGAAGAAAAAGGCATTTATTCTATCGAAAAATTCATTGTGGCCCGACGATTGATGTATTGGCAGGTGTATTTACATAAAACGGTGTTAAGCGCCGAGAATATGCTCGTCAAGATCCTATGCCGGGCTAAGGAGTTAGCTTTAAAAGGGGTGGAGCTTTTTGCTTCGCCGGCATTACAATACTTTCTGTATCATACGATTACGGCAGATAATTTTGAGCGGGAACCGGCCTGCCTGCAACAATTCTGCCTGCTGGACGACTATGATATCATGGGCGCCGTGAAGGTTTGGGCGCAGCATGAGGACAAGGTATTATCACTCTTATGCAAATGGCTGATAAACAGGAACTTGTTCAAATGCATCCTGAGTAACGAGGTATTTGACGAGACCGCTGTGGCCGCGCTGCAGCAGCAGGTTCGGCAGCAATGGGGTGTTGAAGGCAAGGAGCTGGACTACTTTGTATTCACCGGAACGGCCAGTTTACGCGCCTATAATGTCGCAGATGAAAAAATTAACATTCTTTTTAAGGATGGCACTGTGAAGGATATTTCCAGTATAGACAACGCTTTGGTGAGTCATACACTGGCTATACCCGTAAAAAAATTCTACATTTGTCATCCAAAAATATAGGTAAGCAACGTTTTATAAGTAATTAAAATGTTACAGAATAAGTTTATACGATCCGGTGAAGGCCTAATGGTAACTTTATTAATTTTTAACTATGCAATTTAGCGCAGTACAATTGGCTACCATGTTAGATGGTAAGCTGGAGGGAAACCCGGAAGTTAAGGTGAGCAATATCGCGAAGATAGAGGAGGCCGGTGATGGCATGCTCAGCTTTATTGCCAATCCTAAATACGAAGAGTTCATATACAGCACGCAGGCATCGATCCTGATCGTGAATGAAAGCCTGGTCACAGAGCGGCCTGTGAAACCCACGCTGATCCGTGTAAAGGACGCCTACAGCAGCTTTGCGCTGCTGCTGGAGAAGTATAAGCAGCTGGTGGGCAATAAAACCGGTATACAGCAACCCTCGTATATACCAGCATCCGTGAAGATGGGCGCGAATGTTTTCGTAGGCGCATTTGCGTACCTGGGCGAAAATGTAGTGCTGGGCAACAATGTAAAGATCTATCCCGGCGTATACCTGGGTGATAATGTGATCGTGAATGACGACTCGGTGATCTATCCCGGAGTGAAGGTGTATGACAACTGTGTGCTGGGCTGCCGGGTGATATTACATGCGGGCTGTGTGGTAGGTGGCGACGGCTTTGGCTTTGCGCCCCAGCCGGACGGTTCTTACAAGAAAGTACCCCAGATCGGTAATGTGGTGATCCATGACGATGTTGAAATTGGCGCCAATACCACTATAGACCGCGCTACCATGGGCTCTACCGTGATCCGCAAGGGGGTAAAGCTGGATAACCTGATACAGGTGGCCCACAACGTAGATATCGGCGTAAATACCGTAATAGCTGCACAGACGGGCGTTTCCGGCAGCACCAAGATAGGCAAGAACTGTGTGATAGGCGGCCAGGTAGGCATGGTAGGCCACATCCACATTGCAGACAATACCAAGATCAATGCACAGAGCGGTTTGTCCAAGTCCATTACGGATCCCAACACTTCCTGGAATGGCTCTCCCGCGTTCGATTATAAAAGTTCGCTAAAAAGTCAGGCAATTTTTAGAAATTTGCCGGACCTTGAAAAACGCGTGAAAGAGCTGGAAGACATGGTAAAACAACTTCTATCGGAACGAGAGGGGGTTTGAAGGACCTAATAGACAAACTTATTATATATTATGATTGAAAATCAAGAGTCGCAGAACCAACATACGCTAAAGGGACCTGTCACCATATCAGGCGTTGGTCTGCACACGGGAGCTCAAGTAAATATGACCCTGAAACCGGCTCCTCCGGGTTTTGGTATAAAGTTCCAACGGATAGATCTCCCCGAGCAACCTGTTGTTAAAGCAGACGTAGATTACGTAGTAGACACCACCCGCAGCACCACACTGGAGCACAACGGCGCCCGGGTAAGCACCATAGAACATATCATGGCCGCCCTGGCTGGTACGGGTATTGACAACGTGCTGATAGAGCTGAACGGCCCGGAAGTGCCTATTATGGACGGCAGCGCAGCTCCGTTCATGGAGGTGCTGGACGAAACAGGCGCCCAGGAGCAGGACGCTAAAAAGATCTATTATTCTATAGATACCAATATATCTTATTACGATGAGGTGAAGAAAGTGGAGATGGTAGCCCTGCCCGCAGTGGATTACCGGATCACCTGCCTGATCGATTTTAACAGTCCGGTACTGGGCACCCAGCACGCCAATTTAAAAGGCCTGCATGAGTTCAGGAAGGAAATAGCAGGCAGCCGTACCTTCTGCTTCCTGCATGAGCTGGAATACCAGCTGTCGCTCAACCTGATCAAGGGAGGTGACATTAACAACGCTATCGTGGTGGTAGACAGGCCTGTGACCGAAGAGGAGCTGCAGCGCCTGGCCAAAGCCTTTAAGCGCGATAATATCTCCGTTCAGCGCGAAGGGATCCTGAACAATATCCAGCTGCGCTATCCCAATGAGCCGGCCAGGCACAAACTGCTGGATGTGGTAGGTGATCTGAACCTGATCGGCTTCCCTATCAAGGCGCATATCATCGCCAACCGTCCGGGGCACGCTTCCAACGTAGAATTCGCCAGAAAGATCAAGCAATATATCAAGAAGAACAGGCATGCAAAGGATATCCCTATCTATGATCCTAACCAGCCTGCCATCTTTGATCTGCGCCGTATAGAAAAAATGCTGCCGCACCGTTATCCTTTCCTGCTGGTGGATAAGATCATCGATCTGTCTGATACGCAGGTAGTGGGTATCAAGAACGTAACGTTCAATGAATACTTCTTCCAGGGGCATTTTCCCGGTAACCCGGTAATGCCGGGCGTGCTGCAGATAGAAGCGCTGGCGCAAACGGGCGGCATACTGGCCCTGAACACGGTGCCTGATCCTGAGAACTATGATACGTACTTCCTGAAAATAGACAACTGTAAATTCAAACAAAAAGTATTGCCGGGAGATACCATGATCCTGAAGATGGAGCTCTTAAGCCCTATCAGAAGAGGAATTGTGGAGATGCGGGGTACCGTATTTGTCGGTAGCAAAGTTGTAACTGAGGCCGACCTGGTTGCTCAAATCGTTAAAACAAGAGAAGGCAAGAACTAACAGCATGATCCACCCGCTCACCTACATCCACCCGGACGCCAAAGTGGCGCCAAATGTAAAAATCGATCCCTTCACCGTTATTCATAAGAACGTAGAAATAGGGGATGGTACCTGGATAGGCTCCAACGTTACCATTATGGAAGGGGCCCGGATCGGTAAGAACTGCCGTATCTTTCCGGGATCTGTTATTTCAGCAATTCCACAAGACCTGAAATTTGCAGGAGAAGATACTATCGTTGAAATAGGCGATAATACCACCATCCGCGAGTTCGTGACCATTAACCGCGGCACCAAGGACAGATGGAAGACCGTGATCGGCAAGAACTGCCTGATCATGGCTTATTGCCACATTGCCCACGACTGCGAAGTAGGCAACCACTGTATCTTCTCTAACAATACCACCCTGGCCGGCCATATCACTGTTGGCGATCACGTGGTGCTGGCGGGCATGGTGGCCGTTCACCAGTTCGTTAAGATCGGCGATCATGCCTTTGTAACCGGCGGTTCGCTGGTGCGCAAAGATGTGCCGCCTTATGTAAAAGCTGCCCGCGAGCCGCTTTCCTATGTAGGCGTGAACTCCATAGGCCTGAAACGGCGCGGTTTCTCTCTTGAAAAGATCAATCACATCCTGGATATCTACCGCGTGCTATTTGTGAAAGGGTATAATATATCTAAAGCCATCAGCATTATCGAAGCGGAATTCTCTGCTACAGATGAGCGTGACGAGATCCTCTCCTTTATCCGTGATTCCGGACGGGGTGTGATGAAAGGATATACCACCCGTAACAATGACGATATCGCTTAACCAGGCAGGCAAGCGTTTTAACTACGACTGGATCTTCCGTCGGGTTAGCTACACCTTCCACGAAGGCGGGCGCTACGCCATACTGGGGCCTAACGGATCGGGAAAATCCACCTTATTACAGGTTATCAGCGGGCACCTTCATCATAACGAAGGTACCGTTACATACAACAATGCGGAAAAGCCCATCGAAGCCGATGCGTTTTTCCGCTATTGCACCATTGCTGCTCCCTACCTTGAACTGGTAGAGGAATTTACCCTCGCAGAAAGCATTGAGTTCCATTTACAATTCAAATCATTCCTCCCGGGCTTTACGCCCAAAGATATCGCCGGCATTGTTGGCCTGGAAAAAGCATGGGATAAGCAGATCCGCTACTTTTCCTCGGGCATGAAACAGCGTGTGAAGCTGGCGCTTTCCATTTTTTCTGACGTACCGGTACTGCTGCTGGACGAGCCCTGCACCAACCTGGATGCAGCGGGCGTACAGCTATACCAGCAGCTGGTAGAAACGCATTGCGGCAACCGGCTGCTGATCGTAAGCTCTAATGATGAACAGGAGTACTATATGTGTCCCGAGCGGATCAATATCGTAGATTATAAGTGAGCAGAGAGAAAAGATCATAACTTGTCACGCGTAATAATGTTCTATGCAAACTGCCAGTAAAAAGGTGATCAACGGCTGGGCAATGTATGACTGGGCAAACTCAGTATACAATCTCGTTATCACTACTACCTTTTTCCCTATCTATTTTACAGAGATCACCAAGGCCGAATTCAAAGGCGAAATGATCCCCTTCTTCGGCATCAATTTCGTGAACTCTGCTTTATATGATTATGCTTCTGCAGCTGCATTCCTGCTGGTAGCGCTGCTCTCCCCTATCCTCTCCTCTATTGCGGATACCAGGGGCAATAAGAAACGTTTTCTTTTATTCTTTACCCTGCTGGGCAGCGTGGCATGCAGCTCTCTATACCTGTTTACAGGCAGGAACGTGGAGTTTGGCACTATTTGCTTCCTGCTGGCTACGGTAGGATACTGCGGCGGACTGGTATTCTATAACTCTTATCTGCCGGAAATAGCCATACCGGAGGACCGCGACCGTATCAGCGCCAGAGGTTATTCGCTGGGATATATCGGCAGCGTTATCCTGCAGCTGATAGGCTTTGCATTGGTGGTGCTGAAGCCTTTTGGCATGGAAGGCACGGACCCGGTGCGGATCACTTTCCTGCTGGTAGGCATATGGTGGCTGGGCTTCGGGCTGTTCAGCCTGAGCCGTTTGCCTGCTTCCAAAGCCACTGTGCAAACCCACAATGCCAGCGCCTTTACAGAAGGCTTTATCGAGTTGAGAAAGGTATATGCCCAGGTAAAAGTGCTGCCGGTGCTGAAACGCTTTCTGCGCGGGTTCTTCTTTTACAGCATGGGCGTGCAAACCGTGATGCTGGCTGCTACGCTCTTCGGCGCCAAAGAGCTGAACCTTCCTTCTACCAACCTGATCGTAGCAGTGGTGGTAATACAGCTGGTAGGTATATTAGGCGCCTGGGGCATTGCCAAGCTGTCTGGTAAATTCGGCAACCTGCGTGTGCTCATTGCCGTTATCATTGTATGGCTGGGTATCTGTATTGCCGGTTACCGTATGCAGACCGCCATGGATTTCTATATACTGGCGGCAGTGGTAGGCCTGGTAATGGGCGGCGTACAATCGCTGAGCCGTTCCACCTATGCCAAGCTGATGCCGGAAACAGAAGATACCACCTCTTTCTTCAGCTACTATGATGTAACGGAGAAGCTGGCTATCGTGATAGGCATGTTCAGCTTCGGGTATATAGAAGAACTGACCGGTAGTATGCGTAACTCTGTGCTGGCGCTGATGGTGTTCTTTGCTATAGGGCTTGCATGGATCATATCTGCACTGCTGAAACAGAAGAAAGACAACATGAAAGTTTGAGGTTTGAAGCTTGAGGTCTGAGGTTCGTTAGCCGTTGGAGGTCTGGATTAGTATGCCTGGCTAAGGTGACAGCCTGAGACATCTAACTTTTAACTAACTTCAAACCTCAAACTACTAAACATGGAATTATATTCGATAGATACCGGCTTCTTTAAACTGGATGGCGGGGCGATGTTTGGCGTAGTGCCCAAAAGCATCTGGCAGAAGCTGAACCCGGCAGATGAGAATAATATGTGCAGCTGGGCCATGCGCTGCCTGCTGATCAAGGAGGGAAAGCGGCTGATCCTGGTGGATAACGGCATCGGCAACAAGCAGGATGCAAAATTCTTCAGCTATTACTACTTACACGGCGATGCCACGCTGGACAGCTCTTTAGCCGCACACGGCTTTCACCGCGATGATATTACCGATGTATTCCTGACCCATCTTCATTTTGACCATTGCGGCGGCAGTATAACACGCGAAGGCGATCGCCTCGTCCCTGCATTTAAGAATGCCGTATACTGGAGCAATGAAGCACACTGGAAATGGGCGACCCAGCCTAATGAGCGGGAGAAGGCCTCTTTCCTGAAAGAGAATATCCTGCCTATACAAGAGAGCGGACAACTGCAGTTCATACAACAACAAGCCCATACCACTTTTACAGACAATATCTCCATCCGCTTTGTTCACGGACATACCGATGCCATGATGCTGCCACAGATACGTTACCAAGACCGTACACTGGTATTTATGGCAGACTTGCTGCCTTCCACCGGTCATCTGCCGGTTCCTTATGTAATGGCTTATGATATGTTCCCGCTCACTACCCTGCAGGAAAAGAAAAGCTTTTTACAAGAGGCGCTGGAACAGCAGTATATCCTCTTCTTTGAGCATGACCCTAAAACGGAATGCTGTACGTTGCAGCAAACAGACAGAGGGATACGGGCCGGCGAGCTTTTCACCGTAAAGGACATCGCATAGGGGCTGTCAGAATGGCACCTGTTTCCCTGGCAGCACACAATTTGCAGTACCTTTATTCTGAAACTGAAAAAGGAGCAAATAATGTCCATTCATCTCACACCTGACAATAAATTGAAAAAGCTGATCGTAGTAGGCGACCGTGTACTCATAAAGCCCACTCAACCCAATGAACGTACGGAAAGCGGATTGTATCTGCCGCCGGGCGTACAGGAAAGAGAAAAAGTACAACAGGGCTATGTGATCAAGACAGGGCCCGGCTACGCAATACCGGTGCCCGCAGAAGAAACCGAATCCTGGAAACCGGAGGAAGAGAAAGTAAAATATATACCATTACAGGCTAAAGAAGGCGATCTGGCCATCTTCCTGATCAGCGGCTCCACCGAGGTATTATACCAGGGAGAAAAGTACTTTATTGTGCCGCAGGGCGCGATCCTGATGCTGGAAAGAGAAGAAGAACTTTGATAATGTGCTGATATGCAGATGAGCGGATGTGCTAATGAATGAAAGCAAGGCTTTTATTATAGCATCCGCTCATCTGCATATCAGCACATTTTTTATTTATCTTCAGGAAAAATTTCACACCATGGCAAATCAAGCAGCCTTCCTGGAGACCATTAAGAACGGATACACCTTTAAGGGCGAACATTTTAAACTGGGTTGCGCTATACTGGATGGAGCAGTTGTAACAGGCGCAGATGTATACCTGCCCCTGAAAACGCTGAACAGGCATGGTCTTATTGCCGGAGCCACCGGTACCGGTAAAACCAAGACCCTGCAGGTAATAGCTGAAGGACTGAGCGATGCCAGTGTGCCTGTATTGCTGATGGATATCAAGGGAGACCTGAGCGGAATTGCCGCGGCAGGCTCCAGCAATGATAAAATAAAAGAACGTTACCAGAAAATAGGCGGCGAATGGTCGCCGGCCGCTTATCCCACAGAACTGCTGTCACTCAGCAAGGAAAAAGGAAGTCGCTTACGCGCTACTGTCAGCGAATTTGGACCGGTACTCCTGTCAAAGATCCTGGAGCTGAATGATACCCAGGCCGGCCTGGTATCCATGATCTTCAAATACTGTGATGATCATAAACTGCCCCTCCTTGACCTCAAAGATTTCAAAAAGGTATTACAATTCGCTACCGCAGAGGGCAAGGCCGATCTGGAAAAAGAATACGGTAAAATATCTTCTACCTCCGCCGGTACTGTGCTGCGCAAGGTAATAGAACTAGAACAGCAGGGCGCTGATCTTTTCTTCGGAGAAAAATCATTCGAGGTAGACGACCTGCTGCGCATCAGCGACGACGGCCGCGGTATGATCTCCATTGTGCGCGTAGCTGATATACAGGACAGGCCCAAACTGTTCTCCACCTTTATGTTGTCGCTGCTGGCAGAGCTCTACGCTACCCTGCCTGAAGAAGGCGACCTGGATAAACCCAAGCTGGTGATGTTCATTGACGAAGCGCACCTGATCTTCCAGGAAGCCAGCGATGCGCTGCTGCAACAGATAGAGACCATCATCAAGCTGATACGTTCCAAAGGCGTAGGTATCTTCTTCTGTACACAGAACCCGATGGATGTACCGCCTTCTGTACTCGGACAGCTGGGCCTGAAAGTACAGCATGCCCTGCGGGCCTTTACTGCCAACGATCGTAAGTCCATCAAACAAACCGCAGAGAACTATCCCTCATCTGATTTCTATAAAACAGACGAGCTGCTTACGCAGATAGGCATCGGCGAAGCGCTGATCACCTGCCTGAATGAAAAAGGCACTCCTACCCCACTGGCGGCTACCATGCTGGTATCTCCCCGTTCCAGGATGGATATCCTGACAGATGCGGAAATGAATGAGATCTTAAGCCAATCTAAACTGGCGAAGAAATACAACCAGGAGATCGATAGTGAGAGCGCCTACGAAATATTAACTGCCAAGCTGGAAGAAGCTGCAGAAAAAGGTGAAGAACAGGCCCCGGCTAAAAAAGGCAGGCAGAAGGAAGAGAAGAGTGTGCTGGAAAGCGTGCTGGACAGCCCCGTAGCCAGGCAGGTAGGACGCACCGCAGCCAGTATGATCACACGGAGCCTGCTGGGCGCATTGGGACTGGGCGGTAAGAGCAGGAAGAGCAGCAGCTGGTTTTAATACCTTGTATTTACGGCATTGCCTGTCTATCTTACACAACGAAATTTAACAATCAAATTCGGACAACACCAGTAATCACTTAACTGATATGGAAAAGGTCATTAAAACAGGCGTATGCTCTTACGGCATGTCAGGCACGATATTCCACGTTCCTTTTATTCATGTGCACCCGGGCTTTGAATTCACCGCCGTAGTGGAGAGAAGCAAGGACCTTGCAAAGCAGCAACACCCTGAGGTAACAGTATACAGAAGCCTGGAAGAGATGCTGCAAGACAGCTCACTCGATCTCATTGTAGTGAACACTCCCAACTATACCCACTACGATTACGCCAAAGCCGTGCTGGAAGCAGGCAAGAACGTGATCGTGGAAAAGCCTTTCACCGTGCACAGTGCAGAAGGCGAAGAGCTGATCGCACTGGCAAAAAAGAAGGGACTGTTCCTGAGCGTGTACCAGAACAGGCGCTATGACAGTGATTTCAGGATCAGCAAAGAAGTAGTGCAATCAGGCGTACTGGGCGATATACTGGAAGCAGAGATCCACTACGACCGCTTCAAAGAAGAACTGAGCTATAAGAAACATAAGGAAGTAGCTAACCCGGGCACCGGCTCCCTGTACGACCTGGGATCGCATATCATAGACCAGGCGCTCCTGCTGTTCGGTATGCCGAAAAGCTTGTGGGCAGATATCCGCATCATCCGCAAAGACTCTCTTGTAGATGACTATTTTGAGCTGGTGCTTTTCTATGAGCAGCTGCGTGTAAGAGTGAAATGCAACTACCTGGTAAGAGAGCCGCTGGCCTCCTATCAGTTCCATGGCCGCACAGGCTCCTTCATCAAAACAAAATCCGATATACAGGAAGCCCAGCTGCAAAAGGGACTGCTTCCGGGCACGCTTGACTGGGGGGCAGAAGGTCCGCATGAATGGGGACTGCTGCATACCGAGAAAGACGGTAAAGTGCTGAAACAGTTCCTGCCTTCTCCCAAGGGCAACTATATGGATTATTACCAGGGCGTGTATGATGCGCTGGTAAATGGCGCTCCTCCACCGGTACAGCCCGAAGATGGCGTACGGATCGTAAAGGTGATTGAAGCCGCATTCAAAAGCAGTAAGGAAAGAAAAGTGGTGGACCTTTGAGAATGAGCTTATCAGCTCATTCTTAATATGCCGTCTTTATCACGGATGATCTTTTCTTCGGACACGAGAAACTGCAACACATCCATCAGGCGATCCTCCGGAATATCAGGCAGCTTCTGCAGCAGCGAAGAAAGCGATATTGGCTGCTGCAGATGTTGTATCACCACACCGGCAATATGATCTACCGCAGTATTATTAAGCGGGCGTGTTTTATTCTTTACACACACATCGCAGATCCCGCAAGCGGTGTCATTCTTTTCTCCAAAGTAAGCTACCAATGTTTGTGTACGGCACTGGCCAGTGTTACGGATATAACGGAACATGGCATTCAGCCGGGTAATATAGGCCTGCTTCCTTTCTTCCACCCTGGCCATGTTGATACGCAGGTTCCCTGCCTGTAATCTTTCCTGCAGAAAACATAATTGCGGCTCATCTCTTTTAGGCCGGTAACGGATGATGCCCTGCTGATGCAGTTGCCAGAGCTTTTCTACCACCTGTGGTTCGGTTTGCCGTAATATGCGGCAGAGCTGCTTTTCAAAAATGCGCACTTCATTATCAAAGATGCCTTCATAGTTACGTAGCAAGGCCTTTATCAGGGGTTCCAGCGCAGGCTGCGCATCTTCCACTGCATATAATGTTTCTTTATTAGTGATGAACATCGACCGCGAAGGCAGGTATACACTTTCACTCAGCTGCAGAATGCCCTCTTGTTCCAGTATGCGTATGGCGCTGTAAGTAACGGTGATGTTAAGCTTGAACTGCTTTACAAATTCATTGATGTCGAAGTTGAAATAAAGCCCTTCTGCACTGCCTACAGGTAGCTGCAGATAGTTTACGATGCATTGGTATACGTGCTTTATTTCCTGCAGGGAAGGGAATTGCAGGGGGATCCTGTCTTCCATATCGCTCAGCTCCTGCTCATCGTACAGCAGCACGGCATAGGCCTTTTGCTCATCACGACCGGCGCGGCCGGCTTCCTGGTAATAAGCTTCCAGGCTGTCGGGCACATCATGGTGGATCACTACACGCACATCAGGTTTATCTATGCCCATACCAAATGCGTTGGTACAGACGATTACCCGGATATCATTTTTGATCCAGGCTTCCTGCCGGGCCGTACGTTCTGCGGGAGATAATCCGGCATGATAGTGATCTGCTGAAATACCCTGCAAACGCAGGCCTTCTGCCAGTTGCCGGGTACGCAGGCGATTGCGGCAATATACAATGGCGGAGCCGGGCACACGGTCCAGTATATGCCTGATCTTATCCAGGCGGTTCGATTCTTCCTGTACACTATAGGAAAGGTTGGCGCGGGCAAAGCTTTTGGCGAACACCTTGTGCTGCTGCATTTCCAGCTTTGCGCAGATATCCTCCTGCACCAGCGGGGTAGCCGTCGCCGTTAGGGCCAGTACCGGCACTTTAGGAAAGAGCTGGCGGATGGTGGCTATCTGCAAATAAGCCGGACGAAAATCATAGCCCCACTGGGAAATACAATGCGCTTCATCTACTGCCAGCAGGTTTACGGGCATGCCATCGCAATAGTCCAGGAAACGGCGGCTCTGCAATCTTTCCGGCGATACGTAGAGGAATTTATAATGACCGCGGCGGGCGTTTTCCAATACCTGCTCCACTTCACGGTTGGTCAGACCAGCATAAATGGCAACTGCTTTAATGCCACGCTTTTCCAGGTTATCCACCTGGTCGCGCATCAGGGCAATGAGGGGAGTAATGACCAGACAGATCCCTTCCTTCATCATGGCAGGCACCTGGAAGCAGATGGATTTTCCGCCGCCTGTAGGCATTAATGCCAGTGTATCATTGCCCGCCAGTATCGCATTGATAATATCCTCCTGCAAGGGGCGGAATTGGGAGTGCCCCCAGTATTGTCGCAGTATGGAGCTTGGATCAGTCAAACTTATTTTTCCGCTAAATTACCCGTTTATATCTTAACCGCACGGAGTTAACGGCCAGCACTACATCAGATACCGCCATAATACCCGCGCCCGCGATAGGGTTCAGCACGCCCAGCGCAGCCACCGGCAGGGCAACCACATTGTAGATAAAGGCCCAGAAAAGATTCTGTTTAATGGTGAGGTATGTATGTTTGCCGAGGCCCATGGCCAGCGGTAAAGTGGCCAGGCTGTTATTAAGCAACACCACATTGGCGCTCTGCATGGCCACATGGGTAGCATCGCTGAGGGACACACCGATAGTGGCTTTAGCCAGTGCAGGTGCGTCATTGATCCCATCGCCTACCATGGCTAGGGGTGCTTTTTGCATGAGCGCATCTATTTTCTGGAGTTTCTGTTCGGGTGTCTGCTCTGCGTATACTTCTTCTATACCTACTTCCTGCGCCAGGGCGCTGCATTTACGGAGGGTATCGCCGCTTAAGAGCACAGGCGTGATACCGGCTTGTTTCAATACACTCACAGCTTTGGCAGCATCAGGACGCAGCTCATCTGTAAAGTCGATCCAGCCGGCCAGTTTACCATTGCGCAGCAGGTAAATATTGTGGCTATCATCTGTAGTAGCTTCTTTGGCCATGATGTAGGAGCCCAGCTGCCACTGGTTACCTTCCTTATCCTGCGCCTGCATGCCTCTGCCTTTGTACTCGCGCACCTGTTGGAGGATCACTTCGCCGTTTCCCTTCCATTGGGCGGTAACAGACCTGGCTATTGGATGGGAGGAATATTTCTCCAGGCTGTAGACGATCGCCTTAAAATCAGCCTCCGGCATATCAAAGCAGCGGAAATTTCCCATTTGCAGCTTGCCGGTGGTAAGGGTGCCTGTTTTATCAAATACTACATAGCGGATGTTCCTGAATGCTTCCAGTGTTTGCGCGCCTTTGATCAGGATCCCATTGCGGGCGGCACGACCCAGCCCTACCATTACGGCGGCGGGAGTGGCCAGTCCCATAGCGCAGGGACAGGCGATCACCAGTACGGCTATACTACGCATCATAGCATTGCCGGCGGTATCATTACCTATCAACCACCAGCCCAGGAAAGTAAGGATCGCAATACCCAATACTGATGGCACAAAGATGGCGCTGATACGGTCTGCCAGTCTTTGCATCGGCGGCTTGCTGCCCTGCGCCTGTTTTACGAGCTCTATGATATAAGACAGCACGGTGTCTTTACCGGTAGCTGTCACAAACATTTTCAGTGTGCCTTCTTCCAGTATGGTGCCGCCTATTACTTTATCTTTCTCTTTTCTTGTTACGGGCGTGCTTTCACCGGTGATCATGGATTCGTTGATGGTACCGCCGCCCCAGTAAATGGTGCCGTCCATCGGGATCTTGTCACCGGTGTTCACCAGTACTTTGTCGCCGGTGCGAAGCGTTTGGTTATCCACTTCATGAATATGTTCATGCCCGTGGTCGTCGTTGATCAGGCGGGCCGTAGTGACCTGCATTTTAGCCAGGGCGGTGATAGCAGTAGTGGTTTGTTTAACAGATCTTTCTTCCAGCAAATTGCCCAGGAATACGAGGGTAATGATGGCCGCCGTTGTTTCGTAGAACATATAATCAGGCCCCAGGTGCTGCAGGGTGCCTATCAGGCTGTAAACGTAAGCGGCGGTGGCGCCCAGCGTGATGAGCACGTCCATATTGGCCATCCGGTTGGTGAGGGAGCGCCATGCGCTGCGGCCAAAATGCCATAGCCCGATAGCATATACCGGGGTAGCGAGCGCCAGCTGCAGGTACGGATTATGCAGCCAGGGCCATTTTACCCACATATGGAGCAGCAGCGGCGCCGTAAAGAACGCACATACCAGGAATTTGAAGTACAGGCTTTTAAAGAAGGCCCCTTTAGGCGCCTCCTGGTTGGGCAACACCACCTGGTATCCCAGCTCATTGATACCTTTCAGCACTTCGTTAGAGTTGGTTACGCCTGCTGGCAGAGTAAAGCTCAGCTCTTCCGTGGCAAAGCTTACCTGCACATCCTGCATGCCTTTGTTCTCCAGGTATTTGGATACGGTAAGTGCGCAGCTGGTACAATTCATCCCTTTTACCTTGCAACTGATCGTTTCCATGTTATTCGATTAATGGTCATCAAACCGCTCCCAACAAAATTAGAAAAGGGGGGTGTTCGGTGATAAAATATTAATGCAACGGAAAGGCAAATTTGATGAGTGGATATGCGGATCTGCATATTTGCAGATGAATTGGAGCTGGCGAGATTATTAATGCAACCCAATGTCTGATTTGACAAAAAAATGACTCCAAATCTGTTAAATTCAAGTGTTTGCACATTTGCATATCTGCACATCCGCACATTTATTAATTTTGGTTATGGAATGGACATTTACCGAAGCGGAGCTGCCCGAGACGGCCCGTTCTTTCTGGGCGCATTTCAACGGAGAGCGGGTTTTCACCCTGGAAGGGCAGATGGGAGCGGGCAAAACCACCTTTATAAAGGCGCTTTGTGCAGCCAGGGGGGTGGAGGATGCCACTGCCAGTCCCACATTCGCTATCATCAACCAATATGTTTATCACAACGGGGAAGACCGGCCGCATACGATCTACCACCTTGACCTTTACCGCCTGCGGGATGAAGAGGAGGCCATTGCAGCAGGTATAGAGGATACCCTGTATCAGCCCGATGCCGTTTGCTTTGTAGAATGGCCCGGGATCATCAGCCGCCTGCTGCCGCCTGATACGGTGAACCTGCACCTGGAAGTGCTGCCGGATCAGCAGCGGCGTTTAAGCACCTTATAGAAACGTGTGACAACATGTATTGAATTACAGGCGTTTATAAATCCTGCGGCTGGAATCTCAATCTTTAAATAGCTTATCTTTGAATAAGACGTAATTTCACTGAACAATTTTGACACGAATATGGAGCAAAGGCAAAAACCTGTTGTGAGTGCTGGCTTTACTTATTCACCAATGGAGGAAACGTTGGACATTCCACAGAAAAACTCCCGTTTATTCATTGGCATCCCAAAAGAAACTTCTTTCCAGGAAAACCGGATTGCCTTAACGCCCGACGCAGTAAGCATTCTGGCTACCAATGGGCATCACATAGTGGTGGAACATAAAGCCGGCGACGGGTCGCATTTCTATGACACAGACTATTCCGAGGCAGGGGCCGAGATTGTTTACGACAAAAAAGAAGTATACAAGGCGGAGATCATTGTAAAATCCGCCCCCTTGAACGACGAGGAAATCGAGCTGCTGCACCCGCACCAGATCGTAATATCTCCTATTCACCTGGCAGCGCTGAAGTCGCAGCAGGTGGAGAAGATGATGGATAAACGCATTACCCTCCTTTCTTTCGAGAACCTGAAAGATGACGCCGGTACCTATCCCATTGTAAGGGCCATGAGTGAAATAGCCGGCGGCGCCGTTATGCTGATTGCCGGCCAGTACCTCGGCAATGGCAACAAAGGCAAAGGCATCCTGCTGGGTGGCGTTACCGGTATCCCCCCTACCAAGGTGGTGATCATCGGCGCGGGCATTGTAGGCGAGTTTGCCGCCCGTACAGCACTGGCCCTGGGGTCTTCCGTAAAAGTATTTGATAATAATATCTATAAGCTGAAGCGCCTGCAGAACAACATTGGCGTGCGGATATTCTCTTCCGTTATACAACCCAAGGCGCTGGCAGAACAGCTGCGCAATGCCGATGTAGCAGTAGGAGCGCTTTCTTCCCAAAGCGGCCGTACCCCCATCGTAGTTACAGAATCCATGGTGAGCAATATGAAAGCCGGGTCTGTGATCGTGGACGTAAGTATAGACCGTGGCGGGTGCTTTGAGACCTCAGAGATCACCACGCATGAAAACCCGGTGTTCAAGAAATACGATGTGGTGCATTACTGCGTGCCTAATATCCCCTCCGGCTTTGCGCGCACCGCATCAGAAGCGATCAGTAATGTGCTGATGCCCTTACTGATGGAAGCTGCTGATGATGGCGGCTTTGAAAACCTGGTATGGATCAAGCGCGGTGTACGTAATGGTATTTACCTGTATAAAGGCGCGCTGACCAATTATCACCTGAGCGAGAAATTTAAGCTGAAATATACAGACCTGGAACTGCTGCTGGCAGTGAAAGGTTAACAAAGGTTTGGACGTTTAAGGGTTTGAATGTTTGAAGGTTTAAGCACTACATCAGCTGCCCTTCAAACGTTCAAACCCTTAAACTTTTAAGCTATTAAAAGGCAAACCTTACGATCCCCTGCAGCGAACGGACGCCTGTGCCCAGGCTTACGTAGGGAGAAAAGCCATTGCTCCAGGCATAGCGGGCTTCCAGTTGTATTCTTTTGTATTGTACGCCGATACCGGCCAGGAAAGTAGTTTCGTGCTTACGCGGACCATCTATCGCCTCCACTGCATCATTCTTACGGTCAGTACGGTACCGTTCATTCTTGCTTTCACTGATCATGATCCCGTTGCCCCAGCCTACATTGGCAAAAGGCTTTACCGTTCCCTTAGGGTACAGGTAACGGAAGAGAAGGTTCAGCTGGGCATAGGAAAATTTCAGGTTCACCTGTTCCTGCCAGGCCTCCAGGATGTTCGAGTTACCGAATGAACCGGAAGCGTCTTCCGTTTTATAGAATGCCTCGGCGCTGAACCAGTATTGATGACGGTTACGGCTAACGGGGATATCGAGGAACAATCCCGCTAAAGGAGTTGTACTGTTCTTATAGCTGGCCGCGGCCAGGTAATGGCTGCCACTGAAACTGATGCTGTTAAAGCCTGCCCCTGCCAATAATCCCCACCTGATCCCTGATTTTTCCTTCGCCTTTACCGCGATCTTTTCGGAAGGGTTCCTGCACTGATGATAATCCCGGAAGAGATTGCGCAGCGCATTTTCTGAGTACCGCACGTAACGGGCCTTATCAGCCACTGCCGGGCAGCCGGCAAACAGGAAGCTCAGCTGCTGCTGGTAAAGGTTGATGGTTGCGATAGCATTAGCGTCATCTGATGCCCTTTTTTTGATCAGGCGCAGCTCTTTGGCTGCTTGTCCGGCGCTATCATATACAAAATGCGGCTGATCATTCTTATCGTTGAACAAATAAAGATTATAGGCGCCTTTTACGATATTCAAAAGGAACACCGTATCATTCTTCATTACTCTTTCGTTTGTTGCGAGCAGGTTATCGATCGTTTGAACAGTTACATCCAGCTCCACCTGCCGGCTGAGGTACAGTTCATTTTCAGAAGGGATCAGAAAACCGGCTATATCAGCGGCTTTAAAATGCTGCTCATTGGCCTGCAGCTCCTGTTTAAAGGAGATCTGTTCAGGATTGACACGCCAGTTGCGGTAATCTATAAAGCCCCGGAGAGAGTCGTTTTGCTGGCTGATAACGATGGCAGGAACATAGTTCTTTTGTGCACGGGCAACAATGGAGCTAAAAACTAACAGGTACAGCAGGATCTGTTTCATATATAGGTAAAGGATGACTGATGTGTGGATATGCAGATGTGCAGATGAATGTATTATCTGCACATCTGCATATTCGCACTTTTAAACATTTAATTTGTACCCCATGGCTATCGCCACCAGGATAATAATGCCTACAACAATGCGGTAATATCCCCACATTCTGAAGCCGTATTTCTTTAATGAATCAATGAAAAATTTGATGGCCAGGATGGCTACGATGAAGGCTACTGCGTTTCCTATCAGCAGCAGCTTCAGGTTTTCAGGGTAAGCGGTCAGCAGTTCTCTTCCTTTCAGCACCTTATAACCGGTGGCGGCGGCCATGGTAGGCACGGCCAGGAAGAAGGAGAACTCAGCGGCTACATTGCGGGTCAGCTTTTGCTGCATGCCGCCGATGATAGAGGCCGCGCTGCGGCTTACGCCAGGTATCATGGCGATACATTGCCAGAAACCGATGCGCAGGGCCTTGAAAACGTCTATTTTTTCGTCTGTATCTACCTGGGGGTTCAGGAACCAGTTATCTACAAAGAGCAGTATGATACCGCCCAGCAGCAGGGTAATGCCTACTACCAGCGGGCTTTCCAGCATGGCGTCTATCTTGTCGCTGAATAGGTAGCCCGCGATCAGCGCAGGTATAACGGCTATGATTAATTTGAAATAGAAATTCAGGCGGTTCTTGTCGAACACCAGGAACTTTTTCCAGTAAAGCACTACTACGGCCAGGATAGCGCCCAGCTGTATGCATACTTCGAACAGTTTGGTGAACTCATCTTTGCCGATTCCCAGCAAGGCGCTGGTGATAATCATATGGCCGGTAGATGAGACCGGCAAAAATTCAGTCAGGCCCTCTACGATGGCTATGACAATAGCTTCAAATATGGTCATTACTTAAAAGATATGGCAGATGGTCAGACTTTAGGTTTCCGCATGATGGCATATACTTCAATGAGCAGGCCCAGCACAATCACAATGGGCGCCAGGGTGATCCTGCGGAAGCTGTATACTTCTTCCGGCTTGAAGTTATTGGGATTGTCGCTGGCGCCACCGAGCATCAGCAGGAAGCCTATTACGATCACTGCCAGTCCCGCCAGCATGATCTTAAAGTTATCTTTTGCAAACAGCGGACGGCTGTCTGTAATTACTTTTTCTGCAGGTTTAGTTTCTTTGACCATACTAGATTAAATTTCTTATCAGTTAGAAATGATGGTTTTAATAGAGATCATCCAGCTTCAGCTTCAGGTACTTCATCACAGAGCGGTGGGTGCTCACCAGGGAGATACAGATACCTATGATGATCATTCCCAGGAACAGCACGGTGATCATAAAGTAATCGCGCAGGCCGCTTAATTCGGGCAGCCACTGGTCGGCAAAATAGATCAGGCCTATCAGTCCGGCGATGGCGATGATAGCGCTCAGCGCCCCGTTAATAATACTGCGTATATCAAATGGCTTGGCAATGAACCAGCGGGTGGCGCCTACCATCTGCATGGTCTTTATCAGGAAACGGTTGCTGAACATGGCCAGGCGGATGGTATTATCGATCAGCACGATCACGATGATAGCCAGCAAAGCGCTGATGGCCAGCATCACGAAGCCTATTTTCCGCACGTTCTCGTTCAGCTTGTCTACCAGCAGGCGCTGATAAGATATTTCACGTACCACGCTCTGGCGGGTCAGGTTTTCTTCTACAATACGTAAACTGTCTGCATTCACATAGCCGGCGTTTGCCTTAATATTGATGCTGGCATATAAAGGATTGTATTGCAGCAGGTTAATAAAGTCTTCGCCAAACTCCTTTTTAAACCGGGCGGCGGCCATATCTTTGGATACGTACTCGATAGACTTTACATAAGGCTTTTGTGCAATGGAATCACGGAGGGCGGTGGCCTGGTCTTCCTTCACATTATCGCGCAGGATCACCTGGATCTCAATGCTTTCCTTAAAATAGGCGCTCAGCCGGTTGGCATGAATGATAATGAGGCCCAGGGTGCCCAGCAGGAACAATACCAGTGCTACGCCGATGATTGAGTATAAGTATGATGGTTTTGATCTCTTTGCTGATGATTTTCCCGGTTGCGACATTAACCTAGAGTTTATCGGCGAAAATAATAAAAATTGGCAGTTATGTTTAATTTTGCCAATCCTAACGGATTTTTTTAACAAAATGGAATACAATTACAGAGATATAGAAAAAAAATGGCAGGAGCACTGGAAGCAGGCCAATGCTTACCGGGTAAGTAATGACAGCTCCAGGCCTAAGTGCTATGTATTGGACATGTTCCCCTACCCCTCCGGCGCAGGTTTGCACGTAGGGCACCCGCTGGGTTACATTGCATCAGATATCTATGCCCGTTACAAGCGGCTGAAAGGGTTTAATGTACTGCACCCCATGGGATATGATGCTTTTGGCCTGCCGGCCGAACAATATGCGCTGGAAACAGGGCAGCATCCCGCCATCACCACAGAGCAGAATATCAATGCTTTCCGTAAGCAGCTGAACAATATCGGCTTCAGTTTTGACTGGGAAAGGGAATTCCGGACATCGGACCCCTCTTACTATAAATGGACCCAATGGATCTTCCTGCAGCTGTTTGACAGCTGGTATAACCGCCAGTCTCAGAAGGCCGAACGCATCGCTGTACTGACTGCCCTCTTCGAAAAAGAAGGTAACCAGGCACATGAATGCCCGGGCGACCGGTCCATCCAGTTCAGCGCTGCTGAGTGGAAAAGCTTTGACGAAACCCGCCAGCGGGAAATACTGATGCACTACCGCCTGGGCTACCTGGCCTTTGCGGAAGTGAACTGGTGCCCTGCGCTGGGTACTGTACTGGCCAACGACGAGGTAGTGAACGGCGTGAGCGAACGTGGCGGCTACCCCGTGATCAAGAAGAAGATGCGGCAGTGGTTCCTGCGCATTACCGAATATGCCAACCGCCTGCTGGACGGACTGGAACGTGTAGATTACAGCGAAGCGCTGAAAGAGATGCAGCGTAACTGGATCGGTAAGAGCCAGGGCGCCGAGATCACTTTCGAGATCCAAAACTCCCCCCTGCCCCTGACAGTGTACACCACCCGTCCGGATACTATATTTGGGGTGGACTTTATGGTCGTAGCGCCCGAACATGAGCTGGTAAGCCAGATCACCACACCGGAGCAGAAAGCGGAAATTGAGAAATACCTGGACTACGTACAAAGCCGTTCAGAGCGGGAACGCCTGGCAGAGGTGAAGCAGATCACCGGCTGCTTTACCGGCGCCTATGCCCTGAATCCCTTTAACGGAACACCCATTCCCATCTGGATCTCAGAATACGTACTGGCAGGCTACGGTACCGGCGCCATTATGGCCGTACCCTGTGGCGACCAGCGCGACTTCCTCTTTGCCCGCCACTTTAATATTCACATTACGAATATTATTGGCGAGGCCTTTAACGGACAGGAAGCCAATCCTACCAAGGACGCCGTTCTCCAGAACAGCGATTTCCTGAACGGTATGCAGATGAGGGATGCTATCGGCCTGGTGGCCCAGAAAGTGGAAGAGATGGGCATCGGCAAACGCCAGATCAATTACAAAATGCGGGATGCCGGTTTCAGTCGCCAGCGCTACTGGGGCGAGCCCTTCCCTATCGTATATAAGAATGACATGGCCTACGCGGTAGATGAAAAAGAGCTGCCGGTAGAACTGCCGCACGTAGAGAACTATAAACCCGGTGAAGAAGGCGAAGGCCCGCTGGCCAACGTAACAAACTGGGTGAACGTTGCGCCCGGGGTGCGCCGAGAAACCAATACCATGCCCGGTTATGCAGGTAGCAGCTGGTACTTCCTCCGCTATATGGACCCGCATAATGACCAGGTTTTTGCAGACCGCAAAGTGACTGATTACTGGAACCAGGTGGATGTATATGTTGGCGGTACCGAACATGCCGTAGGCCATCTGCTCTATTCCCGTTTGTGGACGAAAGTTTTATGCGACCTCGGTTATATCAGCTTTGACGAGCCTTACAAAAAGATCATTAACCAGGGAATGATAGGCGGCAGCTCCCGCCTGGTATACCGTGTACGCGGTACGAATACATTTGTTTCCTTCGGCTTGAAAGGCCAGTACGAAACAGATGAACTGCATGTGGACGTGAACATGGTGGACGGCACAGAGCTGGACACTGCTGCTTTCCGTCAGTGGAGGACTGAATATAAGGATGCGGAATTCATCCTGGAAGACGGCAAATACATCTGCGGCACCATGCTGGAGAAAATGAGCAAACGCTCCTACAATACAGTAGACCCGTCTGACATTGTAGAGAAGTACGGCGCAGACACCTTCCGCATGTATGAAATGTTCCTTGGTCCGGTAGAGCAATCCAAGCCCTGGGAAACCAAAGGCATTGAAGGCGTACACCGCTTCCTGAAAAAGCTGTGGCGCCTGTATGCAGATGAGCAGAAAGGCCTGATCGTAAAAGACGCGCCGGCTACTCCGGAAGAGCTGAAAGTGCTGCACAAGACCATCCAGAAAATAGATAATGACACCAGCAACTTCTCATATAACACCGCAGTAAGCCAGTTCATGATCTGTGTGAACGAGCTGGCCTCCCTGAAGTGCAACAAGCGTAGCATACTGGAACCATTGCTGATATTACTGACGCCTTTTGCACCACATGTGAGCGAAGAGCTGTGGCACCTGCTGGGCAATACCACCAGCATCCTGGATGCAGCTTACCCGGTATTTGAAGAGCAGTATGTAAAGGAAAGTGCTTTCAACTATCCTGTTGCCATCAACGGTAAAACCCGTACGGAAATGGGCTTTGCATTAGATGCGGATAACAGCGCTATTGAACAGGAAGTGCTGGCCAATGATGTAGTGCAGAAATGGATGGAAGGAAAACCGCTGAAGAAGATGGTGATCGTGAAGGGTAGGATGATCAATATCGTAGTGTAAAAAAGAAACGATAAAAATAGAAAGGGTGTTATACCGGAATGGTGTAACACCCTTTCTATTTTTATATCAATGGAAGTTCATATTACTAAGCATAATTGAGCAGACAGAGAAGCCCACCAGGAATATAATCCCCCCGGATATCAGCAACACCTGGCCTAATTTCTTGCGGCTTGTAAAGATCAATATAACACCCGCTATCAAATAAACAAATGGCACCAGCAATGCCAACACACCCACCAAAATTGCGCCATCAGGCACCGCTAAAAACAGCAGCATGATGCCGAGCGGAATGCCGATAGCGATCAATACTTTTTTAAACGTTTCGTTCATACTTCACTGCTTTAAGTTCTAATGAAGGAACATTGAAATAACAATACCGGCAGAGAGCCCTATCGCTAAGATAACACATACCGAGAATAACAACATCTGCCCAAAATACCTTTGTTTCGTAAACAAGAGAACAAGTCCTGCTAATACATATAAGAACAGGATGATTATCATCAGCACAATACCCCTTGGTATATATTCCTCGCCGCAAAGACATATGATCAGAAACAGGAACAGAAGGGGTAATGTAAAGTGCGGCAGGTGCTTAAGATTCTCCTTCATAGGTAATTGTTCTGGGCGTATAATCAGGCACCAGGCTACGAAGATAATCTTCTTTCCCGTCCCGGTAAAACAGGTTCATTGTTTCAAAAGGTATGATCCGCCCGTCTTTATGAACAATGTGCACACAGGATTTCTTAATAGACCTTACATCAAAATCGTAGGCATCTATGAAACGCATGATAATAATGCGGAACAGGTTGTTATAGCTAAGCCCCGGGGCCTGTATCTGCGGCAAACAGCATAAGAGCGATTGCATATCATTCACGGCGGCATCTGTAGAAATACCGGTGCTGAAGATCTTGAGCACGTGTTGATGCAACGCCTCATCCTGTTCATAAACAATGGTATTCTTACTATTATTCAGGAGTACAGCCGCGTCCACAAAACGGGTAAGCGGGAATACCTGTCCGCCAAGTTTCAGTGCATATCCCATCATCAGTGCATCAGGGTTGCAGGGCACGGGTATGAGATCATGCTCATTGAAGACGGGCGACTGCGCCAGGATCTGCTGCCGTACTTCCGTGAGCGTGATACGATCGGTAGCAGGATTGAAGCCTTCCGTTCTGCCTGCGATCTGTACCGGCTGAAAGGTAACGCCCCGCACACATCGCTGCTGCAACGCATAATCTATGATGCGTCCTATTTCATCATCGTTCAGGCCTTTCTGCAGGGTAACTACCAGGGTAGTGCTGAGGTCCAGCTCATTGAGATGCGCCAGCGCCTGTTGCCGGATATCCGTAAGATCCTTGCCCCGCATTTGTTCCAGCACGGCAGGCTTGAAGGAATCGAATTGCAGGTATATTTCAAAGTCCGGCATGTAGGTAGCCAGCCTGGCGGCAAACTCCTTATCCTTTGCAATACGCACACCGTTGGTATTAAGCATGATGTGCCGGATAGGCTTCTTCTTTGCAATGTCCAAGATCTCAAAGAACTGCGGATGGATAGTAGGCTCTCCGCCGCTGATCTGCACCACATCAGGCCTGCCTTCGTTGGCCACGATAATATCCAGCATGCGCTCTATTTCTTCCAGCGTTCTGTGACGGCCATAGTGCGGTGATGACATGGCATAACAGGTGGGGCAGGTAAGATTGCAACGGTCTGTTACTTCTATTACACTCAGACAGCTGTGCTGTTCATGATCCTGGCAAAGACCGCAATCATAAGGGCAGCCATAGTGCGTGTGGGTATTGTTCCTGAGCGGTGCTTCTGAGGGCTTGTTATAGTTGCGCGTATTCTTATAATAAGCAATATCCGTAGCGATCAATACCTTCTCGCGGCCGTGCTCCGGGCAATGCTTCAGCATGAACACCTTGCCGTCTTCAAAAATGATCTTGGCATCTACCCTGCGCAAACAGTCGCTGCAAAGGCTGATGGTAAAATCGTAATAGGTATAATCTTTTTCAGGCATACTGTTTTCTGATTAAACGGGATGGGGAAATAATGGTACGTATATAATAGAGCAAACCTGCCAGGCAGGCCAGCTGTATGCTGCCAAGGCCCAGGGCGTAACGGGAACCAGGTTTTATAAAATCCAGCAGGAAGCGGAATAGCAGGTATGCTATCATGAACAGCTGGAACCTTGCGCCGTTGATCAGCTCATATTGCTTACCAATGCGTGATAAACACCACCACAGCAACAAGAGGAACGTAATTTCGTAGAGGCACACCGGGTGACGTAACAATCCGTCTCCCAGGTGCATGCCCCAGGGCAGCGTAGTGGGCACGCCATAGGTCTCTTCGTATACCCCCATGCTGAAACAGCCGATACGCCCGATGATCATGGCCAGTATGAGTGGATAGGTAAAAAGGTCGCCGGAGGACCGGGATTCTCCTATAATACGTTTAATGCTTTCCACGCCTGTCAAGCCGCCCAGCAAGCCGCCAACAATGGTTTTATTCTGATAGATATATGCTAATGGATGTTCGCTGTGCAGCAGTGCTGCCGGGTCTTCCAGGGCGCCCAACAAACGGCTGCCCAACACGGCCCCGAATATGGCGCCGATGATCACCCACAGACGGCTGCTATCCGGCAGCTTATCCCCCTGTCCTTTGCGCAGGTACAGGAAATAGCGGAAGCCCAGGAACATGCCCAGCGTTTCCATTACTGCGTGGAGTGGAATGGAGATAGAAAAAACCGATACTGATACCGGAAAGCCCACAGACAAATTATTTATTGTTTGATCCACAATTCATGGGAGGGATATTTTTCGTAAGCAATAATACCATTTTCTTTGCTGAGATACACACGCTGCATTCCCTCATATGACACACCCGGAGTATTTATCTCCAGTAACTGTACGGAAGTATACGTTTTCCCATTCAGGAGAAGGCTGCTATGATAAGTACTTTTAAGTCCGGCATTGATAAGGTTTGAGTCTACTGCCAGCCCGGTATCCCCCACGGATCCAGCCCAAACGGATAAGCCGCTTACTGTGACCGTGATAGATTTGGAGTTTTCGCTTAGGCTGCACGAAATGTGCAGGAAAACTCCTCCCTCCCCTCCCTTTATCTCAGATTCGGCTCTGCAACGTGGTTCTGAAGCCCCCCAGCCCCATTCCTTCTCCGTTGCCGCAGACCGGCTGTTCTGAAATATAATAATGCTGTCTTTGTCCTGTCTGGCGTTCATGAACATCAGCTTCTGCCCCTCTGTATAAGGGAACCAGGCATCGTAATTGCTGTAGCTGAAAGCCGGGCAGATCTTTTTACGTTTGCAGGAAGAAAATAGCTGCATCACTGCAAATGCCATGATCAACAAACGGAACGATGCTTTAAAAGGGTTACGGATAAAGGATAAACGAGTCATAGGTTAAGAAAATTTATATCGCCCAATTTAGATATTCCCACGAGAAGATAGTCGTTACAACCATGTAACCTTTACACAATTTGATGCGTTACCGCTCATAATAACTTAACATCCGGAGGGTATAACTTAGCCGCCTCCTTATTACTTTTATGCGCCTAAACTAAAACCATTCATGAGAAAGACATGCTTATTGTACCTGTTCCTCCTGATAGGGACTGTAGCTGCAGCACAAACACCATTAAACGTTATGACCTTTAACATCCGGTACAACAACCCCGGAGACAGCCTGAACGCATGGCCCTACCGCAAAGATAAAGTGGCCGGCACCGTACTGTTTCATGAAGCCCAGCTGCTGGGCGTGCAGGAGGCTTTGTACGACCAGGTAACAGACCTGCAGGAACGCCTGCCACAATACAAGCACATCGGTGTAGGACGTGACGACGGCAAAACCAAAGGCGAGTTCTCCGCTATCTTCTATGATACCACCCATTTACAGCTGCTGCAAAGCCAAACCTTCTGGTTGTCCGCCACGCCGGATGTACCGGGCAGCAAGGGATGGGATGCGGCCATCACCCGCATCGTAACCTGGGGAAAATTCCGCGATAAAAAAACAAAACAGGTATTCATCCATTTCAATACACACTTTGATCACAGAGGTACCGTAGCCCGGAGAGAAAGCGCACATCTGTTACTGAAGCAGGTAGCCGCCATTGCTGGTAAAACACCCGCAGTGATCACCGGCGACTTCAACGCTACACCTACAGATGAGCCCATAGAGGTGATCATGAACAACAGCGATCCGCTGCATTTAACAGACAGCAAAGCAATGAGCAAGACGCCGCATTTCGGCCCTGACGGCACTTTCAACGGATTCAAGAATGCAGAGCGGGGAGATGAGCCGATTGATTATATTTTCCTGAAAGGTAATTTTTCGGTATTGCAGCATGCCTCCTTATCAAATACCTGGAAGGGACATTTTGCCTCAGATCACTTTGCGGTGTTCAGCAGGATCATTATAAAATAACAGCTGTTATCCCCTAAGCAAAAAAAAAGCAGGAATAAGGATTTAACCTGGCAAGTGGTTGTTATCCCTTATTCCTGCTAACGGAAATCAGTACATCTTTTCACGGATTAGTCATCGCCACGGCGATGATCACAGCTTACGCCGTTCTCAAGACCGTCTCTCACTTTCTTACCCCTGTCGTCATTAACACTTATATTGATCACAAGGTGGCCACCTTCCATTGTACCGGTAAAGTCGCCTACCTGTAATTTAGCCATTACCAGCTTCAGATCGAGCTTCAGTTTACCCTTGAACGTTAGAGAGGTGTCAGACACCACTACGTTCTTTGCATCTGCTTTCATGGTAGCTGTACCGGAAAGGCGGATGGTGAAAGGAATATCCTTACCATCCCAGGTGATCTTTCCGCTCATGATCGCTGCAGGTTTAGGCTCTTCGCCGGCTATCTTAACATAAACTTTTACATACTTGTAAGTACCCTTGGGAATATCTATCACCCCGAGAAAGCCGATGGCTTTCAATACATCTACCAGCTTGTCTACCTTTGCGCTGAACTCAACTTCGCTATCCCCTTTTTTAGCGGCAAATTTTAATTCCCTTACCCTTACCAGCACTTCAGTCCAGGTGAAGTCAAAGCTGGTAGTTTTGGCCATAGACGGGTTGTTCGTAATGGAAGCCAGGCGTTCGGCTCCCGTAGCAGCATCCCCGCTCAGCCTGGAAGTGGGATTAACGGCTACCATTTCATAACTGATCTTGCCCTCAGTTTGCTGGTCCGGCTTAGTCCCCTCAGAATCTTGTTTCGAACAGGCGGAGAACATTACAACTGACATCATCGCCAGTGCTCCGCAAAGTTGGTGGAGTTTAGGTCGCATTTTGATATGGTTTAAAATGTGGAGATAGTGGAATTTCTCCCATGAAAATAACGCTTCTTTCTGAGAAAAAGTGTGCTCCATGGGAGAATTTAGACAAAAATAATATACGTTACCTAACGATTATTAGGGCTTTTTTGCTGAACCCGGTGCAAGGCTCTCAGGCTGAATGCGTGTAGGCGTATCCTTGCCGTCAATGATGGACACGGCACTTTTCGCAATGGCTTCGATGGTGTTGGTGATATTCTGTATATCAAGGCTTTCTACCTCATCATTAACAGTATGGTATAAAGAATCTGTGTCGATTTGATCCGTGGAAATGGTATGTGCAGGCACGCCTAAACGGGCTAGTGTAGCATTGTCTGAACGGAAGAACAGCTGTTGTTCCGGATAAGGGTCCGGGTGGAAGCGGAATACCGAACCTTCCAGGTTGCGCTGGAGGATCTCCCCGAAATCAGACCTTTCAAAACCGGTGATAAAGGCACTGTTCTTTCCGAATTTAGCCTCTTTACCGATCATCTCTATGTTGAACATCGCCACTACCTTTTCCGGCGCAAATTGCTGGGAGAAATAGCGGGCGCCGTAGCTGCCCATCTCTTCACCTGTGAAGGCGGCGAATACCAGGGTGCGGGCCGGGTGGTGGTTCTTATAGAAATTAGCCAGGGAGATCACTGCAGTGGTGCCGCTGGCGTCGTCGTCGGCACCGTTGGCGATGCTGTCCTGTCCTACCGGCGGTATAATGCCCAGGTGATCATAGTGGGCAGAGAAGATCACATATTCATCCGGTTTAGTGCTGCCGGGTATCATGCCTACCACATTAAAGAGCGGCAGCGGCGTTACCTGCTGGCGCACTTCGAGGTTTACACTGCGGATGGCGGAATCAGAAGGCTCCTGTAGCACCAGTACAAGATTAGCGCTGTCTGCCATCAGGTTGCTGGATTGCAGGTATTGGCGGTACTGGCGGAAAGCTTCGCTTTGTGCAGCATCTACCCATACAATGGTATTGCCTTTATGCTTGCGCAGCTCGCGGATACGCTCATAGAAATTATCTCCTGCTTTTACATGCTGCTCTGCCACCTGTCCTTCCTGGTTCCAGGTAAGCTGTCCGGCAGTGCTTTGCACAATAACATTATCGGGTATACGGGGTTCTTTGTTGATTGTCAGTTGTACGGATACCGGCTTAATGCGGTACATATAAAAGGATTGCCTGAAGCCTTTGGCGTTCTGCCAGGGCTGCAAACCTGCCTTCTGAAATTCCTGTTCTATAAAAGTGGCAGCTTTATCTATACCGGGCGAAAATGTTTTACGGCCCTGCATATCATCTGCTGCGAGGGTGCTGATAATACGTCTTACTTCCGAGCTATCGATCGTATCCTGGGCATGTCCGGCAGTGCAAAAGGCCAGCAGCACTAAACCGGTGAGGCAAATCCTGTTCATATGGGAGATTTTTTAAGCTTCAGCTGTTAGTTATTAGCGGCTAGGGGCTAAAGCTAATAGCTATCTATTAATACACAAATAAACTAATATACAAATAAACAAGCAAACCCATAAGCCATTAATTACGTATTTTTGGGCACTTTCAGCAGAGTATGTCCAATCCGAATTTAAGACCAGACGAGAACCGCCTGAGCGCGGCGGAAAAAGAGTTTGAGAATAGTATACGTCCCCGGGAGATCATGGAATTTTCCGGGCAGGATCAGATCATCGAAAATCTGAAAGTATTTATCAAGGCGGCTAAAATGCGGGGAGAAGCGCTGGATCATATCCTGTTCCACGGGCCTCCCGGACTGGGTAAAACCACCTTGTCGCGTATTGTTGCCAATGAGCTGGGCGTGAACATCCGTGAAACATCCGGCCCTGTGATAGAAAAGCCGGGCGACCTGGCCGGTTTGCTGACCAACCTGGAAGACAAGGATGTGCTGTTCATTGATGAGATCCACCGCCTGAGCACCGTGGTGGAAGAGTACCTGTACTCCGCCATGGAAGACTACCGGATAGATATCATGATAGATACCGGTCCCAGCGCACGCTCCATACAGATCAACCTGCATCCTTTCACCCTCATAGGGGCCACTACCCGCAGCGGTTTGCTGACTGCCCCGCTCCTCTCCCGCTTCGGCATTAAATCAAGGCTGGAGTATTATACAGCCGCCACCCTGCAGAAGATCATCTGGAGAGCCGCCGGCCTGCTGCAAACAAAGATCACCTCCGACGCCGCTATGGAAATAGCACGCCGCTCCCGCGGCACGCCCCGTATCGCCAACGGCCTCTTACGCCGCGTACGCGATTTTGCACAGGTAGTAGGCAATGGCACCATTGACCTGGACATCGCCAAGTTCAGCCTGAAGGCCCTGAATGTAGATGAATACGGGCTGGATGATATGGATAACCGCATCCTGAATGTTATTATCGAAAACTTCAAAGGCGGCCCCGTAGGCATTACCACCATTGCTACTGCAGTAGGCGAAGAAGCAGGTACGCTGGAAGAAGTATATGAACCTTTCCTGATACAGGAAGGATTTATTAAACGTACACCAAGAGGAAGAGAGGTAACAGAGAAGGCGTATGTGCATTTGGGGAAGACGCCGAACAGAGGAGGAGGAAATATGTTGTTTTAAGTGTTGTGCTAAAAAATAAAGTACAAGCCTGCAAGTATGCCCATCCGCGTCATTGCGAGGAGCAGCAGCGGAAAAATTTGGGCGGGGCGACGAAGCAATCTCTCAACACAATCTACAAGGTGATCTTTGCGAAGATTATGTTGAGAGATTGCTTCGTCGCCCCGCGCACAAAAAGCTTTACTGCTCCTCGCAATGACGGGATGGAAGACCCGCAATGTCGGTAAGGAGCCCCTACCCATCTATTCCTTCACTACCAGCCGGAAACCATTTCCGTGTATATTCACTATCTCAATATTAGGATCGTCTTTCAGGTACTTGCGCAGCTTGGCAATGTACACATCCATACTGCGGCCGTTAAAGTAAGTATCGCTGCCCCAGATCTTCTTAAGCGCTAATTCACGGGGAAGCAGATCATTCTTATGTTCGCACAGCATACGCAGCAGCTCGTTCTCCTTGGGAGAAAGCGTATGCGATTCTCCGTCGTGGTTAAGGGTGCGCAGGCGGGCGTTGAACTCATAGCGGCCTATGGTGAACTCGTGCTGTTCTTCTTCCTTACTGTTGAGCTCCTGGTTACGTTTCAGGATGGCCTTTATTTTCAGCAGCAGCAGCTCGCTGTCGAAAGGTTTTACGATGTAATCATCAGCGCCCAGCTTGTATCCCTGGATAATGTCTTCTTTCATGGTCTTGGCAGACAGGAAGAACAGGGGGATATCGGGGTCCACATCGCGGATCTCTTCCGCCAGCTTAAAACCATCCATATTCGGCATCATAATATCCAGCAGGCACAGATCAAATTTATCGCGCCTGAAGGCGGCCAGGGCCAGGATACCGTCACGGCAAAGCTCCACGTCATAGTCGTTCAGCTCCAGGTAATTCTTCAGTACCATACCGAGGTTGGTATCATCTTCTGCCAGCAATATTTTAGGTTTACGCTCTTCCATAGTAAGTATGGGTTGATAATTTGGGCAAATATAGAATTTTATACCGCAAGGAAGTGTTAAAATGAGTCGATGGACTATTTCCTCTTTATCAAGGACGACAGCGGATGGCGGAGGTTCTTGTACGCTATCATATCCACTACCACACTGCCTACGGAAATCTCGCTTTCAATACGGAGGGGTATTCTGTTGGCGTCATCGCTTACCCATACATCCATTTTCTCACCGCCTTTGAACATGGTGCCTTCAATGAGCAGGGGCTTGAAATGGATAGCCCTGAACTTACCAAACTTAGTGCTTATCTCTTCCTTGCCGATGTAGCGGATATAGATGCTGTACACCTTATCGTCTATGAACATGCTGAAGGAAACCTTATCATTAGGCTTATACTTGTCGAAGTTGATGTTACGGGCATAATAAACAGAGCTGACCACGTCCTGTATGCAATCAGGCACTTTGAAGGTGCCGTTGGTGCTGGTAGCGGTATTATGCGGATGGTCGAAGGTAACGTTGTTGTATATAGTATGCCCGCCCTCACTTACGTTGCGCACGAATTTAAGGGGCTTGAGGGTGGCGGTGTCTACATAGCTTTCATACTTATCCCGCACTTTAAAGAACCAGTCGTATGCACGATAGGTTTTGCCTTCGCCTATCAAATGGTATACATCGTGGCCGTTCAGCTTTTCAGCGACGCAATTAAAGGTGGCCTCTCCTGCGCCGATGTATACACCGGTAAGGCGGTAATATACTTTCAGGGTCATGTTCTCACCGGCCTGGAAACTTCCATTGGTAATACCACAAAACTCGTTTTGGGCTTTTACGGGATAACTGCAGAGTAAACCTACAACTAAACTTATGAGTATAAAACACCTCATCGATGGATCTATTTATCCTTAAAAATCTTAACTCCCAGCAGCAGTATGCTCCCAAGTACGGCAGGTAAAAGGAGGTTGATTAACCAGATACCTACAGTGGCGGCTATAATTGCTGCGGTATTGTTGCTCAACAGGCCGAGGAAGTACAGGCTTACTTTCCCTCTCAATCCCAATTCTACTACGGCGATCGTTGGCACCAGGGCCATTACCAGATAGATCACGGCGTTCATCAGAAAACCTTGCCACCACAGTATTTCCACACCGAACATATCAAGCAAAATCAAATACTGTGCCGAGAAGACCACGTACCGGCAGGCGGAAAGGAGCAGGAGGTACTGCAATTCTGCATTTGTATAGCGGGTTATGATCTGTACAAACACCTTTGCTTTCCTTAGGGCTGGGATCCTTTCAAATATTGCTACGATGATCTGTAGCCGAAAATATAATAATATAGTCAAGGCGCCAATAAGGACCAGGAGCCCCAGTAAAATTTTTTCCCAGAAGTTAGGGGCAAAATAGCCGTTAGCCTTTACCAGCGGGAAGTTGTTGATGTAGAACACCAGGCCTGTTAACCCAAAGATAATAGTGATAATGAGCTGACTAAGGCTCCCTACCACGGTAGCGGCTATGGATTTAAGCTTGTTCTGATTACTGAGATACAGCATACGCCCTCCGTACTCGCCTATACGGTTAGGGGTATTGATCGATAATGACACCCCGGAAAGGATGGCGCTGAAGGCCTTCAGAAAGGACACTTCTTCGAGCGACCTGACAAGGAGCTGCCATTTACGGGCCTCCAGCCCCCAGTTAAAGAGCATGAGGATCAGCACGAGCGCCAGGGCTACACCACCCTTCTCCTGGAGGGTGAAAGACATCTGTTTCAGAGACGAGGTAAGGTCCGGCTGATGCTTTACCTGGTTATAGATGGAATAGGCCAGCCAGCTAAAAAGGCCTGCACCTAACAGGTAATTGAGAATTATTTTGGTACTTTTGTTCAGACATTCAAGATTTTGGCAAAAATAAACTCCGGTTGAAGAAGTCAAAAATAATTCTTGGGATTGACCCGGGAACGCTGGTAATGGGGTATGGCCTTATACAGGCGGAAGGCAAAAAAGCCAGTCTTATAAAAATGGATGTGCTCAAACTATCCAGTCATAAGGACCACTATGAAAGGCTGCAACTGATCCACTCCCGCGTAAATGAGCTGATCCTTCTGTATAAACCTGACTGCTGTGCTATTGAGGCGCCATTCTTTGGCAAGAACGTGCAAAGTATGCTGAAACTGGGCCGCGCCCAGGGAGTAGCCATTGCAACGGCCATGCAGGCCGGGCTTACTGTTGCAGAATATTCTCCCAAAAAGGTTAAACAATCCATCACCGGTAATGGTAATTCAGATAAGGAGCAGGTATGGCAGATGCTGCAGCGCATCCTGGGATTCTCAGAACGCCCTGAGTTCCTGGACGCCACCGATGCCCTGGCAGTAGCTGTTTGTCATTTTTTCCAGGAAAGCAGCCCATTGGCAGGCCTTCCAAAGGCAAAAGGATGGGAACAGTTCTTGCAGCAAAATCCGGATAGAGTCGTTAGCCGTTAGTCGTCAGCTGTTAGTCCCGGGCAGAAACTATCTAACAACTAACGACTTATGATTAATGACTAAACAGCGGGTCCCGTTAAAAGGTTATTTCTAAAATTCAGAAATTGTGTTTACTTTGACTAAAAATCTAATAGGTAACTCCATGACAAGGGCCCGGGACAGCGCCATAACAATCGATAATTACCATTAATGCGACTATGGTAACGTATGTGAAATTTTATATTAATCAGCATCACTGCAACTATGAAAGCAAGAATCCTATTTGTGGAAGATGATCAAAACGTTGGTGCGGCTACAAAGAAAAGGCTGGAAGAGGTTGGCTACGAAGTAAGACACTGTACAGACGGCCTCATGGCCTGGGAAGAGTTCCAGCACCGAACGTTCGATATCTGCCTCCTGGATGTGATGATTCCCAAGAAAGGGGGGACCCCGGAAAAAGATAACGGATTTGAGCTCGCCAGACAGATCCGCAAACGAAACGACATGATCCCCATTCTGTTCATCACTTCCAAATCAATGGTAGAGGACAAAATCGCCGGTTTCAAAACCGGAGCGGACGACTATATTACCAAGCCGATCAACCTCCAGGAACTCGTATTGCGTATAGAAGTATTCCTCAAAAGAACCAAAAACATGGTACAGGCCACACAGGCCGCCAAACCCTCTCAGTATGTGATAGGTAAACTCGTATTTGATTATAACGACCTAAGGCTGCATGACCAGATAGAGCAGAAGTCTGTTACCCTCACCCAAAAAGAGGCTGATCTGCTGAGGTACCTCTGCGATAACGCCAATAAGGCCCTGAAACGGGAAGATATCCTGTTCAATGTCTGGGGTAAGGACGACTACTTCCTGGGACGTAGTATGGACGTATTTATCACCAAGCTGAGGAAATATTTCAAATCAGACCCTGATATAAGGCTGGAAACACTGCACGGTGTTGGTTTCCGCTTTAATGTGCCCCATGCCCCTAATGTGTCAACATTTCTGCCCTGATCTTTTCCTGCACTGCTTTAAACTCCGCTTCAGATAATTTCAGTTTCGGGCGAGCAAAATTCATGTCATCAGCCGAATTGATCGGTATGAGATGCATATGCGCATGCGGTACCTCCAGCCCAACCACGCTTATACCCACGCGGTTGCAGGGAAAGGAACGCTCCAGCGCCTTGGCGATGGGCCTTGCAAATACCAGCCATTCCGCCAGCAGCTCATCAGGCACATCAAAGAACTTGTCGACCTCCAGCTTCGGCACCACCAGGGTATGCCCCTGCACCAGCGGGAAAATATCAAGGAATGCATAGAAGTGATCGTTCTCTGCCAGCTTATAGCTGGGAATCTCGCCTTTAATGATCTTGGTAAATACTGACATGGGAAGACAAATTGGGTGGTGAAAAAAATCCCGTCCGGATGTACGAACGGGATAAGTGGATTGATTGTATCAGTTTTTCATCCGTGAAATCATATTGTAATATGATCGATCTTAAATTTTAATTTTCCATTAGGGGCTACCACATCTGCGATCTCGCCAACCTGCTTGCCCAGCAGCCCTTTACCGATAGGTGAGGTAACGGAGATCTTACCGGCTTTCAGGTCTGCTTCTGTTTCAGACACCAGCTGGTAGGTCACGGTTTTCTTATTGGCTACGTTGGTGATAGTCACCTTACACAATATAGAAACCTTAGATGTATCAATAGAATCAGCTTCCACTACCCTGGCAGTTGCAATTGCATTTTCCAGCGCAGCGATCTTGGCTTCATGAAGACCTTGTGCTTCTTTAGCCGCATCGTATTCAGCATTTTCTTTGAGGTCGCCTTTCTCTCTCGCCTCCGAGATGGCCCTGGCAATTTCAGCCCTACCCTTGGTCTTGAGCCCATTCAACTCATCTCTCATTTGCTCAAGGGTTTCTTTCGTTACATAGTTAACGCCAGACATAACTTTTTGGGTTTTAGAAATAAGAAAAAAAAATCAACGCCTCCATTTGCACAGAAGCGTTGTACTATGTTGTATAATCACAAATATAACCAATTTTAGATTCCGGCCAACTTAAATTCCCAGCTTATCTAACACATATTGAGGCATTTTAATACTTGCTTCATGCGAGTATCCGGCGATGTGCGGGGTCAATACAACGTTGGTCAATTGCAGGAGTTTTTCAAACTGTTGTTGTTCTGCAGCACTGTAGGTTGGCAGCTTTTCATTCTCCAGTACATCAAGGCATGCACCCGCTACCGTGCCGGATTCCAGAGCGGCGATAAGATCGGGTGTGTTCACTATTTTGCCTCTGGCCGTGTTCAGAAAATAGATTGGTTTGGCAAAAGCGCTGAAGAAAGCAGCATTGGCCAGGTGATGGGTTTCACTGGTCAGCGGCAGGTGAATGCTTACCACATCTGCTGCTGCATAAAGCTGCTCCATCGTGGCTTCCTTTACATAGCCGGCGCTGAAGCCTGTTTTGTACTTATCATAGGCCAGCACCTTTACATCAAAACCCTGCAGCTTGCGTACAAATGCGCCGCCGGTATGACCATAGCCGATGATGCCTACAGTTTTACCATTCAGCTCAAAGCCCCGGTTACCATCGCGTTCCCAGATACCACGGCGCAGCTCCAGGTTACTCTTCAGCACATTGTTCATGAGGCAAAGCAGCATGCCCAAAGCCTGCTCCCCTACTGCATCGCAATTGCCTTCCGGACTGCTTACGCAGCGGATCCCTTTGCTCTCCGCATAAGGCACATCTATCAGCTCCATACCGGAGCCCAGGCGGCCTATCCATTGCAGCTGGCCTGCGCGGTCCAGCAGCTGTTTATCTACTTTAAGACGGGTGGTCACGATCATGCCTGCACATTCAGGGATGGCGGCAATGGCTTCATCGTACGTAATAGAGGGACGGTAGATCACCTCGTAGCCACTTTTTTCCAGTCTGTTGATCAGGTATTCGTGTACTTTGGCGGTAATTAAAGCTTTCCTGCTCATATCATCTTATGGGATAATGCTACAAAATCTGCTACAGAAAGCTCTTCGGCCCTTTTGCTGAAGATGCTGTCCTGCAGGTGTGTTTTATCAAATAGTCCTTTCAGCGGGTTTCTCAGCTGTTTGCGCCGCTGGTTAAATGCTGTCTTTACAAGGTTAAAGAACTTACGTTCATTGGCAATATCATAGTCCTGCTCCAGGCGGGTGATACGGATCACAGCCGATTTTACCTTGGGTGGCGGATTGAAGCACTGCTCGTGTACCTCAAACAGGTACTCCACCTTATACCAGGCCTGGATCAGCACGCTCAGGATACCATAGTCCTTATTACCGTGCCCGGCAGCAATGCGCTGGGCCACCTCTTTCTGGAACATACCCACTACCTGTGGTACCTGGTCTTTCCAGTCCAGCACGCGGAACATAATCTGGGTAGAGATGTTATAGGGAAAGTTCCCGATAATGCTGAAAGGCCCTTCAAAAGGCGGCTGCATCTCCAGGAAGCTCTGGTTGATGATCTTTCCTTTAATGAGCGGGTAGGTCTGCTCCAGGTACTGTACCTTCTCGGTGTCCAGCTCCACCGCCTTGAAGGTAATATCGGGGATCTCCAGCAAATACTTGGTGATGGCGCCCGCACCGGGGCCCACTTCCAGCACTTGCTGGCCGGGAACTACAGGTAAGGACTGGACGATCTTCCTGCTCATCTGCTCGTCTCTGAGGAAGTGCTGACCCAGCGATTTTTTAAGTGTATACATGGTTAAGGATCAAAGTTAGTATATATGAGTATATTTGTAAGCTATTTTGGCGTATCAAGCATGAGTAACACGCATATCAACAAGCCGGTAATCGGCATCACAGTAGGTGACCTCAACAGCATAGGCACAGAACTAGTTATCAAAACCTTTGCAGATAACAGGATGCTGGAGTTTTGCACGCCGGTGATCTTTGCGTCTAACAAGACCATCAATTTTTACCGCAAGCTGATGAATGAGAGCAATTTCAACTACCAAAGCCTGAAAGAGCTCAACCGCCTGAACCACAAACAGGTGAACGTTTACAATTGTTGGGAAGAAGAAGTGCAGATAACGCCTGGTGTGCTGAATGATACCGGTGGAAAATATGCCGCCCGCTCATTGGCCGCCGCCATACAATGCCTGAAAGACGGGATTATCCAGGGCCTGGTAACAGCCCCTATCCATAAAAAGAATATTCAAACCGCCAATTTCAATTATACCGGGCATACCCCCTACCTGCGGGACGCCTTCAACGCCAAGGATGTGCTGATGTTCATGACGGCGGATAACATGCGCATAGGCCTGCTGACCGAGCACGTGCCCGTAGCAGAAGTGGCTAAATATGTGACAAAGGAGAACATCCTGGCTAAGCTGGCGCTCATGAAAGACAGCCTGGTAAAGGATTTTGGTATTGATAAACCCCGCATCGCCGTACTGGGCCTTAACCCGCATGCAGGCGATGAAGGCCTGATAGGCGACGAAGAGATTCAACAGATCACCCCTGCCGTTAACCAGGCCAAAGCCAACGGCATGCTGGCCTTTGGGCCCTACAGCGCCGATGCTTTCTTTGCCCGCAGCATGTACCTGCAGTTTGACGGCGTACTGGCCATGTACCATGATCAGGGCCTGATCCCCTTTAAATCACTGGCCAGCGGCGAAGGTATCAACTATACCGCGGGACTCCCCATTGTACGTACCTCTCCTGACCATGGCACTGCCTTTGACATTGCAGGCAAGAACCTGGCAGATGCGGCTTCCTTCCGCCAGGCTATCTTCAGCTGCCTGGAGATCCTGGAAAAGCGTCAGACATACGAGGAGAACACCCGTAATCCCCTGAAGAAGATGGAGTTGGCATCGGAGTAGTTGGCAATTGACAGTGGGCAATGGGCAGTCGATGACTGCCAACTGCAAATTGCACACTGCCAACTTACAAATGGAAAGCTGCCATTTCAAGCATACCGTCTCCAGGCTGGAGATAGTCTTTATTGCGCCCGTACATGATGTATTCGGCGGCCTGCATATCGTAAATGTTATATACCTCTGCATTCAGCAGTTCCAGCGTGTTCAGGATCTTCTTACGACTGTAGCGGTGAAATTCTACATTCAGCGTTCTTTCAGCCAGTACGCCTAATTCGGTGGAGATGGTTCGGTAGTGGGGATTGTTTATTTCCTCCGGCACCAGGCCATAGTCCATGATCACGGTATTGCGGCCGTTACGGGTGGTAAAGCACTGCATAATATCGCGGAACTGCTCTTCAGTAATGTAGTGAATGATCCCTTCAAATATAATGATAGTGGGTTGTGAGGCATCGTAACCGGCATCTCTCAGCTGACGTTTCAGTTGTATGGTATTGGTGATGTCCGTTTGTATAGACACGGGTAAAGCCAGATGGGAGCTCAATTGCGCATAGATCCGGAGCTTTTCATCCATCCATGCCTGGTCTACTTCGAAGATGCCGTTTATCAGTTCGGGATAGTCTTCACTGAGCGTGAGCGCCAGCGGATCGAGGCCTGCCGCGATGATACACACCTGTTGCTTGGGGTACCTGTTGATGAACTGTTTGATCAGGTACCTCACCATTTTTTTACGCAGCCTTATTACCGCTCCAAAGTGAGCGCTGATGCTATCCATGGCTACAGCCAGATCCTGTACGGCACTGAGGTCAATGTATTGCATATACTTTCCGCTCAGTCCTTCAGTATACAGGTCTTTTACATACGACAATACGAGCGCCGAGGTGGGAGCCACTCTCAGCCGGGATTCAGGGGTATTCATGGGAGTAACATTTACTGAATGAAAGGGCCGATCTGTGGCTTCTTATAAAGTTAATTTTTACAACTGAAGTAGCACCGCAGTCATGGATGGCTGGTTCAGCCTGTTTTCCCCGGTTTAAGGTAGGATTGAATGGCGCTTACATAGCTTTCAAAGGCCTGCTGTCCCGCAGCGGTTATCTTGCAGAGGGTTTGAGGATAGTTATCACGGAATTGCTTAATGACCTCAATATACCCTGCTTCCTTTAGCTTATTGATCTGCACACTCAGGTTGCCCGCCGTAGCATTTGTCCGTTCCTTCAGTAAGGTAAATTCAGCTTCCTGCTCACTCACCAGTATTGACATAACTGCCAAACGGAGCTGTGAGTGCAAAACAGGGTCCAGGTCTTTAAAATACATCATCACACGCTGGTCAATAGTTAACGATAAGTGTAAATATAATAAATATGGAGTCGATAGTGGATAGTCGTTAGTGATTGAAGCGACGATCATCTTCGCACCGATCCCTAACGACTAACGACTGTCCACTAGTGGCTACTTCCCTGCTTCTTCCAGCAACTGTTTCGCCCTTACCTCACCCCAATGCGGTGCAATACTATCAGCCGGCTTGAAAGCCGCGAATTTCTCCAGGGCCAGCTTCAGGGTTTCTTTGGCTTTTACCTTGTCTCCGCCGAACTGTTCGGGTGTGTAATACAGCGACTGGCCTTCCAGCAGGTATACCCTGGGATTTTCCGGGTTGATCTGCTTGGCTTTCTGGATCTGCATACCGGATTCAGGACCGTATTGCGCACCTCTGCTGGGCGGATCTACAGAAATGCGTACGGTAGCGATCAGGGATTTGATCAGGGCTACTTCATCGCTGTTCTTATTCAGTTCATCAGCTTTGGCTGCATTGGCGTCTGCCTTGTCTGCCAGCTCATCCATTTTAGCTTTGTCCTGCTGCATAAATGCAGACATCACCTGCGAATAGGCTGCATAGTAATAAGGCAGCCACTGGCTCTTTTCGGTGGCGGCTATACGTTCAAACGTGTTGGATATTTCAAGCAGCGTTTGCGGGTTATAGCTGCTGCCCTGGTCTAACAGCGCTACCTGTTTGGCCATGGCCTCCTGGTACTGGGGACTTTGTGCTTTAACACCAACGGCAGTGAAGGCCGTTAAAAGGACGAAAAGGGTAAATTGTTTCATATATCCGTTTTTAGATTTATAGATGATGACTATTTAATTACAGGTTATTGATCACATCCTGGCGCCTGTCTATGCCAAAGTTCATGAACATGCCGATAAACACGAAGCGTGGGGCATTGGGCACAATTTCCTCCCTGCGCAGCTTATCAGAAGAATAGCGATAGCCGTATACCTGTTTAATATCAAACACGTTGGTGACAGACAATACGAACACGGTGAACGCCTTGCGGACAGTGGTGAGATAGCTGGCACTGAAACCCAGAGTATTGAAGTCGATCGTCTTTTCAGACATGAACTTATTCTCCGGCAGGTTCGGATTATAATAAGGCCGGCCCGTAGCAAAGCTATAGGTGACACCTATGTTGGTAGTGATCTTCGGGAACCATTTTTTCACAACCAGGCTGGCGGTATGTTTGGCCGCAAAATCAGGCTGCACTTCAAAGGGATAGAACAGGTAATTACGCCTGGTATCGAGGTAAGAATAAGAGATCCAGTAATCCAGGTTCTTGATGGTCTTGCGATCACGCCAGAACAGCTCGATGCCTTTTGCATAACCGGTACCGGTGGTAGAGGTATCAGGCGCTGTTTTCACCAGGTCTTTATACTTTTTGTAAAAGGCTTCTACGCGGAAGGTATAATCTCCTGCCACACGCTGAAAGCTGCCGATGTAGTGAGTGGCTTTCATATAACCCAGCTCATCGCGTTTGAAGCGAAGGTACTGCGGCTCGGGCTTCTGGTAGTAATCGCCATAGGCCAGTGAGAACTGGCTGTAATCATCCAGCTTGTATGCCAGTGAAGCGCGGGGCGCTATATCCACTTTATCGAGGATAGAGGAATATTCTGTACGTCCGCCAAAACGGCCTACAAACCTGGGTGTGAAGTATACATCCGTTTCGGCAAAGCCGGCGGCATAGTTATCATCGTAGTTGGCGCCATAGCTATTGAAACGGGACTTTTCAGACGCATACTGGTATTCACCGCCAAAACGCAGCATGGACAATACGCCCAGGCTTTTGCTGAACATCAGCCTGAGCTGGCTGAGGTTGGAATTATTACGTATGTTCGTTTGCGGTGTTTTCTGTATCGTGTCGATTTGTATCTTATCCCGGTTAGTACTGAAAGAGAACCCGCTGTTAACACGCCATCCGTTGCCCAGGCTTTCCTTATAGGTAAGGTTCGTATAGATATTCTGGTTGCGCACATCAAACTGTTCCTGGTAACCCGGATACTCGATGCTGTTCTTGCGGAAGCCCATCTTGCTCCAGTTGCCGTAACCGTAGAACTTAATGATACCGGTAGAAGAAGTCCTTCTGCGGAAGTTGGCGGAAGTGCCGATGATCTCCGGACCTATAGTAGGCTCCTGTTTGGGCTTGGCCACACTGAAATAGGGACCAAGGTTGGTATAGTCTGCTTCAATGCCATAAGAACCTTTCTTGTCTTTAGACAATTCATCCAGTCCGCCACTGAAACCGAATACCGAAGCGCCCAGGCTATAGGAAGAACGGGCGGGCAGATCTTCCGACTCCAATACCAGTGCAGAAGAAAGGCCCTGGCCGTATTGGGCGGAGTAACCGCCGCTGCTGAAGGTAGTGCCTTTGAACAGGAAAGGGGAGAAACGGCCCCTGCCTGGCTGATCGGGTAAGCTGGTAAAGAAGGGATTTCGTACCAGCAGGCCATCTATAAAGATCTGTGTTTCATAACCGGTGCCACCGCGTACAAAGAGGCCTTCCCGATCGTTAGCCTGTTGTGTACCAGGCAGCGTTTTCAGCGCCTGCACGATATCTGCAGTAGCCCCCGCGGTGGTAACGATGTCCAGCGGCTTGAGCACCGTGTTCTGTTTGTCGCTGCTGGCTTCAAAGCTACCGGCGGAGATGGTAACAGCTTTCAGCTCATTTACCGATGCTTTCAGCATCAGGGTAAGGTTGAGCGGGCCACCTACCGTAACAGGCTGTTCCAGTGTCTGGAAACCCATCAGGCTGGCTACGAGCACCTGGGCGCCGTTGGCGGTAGTGGTGAAAGAGAAGCTGCCGTCTGCTCCGGCGGTGGCGCCATCGTAGGTGCCTTTGATATAGATGTTTACGCCCGGCAGGGGTCGTTTTTTTGCGTCCGTGATCTTACCAGCGATCTTATGCTGGGCAGACAGGATGCCTGGGATGAACAGACAAAGTAATAGGTGATAGTAAATCTTGGACATTGGCGGAAGGATTTACATCAAAAATAATCTGGTTTATGATGTAAACAAAGTTGCGGGATAAACAGATCGGTCAACGAAGGGGCGGGTCCCGGTAAAAGCGGGGGATTGATCGGTAAGATTACCGGGTGTTATCCTCCTTAGCGCCTTAACATTTCCGGGCAAAATTGCGTGACAATTGTCATGGAATTGTCGGATATTCCATATATAAGCCATATTCAAGCCATATCTAAGCCAGTATTATTACAATCTTTTTAAGGTATGAGATATCTATGAAAGCGTAAAGAATAGAAATTGTATTTATAATGAATCGGCACCCAATATCCGGGCAATAAAAAAGCCATCCCGCCTAAGCAGGATGGCTTTTTAACTAAGATGTAATATTTTATGCGAAGCGGGGCTTCAGCTCATTGGCTAAAGTCACCATACGCTTGATACCGTCTTCGGCCAGGTTACCTTTTTTGAACTCGGCGAGCACATCAGCCAGACGCACTTCCATTTCATTCAGGAAGGCTTCTTCGAAAGCTCTTACGTTCTTAACAGGTACTTCACGCAGCAGGCCCTGAGTACCCAGGTAGATCATCGCTACCTGTTTTTCTACAGCGTAGGGGCTGAACTGGGCTTGTTTCAGGATCTCCACGTTACGGGCACCTTTGTCGAGTACTGCTTTGGTAGCAGCATCCAGGTCACCACCGAATTTGGAGAAGGCTTCCATTTCGCGGTATTGCGCCTGGTCGAGTTTCAGGGTACCGGCTACTTTCTTCATGGATTTGATCTGGGCGTTACCACCTACGCGGCTTACGGAGATACCCACGTTGATAGCGGGACGTATACCGGCGTTGAACAGGTTGGATTCCAGGAAGATCTGACCGTCTGTAATAGAGATCACGTTAGTGGGGATGTATGCGGATACGTCGCCAGCCTGTGTTTCGATGATGGGCAGCGCTGTAAGGGAGCCACCACCTTTTACCAGGTGCTTGATAGAATCCGGCAGGTCGTTCATCTGGCGGGCGATCTCGTCTTTAGCGATCACTTTAGCGGCGCGTTCCAGCAGGCGGCTGTGCAGGTAGAATACGTCACCAGGATAAGCCTCACGGCCGGGGGGACGACGCAGCAGCAGGGACACCTCGCGGTAAGCAACGGCCTGTTTAGACAGATCATCATAAATGATCAGGGCAGGACGGCCGGTGTCGCGGAAGAATTCGCCGATAGCGGCGCCTGAGAACGGAGCGTAGAACTGCAGCGGAGCAGGCTCAGAAGCAGAAGCAGCTACGATGGTAGTGTAAGCCATAGCGCCGTTATCCTGCAGGGTTTTCATTACACCTGCGATAGTGGAAGCTTTCTGGCCGATCGCTACATATATACAATATACAGGCTTGCCTGCATCGTAAAATTCTTTCTGATTGATGATGGTATCGATACAGATCGCGGTTTTACCGGTCTGGCGGTCGCCGATCACCAGCTCACGCTGTCCGCGGCCGATGGGGATCATGGCGTCGATCGCTTTGATACCTGTTTGCAGGGGCTCTTTTACCGGTTCGCGGTAGATAACGCCGGGAGCTTTACGCTCCAGGGGCATTTCATACAGATCGCCGGTAATAGGACCTTTACCGTCTATCGGCTGGCCCAGGGTATTGATCACACGGCCTACCAGTCCTTCGCCCACTTTAATGGAGGCGATACGGCCGGTGCGGCGTACTTTATGTCCTTCTTTTATTGTGGAATACTCACCCATTAATACCACACCCACGTTGTCTTCTTCCAGGTTCAGGGCGATTGCTTGGGTACCGTTCTCAAACTCAACCAGTTCACCGGAGCGAACGTTATTCAATCCATATATACGGGCAATACCGTCGCCCACCTGCAACACTGTCCCTACCTCTTCCAGGTCGGCAGCAGCATTGAAGTTGCTTAATTGCTGGCGCAATATCGCCGAAATTTCATCAGGTTTTATCTCAACCATAATTATGCTTTTTAAAAGGGTAATTGCTTATTTGATATTGGGTGTGTAAATGTTTTGTGTGAACTGTTTCCTGATATCGTTCAGGTCGCGGAGCACGGAGGCGTCATACAACCTGTCTTCTGTTTCGAGCACAAAACCACCTATCAGATCCGGTTCTACTGCTGTTTCCAGCTCAATCTTCTTATCTGTTCCAGCTTCCACTTTCTGCCTGATAGCGCCGAGGATGGCGGGATCTACAGGCGCGGCAGTGGTGATCTTCACTTTACTGATGTTCTTCAGCTGGTTATATTGTTTTTCGAATTCCATAGTTATTTCAGGCAGGTTGCTTTCACGGCCTTTTACAACCAGCAGTTTGATAAAGGCGGCGGTGATAACGCTGATCCTGTTCTCAAAGATGGTAGCGAGGATCACCTGCTTTTTGTCTGGTTTGATGATGGGGCTTTTCAGCAGATTGGCTACATCGCGGTTGCCGCGGATGATCTGCTGCAGCACCTGCATATCTGCACGCACGGCTTCCAACTGGCCTTTTTCAGCAGCCAGATCCACCAAAGATTTTGCATACCGGGATGCGAGACGGGGATTTTGCATGCTTTTAGTTCAGTTTAATGCTTTCTGCCTGTTGTTTAATGTATTGCTCCTGTGCTGCTTTATCAGACAGCTCTTTTCTCAGCACTTTCTCTGCTACTTCGATAACGAGGGTACCTACCTGGTTCTTTACGTCGGTAAGGGCTGCCATCTTCTGGTTCTCGATAGCAGTGTACGCTTCGTTAATGATCTTTTTGGCTTCTGCCTGGGCTTGTGCCTTGGCTTCGCTGATAATCTGGTCTTTCGCGTCTTTGGCTTCTTTCAGTATCTTACTTCTTTCTGCTTTCGCTTCCGCCAGTACGTGCTCATGCTCTGCCTTCATCTGCGCCATTTCCTCTTTTACCCTTTCAGCAGCAGCGATAGAGTCTGCTATAGAGGTTTCCCTTTCCTTCAGGGTGGAGAGAATTGGTTTCCACGCGAATTTCTTCAGGATGAGGAAAACGATAACGAATATTAAGAATGAAATGGTAAACAAGCCTAATGCCGGCATTAACAGATCCATGATTCAGAATTTATGTTTGGTTCGCATTTATTTAATAGCATTACTGCATCCTTTGCCCTGTGCGCCGGATGCAGTAATAAATTTTGTCTTACAGCACTACTGCCAACAGACCTGCGATAACGCCGAACAGGGCAACACCCTCAACCAGCGCAGCAGCCAGGATCATGTTTGCACGGATGTCGTTAGCAGCTTCCGGTTGACGAGCGATGGATTCCAGCGCACTCTTACCGATGTTACCTACACCGATACCTGCAGCGATAGCAGCGATACCAGCACCAACGGCACCACCAGCCTTAGCCAGACCAGAAGTAGCAGCAGCCTGCAATAAAATTGTTAAAAGAGCCATAGTTTAATGTATATATGTGTTGTTAAAAATTTTTCTATCCTATTAGTGATGGTGCTCATCATGACCGCCTTCCATTGCCTGGCCGATGAATACAGCGGTCAGGTTAGCGAAGATAAAGGCCTGGATGAAAGCCACCAGCAGCTCCAGCATCATCATTACGATGTTGAAGGCAATGGTCACCGGTAGGAATCCGTAACCGGCGATCTTATTCAGGGAACCGAAAATAAATACCAGTGAAATAATGCTCAGGATGATAATGTGACCTGCCAGCATGTTGGCGAACAACCTGATGGCCAGGGAGATCGGCTTGGTGAACACACCGATCAGTTCTACCGGGGCCAGGATGAATTTAACGCCGAACGGAACGGGCGGGTTAAATATGTGTCCCCAGAAATGCTTGTTAGAGCTGAACAATATCGCGATGAAGCTGATGATAGCCAGGGCTGCAGTTACAGCGATGTTGCCGGTAACGTTGGCAGAACCGGGTAACAGTCCCATCAGGTTATTGATCAGGATAAAGAAGAAGATCGTGAGTATGAACGGAGTATATTTCTCGAAGTGCTTAGCGGGGATATTGGGTTTTACTACCTCGTCGCGCATGAAGATGATCACCGGCTCGATCAGGCTCTGGAAACCTTTGGGGGCCTGCTTGGAACCACGGATGCGGTAGGCTTTGGCCACATTCAGCATCAGTATTACCAGGATAATGGCGCCCACCAGCATGGAGGTGATGTTCTTGGTCATGGAGAAGTCGTAGATCTTCTCGCCGGTAGGATTATCGTTGGCGTCTACGGCGATCACTTTACCGTCAGGATAAAGGCTGGCTTCCAGTCCTTTCTCGTGGAGGTAGTGGCCGGTTACCAGGCGGTAGCCTTCGTAAGTAGCGTGGCCATGCTCAAAGCGGGAAGAGGAGAATACCGTTAAACCTTTTACTGAGCTGTAGATGATCACAGGCAGCGGTAGGGTAACAGGGGTAGTGCCAAGGTCCATCAGGTGCCAGTCGTGGGCGTCCTTTACGTGGCCCAGGATCACTTCCTTAGCGTCGAATCCCTTTTCTTTCTGCTCACCATGTTCTGCAGTAGCATGTTCGTCATGCTGCGCAGTGGCATGTGCATCTTTTTCCTCATTTGTTCGAGCTTGAACATCTGAGTTAATTCCAACTAAGTTAAAGGCTATCAAGAGCGCTATCAGACTATGTTTGAACAGTTTGCAGGGAATCACCGTTTTCTGAAATTTTGCGCAAAGATAACCGATTTTAGTTCAAAAAGAGAATCGTTTGCGAAAAAAGGTTAGAAGGAGATTAAAAGGGAGAAGAGGGGGGAGTAAAAGGTTGGCGGGCAAGGAGTTATGGGGCCCCGGGTCTTCATCGCCGTCATTGCGAGAAGCAGCAGAGAAAAAGCGCGGGGCGCGACGAAGCAATCTTTAGTGTGGGCAAAATTGAGATACACTTCTGACTTGCACTGAGTATTGTATTAGAAAATATTTGATTGGTGTGATAGTAGACCCTGAGGAGATTGCTTCGTCGCCCTACGCGGCGGGCGCGGCCGCTTCTCGCAATGACGAGGATGAAGCCCCCTACACACTCGCCGTCTTCTTAAACTGCATGCTATGCAGTTTATAATAAAATCCTCCTAGTTTAAGCAGTTCTTCATGGTTACCCATTTCACGGATCTCGCCTTTATCTAATACAATGATCTTACTGGCCTTGCTGATGGTGCTGAGGCGGTGGGCGATCACAATAGCGGTACGGCCGGCGATCAGCTTATCAATAGCCTGCTGGATGAGCGCTTCGGATTCGGTATCTACGGAAGAAGTGGCTTCGTCAAGGATGAGGATGGCGGGATCATACAGCAGCGCACGCACAAAAGAGATCAGCTGGCGCTGACCCAGGGAGAGGGTGCTGCCCCTTTCCATTACCTGGTAGTCATAGCCACCGGGCAGCTGCATAATGAAATCGTGCATGCCGATGAGGCGGGCGGCCTGCTCTACACGCTCGCGGGAGATCTCCGGATTGCGCAGGGTGATATTTTCATAGATAGAGCCGGAGAAGAGGAACACATCCTGCAATACCACACCGATCTTGCTGCGGAGGGAGCTGAGCGTGTATTCGCTGATATCCACACCATCTATCCTGATCTGGCCTTTCTGTATTTCGTACAGGCGGTTGAGGATGCTGATGATAGTGGTTTTACCCGAACCGGTATGCCCTACAATGGCGATGGTGTCGCCGGGACGGGCATGGAAAGATATATCTTTCAGCACATAACGGTCTTCCGTGTAGGCAAAATGCACATGATCAAACAGGATGTCGCCCTTCATGCCGGCGGCGTCTTTGGTGCCCTTGTCAGGGATCTGGTCTTCATTGTCCAGGATCTTGAACACGCGCTCGCTGGCCACCATACCCATCTGCAGGGTATTGAACTTATCTGCCAGTACCCGCAATGGGCGGAACAGCAGGTTCAGGTACATGATAAAAGCGATCATCACGCCCTGGGTCACCTCGTAGCTCAGCACTTTATTGGCGCCCCACCATACCATGAGCCCCAGTGAGATAGCGAGTATGATCTCCACCACGGGGAAGAACACAGAGTAAGCAAAGATGGCGTCTATGTTGGCGTTGCGATGTTCTTTATTGATCTGCTTAAAGCGGGCGCCTTCTCTTTTCTCTGCAGAGAAAGCCTGTACCACCACCATACCGGTGATATGCTCCTGCACAAAGGCGTTGAGCGCTGCCACCGCATTTCTTACCTGGTGGAAGGATTTGTTCACGCTTTCCTTGAAGATCCAGGTGGCGAGGATAAGCACCGGGAAAGGCGACAGACTGATAAGCGTGAGCCGCCAGTCTTCTATAAACATAACTACCAGTATAGCCACGATCATGAGCAGATCTGCCACGATGGAAATAATGCCTTCGGAAAAAACGTCGTTGATCGCTTCAATATCGTTGATTGTACGGGTGGTTAAAGTACCGATGGGGGTTCTGTCGAAGAAGGACAGGTTGAGGCGTACGATCTTTTTATAAACAGTCACACGGAGATCTTTTACTACGGATTGTCCCAGCCAGTTGGTGAGGTAACCGAAAAAGAAACGTACGAGGGTTTCTAACAACAGCACACCAATCTGAACGATGGTGATGATGATCAGCATGCGCATCCACTGGTTGGCAATATACTTATCTACTGTTACCTGTATGAGCCAGGGACGTAAAGGCGAAAGTACGGCCAGTACAACCGTAAGGAACATTGAAAGATAAAAGGAGCGTTTATATGGAGCAGCAAAGGAGAAGAGACGCCGCAGCAAACTGAAGTCAAAAACCCGCTTTATAGTTAAGTTATCCATGGATCATACAAACTTACGAAGAAAAAGTGGTTAGTCGGGAAAGGCTTCGCAATGACGTGATCCTGATACGTGGTCTTCAGCCGCCGTCATTGCGAGGCCCGCAGGGCTTGGCGGGAAGCAGGGCCGAAGCAATCTTTTAACACAATCTCCCAACACGATCTTCGCGAAGATTATGTTGGGAGATTGCTTCGTCGCCCCACGCGCCGGTCCTCCGCTGCTCCTCGCAATGACGGGGCAGGAGACCTGTTGGAACGGATTACTTATCGTCTTTCATGATCTGTTTGTACGCCTTGATAAATATAGCGCCCAGGTTTTTGTGAGGAGGAACATAATCACTGAACAGTTCCTTGTTGCGGGCATCGCCTGCAAAGCGTTTGCCCAGTACCGCCCACATGTTTACCCAGTCTACATTTTTACCGCTGCGGATCACATCTTCAAGCGTACGGATGATGGGTTCATTCACGAAGCGCGTACCCACCTGTTTGGAGGAGATGATGTGCGCATCGGGAGATTTTTCCAGCACCTTGGCCAGGTTGTGATAGCCGCCGCAGGAGCCCAGCACTACTATCTTGGCAGAGCTTTGCAGGTTATCCATGGTGGTGTTCACATGGTAACTGTGGCCACGGTGTATGAATACAGTGGGATGAATATCTTTTTCGTCCAGGAACTCGCTGAGCTTTTCGATGGCGGTCTTGTCTTCCGGCTCGTCCAGCGGGAGGTTGGCGAAGATGGTGATAGGTTTGCCCTTCTGGGAAGTGATGGTGGTCCAGTACTTGCCACGGCTTACGCTCCAGTCGCCACCGCCAAAGCTGGTCATGAAGCTGGCGTATGATTCCTGTCCGTCTTTATCGCCGTAGAAGAACACCTGCTGATAGATACGGCCGCTGTCGTTCACCAGTCCGGAGAAGTTCACGTAGTTGATAGGCGGCAGGCTCAACTTGGCAGCCATGTCTGAAGCCTTGGTAGAATCGCTCTGCTGGCCGGATTCTGTTTCAAACAGGCTGGAAAGCAGTTCATAGATCACTTTACCACGACGGTCGTTCTTGCGGGATACAAATACGTAGTTCTTTTTCACTTCTTCCCGCAGGAACTGCAGCAGTTTGGGATCGCGAATGCTGCCAAAGGAATTGGCCACATCCACCGCATCTTCCAGGTCTTCTGTTTTTTCCAGGCTGCTCACGTATTTCTTCATGAGATAGTTGGCGTTCTCCGGCTCCATGGATTTCAGGAAATGGTCCAGGGTGTTGAAGCCGGCGGCCATAGCGATGAATTTCTTGAAGCGGTCAAAGCTCACCAGCATCAGCAGACTATCGCCACGGGGAGGTTTCATACGGGCCATCATCTGGTCGTACAAACCTGCATTGCCATGATTGGTATAGCTGGAAGTGAACAGCTCTTCCTGTCCGTTCACGATCAGGTAATACAGCTCTTCGGGACTGAAGTTCTTTACAACGGCAAAGCGCACATTGTTAGGTTCTTCGTGCAGGTCGTTCACCTCGCGGATGTAACGCAGGGAGCGGGACTGCATATTCTCCATCATCGCCTTCAGGCCCAGGGGGTTCTGGCCATTGCTCTTCTTCTGCTGGAGCACGATGGAGGTTTTCACCATCTGCTTAAAGTAGGAATAATCGCCATCCACCACCTTCTCCAGGGAGTCTACGCTCATGGTGCCATCTATCAGCTCGTCGATAAAAGGCAGGATACGGGTAGACTGGCCGGAGTTGCCGATCTTCACGATCAGCTGCACCACGGGATCCTGGTTCTTTTTGATAGCGGTGGCCACCGGCGTGTAGGAGGTGGCGTAGGTCAGCACCTGGTTAGGGTATTTGCGGGCTACGGCGGCTATAATGGAATCTGTTTCCGGGTATTCGAGATAGGACCCGATCCGGGACATGACTGTTTCCAGGTTGTCGTAGGCGTACTTGCCAAACATCACTCCTCTCGCTTCTTTATAGCCCGGGTTATCCTTGAACACTTCGATCACTTTCTCACCGGCGTTAAAAGACAGGCCGCGAACGATCGGCAATATGGTCTGGCCGTGGATATCGGCTTTCATCATATCGCGGTAGGCGGCTACCATGGCCGGTGCTTCTGCCGGATCGATGTTGCGGTAGGCGCGTTTGTTGTTATAGTCATGCAGCATGACGTACAGACCGGAGAGATACTTGATCTTCAGGCGGTGATCGAGCAGGGTATCCCGCTCAATATCCATCTGCATGTCGTCTACCTGCTTAATGATAGCGTTGGTAACCTGCAGGTTGATGGTCTTGTCGTCAGACACTTTAACGAAGTCATCCGCCTTGCCATCAAACTTTGCGGCGGCTGCCTGTTCTTTGTCTATGTTATCGTGAAAACCCTGGCGCCCGATAGGGATGTCTATCTTCTGCTCGCCTTGTGCAAATACCTGGCTACCTTGAGAAGCCACCAGGCATAAGAGTATTAAAAATTTCTTCATCTATAATTAATGTACTTTTCTCATTCCCTTATAGCAAATTTACGACCAATTTAATAAAACGCTCTACAGGCGGGAAAAGTTTGAGATTTGACACCCTAAGTTTGAGGTTTGAAGTTTGAGGTTTGAGGTTGGTTGGAGGTGGGAGGTTCAAGGCGGGTATGCTTTTTTTAAACTTTTAAACCTTTAACTAACTTCAGACATCAAACTTCAAACGTCAAACTTTTCATATATGCAGACTTTTAAAAGTGATCTTTCAGGCAGGCATTTTCCAACAACAGAAAGGGTGAGCGGGCATGGTATCCGCCAGGAACTGCTGGAGCTGATACGTAAGGAGCATCCCGAATTCAATAACCGTTGCAACCTGGCCATTTCTGAGCTAAACCGTTACCGCCAGCAGTATTATGAAGGCATTTTCTCCAAAGAGATCAATGAGCTGACCGAACTGGAAAAAACGGTGATGGAAAAGATGCGGGACCATGAAACCCTGACGGATAAACTGGAAGACAGCATGGAAAACACCCAGTTAAGGCTGGGGCAGCGGCTGGCAGATAAGATAGCCGATTTTGGCGGCAGCTGGACCTTTATCCTCATTTTCCTGGGCTTTATACTGGTGTGGATGGCCCTCAACGTATTCTGGCTCCTCGATAAAGGCTTTGACCCCTACCCTTTCATTCTGCTGAACCTGATCCTCAGCTGCCTGGCCGCTTTGCAGGCGCCCGTGATCATGATGAGCCAGAACAGACAGGAAGAAAAGGACCGTCAAAGGGCGAAAAATGATTATATGATCAACCTGAAATCTGAGCTGGAAGTACGGATCCTGCATGAAAAGATCGACCATCTGATCATCCGCCAGCAGCAGGATGTGCTGGAACTGCAGCAAACCCAGATAGAGATGCTGAATGAGATCACACATGCCATCAAGAAGCTGCATGTCAAAAACGACCATAATAACCATAAAGATACGGATAATACTAAATAAGCATATAAGCATCCCGCCTCTGGCTATCCGCTGTATTATCAGTATCTTTGCAGTACTGAACCATGTTTCAGCGTCTTGTGTTAACAATTATATAATGTTAACTTAACTCGGTGGCGGATTAATTTTGTGCCATCTTAACAAAAGGACATTTATGATAGACCAAGCGGTTGCAGGTAAAATACTAGTGGTGGATGACGAGATGGATATTCTGGAAATCATCAGCTACAACCTCAAATCTGCAGGATACGACACCGTTACGGCCAAAGACGGAAGCGAAGCTATCCAGAAAGCCAAGATATTCCGCCCCGATCTTATTATGCTGGATATCATGATGCCGAATAAGAACGGCATTGATACCTGCCGCGAGATCAGGAAGATTCCCGAATTCAAGGATACCATGGTGCTGTTCCTCACGGCACTGAACGATGAAAAATCTGAAATAGACGGCCTTAATATGGGGGCCGATGACTATATCGCCAAACCCATCAAACCCAAATTGCTGGTAAGCCGCATCAATGCGTTGTTCCGTCGTTTGCACAAAACAGAGGAAATGCAGATGCAGCTGGGAGACCTGATCATTGACCGGGAAAAGTTCACTGTTACCTACAAAGGACAGGAGATCATCCTGGCAAAGAAGGAATTCGAGCTGCTGCAGCTGCTGGCTTCCAAACCCGGACGCGTTTTTCTGCGCAACGAGATCCTTAACCAGGTATGGGGCACAGAAGTTATTGTAGGCGACCGTACTATTGATGTTCACATCCGAAAGATACGCCAGAAAATAGGTATTGACCTGATCACTACTGTGAAGGGCGTGGGGTACAAGTTTGAAATGTAAGCTGCTGGCTGTTGGCTGTTAGCCGCTAGCTTTCCCGCATCATTTTCTACCGTTTTATTTTAAGCGTTCTGTTTTTAGCAGGCCTTTTTGTCAAAGGCGGGCGCTAGTAGCTAACCGCTAAAAGCTAATAGCTATTAGCCAATAGCTGTCTCCTCTATGTCAAGTAAAAAAATTAGCTTAATTTCCGCCTATTACAATAATTACTCACTCTGGAGTATGTTCAAAGCGAAAAATCTCTCCCCGCAAAAACTGGCGGGGTTCACTGCACTTATCATTGCAGCAGTTATAGCCCTGGGAAGCCTTATAACCGACGGTAGCTGGAAGATCATGCTTACCGCGTTTATACTGACCTTCCTGGTATCCTATTACCTCTACCTTTATACCTTACAGAACTTCATTTACCGTAAGATAAAGCTCATTTACAAATTCATTTACCAAACCAAGGCCTCTAAAAGGGAGGAATTCTTCAACAAGAATATCCTGCCCCTGAAGACCATTGAAGAAGTAAGCGAAGATGTAGAGAAATGGGCCGCCCAGAAAAAGGAAGAGTTGGACATGCTGCGCCGTAACGAAGAGTTCCGCAAGGAATTCCTGCTGAACCTGAGCCACGAGCTGAAAACGCCCATCTTTGCCGTACAGGGTTATATTCACACCCTGCTGGATGGCGCGATAGAAGACCCGAACGTGAACAAGGTGTTCCTGAAGAACGCCACCAAGAACATTGACCGCCTCTGTCACCTGATAGACGACCTGGATGAAATATCCAAACTGGAAAGCGGGGAAATGACCATCAACAGGGAAACCTTTGTGGTACAGGACCTGATCAGGGACGTATTTGATACCCTCTCGCTGAAAGCCAATACCAAAGGCATCAGGTTTAATATCAAGAAAGGCTGCGAATCGCCGGTGACCGTACTGGCAGACAAGGAAAAGGTTAGGCAGGTGCTGATGAACCTGGTGGATAACTCCATCAAGTACGGCAAGGCGGAAGGCCATACTATCGCCAGCGTGTATACTATGGACGACCGCCAGGTACTGATAGAGATCTCTGACGACGGTATCGGCATTTCCGAAGAACACCTGCCCCGTGTATTTGAACGCTTCTACCGCACAGACAGGGCCCGCAGCCGCGACATTGGCGGCACCGGACTGGGCCTGGCTATCGTAAAGCATATCATTGAAGCCCATAACCAGACCATTAATGTGCGCAGCAAACCTGAGATAGGATCTACTTTCGGCTTTACGCTGGATACAGGGAAGGAGTAATTTGCAGATAGGCAAATATGCCAAAGGGGGATATCACACTATAACGATTGTCAACCAAAGAGAAATATGAAGACCTTGTTCCCGGAAGGGAAGAGGAAGCCAGGACAGCCTGGCAGGCTTTTACCCGGGAGGATGATATAGCGCCTTTTGAATGGCTGTACCGGAACTTTATCGCTACCCTGCTGGATTACAGCTACAAGATCTGCGGTGAAAAATGGCTGGCGGAAGATGCCGTGCAAAATGTTTTCACTTACCTGCTGCAACGCCGGCGGCAATTGCCCACTCCTCAATCTGTTAAATACTACCTGCTGCGCTGCGTACGCAATGAGCTGTTAAAACTGCTTAAACGCCATCGCAGGGAACTATCCGGCCAGGAGCTGTTCGATACCGTACTGCAGCTCGAACCCGCTGCTCAAACGCCTGCACTGGAAGTCTGCCTGCAAAAAGAACAGCTGTCTGTTTTACAACACTATATTAACCAGCTGCCCAACCGGCAAAAGGAAGTGATCTACCTGCGCTTCTTTCACGGACTGAGCTATGAAGAAATTGCTGCGATCATGGAAATTGATCAGAAATCAGCTTACAAAACCGTATACAAAGCCCTTGATACCTTGCGGCAGCTGCTCCCCGGCCCTTCGCTTGGCTGCCTCTATATCATCTTCCAGGCCAGCCAGCATGCTTAGACTTTATTCAAAAAAAACGACTGTTTTTAGACAAAATCCATTTCTGAAATATTTTCAGTAAGCGAGGGATAAAAACGGCGCTTCACCCACTCTGTATGCAAACGGCGTCGTGTATGCACACAAAAGAACGCCGCCACGTATGAGATCAACTGCCTTCTATCAACACCATACTACCTGGCAGCTGGCGCTGGATGATGATTTCGTCCGCTGGGTAAAAAATCCCGACGCCGGTCTGAATGCCTTCTGGGAACAGTTTCTGCAGGACTACCCGGAAAAGGCGCCTGCCGTGCAGGAGGCCCGCAGCCTGTTATTACATTACCGCTTTGCGCAAACACCGGTTGAGCCAGCGGTACTGGAAAGGATATGGCAAGCCTTGGAGACGCAACATGATGCCATTCACTCCCGTCCACGCCCGGTGCTAAGACGGCTGATCTGGTATGCAGCAGCATCCGTACTCCTGGTAATAGCGGGCCTGTACAGCTACCGCTACTTTGGGAACACGGCCACCGTTATCATTACCAAAGCAGGAGAACTGCGCCGCGTTACTTTCCCGGATGGATCGCAGATCCTGCTGAACCAGCAATCCAGGCTTGTTTACCATCGCTTTAACCCGCACCAGGTTACGCTGGAAGGAGAAGCCTACTTCTCCGTACAAACCAGGCCGCATGCCCCCGTATTTACCGTTCGCTGTAACAAAGGCGACATACAGGTACTGGGCACCGCATTCAACGTAAAAGCACGGCAACAGCAATTGCAGGTGGTGCTGGAACAGGGCGCGGTACAGGTCAATCCCGCAAAGCGTGATGCGCATCCTGTAAAGATGCAGCCCGGCGAAATGGTAGTGATGGATGATAAAGGCATGCGCAGCAAAAAAGTGCATACACAATGGCATACTGCCTGGCGCAGCAACCAGCTGGTGTTCAGCAATGCACCGGTGGAAGAGATACTAGGATATTTAACAGACACATACGGATGGCAATTTAAAGTAAAAGCGCCTGTTACCTTAACGAACAAACGTTTTAACGGAACAGCGCCGGCTAACGATCCCGACCAGTTGCTGCAAAAGATCAGTACTATTTACCAGCTAAAGACAATTCGCCAGGCAGACACGGTTTTCATTGAAAAGTAGTGAGGTTTAAAAGTTCAAACCTCCAACATCAAACATTCAAATTCCAGTTATGACGTACCTCTTTTACTCACACAGGGGGCTGCTATGCTTCCTATTCTGTTTACTGTACATGCGCCCTGATGCCGCAGCACAGGATATTTCCTGGAACGGAGGGCAGGAGCAGCACCGCAAAAGCGCCCGTATGAAAAGTATGCTGCTCACAGATGCCCTTCACAATATTGCACAACGTTACCAGGTAAGCTTTGATTATGACAGCGAAGCATTACTGCAAAAACAGGTGACCACAGAAAAAGTGCTGCAGCACCTGCGCAGCCAGCAGGGACAATATAACAGCCTGGATGAACTACTGAAAGATCTGCTGCAGCCATTCGGGATGAAAGTAAAACAGTTCGGGCAACACAGCTATACTATCTATGTGCCGGGAAAGCTGGCGCCAGCAATGAATGAGATCAGTCCGGCGATCAACACGATCATCCCGGCAGATACAACCATCAGCGGTAAAGTAACCGATGCGGCCAATGGCCAGGCATTACCAGGTGTAAGCGTGATGATCAAAGGCAGCAGCAAAGGCACGGTGACAGATGCTGAAGGGCATTACCGTTTACAAACGCCGGATTACAGGGCCGTACTGCTTTTTCAGTACATCGGGTTTGAAGCAAAAGAGCTCTCCGTTACAGACGGTGCTACTGCCAACGTAACCTTATCATCGGCCACCAGCTCATTATCAGAAGTAGTGGTAACGGGCTATACCACCCAGCAAAAGAAAGATATTACCGGTTCTGTAGCAGTTGTAAAAACAAAAGACCTCTTGTCTGTGGCCGCGGGCAATTTTGGTCAGCAACTACAGGGCAGGGCGGCAGGCGTTACAGCTACCAGTAACGGCGCACCAGGCGCAGGGGTAACTATCCGTATCAGGGGTATTGGCACGATCAATGATAACGGTCCGCTGTATGTAATTGACGGTGTATCTACCCGTAGTCAAAGCCTGAACAGCCTGAACCCGAATGATATTGAATCCATACAGGTATTGAAAGATGCTGCCGCCGCTTCTATCTACGGCGCGCAGGCCAGTAATGGTGTAGTGATCATCACTACAAAGAAAGGTAAGGCGGGTGTATCAAAGATCTCTTACGATGCTTACTACGGCATGCAATACCCGGGTAAAGGGCCGGAGATGCTGAATACAAAGGAGTGGTCTGATCTTATCTGGACCAGCCTGAAAAATGCCGGGCAGGTAGGCAGTAACGGCAATCCTACACATCCGCAGTTTGGGAATGGTGCGCAGCCGGTGCTGCCTTACTATATACTGCCCACTGGCAAACAACAGGGCCAGGTGGATGAAAGCCTGTATGATCTTAGCACCAACCAGATCGTACGTGCTAACCAGGATGGAACAAACTGGTACAAACAGATCTTTGCACCGGCCTCTATACAGAATCATCAGCTTACAGGCTCCGGCGGCACAGAGAAAGGGAATTATGCTTTTGGCCTTAACTACTTTAACCAGCAAGGTATTTTGAAGTTTACCAACTTCAAACGCTATTCTGCACGTATTAATACGGAATTGCTGGTAAAGAAGAACATCCGCTTCGGAGAGAACCTGCAGGTAGCCTTTACGGAGTCTACCGGTGGAGATTACGCCAGTGGTGAAAGCAATGCGATTGTACAAGCTATGCGCGTACCGCCTATTATACCGGTGTATGATATAGGCGGTAATTTTGCAGGCACACGTGGTGCAGGACTGGGCAACTCATCCAATCCCTACGCATTGCTGTACCGCGGCAAAGACAACAAGACAAAAGGTTTCCGTGCATTTGGCAATGCCTATGCAGAGATCACCATCCTGAAAGGACTACAGTTCAGGTCCAGCTTCGGGATAGATTATACCAACTGGAACGGATATAGCTTTTCCTACCTCAACCCGGAGCATTCAGAACCTGCCGCTAACAATGGTTTCAGCGAGAACTCCAACTATAATTTACGCTGGGTATTTACCAATACGGTTAACTATAAAAAGACTTTTGGTCAGCATAACGTAAACCTCCTGCTGGGCACAGAAGCTATTTCTGAGAAAGGGCGTAACCTCAGCGGTGGCAGGGTAAATTATTTCAGTACATCAGAACTGATCTGGAACCTGAATAACGGCGATCCCAGTACCCAAACCAATGCCAGCAGCCAGACAGAAACAGCGCTGGCATCCATGTTTGGCCGGGTGGATTATTCTTACCGCGACAAATACCTCTTTACCGGTATCCTGCGCCGCGACGGTGTATCACGCTTTGCACCTGCAGAACGTTATGGCATCTTTCCTGCAGCCAGTGTGGGATGGCGCCTGTCTGAAGAACCTTTCCTGAAAGGCCTCCCCTGGCTGGATGAGCTGAAGCTCAGGGCTGGCATCGGCGCTACCGGCAACCAGGAAATTCCGCGCGCTTACAATTATGCCTATGAGTACAGCACCAATCCACGCAATTCCAATTATGACCTGGGCGGCACCAGCAACAGCACGGTGATCGGCTACTATCTGGCCAACCTGGGCAATCCCGCTACGGTATGGGAATCTACCGTGATGACCAACATCGGTTTGGATATCGCTATGCTGAAAGGAAAGCTGGAAGTGAACGCAGAAGTATACGACCGCCGCACCAATGATATGCTGACACAACCACAGCTTACTGCGCTGGCAGGCAGGGCCACCGCGCCTTTCGTGAACATTGGCGATATGCGCAATACCGGTATTGACCTGGGCATCAACTACCGTGATAAGATAGGCGGCGAACTGCAATATGATCTCGGCATTACCTTCAGCCATTACAAGAATGAAGTGCTGCGCCTGGGAGAAGCAGGCACAGAGCAGATCTTCAGCGGCGGCACCCGTTACGGCACTATTACCCTCACACAGAAAGGCCTGCCGGTATCCATGTTCTACGGCTACCAGATAGAAGGTATTTTCCAGAACGCCGATGAAGTGAAAACACATGCCACACAAACAGGTATGGATAAGAACAATCCCGCGAAATTCGTAGGAAAGTATAAGCTGAAAGATATTGACGGAGACGGCGCCGTTACACTGAATGACAGAACCATTATCGGCAACCCGCATCCTGATTTTACCTATGGGTTCAACATCAGCCTGGGCTGGCGCAATTTTGATTTTAACATGTATCTGTACGGCTCACAGGGCAATGATATTTACAACATCACCAAGTACTATACAGACTTCCAGACCTTTGCAGGTAACCGCAGCAAGCGCATGCTGTACGACTCCTGGCGGCCGGATAACCCGAATGCCAGTCTGCCAATACTCGACGCCAACGATAACATCAGCAACGGCATTTCACACAGCTACTATATAGAGAATGGTTCTTACCTGCGCGCCAAGAACATCCAACTGGGTTATTCATTACCCGCCACCTTGCTGAAAAAAGTGAACATAGATCAACTCCGCTTGTATGTACAGGCCACCAATCTTTTCACCATCACTTCCTACAGCGGACTGGAGCCAGATATTATGAATGCCACTTTTGGCGGCGGGGGCGACCCAAACACCAGTCGTGGTGGCGATCTTAACAAAGGCGTGGACTATGGATTTTATCCCAATGCCAGGCAGGTACTGGTGGGGCTTTCGCTTACTTTCTAATTCCTGATGCAAAAAATCTACGTATGAAAAAACTCATATTCACCGGCTGTACTGCACTGCTCCTGCTACTGGGCTGGCGCTGTTCAGACAGTTTCCTGGACAAACAGCCGCTCTCTCTTGATGAAAACGCACTGGCCAACAAGAAGGGCGTCAATGCCATCCTGGTAGGCGCTTACTCCCTGTTAGACGGTATAGGCGCGGGCGGCAGCTATGAACAAACCGCTTCCAACTGGAGCTTCGGCAGTATACGCGGCGGAGAAGCTCACAAAGGCGCTGATCCCAGCAGCCAGCCGGATATCAACAATATTGAAAGATATGAATCCAACCCTACCGATAATTATTACCTGGGTAAATGGCGCACCTTATATGATGGCATTGTACGCGCCAATAACACGCTTAAAGTATTGCGCAAGGTGACGGACATGAGCGATGCAGAAAAAACGAATATAGCGGCACAGGCACGCTTTCTGCGGGCATTCTATCATTTTGAAGCAAAGAAGCTGTGGAACAAGGTGCCTTACCTGGATGATAATGTAACAGACCTGAACCCCAAGATCCCTAATGACCATGATATCTGGCCGGATATTATGAACGATCTCAAATTCGCGATGGACAACCTGCCTGAAACACAGGATGCTATTGGCCGTGTGAATAAATGGGTAGCCACTGCTTATCTCGCCAAAGCATACCTGTATCAAAGCAAATATGCAGAAGCCAAACCACTGATAGAAGCGGTGCTGACCAACGGCAAGAACTCACGCGGAGTGAAATACCGGTTAAACGATTGTTTCCATGATAATTTCAACCCGGCTACCAAGAATAGTCCGGAAGCTATCCTGGAGGCACAGACCTCTGTAAACGACGGCGCCAACGGCGGTAACGGCAACCAGGGCGATGCACTCAATTATCCCTATACCGGAGGACCGGGTAAATGCTGCGGCACCTTTCAGCCCAGCCAGGACCTGGTCAATGCCTACAAAACAGATCTCAACGGGCTGCCGATGCCTGGCACTTACAACACAGAAGACGTAAAGAATGACGAAGGCATTCCCTCTGATCAGCCTTTCACCCCCTATACCGGTTCACTGGACCCACGCCTGGACTGGACCGTTGGGCGCAGGGGCATTCCCTACCTGGACTGGGGCCCGCATCCCGGCGCTGCCTGGATCCGTAACCAAGCCTATGCAGGGCCCTACAGCCCTAAAAAGAATGTGTACTATAAAGAGCAGCAGGGCAAATTTACCGATGCTTCCAGTCCTACCGCAGTTGCCAATAATGTTAAATTGCTGCGCCTGGCAGAAGTGATCCTCTGGGCAGCGGAATGCGAAGCCGCTATCGGCGATCCGGACAAGGCAAGGCAGTATGTGAACCAGCTGCGTACCCGCGCCCGTAACGGCTGTTATGTACAGCAGCCTGACGGTACACCGGCAGCTAATTACAACGTGGATATCTATAAAGAAGCCTGGACCTCCCGTACGGCGGCCCTGCAGGCTGTGCGGTTCGAGAACAAGCTGGAGCTGGCTATGGAAGGCCACCGTTTCTTTGACCTGGTAAGATGGGGTATTGCAGATACAGAATTGAACACCTACCTGGCTAAAGTATCCGTAAAAAGAGTCTATCTTAAAGGAGCCGTTTTCACAAAAGGAGTAGATGAATATTACCCGGTTCCACAAACAGAGATACAGAATAGTTACCTGAATGGTCAGGCTACCTTACAACAAAACCCAGGATACAAATAATCAAAATAACGATAATGACCATACGTAAATTAAGAACAGGCATTTTAACAACCCTGCTGGCCTTGCTGGCAGGAGGCCATGATGCTGCCGCACAATCGGCAGACAGCTATGACATCTGCGTGTACGGCGGCACTGCTGCAGGCGTAACGGCAGCATACACCGCTAAGAAAATGGGTAAGACGGTATTGCTGGTAGAACCAGGCAAACACCTGGGTGGCATGACCAGCGGCGGACTGGGATATACAGACATTGGTAACAAGTTTGCCATCACCGGCCTGGCGCGTGATTTCTACCGGCGCATTGGCCGCCACTACGGCAAGTTTGAACAGTGGATCTTTGAGCCGCATGTGGCAGAAAACATCTTAAATGAATATATACAAAAGGCGCAGGTACCTGTGCTGTACAGCTACTACATCACAAAAGCAGATAAGCAGCAGGGTAGCATTCAATCCATTACCCTGGACAAGGCAGAAGGCAGCGGCGCTGCACAGCGCACCATCAAAGCAAAGATGTTCATTGACTGCAGCTATGAAGGCGATCTCATGGCCCTGGCAGGTGTAAGCTACACCATTGGCAGGGAAGCTAACAGCGAGTATAACGAAACCTGGAACGGGGTACAGCTGCTGGACAAACACCAGTTCCCCGATGGCGTTGATCCTTACCGCGAGAAAGGCAATCCTTCCAGCGGATTATTATGGGGCATCAGCCCGGAGCCACTTGCCAAAGCGGGCGCAGGCGATAAGAAAGTGCAGGCTTATAATTACCGCATCTGCCTGAGCAGCGATCCCGCCAACATCATACCTATTACACAGCCTGAGAACTACGATGCTTCCAAATATGAGCTGTTGGTAAGGGTGCTTGAAAAGAATCGCTGGAAGAACCTCTGGGGCGGCCTGAAATTTGACCTGATGCCGAATAATAAAACAGACATCAACAACAATGGCGCTTTCTCTACTGACATGATCGGTATGAACTATAATTACCCGGAGGCAGATTATGCTACCCGTAAAAAGATCATCAAGGATCATGAAGATTATAACAAAGGCCTGCTGTATTTCATCGGACATGATCCGCGGGTGCCTGAAGACCTGCGCAATGAAATGCAGAAATGGGGTTATCCGAAAGATGAATACACTGATAATGGCGGATGGTCTTTCCAGCTGTATGTAAGAGAAGCGCGCAGGATGATAGGCCAGTACGTAATGACACAGGCCAATTGCGAAGGACGTGAAGTAGTAAAAGACGAGGTGGGTATGGCCGCCTATACGATGGACTCGCACAACTGCCAGCGCATTGTGGTGAATGGCATGGTAAAGAATGAAGGAGATGTGCAGAAGGGCACGCCAGGCCCCTATCCTATTGCTTACCGTTCACTGGTGCCTAAATCAAAAGACTGTAAGAATCTGTTGGTACCGGTGTGTTTATCGGCCACGCATATTGCTTATGGTTCCATCCGTATGGAGCCGGTGTTCATGGTGCTGGGACAATCATCAGCCGCAGCTGCAGTAATGGCCATTAACGATGGCAAAGCCGTGCAGGATATCAATGTAAAGGCCTTACAGCAAAAGCTGAAACAAGACCCGCTGGTAGACGGCAGCACGCCTGAAGTGCTGGTGGATGATGCTGATAAAGCCTTCCTGCAGGAAAAAGGACAGTGGCAGAAAATCAAAGCGCCGCACAATTACGGTACTTCTGTTACCTATGCAACGGGCGGCAGTGTAAGGTTCACGCCACCCATGCAGCATGAAGGACGTTATACTATCTACTATTATAACATCACTAAAGAAGGAAAGGCGCCGGCTGCAAATTTCAATATCGTGTCTGCAGATGGTAATAAAACCATGCAGCAGTCTTTGCAGGAGCATGGCAATGAGTGGGTGCCATTAGGTTCCTATTCCTACAAAAAAGGTTCGCCTTATTATATAGAGCTGTCACTGCCGCAAGGCGTACAGGGTGATATTATGGCGGATGCAGTATTGTGTGTGCCTGAATAATGTGCCTTAAAACCTGAATTGGAGACGGCAGGTAAACACGTCATCCTTAGCATCTGTGGTATAACCTTTAAGGTCTGTAGACTCATTCCTTACAAGGTCATACCACAGTGTTATTTTAAGATGTTCGTTAAAGTAATAGAGATAACCGGCGCCAAAGGTATCGAAGCGAAGATCTGCTTCTGTGGTATTGGTGCCAGCCTGGCCTATCTGATGACCGCTGATATCGCTGTTGGGATCGTACCAGTCGTACTTCAGGCCCAGCTGGTGTTGCGGGCTCCCGAGGTTTTGGAGGAAGTAAAAATAAGCGCCGTCAAATTTCCTTACATACAAAGGCAGCCTGGCGCCTGTGGCATCTGCAGGAATAGTGCCGGGTGTTTCACTGGTGGCAGCCGTAGCTGTTTGGGTACCACGAATGTACTCTGCCCTGAACTCCGTCTGCCCTTTGTTGCCGTTAGGGATCCTCAACTGCACATCTGCTCCGTAATAGTGGCGGGGCGCTATCTTCCCATCATTAGACAGGGTGGAGTCTACATTAAAGCCAGACTTACCGTCCACCAACGTGCCCGACCTGTAAATGTAACGGGTGAACTGCTGCATACCGCCGTATAAGCAGGATATGCCTCCTGAAATACGCCATCCTTTTGCATTTAAAGTATAGGGTTTGACCGATATACGGGCGATAAGATCTTTGTGGCTGTCAAAATCAGAGGGACCAGACAGTCCCTGGCCATTGAATAAACCTGCATCTATTCTAAAATGCCGTAGCGGATGGTCTTTCCGGCGGGGCTCAAAAGTGACCATGGCACCAAGATCGCGTTCTGTTTTCATTAGGATCTGCGACATGCGTCCACGTTCAGGGCTTTCGCGGTCTGCAGAAGCCATGTTCACCTCATAGCCGAAAGGCCGTGCAAACATACCCCCAGACAGGGAAAGCACATTCCATTTACCTTCAAACACACGTCCATAGAAATCTCTTATAAACACTCCTCTTTCTGAACCATCAAACTGGAAGGCAAAAGCTACCATAGGCATGCCGTTGTCGTCATAGCGCTCGTAATCCAGGCGGATACGGCCCCTGCGCAGCATGAAACGGTTATTTACTGCCGCAGGGAAATCGCCTCCGGAAAAGCTTTTAGCACCTTTACTACCGATATACTGGAATTGCGGCTGGATATAGCCGCTGAACCGCAACGCGTCGTACTTCTTGTACATGGAGAACATTCCCTTGCCTAAGGCAGTAGAAGTATCAATCATATCCATGAGGAATTGTCCCTTAGCAATACCTGACAGCACCAGGAACAAGCACAACACACCCAAACGTCTCATTGTTCGCATATTTTGGTTGAATCATTTAATGCCGCAAAAGTAGGGCCAGGACCAATAACATCAAAATTGGAAATAAATCGGGATCATGGGCTGCGTAGTCTTCACCTGGATCAGCAGCCAGATAAACAGCACCATAATGGCGATGCTGCCTGCTACGGGCACCCGGGTCAAGGCCCGCTCCATCTTTTGCTGGCCACCAGCAGCGGCCAGGAAGTGCAACGCAAACCCCAGCAGCATTAAGCCAAACACGGCACTATAGCCCTGGTACAGCTCACGCCAGATACCGGGCTGAAAATCGTAGGCAATCTGGTGCAGCAGGGCCCAGGCATCCTGGAAAGTAGCCGCCTTAAAGAAGATCCAGCAGAAGCAAACAAAATGGAAAGTGATAAGGATGCCCAGTACTTTGAAAGCGTACTTGCCAAAACCTTTAAACTCAATACCGGAGCGCTTTAACCAGGTGATCCTTACCTTATCCACCGCCAGGGCAACGCCATGCAGGCCTCCCCAGAAGATGAAGTTCCAGCTGGCCCCATGCCAGAAACCACCTATGAGCATGGTCAGGGCCAGGTTCACATACTGCCTGAACTTGCCTTTACGGTTGCCGCCCAGGGGAATGTACAGGTAATCGCGCAGCCAGGAGGAAAGGGAGATATGCCATCTGCGCCAGAACTCCGTAATATTGGTGCTTTGATAAGGCGTTTCGAAGTTGGGAGGTATCTTGAAGCCGGTCCAGCGGGCAATGCCGATGGCCATATCTGAATAGCCGGAGAAATCGCAATAGATGACCAATGCATATCCGTATACGCCCAGCAGGCATTCCAGCCCGGTGTGCCGGGAGGGATCATCAAAAATATACTGTACAAAATTGAGGTAGATAAAATCGGAGACCACCACCTTCTTAAACAGGCCGCTGATGATAAGGTACATGCCTTTGCCGATGTCTTCCGATTCCAGGTGATAAGGCTGCGAGATCTGCGGAATAAAGTCTGCCGCCCTTACAATAGGCCCCATCATCAGCTTGGGGAAGAAGGACAGGAAGAAGAGGTAGTCCATGAAATTGTCTACCGGCTTTATTTCGCGGCGATACACATCGATGGTATAGCTCAGGTTCTCGAAGGTGTAGAAGGAAATGCCTATGGGCAGCAGCAGGTGCAGCGGACGAATATGACCAGCAGAGATATCATTGATGATGCCGATAAAGAAATCCGTATACTTGAAATAGAACAGCAACCCGATGTTGATGATAATGCTGAACACCAGCAGGAATACCTGCAGCGAGCGTTTCTGCGCATTGTAGATCCAGCGGGATAGATTAAAATCGACAATGGCCGAGAGGATCACCAGGCCCACATAGAAGCCGCAGGCCTTGTAAAAGAAGTACAGGGAGAAGAGCGTATACACCCATACCCTGCCTGTTTTGCTACGGGACACCGCCAGGTAGCATAAAAGGAAGAGCGTAAAAAAATAAAAGAAGAAGGCGCTGTTGAACAGTACAGGATCCTTAGGATTGTACAGGAGTACGGACAATAGTTTATGAATGTCTATATCAAATATCCTTTCCATGCTTTTCCAGATATGCTTTATATGCCTGATGCAATGCTTCGTATAATAAACGGCCCTGCAGCTGGTAACCGCGTGCGTTAAAATGTATATGATCCGGCGCCCATCCGTTGGCGAAACTGCTCTTCATGGCTTTGTTCAGCGCATTGAAGTTCCAGCAGGCCAGGCCATTGCCGCGGCAGTAATCAATGATCTCCTGTGTGACCATAGCGATAGCCGGGTTAGGATAGTGACTAACGCGGTAATAAGTCCTGTACTTTTTACCCACCTTTTTACGAAAGGCTTTGCGCACGGTGCGCATACATTCCGGCGGCGTTGTCAACAGGATCGGTACATCCGGCTGTTGTTGCCTTAACAAGTGCACCGCACTGTCTATCTGCGCGGTAATGGCAGCTGCACTTAAGCCGCTGTAGGCTTCATTGGTGCCCAGTGAAATGATCACCAGCTGTGGTTGCAGCACCTGCATCTGCGCAGTCAGCGTGAGCGGGTTTTCCGTATAATGCTGGAACATGGCGCCGTTGATGCCAATAGCGTGATACAGGATCCCGTTGTTGCCGTTCTGTAATATCGCCCCGTAAAACAGGAAAGGCCCTGTGCCATTGTTCTCCCAACGCGCCTGGAAGGACTGCACGGGGGATGGAAATTCCAGCGTGGCCTTGCCGAGCGTAGGGGTGCCTTCAAAAGGCGCAGAGCTAATGTTTACCTCCGCGCCGGGCGACAGCACACTGCCATTGGCAGCGCCTGCGTCGTAAAAGAGCTGTGCCTTGCTTACTTCGTCATCCAGCCCGTTCTCTGAGCGGCCATTGAAATACAGGGCAGGCGAGCTATTGCCTGTTGTAATCACAATAGCGCCCGGGCCGGGCTCATGGTCTTTATTGCGGTCTATCACCTTATCTGTCTGCCACCGGGTGGTACTGTTCCAGCGGTAATCGTCCGGACCATTGGTGCCTGCCAGGTTATAGGGAAACACCCAACCGCGGCCAGCGTTACCGAATTCCTTTTGTAAAGCAGCACCTGTAGCCACCGGGTAAGTACCCGCCTGTATATGAGAATCCCCCAGGTGAAGGATGCTGACTATATTGCTGTCTGCCTGCTGCAGCGCTTCAAAAAAGCGGTACAGGGCAGTATCCTGCTGGATGGCGTTATGCACAGCGGGTTTTGCGCTTTGCGCGATAACTGTCCCTCCGGTGATGAATGTTCCTATGAAAACCGTAAATGTGAGGCGGAGACTCTTATTACGGGTGTACCTCCTCGCTGAATTCATCCATGATCGCTTTATACAGCAGCCCGCCCACCCTGCGCGCTCCGTATGTGGTAAAATGTGTATGATCTTTTTTGCCGTAGGCCGGATCTTCCTGTACCCAGCGGGCCATCGAACCGTCGCCGCCCATGGCTGCAAAGAGGTTCCAGTAGGCAGTGCCATTATCCTCCGCCAGCTCATGTTGAGCTTTCAGCAGGGGACGTACGCCCGGCGCCGTTACAAAATGATCGTCCTTCATATATCCTTTGTCTGCGGTGCCTATGATGAGAAAAGATGTGTTGGGCCAGTTCTTACCGAAGGAATCCATTACTTTCTGCATGGACTGCTCGTACCAGTTGTAGTCTGTGAGCTCAGGGCGGAACAGCACATTAGCACCGTAGTGGATCACCACCAGGTCGTAGGTATGCGCCTGTTGCATCTGCTGTATCATCTGGCCGCTCAGGTAGGCCAGTTCCAGACCGGTGATGCCTCTGAAAGAGTAATTGTCAACAAACACGCCGCTATCGCTTTCAAAACTGAGGCCGTACAAGGCAGGCGGTGTAGCGCCTCCGCTGTATTTAAGCGTTATGGCGTTCTGTACATCGCTCTGCGGCAGCAGCATCTCATTTACAGCGGCGGTGCCGTTCAGCGTATAGGGCTTATCGTTGATCAGCAGATTGCTGCCTGCAGCAGGGCCGTAAAGCAGCCCTACTTCGTTAAAGCGGTTCAGACCAGGCTTTTGCACGGGACTGTATTTCACCCAGCTTTCGGCCGTGGGCACAAATGCGTGGCCGCAGATGCCCAGGAGTGTATTTTCAGGAGGTTTATGCTTGAAGTGATAATCTGTCCAGTCCTCAGAAAAAGTATGACGGATAGAAGTGCGCCAGGTGGCTACTACAGAGGTGATCTGTACAAAGCCAACGCCTTCGCCGCCAAAGTGTGCCTGGAGGCTGTCGCGCAGATCGCCGGTAATGAGATCGGCTTCTATCATGGAATCGCCAAAGTAGGCGACACGTACTTTCTTTCTTTTACGGGTTTTAAGATCTTCCAACGCTGTCAGGAAATGGAAGAGGCCTTTGCTCATGCCCATTGAATCCTGGTATTCCTGGATCCCGGTGTAGGTCATGTAATCGTAGGTGCGGTGGCGGCGGCCGGAAACCGGGACGTCAACCGTCGCCGGGCTATCCGCGGGCGTCGCAGCTTTATTGGCTACAGGCATCGGGGGCGCGGCAGGGTTGGATATTGTTCTCCTGATATCTGCCAGCATATCCACCTGGCGGATGCTTAAGCCTTTTACGGAAAAGTTCTTGCTAACCATGGACAATCCCAGGAGACACACCATGGTACCGGCAATAATATAGAAAGGATGTGCAGACCTATTGTTGGCAGGCATGTAATGTATAGCTTTTAGCGGTTGGCTTTTAGCTGTTAGTCAGCGTTTTTAGCGAAATCCATTTGGGAGTCCAATTTATACAATTTATACTTCTTAATGAGGTTAGATACCCTTTTAATCCATTCATGACCGGCGGTGCTGTATCCGGAGCGGTTCATGTGGTCGAGCCAGACGGCATATTCAGGTTTGCCTTTCAGCCCGGGGTACCATCTTTTACGGGCAAGCAGCTTTACAAAATGCTCATAGCAGGCGGTATCCGATTTGAATTCCCTGTATTTTGAGCGATAGGTAGGATGTTTTTTAGACAGGGAGTTACGGCCTACGATGCCGAAGTGGTTATGCAGCAGCCTGGCGTTACGGCTGGTGCCCATTCCGGATTCCAGCATGCCTACGCCCAATATAACGCTGGCGGGTATGCCGGTTTCGTTCATCAGTTTAATGGATAGTTCCTGGAATTTATCCAGGTAGCGCCTTTTTACTTGTTGCGCGTGCATAGTCTGCGACGGCAACAGGGAAAATATCACCGCACAAAACCATACCAATCCGCTGAGTAGTTTTTTGCCTCTCATGGCAGTACCTTTTTGTGTTTAGTCAATTTACAAATTTATATAATATAATTGATAGTTGTGGTAAAATCCGCGCTTTATTTATAACAATCCCCTTTGATACCTTATTTCATGAGGCGTCAAAGGGGATCCTGGTTTAAAAGGCAGCTGCCTATTGCAAAATATATGCCGTTATTGCTTTACTTCCTTTACGAGGTCTATTCTAAGCTCCTGCAGCTGTGCATCGTCGATGCTGCTTGGGGCGTCTAGCATTACATCGCGGCCGGAGTTGTTCTTCGGGAAGGCGATGAAATCGCGGATGCTTTCGCTGCCGCCCAGCAGTGAGCAAAGGCGGTCAAAGCCGAAGGCGATACCACCGTGGGGCGGAGCGCCGTATTCAAAGGCGCCTAAGAGGAAGCCGAATTTATGGCGGGCTTCTTCAGGGCTCATACCCAGTGCGGCGAACATCTTTTCCTGCAGCTCGCGCTGGAAGATACGTATAGAGCCGCCGCCTACTTCTGTTCCATTCAGCACTATATCGTATGCATTTGCTTTGATCTGTCCATATTTGGAAGTGTCGTCCATCAGCGCCAGCTGGTCAGGCTTGGGCGATGTGAAGGGATGGTGGCGGGCCACCCAGCGGTTTTCCTCTTCTGCATACTCAAACAGCGGGAAGTCTATCACCCATAACGGTTTAAACTCGTTTTTGTTGCGGAATCCGAGGCGCTCGCCCATTTCCAGGCGCAGCTCACTCATGGCCTTGCGGGTACGTTCTTCACGGCCAGCCAGCACCAGGATGAGGTCTCCCGGTTGCGCCTGTGCTTTTTCCGCCCAGGCTTTCAGCTTGGATTCGTCAAAGAATTTATCCACAGAACTTTTCAGGGTGCCGTCAGTGTTATATCTCAGGTAGATCAAACCACTCATGCCTATCTGGGGGCGTTTAACCCAATCAGTGAGCTCGTCCAGCTGTTTGCGGGTGTATTCGCTCTGGCCTTTGGCGTTGATAGCCACTACCAGCTCCGCTTCGTCGAACACTTTAAAGCCCTGGCCTTTAACAAGATCGGTAAAGTTTACCAGTTTCATTTCGAAACGGATATCCGGTTTATCGTTGCCATAGAATTCCATGGCGTCGTCCCAGGTCATGCGCGGGAAAGGCTCGTTGAAGGTGATGCCCTTGATATCCTGGAAAACGTGTTTTACCATGTCTTCAAAGGTGTTCAGGATATCTTCCTGTTCAACGAAGCTCATTTCGCAGTCTATCTGGGTGAATTCAGGCTGGCGATCGGCACGGAGGTCTTCATCGCGGAAACATTTCACGACCTGGTAGTAGCGGTCGTAACCACTTACCATCAGCAGCTGTTTGAATGTTTGCGGAGATTGCGGCAGCGCGTAGAACTCGTTGGGGTTCATACGGCTGGGCACTACGAAATCGCGTGCACCTTCGGGGGTAGATTTGATCAGGAAGGGGGTTTCAATATCCATGAATCCCCTGTTGTCCAGGAAGTTACGAACAGACCTGTTCACGCGGTAGCGCAGCTCCAGGTTCTTTTTCACTTCGTTGCGGCGCAGATCGAGGTAGCGGTATTTCATCCGCAGCTCATCACCGCCGTCGGTATCGTCCTGGATGGTAAAGGGCGGTGTTTTAGCCGCGTTAAGTATTTTATAGTCACTCACGGTGATCTCTATATCACCGGTAGGGATATTACTGTTTTTACTGGTACGCTCGGTTACGGTACCGGTTACCTGCAATACAAATTCGCGGCCCAGGGGAGTTGCATCCAGCTTGCTATTGAGGGATTCGCCAAACAACAGCTGGGTGATGCCATAACGGTCGCGCAGATCAACGAAGGTGATGCTGCCAAATTTCCTTACTGTCTGTACCCAGCCAGCCAGGGTAATCTGCTGACCAGCGTGCTCAATCCTAAGCTCTCCACATGTATGCGTTCTGTACATAGCTACTTATTATTATGGGGGGCAAATATACATTTTAAGGCCTGCATTTGCACCTGTTCATCTATTAAAATATCGTTTAATATCAGTTTCTTGCAGCAGGGGCTCGCCCTGTAAGAGGTGACGGGTAAGCATCTCCGCCATATAGGGGGCCAGGGAGCAGCCTTTGGTGCCCAGCCCGTTAAACATGCCCAAAGCCGGATGTTCCGGGTGCAGGCCCATGATGGGACGGCGGTCTTTCCCGGAGGGGCGTACGCCTGCCTGTTGCTCCAGCACGGTATAGGGCACTTTCAGCAATTGCTGCAGCCCCTCTTCCAGGTAGGCTCTTTTTTCGGGGGTTGGCAGCTCATCGGGATAGTCCCAGGCAAAGGTGGAGCCTACCCAAAAGATCTCTTTTTCCTGCGGTACCAGGGTAATACTGCGTTTGATGATGTTTTCGGTGATCAGTCCGGGGATATGTACTTTCAGCACTTCTCCTTTATTGAGCAGGTAAGGAATATGGGGACCGAACCAGGGGTTGGCTACCGTTTGTGCCCCTTCGCAGAAAATAAGGGCGCGGGCGCTGATCTCTTTGTATTGCACTCCCGTGGAACTGATCTGCAAAAGGTCTGTGTTCAGGCGTTCTTCGCGGAGCAGCTGTTTTTGCTGTAAATATGCCCGCCAGGCCGGGAGGAGGTTCTGCAGCAGTACTGTGGCGCCTTTTACAATAGCGGCGCCGTAAGGTTGGTGCAGCCAGGCATCCCAGAGAGCGGCGTCGGCTGAACGGGTATACTGCAGGGCGGCCCCGGAGCTGGTTTTGGCATTAAAGGCGGCCTGCAGCTGTTCAGAAGGGAGCACCATCCAGATATCTCTTTCACGGAAAACGGGCACGTTTAAGAGCTTTTCCAGCTGCTGGTAGGTGTTTCTTGCAAAAGGATAGATCTCATCGTACATCCAGCCCATTTCAAAGCGGCGGCCGGATACCGGGTTAATTACCCCGGCGGCAATACGGGAAGCGCTGTTGGCCTTGTATTCATCTATTACGAGCACACGTTGACCGGCCTGCAGCAGGGTATAGCTGAGGAGGGTACCGGCAATGCCCTGGCCTGTAATGATGTAGTCGAATTGCATGGCGCAAAGATGAGAGGAATAGGTGATACTATTTTAATAAAAGGGGCTTCATCCTCCGTCATTGCGCACCACAGGGAGGCGTTTCACCCGGGCCGTCATTGCGAGGAGCTGCATGGGTAGCGCGTGGGGCGACGAAGCAATCTCTTAACACAATCTTCGCGGAGATCATGCTATGAGATTGTGTTAAGAGATTGCTTCGTCGCGGCCAACCCGCCAGGCCCTGGGCTCCTCGCAATGACGGAGGATGAAGACCCTGATATCCGCCCTTTACTTTACCACATTCACATTGATCCCTTCACTGTGCGCACTGAACTCAGGCGCATACATGCATTGCGCGGTGCTGATGCCATTGGAGAATTTACCTTCGTGCGTTACGAACAGCGTGTATTCAAACACATGCGTGCCTTTTGGAAGATAACTAAAGAAGAAATCTGTAGACGCATCCTTTGTGCTTTCGTAATAGCTCAGCCCATTCTGCCATTTGTTGGCGCTGATCACATTCAGCGGTTCAAAGCAGGCGGCGCGCATATCGCGGAGGTGGATGTATTCCATATCCCTGTCTGCACGCAGTACCACACGCACTTTTACGCGATCGCCTATTTTCAGCTGATTACCTTCTGTGATGGCGTTCAATACAGGGCCTTTTTCGTTAATGGTTTGGATGAACAGTTGCTTCTCTATTGACAACGGCGTTTGAGCGGCGCTTATTTTGTCCAGCTGTTCAAAGTACTGCCAGTATATGGCGCCCCAGGCAGGTTGGCCCTGGCTGTGCTGCAGTGACACCTGGATATTGCCCATGGCGGGCTTTACGGCTTTAGCATCAATGCGTTTTTTGAAATAGCCCGTACCTGCTTCGGTTTGCTGATTAGCAGTGCTGATGGTTTCAGCGCCCAGCTGTATGCTTACCTGCGGGTTGGCGGCGAGCCAGTTATTGCCGCTGAGCAGCATGGCGTAACAGGCATCCGCAGTAGCTTTGGTAGTATGCCAGTTATTAGTTTGCTTGTTCTTGAGCAGCCAGGTTTTCATATCATCCACTGCGGCAGTGTCTTTAGCCACCACATCAAACGCTTCTATCAGGATAGACTGGGTTTCTATGGGCGCCTGGTGCCACCAGTATCCCCATTGCTCTTTCCAGTACATGCCCATTTCTTCGCTGCGGATGGCATATTCTTTCAATGATCTCAGTATAGCGGCAGGCGTAACCTTGTCATTATTTTTGTACAGTGCAATGGCAGACATGGCCTGTACATAGCGATTCTGCTGCAGCCAGTATGCTTTGGCCTGCGAGAGGTAGTAATCATACGCGGGCTGTATGTTCTTTGCCACCGGCCTTTCTTTAAAGAAGCTGCGCATGTACAGGTAATGCACCTGGATGCCGCTGATCTGCTGCTTCTTCATATCTGCCTTTGATTTCAACAGGGCATGATAGTCCTGATCCAGGCGGAGATCGAGATAATTCAGCGCTTTGTTCATCATCTGCTGCAGATCATTCTGCTGCTCTTGCGTAAGGGCTTTCAGCTGTTGCAGGCGGCCCATACCAGCTACAATGTATTGCGTGATGAAGCGGTCTTCCCACATGCCATTGAACCAGGGAAAAGCACCTGAAGGCAGCTGCATTTGTTTCAGCTGATCCAGCGCGTGAGAGAGCTCTCCGCTCATACGATGCAGATCGAACAAGAGCGCGATACGCTTCTTCTGCTCTGCTTCATTCTTTGCTTCCAGTACCCAGGGCGTTTGCTGTAAGAGCACTGCTTTCAGCTCTTCATTCTTTTGCAGGTTGCTTTGCAGGGCAGCGGTATCTGTTTTTGACCATTTATCGAAGATGGTTTTTATTTCAGGCAGCGCATTTACCATGTGCGAAGCCAGTGCGTTCGCGTAGTAGCGGTTAAACACCTGCTCTGCACACTGATGCGGATACTCCATGAGATAAGGCAATGCCTGTACCGCGTACCAGGCGGGATTACCGGTAAACTCTACGGTTAACGCGTGCTGACGCAGGGTTTCGGAAGTATCGCTATGCAGGAGTTTATTGAAGCTGAACTTGCGGGTGCCATCACCACGTAATGCCAGGGGGAGTGTTTCTGTTACCAGCATACTGTTGGTGAGCACTGGCAAAGCGTTCTCTTCTCCATCGCTGAAAGCGCCAGACTGTGCTACCACACGGTATAACAGCGCGCTGTTAAAGCTGTAAGGGATCTGGATGGGGAAGGTAACCAGCGTGCTTTGTCCCTTCTGTACAGTGAAATGCTGTGCAGGGAAGAGGTTCTGGAACCAGCCATCTACCGGCTGCATGGTGGTAGCATCCAGCAGTTCCAGGCGGGCCTGGCCTATAAGCATGCTATCTGCCAGGTTACTGATCTTGGCGCTGAACTGCATGTTATCGCCTTCACGCATGAAGCGTGGGGCGTTGGGTTGCACCATTAAAGGTTTCTGCGTTACAATACTGGTTTCAGTATAGCCCATGGCCATCTCTTTAGTGTGTGCCAGGCCCAGGAAACGCCAGCGTGTAAGGGCTTCGGGCACAGTGAATTCAAAAGAGATATTGCCGTCTTTATCTGTATGCAGATCGGGGAAGAAGAAAGCGGTTTCGTTAAAGTTCTTACGCGGAGTAACAGTTGGCGGCGCTTCCTGCTCGGGCGTTGGTGTTTTTGTTCCATACCCCACAACAACTGTCTCTTCCAACTTAGCGTTCGCATCCATCGCAGCGGCTGCGGGTGCGGGCGCCATTGCCATCACCTCTCTGCCTTCACCAGCCCTGGCTGCCTCGGGCATACTCGCCACTCCCCGGATTCTGATGTCTTTTTTGTAAGATACGTTTCCTTCCAGCCAGTCAAACCAGTTCAGCATATCATAGGTAATTGTGCTGTCTTTTGCGGGCGGCTGTGGCGGATAACGGTTGAAAGATTGCCTGCTGGTAAAATTATCTGCCTGTTCCCATTGCGGACCAGCGCCAAAGCTGGGGTAAATGGGCGGCAGTGACCAATCCTGTTTCCTGAATGCATCCAGGGAAGCATCGTACATAGCACCTAAAAATTCTGCTGCTACCTGGTCTTTCTTAGCGCCTTTGATCTGTACCTGCCATTTCTCTGTTGCACCTGGCAGCAGTTTATCACGATGGGAAGCGATCTTTACATCCAGCTCTTTATCGCTCCAGGGCACCTTAATGGTTTCTGCCCATTCGAATACGCGGTTATCTCTCACAGCTGTGTATTTCAGGTGCAGTCCTCCCCTGTCCTTTTCTGTTAAAGTAAGGGCAAAAGGCTGCTGACGATCGGAGAGCTGTATGAAATTATCTTCCGGTTTTTCATCCCAGCGTTCCAGTGTTCTCAATACATAAAGATTCTTTATGGTAGTACCCAGTACCGGTTCAATTTTTTGACCAGGCAGATAAGCGCTATCCTCGAATTGTACATTGAAGTAAGTTGGGAAGGGAAGCGATTTTTCATTTTCCGCTATGCGGTTGAACACTTTCTTCTGGACTACTGCGTTACCCAGGCGGTCTTTAGTGCTTACTACCAGCTCATACCAACCTGGCGCATCGGCTTTCTTTGTCCAGTTAACCGCACCATTCTCAGTAGTGGTGAACTTTGTTTCACTGCTTGCTTCACCTCGCTGCCATTGTGCCGGCTGGTCTTCCTGTTTGTATACATCCAGCGGGAAGTAGCTGTGATATTCCTTTTCAGAAAGCACGAATTGGTCGGGCGCTTTCCAGTAACGGGGGCGAATCAGCCTGCCGGGGTGTTGCAGGGGGATCAGCTGCACCTTTACTTCGGCCGGTTCAAATGTACCGTTGAGATTAGCGGTAGTGATCTTCAGCTTATCCAGCGTTTTGGCAGTCACCTGGTCGGGCAGGTCTACCTTTACTTCCAGCAGCTGGTAGGCCGCGGCTACTTTTTCCTGACCACTGCGTGTTTCGCCATTCAGATCTGTTACGTCTGCATAAACGCGGTAGGTGAAGATAGGCTTCAGTTCAGGTTTTACCGTCCTGTCTGGCAGTGCGGCAAAGCGAATGGTGAAGCTGCCGTCTGCAGCAGTTGCTAATTCACCATGTGTTATTTCGCGGCCTGCAACAGAAGGAGCCGGTCTGAAGCCGAACATCCAGAAGTAGGGATAACGCGCTTCACGTACTACACGGTATTTTACTTTAGCGCCGTCAATATTGTTACCAGCATAGGCAAGGGCTTTACCATGCATAGTAACTGTATCGCCTACACTGTAGCTGCCTTTTACGGTATCGAATTCCACATAGAATTTGGGACGTTTGTATTCTTCTACAGAGAAATCAGTCATGCCCGGCGCCTGTTTGTCAACCAGCGTGAATGAGCCATTGAGGCGGCCTTCGGGCAGCTTGAAACGTCCGTTGTAAGAGCCGTAATCATTGGTAGTGACTGTTACGGCATCTATTTGTTCGCCGTTAGCATCCATCAACTGCACGGTAGTTTTATAATTGGGCAATGCAGCACTTTCCCGGCTTTCTTTATTTTTTTTAATGACGATGCCTTTGAAATAAACGGTTTGTCCGGGGCGGTAGATGGCGCGATCGGTGAACAGGAAACTCTGGGGGAGTTCCGATTCTTTTTCTTCTATTTCATTATTCCGGTAAAGGTATTTGAAGTTATCAGGGAAGAGCGTGTCTTTACCCAGCACCCATTCCAGCCTTACATTGCGGTATTGGTTATTGATCGCTTTTTCTGCACTTAACCTGCCGTTATTATCTGAAGTAGCAGAGCTGACCAGCTGCTGACCTGTTTCCATTCCTGTACGGTTACTTCTCAGGGTTTCCCATATGCGCAGCTGTACATTTTGTAAAGGCTGCCCGGTTTCACGGTGCAGTACGATGTAATCATTCACGCGATTGATGTAGCTGATCTGTGATACGTGAATGAACTGTACCGCCAGCATGCTGCTCTTTAAAGACATATGCGGCGTATTGGATGCCACTATCATGTATTGACCCAGGGGCAACGCATCGGCTTTTATTTCTGCACTGTGCTCGCGGTAATCGCCGGGAGCGGGCAATGTTTGTTCCCACTGTTTCAATGCCTGCCTGTAAATGATCAATCTCCAGTATTTCTCCGTCGTATCACGATAATCCTGCTGGGCTTTGCGCAGCTCCTGGCGGAAAGCTTCATCTATACGCACAATGCGCAGGTAGATCTTGTCCAGGTTGCGATAGCTTACCAGTGTGCGGAAGGGTTTATCGGGCAGGTTCACCAGCTCTGTCTGCAGCTCGATGGAGCTGGCTGCTATACCCTGCAAGAGCTGACGGCAATTGATGGCGCCATAGCTGTCCGGTGCACGTTCTATTGCTTTTTTGCAAAGGGCCACGGCCTGCGCTGCATAGCCGCTGGCTGCCGTATCCTTCTGCTGATCCAGCTGATAGTAGTGCTGGGCCAGTTGGTACATCACCTGCGTTACTTCCGGCTGTTGTGCGTATGCCTGCTGCATTTGCTCCAGCGCTTTTGCATACAGCTCATCTTTATTTTCCATTACAGCCACCTGGTATACGTACCGGATGCGCTCCAGGTCTGCATCCAGCAGCGGCGCCTGCGCTCCTTTTGCATGAAAGCGCAGCAGGTCCTGTAACAGCAGCAGGGCTTTATATTGCAAAGAGCTGGAGTCTGCCGTTTTAAAAGGATGCGCGGCAAAGGCGGCGGCAGGTGCAAAGGCCTGTGGATCGTCCAGCTCAAAGAGATTGGCGGGCTGGGACAAGCTGCTTTCTCCCGACTTGAAATAATCCAGGGCACGATGTGCCAGCAGATCATATAAGGTGGGACGCAGCGCGCGTGCGTTGCCTTTCTCGATAATATCATCATAGGGGGCCAGGGACGTTTGCTGCAGGGTAGCAACATCTTCCAGCGAAGCGCTGTAAGCGGCGGTTATTTCCCGGTGCAGGCGGTCTATTGCCCAGGTATTGAGATCGGTGGTGGTATCTCCTTCCAGTGTGGTGCGATTGTATAAGCGGTAACGGTTACGCTGCAGGTATTGCAGCAGCAGCTCTCCCTTCATACTCTGTTGTATGGCGCGGAGGGCGCCGCGGGTGGACCGGATCTCCTTATCCATCTCCGAGAGGCTGCCTGCCCGTCCGTTTTCGGAGGTCTGCTCGGTGTATTTCATCCGGAAGATCAGCGCTTTCAGTTGCTGGCTTTCCTGCTTATCCTTGCGGGCCTGGCGGTATATAGCGTCTACAGCTTCCATCGCTGAGCGGGGAAGCCCTTTTGCGTCCAGGTCACTAACCTTTTTCCATTCGTTTGCATAGTTGTATTGGGCCATAACAGATGTATAAGAAACCGTGAATACCAGGGCTAATAAAACAGTTAACAAGCGCATATAAGTGGTGTATTTTCCGGAAATATACCCAATAATATTTTTTTTCATTCATGCCATTAGATTAAATTTACTTATGTAGAATGCGTCTTTACCTCCAGATACCCCCTTTTAATTGAGTATGCACAACTTGTCTCAACCCCTGGAAGGGCCCTCAAAATCTGACAGCGGCAGGCATTTACGACCGGTTATCGTTACTGCCGACAAGCTTTTTCATGCCAGCGTTATTACTACACTACCTGATCTGCAGGAAAGCTGTTTCCTGGTTCCTTCGCTGCGGCAAATGCCTGAAATGCGGGAACTGTTTGGAGACGAGCTCTTATTATTTGTTGATATCGATGCTTATGGCATTGCTTCGCTGGCAAGGTTTATCAAGCGGCATGCGCCTCCACCGGAGATTACGGTGATCGGGCTTTCTGACTGCAGTGAGCTGAACCTGGTGATCAAATACCTGAAATCGGGCATCCAGGGCTATTTCCTGAAGCAGGAGATGAACACGGAGCTGATCATGCAGAGCATTACGACCTTGCTCAGCAAGGGATTTCCTTTATCCCCCGGTATTACCCTTCAGATCATACAAACGCTGATAGGCCGGCAGGATAGTTACCTGGCAGAGCTTAGCAGCCGGGAACAACAGATCCTGAACCGGCTGGTGAACGGCAGCAGCTATAAGCTGGTGGCCGATGAACTGAACATTTCGCTGGAAACGGTGCGTTACCATATCAAGCGGATGTACAAGAAGCTGGATGTAAATTCCAAGGGAGAGATCATTGCGAAGATGCTCAGGAGCCGTAAGAGCACGCCTCCTTTTATGGGCTAGCCGCCATAAAAAAGCCCCCCGGACAGTCCGGAGGGCATTATATACCAATTCACTATAATACGGTTATTTTACCAGCTCTTTCTTCAGCACTTCCGCCATTGTTTTACCGATATTGGCGGGGCTTTCCACTACGTGAACGCCGCACTCGGTCATGATCTTCATTTTAGCAGCAGCGGTATCGTCTGCACCGCCGATGATAGCACCAGCGTGGCCCATACGGCGGCCGGGAGGAGCGGTTTGACCGGCGATAAAGCCAACTACGGGCTTGGTGCCGTTCTCTTTGATCCAGTAAGCAGCTTCTGCTTCCATGCTGCCACCGATCTCGCCGATCATGATGATGCCGTCTGTTTCAGGATCGTTCATCAGCAGTTCTACGGCTTCTTTGGTGGGGGTGCCGATGATGGGGTCACCACCGATACCGATCGCGGTAGAGATACCCAGGCCAGCTTTCACCACCTGGTCTGCCGCTTCGTAAGTCAGGGTACCGGATTTAGACACGATTCCGATACGGCCTTTTTTGAATATGAAACCGGGCATGATACCCACTTTAGCTTCTTCTGCGGTGATCACGCCGGGGCAGTTAGGCCCGATCAGGCGGCTATTCCTTCCCTGGAGGTAGCTTTTTGCTCTCACCATGTCCTGAACGGGAATACCTTCCGTGATACAAACTATCAGCGCAATGCCGGCCTCGGTGGCTTCCATAATAGCATCTGCGGCAAACGCAGGGGGTACAAATATGATAGATACATCGGCGCCGGTAGCCTTTACCGCGTCGCTTACCGTATTAAAAACCGGGCGATCCAGGTGGGTGGAGCCTCCTTTACCGGGGGTTACCCCTCCTACTACCTGTGTACCGTACTCTATCATCTGCGTAGCATGGAAAGTACCTTCTGTACCGGTAAATCCCTGCACTATGACCTTGCTATGCTTATTAAGTAAAACACTCATTGCGCTTGGTTTATTAGTTAAACTGTTATTTGTGTAATGGTTTTGATGGGCAAAAATATAACTACAAATGCCAAATACCAAACCCTGACTTAGTCGTTCCGGCCGTTCTTTTTAAGCCGGTCCCGCCAGTTTTTGTCCCGGAACATCTCTATCTGGCGCATTTCCTTGGCATCCCGGAGGAAGTCTGAGGCAAAAATAAAGTCGTTCAGCTTCTCGTCTTTGGCAAAAATGATCTCTTCATTGCTGCCCTCCCACTGTTTAAGGCCTTCAAACATGTAGATGATATGGTCACCGCTTTCCATTACGGTGTTCATGTCGTGGGTATTAATCACGGTGGTGATATTGTATTCTAAGGTGAGCTCTTTGATCAGTTTGTCGATGAGCAGGGAGGTTTGCGGGTCGAGGCCGGAGTTGGGCTCATCACAGAACAGGTACTTGGGATTCAATACGATAGCCCTGGCGATACCCACTCTTTTCTTCATCCCTCCACTGATCTCTGCCGGGAATTTACGGGCGGCTTCTGTCAGGTTCACGCGGTCCAGGCATTCCATGACCCTTTTTTTCTTTTCCTTGTAGCTGCCTACCCCGAACATGTCGAGGGGGAACATCACGTTCTGCTCTACGGTCATACTGTCAAACAGTGCGGAGCCCTGGAAGAGCATGCCTATTTCCTGGCGGATGGTTTTCTTTTCATGGTCGTCCATGGAGGTAAAGTCGTGTTCATTGTACAGCACCTGGCCGCTATCCACGTCTATCAGCCCTACAATGCACTTCATCATCACGGTTTTACCGCTACCGCTGGAACCAATGATGAGGTTCACCTTACCGGCTTCCATACTAGCGGATACGCCTTTTAACACCTGTTTGTCGCCAAATCCTTTTTTAATGTCTTTTAACTCGATCATAAGTTTGATATAGTCCGGCGGAACCGCTTAGAGTAATATTGCCGACAAGGCATAGTCCATGAATAATATGAGGACACAGCTTACTACCACGGCAGTGGTGCTGGCCTTGCCTATTTCCAGTGCGCCGCCCTGTACGTTATAGCCGTAATAAGCGGATACGCTGGATATGATGAATGCGAAAGTATATGATTTGCTGAGGGCAAAGAATATGTTATACACTTTCAGCTCCTGGCGCAGGCCCTGCATGAATTCATCGTTAGAAATAATCCCTGCTGCCGTTCCTGCCAGTTTACCCCCATAGATACCCAGGAAACCAGAGATGACCACCAGGCAGGGGATTGTGAGTAAAGCGCCCAGGATCTTTGGCATCACCAGGTAGCCTTTTGTGTTGATACCCATGATCTCCAGCGCATCTATCTGCTCGGAGATCCGCATATTACCCAGTTCTGAAGCTATCTTGGAGCCAACCACACCTGCCAGTACAATAGAGGTGAGGGTAGGTGCAAATTCGAGTATAATGGTGTCCCTTACTATCTGGGCGATGGTTGCCTTGGGAATAATAGGGCTAACCAGCTGATAGGATGTTTGCAGGGTGGTAACACCTCCCATGAACAACGAGATGATAAATACGATACCCAGTGAGCCAAAGCCGATATCCACACTCTGCTGCATGAACTGCTTCCAGTACATCCTGGGGTTCTCCGGCCTGGAGAACATGCCTTTCAGCATCAGCAAATAGGTACCAAAATGGTGAAAGAATCTAAATTCCATGATGGTCAAAGATAGTAAATATAGTTGTCAGTTATCAGTTGTTAGTTGTCAGTGATTAATGCGAAGATAAGCTACGGGATTAACTGACAACTGATAACTGTTAACTGATAACTTTTATTTAAGACTTTTCACCAGTAAACGTTTCAGGCTTCTTTCGATGATCTCGCCCATGGTTCGGCATTTGGCAAACACGGGGTCTTCGTAGTACTGGGCCAGTTCCTCGCCCAGCTGCCGTATTTTTTCGGGGAAGGATACGTAATCTGTCATGATCACGTCGCGGAGGTCTTTGATGCGGTGGCGCTGCACCTTGATACGGCGGGCTATCAGGGCCCTTTCTTCCTGCTGGTATTGCTTTACTACTTCGGCATTGAGATGCTTCATGGCCAGCTCTACAAACACGCGGTTCTCTTTGAAATACTGCGGCATATAGAGCGTACGCTTTCCTTCGTAGAACTGCTGGTCAAAGTCGATGGCGCGTATACGGAACTGCACATCGTCAAAATCCGGGGTGATATCGAACACGAAGTTGTAAGAGCGCATATCACCCAGCAGGCGTACAAAGCAGCGTTCATTGAACTTTACAAACTCTTTGGCTATACGTTTTGGGTTGAAGCCGGGCCTGTGCATCCAGTGCAGGATGAACTGATCGCCGGGCACACCGGCAATATGCTCTTCCACCAGGGTGTTGCCGTCTACCAGGAAGTTCATCCAGTAGGGCGAGAGAATATGTTCCAGCTCCAGGCCGTAGATACGGGAGGCGTCTGCAATCTTAATGTAAAAATAATCGTAGACCTCGTTGTAGTTGTTGACGATCTTGATGCGGAAGGGGTGTGAATTACCGAAAGTACAGTAATCGATACGCTCAATGTGCAGATGCTCTTCTGCTGTCTGGTCGCCACCTGCCTTGAGGAAGGAGTAGATCCGTTTCAGGCCTGCATGCAGCTGGCCGATCATGCTTTGCGGGTAGAGCACAGTCTCCCATAGCGTATCTTTTCCATCTGCATCGTATACGGGAAAGCCGCCTTCGAAATAGCGCAGCTCCTCATAAGATACCGGAAGATTCAATTCCCGCTCATACAGCTTCAGGTATTTTCTGAAGGCCGGATTGAGCGGGAAGAATATTTTTTTTCGGGAGATACTTTGCATAACTGATATACGAATAGGCAGATATGCAAATGTGCAATTATTTTTTCTTTTTCTTTCCGTCAGTGCTTACCTCATCACGGCAGCATTTGTGCTGCGCGTCTACCACAGCAATATTCACCATGTTTACGATCTGACGTACGGTACTGCCCAGCTGTAAGATGTGCACCGGTTTCTTCATACCCAGCAGGATGGGGCCGATGGCGTCGAAGCCAGCCACTTCCTGCAGCAGGTTATAGGCGATATTACCTGCGCTGAGGTTCGGGAAGATGAGGGTGTTCACTTCTTCGCCTACCAGTTCGGAAAAAGGATAACTGTCTTTCAGTATTTCCTGGTTAAAGGCCATAGCTGCCTGGATCTCGCCGTCCACGATGAGGGTAGGATCCATTTTCTTCACCAGCTCGCGGGCTTTGCTGACCAGCTGGGCCTCGGGCGTAGGGCTGGAGCCGAAATTGGAATAAGATACCATGGCTATACGCGGCACAATGTTGAACAACCTTACTTCCTTGGCCACCATCATGGTGATCTCCGCCAGCTCTTCTGCAGTAGGGTTGAAGTTCACCGTTGTATCTGCCAGGAACAGCGGCCCGCGCTTGGTGTTAATGATATACATACCGGCTACCCTTTTGGCGCCTTCTTCCATTCCTATCACATGCAGGGCCGGACGTATGGTATCCGGATATTTACGGGTAAGACCGGAGATCAGGGCGTCTGCCTCACCGGTTTCCACCATCATACAGCCAAAATAGTTACGCTCGCGCATGATCTTTCCGGCCTCATACTTATTGAAGCCTTTACGCTGGCGTTTCCGGAAGAACAGGTCACCGAAGTAATGCCGTTTTTCCTGCATCTCATCGCTCTTGGGATCGATGATCACGGTGTCTTCCAGCTCGATGCCATTCTCGTCTGCCAGGCGGCGTATACGGGTTTCATTACCCAGCAGGATGGGATAAGCGATACCTTCTTCCCGTACCACCTGGGAGGCTTTCAGCACTTTCAGGCTGTCTGCTTCCGCAAATACCACTTTACGCGGATCTTTACGGGCTTTGGTACCGATCACACGGAACAGCTGGTTATCCAGGCCCAGACGGTGGTTCAGCTCATCGCGGTAGGCGTCCCAGTCGGTAATAGCTCTTTGCGCCACACCGCTTTCCATGGCGGCCTTTGCCACAGCAGGGGCCACTTCGGATAAGAGGCGGGGATCCAAAGGCTTGGGAATGATATAATTCGGGCTGAAATAAAGGTTCTTTTCGTTATAGGCCAGGTTCACGATGTCGGGCACAGATTCCTTGGCCAGATCGGCCAGCGCATGTACGGCAGCCAGCTTCATGGCTTCATTGATCTGGGTAGCCCTTACGTCCAGCGCGCCGCGGAAGATGTAGGGAAATCCCAGTACGTTGTTTACCTGGTTAGGATGGTCTGAACGGCCGGTAGCGAAGATGATATCCGGGCGGGCCTGGATAGCCACCTCGTAAGCGATCTCCGGGTCAGGATTGGCCATGGCAAAAACGATGGGGTTCTTGGCCATGCTCTTTACCATGTCGGCTGTTACCACATTGCCTACGGAGAGGCCGATGAATATGTCGGCGCCTTTCATGGCCGCTGCCAGTTCAGTCACCTTGGAAGTGGTGGCAAACTGCATGTGCATCTCGGTAAGGTCTGTACGCTCTTTGGTGATCACCCCATTCTTGTCAAACATGATGAAGTTCTCCGGTTTAGCGCCCAGGGCCACGTAGAGCTTTACACAGGCCATAGCCGCGGCACCCGCGCCATTCACCACAAACTTTACTTTTTCAATTTTCTTCTTCACCAGCTCGAGCGCGTTCAGCAGGGCGGCGCCGGATATGATGGCGGTACCGTGCTGATCATCGTGCATGATGGGTATTTTCAGCTCTTTTTTCAGGCGTTCTTCAATGGCAAAGCACTCCGGACTTTTGATATCCTCCAGGTTAATGCCGCCAAAAGTAGGTTCCAGGGCTTTTACCACCTTTACAAACTCGTCTACGTCTCTGCAATTCAGCTCAATATCAAATACATCAATGTCTGCAAAGATCTTGAACAATACCCCTTTTCCTTCCATTACGGGCTTACTGGCCTCAGGGCCGATATCGCCCAGGCCCAGCACGGCGGTACCGTTGCTGATAACAGCCACCAGGTTGCTCTTGGCAGTATACTTGTAAACATTCTCTACATCTCTGTGAATTTCCTTGCAAGGTTCGGCCACTCCGGGAGAGTAGGCCAGTGACAGATCCCACTGTGTTTTGGTGTTTTTCGTAGGTATGACTTCGATCTTCCCCGGCCTTCCCAGCGCGTGGTAGTCCAGTGCATCCTGCTTATTCAATTTTTTCGCCATAGTGTAAATATAAAAGACAATTGGGGGTGCAATATACAAAGTATTGGAGGAACGGGCACTAGCACGAAAGAGGCAGGTATAGTTAGCATACTGTTAAAATTGCTTACATTTACGGCGGTTAAACATTCGCGAATATCATGATACAACGCATTCAGAGCCTTTACCTGCTGCTGGCCGCTGCCGCCGGAACAGCCACCTGGTTCCTCAACCTGTGGAAGGCCAAACTAAGCAATAATACAGAAAGCTATTTCAATGCCCAGTCCAGCTACCTGGTATTTGTTGTATACATGATCATTGTTTTACTGGCCCTGATCTGTATTTTCCTCTACAAGAACCGCAAGCTTCAGTTCAGGCTTACTGTTGTCAATATACTCCTGTCTATCGGCGCTATTGCATTACAGTATTTTAAAGTGCAGGACCATGCCAACACCCTGGTGGCTTCCGGTGTAAGCATTGTATCCGCTACCTACCTGCCGGGCGCCTTTTTACCGGTGCTGATCCTGATCTTCCTTTACCTGGCCGCAAGAGGTATTTACAAGGATGAGAAGCTGATCAAGTCACTGGACAGGTTAAGATAAATTACTGCAATCTTCTTTCAGGTGAGCCCAACTATCTTCATACAGACAGATTTTATGAAGTACCACCAAGAAAACCCTACCGTAAAATCAACCCTATTAGCTCACCTCAAACCTGACTTTTCTTATGAAAAGAATGTTACTCCTATGTCTTTTACTCAGCATGCTCCACGTGCTTAAAAGCCAGGTGCCTGTCACTACCTACAAGGCCCCACAGGTACGCGCCAACGGCTTTTTTAATGTATCCACGCCCCTAAAGGAGCTGGTGCTGCCCGCCATTAACCTGGCAGCTATCCAGGCAGCAGATAAACGGGAAGGAAGCGATGGAAGAAATAAATCAGTAGAAGAGATCATCATACACTAAGCCAAAAGCAAGTATGGCCGGGGATTCCCGGCCATACAATTTTATCAGAGGAATTTTCCTGTATAACTTTCCTTTACCTTTTTCAATCCTGTGGGCACACCTGCATACAGCAATTCACCGCCACCGGCGCCGCCTTCAGGCCCCAGGTCTATCACCCAGTCTGCACTACGGATCACATCAAGATTATGTTCAATCACCAGTACAGAGTGGCCCTGATCTATCAGCGCATTGAAAGAAGCCAGTAATTTCTTTATATCATGAAAATGCAGGCCAGTGGTAGGCTCATCGAAGATGAAGAGGATATGGCCCTGTGCACGGCCCTTGCCAAGGAAGGAAGCCAGCTTTACACGCTGTGCTTCACCACCGCTCAGGGTATCACTGCTCTGGCCCAGCTTTACGTAGCCAAGGCCTACATCGCTTAAGGGGCGGATCTTGTTGCAGACATCCTTTTCATCCCTGAAGAATTCCAGCGCTTCGTCTACACCCATTTCCAGCACATCAAAGATGTTCTTGCCTTTGTAGGCTACCTCCAGCACTTCGTCCTTAAAGCGTTTACCACCGCAGCTTTCGCAGGTAAGATGCACATCTGCAAGGAACTGCATTTCAACGATCACTTCTCCTTCACCTTTACAGGCGTCGCAACGGCCGCCGTCTACGTTAAAAGAAAAATGTTTTGGCAGGAAGCCACGCATCTTGCTCAGCGGCTGTTTGGCAAACAGGTCGCGGATCTCGTCATATGCTTTGATATAAGTAACCGGGTTGGAACGGGATGATTTACCGATAGGGTTCTGGTCTACCATTTCCACCTGGGTGATGTCATCGAGTGCGCCTTTCAGGGCACGGTGCTGTCCTACCCTTTCTGCAAACTCGCCTTTCAGCTTCATCAGCGCAGGATAGAGGATCTGCTTTACCAGCGTGGTTTTACCGGAACCACTCACACCGCTTACTACTGTAAGTACCTGCAGCGGAAAATCTACCGTGATGTTCTTCAGGTTGTGCTGACGGGCGCCTTCCACGGTAACAGCTTTTTTCCATTTACGCACATGGGTAGGCGGCTCTATGGTCATCTGGCCGCTGAGATATCTGCCGGTAAGACTTTTACCATCTTTCAGGATCTCTTCATAGTTACCCGCGAAGATCACTTCACCACCGAGGTGACTGGCCAGTGGGCCCATGTCTATAATGTAGTCTGCTTCCTGCATCACCTGCTCGTCGTGTTCTACGATCACTACGGTGTTGCCCAGGTTACGCAGCTCTTTGAGCACGTTGATCAGGCGGTGCGTATCACGGGCATGCAGGCCGATGCTCGGCTCATCCAGTATGTAGAGAGAATTGGTCAGGTTACTGCCCAGTGAGCGGGTCAGCTGGATACGCTGGCTCTCACCACCACTGAGGGTATTGGCCACGCGGTTCATGGTGAGGTAGCCCAGACCCACATCCAGCAGGGTTTTGATACGGTGGTGCACCTCGATGAGGATCCGTTTAGCCACCTGCTGGTCAAACTCGCTGAGCTGCAGATCATCAAACCATTGCTTCAGATCTGTAACCGGCATATCTACCAGGTCTGCGATGTTCTTGCCGCCGATCCTGATGTAGAGCGCTTCCTTGCGCAGCCTTCCACCATTGCATTCCGGGCATACGGTACGGCCGCGGTAGCGCGCCTGTAATACGCGGTACTGCACCTTGTACAGGTTCTGCTCTACCATCTTGAAGAACTCATTGATGCCGTAGAACTGGTCGTCGCCTGTCCACAGCAGCTTGTATTGTTCATCCGAGAGATCCGCTATCGGCTTGTGCACCGGGAAGTTGATCTTACGGGAGGCCTTGATCAGCTGTTCTTTGTATTCTCCCATTTTCTCGCCGCGCCAGGGAGCGATGGCATTCTCGTATACACTCAGACGTTTATCCGGTATCACCAGGTCGGGATCAATGCCCAGTACCTGGCCAAAACCTTCGCACACCGGGCATGCACCGTAAGGATTGTTGAAGGAGAAGAGGTTGGGCACCGGCTCTTCAAACTGCAATCCATCGAGCTCAAAGCGGCTGGAGAAGTGCTGCTGACGGCTGCCGTCCACTTCCACCAGGCAATCGCCTTCGCTTTCATAGAAGGCCGTTTGCACACTATCTGCAATACGGTGTTTATCATCTTCCTCAAACTCCTTTACCACCACACGGTCAATCAGCACATAGGCATCTCCGGGCAGTGCTGGTTTCTTTTGTTCCAGCAGCTCTTCGATACGCAGCAGCTGATTGCCTTCCTTCGCAGTAAAATACAAGCGGGAGAAGCCCTTTTGCATCAGGATGTTGAGCTCTTCTTTTATATCGCGTTTAGCGTGACGGCGGAATGGTACGAGGATCTGCACTTTGGCGCCCATGGGCAGGCGGGTGATAAAGTCCACCACATCGCTCACCTCATGTTTCTTTACCAGCTGACCGGAGACGGGGGAATAGGTTTTGCCTATCCTGGCAAAGAGCAGGCGCAGGTAATCATATACCTCTGTCATAGACCCCACGGTAGAACGGGGCGTGCGCGTGATCACCTTCTGTTCTATGGCAATAGCCGGGCAGATACCTTTGATATAATCTACGTCGGGTTTATTCATACGCATCAGGAACTGGCGGGCATAGGCGCTGAGGCTTTCTGCATAACGGCGCTGTCCTTCGGCATAGAGGGTATCCATTGTTAGTGAAGACTTGCCGGAGCCCGAGACCCCGGTTACCACCACCAGCTTGCTGCGGGGGATGGTTGCGCTTACGTTCTTGAGATTGTGTACCCTTGCACCCTTTATAAAGATATGATCCTGTGTGCTAACTGACTGATCATCAATTATTGTTTCCGATTTCTTTGTTTTTGTAGCCATGGTTATTGCATCTTCGAAAACCTATAGACCCTGATCCATGGCGTGTATGCTGCGGAGCATGTACAGAATAACGGATCAGGGGCTATGGACTGATAAAAGTACGCCTTTAAATCCAAAAATCAGCTTTCCGGCACGGGGCAAGCCTTCGCGGCTGACACTTAAAGTCCATAAATAGTAAGCACCCCTAATATCTTAGTAAAAAAATATACCTATTGATACTGTTGAAGTTATCTGTAAAAACGACTGATTCCCTCCCCCAGCCGGGGTTTTCCGTGTCAATTTTAGGTTAGGCAATGTTGTTTATTTAAACTATTCTCCTATATTTGCAACAGACGTAAACTATACCTTGGAATTGGCGCTGTTATTGGACAATATCGAACTATAACCAAAAAAACTTCTAATTATAGCATAAACTCTACTTAACCAACGCAACCTACAGACTGTTAAGTCCGTATTATTTACTAACCCGACTATTAGTAGATGTTTATGCAGATAACGTATAAATTAAGCGACGAGCAACTGATCACCCTCTTCAAAAAGGGTCACACTTCAGCATTGGAGGAGCTTGTACACCGGCATAAGGACAAACTGTTCACTTCCATCGTATTACTCGTAAAGGATCCCTTCCTGGCAGAAGATATTTTTCAGGATACATTCATAAAGATCATTGATACTATCCGCGCCGAACGGTATACGGAAAAGGGAAAGTTTCTGCCCTGGGCTATGCGCATAGCTCATAATCTTTGCGTAGATCATTTCCGGAAGATCAAGCGAACGCCTGTAATCAAGACCGGCGATGATAAAGATATCTTTAACATGCTGGGATTCAGCGATTGTTGCGCTGAAGACAAGATGATCACACGGCAGAGCCATGACCGGGTTCGCAAAATGCTGGACATGCTGCCGGAAGAGCAGCGGGAAGTGATTATCCTCCGGCATTATGCTGAACTAAGTTTCAAAGAAATTGCAGACCTCACGCAAGTGAGTATCAATACCGCATTAGGCCGTATGAGATATGGCTTAATCAATCTCCGGAAGATGATGACGGAGAAGCAGATTTGTTTGTGATCCCTTTTTTGCTTGCCATCAACGGGCGGCCGGATGTACCGACCGCTCGTTTTTTTTATGCTAAAAGCTTCTTTCTACCACAATGGCAGCACCCTGTCCTACTCCCACACACATAGTCGCCAATCCGTAACGGATATTCTGACGCCTCATTTCATGCAGGAGGGTGGTGGTGATACGCGCGCCGCTGCAACCCAGGGGATGGCCAATGGCAATAGAGCCGCCGTTCACATTTATCTTTTCAGGATCCAGCTCCAGGTCGCGGATACAGGCGAGGGACTGGGAGGCAAAAGCTTCGTTCAGCTCTATCAGCCCGAGGTCGCCGGTATGCAGGCCTGCCCGTTGCAGGGCTTTCTGCGAGGAGGGTACCGGGCCGATGCCCATGATGGAAGGATCCACCCCGGCTACCGCCATGGCTTTTACCTGCGCTAAAGGCTTCAGGCCGAAGCGTTTCAATGCATTTTCAGATACGATCATTACCATGGAAGCACCGTCATTGATGCCGGAGGAGTTACCGGCCGTTACGCTGCCGTCTTTCTGGAAAGCCGGCTTGAGGCCAGCCAGTTTCTCGAGGGAGGTTTCGCGGGGCGGCTCGTCCTTGGAGAACACCACCTGCTCTTCCTTGTTGGGAGTGATCTGTACGGGAATGATCTCGTGCTGCCATTTACCTGCTTCCAGGGCGGCCCGGTATTTCAACTGGCTTTGCAGGGCGAAAGCGTCCTGGTCTTTCCGGCTTACCTTCCACTGGCGGGCCACGTTCTCTGCGGTTTCGCCCATGGAATAAGGGTGGTACATGGCGGCCAGCTTCTTGTTGGTAAAGCGCCAGCCGATAGTGCTATCGTATATTTCGGTCTTGCGTGCAAAGGGACCTTCCGACTTGGGCATTACAAAGGGCGCCCGGGTCATGCTTTCTACGCCGCCGGCCAGGTAAACGTCGCCTTCGCCACACATAATGGCCCGGGCAGCATCCATAATAGCCTGCATACCGCTGGCGCAGAGGCGGTTCACGGTATTACCGGCCACCGTAACGGGCAGCCCCGCCAGGAGAACGGCCATACGGGCCACGTCGCGGTTATCTTCACCGGCCTGGTTGGTAGCTCCGGCAATCACATCTTCAATGGCAAGAGGGTCGAGGCCCGGGTTACGGTCTACCAGGGAACGGATCATCAAAGCCAGCATATCATCCGGCCGGATAGTGCTGAGCGCCCCGCCATAGCGGCCGATGGGCGTGCGCACTGCGTCAACTATATAAGCAGCTTGCATTTTTCAAAATTGAGGTGTAAATGTAGGGAAACTTAAGTGACTGCCAAGTGCCTGCCGCCAACTGCCAATTTTTCCTTACCTTTGCGTTTGCTTTCCGACTGCCGTAAGGCAGCCATTTGCTCATATAAGGACGATGATTGATCAAACACAGCACGTTCCATCTGGCTTTTTCGAGAACAAAACGGCGTAGGAGGCTTACCAGGGCAACAAGGGCTTAGCTCCTTACCTGCCTGTAAACAATTTGTGAACGACGTAAAGACAAACAATTTCTCAGATGAAATCTGATAAGCAAAACATCCGGCATTTAAGTCTGCCGGCCCTGCAGGAGTATTTTAAGACCATTGGAGAGAAACCCTTCCGCGCCAAGCAGGTGCATGAATGGCTGTGGCAGAAGCATGCTGGCAGCTTTGAAGCGATGACCAACCTGTCTAAACAGCTGCGCGCCTCACTGGAAGAACATTTTACCCTGCCCGCCCTGAAGGTGGACCATACCCAGCATAGTAATGACGGCACTATCAAAAACCGCTTCCGCCTGCATGACGGCCACCTGGTAGAAGGCGTGCTGATCCCGACGGAGAACAGGCAAACCGCCTGCGTATCTTCCCAGGTGGGCTGCAGCCTGAGCTGCAAGTTCTGTGCTACCGGGTATATGGACCGCAAACGCAACCTGGACTTTGACGAGATCTATGATGAAGTGGCGCTGCTGAACCAACAGTCCCTCGAAGCCTCCGGCAAGAAACTCACCAACATCGTATACATGGGTATGGGTGAGCCCCTGCTCAACTATAAGAATGTGCTGCAGTCTATTGAACGCATTACCGCAGAAGACGGACTGGCGATGTCGCCCAAGCGCATTACCGTATCTACCGCAGGTGTGGCCAAGATGATCCGCCAGCTGGGAGACGACAAGGTACGGTTCAACCTGGCCCTGTCTTTACATGCTGCCAACGACAAGAAGCGCAGCGAGATCATGCCCATCAACGATACCAACTCACTGAAAGTGCTGGTAGAGGCCCTGAACTATTTCTACAAGGCCACTCAGAACCAGATCTCTTTTGAGTACATCCTGTTCAAGGACTTTAACGACTCACTCAAGGATGCAGATGAGCTGATCAAGATCTACCGCCAGGTACCTGCAGACCTCATCAACATCATCGAATATAATCCTATCGATAACGCCCGTTTTCAGAAACCCGACGAAGCCGTTGCAGAGCAGTTCATGGCCTACCTGGCCAAGAACCGGGTGAACGCCCGCCTGAGACGCAGCCGCGGTAAAGACATTGACGCCGCCTGCGGACAACTGGCCAATAAAGGATAAGACCATAACATGTTCAACAAAAGGAAAGATCGTGGTAATCATGAGCTTTCGATAAAAAACATTCAAATACAAACGGATGAAGAAACAAAAACCCGCTGCAAGCAAAGGGTTCTCCCCTTTCAAGGAAAGCAAGGGCAGTAGTTTTAAACTCAATGACAAAGGAGACCGTAAACGGGAAGACGGCGAAAAGCCTGCCCGGCCTGTTCGTAACAGTCAGCGGGATGGTGAAAATAAAGGTCCCCGGAAGCGCGACGACGACAACAGCAGCTTCCACGGCGACTTCAGCGACCGGAAAGATAAGCGCCCGGCCCGTGAAACACCCAGCGGGTTTAACCGGCAGAAGTTCTTTGACCGTACCAACGAACGCTTTGCCGACAAACAAGCCCGGAAAACCGAGCGTAAACAATTCAAACAAGAGCAGGAAAGCCCCGCCGCCAAGCCGGACCGGAAGCCTAAGCACAATGGCCCCGTTGCTGAAGGCGAAGGCATGCCGCTGAATAAATACATTGCCCATTGCGGCCTTTGCTCCCGCCGTAAAGCCGTAGACCTGATCAAGGAAGGTAAGGTGACCGTGAACGGCAAACCCGTGCTGGAACCCGCCTTTAAAGTGACCAGCAAAGACGCCGTGAAGGTGGCCAACAAGGCCGTTTCCCTGCAGAAAAACCTGGTGTATATCCTGCTGAATAAACCGAAAGGCTACATTACCACCACCGACGATCCGGAAGGACGGCAAACAGTGATGGAGCTGATCGGCGACGCCACCAGCGAAAGAGTATTCCCCGTTGGACGCCTGGACCGCAACACTTCCGGACTGCTGCTGCTGACCAATGACGGAGAGCTGGCGCAGAAACTGGCCCATCCCAGGCACAACATCAAGAAGATATACCACGTAAGCCTGGACAAAGCGCTTACCAAAGCAGATTTTGAACAGATCCTGGCCGGCGTTACCCTGGAAGATGGCGTAGCACTGGTAGATGCCCTGGGTTATGTGGACAGCAAAGACAAAACCCAGATCGGTATAGAGATCCACAGCGGCAAGAACCGTATTGTACGCCGGATCTTTGAGCACCTGGGCTATAACGTGGATAAGCTGGACCGCGTAATGTACGCCGGGCTTACCAAGAAGAACGTTAACAGGGGTAAATGGCGCCTGTTGAGTGAAAAAGAGGTTATTTTATTGAAACACTTTAAATAACAGCCGTTGGCTTTTAGCTGTTAGCTCCTGGCATTGGACCTGCTCTGATAGCTAAAGGCTAACAGCTAAAAGCTGAAAGCTATTTTAGAATATGCGTGTAAACGACTGGCTGATCAAGATAACAGACGACTTTATTGTACTAAACAAACCTGCGGGCCTGCTCACCATACCCGACCGGCATGACGATCAGCTTCCCTCCCTGCAGACCTTACTGAAAAAGGCTTATGGTAACATATTCACTGTTCACCGGCTGGACAGGGATACCAGCGGGGTGATCCTCTTTGCCCGTAATGAGGCGGCTCATCGTTTCTATTCACAGCTTTTTGAGTCGAGGGACATCCGGAAATACTACCTGGGACTGGTAAGCGGTCAGCCGGAACCGCCGCAGGGCAGTATAGATGAGCCTATCATGGAACATCCTGTGCAGAAGGGTAAGATGGTGACCAACCGCAAAGGCCGGCCTGCCCTTACTGACTACGAGGTGCTGGAGACCTTCGGGCTATATAGTCTGGTAAAACTTCAGATCCATACGGGCCGTACCCACCAGATACGGGTACATATGAAACATCTGGGACATCCCATTGCGGTGGACGAGCTGTATGGCAAAGCCGTACCCGTACTGCTTTCTGCCATCAAGAAAAAATATAAACTGGGAAAATTCACAGAGGAGGAGCGTCCCCTCTTAAGCCGCCTGGCCCTGCATGCCTGGCAGCTGCATTTTACAGATCAAAATGGTTTGGTACATGAGCTGGAAGCGCCGCTGCCCAAGGATATACAGGCGGTAGTGAGCCAGCTGCGGAAGAGTAAGGGGCCACAGGTGTGATCCCTGCTTTTTGAAGGCAATAAAAAAACGGGGAAAAATCCCCGTTTCGTAAAAATCAAAAACCAACCATTAAAAAATCTTATATAATAACAAGTTTTATCTTATTTAGTCTAATGTACTGAAAAATCCCAAGAAATCATAAGCCGGCTGTTATCCTTATGAGTAAAATCCGATCACCCACTTGTGCCGGGCCTTGATATCCTTCTTCTTTAGATCTGCCGCAGGTGGAGACTTCACCAACCATTGCATCACTTTCCTGATCCACTTTTGCATAACAAATCTCTTTATTTATTTGTTCGGTTGCGGCGTTGTCCTCAGGTAGGGCTTAATGATCTTATGCCCTTTGGGGAAACGCGCAGGAATATCTTCTGTAGGCACTGCCGGTACTACTATCACGTCTTCTCCCTCCTTCCAGTCGGCCGGGGTAGCAACGCTGTAATTGGCGGTCAGCTGCAGGGAATCTATCACGCGGAGCACTTCAAAGAAGTTCCTTCCTGTAGAAGCAGGATAGGTGATAGTAAGCTTCACCTTCTTATCCGGGCCTATTACGAACAGAGACCTTACGGTGAAGGTTTCTGAGGCATTAGGGTGGATCATACCATAAAGGTTAGCCACTGTCTTGTCTTCATCTGCTATGATCGGGAAGGTTACTTCGCAGTTCTGTGTTTCGTTGATGTCATTGATCCAGCCAAGGTGCTTGTCCAGCGGGTCTACGCTCAGGGCCAGCACTTTAACATTGCGTTTGGCAAATTCGTCCTTCAGGAGGGCGGTTTTGCCCAATTCGGTGGTACACACGGGCGTATAATCTGCCGGGTGTGAAAACAGGACTCCCCAGCCATTTCCGAGGTATTCGTAAAAGTCAATATCTCCCTGGGTAGTCTTCGCCTGGAAATTAGGCGCTATATCTCCTAGTCTTAAGCTCATGGTAGATTGTTTTTACTTTTTTAGTAGTTGGCTTTTGGCAGTTAGCTACAGGAACTGTTTTAAGCTGACAGCTGATTGCCACCAGCTTTTACAAGATCAAATGTAATAATTTCCTATAAATATTATAGACTTTGGGGTTGTTTTTTGAAAAAAATTTCCCTACCCCGGGAGGGGTAGGGAAAGGTGTTAACAAACAGCTGTGGATCAGGGGAATGGCGGGGTTAACTCAACAATGCGGTAAAGGGTAAAAAGGAGCTGCATAGTCGGGTTTTTCAATCGGGGTTATCAGGTTAACTCAATGTTGTTGCTTCCATGCATGATATGCCATGGTATATTTAAGATCGTCTGTGAGGTTGGCTTCCTGGCGGGCGGCGGCATCTTCAAATTCCAGCTCGAGATAACCGAGGTACAGCTCATAGCTTCTACCCAAAAGGGCCAGGCACTGGTCTATCTGCTGCTGCGGTTCCTGCACGGTTTCTACGGCTGGCTTCGGCGCTACTTTGGTAATATAGTAGCACTCCCCTTCCGTATATTCTATCCATTTACCGTGCTGCTGCAGGCGGGGACGGCTGAACTGGAAACTAAGGTTATCGAACACCACGGCTTCTCCGCGGCCTGCCTCCAGGTCTATCACCTCGGGGATATTGCGCATATCCTCCAGGTGCTGCACGATACTCATCTGGATGCCGTCGTTCTGACGGCCGCCGTAGCGGAGCATGTCGTTCAGCACATCGTAGTTGGTAATGAAATCACAACGATGCCAGCCATCCTCCTTCCGGATATTACCCCAGAAGGTCAGGTAATTGGATTCATCCAGTATGATCTGGCTGATGGATATTGCCTCACATTTGGTTGCTGTTGCTGTATTGACCTTGTTCATATCGTCAGTTGTTTATAACAATAGCAAAACTACCGGGGCAAAACGCAGGGAATTTGCGTAGTAACAAAATGATCTACAAATCTGCAGTTCCGCACATTATTACTTATTTTTAAGGCCCTAAAAATTAGTCATGCCAAAGAATAAAGATGCACTTTCCCGTTACCGGTGGATAGATGAGCGGTTGCGTAACAAGCGCCTGCCCAAGCCTACCCTGGAAACGCTGATAGCCTATGTATCAGAGAAAATGGATGCATCTATCTCAACCCGCACTATCCAGAAAGATATCCAGGACATGCGCCAGGACCCGGACCTTAACTACATGGCCCCTATTGTATATGAGCGCAGCACGGGTACCTATCGCTATGAAGACGAATCCTACTCTATTGGTAATTTACCTATTGAAGAGGCCGACCTGCAGGGATTGGAGATCGCCATCGGGATACTGGAGCAGTTCCGGAGCCTGCCTGTTGTGCAGCAGTTTGAAGATGCCATCCTGAAGATAGCCGCCAGCCTTAAAATGAACCGGCAGGCCTTAGAGCATAAAGGGCTCATAAAGTTTGCCCGGGCTACACAGTACAAAGGCGCGGAACATATACCGGAGATTGTAGACGCGATAAAGAACCTGGAAGTACTGCGCATCGCCTACCAGAGCTTTGACCGTAACGAGCCCAAAGAGCACTGGGTAGAGCCTTACCACCTGCGTGAATACCAGCACCGCTTTTACCTCATCGGTAAAAGCCAGAAAGCTAAAGGCGGCACGCTGCTGACCTTTGCACTGGACAGGATCGTGAAATTATGGCCTACCAACAAGCAGTTTGACGAGAAGAATTTTGACGACGCCAGTTATTATCAGCATGCTATCGGCGTAACTGTAACGGAAGGAGAACCGCAGAACGTAGTACTGTCTTTCACCCCGCACCAGGGCAAGTATATTAAATCACAACCGCTGCATGCCACGCAGCAGGTGATCAACGACAACGATAAGGAGTGCCGTATATCCATCAACGTAGTGATCAACCATGAACTGCAAATGCTGTTATTAAGCTATGGTTCCAACGTAAAAGTGCTGGAGCCGCAACTGCTGGTAGATAAAATGACAGCGGAAACAGCTGCGATGAAAGCCCGGTACAAATAGCCGCAGATCATTGTACAGTACGCTCAGGTAAAGAATAGTATGCATAAACGACAACCTTTTTGCGATTTTGGCGTATTTCATATTAGAACCAAAATCCACTGTCATGCGTACCATTCTTTCCTTCCGCCCCAAAACAGTGGCGATCTGTGCAACAATTCTTCTTATTTCGTGGTCATTTAACGGATGTAGAAAACATGATGATCCACGCCCCAAAAAAATGTACACGGTGAGCGCAAAGCTCAACGGCAGCAGTGAAGTCCCCCCGAATGCCAGCAAGGGAGTGGGCGTTTTAAGCGGCACTTATAACAGTGCCAGCAGGCAGCTTTCTTACAGGGTAGTCTGGACACTCCTCACCGGTGGAGCGCAGGCCGCACACTTTCATGGCCCGGCCATGCCTGGTGTGAATGCAGGCGTTCAGGTTCCTCTTATCGGCTTTCCCGCCGGTGGTGATGGAATGGTTTCAGGTAAAGCTACCTTAACGGCAGCGCAGGAAACTGATATGCTGGCAGGCAAATGGTATATTAATATTCATACCGTCAAGTATCCGGGTGGAGAGATCAGAGGACAGGTACAGACCTGGCCCTGGCAGTAACCTGGGGTTATCAATACTGAATACTGCACTACTACTGAAGCTTCAACGCTGAACGCTTTTCGTATTGTACGCAAAGCGTTCAGCGCTGAGGATCTTTTTTATTTTTTCGGCATCTGGAAGAGCGTGTCATCCACCGGGTTATTCACTTCCATTTTAGTGAAGCTGATCTTGGTGCCTCCGGGCTCCTGTGAAACGGAACCTGGATAGGCATAGCCGTTGCTGGTCTTCTTGTAATCCGCAAAAGAAACTGCAAATTCTGCGTCATGTCCCTGTGCCTTCACGTGGCCCTGCATCTTGTCCAGGTAATAGGTTCCTGCGTCGATAAACAGGTAAATTTCTGCACCATCAGGATGTGTTACTTTCAGCTTGTAAGCCTCCACGCCATCAGTTGTTTCTTTGCCTTCCAGGGTTACTTTCTTGCCCTTTGCTTTATAGTCAAACAGCTCTCCGGCCATATCCAGGCGGGGCTGCATGATCTTTACCATGCTGGAATCCATCGGCTTTGGCTCAGGCATACCCATGACAGGCATCTGCATCCAGCCGCCTGTACGGGTAGCCACCTGGATGTTGGTGTTTCCCATCACTTCCAGTTCCATACGTACTGCTTTATCATTCACTACCCATAATTTTACGGGTACCTCCATACCATGCATTTCCATAATACCTTCGGTGTAGGAGGTTTTCATCTCCTTCAGCTTATCTTTGCCGCCCATGGCTGCAATATGTTTATTAACGATCTCGTCTACAGATTGTGCCTGTGCGCTGCATACCGCCAGTGCGGCTATCAGCAGAAGGCTTAAGGCCTTGTTTATCTTCATAAAATCCGTTTTAAGGAATACAAATTACAAGAATTACACCAATTACCGTCCCCGTCAGTTATTTTATATTTATTTACTGGCCTATCTTTATTCAATGAACTCTTTCCAGCTTTCCGGCAACCTGATCGACATTCTGCAACAGGAGATCTATCCTGCCACCGTATATATTGCAGACGGGCGCATCCGTCAGATAGTTCGCGACAACAATAACTATGATCAATACCTGCTGCCCGGCTTTGTAGATGCCCATGTGCATATAGAAAGCTCCATGCTGACACCGGCCGCGTTTGCCAGGCTGGCGGTAGTGCACGGTACAGTAGCCACCGTATCAGACCCGCATGAGATTGCCAATGTGCTGGGTGTGGAAGGAGTAAACTATATGATTGAGAACGGGCTGCAAACTCCTTTTAAATGCTGCTTTGGCGCGCCTTCCTGTGTACCGGCCACCACCTTTGAAACAGCGGGCGCCACTGTGAGCGTTGAAGATGTGGAAAAGCTGCTGCAACATCCCGAGATCAAATACCTCTCTGAGATGATGAACTTCCCCGGTGTACTGCACCAGGACACGGAAGTAATGGCGAAGATAGCAGCCGCCCACAAGGCGGGCAAACCGGTAGACGGGCATGCACCCGGGCTGCGCGGCGCCGCAGCGCAGCAGTATATCGCCGCTGGTATCAGCACAGACCATGAATGTTTCACGCTGGAAGAAGCACAGGAAAAACTACAGTACGGCATGCAGATACTGATACGGGAAGGCAGCGCCGCCAGGAACTTTGATGCGCTGATCCCCCTGATGCATGATCATGCTGAAAAGATGATGTTCTGCAGTGACGATAAACATCCCGACAGCCTGGTGGAAGGTCATATCAATGTACTGGTAAAAAGAGCGCTGGCTTACGGCATAGATCTTTTTAAAGTATTACGCGCCGCATGTGTGAACCCTGTGCTGCATTACAAGCTGGGCACGGGACTATTGCGGGAAGGCGATCCGGCAGACCTGATCATTATCGACAATCCAGAGGATTTTAATATTAAAGCTACTTACATCAATGGCATACAGGTAGCTGATGAAGGAAAAACGCTGATAGCGCCTGTAACAGCCGCCATTATCAATAATTTCCATTGCCGCCTGCAGGAGGTAGCTGATTTCCGTATACCTGTTGCTGCTAGCGGCGACGATGCCGTTCCTGTGAATGTGATTGAAGCGCTGGACGGACAACTGATCACCAACCGCATACCCCTCACGCTAGCCATTACCGATGGCGCGCTTCACAGCGATACCACTCAGGATGTATTAAAGCTGGCCGTGGTGAACCGCTATCACCCTGCTCCCGCGGCGCTGGGCTTTATCCGCAGCTTCGGTTTTAAAAGCGGCGCTATCGCTTCTTCCGTAGCACATGACAGCCATAACATCATTGCTGTGGGCGTAGACGATGAAAGCATCTGCGCGGCGGTGAATGCCGTGATTCGGGAACAGGGCGGCATCAGCGTAGCCAAAGGCAAAGAAGTACAGGTGCTGCCTTTACCGGTGGCGGGCCTGATGAGCCACCTGGATGGTTATGTAGTGGCAGAACAATACAGTGCGCTGGACAAAGCCGCCAAAGCACTGGGCAGCCAGCTGGGCGCTCCTTTTATGACCCTCTCCTTTATGGCCCTGCTGGTGATCCCGCATCTGAAGCTCAGCGACAAAGGACTCTTTGACGGAGATACTTTCCAATTCACCAGCCTTGCCGGTTAATTTTCCGGCAAACACTGTAACAAAAACCTTACGGCAGATACTAATGCTGAAAAGAAGGCCCTGCATTTGAACACGAAGGAAAAAGCATTTCTGGAACTGATTGAGGCCCATAAAGGGATCATTCATAAGATTTCCAAAATGTATATGGACACTGCAGAAGATCAGCAAGATCTTTTCCAGGAGATCATATACCAACTATGGAAATCATATGACTCATTTCAGCAACAGAGCAAATTCTCTACCTGGATGTACCGGGTGGCCTTAAACACGGCAGTGGTGTTCTTTAAAAAAGAAACAAGAAAGATCAACGGATCAGCAGCTATACCGGAGAACATGGCAATGGAAGAAAGTTCCTTCGCTGTCAGGGAACTACAGCTGGCACACTTTTATAAAGCCGTTCAAAAACTGGAACGGATCGAGAAAGCATTGATATTTTACCATCTTGAAAACTACTCCCATAAAGAGATCGGGGAAAACCTCGGCATCAGCGAAGTGAACGCAAGGGTTAAGCTTAGCAGAGCGAAAACCAAATTGAAAGAACTTATTAAACTACAGGGTTATGAATTTTGATGAACTGCAATCCGCCTGGCACAGCGATAAGGGGAATGATGTTGTGGTACCCGACAGTGTAACAAAACTGCGATCTGTAGCCACACCGGTAGAACGTATCAGGAAAAATATGCGGATAGAATTTGTGGTGATGTTATGCCTGATCATCAGCATTCCTTTGCTACGGGTAGCGTATAAAGACCAGTTAGCACCCATGCCTTTTTATGCCATGTATGTAGCCCTGATCATCCTGACCATCTTTTACTATGTCAAATTCTACCTCTTCTATAAACGCCTGGATGTTTCCTCACTCAACTCAAAGGACAGCCTGTATGAAGTATACTATGATATAAAGCTCAACATCGAGATGTACCGGTCTTTCAACTACTCTGTTATACCGCTGCTGCTGCTTTACCAGGTAATGGTGATCATGAGCCTTCCACCGGTAAAGGCTGCCGCATTTGCAAGCAGGCAGGCCTATTTCATCGCCGTATTTTCGATCGTATTCCTCTTTGCAGTGGTGTTGGCCATATCGTTTGTAGAGCTATGGATTAAATTCTTCTACGGCAATTACCTTGCCCAGGTGCGTAAAGTGCTGGATGAGTTGAAAGAAGAGTAGCCGCTTTTTAAGATTGCCACAATGCCCCGCCAACACTATCCTTTTGTGCACCTGTAACAGAAGATAATACATTCGGCTCCTGCCGCCAGCGCAATGCGCCTATCAATACCATGATCAGCGCTTCCTTGTATTTAACGGTCTGCTCATCCGGCACCACCACCTTCACATTCAGGGGCCGTAGCTGTGCCTCCAGCTGCTGTATCATAAAACCGTTGAACGCCCCGCCACCGGTGATCAACATCTGTTGTTCCTCCTGCGGCGCCTGTCCCTGCTGTAATTTTTCTACTGTTTTGGCTACCTGTACGGCTATATGATTCGTATATGTATTCAACCTGCCCTGTACAGACAAACGTGAACGCTGCACCAGCGGCAACACAGTGCCCGTACCAAATTCATTGGCCAGCGATTTAGGCCAGGGCATTTCATAATAGGGCAATGCATTCAATGCTTCCAGTAATGCTTTATCAGTAAGGCCGCCGGCTGCCAGTGCTCCGTTCTCATCGTATTCACGGCCCAGTTCTGCGGCCAGGGCATTCAGCACGCGGTTGGCAGGGCAAATATCAAAAGCGATAAAGTTATCTCCCTGGCGGGCGGATATATTGGCAATGCCGCCCAGGTTCAAATAATAGGCGTAACCGGGCAGCAGCAACTGCTCTCCTACCGGTACAATGGGCGCTCCCTGTCCGCCCAGGGCCACATCCATGGCACGCAGGTCGCTGATCACCGGCAGGCCCGTAACAGCGGCAATAGCGGCGCCTTCTCCCAGCTGGGCCGTCATTTTTTCTGCAGGTACGTGAAAAGTAGTATGCCCGTGGGATGCGATGAAATGTACCTGGTGATCCAGCTGGTGCCTGGCTATGAACTCATTCACTTTTTGCCCGGTATAATGGCCATAACGGCTGTGCAGCAGCAGGTATTCCATGGCCGGTAGTGTAGTGGCGCCGGATAATTGCGCTACCCATTCCGGTTCGTAGGCCAGGCATTCCGCCACCCTGATCTCGTATTCCCATTTACCCCTTACCTCAGTCAGCTGCACGAAGGCAATATCTAACCCGTCCAGTGAACTGCCTGACATGATCCCTATTACGTTATATACCATGCTGAAAAATTTCAGCAAATATAATATGGAATTTCACCCGGCGGCTGCATCCTGTTGTCAGATCAAAACAATTCGTTATGCGCAGATATCTTTTCCTGTTGTTATTGGCCTGCTTCAGCGCCCTGGTGGCCCCTGCACAGCAGCAGCGTATTATTAAAGGAACCGTACAGGATGCCGCCAGCCATAGCCCCCTGCCAGGCGTGACCGTTTCGATAAAAGGCACGAAGCAGGGAGTGGCGACCGACGAGAAGGGCGCGTTCAGCATTACTGCACCAGCCGGACAGGTAACCCTTCAAGCCTCCTTTCTTGGCTATCAGCCACAGGTGATCGTGGTAAAGGCCAATGATAAAGAGGCACATTTCAAACTGGTGCAGTCAACAACGGTATTGTCAGAAACGGTCGTGGTGGGAATGGGCGTACAGAGCAAGCGCGCCCTGACAGGCAGTTATTCCATTGTGTCGAGCCCCAGCCAAGGCTATGTCCGCAATTACAATACGGAGGATTACAGTCCTATTAATGAAAATGAGTTTCATACTTCCAAAGATCAGCCGCTCAGCACCTTCTCCATTGATGTAGACCGTGCAGCCTACAGCAATGTGCGCCGTTTTCTTAACAGCGGACAGCTGCCCCCGGCCGATGCGGTACGTGTGGAAGAAATGATCAATTATTTCGACTATCAATATAAAGCGCCCACGGGGCCTGACCCGGTAGCTATTTATACCGATATGGCCGTTTGCCCCTGGGACAAGGAGCATCAGCTGGTGCGCATCGCACTGAAAGGCAAGACCATTAAAACAGAAGATCTCCCGGCTTCCAACCTGACCTTCCTGATAGATGTTTCCGGCTCCATGGAAGATCCCAATAAACTGCCCCTGGTGAAGCATGCGCTGAAAACGCTGGTGCAGCAATTAAGACCGGTTGATAAAGTAGCTATCGTTGTCTACGCAGGGGCCGCGGGACTGGTGCTGCCAGCCACTTCAGGCAGTGAGAAAACCGCTATCCTGGACGCGCTGGACAAGCTGGAAGCAGGCGGTTCTACCGCCGGGGGCGAAGGTATTCTACTGGCTTATAAAACGGCCGCTTCCAATTTTATCCGTGAGGGTAATAACCGTGTCATACTGGCTACAGACGGTGACTTTAACGTAGGCGCCTCCAGCGATGGAGAACTACAGCGCATCATAGAACAGGAAAGAGAAAAAGGCATCTCCCTTTCCGTACTGGGTTTCGGAATGGGCAACTACAAGGATAACAAGCTGGAACTGCTGGCCGATAAAGGCAATGGCAACTATGCCTATATCGATAATTTTGAAGAGGCCCGCCGTACGTTTGTAACTGAATTTGGCGGCACCCTGTTCACCATTGCCAAGGATGTGAAACTGCAGATCGAGTTCAATCCTAAATATGTACAGGCCTACCGCCTGGTAGGATATGAGAACAGACTGCTGCAGAACGAGGATTTTAATAATGATAAGAAAGATGCAGGCGATATGGGCGCCGGCCATACTGTAACCGCCCTGTACGAGATCGTTCCCTCCGGAGCGAAATCCAATTCCGCCAACTGGGTAGATCCCCTGAAATATCAGCAGCGGGAAATGGTTAGTAACAACAGCCAGGAAGTGCTGACGGTGAAGCTGCGTTATAAGCAGCCTGCAGACAGCCGTAGCAAGCTGCTGAGCCAGGTGCTGAGCTACCGGGTGCAGGATATTGCCCAGGCACCGGCAGATTTTAGAATGTGTGCTGCTGTAGCGGCTTTCGGACAGCTGCTGCGGAATTCCGCCCATAAAGGACAGGCCAGTTATGACCAGGTATTGGCCCTGGCTACCAATGCCAGGGGAGACGATCCAGAAGGCTACCGCTCGGAATTTATCCAGCTGGTGAAAAAGGCCGCTTTGTTAAAACAATAATCCCCATACTTATACGACAATCATCCCCCGGGGGCCGGCCAAAAACCGGCCCTCCGTTATATGGGGGTATGTGGAAGGTATGTGGAGGGTATATGGAACATGGAAAAAGGTAGGGGAAACGAAGGTTTTTTGGTATTTTGCCGCCCAAACGGCTAGTAATGATAATCAATCTTAGTGATACTAACTCATTGGTAGGTGAATGGTTAAGTGAGATCAGGAGTATGGAAATACAGACAGACCGCATGCGTTTCAGAAGAAATATGGAACGCCTGGGCGAGGTAGCTGCCTTTGAGATCAGTAAAACGCTGGAGTACGAGGAAAAAGAGGTGCAAACCCCGCTGGGTATTGCCACCTGCCGGGTACTGAAACAACAACCGGTGCTGGCCACCATCCTCCGGGCAGGTTTAGCCCTGCACCAGGGCCTGCTGCACTATTATGACAAAGCCGATCATGCTTTTATATCCGCCTACCGGAAACACAACCGGGACGGCTCCTTTGATATCAGCCTGGAATATGTTTCCAGTCCGTCTATTGAAGACCAGGTGGTGATCCTCTCCGATCCCATGCTGGCCACAGGCGCTTCCCTGGTGAAAACCATCGAGCACCTGACAGACCTGGGCAAACCTAAGCACATCCATTTGGTGGTAGCTATTGCCTGCACTATCGGTATAGAGTACGTACAACGCCATGCCAGCACCAACATCAGCATCTGGGCGGGGGATATTGACGACGAGCTGACCGCCAAAGGTTACATTGTTCCGGGTCTGGGAGACGCCGGAGACCTGGCCTTCGGTAACAAGCTACAGAGTTGATACCTTACATATTATATGAATTTAATTTGAAATATTAACCACTTTTCGTACCTTACACTGGTAAAAGTGACTGTAATCCTATCCTATACCATAACGTATTAACCTTTATGAAAAAGGCATTACTTATTTTAACCATTATTCTCTATTTAATACCTGCCAGCCAGGCACAGGATCCGCATTTCTCGCAGTTCTTTGCCTCTCCGCTGACGCTTAACCCTGCCTTTACAGGCCTGTTCTCAGGTGATTACCGCATTGCCGGTAACTATCGCTCCCAATGGAGAAGCATCGCCACTCCTTATATTACCGGTACCTTATCTGCCGATTTCAGTATATTGAAAAACGTTATATCCTATACGGATATATGGGGGGTAGGTATCATGGCGCTGTATGATAAAACAGGTGGTGGCGCATTGGTTTCCAACTATGTAGCTATCAGCACCTCTTATCATAAAGGCCTGGACCCGGAAGGTAACCATACCCTGGCTATCGGCCTGCAGGGTGCATGGATGCAGAAAAGAGTGGACCAGAGCAAACTGATCTTCGAAAGCCAGATTGATAACAACGGTTATAACCCGGGACTGCCCAGCAGCGAAACCCTTACCAATCCCAAGATCTCCTATTTTGATCCGAACATTGGTATCCTGTATAACGGCCTGGTTGGCGAAGCTTCCAACATTTACCTGGGCGCTTCCTACTATCACGTTACGCAGCCTACAGAAACTTTCATGAGCCAGAACAACAACCGGCTTAGTTACCGCTATACCATCCATGGTGGCGGCTCTTTCCCGGTACATGGCATTAACCGCATACACACCAGCGCCCTGTACATGAAACAGAGCACTGCTTCTGAAACCTCTTTCGGCGCTGCTTACGGCTTTAACCTGAGCGGCGTGCCGGATGATAATCCTACCATGTTCTACCTGGGTAGCTGGTACCGTTTAAAAGACGCCATCAACCCATACGTAGGCCTGGAGATCGGCGGTTTCAACGTAGGCCTTACCTACGATCTGAACGTATCGAGCCTGAAACCGGCTTCTAACTATCGCGGCGGTATGGAAATATCTGTGATCTATATTCACCGCTCCAGCGAAAGCAGCAAGTACAAAACATTGTGCCCGAAGTTCTAAAGGATCTGCGGGTTTAATACATAAAAAGTCTGAGGGCCTGACATGTTGATGAACATGTCAGGCCCTCAAACTTTCTACGCTGTTCTAAATTTTATTTTTAGTTCGGCCGATTTTTAGTTACTTACCATTTTATTCTGTCATCATACTAAAATCAGCGGACCTGTGTTTTCGTTCAGAGAAGTGCTAGCAGCCATTCAATCCTACGGTAAGGCACACCAGTTCATCAGCCAGCACAGGCTGTGGAAGTGGATACTGGTGCCTGGTATTATTTACTGTCTTTTATTCATTGCTGGTATTTATTTCGTGTGGAGCTATTCAGGCGAATTCGTGGAATATCTCTTCGGGCTGCTGCCGCTGCGCACCTGGATACAGGACCTGGAAAGCAGCTGGGTCAGCTTTGTGTTTATCCTGCTGGCTTTTTCTATACGCATCATCCTGCTCTTACTTTATTTCTCCTACTTCAAATATCTTTTCCTGATACTGGGCTCACCCCTCTTTGCCTACCTGTCTGAAAAAACAGAGGCTATCCTGCAACGCCGGGATTTTCCCTTCAGCTGGGGCCAGCTGTTGAAAGATATTGCACGGGGCGTTCGCCTTTCATTGCGCAATATGCTGTACCAGACGGTTTGCCTGCTGCTGCTGTTCATACTCTCCTTCATCCCCATACTAGGCTGGCTAACGCCACTGGCCGGCTTCCTGATAGAATGTTATTTCTATGGCTTCTCCATGATGGACTACAGTTGTGAACGGCATCGCATGAACGTACGGCAGAGCATCGCCTTCATCAAAGAGCACAGAGGCATGGCCCTGGGCAACGGTATGGTATATTACCTGATGATGTTTGTACCGGTTGCAGGCTGGATACTGGCCCCTTCTTATGCCGTAATAGCCGCCACCATTCATTTACAAGATAAACGACTGCTGTAATGGGCGCTCCCGGCAAAGTGTACCTGATACCGACGGTGTTGAGCCCCGACGCATTACAGACCATCCCGGCCTATATTACTGCCACCGTACAACCACTCAGGATCTTCTTCGTAGAGAACGAACGCACCGCACGGCGCTACCTGAAAGCGCTTGACAGGAACATTAATATAGATGAGCTGCAGCTGCACCTCATGCATGAGAACCATCCCCCTGACACCGCGCTGGCTAAAAAATTACTGCTGGAAGGACATCACATCGGCATCATGAGCGAGGCCGGATGCCCTGCCATTGCAGATCCCGGGCACCTGGTAGTACAGGTGGCGCACCGCATCAATGCAGCTGTTATACCATTGGTGGGGCCTAATTCCATCCTGCTCTCGCTGATGGCCTCCGGTATGAACGGACAGAACTTTCAATTTGTAGGATATCTTCCGGTAAAACCACCGGAACGTGTAAAAACCTTGAAGGAGCTGGAAGCTGTTTCTCAAAAGAAAGGACAGACACAAATATTCATTGAAGCGCCTTACCGTAATAACCAGCTGCTGAAAGACATACTGGCTAACTGTAAAGACCATACACAACTGTGCATTGCGGCAGATATTACCGGACCGGAAGAGTACATCCGCACCAGGACCATTAAAGAATGGAAAACCGCTATACCGGAACTGCATAAACGGCCGGCCATCTTCCTGCTGTATGCAGACCGTTAATTCAGCGGCTCGTTTCTTACCGCTACAATACTATCTACTATAAATTTGCTGAAACCGCGCCAGGGAACAGCGCCGAGGTATTCTTTATAATGCAGCTCCACTACCTTACCGCTGCAAGTCATCAGCTTTTGCGCCACCTGCTCGCTCACCACGGAAAATTCAAATTCATTGGACTGAAGGGAGCCAGGCTGTTTAGAGCGGTAGCCTGACTGGATCAACCTTCCTTCATAGGTTTTAAAGACATATCCCTTCTGCACAAAATAATTCAGCTCACCAGCCTTTACACCACGTCCGAACACGAAGTAGTATTTGTAGGAAAAGTATCCCAGCAAGAGGAGGAAGACAATCCCCACGATCATGAGTAGAAATCTGCGCATAGAAAAGTTTGAGGTTTGAAGTTTGAAGTTTGAGGTTAGTTAAAGGTTTGAAGTTCAGATTAGTTGTTTTGGCCAAGGCCATAAGCCCTGAACATCCAACTTCCAACGAACTTCAAACCTCAAACCTCAAACTTCAAACTCTTTATAATCCGTGTTCATCTATCAGGTAAAGCAACGCCGCCATGCTGAATGCGCCCAGCTCCAGCTCTCTTTTATTCACTGCTTCAAACACATCTGACTGAGCATGGTGTATGTCAAAATAACGCTGGGAGTCAGGAGAAAGTTCACCTATGGGTATGCCCAGGTGCTCGTTGAGGGGGCCAACATCCGTACCGCCGCCTTCTTCATCAAAATCATACAGGCCATAAGGCAGCAGCAGCTTAGCCCAGCTTTTTACCTTGGCGCGCTGCTCAGGAGATGCAGTGAAGGAAAAGCCGCGGGGCGTAAAACCACCGGCATCGCTTTCCAGTGCGAAGATGTGCTTTTCGCCTGCAGCCTTGGCGGCGTCAGCATATTTCTGACCGCCTCTTGTGCCGTTCTCCTCGTTGGCAAACAGCACTACACGCAAGGTGTGTTTGGGCCGGATGCCGAGCGCTTTGAACGCGCGGAGCACTTCTATGGATTGTACGCAACCGGTACCATCATCATGTGCACCTTCATTCACATCCCAGGAATCCAGGTGGCCGCCTACAGTGATTACCTGCCCGGGCTCTTCACTGCCTTTCAGCTCACCGATCACGTTGTGGCCGATGGTATCAGGCAGGAAATGACAGGTGGTGCGGAAGTAGATCTTCATATCCTTATCATCGCTGATACGGTTGCTCAGCTTATCAGCATCTTCCAGTCCGATAGCCACTGCAGGTATCTTTGGGAAAGAGTCATTATACCGCATAGCCCCGGTGTGCGGGAAATTGTTGGCGGCATGCGACATGGAACGAACGATCACTGCCAGTGCGCCATACTTGGCAGCCCTGCTGGCCCCCGCTGCGCGGTACATGAAAGCATCGCCATAGGCATGAAAAGTTTTAATGAAAGTAGCATTGAAATGGTAATTGTAGAAGACGATCTTCCCTTTTACCTGGTCTTTCTTAGCCTCCAGGTCGGCAAAAGAAGCTACCTCTATTACAGGAGCGGTAATGCCTTCCGGGCCGCTCCCAATAGAATTACCCAGGGCCAGCACCTGCAGCGGTGGTACAAAATCCCGGCGTTTGGAGATGATACGAACTTCTTCCTTATCACCCCTTACCCAGTGAGGCACCATGCACTCCTGCAGGTAAACGGTATCTGCACCGGCAGCTTTCAGGGCCTTAAAGCCCCATTGCTCTGCCTTCGGCATTTGCGGAGAGCCAGCCAGTCGGCCTCCAATCTCTTTGGTCAGCACTTTCAGGTTAGCATAGGCGGTGCTGTGCGTCAACACATCATCGGCTAACTTACGTAAGGTGGCAGAATCTTCATGCTGTTGTGCATGAGCTATAGATACGGAACAGGCTAATGTAACCGGTAAAAGAAAGCGTAGCATAAAGCAGGCAAATTTTAGCGCCTAAAACTAATCAATAAACCCTGTTATTACAAATTTGTGACGGATGAGGATGTGACGGCCGGCGCCAATTGCTGAGGGCAAAACGCTATCTTTGTATCCTGCTTTAGGGAGTGAGCTCTTAGCATGAGCACTAAGCGGAAAAAAATGTAATTCCATGCGAATCGGTATAGTATGTTATCCTACCTACGGAGGTAGCGGCGTATTGGCGACTGAACTGGGCAAAGCCCTGGCAGACAAAGGCCATATGGTTCATTTCATCACCTATCAGCAACCAGTAAGGCTCAACGCATTTCACGCAAATATTTATTATCACGAAGTACAGGTGCCCACCTATCCCCTGTTCGATTTTCCACCCTATGAATCTGCGCTGAGCAGTACCATGGTGGACGTGATATTGAATCATCACCTTGACCTGCTGCACGTGCACTATGCTATTCCGCATGCCAGCACGGCATACCTGGCCAAACAGATAGTGAGCAAACAAGGCAGGATAGTGCCTTTCATCACTACGCTGCATGGTACAGATATTACACTGGTGGGTAAAGACAAGACCTATGCACCGGTGGTGACCTTCTCAATTAACGAATCAGACGCTATCACCGCCGTGTCCAACAACCTGCGGGAAGAGACCTATAAGTCGTTCCAGATAGAGAAGGATATTGAAGTGATCTACAACTTTGTGGATATAGAGCGTTTCAAACGCCGCGAGCTGCTGCCTTTCAGGCAGGCCATTGCACCCAACGGTGAAAAGATATTGCTGCACGTATCTAACTTCCGTAAAGTAAAACGCGTGCCCGACGTGGTGAAGATCTTCCAGCGGGTACGGGAACAGGTACCTGCCAAACTGCTGCTGGTGGGCGACGGGCCTGATCGTCCGGCTATTGAATGTATGTGCCGCGACCTGCATTTATGCGATGATATCCGTTTTGTAGGTAAGCAGGAACAGCTGGAAGATGTCATGTCTATCAGCGATCTGTTCATACTGCCTTCAGAATACGAAAGCTTCGGTCTGGCCGCGCTTGAAGCAATGGCTTCCGAGGTACCGGTGATCTCTTCCAATGCAGGCGGTTTACCCGAAGTGAACATACATGGTAAAACCGGCTATCTGAGCCCGGTAGGCGATGTGGCTTCCATGGCTGCACATGTAATAGAGCTGTTAACAGACGAACGTAAGCTGGCTGCCATGCGTAAAGGGGCGCTGGAACAGGCACAGCGCTTTCATATCAACAATATTGTTCCGCAATACGAAGCTTTGTATGAGAGAGTAAGGGAGAAAGCGACTGCGGTAAGCTACTAAATTTAAAGGCTGCAAGCTTATAGCCTCAAGCTGCAAGTATTAACAGAGTACTACTTATAGCTTGTAGCTGACAGCCTGCAGCTTTTTTTTATCTTCTCATGATCCATATCTCCGGATTCTGTTTCACCGTGCCTTTATAGATCTGTAACTCTACTTCGCCCTGGTTCTCTATATCGTTGGTGCTGGCCGTACCGATCATCTGGCCGGTGCGTACCTGTGAGCCGGTTTTCACGGTTACTGTTTGCAGGCGCACATAGTTGGTGAAGTACTGGCCGTGGCGTATCATTACCACATATCCGCTACCGGGTATTACCATTACCCTTCTTACTTCCCCTTCAAATATAGATTTTACAGCAGCGCCTTTTGAGGTGGCGATGATGATACCGTCGTTCTCTACATTGATCCGTTCCACCACCGCGTGGTGCTGCTTACCAAAGTGACCAATGATATTACCACTGCTCACTGGCCAGGGCAGTTTGCCGCGGTTATTTTCAAAGCTTTCCGACAGGGCCAGGGCTTCAGGAGTAGCTTCCAGCACGTTGGCGCTACGGGAAGGAGCTGGCGCTGGTTTTTCTGGTTCCGGCTCTGGTGCTTTAGGCGTTTCCTTTACTACAGGTGGTGGGGTGGCGGGCGCGTTATTGTTGTTATTATTAGCGGCAGCTGCTTTAGCGGCGGCTTCTCTGGCAGCGGCGGCTTCCCGGGCTGCTGCTAAAGCGGCGGCCTTACGGGCAGCTTCCTCACGTTTGCGTTTTTCTTCTGCTGCTTTACGGCGGGCCAGCTCTTCGGCTTCTGCACGTTTGCGCTCTTCCTCAATTTCACGGCGGATCACCGCGCGGATAGCCGCCTGTACATTCTGCGCATCTTTCTTCCGTTTATTGATATCTGTTAGCAGCTCTTTTTCACGGCCTTTCAGCTTTGCCAGCACTTCATCTTTTTCCTTACGGTCCAGCTCCAGCGTTTTACGTTCATCCTGCTCACTCTTCAGGGTGCTGGCCCTTTTCTCTTTCTGATCCTGGAGGCTGGTTATTTTCTGTGACAGCAGTTCCTGTGTTTCGAGGATGTTGGTGGCCTGGCGGCGGCGATAGTCGCGGTACTGTTTCAGGTACTGGTATCGCTTCACCGCATCATTGAAGTTCTGTGCAGAAAAGATAAAGTTCATCAGGTCGTACGCGCTGCGGTTCTTATAAGCATATACCACCAGCTGTGCATATTGCGCCTTCAGGGTATCGAGGTCTTTTTGCAATGTTTTCACATCGCGGTAAGCGGTATTGATATCTCCGTTGATGAAATTGATCTCTTCGTTAATATTATTGATCAGGCGGGTGCGCAGAAAGATCTTATTCTGCAGGGCCCTGAGCTGGCCCAGGCTTTCCTTGGTAGAGCGCTTGGTTTCTTTCAGCGCTTCATTGGCCTCATCTATTTCTTTCTGCAGCTCTTTTTTCCTGCGTTCCAGTTCTTCACGTGAAAGCTGGTTATTATTCTGCGCTTTCGAAACGGCAGGTATCAACCATATTACAAGCATGAACGGGATAAGCTTCTTCAGATACAACATGATCATTTTAAAATGACTGCAAAAATTTTTCCTATAAACGTTAAAGTTAAATTACAAAATCCAATATACGGCAAAGATTATTCCTGTGTATACCCTGAAACCGGCACCGTAAAAGGAAAGGTAAGCGGCTGGTTAAATTCCACACGATTAAAGTCCATCGCTATCCTGGTGATATTCTTCTCTTCTACAAATATGCGGCGGGTGGTAGCGAACCTGCGGCCGTCCATGTCTTTGTACTCGCCGTAGGTGAGCTCGCAGGACCTGTTGCTGGCGGGGTCTTTATCCATCACCTTGCTTTGCTGCAACAGGTAATCGTCTGCAAAAACATTGAACAGACTGGTATATAACGTACTATCACAGCTGAATGATATAATGGCCGGCGTTTTTACCACCTGGTAAATGGAATCTGTGAGAAATACCGGGTTGCCGATGATCATGTTCTGCAGGGTACTGAAGTCAAAGGGAATGTTCAGCAGATCGCGGGCGTCGCGGAGTGCGCGCAGGTAGAGCCGCTTGTTGAACTTGTCATATGCTTTCAGGCTGTCGGGGGTGATGATGGCGCGGGCCACCTCTCCGATGATGGGCGCGGATACGGAGATCCATATCACGCTGTCCTTCTGCATACGGATGTTAGTGCTGATATTCTGCTGCCGTTGTTTATCATTCTCAAAGTCTATCTTGAGCTTGGCAGAGAAAGTAGTATAGTGAATGCTGTTTTTCCTGATACCGCCGAGCAGCGTGTCTTTCATCGCCGCTGCTTCTGCAGCTGCGCTATCAGTGCCGGCTGTTACATGGGAGGTGTCTCCCACTGTGAACACAGGCCGCGCAATCTGGCGCGAATGCCTGCAGGATACTAATATAAGACTGGCTACTCCTAGTAGAACTATTTGCTTCATAACCCAATTATCCAATTACGCATTGTGCGTAATGCTATAAATCAATATACCTTTTTTCTGCAATTTTTCTGGCCAGCCCAACAGAAGAAGCTCCCTTCTCCTTGGCGCGCTGCCAGTATTCAAGCGCTTTCGCCACATCTTTCAGGTTGAACAGGATATCTCCATAGTGCTCCAACACGTTCGGATCTTTCTGTGCATCGGGATCCTGCAGGGCCTTTTCTATCCACTGCCTGGCCTGCTCATACTTACCCATGCGGAACAGGATCCATGCATAGGTGTCCATATAAGTTGCGCTTTCGGGCTGCAGGTCCAATGAATGGCGCGACATCTGCTCTGCTTTTTCCAGCTGCTCGCCCCGCATGGAAAGATAATAGCTGTAGTTGTTCAGCACTACCGCATCATCCGGGCGCAGCGTTAAAGCGCGCTCATAGCTGCTGTCTGACTGCTGATGCTGACCTACTGCATGGTAGGAGTCGCCCAGCAGGGAGTAAACATCTCCTATGAAACGCTTATCTGCAGCACCCATGGTCAATGCATGGTTCAGCGAGCCGATAGCGTCCGGGTACTGCTGCAGCAGGTAAGCCGCTACGCCCTGAAAGTAAAAGCCCATGAACTCTTCGGGGAACCTGGCGGTAACCACTTTACTGGCTTTCAGCAATTCAGCCGGCGCTTCTTTACGTGAATAGATCCACATCAGCTGGTACCAAACAGAAAAGCGGGTAGAGTCGAGGCTGATTGCCTTGTTGTAATTATCCAGTGCGCTGTCCAGCATATCCGCCTGTGAATACATGTCTGCCTGCAGTGCATAGGCTTTCGCCTCTGCAGGATGGGCCTGTATCACCAGGTGGGTAAGCTGCAGCCCTTCATGCAATTTGGTGCTGTCCAGCTGCATCATCTGCAGGTAAGGATACACAAAGGCCACTTTTTCGTCTATGCTGTAATCCGGGTTGGTAAAGGCTTTGGTAAGATATTGCCAGTAACGGGTGCTGTCGCCCCGCTGTTTGGCGTAATTGGCCAGGGCAATAAGGGAGCGGGCATTGGTGCTGTCCCGCGTCAGGATGTTTTTGTAGATAGCGCTGGCTTCCTCTACACGGTCGTTGGCATCGTATACTTCTGCCAGCAACTGGTAATAACGGATCTCCTGCGGGCTTTGGGCGATCAGCTTACGGATCTCGGCCGCAGCTTCATCTACCTTGCTTTGCTTCAGCAGCAGGCGTTGCTTCTGATAGATCAGTTCCTCTACCACGCCTGTTTTCTCTTCCAGCTGGTTCAGCACGGCGAGCGACTCATCTATCTTACCGGCTTTGGAGAGGAGCATGGCCTTATTGAACATATAATCCTCGCTTTCAGGATACTGTCTGCTGAGGCGGGCATATACGGCGGCGGCACTGTCAAACTGGTTGTTGATGCCCAGCGCATCTGCCAGGGCCAGCTGGAACCAGCGGTTGGTAGTGTCCATATTGGCGGCCCTCCGGGCAAAGCCCAAAGCATAGGCCGGGTTGTTCACCTCCATGAAAAGACGGGCCAGCTCGTAGTATACAGTAGGATTCTGCCTGTTCAGGCGGAGATAATCTGAAAATTGTGTGATGGCGGTTTTATAGTCGCCCAGCATTTTGGAGCGCTGTGCGGCGAAGAAGAGGCTGTCAGAACGCTGTTGAAGCAGGGTAGGATCTTTTATAGTATACGCGCTCTTTGTTGCACGCGCATTCCGGGCAGCCGGATATTTCTGACTGCTGCAAGCACTCCATAAGATGAGCACACATCCCAACCCTATTAAGGTTCTTAATACACGCATTCCTCAGGATTTGCCGGTGTGCCCGAAACCACCGTGCCCCCGATCTGTTGTTGTTAATATTTCCACTGCTTCCAGGGTTACCTGTGTAACCGGGGCTACCACCATCTGCGCGATGCGGTCGCCAGGGGCAATGGTTTGCGGTTCATTGGACAGATTGATCATAATGACCTTCAGCTCTCCCCTGTAATCTGCATCTATCGTGCCAGGGGTATTCAGCAGGGTAAGCCCCTGCTTGATTGCCAGGCCGCTACGGGGCCTGACCTGTGCTTCGAAGCCTACAGGTAGTTCCATGAACAAACCAGTGGGTACCAGCATTCTTTCCAGAGGCTGCAGTGTGATAGCCGTTTCCAGGTGCGCCCGCAGATCCATACCTGCCGATTCGGCAGTTGCGTAAGACGGCAGCGGGTTGGCCGACCTGTTTATGATCTTTACAATTATTTCAGCCATTTGACAAAGATAACTCTCTCTGCCAAACAATCAGACCTGAATCTCTGATTTATGACTTGATTAACGGTTTTCCACCTGTTCCAGGAGCACGGAGGCATAAGCCACCACTCCTTCTTCACGGCCTACAAATCCCAGCTTTTCGGTGGTAGTGGCCTTGATGGATACATCGTCTATGCTGATGCGCAGGATGCGGGCGATGGCCTCCCGCATTTGTGGCACATAAGGCTTTATTTTGGGAGCCTGCAGGCATAGGGTGCTGTCTATATTCACTACCTGGTAGCCCTTTTCTGCTATCAGGGTGTTGCAGCGCTCCAGCAGGATCTTACTGTCTATGTTCTTGTAGGTATTATCGGTATCCGGAAAATGGAACCCGATGTCTCCCAGGCTCAGGGCCCCCAGCATCGCGTCGCAGATAGCATGCAACAGCACATCTGCATCGCTGTGGCCCAGGGCCCCTTTATGATGCGGCACCAGTACGCCGCCTAACCAGAAATCACGTCCTTCCGTCAGTTGATGGAAATCTACTCCCTGTCCTATTCTAATTTTCGCCATTATATACTTACCAGTTACTTGTCGTAGTGTTCGCGCCTTGGTCACCGCCGCCGCCCAGGTCGAAGCTCAGGGTAAAGCGAAGGGTGTTTGAAAGCGGGTTACGCTGGATACCGGTACCGGAAGGTACAAGGTAAGAGAAGTTCAAACCAAATACATCGTATTTGATACCGATACCTGCTGTGAAATATTTACGGTTGCCTTTGTACTTGTTCTCATTGTAGTAACCGGCCCTTACTGCAAACATGTCGTTATACCAGTATTCTGCGCCTGCCGAAAACATCAGCTCTTTCAGCTCTTCGCTGAAACCGCCGGGGGCATCGCCAAAGGAGGAGAAGATGGATTCCACCACACCTTTATCACGCCAGGCGGTGCTGCCATTAGCCGTATCGGGCGTGGGCACCAGCAGCTTGTTGATGTCAAGGGCCAGGGTGATCTTGTTATATTCATCCAGTCCGAAGGTATAGGCAGTACCAATACCCAGGTTGGTAGGAATGAAATCTTTATACTGTGCGGATTGTGTGTAAGAGATCTTGGTGCCGATATTGGTGATAGCCACACCAAAATTCCAGGTGTTCACCGCACCGTTATCTTTCTCGTAGTTTTTGGTATGGAAAGCGCTGATATCGCCTGCAAACGCTTTACCCGGGCGAACCACACGACCATTGATATCGCCGCTGGCCAGGTTGGAGTAGATGTAGCGAAGGGCTACGCCTACAGACCAGTTATCAGACAGCTTACGTGCATAGCCCGCATCGAACGCGTATTCACGAGGACGGTAGTCGTAAGTGGGCATACCGGTGATATCAGTAAAGTTGATCGTACCCAGGGAAAAATACCTTAAAGAAGCGCCCACGGTTTCCGTCTCGTTCAGTTGATAGTAGCCGCTCAGGTTAGCCAGGAACACATCGTTCACCAGCTCTTTCAGCCAGGGAGTATATGTAACCGCTATAGACGATTTGCTGGTTGCAAAGGGTAGCTTGGAAAGGTTCCAGTACGTGGAATTAGCATCGGGAGAGAGGGCAACTCCCACATCACCCATCGCGCCGCTCCTGGCGTCTGGGGAAATCCGGAGAAAAGGCACAGCAGTGTTAATGGTATTGGTACGGCCGTCAATATCGCCGCTGCCAATTTGTGCTGAGGTCTCTAAACAGGAAAGCATGCTGTAGATGAACACGAGGCTCAATGTTACCTTACGGATCATGTAATGATGGTATTTGGAATAAGATGTAAAAATAATGCCTAATTTATAATAATCAACAAAAGGGGCCTGGCAAGGGACATTGAAATTATTATTTTTTTTCATAGGTTTTTTAGAATATGATTAGTTTCCCACCTGAAACTTTCCTGCTCTCTTTTGTGCTGACAGTAATCCGATAAAAATAGATTCCTGGTGGTACTCGCGCTCCGGAATCGGCCATCGCATTCCAGTGCATGCCTTCATAACGGTTCCCCGATGCATTTATTGTTTCCTTCATTGTTTTTACTAATTGCCCTTGGCTGGTAAAAACCTGTAAAACAACGTCCAGTGGCTTACCTTGTTGATTATGGGTAAAGAAAAAGCGTGTTTCAACACTAAATGGATTTGGATAATTCCCTACTTCCTGTACCGCCAGGGTAGATGAACCCACTACCACAAAACGGAGGGTGGCTGTTGAGGAATTATTATAATTATCCCAGGCTTTTATGGTCAGCTCATGCGGCCCTTCCGGCAAATCATAGAAGGGGAAGCGGATGCTGCCGCTCCTGAAATCATTCAGGGAGGCGGTATAAAAGTCGTTGAGCACAAAGTACCGGCTGGCGGTATCCAATGTAGCCACCATATCATGACCAATGCCATAGCCGGAGGTATTAATACCGCTGCTGTCACTGAGCTTTACGAGCAACACAGGATCAGGGCCTGTAATACCGCCGCTGCGGAACAGCTCCGTATCCAGGAAGGCTTGTATAGCCGGACCGGTAGTGTCTACAGGCACATTATCTGCCGTACCTCCTACCTGGTAACCATTGAACCAGCCGCCTGCATCTGTCTGATCATTAGCCGCATAGTAACTGATCTTACCCGCGCCGGGGCGGTAGTCAATATCTTTCGGCACTACAAAGGTGACGCTGAACTGCCCGTTCTGTACCTGCTGCTGGCCCCTGAACAATACCTGCTGTTGCAGGGTATAATCTGCCGGCTCGCTGCCCGCGTCATTGCCCCGGGTACGAAGGGTAGTTGGTTTATCGTACACCGCAATGTCCAGGATGCCGTTAAAGTCTGTTACCGGGTTTCCCTGAGCATCTGCAATATGACCTTTTATCATGTATTTGCCAAGTGCCTTCAGGGTGTCTGTTACTGTATTTACATCATTGCCGTTAATAGCATCCGTAACCACCTTATACCGGGGAAAAGCCAGGGTAAGGGCCGGGTCGCCCAGCAGCTGGAACTTGCGGTTATTAGCTACATCATTGTAGTTGGTATAGGTAAGGTTCTTCCCCAGCATGGCCGCTTCTCCCAGGGTGGGCATACGTCCGTCCGGCAGGGGGGTAAAGGCCTTGCTGAGGTAATTGGCATTCATGATCCGGTTAGAATAAGCAAAAACCGCACGGGTAGTGGTCATCAGAGCGATAGCGCCCCCCTCCTGCTGTAAGAGGATCTGCTCACCCAGGGAATTATAGCCCGGGTTATCGAAAGGAGCAAAGTCGCAGGTGGCGGTGATCATCAGCGGCAGCTTATGAACATTGGTCCAGCCTTTAATAGAGGCGCCATCTACCACTACTTCTTCTGCCAGGCGGGAATAGCTGCCATGCCCGGTATAATTCCATACCAGGTTACCGCTGTTCATATCCCGCTGGATGGCGCTGTTCACTTCCGGGTAACGGCCGCCACCTGCGGAGGCTACTTTCGGATAGGCGTCCAGGTATATTTTATCGGCTACCATGCCAGGACCGCTGACGGCAGCGATGGCGCTCACTTCTTCCGCATCCTGCAGATGAAGGTTGTTATCCCCGTCGTCTGCCACAAAGGTGATGTGGTTACGCCAGGGACCAAAACCGGCCGGGGTGTTGTACCCCGTGATCTTATCCACCACTTGCTGCGCCTGGGCCAGGGTTTGAACAGGCAGGCGGCCGATGGCGATGTCCAGCAAATTGCGTGTATTGATATCTGTTATATCGTCTGCGTCGTCCAGGAAACCGAAGAAATCATCAGAAGGATAAGAGTTGATGAAATCCAGCGAGGCATCGCTTTCCCAGGTAGGCACCAGGTTGGTATTGACAGGCAGCCGTTTCTTATAATCAAAGGAAGCATCTCCAAACAGCAGCAGGTACCTGGGCCGCTGGCCACCCGAAGCGCCCCTGTCATAACACATCTTCACAAAATCGCGGATGGCAGTGGGGTCCGGGGCGCCGGATGCGAACTCGTTAAAGATCTCGGGTACGGTCACTACCTGTACCTGCAGCTGATCCTGCGTGGTATGGAAACCCGCCAGCCTGTCTGCAGCTGCTTTCAAAGCAGGAAGGGTAATGATCAGCATATCGGCTGCGGGAATAGCGTGCAGGTCCTGGTTGGCAACCGTCCCTGCAAACAGCGGCTGCGGCAACTGATCCGGGTTAAAGGCCACGTACTCCCGCAATATGGAGACGTCCCTTGCAAACTGCAGTTGGCTGCCGTTGCGCTGTACGTTTACCTGTACGGGCTTCCAGGCATCTGTTACATCCCAGACCCGGGTATCTGCTGCGGTATTGTTCAATATAAAAAGTGCTGTTGCCCCTGGCGCCACACTGGCGGCGTCCCTGAACAGCAGCGTCGCCTGGGCGGGCATGGTAAGTGGACAACGGGCCTGCAGCTCCAGGTAGTCCAGCCAGCCCTGGTCGCTGTTGCCGCCATTGTACTGGGCGCCAACTTCCAGCTGGTTGCTGTTCACCGTGGCGGTAAAAGCGCCATTGGCCACCGTAGCAAAGGCCTCGAAGATATTACCGCTCACGGGCGACAGGTTAAGGCTGCCGGCCGTTTGCTGGTTCACTGTTATATTAAAACGGCTGCCGGTGCTGCGGGCGGCCACCCTGGCCTTCAGCTGTACAGGGCCGGAAGGCGGGGCCGGTAATGTAAAAGTATAGTTACGGCTTAGTGTACCCCCGGGGCTATTGCTGAACACAGGCCCCCACCATTGTTTACCGCTGCTTACCAGGTTAATGCTGTCCTTCTCATAGAAAGCAATATGATCAAAGGCCCTTACCGTAACGCCAGGCGTGGCAGCCGGTGTATCCGGCGGCAGGCGTTGCCCGGGTTGATCCACACTGAGAAAATACCAGGCAGTATCACTGTACAGGTTATAACGGTGGGTAAAAGTATGGGAGGCTGTTTGGTAGTCCCAGGCATGTGGCCCCGGGGCATAAAAAAGTACATAGTCATTTCCGTTCAGCAGTCCATCGCCTCCATCGGCTACCAACAGCGCCGTTTCTGGCAGGTCGTCTTTATAGATACCGCTGTTATTTTCCGGGAGCATCGCTCCTCCTTTGCCTGCAACGCGTATATTAGCGGAAGACAGGGATTGCGTATTGATGCCCATGCCGTTCAACTGGGCTACCGTGATCTTATAAACGCCAGCCTGGGTTACGCCCAGTTTGTACCAGGCGCCGCTTGCCAGTTTGGAATGAGGGGCATAGGAACGCTGGCCCAGGGCGGAGGGCAGCCATGTACCGTGCAAAAGCAGTAAGCACAGGAGGTATGGTCTCATAGAGGCGTATGTTGGCTTAACAGAACCGTAACCCGGGTCTCAAAGGACGAAAATAACTAATCCTTTGAAATACAAATAACTAAAGCTAAATTAAGGCCAAATAATTACAAATTAATTTTTTTCACTATAAAATAAATTATACTAAATTTGCGTTTACCTATAAAACCAATACTAAAGCTGAATCTCATGCACAGATTAACCTCTCTGTCTTTGCTCTTAGGCACCAGTGTGATGCTGGCCATGACCGCCTGTAATAAGGAAGGCGGAGGGCTTTTTGGCAAGAAAAAGGAAAAATCCTCTGCCACCGGCTGGAACTACAATGACCCGAAGATGGGTGGTTTCAGTGTGGCCAAAAACAGGGACCAACAAACCGGACCGGGCCTGGTGTTTGTTCAAGGTGGTACTTTTGCCATGGGCGCTACCGAGCAGGATGTAATGATGGACTGGAACAACATTCCCCGCCGTATCACGGTTTCATCGTTCTATATAGATGAATCGGAAGTTTCCAATGTACACTACCGCGAATACCTGTTCTGGGTACAACGTATGTACGGCGAATCTTTCCCGCAGGTATACCGCAACGCACTGCCCGATACACTGGTATGGCGTAGCGAGCTGGCTTACAACGAGCCGCTGGTGGAATACTACTTCCGTCACCCTGCCTATAACGATTATCCGATCGTAGGTGTGACCTGGAAACAGGCTACTGATTATGCCAAATGGCGTTCTAACCGTGTGAACGAAAAGATGCTGATGGATAAAGGCCTGCTGTCCAAAGCAGACGTTACCAACCAGTCTGACGATAACACCTTCGATACCAAATCATATACAGCCGGTCTGTACGAAGGTACTCCCGGTAAAATGACCAAGGCTACCAAAGACCAGTTCAAGAATGCAGACGGCTCTCCCCGTACCGCACAATTTGAAGATGGTGTAATGCTGCCGAACTACCGCCTGCCCACAGAAGCAGAATGGGAATATGCAGCGCTGGGTTACCTGGGTCAGAACCCCTCTCCTTCCAAGAAAGAAGGTAAACGTGGTGAGGAGTTGATCATGAACAAACAGGTATATTCCTGGGGCACCAACACCAGCGGTCTGAGAGATATCCGCCGCGGTAACTGGCAAGGTCAGTTCCTGGCGAACTTCAAACGCGGTTCAGGTGATAACATGGGTATGGCTGGTGGTCTGAACGACCGTGCATCCATCCCTGGTCCTACCCGCACCTTCTTCCCGAACAACTTCGGTATCTATAACATGTCTGGTAACGTGAGCGAATGGGTACTGGACGTTTTCAGGCCGCTGAACCCGATCGATGGTGATGACTTCAACTACTTCCGTGGTAACAAATTCCAGACTACCTATATGAACGCCGATAACGAGCCGGAAAAAGATAGCCTGGGTGCGCTGAAAATGCGTGACGTTACCGACGAAGAAAGCGCTAACCGTCTGAACTACCAGAAAGGTGACGTGATCAACTACCTGGATGGCGACTCTCTGTCTCAGGTTGAATATGGTTACGGCGTTACTTCACTGGTGAACGACAAATCCCGCGTAATTAAAGGTGGTAGCTGGAACGACCGCGCTTACTGGCTGTCGCCTGGTACCCGCCGCTACATGCAGGAAGATATGGCTACTAACACCGTTGGTTTCCGTTGCGCAATGGACCGCGTGGGCAGCCCTGAAGGTAATAAGTTCAAAACTGGCCAGCTGTTCAAGAAACAAAGGCAAAAGAGATAGGTAAACGATAGCTATCAGCGATTAGCTTTTAGCCAACATAATAGTCAGGGGCTGAATAGAAAGTAGATAAGACTACTTCTATTCGGCCCCTGGTCATTTTAGGAGTGTGACCGGCATATGAACATATTATCCCTCGTATAAGATTTCCTATATCCTATAACCACTTAAACCACGTCTATCATGTTCAACAACACGTTCATGCGCAAGTTGATGCAAACGTATGCATTGCTTGTCCTGCTGCTGTCCGCAGTGATCTCTTCTCCCGTACAGGCGCAGGCGCCACGCTTCAGGGTCATTGCCTTTTACAACGGCACCTGGGATGCGGCCCACATCAGCTTTGTAAAGGAAGCCAACCAATGGTTTCCCGCCATTGCGGCCCAGTACAATTTCTCCTATGAGTCCACCACCAACTGGAACAACCTGAATGCGAATTTTCTTTCGCAATACCAGGTGGTGATCTTCCTGGACGATGCGCCCACAGGGGCCGCACAACGCCAGGCCTTTCAGACCTACATGCAGAACGGCGGCGGCTGGATGGGCTTCCACGTATCTGCCTTCACTACCAATGCCTCGGAGTGGAGCTGGTATCACAACACCTTCCTCGGGAAGGGCAATTTTGTGCGCAATACCTGGGGCCCTACTTCTGCCATATTGCGCTGTGAAGACAGGACCCATCCCAGCACACTGCGCCTGCCTGCCACTTTCACTTCTGCCGTGAGTGAATGGTACAGCTGGAGCACCGACCTGCGTACGAATCCCAATATCAGGATCCTCTGCTCTGTGGATCCCGCCAGCTTCCCGCTGGGCACAGATCCCAACCAGACCTGGTACAGCGGTTATTATCCCATCATCTGGACCAACCGGAACTACAAAATGTTATATGCCAACTTCGGGCATAACGACATGAACTATTCTAACAACACGCCCAAATCATCCACCTTCGCCAGCGAGATCCAGAACAGGTATATCATCGATGGCCTGTTGTGGCTGGGCGGCGTTACATCCGGCCCTGCTCCTGCCATTCCTGTCCCTGGCACCGTTCAGGCAGAGAACTACACAGATATGAGCAATGTCCAGACAGAAGTTACCACCGATGCAGGCGGCGGACTGAACGTAGGTTACATTGATGCCAACGACTGGCTGGATTATAAAGTGAACGTACAAACAGCCGGCCAATACACTATCCAGTACCGCGTAGCCAGCCAGAACGGCGGCGGCAGCATCCAGCTCAAAAGAGATACCGCCATACTGGCTACCACTTCCGTACCCGCTACCGGCGGCTGGCAAAACTGGACCACCCTTACCGCTACCGCCACCCTGGCTGCAGGCGAACAAACCCTGCGCTTATTTGTACCCCTGGGCGGCTTCAACCTGAACTGGATCCAGTTCTCTTCCACTTCCAATCCTGGTACTGTTCCTATCGGTAAAGTGATCACGCTCAAAGGCAACAACGGAATGTTTGTAAGCTCTGAGAACGGCACAAAGGCCATGAACTGTAACAGGGCCACTGCGCAGGGCTGGGAACAATTCACCGTGCTGGATGGCGGTGCAGGCAAAGTAGTTCTGCAGGCCATGAGCATGTACGTATCTTCTGAGAACGGCGCCAAAGCCATGAACTGTAACCGTACGGCCATCGGCTCTTACGAGAAATTTGACTGGATCCAGAACCCGGACGGTACGATCTCACTGAGAGGCAACAACGGAATGTATGTATCTTCTGAGAATGGCGAAACTGCCATGAACTGTAACCGTCCCACTATAGACGGATGGGAGAAATTCAGCTTTGCCGAGGTATCTACCGCTGCCAGGATGATGAGTAAAATGCCGGAGGAAGAAGCAGTCAGCACTGAAGCGGGCATCGCATACCCGAACCCTTTCAGCACCCAGCTGTATTATACCTTACCATCTAAATATACCTTCCACACGGTGGCGGTATATGACCTGAACGGCAGACAATATATCCGTGCAGTAGTAAAGGCGCAGCAGCCTACCTACTCGCTGGATGCCAGCAAGCTGCCTAAAGGCTTATATATACTGGATATTTCCAGTGGAGATTATCACAAAAGGATCAAAGTGCAGAAAGCAGAATAAAATAAAAGCGACCGTCCCGACACACTGTGGTGTCGGAACGGTCGCTTTTACATTATAATAGTATTTTGGCAGGTTTCACCTAGTCTTCTCCTAGGCTTCTCCTTGTGTTCTCCTTGCAATATCGTTGCACCGAGCCATTTTGTTAAAATAGTATCACTTACCCCATATTTCCAGGATCTCTTCCGCATGGGTCTTACTATGCACCTTATCGATGATCTTCTCTATAATGCCTTTTTCATTGATCAGGAAAGTAGTACGGTGGATGCCGTCAAAGATGCGGCCCATGAATTTCTTCTCCCCCCACACACCATAGGCATTTACTATTTTCTGATCTTCATCCGGCAGCAGGGAAAAAGGCAGGTCATACTTCTTAGCGAATTTCTGATGGCTCTTCTCACCGTCGGTGCTTATGCCTATTATGGTAAAGCCAGCCTTCAGCAATACCTGGTAATTATCCCGCAGGTTACAGGCCTGGTCTGTACAGGTGGGCGTATTATCGTGCGGGTAAAAATAGAGGATCACTTTCTTTCCCTTCAGCGATGCCAGTGAGATCACATTTCCGTTCTGATCTGTTCCTTTAAAGGCCGGCGCTTTATCTCCTTCTTTCAGATGCTTCATTAAACTGCCTATCTTTTAAAATTAAGTGTATATGTGCTTTCGTTACCGGCCAGATCTGTTACCGTAAGGTTCAGCGTATGCGCGCCTGCAGGACAATGCTCGTCAAAGGTATAGGTCAATACATTGCTCTTGCGGGAGAACATCAGCCATTTACCATCCAGTTCCGCACGATAGCTGCTGATACCGCTGCCATCAGTCATACTGAAGGACAGCTTGGTGGCGGCAGCCAGGTTACTGCCATTGCGAACGCCGCCCAGGGGCGTGATCTTTGGCGCAATGGTGTCTACCTCCAGGTGAAAATCACCAAAGTCGCGGAAACTGCCTTTGTACCAGCCATTTTCCAGTACGGTGCCGGAGGTGCTTTCTCCCAGGCCATTGCGTACCATTACCATTTTATGCTGCAGGTGCTCAGGCACGGGCCTGTCTGGCTTTATACGCAGGTCAAATACATCGTGCACAGGCACCAGTGCTGTGTGCAGGCGGTAAATATTGGAATAGTCCTTAGGCGAGTTATCAGGCAGCTCACGATAGTTAAAGCAAACACGGTCATACAGGGCTGCTTCATCCATAAAGAATTCCACCTGGTTGTTCTCAAAGATATTGCGGGACTCCGGGTACATGGTATTGGCACAGGCCGGATCTGCAGCTGGCGCTGTAGATTGCTGCAGGGTAAATTTTACCGTGCTGCTGTTGCCATAGGCATCCTTTACCAGGAGCTTTACCTGGTGCGGAGCGCCGTCTGTGAGGTCTATATGGCCATCGCCTTTCACATCATGATAGATGTTGAGCGCATTACCCGGTAAAGCAAACACCAGCTGCAGCCAGGGGCCGCCTCCTTTCTTCACCTTGTAATCTACGTGGGCGTTGAGATAGCGTGTTTCTTCATAGCCGATATCATCCAGCTGGAAGCCGATATTCGGTATGTCGTTATCGAACATCAATACTTCGTAGATGCCGTTGGGATTGGTAGAATTACTTTGCCGGTCTATCGCGTTGAGGCCGATGCCTACCGTGTTTGCGCGTACCTTAACGACTGGCTGCGTGGTAACATATTCTCCTTTCACCTTCTTCACCGGAAGCATGATGGGCTGCTGGCTGTAGATGCTTTCTTCTGTGTTATAGATAGCGATGCGGTATACTTCAGGAGCACGGGTGTCTGGTATATCAAAGCCGAACAACAGCGGGTTGAGGGGCTTCTCTGTCTGCGAATTCCTGATCTCGAAGTGCAGGTGAGGCCCTGCAGAGCCGCCGGTATTACCGCTCCAGGCTACGAACTGGCCTTTCTTCACAGGGAAGGCATCCGGTGGGATGTCCAGCTGGGTGGCCCAGCTTTCCTGCTCGTATTCTTTCTGTTTTACGTATTGTTCCAGCTCAGGGAAGTAGCGGTTCAGGTGGGCGTATACGGTAGTATACCCGTTGGGGTGTGTAATGTACAGCGCATTACCAAAGCCGGTATGCGATACGCTTACACGGCTTACATATCCTTCTGCCGCTGCATGTACGGCAAGGTTCTCACGTTGCTGTGTCTTGATGTCCAGTCCCGAGTGGAAATGGTTAGGGCGCAGCTCCCCGAAATTGCCTGCCAGCACAATGGGAATACTCAGCGGATTCCGGAAATACCCCTGCGGATATGTTTTTCCGGGCAAGTATTGGCCATGCAGGAACTGGGGAAGTAAACAACAAAAGCCTATTAGTTTCCTCATCATAATAGGTGCAAATGTAAGGGAGAAAAGGAAAACTGTTCCATCCCTTACATTTTGCACCCATTTCAGGCCTTTATAAGCGGCTCTTTATTTCTTTTATGAGCCCCACGAAATCGGGGTTGGATCGTATTTCCGGCGTCCAGGCAAGGCCCATGTGGCACAGATCGTATTCTTTTACGATAGTGGCGCCGGGCTTGGCTTCCTCCTGCGCCAGGATCCAAACGGTATCAGAGAGCGCAGCGGCATTCTCGATATCGTGGCTCACGATGATGAGCGTGTTGTGCTCTGCTAAGGTAGACACCTTCTGCAGCAGCCCGATCACCCGGTCTATCATCAGGATATCCAGACCGGAGAATGGCTCATCCAGGAGAATAAACTTATTACCAGTGAGCACCTGCTGAATGATGCTCACCCGCTGCCGCTGGCCGCCACTAAGCTGAGCAGGGTATTTTTTAAGATGTTCAGAAAGCTGGAAAGTATCGGCATAATCATTAATGATAGCCTTCTTTTCCGCATCGGATAACTTTACCGCGGCATTGTCCAGTCCAATTTTCAGATTATTGTAGATGCTGCGGTGATTGAACAGTACATAGTTTTGCGGAACGATGCCCATTTCTCCCGGGTGTACGGGATGCTGGTCTTCATCTATCAGCACAGTACCGGTAGTTGGTTTATTCAAACCGGCCAGTATCCTGAACAGCTGTGTTTTACCGATGCCGCTGCGGCCTATCAGTGATACCACCTGCCCTTGTGAAAGTTCCGGGCGGTGAATATCGTGCACGGAAAAATTAATATCCCGTAAGATCTGTTTGTCTCCGTATTGCAGGCTCACATCCGTTGCCTTCAACAACACCTCGTTCTTGGTATAACTGTTATTTGACATTACTTGCGGGTTTGAAGGTTGGTGTAAGGAAACAGCCACTGGCGCATCTTGCCCAGGATATAGTCGAACAATACGCCCAGTATAAAGATGATGACGAGGGTACCGAAAACGGCTTCCAGCTGTACGTATTTGTTAGCCTTGATGAGCATTACACCCAGGCCGCCTTCGCTCATGCTCAGGCCTTCTACGCTGGTGATCATCAGCCAGGCAATGGCAAAGTTCTGGCGCATTACTTCGAACACCTGGTCCAGGCGGCCTCTTACCACTACTTCCAGCCAGGTTTTCCAGCTGTTCATGCGCAGGGTGGTACAAAGTTCAAACTCCTGCATGTTGATGCTCTCAAACTCTGCCAGCAGGGAGGTTACGAAGAAGGGTACGATACCGAAGATCAGGAGGCTTACTTTGAGCTGATGCCCGTTCTGTGTCCACAAAGTAAACAGGAAGATCAGACCGGTCAGGGTAAGGTATCGGCATTTCACCACAAACCTGGCGATGGGATGGAAGAAAGGGATCATGGCGAGATAGCTGATCACCAACGCGATCAGTATCGATATGGCCATGCCTTTGATAGTAAGTGATAAACTGGCGAAGAGGTTATCTATAAAATCAGGGGCAGATGCAATACCGCCCAATGCTTTCAGTACTTTAACAGGTGTTGGAATAAGTCCTCCCCCGCTGAGCTGCCAGGCAAGAAGCGCCAGCACGATCTCTGCGATCATCAGGAAGATCATGTTCCTCCTGCTGATGATGCGCAGTGGTTCAAAGAAGGATTTGATCAGGTTCATAAGTATAAGTTTGTTAAAAGAAGAGGTAAGCAAATTGCTTACCTCTTCCTGATAATCTCATATGTATCCGGAAGGATTAAGAGCCCAGTACGATCTGTACGCGGCGGTTGCGGGCGCGGCCCTCTGTGGTAGTGTTATCTGCCACCGGCTTGGAGGCGCCATAGCCTTTGGATTCCAGCCTTTCAGTAGAAAGACCTTTACCCACCAGGTAGCTTTTCACAGCAGCTGCGCGCTCGTTAGACAGCTTCACATTCGCTTCGTCGTTACCAACGTTATCGGTGTGGCCGTATACGCCCAGCTTCAGGCCTTCAGCCACTACAGCGCTTTTCAGGATCTCGTCCAATGTGGAGTAAGAAGCAGGTTTGATCACGGAGCTACCGGTCTCAAACTGGATCTCGTATGATTTGGAAGATACTTCGTGCGTGATCTCCTCTGCATATGTTTCTTTGATAGCGGTACCTTCCATCAGCTCAGGGTGATTAGACACCACAGAGGTAATGAAGGAGCGGTCTACTACTTTGTTATATACCGGGTAAGTGGGTATCAGCTCAGGATACATTTTTGAAAGGATATCGCCGAAGGTGTTGTACACCACCTTGTAGCGGTCTACACCGTCTTTACCCAAACCGAAAGTATTGGCGGCATCAGCCAGGTTAAAGGCCATAGAACCGCCCAGGGGTTGGTTTATACCCTGTGCATCTTTTTCTTCAACACCGTTGTAATACTTCAGCCAGTATGCGCCATCCTGTTCATTATACACTTTAGCAGAAATGCCTGCAGCAAAGGCCTTTGCCTCTGTGAAAGAACGCACCTGGTCGCCAGCCTGCGCCAACGCCATGATCAGGTTCTCGATATCCGTTCTGTGATCGTAGGCGAATTTCTTAATAGTAATGGTGATGTTAGGCATCTGTGAAGCGTATTCACGGGTAGAAGCGATGCTTACCAGGCCCCCTTTCTTCTGTGCCACGTTCACGTCGCCGGGTGTCCAGGTGGCTACGCCGTCAACACCAACAGTCGTGTCTTTGCTCAGTTTTTTACCATCTACTACCAGCTTGCGGCTTTCGGTATAACCGGCAATGTATTTGTTACCGGCATCCAGGAAGTCGTTGGCAGCGATCAGGTTGATCGCGTTGCGGTCGTAGGTGGTTTCATCCGGGTTTACGCGCAGACCGTTATCACCGGCCCATTTCAGCAGGATGTTCATGTCGCCGTCGCGCAGCACGCAGCTAACTGTTTTGCCAAGTGCGCTCTTAGGATCGCGTTTCCAGTCGGTAGGGCCCATCAGTTTATCTTCACCATAGCTCTTACCCATTGCATAGAAAGCAATTGGCTGATAGTCCGGACCAAGGGGTTCCAGCTCCTTGCTCAGTGCAGCAAAGAACATGGGCATACCGTCTCCCATGAAGGAGGCGAACACACCCGGCGTGTTTGCGTTTGTTTTATACTCCTGTGCAAACTTCACGATGTCTGCGATGGATTTATTACAATCGTCCTGACGTTCGATCGTTACCTGCAGGCCAGCCTTATCAATAAGGGAGCCTTTGGTTGTGTTGGCGGCGCCGTTGGCGTACATCAGCGGGAACTGAGAGTTCCAGGCCATGATCTTCCAGGTAACTTTTGTTCCGCCGTTTACGGCCGCCTCTGTGCCGGGTAATGGCATCATTACCGCATTCTTACTAAGAGAAGCCTCCGGAGCGTCCGGCAGGGATACCTTCCCGATATCAGCAGCGGCTCTCGCTTCCTGCGGGCGTTTATCCCACCATAATACTTTTGCTGCATAGATACCACCCAGTACCAGCACGATGGCCAGTATTTTACCACCGGGTTTTACTTTCATTGCCATTTTTTTTATGATTTAAGTTGTGAGTGCGTTGTTAATAATAATCGAATACGATTAGCTGAGCAGATCGTTATAATTGTCCTTTGCTACGGTACCGGGTGTACGTACTTCACGGGAAGGCTCCCATTTCTGTACATCCAGCTTGTAAGTAGTTTCGGGATCAAAAGACTCCAGCATCTCCAGCCCCTGCAGTTCATAGGTAGCGTTATCCAGGTCAATGGAGCGCATGAAATCTGTAGAGTAGTTGATCGCCTTCTTCATGCTGGACAGCTTAGTAGCGATATCTTCCTTCAGGAATTCCATGGATTGTTCTACCATCAGTTTCTTCTCAGGATCGCCCTTAAAGATCTTCAATGCAGAGTTCAAAGCCTTGTTACCTGAAGAAACAGCCTTGTACAGGTCTTTCTTCAGCTCCAGCTCATTGCGGGCATCTTCTATCAGGTAACCGCTGTTCTTGTGCACTTTGGTCAGGTAGTCGCCTATCCTGGCCAGGTTGTCGCGAATGGGCGCCAGCTGTTTGATGTATTCTTTGATACGTGCTACCTGGCGGGTGGCGTTACCCAGTTCGGGCGCCATGTTATTATTCTTGGCAGCGTTAGCACGGATCAGCAGCTGGTTCATTTCTTTTTCTTTCTCCTGGATCTTCAGGTCGATCTTTTCTTTCTGTGCATCTACATCAATAGATTGCTTGTACAGCGTTTCGCGCTGCTCTTCCATATCCTGGATATAGTCTTCCGCGATAATAAAAGGGTCGAGCTCAATCACTACACCTACCAGTTTTTTCATCAGCCATTCGTACAGGTAGAACAGGCTTAAACGCAGCTTGCGGTGGGTAACGCAGTACAGGAATACACCAAGGGATACCAATGCGATACCGAAGTTGAGTGTGTTCCATACCACCTGGGTAAGAATGGGCACTACATAATAGCCAAGGAGCACTAATAAGCCAAGGCCGATGACGATACCGAATTTACCACCCGGTCTGTTCCAGTATGACTTTAGCTTTTGCTCCGCGGGAGCAGGAAAATAATTTGTTTCCATATCGTTCAGGGATAATTATTTAGCGTAATTAAAGGGTCGTTTGTATTTTCTGCAGGTCAGTTTCTATTTTATTGATCATAGCTCCGCAGGCCACCTGGTAGCCCTGGCGGTTGGAACTGATCTTTTGTTCATGTTCCGTGATCTCAGCTTTTATATGCCCGGTTTGTACCTGGGCAGAAGTGATCTCTTCGGTCAATTTTTTGATGGTCTCTGCATGTTGAGCGATTTTCTTTTCCAGGTCTGCCAGTTGTTGCTGACGGCCCTGTACTTCCTGCAAAGCTTTCTCGTTAACTGCTTTTTCAAATTCATTGCGGTCAGTTTCCACTATCTGCTTGTACTGGGCAGCAGTTTCCAGGAGCTTCTGTTTGGTAAGCCCCTGAATGCTCAGTGTGGCAAATACTGCAGCCATGCGTGCCTTTTCATCAGGCACGTGTGCTTCCAGCGTTTCCATCATTTTCCAGAACTCGTAATAGTCCGGACCAGGCAGGTTGCTGCGTTCGAACAATCCTGAAAAGTGCTGTTCAAATTTGTCAATATCGGCTTCGCTCATGGCAGGCATCGCCTGCGGCTTGCCTTTGATATTGCTCAACGGGAATTTCTGCGCAACGTCGTTGTGTACGTTTGCGTCAGCTTTTTCATTAGGCTCAAATTCCACGAACAGGCCCAATGCTTTCTTAAGAAAATTTGCCATTAGTGCATAAGATTATAGAGTGTATTGTCCAATAGGCTGGGCTATGCTGATTCTTACCAGGGGTGTTAAATAGTTTTGATCACAGGGAAAACACATGCACGGTACGGGTTATTAACACGCCTCATGGTATAGGTCTGAAAGAACATTTCTTACATCGGTCGGAATAATTAATCGGATGTAAATGTATAACATTTTCGAATATCCGCGTAAAAAATCGGATAACTGTCTGGAAACAAACAAGTAATGTGGGGTAAAAAAACGGGTTTCTACTCTGTGCGAAGGTTTTTTACCGGGTCGGCAATAGCTGCTTTCACTGCCTGCAGGCCAACTGTCAGCAGCGCAATGAAGGTGGCCAGCGCCGCGGCGGCCGCAAATACCCACCAGTCAATACTGATACGGTAAGCAAAATTCTCCAGCCAGCGGCCCATAATCCAGGCAGCCAGCGGAAAAGCAATAAGCGCCGCCAGCAACAGCTGCAGCAGGAAACTGCGGGATAACATACCAACAATGTTGGCGGCAGATGCGCCCAGGATCTTGCGGATGCCAATCTCCTTTTTACGTTGCTCTGCGGTAAACGCTACAAGGCCAAGCAAGCCAAGGGACGCAATGATAATGGCGATAATGGAGAATATCAGTACCAGTGTGGATACACGCAGATCTGATCTGTACAGGTTATTAAAATCATCATCCATAAAAGTATATTCAAACGGAAGTCCCGGCAGCAATTGCTTCCAGATCTTTTCCGTATTTTCTACAGCCGCTTTAATATGGCCGGGCCGCACTTTGATAAAAAGCGAACCATACCATCCCGGATCAGTTTTGATGACCATTGGCCCGATCTTCTCATGCATGCTTTTGTAATGGAAATCCTTTACCACTCCTACTACTGTACCGGTATTTCCATGCAGCTTAAAACGCTGCCCAAGCACCGGTTGCTGTATGCCCAGCTCTTTCACAGCCGTTTCATTGAGGATCACGTTATTACTGTCTGCCAGGCTATTGCTTCTGAACCATCTCCCTTCCTTTACCCGGAGTTTGAACAGGGATGCAAAATCTGCGTCGGCAGCCAGTGTAACAATTGCCGGATTAAAATCAGCCGCACGGCCATTCCAGTCTGCCGAGCCGGAGCTCATATTCCCCAGGTTGATGATCGAGCCATTGGAAACAGTCACCGCCGCTATTCCGCCGGTTGCCTGCAACTGTTGTTTTATCATCCCGGTAAAACTTTTCATATCCCGGGTATATTTGTTTATAGCAGACCAGGGCAACTCTACCGTCATTACCTGTGAACGGTTATAGCCTGCGCTTTGCTGTTGTACGTATTGCAGCTGGCGGTAAATAACGATGGTTCCGGCAATGAGCACAATAGAGATCACAAACTGTACTACCACCAGCCCTTTACGGAAATGTGCATCTTTCAGGTGCAGCAGGCTGTTGCCTCTTAAAATGCTTAAGGGTTTAAACGAAGATAAGAGCAAGGCAGGATAGATACCGTTCAGTAAAACAGCGGCCAGCAGCACAGCGCCCAGTATCAGCCACATATCCGGATCTATCAGCGACAGGGTAAATGCTTTTTCTGTTATGCTATTGAACAAAGGAAGAAATAGGTTTAGCAGCAACAGGGTAAGGCCCAGCGCAATTGCGCTCAACATAAACGTTTCAGTCATGAACTGCCCGAAGAGATGCCGGCGCGTTGCGCCTACAATGCGACGTGTGCCTGTTTCCCTGGCGCGGGCGCCCGCCCTCGCGGTAGTGAGGTTCACATAGTTGATACATGCGATCATCAACAGCAGCAGCGCCATCACAGAAAATACATAGACCGCCGTACGGTTGCCATGCTGAAAAGAAGAGCTCTGCAGCCGGGATTCAAAATGCATCTCCTTCAGCGGAAGCAAACCTGCAAACGCATTATTGCCCTCCCTATTCTTATCAAATATAGCGGTGAGCCTGCGGCTAATTGTTCTTACATCTGCATCCTTACGTAATCGTAGAAAAGTAGTGGTATTGAAATTTCCCCAGCCTTCCAGGTCACGTTTTGCCACGGCATCTGTAAGCAATACCCTCAGCGGCATCAGGAGGTTAAATTGAAAGCTGGAGTTGACCGGATTGTCTTTTACAACTGCTCTTACCTGGAAAGTCAGGGTGTCTATACGAAATATCCGGCCAATGGCAGGACCCTTGCCGAAATACTTCCGGGCAGCGCTTCTGGTGAGGACAATAGCGTTTGGGGTACTGGCAAGGGCAGCGGCATTTCCTTCCGAAAACTCATAACGGAACATGTCAAACCAGTTGTCACTAACATAAGCCGCCTCTTTTTCCGTGAATATATCTCCGTTAATGTTCAATGTCAGCGGCCGGTAAACAGATCTGAGCTGTGCACCTGCTTCAATGCCGGGAACGGCGTTTGTTGCCTCGCCGAGCAGTGAATAGGGGCTGTTGTCCCAGATCCAGTTTTCACTCTTATTAATGCGGATCGTATCCGTAACGCGATAGATGCGTTCTGCCTGCGGGTGGTAGTTATCATAGCTGATCTCATTCTTTACCCACAGCATAATGAATATGGCAGTGGTCATCCCTACAGATAAACCAAACACGTTGATCAGGGTAACGGTGTAATGCTTTTTCAGGGCCCTCCAGGCTATTTTCAGATAGTTGCGGATCATAAGAGAAGCTAAGTGTTCTACCCCTGCGCTAAAAAAATGCCAGGCCTCCGGCCTTTTGAAAATGAACAGGTTATGTGTTCAGTCACAGGCCTGAACTGTCCGCTTTTGCAGGGATGGTGTCCGGTTTTGATACATTTGACTTTCTTTAATACGCCCCTTTACTATCGACTTATTTTTTTACTTTAGTGCCCGCAATATACAACCATGTCCATCCAGGTAACACAACTCAGTAAGACATACGGTGAACAAAAAGCTGTAGACAACATCTCCTTTACGCTGAACAAAGGAGAGATCGTAGGTTTCCTGGGACCTAACGGCGCGGGTAAATCCACTACCATGAAGATGATCACAGGCTATCTGCCGCCTACCGGCGGACAAGCCATGGTAAGCGGTTTCGATGTAAGCAAAGATCCGCTGGAAGTGCGTAAGCGGGTAGGTTATCTCCCGGAATCCAATCCCCTGTACTACGACATGTACGTAAAAGAATTCCTTTCTTTCGTCGCCAACGTGCACCAGCTGGGCAATACGGCGCAGGAAAGGATCCGTAATGTGATTGCGCTTACCGGACTGGAGCCTGAAAGCAAAAAGAAGATAGGCGCTCTTTCAAAAGGGTATAAACAACGCGTAGGCCTGGCGCAGGCCCTGCTGCACGATCCGGAAGTGCTGATACTGGATGAGCCTACTTCCGGCCTGGACCCTAACCAGCTGGCGGATATCCGCCAGGTGATCAAAAACCTGGGTAACAACAAGACGGTTATTCTCAGCACGCATATTATGCAGGAGGTGGAGGCCATGTGCAGCCGTGTTATCATTATCAACAAAGGCCAGATCATTGCCGATGATACCCTGCAAAACCTGCAGCAGCAGAAAGACGGCCAGGGCTATATACAAGTAAGCTTCGGCGAGCCTGTGAACGCCGCCGACCTGGAACAGCTGGCAGGCGTGACCCGGGTAGTGCCCGGCGATAGTAACAGCTGGCAGCTCTTTACAGGTAATGTGGATGAGGTACGTAAAAACCTGCTGCAATTTGCTTTGATAAATAACCGGAACATCCTTTCTTTGCAAAGCAATTCGCAAAGCCTGGAGGCAATCTTCCGGCAGCTGACGAGCCAATCCTTAGACTAAAATCTTTTAAACACTGATAAAACTATGAGTACTATTACAGAGATCCATGCCAGGCAAATTTTAGACAGTCGTGGTAACCCCACTGTAGAAGTGGACATCACTACTGAAGATGGTCATTTTGGCCGTGCTGCCGTTCCTTCCGGCGCCTCTACAGGCAAACACGAAGCTGTAGAGCTGCGCGACGCTGATAAAGGCGTATACGTAGGCAAAGGCGTTCTGAAAGCTGTAGCCAACGTAAACGACATCATCGCGGAAGAGCTGATAGGATGGGATGTGAATGACCAGGCTGGTATCGATAAACTGCTGATAGATCTAGACGGCACGCCCAATAAAGCTAAACTGGGCGCCAACGCCACCCTGGCAGTGAGCATGGCCGTAGCCAAAGCTGCTGCTGAAGAAAGCAACCTGCCCCTGTACCGTTACCTGGGCGGCGTAAATGCTACTACCCTGCCTTTGCCCCTGATGAACATCGTTAACGGTGGTGTGCATGCCGATAACAAGATAGATTTCCAGGAATTCATGATCATCCCCGTAGGCGCTCCTACCTTCTCTGAAGGTCTGCGCTGGGGTGTTGAGATCTTCCATACCCTGAAATCCGTATTGAAGAAGAAAGGCTACAGCACCAACGTAGGCGACGAAGGCGGCTTTGCCCCGGATATCCAGAGCAACGAAGAAGCGATCGAAACCGTACTGCAGGCTATCGAAGCCGCCGGCTACAAACCCGGTGAGCAGATCGGCATCGCACTGGATGCTGCCAGCAGCGAAATGTTCAGCGATGCTGACAAAACCTACAAGTTCTACAAGAGCTCCGGCAAGGTGATCAGCAGCGATGAAATGGTAGCTTACTGGGCTGAGTGGTGCAAAAAATACCCCATCGTGTCTATCGAAGACGGTATGGCGGAAGACGACTGGGCCGGCTGGAAAAAGCTGACCGAAACCGTAGGTAAAACTGTACAGCTGGTTGGCGACGATCTGTTCGTTACCAACGTAAAACGCCTGAAACAAGGTATCGACCAGGATATCGCTAACAGCATCCTGATCAAAGTAAACCAGATCGGTACCGTAACTGAAACCATCGATGCCGTAAATATGGCGCATAAAGCCGGTTATACTTCCATCATGAGCCACCGCTCCGGTGAAACGGAAGATACTACCATTGCCGACCTGGCAGTGGCCCTGAACTGCGGTCAGATCAAGACCGGTTCTGCTTCCCGTACAGACCGTATGGCTAAATACAACCAGCTGCTCCGTATTGAAGAAGCATTAGGCAACATCGCTTATTATCCAAAAAATTCCGTTAAATTTGGTAAGAAATAAACCAGATTTTTCAATTAGTGGTCAATATTTCCGGGTTCTGGGCGGCTTGCTCAGTACCCGGAATTTCAGACTGATAACCCACAACAGCCCGTGTCAGCATCCAGGAGCATAAAAATACCCGCTTACCTGCGCAATAAGTTCTTCATTGCAGGAGCTGCTTTTGTGATATGGCTCGGTTTCCTCGACCGCAACAACCTGCTTTCCCAATTTCAACTGCAATCGGAAGTCAACAAACTTGAATCTCAGAAAGAGTTTTTCAGGACAGAAATAGATAAAACCCGTGAAGAACAACGGGAATTATTGTCGAGCCCCGAAAAACTGGAGAAATTTGCCCGGGAACAATATCTGATGAAAAAAGATAATGAAGATTTATTCATTATAAGGGACGAGAACGAATCCACAAATAAGGACGAAAAGAACGAGAAATAGCTTGCAGTTTTCTAAAAAATTGCTATAACTTAACAATAGATTCCACACAATTTCCGTTATATGTCTGAAAATTAATTTCTTGTATTAAAACAAATTTGCATGGGCAATTCTACACATTCCTTCTATGCCGTCTTAAGTTCTGAAACTGATAGCAAAAACAACGTATCTATGTCTAAGAACCCAGCGCTTTCACGTGAAGAGCGTCTCTGCCATGCCCAAATGAAAAAGGCCTTGAACACAATTAAATTTTCTCCCCGCGCTGCTACCCTGAAGGCTATCCTGGAGCACGCGAAGAAAAAGAGTTAGCTATTATCAGTTGGCAGTTGGCAAGCTGTAAATTATTTTTACAGCATGACCAAGAAAGAACGCTTTGCGTTTGTACTCAAATACTTTGAAGAGCACGCTCCCAATGCAGAGACAGAGCTGATCTACGACAATCCCTACCAGTTGCTGGTGGCTGTCATCCTTTCCGCCCAATGTACTGACAAACGGGTGAACATGACCACACCGGCCATTTTTGAGCGTTACCCCGATGTATATGCATTGAGTAAAGCTACTTTTGACGAGCTGTTCCCCTACATCAGAAGCATCAGCTATCCCAACAACAAAACCAAACACCTGATCGGCATGGCTCAGAAGGTGACAGAGGAATTCAACGGCGAAATACCAGCCACTGTCCAGGAATTAATCACCCTGCCCGGTGTAGGTCGCAAAACCGCCAATGTTATCACCTCTGTGGTACATCAGCAACCTAATATGGCTGTGGATACCCACGTTTTCAGGGTATCGGCCCGCATCGGTCTTACCACCAATGCCAAAACACCCCTGCAAACAGAACAGCAGCTGCTGCAGCATATTCCCAGAGATAAAGTATATATCGCCCACCACTGGCTCATCCTGCACGGACGGTATATCTGCGTGGCCCGCAACCCTAAATGCGGGGAATGCGGACTGAGACCAGCGTGTAAGTATTACCAGCAGGTGATCCGTAAACAACAATAGCATGGCCATGAGCAGTCCTTTCCTGACCGCCAGCTGGAGAAACCTGCTGATGATCAATTTTGAAGCAAGCGCCTCCCTGCTGCAACCTTACCTGCCCAGGCATACCGAACTGGATACCTGGAACAATACGCACTATATAAGCCTGGTAGGTTTCCTGTTCCAGGACACGCGGCTGAGAGGGATCTCCTTTCCCCTGCACCGCACTTTTGAAGAAGTGAATCTGCGTTTTTACGTACGGTATAAAGACGGCGCCACCTGGAAACGCGGTGTAGTTTTCATCAAAGAGCTGGTGCCCAAACGCATGATCACTTTTATCGCCAATACCATCTACAAAGAAAACTATGCTACCCTGCCCATGCGCCACCACTGGCATGAGCCCGATGCACATACTCTGCAGGTAAGCTATGAATGGAAAATTGCTGCCCAATGGAACTATTTGCGGGCTACTGCGGCTAAAGCCACCCAGCCCATTGTGCCCGGCAGTGAAGCGGAATTCATTACAGAACATTATTGGGGCTATACCCAGGCTGGTCCGGCTGAATACCAGGTAACGCATCCGCAATGGAACCTGCATACAGTGAACGATTATGCTTATCATTGCAATACGCTGCGCTTATACGGCCCAGGCTTTGTGGAAGTATTACAGCAACAACCGCTGTCTGCTCTCCTGGCAGAAGGCTCTCCAATAGCGGTTATGCCGAAGAAACGGCTGTAAGGTCCCCGGTGTAAAAAACATCTGTCCGTAAATCCTTTTTTACTATCTTAAGCTGCTAATAATCTTTTCATTAAAAAGCATCACTTAAAGGACCGACAAGTATGAAATTAGCCGTTAGACTGCAACTATCCGCCATGATGTTCCTGGAATTCTTTATTTGGGGAGCATGGTTTGTGACCATGGGAACATTTTTATTCAACAATCTGCACACCAATGCCAGCGATGTAGGCTTTGCCTACCTCACACAATCCATAGGCGCTATTGTTGCGCCTTTCATTGTAGGCCTGATAGCCGACCGCTTTGCACCTGCCCAGCTGATATTGGGTATACTGCACCTGGTAGGCGCATTTCTGCTCTGGCTGGCCGGTTCAACGGCTGATTTCGCATCATTCTATCCACTGCTGCTGATATACATGATCCTTTACATGCCGACCCTGGCGCTGGTAAATTCCATTTCATTCAGGCAGATGGATGATCCCAGTAAAAAATTTCCTGCCATCCGCGTGTGGGGTACTATCGGCTGGATCATTGCAGGCCTTACCATTGGCTGGCTGGGCTGGGAGAAAGCCAATACACTTTCTCTTACTTTCAAAATGGCATCTGTAGCTTCCGGCTTGCTGGGCTTACTGAGCTTTACCCTGCCCAATACACCGCCGCTTAAAAAAGGCGAAAAGGTGTCTGTAGGCGAATTGCTTGGCCTGGATGCCATCCGCCTGCTGAAGCAACGCTCTTACCTGCTGTTCTTCCTGTCTTCAGTAGCCATCTGTATACCGCTGGCTTTCTATTATAACTTTACGAATCCCTTCCTGAATGAAGCGGGTATGTCATCTGCAGCAGGTAAGCAATCTTTGGGACAGATGTCTGAATTATTGTTCATGCTGATCATGCCCTTATTCTTTGCCCGCCTGGGCGTTAAGAAAATGCTGGCTTTAGGGATGCTGGCATGGGTGATCCGATATGTCTTCTTTGCCTTCGGTAATGTAGACGCCAACTACTGGATGCTGATAGGCGGTATCGTACTGCATGGCATCTGTTATGACTTCTTCTTTGTTACTGGACAGATCTATACCGATTCTGTTGCCGGAGAGAAATTCAAAAGCGCCGCACAGGGCATGATCACACTCGCCACCTATGGCGTAGGTATGCTGATCGGGTTCCTTATTTCCGGCCCTATTGTAGACTCCTACTTAAAGGCCGACGGCACGCACAACTGGCAGTCCGTCTGGCTGATACCCGCGGGCATCGCCCTGGTAGTGCTGCTGCTGTTCCTGTTGCTGTTCAGGGAAGGCAAGGCTGAAAAGAGTGTAACAATGAACAAAACAGCGTAAAAATTATTACGGTAACCACTAATACATTCACGTCATGGCTAAAATCTCTATGTTAGGCTCGGGATTCATCGGGCGTTTCTATGCGGATTCCCTGCAGGGACAAAGAAGCAGGGATAAGATCGTCAGTATTTACTCCCGCCGGGAAGAGAGTGCAAAGAAGTTTGCAGAAGATTACCAGGTAGGGCACTGGACCACCGAAATGGAAGCCTCCGTCGCTCACCCGGATGTAGAGGTGGTATGTATCTCTTTACCCAACAACCTGCATGAAGCCGCCGTAAACCTTTGCTGCAAACATAAGAAAGCAGTGATCTGCACCAAGCCCCTGGGCCGTAATGCCGAAGAGGCCAAACGCATGATGGAAGCAGTAGAAAAAGCAGGCATCTTTAACGGCTACCTGGAAGACCTGGTGTATACGCCCAAGTTCCTGAAAGCATTGGAAAGCGTAAAGAACGGCGCTTTAGGCCGTATCCTCTGGGCTAAATCCCGCGAAACGCATCCTGGCCCGCACAGCGAATGGTTCTGGGATAAAGAACAGGCAGGTGGCGGTTGTATACTCGACCTTGGCTGCCATTGCGTGGAAATAGCACGCAGCTTCATTGGCAAAGACATCAAACCGGTGGAGGTAATGTGCTGGGCTGATACACAGGTAAAACCCATAGATGCAGAAGACCATGCCATTGGCCTGGTAAAATATGAGAATGGCGCTATCGGCCAGTTTGAAGTAAGCTGGACCTTCAGAGGCGGTCTTGACCTGCGCGATGAAGTGATGGGCACAGAAGGCACCATCTGGCTGAACAGCTTCCTGCGCACAGGTTTCGACATGTTCACCACCGGCAAGGGTGCAGACTATGTAGCAGAAAAAGCAGAAAGCAATTCAGGCTGGCTGTTCCCTGTAGGCGACGAGCTGAATGAACTGGGATATAATCACATGTTCACCGATATGTTCAACTCGATGGAGCAGAACAAAGCCGCCCGCGAAACCTTTTACGACGGTTATGTGGTAAATGCCGTACTGGATGCCGCTTACCGCAGCGCCCAAAGCAAACAGTGGGAACCTGTAAAACTGGATGTATGGCGTGGCAAGACCGGTGTGGGTAAAGACAAAACCCTCACGGAGTACGATGCGCAATATTACCTGGTAAAAGAAGAGATGACGCACTTCGGCGCGAAGAAGCTGATCCTGAAGGATAAGCAAAGCGGTCAGATCGTAGAGAAAGTACTTAACTAGTTCTTACAATATGGGCCTTCCCGAAGGTGTGATTTACCTCTACATCCACCAGCGTACCCTTCTGGTAGCGGTAGATGTTCTTTTTACCCTCGGGGAGGCTTAATTCATAAGCCCCGTTCCCCAATGGCCTTATAGACAAGAGCTTGCCCAATGTTTCCGAATAGATGCTGGTTACCTGCCGGGGCTCTGTAAAGTAAAGGTCCGATACAGAATGCTGTATTTCCACATTATCGAGCGTGCTCTTCTCCCCTTCCAGATCTATCATATAACGGGAGCCATTACGCCGCGTGCTCACTACCTTGCCCTCATCAGATTTACCGCTGCTACGTACTACCTTAGACGCTACGAGAATGTTATTCGTATACTCGCAGGAGATGTCCGTGAATTTGGACATAAACGCCGTTTCTATCTTGCTTTTGATCACCATGTTCCTGGCGGCCCCATTCACATCACAACGCGCCTCCACGACCCCTATCACCCGGGAACCGAGCCGGATCTCGAAGGTATGTACCTGGGCCGGCAGCCTTAAAAAAGCCACAGTTAACAATCCTGTAAAAAGTATCTGCCGGGTAAAACGATTCATATATGAAGCTGTTAACAACTATATGGAAAATACAAAAAATCCTGCCCAAATGGACAGGATCTCTGTTAAAATATTTAAAAAAATACTTATTCTTTCACGTTGTACAATATCACAAACTCAACACGGCGGTTACGGGCACGGCCTTCTTCTGTATCATTAGCTGCAACGGGCGCCCGTTCTCCCATTCCCCAGGTGAACATCCGTTCATCCTGCACCTGGTAACTGTTTAACAGTTGTTTGGCGCTGGCGGCCCTTTTTTCAGACAGTTCCCGGTTATAATCCGAAGTACCGGTGTTATCTGTATGTCCGGTAACCAGGATCTTTGTTTTATCGAACTTGTTCAGCACACCGGCGAAACGCTGAAAGGCCGGTTTGATATCGTCTTTCAGCTGGTCGGAAGAAGTTTCAAACAGGACACCGTAAGAAAAGATCACCTTGATACTGTCTTTGATAATACTGACATCCGCTTCGTTCAATGCATGTTTCAGCTCCCGGTACTGATCGCTCATGTACTGCTGCTGCTTACTTACTTTCTTTGAAGCTGCACAGGACGCAAGGAGGAAAATGGCCGCCGTTACTATTGTTCTCATAATTCACTCATTTACATAGTTATATAAACAGGTTACAAAACTATGCAAAAAACAAACTGAGCAATTAATTTGTTCAGGCCAGCATTTCCCGGATCTTGGTAACCAGCTCTCCGCGGGTGATTGGTACGCCCATTATTTTATTGTAACCTGCTGCGTCTATCAAATACTGGTCGCGGATAATTTTGATCAGCTGACCATTATTGATCTCCGGTATCAGCACTTTATCAAAGCTGTGCAGGATATCTCCCAGGTTCTTGGGGAAGGGGCGCATGTAACGGATGTGTGCATGAGCTACCTGGTGGCCTTCTGCCAGCAGGTCCAGCACTGCGCTCTTGATAGCGCCATAGGTAGAGCCCCAGCCTAATACCAGCACTTTACCGGTATCAGGGCCTACTTCTATCTGCTGGTGAGGAATATGATCGGCAATACGGTCTACTTTTTCCTGGCGGATCTTCACCATCAGCTGGTGGTTCTCCGGATCGTAGCTCACGTTACCGGTAATGTTCTGTTTCTCGAGGCCGCCAATACGGTGTTCCAGTCCGGGTGTACCAGGCACCGCCCAGGGACGTACCAGGTTCTCATCGCGGTGGTAAGGCAGGAACTGGTCTTCTCCCTCAGCAAGGCCGGTCTTGAATTTCACTTCGATAGGCTCCAGGTCGGCGCTCTTAGGGAAACGCCAGGGCTCGGAACCATTGGCAATGTAACCATCGCTCAGGAAGATCACCGGCGTCATATGCTTTACGGAGATGCGGAAGGCCTCGTAAATAGCGCTAAAACAGTCAGAAGGCGTGGAAGCAGACACGATAGGCATCGGGCATTCGCCGTTACGTCCGTAATAAGCCTGCAGCAGGTCGCTCTGTTCTGTTTTGGTAGGCAGACCCGTAGAAGGGCCGCCGCGCTGTATATCAACTATTAAAAGTGGTATTTCCAGCATTACTGCCAGGCCCATGGCTTCGCCTTTCAGCGCCATACCGGGACCGGAAGTGGTGGTTACCCCCATATGGCCGCCATAGGAGGCGCCGATAGCGGAGGTGATCCCTGCAATCTCATCTTCTGCCTGGAAGGTGCGGATGCCGAAGTTCTTATAGCGGCTCAGCTCATGCAGGATGTCTGATGCAGGTGTAATGGGATAGGTGCCCAGGAACAGGGGCAGGTTCGCCTTCTGGGAAGCCGCGATCAGGCCGTAAGCCAGGGCGGTGTTACCAGTAATGCTGCGATAGGTGCCAGGCTCCATACGGGCCTTTTCTACATGGAAACGGGTGCTGAAAGAAGCCTCTACGGTATCACCAAAATTGTAGCCGGCATGCAGCACTTTCAGGTTACTGTCCAGGATGTCCGGTTTCTTACCGAATTTCTCTTTCAGGAAGTTTTCGGTGCTTTCCATGTTACGGTTATACAGCCAGTACAGGAAGCCGAGCACGAACATGTTCTTTGCACGGTCTTTTTCCTTCATGCCCATGTTGATGTCCTTCAGCGCTTCACGCGTCATTTTGGTAACATCCATGGTATGCAGCTGGTAATCCGCCAGGGAACCATCTTCCAGCGGGTTGATCCCTTCCGGATAATTGGCCAGGCGCAGGTTCTTGGCGTCAAAACCGTCTGTATTGGCTATAATGATGCCTCCTTTCTTGAGGCCTTTCAGGTTTGCTTTCAGGGCGGCGGCGTTCATGGCCACCAGCACATCACAGGCATCGCCGGGAGTAAAGATCCGGTTGGAGGAAAAGTGCAGCTGGAAACCGCTCACACCGGGCAGTGTGCCCTGGGGGGCGCGGATCTCTGCCGGGAAGTCAGGGAAGGTGCTCAGGTCGTTACCAATCAGCGCGGTGTTGTTAGAGAACTGGCTACCGGTCAGCTGCATCCCATCGCCACTATCACCGGCAAATTTTATCACAACGTCTTCTATCTGCTGGATCGAAGTATTAGACATTCAGTATTTTATTTAAGTAAGAGTGCAAATTTAGCATTTCGGCAGGTAGTAATCTACTCGTATGCGGAAAAACGCTATCCATTTACAAAAGTACACAAAGCCAGTAGACTTTAAACTGTTACGGCGTTTATCGGGATTGCTTATGGTTATGGGTAATAACTTTAAGTTATAAACTGGCCTTTCAAACCCAGCAGGAATAGTTTGTGTAAAGCGAGGCGGATTGCATGTTCCCAAACCCTTTCCTGCATTGACTTTCAGCGTTTTAACAAGTCTATAACACAACAAATGCATGTCGTCACACGTTTTCTTCCATATACTGCAACACCGCCACAAGGGCGGCAGCGCATAAAGAAATGTTAAATACTGTTAGCAGTTAAAAACAAAATAAGGGGTGGCATGGTAATTGCCTTACCCTAAGTGTACTGATAATCAGTAGAAGTTCTTTAAAAACAGTCTATACACCGCCTCATCTGATTCCTGGCCATTATTTATGAATCATTAAACTGTGTGCTATGAAAAAGATCAAAGTTACGGTGATAGCTCTCGCAGCAATAGCTTTAGGGACCTTGGCCTTTCGCAATACGGAAGGCGGCTCCATTACCGGCAAAGTAAGGCCGATGGATGGGGCAACGGAGGCCTGGGCTATTCAGGGGTCAGACACTTTAAAAACGCCCGTCTTTGATGGTGCTTTTACCTTCAAGGAAGCCCGGGCCGGCGCCTACACCGTCATAATAGACGCCAAGGAGCCTTTTAAAGATGCGACAGTGAATGATGTGAAGGTAGAAGATGGCAAAGCCACTGACCTGGGCGAGATCAATTTACAGCAATAACCAAGAGCAATAGTTGGTTTTCATAGGGGTTAATCAAAAAGCCGGTTCCATACGTCTGTATGGCCGGCTTATTTTTTTGTCCTTCCTCCCCCTCATAGGGGTATTCCCCCGGTTTCCCGTCTTACATATTAAAAGCAACAGCAGGTATACCCGAAAAAGTTACCGGCCCAAACTTAGTCACACTATGCAAACACAAAGTATACTGGCGTGTCATACGGCCGGCACAAGTGATAGCATCCGAAATGGGAACAAAAGCTATTTTTGTGTCATGCCCGACAATACCAGGTTACATGAACTATTGCAGGAAGATGAACAGGCCTTTATGGAAATGCTGTTCAAATCCTTCTTTCCCCTTGTTTGTAAAACCATTTACCGGCTGGTACTAGACACCGCCACCGCAGAAGACCTTGCCCAGGAAGTATTCATCAGGATATGGAACCGGCGCAGTTCCCTGCAGGATGTGTACTTTAAAGCGTACCTGCACAGAGCAGCTATCAATATGGCATTAGACCATCTGGACAAAAATAAACGGCAGGGCAAGCACCTGTCTATCGAGGAGAATGTAATACAATTACCGGCCAGCTCAGGCTCTGCCGAGAGCAGGCATCATTTAAAACAAACCAGCGCGCATATTCAGCAGGCTATTGACCGTCTGCCGGAGAAATGCCGGGAAATATTTATCCTGAGCCGGTTTGAAGAAATGACATACCGCGAGATAGCCGCTACGCTGAACATTTCAGTAAAAACGGTAGAAAATCAGATGATCACCGCATTAAAGAAACTGCGCGTATCCTTGCAGGACTACCTGCCGGTGATAGCGCTGATAACCTACAACTGTTTAACTTTATTATTACAATTTTAATGGTATGTCTTACGATTTAGAGCATATAGAAACACTCATCGCCCGGGATATAGATAACAGCCTGAGCCCAGAAGAGAAGAGGACACTACAGTCCTGGCTGGATGAGGATGCTGCCAACCAGCAGTACTATGATGCATTGAAAAGCACCTGGTCGCTGACTGCCAAAGCAGAAACCGATTTTGTTCCCGCTACGGAAAAGAACTGGGAGAGTTTCCGGCAGCATATAACAGAAACGGGCAAACGCAGCTTCCTTTATACCTACCGTAACGCACTGCGTATAGCAGCCACCGTTATATTGTTATGCGGCGCTGCCACTACTTACTTTGTGTTCTTCCATCACCCGGAAGTAGCAGTATATACACAGGCCAGAGAGAAGAGAACGGTTACACTGCCGGATGGCAGTAAGGTATTCCTGAACCAGCAGAGCAGCCTGCGCTATACGGCCGGCTTCAACGGCAATGAACGTGCAGTGCACCTGGAAGGAGAGGCCTTCTTTGAAGTAACGCAGCAGTCTGACAAGCCTTTCATTGTATACACCCGGCATACACAAACCCAGGTACTGGGCACCTCCTTTGACGTGAAGTCTTACAACCCCGTTGAAGTGGAAGTAGCGGTAGTAAGCGGTAAGGTAGCTTTCTCTGACAGGAGCAATGCACAGCGGCTGGTGCTTTCCAGCGGTAACAGAGGCGTGCTGCAGTCTGCCCAAACATTGAAGCAGCTGCCGATCGAAGATCCTAATTTCATGGCCTGGAAAGAGAACAGGCTATCGTTCCAGGATACGCGCATCAGTGATGTGATCAATACGCTGGAAGGATATTTTGATGTGCAGATCGTGCTGAAAGACCAGGAGGCCGGACGTTTGAGATATAACGGCACATTTGATCCCGAACAGTTAAACAGCCTGGATTCTGTACTGGAGGTGATCTGCCCCACGGTAAATTTACGCTGGAGCAGAGAAGGTGGAAATGGAAAATATGTGCTGGTACCCGTGCAATAAGAGACTGGCCCCGGCCAAACCTGAAGCCTGTCCCGACCTTGTCTGGGCAGGCTTTATCATTAAGAAGCTTACATGATATAAGCGTCACACAACATAGATATAAAACAACAAAAAGCCCGTTCTGACAATGTCAGAACGGGCTTTCTAATTATATTAAGTTTCCCCGATCCGGTCTGTGCGACCGGATACCAGCGACTACTTTTCAGGTAACGGATCAGGCAGGAGTGCTTCCTCCGCCCAATTTGCATTTCTGCAATACTTCCCATGATTTGCCGTTATGGCGCAGGAAGTACAGGTTGTTTACCTTGAAGCTAGCCTGGTACTCTTTATTTTCATATTCAGGCCAGGCCTTGTTGAACTGATCATCTTCCAGGTCTTTGAAGGCCACGGTAACATGGGGAGTGAAGCCTGTGCGGGCCAGCATGGTGCTGAAACCAAATTCCTTGCGGAGGAAGTTGATCAGCTGACGGTGCATGGCAGACATGGTTTCGCTCTTTTCCACGTTGATGAACAGTACGCGGTTCTGCTTGTTGGGGAAAGTACCAAAGCCGTTCAGGGATACCTCGAAAGGCGCCTGTGTTTTGGCAAATTCAGCCAGCTCGTCGCAGAAGGCTTTTTCCAGGGCCGGATCAGCAGTGAAGGGTACCTGCAGCGTAATGTGCGGCAATACTTTCAGTGCATAGGTAGGGCCGTATTGTTCTGCAAATTCCTGCTTTATCTTGATGATTTCCTTACCTACTTCTGCAGTTGGCAACAGGGCGATAAAGTAGATCTTGTTATCCGGTTTGGGTGTGAACGGCCTGCGCATACCGCCGCCGCCAGGTCTTCTCTGGCCGCCATATCCGCCGCCACCACCACGGTTGTAGCCTCCGCCACCACCGCCGCGGTCATATCCACCGCCGCCGCCGCCACGGTTGTAGCCTCCGCCACCGCCGCCACGGTCATATCCACCACCACCGCCTCCGCGGTTGTAGCCTCCGCCACCGCCGCCACGGTCGTATCCACCACCGCCGCCTCCGCGGTTGTAGCCTCCGCCACCGCCGCCACGGTCGTATCCACCACCGCCGCCGCCGCGGTTGTAGCCACCACCGCCGCCGCCACGGTCGTATCCACCACCGCCACCGCGGTTGTAGCCACCACCATCGCCGCCACGGTCGCGGTCATATCCGCCACCGCCTTCACGGTTGTATCCTCCTCCACCTTCACGGTTGTAATTTTCGCGGGGCCTGTAGCCGCCACCGCCACCTTCACGGTTGTAATCGGGCCTGTCGCCGCGATCCCGGTTGAAATTGGGTCTTCCCTCCCGATCACTGCTGTTAAAGTCGGGACGATTGTAGCCACCCGGCCTTTCCTTGGGATCATACTCTTTGTCTTTGTCTTTGTTAACATCTGAAGAGTACTTGCGGGGGCGTTCGTTTCTCTCAAAATTCATCTTACTTAATTAAGCGTTTGAAGCAATATTAGCTATGATTTCATAAAAATGAAACTCATCTCCATAGAGAATATATAATACTAAGCTAAGTGCCGGTTGATACCCAGCATGGTCAATCCGGGTATTCTCCAGTCCACATTTATTTCCGGCTTGTTATCATTTGTTTTTAAGTCTCTTTACCTTATTTCTTGAAGAACAAAGATAATTGTGGCCACGTTACTATACAATTGTGGTGCGTAATTTCAAAATCTGCACCTGTCTCTTTAGTGTTTCGGCGAATATATATTACAGAACAACAGATTTGATGCTACTCATAGCAAATATACGGGAATATCTATGTCATTCTGCCTGATCCACCCCATTTATTTTATCTGTCAGTCGCGTTTCATAACAAACTTTCTTTATTACCGCTCAAAGTACCGGCTGGCATAGGTAAATGGTTTTTCAACAACAATACTTAAGCTAAGCTACTACTTTGTTGGTGAATTTTACCTAAAATATCCTTTAAATCTTAAATTTTTTCTGCAACCGGTTCCCAAAGAACGATCAATCCCCATCTAACAGGTTTCCTAATCCACCCAGGATACTGCCCTCTTCTTTCCGGGGACCAGTACCATAAGCAATAATCCGGCCGGCCAGGCGACTGATTGGCAGAGACTGGATCCAAACCTTACCCGGGCCCCTGAGTGTAGCGAAGAACAAGCCTTCACCCCCGAACACCATATTTTTTATTCCCTTGACAAATTCTATATCGAAATCCACATTCTGGGTGTATGCAACCACACAACCGGTATCTATCTTCAGTACCTCTCCCGGCTGCAATTCCCGCTCTACCACTATACCGCCGGCATGCACAAAGGCCATACCATCACCTTCCAGCTTCTGCATAATGAAACCTTCACCTCCAAAAAGACCGGTTCCCAGCCTGCGCTGCCACTCTATCCCCACACTTACGCCCTTGGCGGCGCAAAGGAAAGCGTCTTTCTGGCAAACTACCTTGCCGCCCATCAGGAACAGGTCCAGCGGTATGATCTTACCAGGGTAAGGAGCCGCAAAGCTCACCTTTTTCTTCCCCTGTCCTACATTGGTGAAAGCTGTCATAAACAGGCTTTCACCGGTTAATATACGTTTGCCGGCTGAAAGCAGTTTTCCGAAAAGACCCTGGTTGGCCTGGGAGCCGTCACCGAACATGGTTGACATCTGGATCTCCTGGTCCATCATCATGAAGCTGCCGCTTTCTGCTACGGCCGTTTCCTGGGGGTCTAACTCAATCTCTACCATCTGGATCTCTTCCCCAAAAATTTTGTAGTCGATTTCGTGGTTCTGTCGCATAATATACTGATCGTATTAAGGGATAATCTGAGTCAAAAGTAATAAAAGCAGGGTGTTTCCAATTGTTAAATATTACAAAAAACCGTCCCGATAGATATCGGGACGGTGATCTGTTAAACCTACAACTGTTACACTGTATTAGCTATTGTCTAGCTAAGACTTTTTTAGTTCACTGAAACTTGTTTCTTTACTTTCCTGGCCTGCTCATGTCCATGGCCTTCTCCCACCTCTTCATGCCCGAAGAAATGATAAGGCTTGGCAGAAACATAGTCATGCCTGTGCAGCTTTGCTACCACCTCTTTCTTCATGAAGAGTTTCAGGATCAGCACCAGGAAGGGTACATATTTTAAAGCCCGCGGTAATCCGCGGTAATCCAGTACATCAATGGAGCGCTTGTTCATGGCGTACATTACAGGCACCAGGATCAGCGTAAGGAACGTAGCGAAGATCAATCCGAATACCATCGTCCAGGCCAGCGGGCCCCAGAAAGCTACGTTGTCGCCGCCGAAGAAAATGTGCGGGTTACCTTCAGAGAACAGCGTGGCAAAATCAATGTTCAGACCTACCGCCAGCGGTATCAGGCCCAGGATCGCTGCAATAGCAGTGAGCAATACCGGTGTCATACGGGTTTTCCCTGCTTCTACCACCGCATCATGAATGGATGCACCCTGTTTCACCAGCAGGTCGGTGAACTCTACCAGCACGATACCGTTACGTACCACGATACCCGCCAGCGCCATGATACCCACGCCTGTCATTACAATAGAGATCTCCATACCAAAGACAGCAAAGCCGAGGAACACGCCTATGATGGAGAACACGATCTCCATCGCGATGATCAGCGGACGGCCCACAGAGTTGAACTGTGTCACCATGATCAGGAACATCAGGCCTACAGCCCCCAGCATAGCCATCAACAGGAAGTTCATGGTTTCCTGCTGGTCTTCCTGCTCACCCGTCATACGGATGGTAACACCATCCGGCTTACTGAAGTCATTAATGGAACGCTGGATCTGCTGCACTACTTCATTGGCGTTATAGCCGGTAAGCACGTTGGAGTACAGGGTCACCACCCTTTTCTGGTCTATACGCTTGATGCTGGCAAAGGTGTTGGAATAACGGATATCTGCCACAGCCGACAGCGGTACCTGCCTGATAGCACCGTTCATGTTCATATCGCGGTAAGTGACGTTGGAGTTCATCAGCGTATTGACATTGTTACGCTGATCTTCCCTGAAACGCACCATGATCGGGTAATCATCATCCGGATCGCGGAACTTGGAAGCTTCCTCACCATACAAGGCACGGCGCAAAGCCTGGCCTATAACACCGGTAGAAATACCTTCTTTATTAGCCCTTTCACGATCTATATTCACGATGATCTCCGGCTTGTTGCTCTGGAAATCGCTGCGCAGCTCTTCTACCCCGCCTATCTGCAGAGAGTCGAGATAACGTTTCAGCTTTTCTGAAGTAGTGGTAAGCTGATCAAATTCATCAGCACTGATCTCAATGTTGATGGCTTTACCGGTGGGGGGACCGCCCTGCTCCTGTTCTACCGTGATCTCTGCACCAGGGATGCCTTTCACCGCATCACGGATCTTATCCAGATAAGCAACGGTAGATTGTCCGTGACGCGCGCCGAACTCTACGAAAGCTACGGTCACTTTACCCTTCTGCGGCTGTACGCTCTGATCCATCTGGCTGGGATCGCCCGCGCCTACTGCTACGTTGGAGATGATAGACTCCACGATAGGATTGTTCTTCCCTACCACTTTGGTGATCCTCTCTTCGAGAATGTGCGTGATGGAGTCTGTATATTTCTGGTCTGTACCGTTAGGCAATTCCAGGTAAGTATAGATAAAGTTAGGATCTGCTTTCGGGAAGAAGTTCACTTTCGGATTACGCATTCCCGTGATGATCAGGCTGAAGATCAGCAGGCCGAAAGTGGCCAGCAGTATGCCTACCGGGCGCCATCCAACCAAACACCATTCCAGTCTGCGGCGATACCACTCCTGTACCCTGGGCCATGCGCGCTGCTGGAAACGGCGGGCCACACCGCCCAGCCAGAAACGTTCCAGCACAATCATCAGGTACATAAACACTACAAAGTTGCCCACACCAAAGCTATTGGCGTAAGCGATCAGTGCAATGACGCCCCATACAATGGTCAGATTCCTGAACTTGCGGTCAAACCTGGGTTTGGGATGCTCTTCACCTTCATGACGGTCCATAAAATCAACCGCAAATACCGGGTTGATGATGTAAGCCACTACCAGCGACGCTCCCAGTGTAACGATCAACGTTACAGGCAGGAAGACCATGAACCCGCCGATCACACCGGGCCAGAATAACAAAGGCACAAAAGGCGCCAGTACGGTAAGCGTACCCGACAGCACTGGCAGGAATACCTCTCCCGCCGCTATTTTGGCGGCTTTTACAATGCCCAGGTCATGCCGTTCCTGGTAGATGCGATGCACGTTCTCTATCACCACAATGGCATCGTCTACCACAATCCCCAGGGCCAGCAGAAAGGAGAACAGCACCATCATGTTCAGGGTGAAGTCCAGCATGGGCATCGTCAAAAAGGCGATGAACATGGAGATGGGCACGGACAAGGCTACGAAGATGGCGTTCACGGCGCCCATGAAGAACATTAAGATGACCGTTACCAGTACGAAGCCGATGATGATCGTATTGATCAGGTCATGCAGGGTAACGCGGGTAGACTTTGACTGGTCTGCCGTGATCGTCACATCCAGCCCTTTGGGCAGGTAGTGCTGCTTCATGTCTTCGATGATACCGCGTATCTTGTCAGATGCATCGATGAGGTTCTTACCGCTCTGCTTGATCACGTTCAGCGTGATCACGTTCTTGCCGTTGAGGCGTGCATAGCTTTCCTGCTCCTTGAAACCATCCACCACATCCGCTACGTCTTTCAGGTATACTACTGCGCCGGACTGGCCGCGTATAACGATATCGCCTATCTTTCTCGCATCCTTGTACTCACCTTTTACGCTAAGCGTGCGCTTCTGTCCGTCCATAGACACCAGGCCGCCGGAGATAGTACGGTTTTCTGCGCCAATGGCCATGATGATATCATCAAAGCTGATCTTGGCCGCATCCATCTTGTACTTGTCAACGTTGATCTGGATCTCACGGTCCAGCGCACCCACAATATCCACGCGGGTGATCTCTGTGAGCGCTTCGATACGGTCCTGCATTTCATCTGCATACTTCTTTAAAGACTGCAGATCGAAATCGCCGGAGAGGTTCACGTTCATGATAGGGATCTGCGATACATCTATCTTGATGATCCGTGGCTCCTGGCCGTTCTGGGAAAGGTCTGTAGGCAGGTCGGGCTTGGCGTCATCTACTTTCTCCCGCACTTCCTGCCGCGCCGTTTCCATGTTTACATCCGTATTGAACTCAATGGTAATTACTGAGTAGTCCTGCAGCGAGGTGCTTTTGATCTCCTTTACACCGGAGATACCGCCCAGCTGCTTTTCTATAGGTTTGGTCACCAGGGTTTCCATATCCTCCGGCGCTGTACCATAGTACATCGTGCTGATATAGAACTGAGGGAATACCACTTCCGGGAATTGTTCCTTTGGAAGCGATATATACGTGAGGATACCCGCGAGCGCGATAATAACGGTGACCACATAGATGCTCACTTTATTATCTATCGACCAGCTGGTAGGCTTGAATTCTTTGGTCAGATTGTCTTTCATAAAATAGCATTTAGCTTTTACAGCTTGATCAGGTCGTTGTCATTCAGTCCCTGATAGCCAGTGGTGATCAACCTTTCTCCGGGTTTCAACCCGCTTTTTATCTCTGCTATATCATTATAGGTGCGTCCCATTTCTATGTGCCTGCGCTCTGCCACCAGTTTCCCTTTATTGTCCTTCGCCACTATCACATAAGGTTTACCCATGGTGTACTGGATCACGTTCACCGGTATTACTACGGCATTAGGAGCAGTGTAATCGATGATCTTGATATGTGCGATCATGTTAGGCCGTATGTTGGCATCAGCAGGTAATGGCACTTCCACTTTAATGGTGCGGCTCAGCGGATCGATGGTGCGGGATGCAAAATTGATCCTGGCGCTGATCTCCTTATTGATATCGGGGAAGCTGATACGTACCTGGTCGCCGGTCTTTACTTTGCCTGCATATCCTTCTGCCACGTTGGCCACCACCTTCAGGGAATTGCCGTTCACCACACGGAAGGCAGGCTGAGGAGTACCTGGACCTGCATTATCGCCCAGCTTAACGATCACGGCATCTACCGTACCGCTGATCGGGGATACAATCCTGGTTTGGGCCAGCTGCTCATTCAGCGTAGCAAGTTTCCTTTCCAGGCTTTCTTTATTATTCTTAGCGGTAAGGTATTGTATTTCGCTGCCTATCTTCTGGCCCCAGAGGTTCTTCTGTCTTTCGTAAGTGGTAGTGGCCAGTTCCAGTTGTGTTTTCACCTCTTCTATACCAGCCTTTGCCAGGCGGTCATCAACCTGGCCCAGTACCTGGCCCTTGCTTACTGACTGACCTTCTCTTACGGATATAGCGGTTACAACACCCGGTACTTTGGAATATACGTTTACGTTCTCACGTGCATCCACACTGCCCTGCACGTCAATAAAATGCTGAAAGGTGGTATCGTCCAGCGTAGCCAGCGTTACTGTTTTCACCTTTTCAGTAGTATCTGTTTTTCCAACTTCCAGCTCCAGCTTCGCGATCTCCTGCTCCAGTTTAGATTTTTCCTGCTTCAGCTGCTGCAGTTTGGCGGCTTTATCTTCGCCACCGCCACCGCCGCATGCGGCGAGGATGAGAGTAGTTAACGGGATAACGAAATATTTTTTGGTCATATGTGTGGAGGTGTTTATAGTTTACCGTATGCTTTTAAGTAGTCGATCTTAGCCACTATCGTCTGATACAATGCATCAAAATAATTCCGCTGGGCGGTCAGCATGTCGTTCTCTGCGTTAGACATTTCCAGGCTGCTGCCAACTCCTTCCTTATATTTTGTCTGCGTAGTGCTGTATACTTCCTGGGCCAGTTTCATATTGTCTTCCTGGGATTGCAGGGTGAGCAGGTTATTGCGGAAGCTGGAAGCCGATTGAGACTGTTCAAGGTCTATAGACAGCTTCAGGTTTTCCATGTTCTCTTCTGTTTTCTTAACAGTAAGGAATGCCTGATCTACCTGGCGTTTTCTCTGCAAACCTGTGAAGATGGGAACAGATAATTGCACACCCGTGCTTACATAGCCGTACCAGGACTGGCTCTGGAAGTAGTCGAATTTGCTGCTTCCCCTCAAAGCGCCTGTTGAAGCGAATAAGGAAAGAGAAGGAACACCTGCCAGCTTATAACGCTTAAGATCATATTCGTAAGCGCGTTTCTGCGATTGCAATACCTGGTATTCTATACGCTGGCTGTAATCAAAATGCTCTGTGTTGACAGCAGACTGGTCTGCGATGGCTTCGGTAGTCAGCGAATCTGTCAGTGTTACCTGCTGCGCCATGGGCATGCCCATCTGGAATTTAAGCGCGGCGGTGCCTACCTCTATCACATTCCGGAGCTTGGTGATCTCCGTCTGCATATTGGTCATCTGTACGGAGAGCCTGTCCACATCCAGCTTTTCCGCCATCCCATTTTTGTAGATCTCTTTGGTTTCACCCAGCAGTTTTTCCAGGGTGGCCATATTACCTTTCAGGATGGTAAGGGCTTTGTTTGCAGCGAGAATGTTATAATAGGCTTTATACACCGACACTTTCACATCTATCTCTGAGCGCTTCACGTTGCGGTTGGCCAGCTCTTCCAAAGTTTTGCGGGCCTGCAGGGCCACGAGCACGCTGGGATCGAAGAGTACCTGGTCCATACGCACTTCGCCGGCCACGTTGTGGGCAAGGCCAAAGGCCACCGGTTGATAAGTGCCTACGGGTACACTTGGATCGAAGTTGTGCAGGTCTATTTGCTGTTTCTGGAGGATGGGGTTGTACTGGTAAGACCCCGTGCCTTTAATGGTGGGCAGTGCCCGTCCGCTCACCTCTTTGTTGAGGGCAAGCTGGATGAGCTCATCCAGCTTGGCGGTTTTTACCGAGGATTGGTTGGCCAAGGCGTAATCCACTGCCTGCCTGGCGCTAAGCTGCAGCGTTTCGGGCTGCACTTTAGGCTGCTGCTGTGCCTGTACGGGCGTAACCAGCTGCCATGCCAGGAGTAATGAACCGGCGAGGGCCATGTGCTTTCGTGTTAGTAGCATACGGTCGAATCGATTTATTTGGCGATAGTTTGATGTTGCTTGTATTGCTCTATCAGCTTCAATCCTTCTGCAGATACCACTCCGTACAGAAAGTGCTCCAGCAGCACCCGCTGTACCTTTCCCATTTCAAAACCTGCGATCGGGAACACCTCCGGCTGAAAACACAGCATGGCGGAAGCGATCCTGAACTGGGTAAGGATATTCACCTCCAGGTCTTTCCGGTATAGCCCTTCCGCAATGCCCCGCTCCAGGTTTTCCCGTACTACGGTACGGAGGGAGTTATTGCGGTATTCCTGGAATACCAGGAATGCTTTGGAATGGAATTTCTGGAGGTCGAGCATGATAACAGGGTTCATATTGCGTAAACGCTCGTCCATCATGTTCATCACCTCAAACAGTTCTTCAATGGCATTCGCCGCATTGGAGCGGAGCACGCGTTCCTCTTCCTGGATCACTTCCAGGAAACGGCTGATGGCGTGTACTACCATATCGTCCTTATCCACAAAATGCGCGTATAGTGTTTTCTTGGAGATGCCCATCCTCGTAGCAATATCGTCCATGGTGATGGACCTGGTTCCGTACTGGCGGAACAGCCCGAATGCCGTGTCTAAAATGCGTTCCTGTGTTTCCATGTTACGATGCTTTCAATAACAGATTTCGATGCGTAACAAAACTAGAGAAACTTTTTAAACTACCAAAGTTTCCATAAGAAATATTTTAAATAAGGGTATTAATCACCCTTTATACCCGGTAGTTTAACCCAGACTTCATAGGAAAACAAGGGGAAATCAGGTACCTTTGCTCCCTTATATCCACCGAGTTCGAAACCATATTACCATATTTCACATCACACTTTTTTATGTCTCCCAATTTGAAAATGAAAGCCATTGCCGCCCGTATCATCCGGTACTTTTTTCAGGGCCTGCTGATCCTGGCCCCTATCGGCATTACCGCTTTTACCATATACTGGGCTTTTGTAACTATTGATAACCTGATCCCGACCTCGCTGATCCCGGAGGATGCGATGTTGCTGAAATACCTGCGTTACAAGGGAGTAGGGTTCGTGCTGGTGCTGTTGCTGATAATCGTCGTGGGGTACCTGAGCTCGTCTTTCATTGTAGGCCGTATATTCGATCTGTTTGATCACCTGCTGGAACGCACACCGTTTATCAAATATATCTATACTTCTGTAAAAGACGTATTCGATGCCTTTGTTGGTGAAAAGAAAAAATTTGATCACCCTGTTTTGGTCCAGCTGTACGGGCTGGATGTATGGGAAATGGGCTTTATCACACAGAGTGATGTGAGCCATTTGGGGCTGGAAGGCTATATGGCGGTGTACGTTCCTCATGCCTATGCCATTACCGGTAAGGTATTCATGGTACCCAAGGAAAGGGTGAAACCTTTGGAGCACATCTCGGCCGGCGAGGCTATGAAGTTTGCGGTAAGCGGGGGGGTAACCGCGCTCACGCATGAGAAATAAGGCTATTTCATTACCTCGTCTGCAAACTGCAGCAGCAGGTGATTGAAGATCTGGGGCTGGTCGTAATTAACAAGATGCCCTGCCGCAGGCACTTTGAAGATCGTATCTTTCCATTTATGCCGGAACCGGATCCCGTCCAGGTAGTTGGGCTTTACCACTGCTTCCTGCTGTCCCAGCACAAAGCATACCGGTAGCTGGCTTTCCTGCAGTCCGTTGATCTGGTTGGGCGTTTCACTTCTTCCGTCGATATATTCCCCGAAGCTCACTCTGAACACGGGATCGGTGTCATGATAATACTGCTTGCATACTGCAATGAATTTATCTGTTGCTTTATACACGAGCCTTTTGGTGTAAGCCGTGAGCACCGCATCAGATGGTGGTGTAGCGGTGAGCACCTGTGCAAAGGGGGAGGCCAGCAGCACTGCATTAAGCGGGATATTATTACTGGGCAGCGGTGCACCTGCAAAGAACAATCCCCTGGGCGCAACGTGCAGGTGCGGTAATGCTTCACTGATAAGACTGGCGCCCGAGGAAAGGCCTACTAGCACATAATCATCCAGCAAGATACCGTTGATATAATCGGCCAGTTGCCGCGCCATACCAGCGATGCTGTAATCACGCTCCGGCGCCACGCTGCGGCCGGAACGGCCATGTCCGGGCAGATCCAGCGCAATGAGCCGGAACTGTTCCTGCAGCAGATCATCTTTCAGCTGCGGTTCCCATACGGCAGATTGTTGTAGTCCGCCGTGAATAAAAATGATAGCTTTACCGGATTCACCGATACTGCGCGTGTATATGGGCACACCATTTACGGGAATAGTCGTGATCGTCTCCATAATTGTTGGTTTCCACTCCATGGCATTGGGATAGGCCTGCAATGGGATTGCTGCTGCTTTTGCCCGGAAGGGGGTAGTTGATAATGACTAAAAATAAAAACCTTGCTGATCTTTCCCCCTGGCTTTAACCATATATTAACAAAACAAACCGCAGTCTTGTTCATCCTGCTTTTTATCTATTTTCGCATGCGCAAATCTTCTCTTCCTGTAAAATTTTCAATGGTCTGATTTAATGAGTTAACCTGTATGTGCATACGTCTGCTTCCCGCACTGCTGATGTGTTTGTTGTTGTTTCCCACTCCGCTGCAAGGCTGGGGATTTTTTGCGCACCGGCGCATCAACCGCCTGGCGGTATTTTCCCTGCCGCCTGAAATGATGGTGTTCTATAAACCGCAGCTGGAATTTCTCAGCGCCCATGCAACAGATCCCGACAAGCGGCGGTATGCTGTTGCTGCAGAGGGCCCGCGCCATTACATTGATATAGACCATTACGGGCCTCCTCCTTTCGACAGTCTGCCGCGTTCCTGGGAAGCGGCTGTAGCACGCTATACGGAAGATACATTGCAGCAGCATGGTATACTGCCCTGGCATATCCAGCGGATGATGTACCGCCTTAGCTGCGCTTTCAGAGATAGGGATGCAGGACGCATTCTGCAGCTGTCTGCAGAACTGGGGCACTATGTAGCCGATGCACATGTACCACTGCATGCCAGTTCCAACCACAACGGACAGCTGAGTGGTCAGCAGGGAATACACGCCCTCTGGGAATCGCGTATACCAGAGCTGATAGCAGACAAGGAATTCAATTACTGGAATGGCCGTGCCGTGTATATTGCAGACGTAAGCGCATTTGCCTGGGAGCTGGTGATCTCCAGCGCCATGGCCGCAGATACAGTACTGCGAGTGGAGAAAGCACTCAGTCTGCGTTTCCCGCCCGCACAGCGCTACGCCTGGGAAAAACGGAATGGTATACTGACACGGAATTACGCCAGCGCCTACTCGCTGGCTTATCATCGCCTCATGGGCAATATGGTGGAACGGCGCATGCGCAGCGCCATTGCGGCGGTAGCCAGCTGCTGGTATACAGCATGGGTAGATGCGGGACAGCCACCATTGCGGGAACTGGCCAATAAAACATTTTCTGCCGAACAGGAGCAGCAATTCAGAGAGCTGGATAAAGCCTGGAAGAAGGGCCGTCTGCTGGGCCGTGAGCACGAAAATGAGCGCTAAAAATAAAAGCGGATTTTAAGAAAGTTTCGATTATCTTTGTCGACACTATACTGTCTATCTATTCTATTTTAACCTTTATCCTATCGCCACGCAAGGTTATTTGAAATACCTACTTTTTTAATCCGTTCCTTAGAAAAACCAAAATAAAGTGGAAAAAGACAATAATGTATTTAATCAGGATCGCAACATGAAGGTGCACAATTTTAACGCAGGGCCTTCTGTATTACCTAACGAGGTATTATATAAAGCCAGCAAAGCGTTGATTGATTTCGAAGGATCGGGTATGTCCATACTGGAAATAGGTCATAGGACGGAGCTTTTCATGAACGTGCTTGACGAGGCCCGCAGCCTCGTGAAAGAGCTGATGCAGCTGGAGGATGACTACGAAGTGCTTTATCTGCACGGAGGCGCCAGCACCCAGTTCATGCAGGTGCCGATGAACCTTCTGGAAAATGGAGAAACCGCCGCTTATGTAGATACCGGCGTTTGGTCATACAAAGCAATCAAGGAAGCCAAGTCCTTTGGCTATGTGGATGTAGTAGCCAGCTCACGTGAGAGCAATTACAACCATATACCCAAACAGTTCAATATTCCGCCGCAGGCCAAATACCTGCATATCACCACCAACAATACCATTTACGGTACGCAGTGGCAAACCACACCGGTAACTGATATTCCGCTGGTGGCCGATATGAGCAGTGATATCCTGAGCCGTCAGCTGGATTTTAACAGGTATGCCCTGATCTATGCCGGCGTGCAAAAGAATATGGGAGCAGCAGGCACCACCATGGTGGCTGTACGTAAGAGCGCGCTGGGCAAGGTGACCCGTAAGATACCAACCATACTGGACTATAAGGTACACATCGAGAACGGCTCCATGTTCAATACGCCGCCCGTATTTGCCATCTATATCTCCATGCTGACGCTGCGCTGGCTGAAAGAGCAGGGCGGTGTAGCGGCGATTGAAAAGCTGAACGAAAAGAAAGCCGGCCTCCTGTACAGCGAAATAGATAATAACCCGCTGTTCCGCGGTACCGTGGTAAAAGAAGACCGCAGCCGTATGAACGTGTGCTTTATCATGGATAAGCCTGAGCTGGAGGAAGAATTTCTCAAGTTCTGCAAGAAGGAAGATATTGTGGGTATCAAAGGGCATCGCAGCGTAGGCGGTTTCCGCGCCTCCCTGTACAATGCACTGCCTTATGAAAGTGTTGAAGTAATGGTGGAAGCCATGAAATATTTCAGCCTTAAAAAGGCTTGAAAATGATGTGTTGATGTGTGTGACTAAACCGTCATGTTGATTAACCGCTATAAGTTTAGTCCCGTTCCCGGCTTGCCCGGGGCGGGACTTTTTCTTTCCCCCTCCTACCCTGCATTTATTTATTGATTTACCGCTTCCCATCCACATAAATTCCTGAGTAAATCCGGGAAAAACTCACATTACACTAGATGACAATTCAATGGGAATTGTCAGATATTCCATATATAAGCCATAGTTAATCCATATTTTACTCATAGTTCTTCCATTCCTTTTAGATATGGGATATATATGTATGAGTTTTTAAATAAGACTGTATTCATAAAGAATCTCCATAAATTCTCCACAACATTGGCCGGCAGTAAGAAACGGATAACAGGAAGGGGTTACGGGGTTTGCCTTTTGACATCTGTATGTTATTTTTGCCCCTTCAAACAACACAACTATGGCAATTATCAGACCGTTCAAGGGCTTAAGACCACAGGTAGCACTGGCCGCGCAGGTAGCATCCAGGCCTTATGATGTACTCAGCTCTGCAGAGGCAAAAGCAGCAGCAGCAGGCAATCCTCACTCTTATTACCATGTTTCAAAATCTGAAATAGACCTGCCGGACGGTACCGATATCCATAGCCAGGCCGTGTACGACAAAGCCGCAGCAAACCTGCAGCAGCTCATTAAAGACGGTGTGCTGTTCCAGGACGAACAGGCCAGCTACTATATTTATAAGCTGGTAATGGACGGCCGCGAACAGACAGGACTGGTTTGTGCATCCTCCATCGCCGATTACAACAACGGCATCATCAAAAAGCATGAATTCACCCGGCCCGATAAAGAGCTGGACCGCATCAATCATATCAAAACCACCCGGGCCCAGACCGGTAACGTGTTCCTGGCCTATGAGGACGTTGCCGAGCTGAACGTGCTGATAGACCACTGGCAGCATGCCAATGCCCCGGCTTACGATTTCACCGCCGACGATGGTATTCAGCATACCGTTTGGGTAGTGAACGACCCTGCCGCTGTGCAGCATATCACCTCCCTCTTTGCTGAGAAGGTGCCCTGCACCTACATTGCAGATGGCCACCACCGCGCCGCTTCCGCCTCCCTGGTACAGAAAGAGTTCGCAGGTAAAGGGCTGATCAGGTCTGAAGAAGACCCGGCCAATTTCTTCCTGACCACCATCTTCCCTGCCAGCCAGCTGGCCATCCTGGACTATAACCGCCTGGTAAAAGACCTGAACGGCCATAGCGCTGCCGACCTTATTTCCCGGCTGGAGTATGACTTTACCGTGGAAAAAACAGGCCACGCTCCCGAAAAACCCTCCATGCTGCATGAATTCAGCATGTACCTGGAAGGTAACTGGTACCGCCTGGTAGCCCGGGAAGGCACCTATACCACAGATCCCATCGGCATCCTGGATGTAACCATCCTGCAGAATAATGTGCTGGACAAGCTGCTGGGCATCAAAGATCCCCGTACCGACAAGCGGATTGATTTCGTAGGCGGTATCCGGGGGCTGGAAGAGCTGGTAAAACGTGTGAACAGCGGCGAAATGAAAGTGGCTTTCGCACTCTATCCCGTTACTATTCAACAATTATTCGATATTGCAGACAGCGGCAATGTGATGCCTCCCAAATCTACCTGGTTTGAGCCCAAACTAAGGGATGGGCTGATCACCCAGGTGATCTAGGCGCCGTGGTCAATAGGCCATGGAACCCTCCAGGGGTTTGAGACTCTTGGAGGGTTTGCTATTTATTGGCCATGGACTATTTTTCCTTACATTTACAACAAAGCAAAGACAGGTAATGAACAGAAGCTTTTCTTTATTGAAAAAATTCTTAATAAGTGGGTTTTTACTGATTACACAGGTAGCATGGGCGCAGGATGCAAATGAATTGTTCAGCACCGCCAATAATTTCATCCGTACGGGAGATTATGCCAATGCTATCCTGGTGTTGAACCAGGCATTACAGCTGGAGCCTGATAATATTCAGATCAGGAAACAGCTGAGCTTCGCCTATTACCTGCGGGGAGAAATGAACAAAGCCAAGAGCGTAATAGATCCGCTGCTGGACAAAAAAGAGGCAGACGCTCAAATGTTCCAGATAGCGGGCAATATTTACCAGGCAAAAGAAGACTGGAAAGGCGCGCAGCGGCTTTATGACCGGGCTATCCGCCGCTTCCCGGAAAGCGGGGAGCTGTATAATGATAACGGACAGCTGCTGGCCATCCTCAAAATGAACGACGGCGCCCTGACCAACTGGCTGAAGGGCATTGAAAAAGACCCGAACTTCCCCGGTAACTACTATAACGCCGCCCGTGCCTATTACTATTCAAAAGACCCGGTATGGGCGATATTATACGGAGAGATCTTTGTGAACCTGGAAAGCTATTCCGGCCGTACAGCGGAAATGAGGGATATACTGCTGGAGTCTTATAAGAAATTGTACAGCAACCCGGATATGCTGAGCGCTATTGTGCCCGAAATGGAGGAAAGCGGCAAAAAGAGCAAACGCAGCAAGAGCACCACTAATAACAGCGATTTCGTAAATGTTTACCGGCAGCTGATGTCTAAACAAACCGGCGTGATCAGCAGCGGTATTGACCCTGATGCGCTGATCATGCTGCGTACCCGTTTCTTATTAGACTGGTACAATTTTTATGGCTTCAAATATCCGTTTGCGTTATTCGATATGCAACGCAAGCTGTTAAAGGCAGGATTGTATGAAGCCTATAACCAATGGTTGTTTGGCCCGGTAGCCAGTCAGGCCACCTTCCGTTCGTGGACCAACCTGCATAAAACGGAATATGAAAAATTCATGCAATACCAGCGCAATCACCCGTTCAAGCTACGTGCTGATGAATATTATAACGACGGCAGGTTCTCACTGAACCGGTAATCTGCCAACCGGCGGATGTACCAGTTAATAACGATGCAAGTGCTGATGATTCCACGTACGCTTAATTACTAATTATTAACATTAATTATTAATTATTATATGCTTGCAACAAAACACCAAAACACGATTGAGAACGCGGTAAAAGCCAACCACGAACGGCGCTTTTACTCGCAGTACCCCGAACACCCCAAGGCTTACGGTGAAGAGGCTGCCACTAAAGGAGCAGCCCAATTTCAGCAGCTGCTGCAGCAGCCTTTTGATCAATTACTACAAACAGGCACCGGTACCCGTGTAGGCGAAGAAATATCTCCCTATACCCGCGAAGAGCTCGGCATTACCTATCCCGCTTTTACTGTGGAGGAGCTGGTGACCAAAGCCGGCGCATCGGCCAGACAATGGGCCAATACACCTGCCACTAACCGCGCCGATGTGCTGGTGGAAACACTGGAAAGAATAAAGAGCTTTTTCTTTGAGATCGCCTACGCTACTATGCACACCACGGGCCAGAGCTTTATGATGAGCTTCCAGGCATCCGGGCCGCATGCCAATGACCGGGCGCTCGAAGCCATCGCCATGGGCTACGAGGAACTGAACCGTTTCCCGGCAGAACAAATGTGGGAAAAGCCAATGGGTAAGATCAACCTGCAGCTGAAAAAGACTTTCAAAGCAGTGCCCAAAGGCATCGGCCTGGTGATTGGCTGCTCTACCTTCCCGGTGTGGAATTCCCTGCCCGGCATTTATGCAGACCTGATCACCGGCAACCCTGTGATCGTAAAGCCGCATCCCAAAGCAGTGCTGCCCATCGCGATTGCCATTGGCGCCATTCAACAGGTATTGCAGGAGAACGGTTTTGATCCTCACCTGTGCCAGCTGGCCACAGATACCAGCGCGCAGCCCATTACCAAGGCATTGTGTGAGCACCCGCAGGTGTCGCTGATAGATTACACCGGTGGCAGCAGCTTCGGCGAATATGTAGAGTCTTTAACTGGTAAAACGGTGTTCACGGAAAAAGCGGGCGTCAACTCGGTGATCCTGGACAGCGTAAAGGATATAGACGCCGTTGTACAGAACCTGGCCTTTGCCGTATCCCTGTACTCCGGCCAGATGTGCACCGCCCCGCAGAACTTCTTTATCCCGGAACAGGGCCTTAGCACCGATAAGGGCAACCTTTCCTTCAACGAAGTAACCCAGAAGATCAAAGACGCCATTGCAGCATTGGTCAATAATCCCAAAATGGCGGCCGGCACTTTAGGCGCCGTACAGAATGATACTACGCTGCAGCGTGCACAGGACGCCGGTAAAATGGGCGGCAAAGTACTGCTGCAGGGCGGCCCTGTAATAAACGAAGAATTCAATAATGCGCGGGTATGCTCTCCTACCGTGATAGAAGTGACCAGCGCAGATCATGATATTTATGAAAAAGAGCTGTTTGGTCCGGTGATATTGCTGATCAAAACAAAAGACACCGATCATTCCATACAGCTGGCCAAACAAATGGCTAAGCAACATGGGGCCATTACCTGCGGCGCCTATACGAATGATCCTGTTGTAAAGGAAAAGATCGCCGAGGAAATGAACAGCGTTTTCACACCCGTATCTTTCAACTTTACCGGGCTGATATGGGTGAACCAGCATGCCGCCTTTTCTGATTTTCATGTAACGGGCGGCAATCCTGCCGGGAATGCGAGCTTTACTAACCAGGAGTTCATTGTGAAACGGTTTGTATGGGTAGGTAATCGTGAAGTAGTTGGCAGTTAGCAGTTAGCAGCCGGCAGTCAATGCAAACTGCAAACTGCAAACTGCTAACTGCCAACTACAGACTTAAACTATATAGTATGAAGTACTTTCTATTACTAGCGGGTTGCCTGGCGGCCTGCCAGCAAGCGCCTAAAGCAGACAAGGCCACGATCACGGAGGCCCGGTCTGTACAGGAAGGCGAAGGCGCCGTATACCAGGTAAACCCGGACCAAAGCATGGTGCAATGGATCGGCACCAAACCCACCGGTAAACATACCGGCCGTTTTCTGCTACAGGATGGTACTTTATACGTAAAGGACAGCACCGTTACAGGAGGCACATTCACCATCGATATCAAATCGCTGGTGGATGTAGACCTTGCAGCCGATACCTCCATGAAGAATAAGCTGGAACGGGAGCTGAAGAGCGCACTGTTCTTTGATGCGGAGCAATACCCTACCGCCACTTTTGCCATTACCGGGATCAACGCTTACCGTCCTGACGGGAATGAGGTGCTGCTGAAAGATGCTACCCATACCATACAGGGCAATCTTACGATCAAGGAAGTAACTAAAAATGTAACCTTTCCCGCTAAAATTGTGCTACTTAAAAACCAGCTGACGGCCAATGCTAATTTCAATATAGACCGCACGTTATGGGGTATGACCTATCGCGCTGACAAATCATTGCAGGATAAGCTGATCAATTCCATGGTGAATATCCAGTTCAACATCACCGCGCAGCGGCAATAAACTGGCAAAATCAAATAAAATTATTTAAATTTATTATGCTTCATTTGCATAAACCTATTCATATGGAAAGTACACAACAAAGGGACGAAAGACTTTGGCGTATTGCCAAGGCGAGAGCTGCATTCAAATCCCATCTTATATCATACCTGGTGATCAATGCGGGCCTCTGGGCCTTATGGTTCATTACCGCCCGCGGTAACGGCGCAGTTCCCTGGCCAATATGGTCTTCACTGGGTTGGGGCATCGGCCTCGCGTTCCACTATTTTGGCGCCTACCACCGCGACCACTATGGAGATACCCTGAGAGAATATGAAAAACTGCAGAATGAGCAGCAACGGAACCTGTGAGGATGAAAAACAGCAAACCACAACATAATGGATCAACCGAGCCGATTATTTGACGTGATCGCCTACCAGCTGGAAAAATATCCCAAAGAAGATATGCTGGCAGGCAAAGTAGACGGGAAATGGATAAAATACAGTACTAAAGCCGTTGCCGAGACTACCCTCCAATTTGCCTCCGGATTGCTGCAGCTGGGCATCAGCCGTGGTGATGGCAGCACGGAAGGTAAAGACAAGATCGCGATCGTTTCGCGCAACCGGCCCGAATGGGTACTGACCGATCTTGCCTGTCAGCAGACAGGAGCTGTACTAACCCCTATCTACCCTACCATCAGCCAGCATGAATTAGTCTTTGTATTGAAGGATGCGGGCGCCCGTATCCTCTTCATCAGCGACCAGGAAATACTGGACAAGGTGAATGCCGTACGCGACCAGCTGCCTGCGCTGAAAGAAGTATTCTCCTATGACCCTTTGCCGGGTGTACGCCACTGGACGGAAATTCTGTCCCTTGCTAAGGAAGAAGACTATCCAAAGATAGAAGAGATCAAGAAAAATACGGACCCGGAAGAGCTGGTCACCATCATCTATACCTCCGGCACTACCGGCACTCCCAAAGGTGTAATGCTGAGCCACCGGAATGTTGTGAGCAACGTAGTGGCCTGTATTCCCTATCTGCCTGTGCATACCAGTGCCCGGGCGCTAAGCTTCCTCCCCCTCAACCATATTTTCGAACGCATGGTCACCTACGTATACCTTACGGCCGGGGTGCCCATTTACTATGCAGAAAGTATGGATACCATCGCAGACAACCTGCGGGAGGTAAAGCCCACCATTTTCACTACCGTGCCCCGCCTGCTTGAAAAGGTGTACGAGAAGATCATGAGCAAAGGCCTGGAGCTGAAAGGTATCAAACGGGCCCTCTTTTTCTGGGCCCTGGAGCTGGGCAAACAATATGAGATCAACAAGCCCCTGGGCGGGTGGTACCGCTTCCAGCTGTCTATCGCCAACGCACTGGTATTCAAAAAGTGGCGGGAAGCCCTGGGTGGTAATATACAGGCCGTTGTAACAGGCGCTGCCGCCTGCCAGATGCGCCTGCTGAAGATATTTACTGCAGGACGCATCCCCGTACTGGAAGGCTATGGTCTGACAGAAACTTCACCGGTGATCAGTGTGAACCGGGTAGACGAAAAAGACCGCATGTTTGGCACCGTAGGGCCTATTATCAGTGGTATTGAAGTGAAATTAGCCGAAGACGGAGAGATCCTCTGTAAGGGGCCCAATATCACCATGGGCTACTATAAACGGCCTGATCTTACGGCAGACGCCATCAAAGACGGCTGGTTCCATACCGGAGATATCGGGGTGATCGTGAATGATAAATTCCTGAAGATCACCGACCGTAAGAAGGAGCTCTTCAAAACCTCCGGCGGTAAATTTGTAGCGCCGCAGCCTATTGAGAACAAGTTCAAGGAATCGCCTTATATAGAGCAGATCATGGTAGTAGGGGAAGACCACAAATTCACCTCCGCCCTGATCGTTCCTTCCTTCCCTAACCTCCGGAACTGGTGCGATAAAAAGGGTATCAGCTATAACGGCAATGACGGCCTGGTAAAGCTCCCGGAAGTAAAAGACCTGTTCCAGCAGGCGGTAGACAAGTACAACCAGTTCTTCAGCCATGTGGAACAGCTCAAAAAGTTCGAGCTGATGCCGCAGGAGTGGACGGTGGACGGCGGAGAGCTGACCCCCACCCTGAAACTGAAGCGGAAAGTTATACTGGAGAAGTACCGGAATGTGATCGAAGGCATGTATGATTAAGTTGGATTTTGAATTGAAATAACTTAGTTTTGCACTCCCTTTCAATTCCGGGGGAATCCGGAGGGAGTGGAAATGGCCTCGTAGTTCAATGGATAGAATAGAAGTTTCCTAAACTTTAGATCCAAGTTCGATTCTTGGCGAGGCTACAAAAGCAGGAAGGCCGGCTGAATTAATCAGCCGGCCTTCCTGCTTTATGCACTACATACATTGATGTTATCGTAACATTTGTACATCATAAATAGCTCTTTTTATTATATTTATTGCTCAATATTTCCACATCAAACGATGTCTATTTAAGCGCTATCACTATGAGTACCGAAACTATTACCCCGGTAACGGGTACTGTTATTGACAAGGAAACCAATGAGCCTATCAAATTGGCAATAGTCTGGTTGTTCGCCTTCCTGGGTGCGAGTGAGGGAAATACGAGGACCCATAAGGATGGATCTTTTTCTATAACACCCTCTTTACCCTCTCCATTTTACTCATTGAAGATTTTAGCACCCGGATATAGGACATTCAGGATACAACAAATCGATCCATCCGTCGATTCATTGAACCTGGGAACGCTGAAAATGGAGAAGGCCCCCTCTTAAATTACTATCTCTTAAAAGTTTCGTAAATTTAGGATTGTTGGCCACCTACGATCGACCGTGCGAGTAAATTTATTTGTAACTCCAAAAACAAGATTTATGAAACGTAGTTCTTTCTTAAAGTTCGGCCTTGCCATTGGTTCCCTTTTTTCTGCTTCCTTACATGTTCTTGCAAGCTCTAAAACCAGATACAGAGAAGACAAAGGATTCAAGGTTGATGCAGGAAAAGACAGGTTTGATAAAAGCATTGCCCCCTTTGAAGGAGATGTATTTTATACCAAAGTCTCCACAAAAGATACGGACGGGGGCATGTATGTTTTTGAATCAACAAGATTGAAGGAAGGCGGACCTATATTCCACACACATTATGACACAGATGAATTCTGGTATATTTTACAGGGAGAATTTCTTATTAAAGTAGGCGATACTACCTATAATGCTAAAGCTGGCGATTTGGTATTTGGTCCAAGGATGGTGCCTCATACCTTTGCTAAAATTGGAAAAGGAGAAGCTAAAGTAATTATCTGTCATCAGCCTGCTGGTAAAATGGAAGAGTACTTTAAGAAACTTAGTGAGGGTGTCGCTAAAAATATGTCGGAAGCAGAAAGAGATAATATGAGAAAGGAACACGGTTTTGAAAGAGTGGGGCCGCCTTTAACATATCTAAAGCAGTAGATGACTGCATTCATTCGAAAGATCATCTTCAAGCCAATTCTGACTTATCCGGAGTTGGCTTTTTTATGAGATCTTAACTGGTAAACTCCTTTTTAATGCCAAGCTTGATCATCTTCGATTTTAATGTAGACGGCGGGAGATTTAATAATTCAGCGGCGCCGCCCGATCCCCAAATACGTCCATTACACTTTTTGAGCACTGAAAGGATATAATCTCGTTCATTTTCCTGGATGGTTTTTATGTAAGCCTTTTCAACGGCTACTTCCGTTTCCTTGACATTGACCGGCAGTAAAATTTCTCCAATCACGTTTCCCTTTGCAAGCAATACGCTTCTTTCTATTAAATGCTCCAGCTCACGAATATTGCCAGGCCACTCGTAAGCCATCATGCTCTTCAAAACGCCATCAGTGATCGAGCTGATCTTCTTTCCTGATTTACGGCTGTAATGATTCATAAAATGATAGGCCAGTGCAGGGATGTCTTCCTTACGTTCACGAAGCGGTGGAATTTCAATCGGGAAGACATTCAGACGGTAATACAGATCGAGGCGAAACCGCCCTTCCGCTACTTCCTTTTGCAGATTTTTATTGGTTGCCGCGATAATTCTGAGATCAACCTTTATCGTATCCCTGCCGCCAATCCGTTCTACTTCTTTTTCCTGTAGCACTCTTAACAATTTTACCTGCAATTCAACAGGCATGTCCCCTATCTCATCCAGGAGGATGGTACCTCCGCTCGCCTTTTCAAACTTTCCGATCCGCTTATCATTGGCGCCTGTAAAAGCACCTTTTTCATGTCCGAATAATTCAGATTCAATCAGGGTGGCAGGCAAAGCTGCACAATTCACCTTTATAAAAGGTTTGTTCTTTCTGGGGGATAAGTTATGAATACAATCGGCGATTCTTTCTTTGCCTGTTCCGCTTTCGCCTAGTAAAAGAACAGAGGTATCTGAAGGGGCAACCTGTGCAACGTGATCCAGTACATTCAGCAGCACCGGACTCTTGCCGATAATTCCTTCACATCCTTTGGGGATACCGGTACCGGGACTATTACCGGCTGAGGAAATCTGCTGCCTGTTGTTTTCCTTGTCCAGCATTATTTCAATGGCGTTGATAAGCTGCATTTGTACGCGTTCAAACAAATCAACATGCACTGCATTATAGGCATCTGAGATCCTGCTATACAAGCAAAAGCTGAAAGGCTTTCCATTCATAATGTACATGGGCATCTCAAGATGCGATTTTAACTGAAAAGTATCGGCAAACAGTTTGGTTAAAGAAGCTTGCCTGCATATATTCCTGAAGGCTTCGCTATCGTAAAATGCGGTTTGTGCTTCCCGTACATGAGCAGATTGTAATGAAATCAATTCGGGCAATGTTTTGCCGGTGATGATCATCAATTCATTAATGCCGATGGTCTGATACTCATCAAAACCCACCCTTAAAAAACAAAGACCATGGAAAGGCGACTGTCCTATGTTATCGAACCCGGCTGCTATAAAATCAAAGGGAATGAATTGTTGAAGCACTGTCACGACTTTAGGAAGCATCAGCTCAGGGTTATTGGATTCAGCTATAATGTTCTTTATACTTTTTTTCAGTTCAGCTTCCTGCCGGTATTTTGATTCCAGGCTGTGCTTATGGCGATACCTTGCAATTTCAAGGGTAACCAGCAAATCTTTTTCTCTGAAAGGCTTTACCAAAAAACCATAGGGCTGGGTGGCCTTGGCAGCATTCAACACTTCTTCGTTTGAATTGGCAGACAAGTAAACAAAAGGAATATTATCAATCGCTAACAGCTTAGCCAGATCGATGCCTGTTTGCTTCCCTTTCAGAAAGATATCCAGCAATACAAAATCGGGCCTTTCCCGGCTTATTATTTCCTGTGCTTTGGGTACAGAACGCGCAATCTCCATAACACTGTATCCTGCCTGTGTAAGCATCAGCCTCAAATAGTCGGCTTCTACAAACTGGTCTTCTACAATCAATATTTTCTCCTTCATAGCCGTCAATGTTTTAATTTAAATACTATTCACCTACATATGCAAACTCAACCGTTATGGTTGTTCCATTACCGCCAATGATCTTAAAGCTTCCATCTATGTCTTCGCTCAAACCCTGCATCAGCTTCAGGCCCATTGAAACAGGATTCATCATGTTAACATTTGCGGGTAATCCGATTCCATTGTCACTGATGACCAGGCGCAAATGATTTACCCGGATCGATTTTAATGATATTTCAATCATGCCATTTCTACTATTAGCCGGGAAGCCATGCTTAATTGAATTAGTGATAGCTTCATTCAAAATCAATCCAAGAGGAACGCAATACGACAAGGCTAATGCGACCGGCTCGATCCGCAATACGAACTGAATGGACTGGCCGATATTAAAACTGTCGCGCAGGTAATCTGCCAGCTCGTGAATATAAGCAGGCATGCTGATAGCAGACAGTGTATCGGACTGATATAATTTCTGATGGATCAGCGACATTGCATGAACGCGATGGCGGCTTTCGTTCATCGCTGCAATCGCTTCATCCGTTATTAAATATTGCGACTGGGCTGCCAGCAATCCTGCTACCGTATGGAAATTATTCTTTACGCGGTGATGTATTTCTTTCACCAGCCATTCTTTCTCAGTAACTAACCTGAGCAGGGTATTGTTTTTCTTTTCTATTTCCTTCTGCTGAACTTTTAATTTCCTGTTCGAAAGATGCTTTACCCGCACATTGTTTATCAGAAGGCCTGTAATAACGAGCAATAATACCGCAACGCCCAAAATCCAGTTGCGTGTCTGGTTTGCATGTGCGAGTCTTGATTCCTGTAATTTACCAGCATTTTCAAGCAGCTTGATATTATTGTCTTTTTTCTCACTTTCAAATGATGCCTGTAATTGTTCGATATGCTTGCTTGTTGTTTCGTTCAGTAAGGTATCGTTTAACAGCTTATACAGCTGATAATGCTTTATGGCAGAAAGATAGTTACCCTGTATTGAATCCAGCTTAAACCAAAGCAGGTGGTTGTAATTTAATTCCAGGCGGCTTTGAATGGCTTTGTAAAAAGTATCCGTCTGAGCAAGGTGTTTACGGGCCAGATCATACTGGTGTGTTGCCAGATAAAATTCTGTTACCGGGTATTGCGCCTCGCTCTGATCGGGCTCGTATTTATCCAGCTTTGCCGAAATGGCCAATAGCCGGTCACAGTACTTTTGGGCCTCATCATACTGTTGTAATGCTTCATAAGTAATTAAAAAGCTCGCTGTAATGTACAGCTGTGAATAAATATCGTTGGGTGGGCATTGGGGGCTTGCTTCCTTTAAAACAGTGAGCGCTTCGTATGGTCTGTTCAATGCTACTAATGTTCTCGAAATTTCAGATGCCAGTATAACAATAATCTCATTGTTACTATATTTTTTTGCAACTACCAGTCCTTTTTGAAAATATAAATAGGCCGCGTCAAATTTTTTCATACGGCGGTAAGTGGAACCGATGCGCTTGAAAATAGTTGCGAGCTGAATGGTAGTATCATTGTTCTTTTCAGCAGCATCAACTGCCAGCAAGCCATACTGTAAAGCCAGTTCATTATTTCCCGTAACACTGTAAACAGCGCCCATCAGGTTATAAATGTCATGCAGCTTTGTATAATTAAGTGACTGGTATAGCTGGAGCGACTGGTGGAGTACTGCTAAGGCTTTTGTGTAATTCCCCAAGAGTTGGAGCAAGTCTCCCAACTCTTTAAGAATATCTGCCTCTTTTAGTTTATTTCCTGAATTGCGAAAAGCAGGAAGTGCAAATTGTTCGACTATACGTACTCTTTCCGTTAGTCCATCAGTGGTATTGATCGAGTAATAGCCTGATAGATCGTAGTAGGCGAATCCTAATTCCAGGAAAAAATTGTTTTGCTTAAAAACAGCAATGGCTTTATCGGCGAGTTGCCTCGCTCTGGCTGTATTACCTTGTACATGCAGAATTTGCGAAAGCTGCTCATAACTTTTGCCGATCCCCCTTTCATAATGCAAAGACTTGGCAAGCCTTTCGGCAGCTTGTACATACAACAGCGCACTATCAAGATATTTGGTATTGCCAGCCGGATTCAAAAAATAATATTCGCCTACTGACAACAACAGGTTTACCTTCAGCGTATCTTCTTTACTCTTTAACAGTTGGGATAGCAAACCGGCCCGGTTATCTTTTGTCTGCTGTGCCAGAGCAGAGAAAAAAAAGCCAGCCAATATGCATGTATATTTAAGTCGTCTCAGCATTGCACTAGTTGCTTCATATATTACGCCTGTTTTTCTTAATTGAATGACGGCCCGGTGATCAGCAGCTTTGTTTGGAATAGATTATTGGGATTCAACAGGTTAAAAAACACCGGTAAGGAATTCCTTTTGATATAACCAGCTCCTTTTAAAGGTATAAATAAATACGCAATTATATTTCGTGGTATTCATGAAGGAACCGCGAAATCTCGTGGTCAGTTCTCACCGAAAGCATCTGAACCATTTGACAGCCAGTTATTTATGGATGCGGCACTTATTTAGCGAATGCAAACCATCGTTCGCTGTCGAAAATATCTCTTATGAAAAGTGCTCAATCAAAAACGGTCGTCTTCGTAACAGGCGCCTTTGTGCATCATAGCTGCTGGGACAAATGGAAAACTTACTTTGAAGCCAATGGTTATAAAGCTATCGTACCTCCATGGCCACATAAAAATGCGTCTGCAGAAGTTTTACGCAATAGTCACCCCAATGCGGAGATAGCATCCAACAGGTTACAGGCATTAACTGATTATTTTGTATCTGTCATCAGTGGTTTACCGGAAAAGCCGGTATTGATCGGGCATTCAATAGGCGGCCTGATTGTGCAGCTCTTATTACAAAAAGGACTGGGCGTATCAGGTGTTGCGATCCATTCTGTTCCTCCACAGGGCATCTTTACATTTAAGCTTTCATTCTTAAAGGCCGGCTGGGGTCCGCTTGGGTTCTTTAGCTCTACCAAAAAAACATTCTTAATGTCTTTTGAGCAATGGAAATATGCTTTTACCAACGGCATGGATTGTGAGGATCAAAAGGAAGCATATTACCAATTTGCCCTCCCTGAATCCAAGCTTATTGTGAGAGACACCATCACCAGTGCTGCGAAACTAAATTTTAAAAGTCCGCATCCGCCGCTGTTGCTTACTTCAGGCAGCGATGACAACACTATTCCTGCTTCACTCAACTATTCCAACTACAGGAAATATAAACACCATCACTCCGTCACTGAATACAAAGAGTTCAAAGGCCGTAACCATTTCGTGCTGGGTCAATCTACCTGGAAAGAAGATGCGCATTATATTCTTGAATGGATAAGATCACAGGCAAACGGATGAGCAAAATCATGATCACAAACGAACCATTTACAATCTAAATTTTACCAATATGAAATCCATACTCTTTCTGTTAAATGTGCTCGCACTCCTGGTATGTGCGGGCCCGCAGGTGAATGCCCGAACTGCCGGATCCTTTTCTGATGCACTACATAGCCAAAGCACGGAACCTGCGCAACCGCCCTCCGGTTTCAAAAGTGAAATAGTGAAGGTGAATGGCATCAATATACATTATGTTATTGGCGGAGTTGGCGAGCCATTGTTACTGATCCACGGTTTCGGGCAAAACTGGTATATGTGGAACAGAATGCTCCCGGAGCTGTCCAAACATTTTACCGTTATTGCTCCTGATCTGCCCGGACTCGGTGAAAGTGATAAGCCGGACAGCGGCTATGATAAGAAAACACTTGCTGCGAATGTTCATGCTTTGATAGTACAGCTGGGCTACAAAAAGATAAATCTTGTTGGCCACGATATCGGTTTAATGGTTGCCTATGCCTATGCTGCACAATTTGGCGAGGAGGTGAAAAAAGTTGCATTGCTGGATGCACTGTTACCTGGCGTAGAACCCGTATGGAGTGATGTGAGGGCAAAAGCCTGGTGGTTTGGCTTTTTTGCCATGCCTGCCGCTGCCAATGTTGTTGCAGGAAAGGAAAAAGAGTTCCTGACAGGTTTCTGGCCCGTAGTAGGACATGTAAACAATGCTTTTACGCAACAGGAAACTGATGAGTTCATCCGTGCCTACGCCACTCCAAAATCAACCTACGGCGCCTTCCACTGGTTTGCAGCTTTTAACCAGGATGCGCTGGATAATCAACAGTTCATGAAGCACAAATTGAAAATGCCACTGCTCGCGATGGGTGGGGAGTATGGCGGCAGCTTTTTACCTGATCATTGCCGCCTTGTAGCGGAGCATGTACAATCATCCATCATCAAAGGCTCCGGCCATTGGCTGGTCCAGGAAAATACGGAGCAGGTGCAGCGTGATCTACTTAAATTCTTCCTTTAAGCATCTATAAACAAAATTATATGCGTACCCTCGAAAAAATAATTTCCATAACGCTTAAGATGAGTCTTGTGCTGATGCTTGCGGGTATTGTCAGTACTTCGCATGGTCAGTCTAAAGAAAACAGCCAACTCAGAATGACGCCGCAGGAAATCCTGGCGGCAAACGCCAAGGGACCATCAGCGCCAGGGTCCTCCAACTTAAGCGCGGTGAAGGTGATCGTTATTCATGGCGACCCTTCCCAAACCGGCCTTTACACCATTTTGCTGAAAGTAGCCCCGAACACAAAGATCCCGGCTCACCTGCACCCGGATGAAAGAATAGGCACAGTGGTATCCGGAACATGGTATTTTGGATATGGTGATGTATTTAGCCAAAGCGACCTGAAAAAACTTCCCGTCGGCAGCGTCTATTCGGAAGTAAAGGATCAAAATCATTTTGCGATGACAAAAAGTGAGCCGGTGGTTGTTCAAATAACAGGTTATGGCCCCTCGGGTGTAACATATGTAAACCCACAAGACGATCCCCAGAAAGGCAAAGAGTAAGCTTTATATACCGGCGGTTTACGAAGCCGGGGAAGCGGGATGCTGTCCGCTTCCCCGGTTTTTTCTTTAGCCCTGTCCCCATTTCCAAAATCCGATCGTTATTAACACAAACAATCCTTAAAAAAATGAAAAGGGCATTGCACATTATTTCAAGCGCGCGGGACGGGCAGTCGTACAGCCGTGGACTTAGCACGGCCATCATTGAAAAGCTCCTGGATAAAAATGTGATCGACACAGTCGTGGAACGTGATCTGACCAAATCACCTCCACCGTTTTTGAAAGAAGCGCTGATCTGGGAGTTCTATAAATTTCCGGAGATGATCGATGCGGCAGGTGAACAGTTACTTCATTATGCGATTTCCATTTTCAATGAGATGCAGCAGGCAGATATCATTGTCATCGGTACTCCTATGCATAATTTTGGGGTATCTGCGCTGTTAAAAGCCTGGATTGACCAATTGGTGCGTGTAGGTGTCACCTACAGGTTTAATGAGGATGGCACAAGATCAGGGAACCTACAAAACAAAAAAGTATATTTGGCGATATCATCAGGTGGAAGATTAGCATACTGGCCTAAAGAGTATGAATTCATTGAGTCCTATATAAAAGCGGTATTCAGTGCTTACGTAGGCATTACCGATATCAGTACTTACCGGATCGAAGGCACCGCTGAACAGCATTTTAAAGTCAATTACGAAGAAATTATACAAAGCCTTTAACTACTTACTATGAAAGAGTTTATGCTAATTTTCAGGTTGAAAGATATTGAGGACTTTAAGCCTACTCCAGAACAGGTACAGGAACGGCTGAACTGGCTCGCTGGCATTGCCGCACAAAATAAGCTGGCCGACCAGGGCAATTCACTCCTGCCGTTTCCGGGCAGCGCTAAAACCGTGTGGCCCGACAGCGTAGTGACCGATGGTCCGTATACAGAGATCAAGGAGTTTATTGTCGGTTATATCGTTGTCAGAACTGACACCATTGATGAAGCGGTGGCAATGGCTAAAGAAAACCCCATCTTCAAACTCGGCGGAAACATTGAGATCCGGGAAGTTTTAAAACATAAGGGATCGTGAGCAGGAAGCAATTGAACAATAATAAGCTGTTGAGTGATCTGTTCAGGCAGGAACACCTGAAGATGATTGCATTGTTATGCCGTCATTTTGGGCTGCAGCATATTGAAATTGCTGAAGATATTATTGGTGAAACCTTCCTCAAGGCATCTGAAAACTGGGCCATCAACGGCGTGCCGGAAAACCCGGCCGCCTGGCTTTACAGCGTTGCAAAAAACAGGGCTAAAGATCACCTTAAACGCGTTACCCTTTTTGAAACGAAAATAGCAGGCAATATCAAACCTGATGTAACGGAGACGGAACCGGATTTTGAGTTCGGGAGTGAGCATATTGAGGATAGTCAGCTGGCTATGATCTTTGCCGTTTGCGATCCGGTCAATTCCACTGAAAGCCAGGTTTGCCTGGCACTACAGATCCTCTGCGGCTTCACTGTCGAAGAAATTGCCAATGCTTTTCTGAGCAGGATAGAGACCATTAAAAAACGCCTGCACCGGGCCAGAGCCCATCTCCGTAACAGTAGTTTTCAGATCAGGGGATTAAGCGAAGCCAATATCAAGCTCCGCTTAGATAGTGTGCTGAAAACCTTGTATCTGTTATTTAATGAAGGTTATTTTTCAAAAACCAATGATCAGCTGATCAGGAACGAGCTCTGCGCAGAAGCTATAAGGCTGACGTTGATGCTGACAGAGAACCCGCTAACCGATACCCTGCAGACCAAAGCACTACTGGCCCTGATGTGTTACCAGGCCTCGCGGTTGGAAGCCCGTACCAACGATAGCGGTGAAATTGTTCTTTTTGACGAGCAGGATCAAAGCCTATGGAATAAAGCCCTTATTGAAAAAGGGAACTATTATCTTGTAAATGCCTGTCAGGGTAACCAGGCATCCAAATATCACCTTGAAGCGGGTATCGCTTACTGGCATACCAACCCGGCGGCCCCTGATAAATGGCAGCATATTCTGCAACTGTATAATCAGCTTATCATCATTGAATACTCGCCCGTAACTGCATTGAACAGAGCTTTTGCGATCGCCAGGCTTTACGGGCATGAGAAAGCCATACTGGAGACTGAAAAGCTACAGCTGAATGATAATGATCACTATCACAAATTATTAGGGTATCTGTATGAAACGATAGATACCGGAAAGGCGATTGATCATTACAGCCTTGCTGCTCAGCTAACAAAGGCTAAAGCCGCAAAGCGGGTTTTGGAGAAAAAAATAAAACAATTGGAGAATTTAACATTTTAATTTTTTAATTGGTATCCGGCGTTTTTCTATATTCGTCGGGAACAAACACCTTGATCATTCCCTGCCTAATATGAAACAGTTATTGAAATGGAGCTTGATAGTGATTGCTGTCGTCCTGATTGTAGTTATTGTTCTCAATTATCTGCTCTTCTCAGCCCTGGACTTTTGTGATGGAAAGGTTTATACCAAAAAAGATCTGATCGACAACTATCAGTCAAGATCAAAACATATTGAGCAAGTAAAGAAGTACATCAATAGCGTTGTTTCTCCAGGTCAAACGGTGGATATTGAATTTGACGGAGAGAACAAGTTATCGATCTTTCACCTTGTTGAGAATGGTAATCGGGATAGCTATTGGGATTTGAATGTGTATTCCCTAAAAGCGGATACATTGTTTAAAAAAATAGGGTGGACAAGGCAGACCCTGGAAACACTTAAAGAGAAACTGGATGCGGCCAATTGCATTTCCGTAAGGAGCGGTGAGCCATGCAATATTGGCTTTAAGAGAAGCTGTTTGGGTATGTACTTTTATAATTTGTTTGACAAACCAATTGCTGACAGTTTGAAACCCGGCTACAACGACAGCTGCACATACATTTTATATACAGACAAAGTAGTTTTGGAATACGGCGGTGGTGCTGTCGGTTCGCAATGTTTTGAACGGGAATAAACTTTATCAAATTTGATAATGCCTTCGACCCTGTCCGGCTTCGTACAAACGGTGTCCGATAGTGGACATTCCTACTGACAATCCTGTTTTAAATAAATGAAAAACAATTGCTTAACCTCATGGCACTGATCTTGTTGCCTTAAAACGCTTGTTGTCCTAAACCATCAGAACTTACGTTATGTTCAAAAACTACCTGAAGACCGCCTGGCGTAATATTCTCCGTAACAAAACTACCACCCTGATCAACCTGTTCGGGCTCTCTGTGGCACTGGTGGCATTTATTTTTATTGCGCTTTGGGTACAGAATGAATTAAGCTTTGATGATTATCACAAGGGGGCCAGGAATATCTACCTGGTGCAATCAACATCCGGCGGAAGTGAAGAGGCCAATCCCCTGACCGCCCTCCCTGTTGCCACAGCGCTTGGCAAAGAAAGCAAAGTAATGAACGTGGCCAGAATGGGATGGTGGGCAGGCACTTTGAACGTAGACGGCCAATTGTCTAATCAAAAAACAGGTATTGCCGTTGATAGCGACTGGTTTAAAATTTTTGATTACAAGGTGATAAGCGGCGACATCCAATCATTCAATCAACATCCCTTCTCTATCATCTTTACGGAATCGAGAGCCCGGCAGCTGTTTGGCGATAGAGATCCCATCGGGCAAACGGTGAAGCTGGACACCAGCCTCTACCAGGTAAAGGCGATCATACAAGACAATCCTGTCAATTCAAGCATACAATTCGATATGCTGGTGCCAATGGAGGCCCGTCTCGCCTATCGGCATGGAGATCACAACAACTGGGGCAACCTGAGCTACCGTACTTTTGTAAAAGTTTATCCCAATACAGATATCGCTTCCTTTATAAAAACAGCAAGCAAACATCTGCAGGAAGCCTCCAAAGAGGCAAGCTTTTCCATTGCACTACAACCGCTGCGCGAATTGCATTTCGATACTAACTCATTTGATCCTGCATTCCGGCGGGGCAGCAGGACAGCTGTCTTTGTTTTCAGCGTGCTCGGGATCCTGCTTTTAATCACCGCCAGCATCAACTATGTAAATCTCAGCATTGCAAAGGCCAATGTGCGTTCCAAAGAGATCAGCATCCGGAAGATTATCGGCGGTAATTGGGGGCAACTGTTCTGGCAATTCTTAACGGAGTCATTTTTATTGTGTTTTATCGCCTTGTCAGTTTCACTGATCATTATGTGGTTCAGCCTCCCGGCATTCAATAAGCTCACTGAAACCAGGTTCCAGCTATCTGTTGCTTCTACCATTTTATGGGCGGTGCTGTTGGGCACTTTACTGTTTACTACATTGGTGAACGGCGTATTCCCTGCATTGACCATGTCGCTTTTTAAGCCTTTGCATTATCTGCATGGCTATTCCTTTCTGAAGTTCAAAAATGTATCGCTGCGTAAAGGATTGGTGGTATTCCAGTTTGTGATCGGCGTGGTCTTCATTATCGGTACGATCACTATTTACCTCCAGATGCGTTTGGCGCAAAGCGCTGCTGCACAATATGAGCGCACGCAGGTGGTATCACTTGATATTCCTGCTCAGGCACTAAAGCGATTGGACTATGACAACGAAAGAATCTACCGGCTTTGCGAAGCCCTCAGGAACGATCTGCAGCGCAATAGTTTTATTGAAGGGGTTGCATTTGCAAGTACCGCAATCGAAGGGAACACGCTGAACTCAAGCGGGATACAAAACTGGTACTGGCAGAACATGGATACCAGCCTGAAGGACCGGGTGGTGCATTTATTCTTATCAGATGAGGCCAGATCCATATTTAATTTCCAGATGAAAGAAGGCAGGTGGTTCAGCAAGGATCATTCGGACAGGAAAAATTATATCCTCAATGAAACGGCAGCAAAAGCATTTGGCTTAGGAGCGCCTTACACGGGGCAACTGTTTGGAAGAAATGGCGGGGATACCGGGCAGATTATCGGTGTGATGAAAGATTACAATTTCAGCTCCCTGTATAATAAGGTGGGCCCCATGGTGATCAGTAATAATGATGCTGATGAACTGGCATCGATACTTTTTGTGAAGATCAGTCCCGGTAATATTACCAGGGCAATGGATGCCATCAACGCAACATGGAAGACATTTATTCCTGATGCGCCGCTTGATTACCAGTTTATGGATGAGGCCTTTGATAACCTGTATAAGAACGATCTGAAGATCTCGAAGCTGGTATTGCTTTTCAGTTGCCTCTCCATCATCATATCAGCGTTGGGACTCTTCGGTTTATCTGCATTTGTGGCGGAACAAAGAAGAAAGGAAATAGGAATAAGAAAAGTGATGGGGGCTACTGTGGTGCAGATCACGACAATGCTTTCAAAAGATTTTGTAAAGCTGGTAATAGCTGCCATTATCATTGGATCGCCCATTGCGTGGTGGGTAATGGATCAATGGCTGCAAAACTTTGTGTACAGGATCAATATCAGCTGGTGGATATTTTTGGCGGCAGGCAGCGCTGTGATCCTGGTTTCCCTGGCTACCATCAGCCTTCAATCTGTTAAAGCGGCCATGACTAATCCCGTAAAGAGCTTGAGAAGGGAATAGCAGCTTAGCTCCGTCACCTGGTACCTGACAGCGATGGCTTTAACCACTTCGCCATCCACCTTTTGAACCGCTTCTTCGGTTTCATATAAATCCTCCATCTTGCTTCCAGGTCATGCTCTTTCTTCAGGAAAAAGTAATCCGCTCCCGGTTCCGGTAAAAACACCCGGGGGTGTATGATCTCTCCATCAAATTCTTTTATAGTTATCGCTGCATGAGGGCTATTGGTATTCAGCGTATGCGTAGCATCCGGACCAAAGCCGATGTTGCTGATAAGATTTATATTAGGCGTTGCACAAAGCCCATTCTCGAAAAAGGCCAGGAAATTAAACTGGTAATCCCAGGTATTGATCTCGCCTGATTGCAGCCTTTTAAAAATATTTACCCAGTCTGACACCAGGAATCTATCATGAAATGTCTTCTGCAATGCATCTTCAGCATCTGCTGCGGTGTATCGTGAAAGATCCCGGTCATACTTTTTCCATACGCGGCGCCAGCTGGCCCAGCCCCATATGTTTACATAGCGGGAAAAATAATAGCTGGCTGTTCCCCACCGATGTCCCTGCTGCAGGTTAGTTCCGGTGATGCAAAATACCCGTGTATCATTTCTGAATCGTTCCAGCAATATATCACAGAAAGAGAAAAAGCTACCTGCGGGGTAGCAGTCATCTTCCAGGATGATGCCCTCCTCTTCCTGGTCAAAGAACCATTGAATGGCATCTGAGACTGCCCGGCGGCAGCCTTTGTTATGGTCGCTGAACAAGGTTTGTACCTGGCAGGGCCAGTCTACCCTGCTTACCACCTGCCGTACCTGCTCACAGGATGCAGCATCGTCCGGACGGTCCTTTCGCGGGCCGTCGGCAGCAATGTACAGGCGGGCAGGTTGTACGGCCCTGATCCGCGAAAATACCTGCTCCGTTAATTGCGGACGGTTAAATACAAGGAACAGGATGGGTGATTGTACCTGGTAATTGTTCATGGTGTATTTGTTTTCAAAGGCCTAGTTTCTTCATCCACTTTTGTCTTTTCCTGTCACGGAGATAACGCTTTCTGGCTGCTTCATATGCGTATGGTATAAGGGCATATTTCGCCTGCCCTGCTTCCAGCAAGGCGGTATTGTACTCCTGGTACAAGGGAACAAGGTCCGGGCGGTCAGATAAGCGGTAGCGGTTGTAAAAATGATAGGGTAAGTCCGGAGAGCCCGGCTTGAAACAGCTGAAATGATAGAACAGCAGCGGCGTTTCCTCATTTACCTGGTAGTGGCCTGCGTTAAAGCTAAGCCGCCGCTCATGCAGGTTCCAGGGCGCCATGTTAAGGCCCTTATCCAGCAATACTTCCACGCCGTTGAAGAAGATGGGCGCCAGATTGATGGGCAGCTGGTCTGTAAAGATGCCTTTGTACACATCAATATAACACTGGCGGTAAGTGTGCGCTTTCCACCAGGAGAGGAATTTATACGCTTCGCTGTTGTTAGCTACTGCAATGAAGCCCAGGTTGTAAATGCCGAAATTGAGAAAAGTGTTCTCTGTTGGCCCCTGTCCATCGTGGTCAATAGGGCTGCAGACATGCGGAGTGAGTAATATGGTATGCTGCTGCAATTCTTCTGCCAGGAAATCCATGGGCTGGTATACGTGGATGTCCGGATCCAGGTAAATGGCATGTGGCAGGCTACGCTCAAGGAACAGGTATTCAAACACGCGGGGCTTTATACAGGTGTTCAGCTCAACAATATTGTATTTAAGCGTCAGTGAATGCCAGTCCGGCTCGATGGAAGCTGCTTCAATAATTTCATCGCCTGTACAGGAATAATCTATCCCCGCGCGCTGTTCATCACATAAGAACAGCAAAAAGGTGGATGATGGCTCCACTGCTTTTATGGAGCGGGCCAGCACCTTCGCGTATCCCAGGTAGTTGTTGGAGCATATGGTAAAGTATGTGTTCATGCTTCTTTTTCAAATGGCCATGAAAAACGGATACCCAGAAAATAACGGTAGTTCATCAGCGAGCGGCATTTGATCAGGAACCTGTCTGCCATGTCGAACCGTGATAGAAAGGCGTGATACACCAGACCGTTGTAGGTAGTGCCTAAGCCGAATCTTCTGTGCTCGGGAGGATGATAGAGGTCCCATTGTTCTTCCTCCACATGCGTGGGCCACCAGTAGCAGATATTCCCTCCGTCGGCGCGGATGGTTTCTGTGAGGTTCTGTGCAGCGTCCATATCCTCGGTCATATTCATGTCGGGGTAGTTGAGCCGGGCCAGGTACTCGGTAGAGATGGCAAGGAAGAAAGGGCCTATGTAAAGGTTCTTGCCGTCACGCAGGTGATTGGCGGTTTGTGCTGCGCCTACGATGGTATTGGGCTGCTGCAGGCTTTCCATTAAGGGTGCGAACCATCGTCTGCTGACCGGTACACAGTCAATGTCGAAGAAAATGAGGTAGCGGGTATCTTTTATGTTACGGCATACGTGGTTGAGAAAATCGCCGTGGCTGAAATTTTCATCCTTCCACTGATAAACGCGAAAGCCGAATTTCCTGAACACCTTACGCTGGTAGCGCGGCACCTTCTTATTTACCTTGCTGTTGTAAAATGAGAAGATCTTGAAAATGGAGTCCTGTTTTTTTCGCCGGTTCAATATCATGAATAATGCTTTGGCAGTGTTTTTAAATAGTGCATAAAGCGCTTGATGAATGTCCTGGTAGGATGAGCGTTACTGTCAAAGGGAGATAAATAGAACAAGGTGAGCTGCTCGTCAATGAGCAGGCGGTTTGATAATTTCATTTTGACGAGCTGAATGCGGAAGGGCGTTAGTAATAACAAACGCCAACGGTTCTTGGTCCGGTTGCGGTTGTGTACCCGGATGGCCAGATCGTATTCTGAGATCACCTTCCCTGCTTCCAGGATGCCTGCCATCAGCTTCTCCCGGTAAGCAACCGTGAGCCTTTGATGGGGGATGAAGTGATGCAGCTGCATGCGCTGTTCGTAGTACAATTTGAAACCTGCCAGCAGCAGGCGCTTACAGTATTCGAAATCATCGCCGGTGCTCAGGCTGCTGCCATTCCGCCCTGCCAGCAGTGAAGGGAAGCCCTGTGCATACATGGAAAGAAATAAAGAACGCCGGGTGGCCATGCCTGCCCCTAACACAAATCCGCGCCCGGTAATATAGCCGGATGCCTGGGCAGGAATGCCTAAAGCATACTTGTCTGCATATGCTCCGAACCAATCAGGATAGGCGCCTGCATCGGTGACAGGCAGGTTATCCCCTCCTACCGCGCCTATGCTGTCATCATTTCTCAGGGCCTGCCAGGCTGCAAATACGTAATCCGGTTGCAGCCAGTTATCATCATCACAAAATACCAGGTACTCGTAGGCCGCTTCGTTCACCCCCTTTTCCCTGGCATAGTATTGCCCCGCTTTAGGCTCGGTCACTATTTTCATGCAGCCACCGGGAGCGGCGCACAATTCCCATATCTGCAGGGCGATGGCTGCGGTATTGTCTGTAGATGCATTGTCAACCAGCAACACTTCATACCTGAATTCCGGCGGGTGGCGCTGCGCTGCCAGATGTTTCAGGGTAGCCGCCAGCCTCTCCGCACTGTTATAGCAACAGATAACGACAGTTAGCCCGATTTGTGTGTGCTGTTCGCTCATTCCAGTTTCATGTAATTACACAGCCATTTGACCGGCCGTGGAGCCTCTTTTCCAAGTGCCCTGTAAACGCCTTCGTTTAATCCTATATAATAAGCCAGCTCAAAGGTTTTGAAGACGGACCTGCCCCATGCGGCTGCTATCCATTTTTTCAGCGAACGTCTGACAAAGCGCCCGGGTGTCAGCAATCTGCTTTGCAACAGCGGCTTCCTGTCCGGGAAGATCTGCAGCAGGCAGGTGGCATAACAAACACTGGTGCCATATGCCAGACGTTTTAAATACGGAACACTGGCCCTGGCAGACGGTATCAGGTGCCTGAGCCTGAGTTGCGGGGCTACTCCGGCGGCATAACCGGATCTGATGGCGAGCAATACCATCTGTGTGTCCTCTCCGCTGCTCAGGCGTTTGCCATGCCGCCCCTCTAAAGTCAAAGCGCCGGATTCAGCCAGGCGTACATATTTTTCCAACACCGAACGGTAGGAACATAAACCGGTACCAAAAGGGTAGCAGGATTGCCATTCTTTTTCCGCAGCGGTTTGCAGCTGCTGTTCATGGCGTTCCTGGAAAGCGTTTCTGGCATATTCTCTCAACATGGGATCCACGTCGCCGGTAAATTCTACGGTAAGGTCTCCCGGGCCCCAGGCCCCTGTTTCCGGGTATTGATCATTGAGCTTTTTCAGCTCCTGCAGGTAATCCGGATCCGGCTCATTGTCATAATCAAAATAAACAACCCGCCATCCGCGCGCCGCTTTGATGGCAGCGATGCGCGCATACTGCACGCCCTGCTCCTGTTCCGTAATGATCTTAAGACCGGGAATTGTATTGCCATATTCTGCCATGAGTGCCGGTCCATCCAGTGGAGGCCGGCTGTTGTTATCTACTATAATGGTCTCCGTTGTAATGCCTGTTCTGTCCAGCAGCGCCACCGCCTGCAGGCAGCGCTTAAAGATCCCTTCATCAGGATTGTATGCACAGATCACCAGCGAATAGTCAATGCCCTCCGATTGAACAAGATTTGCCATTCCCCTGGGGTTTACTCCTAGAATATAACACGATTCGTTCAAAATGGTTCGTGGTGATAATCATCTATTTATAAGTTTGATACAACTTGAACAAACTTGAAAACCCTTTGAACAAGCTTAGCAAAAGGTTCGCGCATACATTCACCGCTGAACAAAAGCACCCGCATATGCGCAAATCAATTTTTCAAACCATCATTTTGTTATTGGCCACCGGCTGGCAATTAAGCGCTCAAACCATTTTTGTTGATCCGCTTAAAGGAAAGGATACTCAGGCAGGAACCGAGATGGCGCCATTGGCGACACTAGATAAGGCGGTAGCAATGGCTGCTGGTTTTACCGGGAAAGAACCCGTTACGATCAAACTGTTCCCGGGACTATATACCCTGTGGGGGAAGCTGACGGTCCAGTTGCCCGCCAGTATTGAGGCGGTTACCCTTCCGGATAATGCGGACTGGCTACCTGCGAAAATGCCGGTGATACAATCTGTTTCCGGGAATAATTCAGGTGTACAGTTCCCTCATTCGGTAGGGATCCTGGTTGCAGCGGAAAATGTGAAATTCCGTGGGATCAAGTTTACTGGTAATGCCAATCCGGGGGTAAATTATTATTACCCGATCGTAAAGGAAGACTCGCTGCTGAAAGGACTGGAAGTATCTCAATGCTTCTTTGCGGGAGACCGGTACATGGCTCCTATCCAGGCCGGAGTATGGGCGCACGGCCCGAACTCATCCATTGATCATTGCGTTTTTTACAATTGCAAGAATGCCTTGCTGTTCTTCAAGAAGGTGGAGAACTTTTCCGTTACCAATACTATTATTTATGGATCGTATGAAGCGGCCATGTGGGTATGGCTGCTGGACGGACAGTTCACATTCCGCAATAACATTGTGGCAGATTGTGAATACTTCTGGACTATCCCGCCGGCTGCCAATCCGAAGACGCGTTTCGAAAACTCACTTTTTCTTAACGTGAATCATAACGCCGGTAATTGGAAAGACGGTGTGATCCCGGCCAGCGATGCCAGTTTTGTCTTTGAGCATGTTCAACGCTCAAAAAAGGAGCAGGTGTTAAAAGCCGCACCGGCAGAAGAGTCTGGCAACAGAGCGGGATTGCCATCCATTCCGGAGGCAGAAAATATGGGCGCTGGCTTGTTCAAAGCCGGCAGGTAGATGAATATCCCGTATTTTTGATCTCATCATGAGTACGAAATCTTTCAAAATAGAGATCTCGCCTGCCATCGGCACTGTATCCGCCAAATACACTGCGCCCGACAAGCCCGTTTGTATCTTAACACTGGCCCATGGAGCCGGTGCTGGTATGGACCATTCGTTTATGGAAACGCTGGCGGAGGCGCTTTCTAATGTGGGCATTGCCACCTTGCGGTTTAATTTTCCCTTTGCCGAAGGCAAAAAGGGAAGACCTGATACGCCTGCTGTTGCGCATGCAACGATTGCTGCTGCTATCAAAAAGGCGCGTGAAATAAATTCCAAACTGCCCTTGTTTGCTTCAGGCAAATCTTTCGGCGGAAGGATGAGCTCACAATACCTGGCGGCCAACCCGGAGAAAGATGTGAAGGGCATTGTTTTCTACGGCTTTCCGCTGCATCCTTCAGGGAAGCCTTCCATAGAGCGGGCAGAGCATCTGAAAGAACTGAAGATACCGATGCTGTTCCTGCAGGGCACAAAAGATACACTGGCCACCTGGGACCTGATTGAATCCGTATGCGGCGCTTTGAAAAAAGCTACTTTGGTGAAGCTCGAAGGAGCAGACCATTCTTTCAAGGCGGGTAAAAAAGATACGATGTCGCTACTGGTGAGTGAAACAGAAAAATGGGTAAAGAAGCACCTTTAATGTTTTCTAAATTGCCATCCATATAAGATTGCCACATTACCGGCATCTTTATAGAGGCGTTCATAGATATCCAGTGCATCCTGTGCCTGGTAGAAAGGCCGGATGCTTTCGTCGATTCGCCTTTCAATAAAAGACAGCGCTTCCCATTGCAGCGCCGTTGCCAGCATGTTGATCTTTTGCAGTGGGTGGCTATAGTTCTTTATTTGCACTGTTCTTTTATCATGAGAGAAAGCGCGCACTCCGTTCCCTCTTTGCAGGGCATCCGGATGCAGCTCAGTGATCATTACTATTCCGCCTGGTTTCAGCACCCTGTTCCATTCGGCAAATGCTGCCTCCAGATCTTCGATATACCCGATCACCAGGTTGGAAATAATAATATCACAGGATCCCTCCTGTAGTCCTTGCAGGGAATTATCTTTCAACACCTGTGTTTCTGCCTGCGGGAATTTCTGACGAAGTATTTGCAGCATTTTCTCAGATACGTCGTACCCAATGAGCCGGGAAGGTTTTTCTGAAAGGAGCTTCTGCCAATGCCTGCCCGTTCCGCAGCCAATATCAGCCAGGACCTTTCCTTCGCAGGAGATGCTTTCGCTCATGGTTGCAAAGACCTGGTCGTCGAGGTAGATCAGCAGATTATCCGATTGGCTGTCATAGGCAGCGGCCAACAGATCGTAGGCTTTGGCGGCGCCCAGCGGTTGCTTTGGCGGAACGATACGGCGGACGACTTTTTTAATAAGGTTCAGTAAAGACATGTGATAGCATACTCCATGTAAGATAATAAACCCTATTAATAAAAGAGCCCCCCAACAGCATGTCGGGGGGCTCTTTTATTTTAGATCTTTACACTATTTCCAACCGCCTCCTAATTCTTTATAAATATTGATCACTGCAATCAGCTGTTCCTTTTTGGTGGAGATCAACTCCAACCTGGACTCCAGCGCATCGCGCTGTGTCATCAGCACTTCCAGGTAATCTGCCCTGGCAGATTTGAACAGATCATTGGAGATATCAATAGACCGGGCCAGCGCATCCACCTGTTTAGATTTCAGGTCATAGCTCTTTTCCAGGTTACTGATATTGGAGAGCTGTGTAGCTACTTCCAGGTATGCATTTAAGATAGTACGCTCGTAGTTATACATGGCCTGCAACTGTCTTGCATTGGCGCTGTTAAACTCTGCCCTGATGGCATTCCTGTTAATGAGCGGCCCGGCAATATCGCCTGCCAGTGAATAAAGCAGGGATTCCGGTGTTTTGAACAGGTAAGAGGGCTTAAAAGCCTGGAAGCCTATTGCAGCGGAGATCCCAAAAGAAGGATAGAACTCTGCCCGCGCCACTTTTACATCCAGCTTTGCCGCAGATAATTCCAGCTCCGCCTGTTTAATATCCGGACGGTTACCCAGCAGCTGGGAAGGAATGCCCGTATAAACGGCCTGCGGCAATAAGCCCAGCAAACTGCTTTTATCCCTGGGTATTTCCTGCGGATAACGGCCTAAGAGAAAATTGACCTTGTTCTCTGTCTCCTTGATCTTTTGCAGGATCTCAAACTCGAGGCTCTGAGAACCCAGCACTTCTGCTTCGAATTTCTGCACGGCCAGCTCTGTTACCCTGGCGGCTTCCTTCTGTATTTTTACAATCTCCAGCGCGTTCTTCTGCAGCTCTATATTCTGCCTTACAATGGCCAGCTGATTATCGAGCGCCAGCAGTTCATAATAAGAGCTGGCTACTTCGGCTACGAGGTTGGTCACTACGAAATTCCGGCCTTCTACAGTGGAAAGATACCTGGCTACTGCAGCCTTTTTGGCGTTGTGCAGCTTCTTCCAGATGTCTGCTTCCCAGTTGGCAAAGATGGCCACGGTATAATCCGCCAGCGGATCCGGCATTTCCTTACCGGGCTCGATCTCAGTAGTGGCGTCGCCTGCGCCCTGGCTGGTGTACCTTCCTACTTTCTCCAGTCCGGCGCCAGCCCTTGCACCCACGGTTGGCAATAAGGGCGCCTGTTTGAAGCGGATATCATTCTTTGCGATCTCTATTTCCTGGAAAGTGATCATCAGCTCCTGGTTGTTCTTCAGGGCCGTATCGATCAGGTTCACCAGGTCTTTATCTATAAAGAAGCTCCGCCACTGGATGGCAGCGGTATTGGTGGTATCCGCGTTGTTATTGCCGTAAGAGCCGGGAACCGATCGGTTCTCGTTGGCCGGTGTGATCGCCGGTACCTTACATGCGGCTACTGCCAGGCAGATGCCCAGCACGCCAAAACATTGATATATCCTGCATTTATACATTGTGATCAATTTCTTCGGTCAAAGGATTTTCTTCTTCATCTCTAACAAGCGCATGTCTTTCAGCAATCTTGCCGAATATGTAGTATAAGCCAGGGATGACGAGCACCCCGAAAATGGTTCCGAAAAGCATACCGCCTGCAGCAGCTGTACCGATAGTTCTGTTGCCGATCTTACCAGGACCAGAAGCAAACACCAGCGGAATCAAACCAGCGATGAATGCGAAGGAGGTCATGAGGATGGGGCGGAACCTTACCTTGGAACCTTCCATGGCAGCGGCCAGTACCTGTGCACCCGAGCGGTGTTTCTGCACGGCAAATTCCACGATCAATACGGCGTTCTTACCCAGGAGACCGATCAACATTACCATGGCTACCTGCGCATAAATGTTATTCTCCAATCCCATTAGCTTCAGCAAGAGGAATGCGCCGAAAATACCGGCCGGCAGTGAAAGCACCACCGCCAGCGGCAGGATAAAGCTTTCATACTGTGCAGACAGGATCAGGTAAACGAAGCCCAAACAGATCAGGAAGATATACACGGCCTGGTTACCCTGCGCCACTTCATCCTTGGAGATACCCGCCCAGTCTATGCCGTAGCCCCTGGGCAAAGTTTTCTGCGCTACTTCGTTGATGATCCTGATCGCTTCACCACTACTGTAGCCCGCTGCAGCAGAACCGCTGATCTCAGACGCCAGGTACATGTTATGCCGTGTGATCTCTGAGAGACCATATACCTTGTCCATCTTCATGAAGGCAGAGTAAGGCACCATCTCTTCGCGATCGTTCTTTACATAGAGCTTCAGGATGTCCTCCGGCTGCGCCCTGTATTGCGGCGATGCCTGCACGATCACTTTGTACTGGCGATCGAACTTAATGAAGCTGATCTCGTAGTTACTTCCCACCAGGGTAGACAGCGTGTTCATGGCATTCTCAATGCTCACGCCTTTCTGCTGGGCAATGTCATTGTCAACACTCAGCATATACTGCGGGAAGCTGGCACTGAAGAAGCTGAATACAGAAGACAGCTCCTTGCGTTTGGTAAGCTCTTTCACGAAGTCATTGCTCACACTTTCCATTTTCTTGTAGTCGCCAGATCCTGCTTTATCCAACAAGCGCAGCTCAAAACCACCGGCGGCGCCATAACCCGGTACGGCCGGCGGCTGGAAGAATTCGATGTTAGCGCCTGCGATGTCTTTGGATTTCCCTTCCAGTTCCTGGATGATCTCCTGTACAGAGTGCTTTCTTTCCTCCCAGCTTTTCAGGTTCACCAGGCAGGTACCTGAGTTGGCGCCTGTACCTTCGGTCAGGATCTCATAACCTGCGAGGGAAGAAACGGAGGAAATACCATCGATCCCTTCTGCTATCTTCTGCAGCCTTTCCGCTACTTCGTTTGTTCTTTCCAGTGATGAACCCGGCGGGGTCTGGATAATGGCATAGAACATCCCCTGGTCTTCATTGGGAATAAAGCCTGAAGGCACTGTGCTGTTCAGGAACCATATGCCCACACAGAAAGCCACCAGTGTGAGCATGGTAACTGCTCTCCTGTTAATGATGGCGCCCAGGATCTGCTGATACTTTCCTGAAGTACGGTCGAATGACCTGTTAAAGCCATCCAGGAATTTATCGACGATCGTTTTCTTCTTAGGTTTGCCATGCGTGTTCTTCAGCATCATGGCGCAAAGCGCAGGCGTCAGCGTTAAGGCCACAATACCCGATAAAATGATCGCCGTTGCCATAGTGATGGAGAACTGGCGGTAGAAGATCCCCACCGGGCCAGACATGAAGGCCACCGGGATAAACACCGCCGCCATCAGGAAGGTGATGGCAATGATCGCCCCTGCAATTTCATGCATCGCTTTCTTGGTAGCCCTGAAGGGCGAAAGATGTTCTGCTTCCATCTTGGCATGCACGGCTTCAATCACCACAATGGCGTCATCCACCACGATACCTATCGCCAGCACCAATGCAAACAGTGTGATCAGGTTCAGCGTAATGCCAAGGAACTGCATGAACACAAATGTTCCGATCAGTGATACCGGTACCGCCATAGCAGGGATCAGCGTAGAGCGCCAGTCGCCCAGGAAGAGGAATACCACTATCCCCACCAGGATGAAGGCTTCTACCAGGGTATGGATCACTTTCTCAATAGAAGCGTCGAGGAACTTGGACACGTCGTAGCTGATCTCATAATCCATTCCTTTTGGGAAGGAGCTGGCCTTGATCTCTGCCAGCTTCGCTTTCACATCCTTGATTACCTGGGTGGCGTTACTACCGTAGGATTGTTTTAACACGATCGCTGCGGAAGGCTTACCATTCAGGTTAGAGTAGATATCATACATCGAGCTGCCGAACTCCACATCTGCTACGTCTTTCAGCCGGAGGATCTCACCATCGGGGCTGGAGCGCAGGATCACATTCTGGTATTGATCTTTGGAATTGAACCTTCCTGAATATTTCAATACGTACTCGAAGGACTGAGACCTTTTACCGGAGCTTTCGCCCGTCTTACCCGGAGAAGCTTCCAGACTTTGTTTGCTCAGGGCCTCCATCACTTCATCTGCAGAGATCTTGTAGGCCAGCATACGGTCTGGTTTCAGCCAGATACGCATGGCGTATTCACGGTTACCCAGGATGTCTGCAAATCCAACACCATCTACCCTTTTCAGTTCAGACAGGATGTTGATATCGGCGAAGTTGAACAGGAATTTCTGATCGGCATTCGGATCGGTGCTGTACAGGTTCACATACATGAGCATGTTGGATTCCTGGCGGGAGATCTTTACGCCTTCGCGCACTACCAGTGGCGGCAGCTTGTTCACTACGGAGGCCACACGGTTTTGTACGTTCAGGGATGCCTGGTTAGGATCTGTACCCAGGTTAAATACTACCTGTATTTCGGCCTCGCCGTCGTTACCCGCATCGGAGGCGATGTATTTCATGCCCGGAACGCCGTTGATGGCTCTTTCCAGGGGAATGACCACTGATTTGATCATCAGCTCCCCGTTGGCTCCGGGATATTCTGCCACAACATTCACCTTCGGCGGCGATATAGAAGGGAATTGCGTTACCGGTAACTGGCTTACCGCCAGTGCGCCCAGGAAAACGATAATAAGCGAGATCACTATCGAGAGGATAGGCCGCTGTATAAATTTATTAAACATTACAGTACTCTTTTGAATTGAACTATTCCGCTTTTAACCGGAGGTGAGCAATCACTTCCGCAGGCTGCTGGTATTCGAATTGGATCTTGTCGTCATCTTTTACCTTCTGCACGCCTTCCAGCAGTATTTTATCGGTTTCTGCAATGCCGTTCTCCACTACATAGAGATCGGGCATTCTGCCAGCGATGGTGATGTACCTGGATTTCACCACATTGTTCTTGTCTATTACAAAGACATAGGATTTATCCTGGATCTCGTAAGTAGCTTTCTGCGGGATGATCAAGGCATTTTTCATCGGCATGGTCATCAGCACCTTACCGGTTTCACCATGTTTCAGGATCCCGTCCGGGTTGGGGAATCTTGCCCTGAAGGCAATATTTCCCGTTTCGTTATCGAACTCACTTTCGATGGTTTCCACCTGTCCTTTGGCTTGCAGCGGAACGTTGTTAGCCAGCAGCAGGCCTACTTTGGTGTCTGCGCGGCCTTTTTTGTTAGTGGCATAGTCCAGGTATTCCGGTTCGGATACGTTGAAGTAGGCGAACATCTGGCTGTTGTCTGAAAGGCTGGTGAGCAGTTCGCCTTCATCGATCAGGCTTCCCAGTTTTTTGGGAATGCGGTCGATGCTGCCATTAAAGGGGGCCCTGATCTCTGTGAATGAGAGGTGCAGCTTTGCTAATGCTACAGCGGCTTTGGCCTGGTTAAATTTGGCGGTGGCCATGGCCAGCTCATTTTTGGACACTACGTTTTTGTCGGCCAGGGTTTTGGTATTCTGCAGCTCAATTTCTGCAGCTTCAGCTTCTGCCTGAGCTTCCTGCAGTTCTGCTTCATACACTTTGGGCATGATCCTGAACAGCAGCTGGCCGGCTTTCACATACTGGCCTTCATCCACGTAAATGTCCTGCAGGTAACCTTTTTCCTGTGCGCGGAGCTCGATGTTCCTGACAGATCTAATCTGCGAAACATACTCCCGGGTAAAGGACGTATCCACCCGCATGGGGCTGGTTACGGTATACTTGCTGGCTTCTTCTTTTTCTTCTTTGTGTGAGGTACAGCTTATCTGGCACAGCATGGCCAATAAGCCAGTGAACATGACTGGTTTCATGATATTAAATAAATATTGAACGGATAGGTTGGTAGTTGGCGGTTGAGAGTCGTTAGTCGCTAGTCATTGGTCGTTAGTGATTGACACGAGTGGTATACCCGTAGCCACTAATGACTAACGACTAATAACTAATGACTGACCTTTCAGATCAGATCCTTAAAGCCCTCTGGGTAATGTATTTACTGGGTAAGTGACTAAAAAGGAGTGGTTGGTCCTTAAAATAAAAGCCGCGATGGCTGTTTAAGGTAAAAGTGTCAGAGTACGTTAAATAGCGCCGGATCAACACTTTGTATTTCCGGGCGGCCAGGTTGGTCTCCTCGTCTTCTACGTTATCGCTGATCAGGCTTTCTTCTGCATCATCGGGGGTCTCATCCTCAATTAAAGTATAATCCTGGGATGTATTTGTAAATTTTAAACGATCGTCTTTTTCAAAATTGTGGGGTTGAGAATGAGAGTAGGAATAGCAGCTCCTGTCGTCATGGTACCCTGTATGAAAATAGTGGTAGCCAGCTAACAGCAGAAAATACAGATACGTTAAAAAAACAAATACCCTCATTTGGGGACCAAAAGTAATAAAAGTTTGAACCGGAAAAAAGCCCTGCTGTCAGCCAATTTGTGAAAAAAAGGTTAAGTCTGGGCGTTTAGAGCGGCATTTCCAGCAGGGTGACGTTCAGATTCCGGTTTTGTTCGGGCAGATCCGGAGCATCGGAGGTGGTGCGTTGGGCTACCACCCGGAAGCCATAGCCTTGGTAATAGGCGATCAATTGCGGGTTGTCCGTCCAGGTATCCATCCTGATATAGCCCAGGCGCTTTTCGCGGGCAAAGCGGACGGCCCAGTCCCTGATCTGCTCAAATACTTTCTGTCCTTTAAAATTGGGATTGGTGATGGTTCTGTGCAGGAAGAGGGCATTGCCGGTATCCCTTTCTCCCCAGGTACCAGGGTCGGTGTAGGAGATGCTGAACACGCCGAGGATGTCCGGGCCGTTTACAATTTTGTATTGCAGATGATTCGCGATCTCTGCCTGTAAGGCATCTTTATCGTAGCCTTTCCAGGCGGGGAAACCGTTCTTTTGCTGGTAGCTGATCGCCTGGTCGAAGAGCCAGTATATCAATGGTTTATCAGCATCGGTAGTGTTTACGATGCCGGTTTGTAGTGGGTCCATCATTGTTGTTTGTTTATTACAATCCGAGGAACATGATCTTTTCTGTTCTGGCGAGCACCTCCATGCTGCCGGGTGCGGGACTGTCGGCAAATCCGAGCTTGTAGTATAATTTATGCGCCTGCGGCATGCGGTTGGTGGTTTGGAGCCAGAGCATGGTGGCTTCATTCTCTTTACAGCGGCTGATGCACCTTTCGATCAGTTTAGTGGCGATGCCGAGGCCGCGGTATTCATTCCGGATGTATAGCTTGGCAAATTCGAATTCGTGCTCACTGAGTCTTTTCAGCGCTACGCATCCGGCGATCTCACCTTTGTATCTGGCAAAGAATAGAAAACCGCCGGTGGCGAGATAGGCCTTATCAGGATTATTAATGGTGAATTTATCTTCTTCTTCCAGTTTACCGCCGGTGACCTCTGTCAGCCAGGGGCTGACCAGGTTAGCAAAGTGCTTTTTGAGGGCAGGATGGTAGTCTGTTATGGTAACCAGGGCACTGTCATCCGGTGATTTGGCTCTTTCGTTGATGGGGTTTCGATTTATTTCCCGGTCTATACGGTTTAAGATATTAGAAAAATCGGGATGCCCCAGGGTAAAGACCTCTTTCAGGGCGGCGGCAATGGAGAGCCATACGGGTTCCAGTTTACGGCGCAGGCGCTTTCCTTTTTCGGAGAGCGAGGCCAGTTTAGAGCGTTTGTCGTCAGGGTTCGGCTTGATCACCACCAGGCCTTCTTCTTCCAGCTCGCGCAGGATGTTCTTTACGGTAATATGGGAGAAGTAGATCTGGCTGGTGATTTCAAGAATGGTCATGGGTGCGTCTGCTCTGGCAAGCACATAGTAAACGGAAAACCAGCTGGCTTTGAAGTCTATGTTATTGTCTTTGTAGATCTTGTCTCCGTCTATATACAGCTTGTCTGTGATCCTTTTGAGCCTGGAACCGCTTGCCAGGTGGCCTAATTGCACTAATATGTCGCTCATTGTCTGAAATTATAAAAGCACTTTCACAAATTTAGGAAAGTACTTTTATAATGCAAATACTATTTTTCTATTTCAGGCGGAAGACCTTTAGCCACAAGATCACTTGCGCGAGCGAAATGGCTATAAATAAGGCGACTCTGAGGTAGTTCATATTTCTCCAGAAGGCGGCTTTAGCAAGCAGGTCTGCCCCTTCGCCTATGCCGTTGGCTATTTTCTGGAAGGCAATGATGTTGGGGGCAAAGTACGTCAGGGTCCAGGCCCTGACAGCAAAGTGCAGCAGAAATAGGATCAGCAGGCCGTTGCGGACCAGGCTTAATTTCCAGCAGCAGATGATGGCGATGATGAATGTAATTTCGTGAATAGAATGAGCGATGATCCAAAAGGTCTTCATATCCAGTCCGTATTGTCCTTTGAAGAGCTGGAATGATTGTGGCGGTGCGGCTGTCCATTTCGGAACGATCACGAATGTTTCGAAGAGCTGGGCGCCATTCATCATGCAATAGCTTAGTATGGTGATGATCAGCCAGGTTTCGGCGGTAGTTAAGTAGCTGGAGGCAGTGTTGATCACTTTTCTGTATATTTTGTTGGTGTAATGCAAAACTACCGGAAGCCACTCCTTCCATGTTATATTTAAAGGAGCAAAACTTATATTTAAGGGAGTATGGGGTTCGAATTAAAAAATGATGCTGAAGACAGCGTTTTCAAACAAAACTTTAATGAGCAGAGCTTTGATGCCAATGAGCTCAGGACGGAGGTGTTTAATGTAAACACGCCGTATGGCATCATGAATGCCAGTACCTGGCTTTTTGATGGTATTAAAATAAGCTATGCTGCATCTGAGCTAACGCAAACAGCGGAATTAGATTGGGTGGGAGATACCGAGCTGGTAACGATGCATTTCAACCTACAGGGGAAGATCACCCTGGTTGATAAAGATCTGCCGCAGGCGTTTGATCTGTCGGACAACCAGCATAATATATTCTATGGTAAACAGGCGCAGGGCAAGATGAAGCTGGAAGGAACGAGTATGAGATCATTCCTGATACAGTTCTCCCGGGCATCGTTCTTTAATATTGCCAAAGATGGGAATGATGCTATTAAGCGCTTTGCGGATCATGTTGCAGCCAGCAATGCAGCTGCTTTTTCTGATAAGAACCTGGAGATCGACGCACGCCTGGAACAATGTATACAGGCGATATTGAATTGTCAGTATGCAGATCCGCTGAAACGGATGTTCTTCTTTTCTAAAACGATGGAGATGCTGGTATTGCAGGCAGAAGCGTTTGACAGAGCTTTCAATAACAAACCGTATTATATAAAGAGTGATTATGACAGGGAGCGGATCTTGTATGTACGGGATTATTTGCTGGAGAATATTGACGCCCCTCCTACCCTGACAGAGTTATCACGAAAGGCCGGGCTGAATGAGTACAAATTAAAAAGGGCATTCAAGGAGACGTTTGATAAGACAGTTTTTGAATACCTTTCTGATGTGAGGTTAGAGACGGCGAAGAATGATCTGCTGGAGAATAAGAAGACGGTGACGGAGATTGCTTTTGGGTTGGGCTATTCTTCACTGCAGCATTTTAGTATGGCGTTTAAGAAGAAGTTTGGGGTGTCTCCTAATAAGATGAAGTGAGTTAGCTCTTCGCGTCATTGCGAGGAGCAGCGGGGCAAGGTGTGTGGGGCGACGAAGCAATCTCCTGACACAATCTCCGCGAAGATTATCCAGAAGATTACGTTAGGAGATTGCTTCGTCGCGGCCAACCCACTGCGCTCTGTGCTCCTCGCAATGACGGGGAGGAAGACCCTTACTTGCAATGACGCGAAGATTGTGCTAGGAGATTGCTTCGTCGCCCCACGCGCTGGCTCTACAGCTCCTCGCAATGACGGGAAGGAAGACCTTAACATGCCAATACGCTCGGGCATCCCATTGCGCTGCATTTCATGGCTACAGTAGTAGGACGTGCGTTAGCTGTTTCCTGAATATGAGCGCTCAGCTTTGCTACTTTGATCTTATCGAGGATCAGTTTTTTGGAGGTTTTAGTTTTCATAATTGTGTGTTTTTATAAGCGAGTGAAGAGATGAACGTTTATTAAAAATAACGGAAATCCGTCCTACTTCATATCCCGTCAAAAGGGGATTTCCAGCCAGCACCTTAATATAAAAGGCTTTAAGCATGATGCTCAAAGCCTTTTATCAGAAGCCCTTCCCTATAAACTAATCTAGTACTACTGTACAACCAGTTTTTGAGTAGTATCTGTATTAGTGTTCTTAATTCTTACAACATAAATACCGCCGGTAAGTCCTTTAGTATTGAAGATGTAATTATTACCGGTAGTTACGGTTTCAAATACCCTTTCCCCTTTCAGGTCTGTAATGGTGATAAATGTTTTCTCTGATTTCACATTCGTAAATTCCAGCTTCAGGCTATTGCTCATCATTACAGGGTTGGGATACATTAAAAACGCAGCAGGATTGATCATCTTCTTTACTTCTGCTACTTCTTTGGTATTGTGATAAGCGTGGATACAGTATTTGGACCAGTCTATGCCTGGTACCGCCTCTGCTTCTACGCCGGAAGTTCTGGCAGTAGAGAGCGTAGCTGAATTGTACCACTTGGTGTTAACGTCTGCAGTACCGGTAACGCCGGTTACTAATCGCAAGCGGTAATCAAAGTGCGCCTTGCGGGTGGCTTCACCATTGTAGATATAATCCGTGTTGGTGATAACGGCAATGACTACACCGTTTGCAGGGGCCTGATCCAAACGTAAGCTGCAGGCGCCGCTGGAAACGAACTGGCTGTATACCGGGGTACCGCTGGTGGTGCGGTATACCAGCTGACAGGTCATGTTTGCGCCGATGGGTTCGAAGTTAACCGTCACCATATTGCCTGTTACTTTCAGCGGTATCTGGTTGGCGCCAGACCATCCGGGGAGCGTACGTGCTTCCGGTGTGAGCAGTCCGTTATTATTGGTGGTCTTGGCATAAGGCGTAGCGATCCAGGCCGGAGGATTCAGCCAGGAAGGCTGCCATTCTGCACCAATGGATTGTCCGAAGTGGGCATTCAGCAGTGCGAGGACGGCATTCTTCCAGGGACCGAAATCTACCAACGCCTGTTTGGCCCTGTACTCTGTAATGAGCCTGCGCATCTGTGCAGCACCAACGCCGGAAGCGATGCCTTCCAGCACACGGTTAGGGGCGTTCCTCCAGATCCAGGGTACAGCGCCATCGCCCAGGGTATTACCCAGGAAAGTAGGGAATGAGCTACTGTACTGATGGCCTCCGAGGTATGTACGCCAGGTACAGATCTGCTGGTTGCCGTTGAACATGTTCACGCCTTCGGCAGAAGGACCGCCAAAGCTATCATCCTGCAGCCAGCCGGAGTAACATTCTATCGGCATAAACGGTGCAATGAAATCTGTACCGTTCAGATCTCCCATAGAGCTGAAGTTGTTAGAACGGCGTGCGTCTGCAGTTTGCTGCAGCCATACGTTACCACCTTCATGGAACCAGGCGGATTGTTTTACACCAGGCAGATCGGCCAATAATGAGTGAATGCCTTCATGCACCATGGCGCCTTTCTGGAACTCACGATCAGAGTATGGGCATGCAGGATCGTAGCTGTAGATCGGGTAATAAGAAGCCAGTACCATGGGCCAGCTGGTGCCATTGTAATTGATGGCGCTTTGCCAGCCGCCTAGTTCAGTATTGGATGCGTTATCTGTACAAAGGCCTGAACCGTAGAGGTATACGCAGCTGCGGTATCCTCTTTTGGCGCGCAGGTCTGGCGGCCATCCCATCTGATCACGGAAATAGGCAAAGTCGGTATTCATTCTTGCCAACAGCGGATTAACGGCGTTGTCTGTCACCAGCGAATTCTTGTTAGGTCCCCAACGGAAAGCCCACCACTGTGAAGAGGTAGTGCCTACTACCTGCGGACAGTCGTTCAGGATCTGTGAGGGAACCGGCAGGCTGGGGAATTCATCCTTGAAATTATACTTGATGGTAGGCGAGTAAGCCGGCCAGGTATAAGGCGCTCCGCCTGTAGGAGGAGGCGTGTTGCTGGTACCGATCACTCTCCACTCCAGTATGCCTGTTGACTGTGAAGTGTTGAGCATGGATACACGCAGCCTGGTCATGTCAATTGAAGACACGGCCAGTACATTAAAGGCATTTTTCTGTAAGGGAATATTACCGATGCGTACCCAGGCAGAACCGTTCCAGTAGTCGGCATAAGCGGTGGTAGGTGTGAGCACACCTCCCGCGTCATCGAACCAATATACTTCGACAGATGTTACTTTATAGGTCTGTGACCAGTCGTACTGCACCCATTGGGTGGAGTTTGGGTTATTCCAGTTTCCATATGCGCCGTGGGATTTGTCATTAGAATTGGCCGGCGTGTAACCATCGTTCAGCGCGGCAATCGTTTCCCAGGATGATACATAGGATGTAGTGGCTGTGGCCTGCGGAGCGATATTAGTTTGTGCTAGTGCCCAGGAACAGCAAATGGTAAGGAATAAGGTTAAAAGTGAGGGTCTTAATCCGTTCATAACAGATGGGTTTTCATTTTTAGATAATAGGCTAATGGCTATACTTTAAGGAGAGACTACATATATCAGAAACATGGGTAAGGGCTTCTATCGTACATAGGTTATTCTGAATGTTTTCTCCGTGGCGAAACTAGATCAATAGCGCAGACCCTGCTTCATTTATCTTAACAAGCATTGGCAGGATTTTATCTTGATGGCTGGCGTAATAAGCCCCCCAGGAAGTCCAGATCACCGCCCCTGAAAGTCATACAGCGGCAATAACTTTGTAAACACAATAAAACAATTCCACCATGATCATCGTTCACGACATCTTCATTGCAAAACCGGGCAATGGTTCAAAGCTGGCTAAGCTGTTTAAGGAAGTAATGAGTGACAGCAAAGAATTTGTTCAGGTTATGACTGACGTAACCGGGCAGTTCAATAAAGTAGTAGTGGTTACTAAATATGAAAACCTGACTGCTTATGAGAAGAACTGGGAGGAAATGCAAAAGGATACCGCGCTGATGGAGAAGATGAAAACGAAAATGGCCGGGTATCATGATATGTATATGACGGGGTCAAGAGAGATCTACCAGGTTTGGTAGCCCTGGAGCTTATTGGGTACATTTCTCTTTCTTTTTGAAGAGGCGGGCGATTCTTTGCCACACGGTGAGGCGTTTCGGGAACTTTTCTATAAATGTTTCGCCTATCACTGCTATTGCACCCGTTTGAGTTGTTCTTATTTTTGTTGTATAAACCCCGTATACGACAAGTTCCTTCAGATCGGCCGCTGATTGCTGAAGGGAGATGGTAATGGGCGCTGACAGCTGTTCAACATTGAAAGATATTTCCTTCGTGTTATAGCCAAGGTAGCTGATTTTGAATGTAAGCGCTGCAACATCGGAAGGTATTGTAAACTGGAATTTTCCCGCAGCATCGGTAACGGCTCCTATCGTAACATTTCTTTTCAGCGCTATTGTAACGCCTCGTAACCCCTCGTTGGTAAGAGAATCAATAACCTGTCCTTTAAAAAGCCTGGGGGCGTTTTCTTTTGGAACAGGGTCTGTAGTCATCTGCTCCATCGCAGCAACAGGCTCATGTGCCTTGCTATTACCGGGAATGATAGTGGCGATCAGAGAGGCTAACATGGCAGCGGGCAGGAAAGCATGCCGGGGTTGTGCATCTGCGACCAATGTACGGTTCAGCTGTTCTGACTGGAAATTTCCGCAGAGGTTTCCGGAGCGCTTGCTGATCACAGCAAGGATTTCCTTATCTGTCATGGCTGAAAAGTCCACCACTGTTTTCTGGCAATGCAGGCAGAAGCTACCACCTTCTACAGGGTTCATGTCGTTCCAGGACTGCGTACAGGGGTTAGGGATATTTACTATCAGGGATACTTTCTTTTTCATAGATATCTAAATGTAGTAAAAAATACTTTATAAAATAAAGCAGCCTTGAATCCCCTGTCAAGGCTGCTTTTCGCTCTTAATGTCTGTTTTTCAGATACCCGAATAAGCCATGCTCTTCTTCCTCCGGCCCAGCTGTAAAGAACAGCTGTTTAGGATCGGCCGTTGGTATATTATTTTCAATGGACCATAAGCCCTCAATTGCTATAGGCTTCCATCCACTCTTCAGTGGGCCAAGGAAGATACCTTGAGGCGTATACATGTTGATCCTTCCATCTCCGAAATTTCCTACCAGGATCACATCCTTTGTGGCGCAGAAACCTGGCGCCGCCACTGCCATTCCCCAGGGGGAGTTCAAAGCGTCTCTGGATGCGAAGCGTTTTACCAGTGTGCCATTGGGCCAGAAGATATCTACGTAACCATTTCCTGGTCCGGCTTCATCATCTTCCTTTTCCGGTAGCTTCTGTTTGGCATACGTTACGTACAGGTAGCCGCCAATACTTTTGATATTAAACGGAGCATAGCCTTGTGGAATACCCGGATCGTGAAAAGGTTTCCCGTTTACATATTTGAAGTCCTTATCGAATACATCCACTTTAGCGCCTCTGAAATCTGTAGCATACAGGTAATTGTTCCCGCCATCTTTTGCCATGGCCAGTCCTTTATACACGGAATGCCATGTAGATCTGTCTGCTACAAGGGTAGCTGTGTTGCCGCCTCCCCAGGCGGCCAGTATGCCGTCTTCCGTGGCGAAGATGAAGCGGCTGGGAGTAGACTGCTTGTCTTTCCAGATTGCGAAATCTGTAGTGTTGTTGAATACAATGCCTGTTGGGGCTCCGCCGAATGAATCAGTGGGTGTGGGAATGGCCACCGGTGGTCTCAGGGTAGCGCCTGTCTTGTCATAGACAGGACTAAACCCGGTTTCAGCAGCCGAGATCCAGATAGGGCCAGTGGGTGCTGCCGCAAGGCCCCAGGCATTCACAAGATTAGAATCCAGGTGAGCGGCCCCAAAACCCGGCACATCTGCTACCAGGTTAACCTGATCGTAATCATTGGGGATAAAATGCTGTTCAATCTTTTTGCACCCTGTACCGAGCAGCAGGCACAGCGTTGTCATGCCCCATTTTAATTGGGCAGGCGCTCTAAATAATGTTGGCTTCATTGTAATGATTTAAATGGTGAACAATCGCATTGATCCATAAACCATCGGGGTGTTCAGTTATCCAGTCTTGGTTGGAATTGCAGGTAGTATGGGGTAAGCAGGACTCCGTAAAAGCCAATAATTGGGGATGTAATAGAATACGTGGGTGGAAGTGAAACAGTTGCCAGGTTTCCGGAGATCAATGATTTTTTTACAATTCCCCGCCTGCAGGCAGGTCTGCGTATCAAGACCGGCCGTTGAAGAAGGTAAACAGCTGCCGACAGGTGACATCAGGACATTCTTCCATCAGGAAGTGCCCGCCGGGCAAGGCTGCACCGGAGACGTTGTCTGCCCATTGCTTCCAAACCGACAGCATATTGTCACCGCCGCCAGGGTCATCTTTTTCAGACCATAGCACCAGGGTAGGGCATTGAATACGACGGCCGCTATCCCGGTCTTCATGGTCATAGGCAGCATCCAGGATGTTGCTGCGGTACTCGGCGCACATAGCGGCCACCACTGATTCTTTCTCAAAACAGCGCAGGTATTCTGCACGCGCTTCCCGTGTGATCTGCTCAGGATCTTCCGCCCAGCTATCCAGGATATGCTCCAGGTAGAATGCAGGGTTGTTACCTATCAGCGTTTCAGGAAGCGGCGCAGGCTGACCAAGCAGTATCCAGTTCCCCATTTTGAGGGCGGTTTCGAAAGTGAGGCGTTCGATCACTTCCAGTGTGGGAATAATGTTCAGTACGGCGAGGCGGGAGACCTTATCCGGATGATCCAGCGCCATGCGGTAGGCTACCCGTGCTCCTCTGTCGTGCCCTGCAACTACGAAGGTATCGAAGCCCAGTTCAGTCATCGCCTTCACCAGTATATCCGCATAAGCTCGTTTAGTGTGGCATTCGTCTCCGGCATCGGGCTTTGGCCCGGTAGAATCTCCATAACCAGGAAGATCAGGCAGTATCACGGTATATTCTGTGGCCAGCTGAGGAGCTACCTTGTGCCAGGCGGCTTTGGTTTCGGGAAAACCATGCAAGAGTAAGACGGGTGGTCCGCCGCCGGCCATCATCAGATCGATATTACATTTATCGATCTCCAGGCTTGTATGAGTAAAAGCGTCAAACATGATCCAGGATGTTTCATGAATGAGCACAACAAATATCCAGCCACTTAAAGGGGCGTTATTTTATGAAGCTGAAAACTGCGCTTGCAAAGTCATCATTCTGCTCGTAGTAAAGCACATGGCCACCTTTGATGACCTTTACCTGCTGATGTGGGAAATTGAACAGTTTGTAATGATCCGGGCCGATATTATGGTCTGCGGTTCCTGTGATCACTAAGACAGGGACTTTCACTTTAACGGTTTCGCCTGTAAAATCCCTGAGATATTCGGGGATGCCGAATGCGCGCTGGGCGAACGTCCAGTCGCGCGGAGCGTTGTCTATGCTATCCAGCTTTTCTACCGTGGCTTTGTTATCGGATAACATTCTATAGTCCTCTTTGTGTTCACGCATAATCTTTTTGGCGGCAAAGAAGGATGTCATCAGCGAATCTTTGTTTGCCACGGATATATGGCTGCCATACAGGTTGTTGATGAAATTCACCTGGGAGATCAGGGAATTGTAGATATAAAGTGTAGCATTCAGCAGGATCAGGCCTTTTACATGTTGCGGGTATTTTTTTGCATACTTTAAGGCGGGAATGCCGCCGAAGGAGTGTGCTACCAGGTATACCTGCTCAGACCCTGTCTGGGAGCGGATGTTCTCAATATCTTCTACGAGCCTGCCGAGGCTATAGTTATTATTGGCGGCGGCTTTTGAGCGCCCGCTGCCACGTTGGTCAAAATAATACATGGTGAGCTTTTCTTCCAGGCGATTGCCTCCCATGGCTTCGAAAGAGCGGCTCCAGGCGCCGGGGCCGCCGTGAACAAATATGCAGGGAGCTCCGTTACCGGAGACTTTCAGGTAAAGCTGTACGCTGTCTGATGTAAGGACAGTGGTGTCGTTCACTCTTTGCTGGCTGAACGTATTGAGAACAAAGACGATGCAGCAGGTGGTTGATAATAACAGATGTTTCATTACGTAGACTGTGGGATGCAAGATCAATGATTTTTTACAATTCCGGGCCTGCAGGCCCGGCTATTTTTGCTAAAAATTAAACAAAATGAAAACGTTACAGGTTGGCAGGTACCTACTGTTGGCAATACTGCTGATACCCGGGGTGACTAATGCTCAATACAAAAACGTAAAACAAAAGGAGGTTGATATGAATAACGCACAAAACAACAAAGAAGTAGTTAGAAAGATCTATGAAGAATCGCTGAACAAAAGGAACCTGGGATCATTAAAAGAGGTCATCTCCGAAGATTATACAGGGGTACAGGGCATCAAAGGCCTTGCCGGATTCGAGCCGCCGATCACACAGCTGATAGCGGCTTTCCCGGATGTACAGTGGAAAATACTGGAACTGATCGGTGAGGGTGATAAAGTAATGGTGAAATGGGAAATAGAGGGCACGCATACCAATGCGTTCCAACACATTGCTCCTACCGGAAAAAAAATTACCGGTACCGGGATGGGTGTTTATAAGCTCAGAGATGGCAAGGTAGTGGGCACTCAAGTGCAAACAGACCGCCTGGGATTCTTACAGGAGCTGGGTGTGTTACCGGTGGATCTTACTCAGCTGAATAATAAAAAAGCGGATAAGGGTCAGATCAATTTTATAGATAAATTCTTTGTTCCGGCGGCGGCAAAACGGGAGTTTTATGAGCGGATGGGGATTAACCGGAGCTTCATCAAAAAGCTGCCGGGGTTTATAAGGGATGATGCTTATGAGTATACGGATGATAAGGGGAACCTGGTTTGTGTAACGGTAGCGCAATGGGAAAGCCGGGAAGCGTTTAGTAAGGCCAGAGAGGCCGTACAGGCGGAGTATGCGAAAGAAGGATTTGATATTGGGGCGATGTTGAAAAGGCTGAATATTACTCTGGACAGAGGAGTGTATACGGAAGTGAAGGAGTAGTAAGATTATTAGGATGAATAGCAGGCTGGCAGGAGACTGTCGGCCTTTGCTGTTTTATAGGGGGAATGGCGTTGTGACAAGGCGCGGCATTGCAGGGTGTTCATCGGTATGCCTTCTCCTTCAGTGAGTGGTATGGTAAACAACTTTTCCAGGCCCGTGTGGCGGTTAAAATGGAAGCCTTGCAAGTCAGGGAAGTTGTTACGGCCGGCTTGGATGACCAGCTTGTTCAGGCGGTTGACAAGGCTGCAGTCGTAACGTACATCCAGGTGAGGGCGGAAGGCGGAACGAATGAGTTTTCCTTTCCGGCTGGCAATGCCGAAGCTGCGGGCAGCGCGCTTGGTGGCGGCTGTCTGTCTTACTTTGTCCGGCATGCTACGGAAGAAACATCTGCCATTCCTGCGGTAGCCTATGACGTTATCAAGTCTGCCGGTGAACTTGTGTATGCCGACTTGAAGGGCCATGGAAAATGATTTTATATAAAAATACGGGAAAAGGGGCAATGGAACATCAGGGGGGAGCATTTGATGATTTAAATCAATTTTTCTCGTAGTAAGTATTATCTTTTTCATCCTTTTTCAGCTAAATTCAGGGAAATATTCCCGATATGAATTTAAGACACTATCTGCGACCCCTTCTCCTCCTGGCGCCTGTTGTTGCGTTAACATTCCACGGACACGCACAAACCTCACCGGTACAAAAGATATTTCCTGAAGGAACGATCGTACATCCTAATATACCGTATGCTAATGATACGCTGCAGAAGCACCTGCTGGATATTTATCTTCCTCCTAATGCAAGCAGTAATACTCCGCTTGTTGTGTGGATACATGGCGGCGGATGGAAGGAGAACGATAAGTATGCGGATATGAGCTATATGCAGGAAACTATTAAAGGATTTATCAATAACGGGTACGCACTGGCTTCTATTGACTACCGTTGGAGCACTGCGGCCATTTTCCCTGCACAGGTACAGGATTGTAATCAGGCACTGGAATACCTCTACCAGCATGCGGGCGAATATAAAATTGATAAGAACAGGATAGCGCTGATCGGGTTCTCGGCAGGCGGGCATCTGGCGTCATTACTGGCATTAGCTGCTAATAATCATATGCAGGAATTCTATCCCTCTGGTGAGAGCCCTCATTTTAAGATCAAATGTGTGCTTGATTTTTATGGCCCTTCTGATCTTATTGCGCTAGTGGATCATCCTGTGGTGGCGGGCGGTAAGGGGCATGATCCCCTGTCTATACTGTTAGGGGCATCCCCCTTGCAACGTCCTGACCTGGCAAAGAAGGCGAGCCCGAATACGTATGTTGATAAGGACGATCCTCCTTTTTTTATTGTGCAGGGAGAAAAGGATGAAGGGGTGCATTTTACACAGTCTGTATTGTTAAGCTCCTGGCTGACGCTGAGCGGGGTAAAGAACCAGCTGATAGTTGTTCCCGGAGCGCCGCATTTTGGGGTGATGTTTGATGCGCAGGATATAAGGCAGCAGCTGTTTGCTTTCCTGGGTACCTATCTGAAGTAAGTATTGCTATAACCTTTCTTTCAACTCCTTTAACCGCTGCCTTTGTGCATCGCGGTTAAAGGAGAATACTTTCAATGCTTTTTCTTTGTTGTCTGTGCAGGTGATGAGCCAGTCTGCTTTTGCTATGAGCATGGGGAGATTGGCGGCGTTGGCGGTATCCAGACGGATGTCAATCTCTTCTAACAAAAGGTCCGTGATCACATCAAGCGCGCGGTAATCCATATTGTTCTCTTCAACGAAGGCAGCCAATTCGTCTACGGTCATATCGTCAAAGCTATTTTTATCCTTGAACTTGGTGCCCCGAAATGCAACACGGATCTCTTCCAATGCCTTGGAGGGATTGGATTTCTTCATGTTGATGATAGTCCGGAGGATCCGGCCTAATTCTTCAACGATCTCTAAGATATAGTCCTGGCGCATGTTACTCCGATTTAGTCAGGGATTGGATGATCTGATCATATTCTCCCGGATACCAGTTTCGGAACCAGTCGATACAGTTCTCCGGATTTACCTGAATTCCGATATCAACGCCTGCCATAAACTGCTCTGGCACCCATGACAGCAGCAGTCTACGTCTCTCCTGTCCAATCAGATTCAGCACACTAGGCCTTTCCTGTTCAATTAGATAAAACCAGGTATCTATCGCAGGGCAATTATTTTCATCCAAGAAACCTGAAGAATCAACAGCAGCTGCGCCATCAACCAAGGTTTCATCCATACTGAATACAAAGATATCGCCTTTTACAGTTGGTTTTATGCTCTTGGGAGAGATGAGCTGTTGTTTTTGGGCAATCTGTGTATAGTACAACTCTTCGATAAGATCCGTGTTATCCCAATACGGCGCTATCGTCCACTCTGTGTTGTAGATATATGGATCAGCACCACCACGATAATACTGTTTAAATTCGAAAATGTTTTTCCCGCCGTATACTGGATTAATGCTCCTTAATATGGAGGCAGGATTTTCATTCGTTTTTTCCAGCTGCTGTTCACAGTAAGCCTGGGTTAACAATAAATTACGCCTGAGCTGGTCAAAGTCTATAATAAGCATATAGTTTATGAAAATTATAACAAATATACCCCATTCAAACTAAGCGATATACCTTAAGACCGGGTTGCGGTAGAAAACTTTGTAAGGAAGCTTCCTGACTTCTATAATAAACCTGCCAATATAACGGATCTTGGATTTACTGAAGCTGACTATACAACATGTAAAAAGGATATACTCAAATTCAAAAACAATTTTGAAAAGTCTGAAAAACCAAAAGAAGGCGACTTCTATCTATCCAAAAATAACATCGATTTTGACCGGCTGCTGTCAATAGTGGATACTATCAAACAACTCGATAATGCGGCATTGACCCGTTTACTGAACGATGTAGATGAAGGGCCCAACGCCCATCTCAGCAGAGTAGGATTTAGTATTGAAAACCAGCAGCACATCACCATCGTCTTTAGAAATGACAGCTCACCGGCAAATGCATTATATCTTCCCTGGACGGTACGCATAGACGACCCCATTACGTCTATGTACGCCATGCCCATTACCCGCTTTATCCGGGAGATATGTCCTTTACTTTTTAGTGAGACAGATCGCGTAAAGGTGCTGCATTCGTTTGTACGCGGCCTTTATAAATAGCTATCATTTCACGCCCAACGCCTGCTTCACCGCCGGCGCCACCTTTGTGCCAAACAGCTCTATTGCGCGAAGCACCTTATCGTGTTCTATATAGCCTTTTACCAACTGGCCCAGGAAACGGTTATGACCAAACAGTTTATGCTGGTACAGTATCTTATCAATCACTTCCTGTACACTACCAACAAACAAGGGGCCTTCAGGCATCCGCATATATTCAAAATGCTCCCGGGTCAGCGGAGGCCAGCCCCTGTCCTTTCCTACACGGTTCATTAATATCTCATAAGAAGGGAAAAACTCTTCTGCCGCCTGGTCAGCATCTTCTGCTACATAGAACTGAGAGTTGATCGCCACCTTCAGCTGCGCAGGATCATGCCCTGCTTCGCGGGCTGATTTGCGATACAGTTCAACCAGGGGAACAAACTGGCTGGGCTTACCACCCAGGATGGCCAGTGCGAGCGGAAGGTTCAGTCTCCCGGCTCTCCTGGAGGAAGCAGGCGTGCCGCCGGATCCGATCCAGACAGGTAAAGAGGGTTGTAGAGGACGGGGATATACACCACGCTCATTCAGCGGCGGCCTGAATTTGCCTTTCCAGGAAACAATTTCATGCTGGTTGATGTAGAGCAGCATCTCCAGTTTTTCTTCGAACAGCGCATCGTAATCCGCCAGGCTATATCCATAGAGCGGGAAGGATTCTGTAAATGAGCCCCTGCCAGCCAGGATCTCTGCACGGCCGCCGGAAAGCAGGTCTACCGTTGCAAACTGTTCAAAGACACGCACCGGGTCTGATGAACTGAGCACGGTAACGGAGCTGGATAAACGGATCTTTTGTGTAACGGCGGCTATCGCCCCTAATACTACTTCGGGGGATGAGACCACAAAATCCGGCCGGTGATGTTCGCCTACGGCATATACATCCAGGCCCACTGCTTCTGCCAGTTTGGCTTCGGCTATTAACTCCTGCATGCGCAGGTAGGATTCTTTTGCATTTCCGGGAACGCCTTCCGGGTGAACTTCTCCAAATGTACTGATACCAAATTCCATGAGCCTGTAATTTTCCTATCCTGCAATATTAAAGCAATACCGCGAGATATAGGGCAGGCTCCGGTAAGACGGGATCAGGCCTCGTCAGCTTTTAAAAAGGCGATGTTGGTGACTTTATAGTTCAATGCACTGGTAGTACCAGCGGTTACATCTATCGTAACACCGGTAATAGAGGCGGCCATGTGCGAGGAAAGGAATACAGCCGTATTGGCAATATCCTGCATGGGGGGCATCTTCTTCAGCATGGTATCGTTGGCCATCTTCTCAATAAACTCCTTTACATCGTCACCACCGGCATCTATGGCTTCTTTGAAGATCCTGGAATCGGGAGAGCCGCCGGAACGGATATTGACCACCCGTACACCGCAAGCGCCCAGCTCCGCTGCCAGGTTGCGGGAAAAACCTTCTACACCACAACAGGCAGGGCCAAAGCCTCCGGTGTTAGCATAGCCTATTCCACCGGGTGTGGCAGTAAGGGAGAGGATCACGCCGGAGCCTTGTTTCATCATCACCCTGGCGGCAGCCGTAGCGGTAATGAACTGTACTTCCAGGCCGATGTTGATCGGGCGGATAAAATCATCCAGGGTCATATCTGTCAAAGGTATGTTCTGCACCACCTGCCAGTCGATGGCGTTGAAAGAAATATCCAGGGTGCCTGCCTGCTCAATGGAACCAACATAGCCGTTAACAGCCTGCTCGTCCAGCGCATCCAGTTCGGCAGTTTCTGCCTGACCGCCGGCGGCGATGATCTCCTCTGCTACTTTCTGAACGGAGCCCAGCTTACGGCCGGTAAGATATACTTTGGCACCTGCGGCGGCCAGGGCACGGGCTACTGCTCCTCCCAGGGAGCCCCCTGCCCCGTAGATAATGGCGTTCTTGTGCTGTAATAACATATGTGGAGTTTTAAGCTTGTTCTTAAAGCTACCTGAATTAGCCGGAAAGCCGGGTGGGTATATGCGCCAATTTAGGAGGGGTATTCTGACTTTCGATATAATTACATACCTTACATATTATAAAGAATATCAAAATGAGAAAAGCAATATTGCTTTCCATCTGCTGCCTTTTACACTGCACCATCTTTATTGAGAGCGCCTTTGCGAAAAAGGAGGAACCAGACGCACCACCGGATACCGTAAAAACGGGTATTTACGTGATCAGCATACATGATATTGATTTTAAAGAGAATGAGTATACCATCAACATGTGGTTGTGGTTAACCTATAAGAACAAGAAATTCGACTTCTGGCAGAACCTGGAAATACCACAGGCCAAATCCTTCACCAAATCATATTATACGGTTGACAGCAGCGATGGAAAGGTATATATGCTGATGAAGCTGCAGTGTATCATGAAAGATTCCTGGCGCATCAACAATTTCCCTTTTGACCGGCAGCGCTTAAGGCTGGGTATTGAGAACTCACAATTTGACGCCAGCTCGCTCGTTTTTGCTGCGGATACCCTGGGACAACATTTTGATCCCCGTTTTACTTTAAGGGGATGGAATATAGACAGCTTTGTAGTGTCTACCGGTGTAAAGGCATATGAGACGGGTTTTGGTGATGAAAGCCTGGAAAAACCCCATTCGGAGTACAGCACTTTCAGGGTAAGAATAGCGATTGACCGCAGCGCTACGGAACTGTTCTGGAAAATGTTCCTGGGCATGTATGTTTCTTTCCTGATCTCTTACATGTGCTTCTACATTCATGCCGACCATATAGATTCCCGCTTCGGCTTAAGCGTAGGCGCCTTGTTTGCCGCCATTGGTAACAAGTACGTCATTGATTCCTCGCTACCGGATTCTTCTTCGTTTACGCTGGTAGATACCCTGCATGGCATTACGCTTTTCTACATTTTTGCAGTGATCACCTCTTCGGCTATTTCCCTGTTATTGACAAAGGGCAAAAACCTGAAAGCCGCCAACAAATATGACCTGATCATTGCACAGATCATGCTGGTATCATACATCGGGTTGAACATTTATTTCATTACGAAGGCCATCAATGGTTAAAGCAGTGAGCTATTCCGCTTTCTGATAGTTCATGGCCAGGTTCCTGTAGGCATAAGACTGCATAGCGAATAAAGTAACTATCAGTCCGATAATGCCTGTAACCGTGAACAGCAAAGCTATGCCGCGGTCTGTGCCCGTACCGAACCAGCTGCCGATCCATTCAACACCGGCGCCTGTTGTCATGAAAGGAATGAAGATGAATTGCGCGATGGGACCTATCATGAAAGCTGTTAAAGGGGATGCCGCCTGCTCTATACTCTGCGCAAAGCCAAACACCCTGCCCAGTCTTTCCTGCGGGACCATTTTCTGTATGATGGTCTGCTCTGCAGCTTCCACCACCGGGATCAGGCAGAGGTACACAAACATGCCGCAAGCCAGTAATGCAATGGAGCTGCGCATGGTGAAGAAGATGCAGATCGTCCACATCACGATATTGGCCAGAAAGAGGGTACGCAGGGGACGTTCTCCCAGGCCTTTCTTTGATACCACCAATCCGCCAACAATAAAGCCCAGTGTGAGCACTCCCCATAATATGCCCCAGACCTGTACAGATACCAGGGAAAGGCCATAAGCGTCCATCAGCGCCATAAATACACCACCCAGGAAATTATTGAAGGTATTGAAGAAGATGAGCGCAAACAGCCCGGGAATCAGGCGGATCACCTTAATAGTGCCGCGGATGTCTATATGTTTGACGCCTTCTTCCGCATGGGTATGGACGATCTCTTTTTCGGGAATGGATACTATCCACAGATGAATAATCGCCAGTATGGTAAAGCCGATGGCAAAGATCAGCATCCAGAATACGCCCAGGAAACCGATGAGCAGTCCGCTGAAGATGGAGGCCACCAGGAAAGAGATACCGTTGGTAGTGCCTACCATCCCGTTAGCCCGGTCCCTTTTATCCTCAGGAACCAGGATGGTGACCAGGGTAGCAAGCGATATCGTTCGTATGTTGCCTGCGATGGCGCCCAGGAGATTCAGGATAATAAATATCCAGAGCATCACGCTGGAAGGGTTCTTAAAGACCGTTTCAGGCGTGCTTACATATACCAGGAAGGCCAGCACATACAGCAGCAGCGAACAAATGCTGGAGATCATCATCGCTTTCTTCTTGCGGTGATGATCTACCAGCGAGCCGAGGGCAAAACCTGAGAGCGCTACCGTGGCCAGGTAGATGCCTGCCATGATGGAGGTGGCAAATACCGATCTTGTTTCCAGGTATGCCCAAAAGGTGACCGCAAACCATACGATGGTATTGGTGAGTGAGGCAGTGAGCGAGTTCACTAAAACAGCATAGAAAGTCCTGGTCATATGTTTCAGTTTTATTATTCCGGCGCCTGGTAACGCACAAAGTCTATACCGATGCCGTTAGGGTCTATGATCGCGAAGTGACGGTCGCCCCAGGGCTCGTCTTTGATCGCTACAGTGATGGGAATACCTTTGCTTTTGATGGTTTCATACCAGGCATCTACCTCATCCATTTCAACCGTGAGATAAACGCCACGGCCATTAAAGGGCTGCTGGAAGATGGGCGCCTGTGTGGGCAGTCCGGGCTTCAGGAAAGCGATCTCAGAACTATGGCCCGGCGTATGCAGCAGCAGATACCATTCATTTTCAAAAGTTACGCCAAAGCCCAGCTGTCCTGCGTAGAAATCTTTCGTAGCCTGTAAATTGTCTGTGATAATACCAGCGTTCAGTTTCATGGTGTTTTGTTTTATTGATGCTTACAAAACTACACCGGTCTGCAAGGCAGACATTGTAAAAAACGGACAAACTTAATCCAGCGCGATGGTAGGCGTTAGGCCATACATGCGTTTAAATTCTTTAATAAAATGGGCCTGATCGTGATAACCATAGTCAAAGAAAAGCTTGTTCCTGCGCAGGGCCTGCCTGGATGGTTTAGCATGCAGGATCTGCTGAAAGCGTACCACTTTACTGAACATCTTGGGCGTATCACCAATATATAATTCAAAGAGACGTCTTAATTGCCGGGGGCTTAAGCCTGTTTGTAATTCTTTTTCGATAGATAGCACCCCTTGTGAACGGAGAATGACATCTATCGCCTCATATAAACGCTTGTCTGGATGAGGGTTAATACCTGCTAACAGTCGCAGCAGAAGATTGTCCAGCGAAGGTTTTACAGATTGCAGGAAATGCTTTTCACTGGCGATATTCCCCAGCTGCTGCGCTACATTGGGCAGGAAGGTGGATAATGCTTCCACTTTATCTGTGAGCTCCCCGGCATCGATGTTAAACAGCAAGGGCAAGGCAGTGGGCAGGAAGCGGATGCCTATGTAATTAAAATGGCGGCCCAGCGGAAATTCTGTAAAGGCAGTAGAAAATCCCATTACGTAATTATCGCATGGCGCATCTGCTTCAAAAAAAATATCCATGCAACCATCTGCCACTACCCGGTAAAGAAAATCTTCCTGTAAGGGTGCAGTAGTGGCGAGCTGCCAGTAACAGAATATGTAATGGCTTAAGCGAAGATCGGGTGTGTATTCATGATAGCGCACACCGTTCATCCCTGCTTTAACAGCAGGCTGTGAAGGTGTAAAACGGTCCTTTATGACGGTGAGCGCTTTCATGTGTATTTACAAAACTACGGATTGTTGCTGCATTTCGCGCAGGTGTTTCCCGGTGAGTGAAGCGGGGGACTGCAGCAGGCCTGCGGTTGTTCCTTCATACAATATGGTACCGCCTTTAGAGCCACCTTCAGGCCCGAGGTCAATGATCCAGTCGGCATTACAGATTACATCGGTGTTATGTTCGATGACGATCACCGTGTTACCGGTATCCACTAAACGGTCAATGATTTCCAGGAGATGCCCGGTGTCTGACATATGCAGTCCGGTAGTGGGCTCATCCATTACATAGATGCTGCCTTTTTTATGCAGCTCGCCGGCGAGCTTGATACGCTGACATTCGCCGCCCGAGAGTGTGCTCAGGGGCTGACCCAATGTAAGGTAATCCAGGCCTACATCGTTCATGGCAGAAAGCTTGCTCACAAGGTCTTTTTTGGTAAAGAAAGTTTCTGCCTGTAGTACGGTCATGTTCAATACATCGGAGATGTTTTTGCCGTGAAGGGTATATTGCAGTACTTCCTCTTTAAAACGGCGGCCGTTACATATTTCGCAAACGGTGCGTACCGGTTCCAGGAAGGCCAGGTCTATATAGTTGAAGCCAAGTCCCTGGCAACCTTCGCAGGCGCCTTTGGAATTGAAACTGAAGAGGGAAGGGCTTACTTTATTGGCCTTGCCGAAGAGCTGGCGTACATCATCCATAATGCCGGTGTAAGTGGCAGGATTAGAACGGATGGAAGTGCCTACAGCTGATTGATCGATCACGATCGCTTCGGGATGTTGCGACAGGAAGACTTCGTTGATGAGAGAACTCTTACCAGAACCTGCAACGCCGGTGACTACGGTAAATACGCCTGTAGGTATGGCCACGGAGATGTTCTTCAGGTTATGCAGATTAGCATCTTTGATATGCATGAAATCTGTGGGTTGGCGGAAAGTTTCCTTGATGCGGACTGCTCTGTTCATGAAGCGGCCGGTGAGGGTGTCTGATTGCAGCAGGCCTTTGTAATCGCCCTGGTAAACGATCTCTCCTCCATTGCTGCCGGCCTTGGGTCCCATGTCTACAATATAGTCTGCTATCTTAATGACATCCGGATCATGTTCTACTACCAGGATGGTGTTGCCTTTATCACGGAGCTTCTGCAGCAGTTCATTCAGGCGGTGCACATCGCGGGGGTGTAAGCCGATGCTGGGCTCATCGAAGATATAGAGCATGTCTGCCAGGCTGCTGTTCAGGTGTTTTACCATCTTGATGCGCTGGGATTCGCCGCCGGAGAGGGTAGCGGTTTCACGGTCCAGGCTGAGATAGCCTAAGCCGATATCCACCAGGTGTTCCAGGCGCATGACGAGAGAGGCGATCATGGGGCCGGCGATGGGATCTTCGAGCGGTCGTATTACTTCTACCAGATCAGATACCTCCATGGCAGCCATCTCAGCGATGTTCATGCCATTGATCCGGCAGCTCAGTGTTGCCTGGCTGAGCCGGGCCCCTTTACATAAAGGACAGGGACCAAATTTCATATAGCGTTCTGCATTCTGACGGGTGCTCTCCGCCATTTCGGTGCTGTCTTTCTGGATATAGAGGCGGTTGAACTTATCTACTAATCCTTCAAATTTTGCAGTTATTGGAATATTATTATCCAGTCTTGCTTCGAAAGAGCCTTTGCCGTAAAGCAGGGTCTGCCATTCATCCTGTGTATAATCCTCCAGCTTTTTATCATTGTCTAACAGGCCGGAGTATACGTAGCTTTTCCAATACCAGGAGCCAACGGAAAAAGTAGGGAACAGGATGGCGCCATCATTGAGGGATTTCGTTTTATCAAGGAACTTATCCAGATCTACTTCCACTTTATAACCCAGACCTTTACATTCAGGGCACATGCCACCCGGGTCGTTAAACGAAAAGGCATTGGAATAGCCGATAAAGGGCTTGCCTATCCTGGAAAACAACAAGCGGAGCACGGCATAGATATCCGTAATGGTGCCCATGGTTGAACGGGAATTGCCTCCCAGGCGTTTCTGATCAATGACAATGGCGGTAGAGAGGTTTTCAATCGCATCTGCTTCCGGCTGACTGATCCTTGGCAGGCGGTTACGGATGAACATACTGAAGGTTTCATTGAGCTGGCGCTGCGCTTCAGCCCCTATTGTATCAAACACCATGGATGATTTACCAGAGCCTGATACGCCGGTAAAAATAGTGATCTTCCGTTTCGGAATTTCCAGGGAAACATTCTTCAGATTGTTTTCCCGGGCGCCTTTGATCCTGATATATTCCTGCTGCATACGTGAAAATATTTTTGAATCCTGCACAAGTTCCGCAAAACCTTGTCTACAAAAACTGTGCAGGCGGATTCATTATCCTCCTGAACGGATCAGGCATTTCGGGAAGCTTTTTTTTGTGTATGTTTGCTGAATACTTTTATTATGACCTATAATAACTGTACTGTCTACTCCCCTGCCTATCCATTAACTGAACAAACCATACAGCATCAATATGACACATCACTGGCCGATATAACAATGGCTTCTTTTGCGGGTGTAAAGATCATTTCTGCCAGGATAATGCAGGAACGGAGCACCCATTTTCCTGAAACAAAAGATTCGCCCAGACTGGATATGTATTTTTCCCTCAAGGGTCACAGCAGCGCGGCAGATACTGCCAACGGACTGTTATCAGAGATCAACAGTCATCACCACGGTGTGATATATACGCCGCGTTTTGACGGGTATTATACCATCTCAGGTAAAGAAGCGGAAGGCTTTTGCATAGAGATAGACAACAGCTATATGCACCGCCTGATGATCACGGACCTGGATTGTTTGAAACGTTTCTGGGACAGGATCTCAAGCGGGCAGATGGCGGAGCTGTCCGAAGTGCCTATGGCGCTTACCTGGCAGCAAAAGCAAGTCATCCGCGACATTCAGGCCTGCCCTTACAACGGGCATATGAAGATGCTGTATTATGAATCCAAGATCATGGAACTGTTCCTGATGCAGGCAGAACAGGCCGAACGCCTGGCGGGAGGAGCTGCAGTTACCCTGCATCCTGCAGATAAAGAACGTTTATATGCTGCCCGTGATTATGTGAAGGAACATATGTTTGAGCCACTCAGCCTGATACAGGTGGCAAGGCATTGCGGCCTGAATGATTTTAAGCTGAAGAAGGGATTCAAGGCTTTATTTGGGACGACGGTATTTGGTTACCTGAATGAGCTGAAGATGAACTACGGCAGGCAGATGCTGTTAGAATCTGCCTGCACGGTAGCTGAAGCCGGTTATGTGCTTGGGTATACGGACAGCTATAATTTCTCCAAGGCTTTTAAGAAATACTTCGGTTATCCGCCTGGCAAATTAAAACTGAAACACTGATCATTTTGTGCCAAAGATCTCTTTGTGCTGCGGATCAACAAGATTCTGCAGGAACCAATGCGGGTACAGGGTGCCTGGATGTGTAAGCTCATTCAGCTGTTTGAGATCTTCTTCGTTCAATTCAACATCCACCGCCTTCAGGTTATCTTCCAGCTGATGGATCTTGCTGGCGCCTACAGTAATGCTGGACACCACCGGTTTGCTGAGCAGCCAGGCCAGTGCCACCTGTGCAGGGGATGCATTGCGGGCAGCTGCAATTTTCTTCATTACCTCCACTACCGCAAAACCTTTTTCCTTGTCGAAAGGAATGATGTCGAAGCCGGAGAGACGGTTGTCCTGGTCTTTCAGGTTCTCACGGGTATATTTACCACTGAGGAAACCACTGGCCAGCGGGCTCCAGATGGTCATGCCGATGCCAGCGTGCTGCATGAAAGGAACCATGTCATGCTCTACATCGCGGCCTACCAGTGAGTAGTAGAGCTGACCATTGCAGAAAGGCGCCCATCCCCGCTCCTTTTGGATCTGCCAGGCTAATGCTGCTTTCCAAACGGTCCAGTTGGAGAAGCCTACATACCTTACCTTGCCAGCTACTACCAGGGAATTGAGCGCTTCGAGGGTTTCTTCCAGCGGCGTGTAAGGATCTTCTTTATGCAGAATGTACAGATCGATGTAATCTGTGTTCAGGCGCTTCAGGCTTTGCTCGCAGGAGTAGAGGATATGACGGCGGGAAAGCCCTGCCTGGGTTAGCGGCTGACCGGTACGGAAGCCTACTTTGGTGGCGATCACTACATCCTGTCTGCGTTTAGCGAGCGTTTTGCCCAGCATTATTTCTGACTGGCCACCGGAGTAACCATCGGCTGTATCAAAAAAGTTAATGCCGGCGTCCAGGGCCTTGTCAACCATGGTTTGTGCATCTTCCTGCGTTACTTTATAGATGGCGGTCAGAGACGGGTCGTTACCGAAGGTCATGGATCCGAAGGAAAGCCTGGACACAATGAGGCCTGTATTACCCAGTGTAGTATATTTCATTTGTGCGGGTTTTTAAATGTTAAGAAGTCTTGTGCTACTACGAAGATTACGGGAGGCGAATTTAAAATACCTGCGGTGAAATAGCAATAAGATAAGATTAAGCTTTGCCTTTGGCCGATTATTTTTTACTTTTAATTACATTGAAAGCGGCTACAACAAAACCCATTCACTATGGATCAGTCCAGAAGAGATTTTCTGAAAACAGCCGGTTGCCTGACGATAGGATTTTCCCTCAGCGCTCTTTACCCTGCAGGTTCCACGCTACCTTTGCAGGAGCTTCCCGGATCCCTTCAAAGATACCCTAATATAGATGCCTGGCTGGAAGTACTGGCTAATGGCAGTGTACGTGTGTTCACCGGTAAATTAGAACTGGGACAGGGCATCCGTATTGCCATTGCACAGGTAGCAGCAGAAGAGCTGGACCTTGATATTGACAAGGTGAGCGTTTCACTGGCTGAGACTGGTGTAACGCCGAATGAATCTTATACTGCGGGCAGCGCTTCCATCGAAACCAGCGCTATGTCTGTACGATATGCAGCAGCGGCTGCCAGGCAACGGTTGCTGCAGCTGGCTGTTCCCCGATTAGGTTCGCCCGTGGAAGAATTATACATGTCTGAAGGTCTGATCCATTCCAAGACCGGCAGGCGCACACTTAGCTTTGCCGAAGTGCTGGATGGTAAAAAGCTGGACGGTGAGATCAGGATGCCGGTACCGCTGAAAGCGAAAGAGGCCTACCGGTTTTCCGGCAAGTCTGTTCCCCGTCAGGACCTTAGTGCGATGGTGAACGGCGGACCGATATTTGTGCATGACCTGCACTTTCCGGGTATGTTGCATGCACGTATTGTACGGCCGCCTGTTTATGAGGGAACGCTGGATAACTTTTCTGAAAAGAATGTAAGATCAAAAGTGCCGGAGCTGCAGCAAATAGTGGTGAACGGCAGTTTCCTGGCGGTAATTGCTAAAGGAGAATACGCTGCTATGCAAGCGCAAAAGGTACTGGCTGAAAATACAAAATGGACCTTTGTAAAACCGCTGGAAGGCGGTAAGGACCTGGCAGCCTACCTCAGGCAATTACCCGTAAAATCTCAGAACGTACAGCAGAAGGGGGAGATGTTGACCGGTGCGGCAACGGTGCGCGCCAGTTATTTCAAGCCTTATATCATGCACGCCGCATCAGGCCCCTCCTGTGCGGTAGCATTGTATGAAAAGGAGCAGCTGTATATCTGGACGCATAGCCAGGGCGTATATCCATTAAGGGAATCGCTGAAGGATCTGCTACAGCTGCCTGCAGAACGTATCCATATCAAGGGGGTACCTGGCGCGGGTTGTTTTGGGCATAACGGCGCTGATGACGTAGCGGCGGAAGCTGCGCTGCTGGCCATACAGGTACCGGGGAAGCATATACGCCTGCAATGGTCCAGGCAGGAAGAACATGGTTGGGAACCCTATGGCAGCGCCATGTTAATGGATGCAGCGGCGGTGTTGGATGGCAATGGGAAGATCAGTCACTGGCAGTATGCTTTATGGTCGGATACGCATAGTACGCGTCCGGGTGGAAAGGCCGAAAACTTACTACCGGCACGGTATCTGCAAAAACCTTTTCCTGCGGGTGGCTCTACTTATAGCGGAGGTGCGTCGCGCAACTCGGAGCCTTATTATAATTTCCCCAACCTGGATATAAAGGCGCATTCTTTTCAGGGGCCATTACGTGTGTCAGCATTGCGTAGCCTGGGGGCTTTTGCCAACATCTTTGCGATAGAATCTTTTATGGAAGAACTGGCAGTGGCGGCAGGGAAGGATGCGTATACATTCAGGTTGATGCATTTGGAGGATGAAAGGGCTATTGCAGTGTTGCGGAAGCTACAGGCGATGGCGCCGGTGAAAGAAGATGGTAAAGGCAATGGTATTGGCGTTGCTTTTGCGCGGTATAAGAATACGGCTGCTTATGCTGCGGTAGCGGCAGAGGTGCAGGTGGACCAGGGCATGGTAAGGGTGCAAAAGATGTGGGCGGTGGTGGATGCAGGAGAGATCATTAATCCGGATGGTATTAAGAACCAGACGGAAGGTGGGATGGTACAGGCGGCCAGCTGGACGCTACGGGAGCAGGTGAAGTATGATGCACAGATCAGGAGCCTGGATTGGTTTTCTTACCCGGTGTTGCCGATCAGCGAGTCGCCAGAAGTGGAGGTAGCGTTGATAGACCGTCCGACGGAAGAGCCACTGGGCGCAGGTGAGGCGGTGCAGGGACCTGCGGGGGCAGCGATTGCCAATGCGGTGTATCATGCTACGGGTATACGGGTACGGGACCTGCCGATATTACCGGAAAAGTTATTGAAATGATGAAACATATATTTTTAATACCGGCGCTGATCGGAAAGAAGGAGTGACGGGGAGATTGCGTTAGGAGATTGCTTCGTCGCGCTCTGCACATGGCTGGGTGGCTCCTCGCAATGACGGGACTCCAGACCCGGGTCTCCCGCCTCGTCATTGCGAGGAGCCACAGAGGCAAAGCGTGGGCCGCGACGAAGCAATCTCCCAAGGTGGTCTTTATGCTGTTAAGACATAACTGGGGAAGACCCATTACTTTTTGCCCGTGACTTGACGCACCTTGCTCACTTCTTCCAATGTAAAAGGTTTGTTTTCATCCGCGAAACGGTTGGTGAGGAAGGTGAGGATTGAGGCAACAGCGTGATCATCTAATACATCTTTATGGGCAGGCATTACACCGTTGTAGGTTTTGCCGTTCACTTTGATCTCTCCCTGCAGGCCATTGAGGACAATACTGATCAGACGTTCTCTATCCCCATTTACCCATTCAGAGCCGACTAATGGCGGGTAGCGGTTGTTATCCCCTTTGCCATCCCGCTGGTGACAGCTGGTGCAATAGGCGTTATAGAGCATATGGCCGTGCATCTCTCCCCCTTTACCCAGATTGTCATATATCTCGTCGGGTGTTTTGATATAAGTGCGTGATTTACGCGCTTCCATGGCAGCTAGTTGTGCTGCTCCGAATTCGGTTTTATCTCCTTTATACATTACCCGCCAGATCTTTCCTTTGTTGGATTCGGAGATATACAGCGAACCATCAGGCCCCTCTGCAAGACCCATGGGCCGGTATAGGGCATCACTGGTATTTACAACGGTATCTACACCGGTAAAGCCATCTGCAAAGACTTCCCATTTGCCATTGGACTTCCCATTCTCGAAAGGTACAAAGCAAACGATGTAGCCCGCCTGGGGGTAAGGGGAACGATCTGTAGAACCGTGGAAGGCGACGAATGCGCCTTTTTTATAGCGTTCAGGGAATTGATTACCCCGGTAGAACAACAGATCCATAGGCGCCCAATGGCCGGGGAAACCGATCACCGGCACATCAAATTTTGAGGCGCGGCCTACTATCTTTCCGTCGCCGCCATAGCCGGGTTGCAGCACGTTCTTCCCCTGCATATGATCGAAATAAGCATAGGGCCATCCAAAGTCCGAGCCTTCCGTTACTTTCAGCAAAGGCTCTGAAGGCAGTACAGCCGCCTGCCAGGAAGTAAAGACCTTCGGATGCCGGGTGTGGAAATTATCCATGCCATTCATAACTACGTAGAGGCAATCGTCATTCTGGTTCCAGGCGATGCCCAGCACGCTGCGGATACCGGTGGAGTATTTGTAGCCATCCTGCTGCGTCTGACCTTCCTTATCTTCTTCAAAGCGCCAGATGCCGCCATGCCATTTCAGATCAGGAGCCGGGTCAAGGCCTTTGCCGCCAGGCATGCCACCGGGGCCTGCTTTGTCAATATCCTGTGCGGCATCTGTAGGCGCACCGAAAGGCACGTACATATGTCCCTTGTTATCAAAAGCAATGGGTTTGGCAGTGTGCCAGTGACGCCGGATGTCACTACTGGTATCATTCAGGATGATCTCCGTTTTACTATCGGGTATGAGCTGGCCCGGTTTCAGCTTGTTCCTGAGCACCTGGCGAAGCGTGGAAGTATACAGGTAACCTTTGTGGATCATCATCCCGACGGGCAATCCTCCTTCATCCTTATAGCCGCCGAAGTAGGCGATGATGTCTGCCCTGCCGTCGTTATCGCTGTCGCGCAGGCCAACGGTGCCACCGGCGCCCTGCATTACATCGTTATAGACCAGCTTTACGTAGATATCACCATTATCGTTTACAGTCAGATGCCTGGCCCGGCCAATACTGTCTGCCACTACCACTGCCTGGAAATTGCCTGGTAGTATGAGCCCTCCGTTATCAGGATCGCCGGCAGGCAGGGCAGCCGGGCGATTATTTTTACACTGTACAAGGCTGGTAACTATACAAGCTGATATACACCACATGAGCAAAATACGACGTATTCCAGAGGCAAAGGAGGATCTGTACATGCGTTTCGCGTTTTAGGGTAAATCAAAAAGTGCTGCTGCTATTTTGGTTTACACTAATATACGGGAATCCGCTTGCTCTTTGTAGAAGATTTGATGAACGTAAAGCCCTCAGTGATCAGACAATACCACCGCCGGTTTTGCACCTTTTTTACGTGTAGCCATCAACAGCAGGGGCAATGCCACCAGGAAGATCAGGCCCACTACCAGGTAAGCGTCATTAAAGCTCATGAGATTGGACTGCTTTGTTACATTGAGGTCCAATAGCTGCAGGCCCTGATGGTATGCCTGCTCGGCCGTGGCGCCTTTGCTGGTGAAGTAATGCGTATATGCAGACAAACGTTGTACGGCCACTGGATTATCCGGCGTGAGATTCGACACCAGGTCTGAACGGTGCACCGCATTGCGGTGCGTGAGATAAGTGTTGACCAGGGCGATGCCGAAAGAGCCGCCCAGCTGGCGCATCATGTTATTAAGCGCGGCCCCCTGCGGTATGTCTTTAGGCTCCAGGGAAGAAACCGCCAATGTAGTTAATGGAACGGTTACAACCGCCAGTCCGAGTGCGCGCCAGAGCAGGGTGACCGTAATGTTTCCTGCTCCGGCATCCAGGCTGAGCGCAGACATCTGCCAGCTGAACAGGGCAAAGAGACAGATACCTGCAGCGATCATGTACAAAGGAGATACGCCCCTTTGCAATAACCTGGCGGACACGATCAGGCCACCAATGGCCAAACATGCGCCGGATAATAATAATAAGCCCGTTTGTGTAGGCGTAAAACCCAATAAGCGCTGTGCAAAGACAGGCGTAAGAAAAACAGAGCTGAACAAAGCAATGCCTGAAATAAAAGTGAGCACCGCGGCAATACTCAGGTTACGGCTTTTCAGCACACGGAGGTTCACCACCGGGTATGCAGTCTTCAACTCCCACCATACAAACACGATAAGACCTAAAACAGCGATCACCGTGAGCCAGGTAATGTAGCTGGTTTCGAACCAATCTTCTGTCTGTCCTCTTTCCAATACAGTTTGCAGCGCACTGATGGATATTGCCAGGAGGAAGATGCCAAGCCAGTCTATCTTTGCGGCTGCCTGTTTGATCAGCGGTTCACCCAACAACACAAAACATAAAGATGCAACGGCAATGCCCAAAGGCACGTTGATATAAAAGATCCAGGGCCAGGAATAATATTCGGTGATATATCCACCCAGGGTAGGACCAATAGTAGGACCAATGAAAACGCCGATGCCGAATATGGCGCTGGCCACATTCTGTTTCTCTTTGGGGAACAGTTCAAATACAACGGCCTGCGATACAGACAACAATGCGCCACCGCCGATGCCTTGCAGGAAACGGAAAGCTACCAGCATCCAGATACTGGTAGCCTGTCCGCACATAAAAGAAAAGAACGTAAAGGCTATGATAGAGCCGATGTAATAGTTACGCCGTCCCAGCTTGTTTGTTAAGAAACTGGTGATGGGAATGATGATCACATTGGCAATGGCATAGGAGGTGATCACCCAGGATGCATCTTCCACGGTAGCTCCCAGGTTACCGCTCATGTGCGATAGCGCCACATTCACTATAGAAGTGTCAATAAGCTCCATGATGGCCGCTACAATAACGGTCACCAACAGTAACGTTCTCTTCATGTTGGTTAATGTTTAATTATACCGATCGGTATAATCTAGTGCAAAAAAAATTTATGTCAGATCATTGATCAGTTTTTCGACTGACTGCATAATTGTTTTACGATAATTTAATTTTCCTGTGAGCTTGGTGATCATGATAGCGCCTTCTATCATGGCAATCATGGTGAGCGCTGTTTGCTCCGGATCAATATCCGCTTTGAACTCTCCGTTATCAATACCCTTACGGACCAGGGTAGTGAGATTGTTCTTCCAGAAAGTCAGCGCGGCGGCGGCTTTCTCTTTTAAGGCCTCATGCGTGTCATCCGCTTCTATGGCAGTGTTCAGGATGGGGCAGCCTCCATCGGGAAAGGGGCCTTTCAGAAAGTCGTTATATACTTTTACATATACCAGCAATTTGTCCCTGACAGTATCATATTTACTCATCTCCCCTCTTATGATCTGCTGCACCTGCTGCGTATTATGGTCAAATGCCGCCAGGGCTACCTCATCCTTATCGGCGAAGTTGCCATAGATACTGCCTTTGGTCAGGCCGGTTGCGGCTGTTATATCGTTCAGGGAAGTACCGGCGTATCCCTTCTTGTTGAAGAGGGGCGCTGTTTTCTCAACTATAAAAGCTTTTGTCTTTTCTGCTTTAGACATGATCCCTGTACTTTGGCAACACAAAAATATACCGTTTGGTATTATTTACCAAAATATTTTATTCTTCTACCTTTTCGAAGTCATACTTACCCTTGATGTAACGGTTGAGATATTTACCTTTTGAGAAGGCATTTTTCATGGCTTCATATACTTTGCCGGGCACGTTCTTGTAGTCGTATATCATGCCGGATACGTATACTATCCTGAGTGTAGCGGTACCAGGATCATATCTTATATGGGCCACCACGGAAGAGGGCATACCTGTGGTATTGTTCCGTTGTTGTTCTATCAAAAATAAGGCCTTAGGGAAGAGAAGGGGGATTGAGGAAGCTGTTGGGGCTGCTGATGGTGAGATGGGGTAATACAAAGTAAGCAATTGATGGCCCCATTGACCGGGGCCACCAATCACAAGATGAAAATCAATTTGTTACAAATATCCGGGCGGGACAGGACACTACTCTTCTTCCTCATCATCCTCATCTTCATCGCCGTCTTCATCCAGCCACTCCATGTAGGAGTAGTACCAATCCTCCAGTTGTTCGAGTAATTCCTGCTTTTTATCAGGGTCATTATGGAAGAACTCATCTACGTTGTCCAGCTCTTCCACAATATCTATGTATGCGGTCTCTTCATCTTCTTCCACACGTTTGGCAAAAAAGCGGGGTTTTTCCGTGTGAAAAATGTATTCATTGTCAGGATCGGTAATAGGATCGTCGGCGATCATAAACTTAGGTAACTGTGCCATTTCAATTCATTTAGTACTCAAAAATACTCGATTCCTTGATTATGCAACCCAACAATAAAAAAATCCATGTTTTACTTTACTTTGTTACAATCAATCCGGCTGATGGCACCCACTTACCGTATTCCATATAAGCTGCTACCCGCCTGGCAGTTTCATCCCCGCGCAGCTTTGCCACCAGGTGCAGCGCGCCGTCGATACCGGCTGATATACCGGCCGTGGTAATGACTTTCCCATTGTCTACAAAGCGGACATTGGACAGCACTTTTGCCTGCGGTACAGCCTGGCGGAGGTTTTCTATGCTTTCATGAAAAGTGGTAACGGTCTGGCCATCCAGGATCCCTGCCTTACCCAGGATAAATGCACCGGTGCAACAGAAAAATAGTGCATTACATTGCTTTGCCTGTTTATCCAGCTGATAACATCAGGATCATTGACGGCATTGCCTGCATTGCCGCCAAAAAAGGCCAGTATATCTGCAGCAGGGGCATTGTCAAGGGTATAATCCGGCAGGATCTTCAGCACGCCCTGGGAAGTAATAGGGCCCTTTGTTTTGTGCGACATATCGGGACATTTTCTAAATGAGCATGGTCCATAACATACGGGATGCTATGGACCATGCGCTATTGATCAGGGGATGAAATCAGAACGAGTATCTCAGGCCCACCTGCATCTGCCAACGGGATGGCAGATCCGGGCTGGGGGTGAAAGTAGACCGTAAAGAAGGATCAAACTGGTAAGTAGGTACATTGTTGTCATAGAAGAACCGTATGGGCTGAAAATAGCCGGAGGTAGTAGCATATTTTACCACGCCCCATTTACTGCTGATCAGGTTACCGATGTTTACAAAGTCGATACTCAGCTGGATCGTCTGGTTCCTTTTGGTTCCCTTAATGATGAAGTCCTGCAGAATGCGCAGATCCAGCTGGTTCAGCCAGGGGTTCTCTCCTGCATACTTTTCTGTGTATTGACCTCTGCGGCCGCTCAGGTATTTATCCTGGCTGATGAACTGCTTATATGCAGAACGCTGTGCAGCGGCATCTTGTGTAACACCGTTCACATCTACCAGGGGGGAGAACTGCATTCTATCGATCTCTGCGTCTGTAGGTACGTATAGAAGGTCGTTCGTATTGGTACCATCATTGTTGATGTCGCCGCCGTACACATATGCAAAGCGGTTACCGGAGTTCAGAGAACCGAACAGGGAAACGGTGGTAGCCAGTTTCTTGTCCTTAGCGTAGCTCCATTTTTTAGATGCGGCAGCTATAATACGGTGCCTGTTGCCATACAATGAAGTAGACAGTATCGCTTCATTCGCATTGTTAAGAATAGGGTTACGGTCAAATGCATCACTGGATATTTCAGCAGAGATAGAGCTGGCGTCTTTTGCGATCAGGAAGTTATAACCTGCCATGAGGAAGAGGCCATTCTGAAAATTCTGCTGTGCCTGGAAGCTGATGTTAAACTGGTAACCTACACTGGTATTAGTGAATGCATAGACGTTATTGGCGCCCTGGTCTCCAGCCAGGTAAACCTTGCGGTTGTCGCCGATGCCTGAGTTAAAAGTACCGGTAGGCGTACCCAGTTTGTAGTTACGCACCATCATACCTTTCACGTCTTTGGTGTAGGCCACATCGGTACTGAAGATAGTTCCGAAAGGGATCCTTACATCCAGGCCCAGGTTAGACCGCCATACCTGGGGCCATTTAAAGTTCTTTGCCGTTACATTATAGAAACCGCTGAAGGGGTTGCCGATCTGGTTACCGATCCATACAAAGGGAAAACGGCCGGTAAACAGGCCGGAACCGCCGCGTACCTGCAGGGTTTTATCACCTTTCACATCCCAGTTAAATCCGGCACGGGGAGAGAAGAGCAGGCCCTTGGAAGGGAAACGCGTATTGTCAATATCTTTTCCTACGCCATTGGTAAGCCGGTTGCCATGTTCATCAAACATGGTAAGGTTATCATTATTAGGTACCGTAGGTTCTCCTTCGGTATAAGAGCCTTTAAAAGTACCATCATCATTGAAATCGGGCTGGCTAAAGCTGGCATTAAAGTAGAAGGGTTTGTCTACCCTCAGGCCATATGTTAACCTGAAGCGTTCAGACAGTTGCCATTCATCCTGTGCGTAAAGAGATGCCTGACCTACCGTAAGATAATACCAGAGCCATTTATCAGCAGCGCCCCTGTTCCTGGCATAATTTACAAAGCCATCCAGCGGTGCGCCAAACACTACGCCGCCGCCCCTGGGCACTTCCGTGATGAAGGTGTTGATGTCGATATCTGCGAATATGCTGGGCCCGTAACCGGTAAGGTTAAAGGAGTTACCAAACTTGAATGATTCAAAGGAAGCACCCAGGGTGACCGTATGTTTATTAAAGAACAGGTTGAAGTTATTGGTCACCTGGAAGGCGTCCTGGTTCAGGCGGTTATTGATAGAGAAGGGCTCGTGGCCGGCTATGATATAGCGTACACCGTATTTGGTAATGTTTATTACCGGGAAAGGATCAGAGAATGGATTACGTTTATCCCTGAAGGTAGTGTATACTATCCTGAGCTTATTGGCAGCATTGCTGCCGAAGCTGGATTTCAGTTCAGCACCAAAAGAATGCAGCTTGTTCACGATCTCGTAGCCTGAATTCTCGAACTGCAGGGTGGTATAATCCGGACCACGGCGGCCGATGGCACTGGGGTGGGCGGGTTTGCCTTTGGTGGCATCCAAGCCATTATATGTAAAGGAAAGGCGATGATTACTGGTGATGTTCCAGTCCAGTTTCAACAGCCATTTGTAGCTTTTCTGGTCCAGGGTAAATCCCTGGTAAGGACCGGTATTGTAACCGAAGCGGCTTTTGAGTATGCTGCTTACCTGTTCCAGGTCTGATTCCAGCACACGGGAAGTGTTGCTGTTGCCTGCGTTGGAGCTGTTGCGCGCTACATAGCTGCTGGCCTGGTCCTTACGCTGCTCCGTTTCAAAGTTGACGAAGAAGAACAGCTTATCTTTCATGATAGGGCCACCCAGTGAAAAACCTGTTTGCAGCTGACTGAGATCAGGCACCACCTGCTTGTTCTTATCCACATTTTTACCGGTCATAGACTCGTTACGGTAAAATCCATATACGGTACCGGAAAAATTATTGTCGCCTGATTTGGTCACTGTGTTCACACCAGCGCCGGTGAAGCCTGCCTGTGTAACATCATAAGGGGCGATGTTCACCTGTATCTGGTCTATTGCATCCAGAGAAATAGGCTGTGCACTGGTTTGTCCGCCCGGCGTGGGCGCATCCAGCCCGAATGGGTTGTTGAACACAGCGCCGTCCAGAGAGAAGTTATTATACTGCCCGTTGCGACCTGCAAAGGAAAGCCCGTTGTAGGTGAAAGATGCAGAAGGGGTTAAGCGCAGGTAATCATCGGCTGAACGGGAGATGGTAGGAAGCGCCCGGATGGTGCGGTTGGTAATGTTGGTAGACGCACCTGTTTTCTTATTATCGAAAATGGCAGAACGGCCGGTAACGGTAACGTTCTTCAGTTCTACCGCACGTTCCTGCATCTGTATCTCCAAGGCATTATTCAAACCCAGTTCAAGGAAGATATTATCTGTTACATTTTCCTGGTAGCCCAGGAAGCTCACGGTTACTTTATACGGGCCCCCTACCCTGAGGTTAGGAACAGTGAAGCGGCCATCTCCTCTTGTAAGCTGTCCCTGTTTAATACCGGCGTTGGCGTATTCGACGGAAACAGTAGCTGCAGCAAGGGGTTGTCCTTTGGGGTCCTTTACGATGCCACTCAGCGTAGCAGTGGTAACCTGTCCATATACCTGGAAAACGCTTAGTAACAGCAATGGAAGGCCCACTAAAAATTTGTAATTCATTTTACGTAGCATAGCGATTTATTTTCGGTTGATATGCGAATGGTTGATACACGATGGTACAGGTTTCCGTTCGATATAGTTGATGATACCGGAACCTATTTTGAGATTACGCACGCTTCCTATAGACTACTCCCGATAAATTACAGCAAGGATTATTAGATTTTGATTGTTGATGATAACCGAATATAAGCAAAATAGATCAAACCGCTACCGCTTTTTTCTCTTTGGCGCTATTGCGTATTTTATTGCGGTGTGCCTCGCCCCATTCTCTTAATGCGCCAATCACATCTCCTAAGGTATCGCTATATGGGGTTAATTCATATTCTACCATAACCGGTATAGTGTCGTATACCTTACGCTCGATAAAATCATTCATTTCGAGGTGCTTCAATTCATGCGAAAGCACTTTAGCAGAAATACCCTTTACAGCTTTCTGCAATTCTCCGAAGCGCTTATGGCCTTCCCCAAGGGCGATGATAATGGGTATTTTCCATTTCCCGTTCAGCACATAGAGAGCGTCCTGCACAGCGCCTAGTGCACCAAGGCACTCTTCTGCATTGGGTTTGTCTTTGTGTCCTAACATAACAGCGGGTTTAAGTTATCTGAATACAGCACTAACCTTTAGGTAAGTACTTACTTTTTGTAAGCAAATATACGTACTTTTGATGTTACAACACATATTGAATTATGAAAGTAGAAATATGGTCGGATGTAATGTGCCCGTTCTGTTATATCGGCAAGCGGAAGTTTGAGAACGCGCTGGCACAGTTCCCGCAAAAGGACAACATAGAGATCGAATGGAAAAGCTTTCAGCTGAACCCGGAGCTGGTTGGTAGCAGCGGACAAAGTATCCATGAATACCTGGCTGAGCGTAAGGGCTGGACACTGGACTATGCCAAACAACTAAATAAGCAGGTAACCGGTATGGCAGCAGAAGTAGGCCTGGAATACAATTTTGACAAGGCGGTAGTGGCTAACTCTTTTGATGCGCACCGCTTTGCGCACCTGGCCGCCAGATACGGACTGGGAGATGCGGCTGAAGAAAGCCTGTTCAAAGCTTACTTTACAGAAGGAAAAGATATTTCAGACCGCGAGGTACTGGCCCAACTGGGCGCCGGAATAGGCCTGGATGCGGAAGAAGTAAGAAGCACGCTTTCCGGCAATACCTATGCCCGGGAAGTGCAACAGGATATAGCTGAAGCAGCCGCATTGGGTGCAAGAGGCGTGCCCTTCTTTGTGATAGATCGTAAATATGCAGTGTCGGGCGCGCAGCCGGAAGATATCTTCCTGAAGGCGTTACAGCAGTCTTTTAATGAGCAAGCCGCTACAGATAGTAATGGCAATGCCTGTTCCATAGACGGCGACTGTGCTTAAGATGATATGCAGGGCGTGGTTACTGTTGTAACCCGCCCACCATCATGATCTTGCCGATGTAGAAATCATTCTCTTTATACTTTACCGTATCCTGCGGTGTGGCCGGTCTTACCAGTTTGAATTTGTCGATAGGTGCTGGATCGGGCTTGAATACAATGGTATGTGTCCCCTCTCCCAATGAATCCAGTACAAAGTAATGCCTGCGATAGGTGCCGCCGTATTTGTCGAAGCGGATTTTGCGGATGGGCGGCTTTCCGTCAACAGAGATCAGGGCTGCGCCCGAACTGGGCCCGATAATATCCTGTACGCCGATCGCTGATCCTTTAAAACGCACTACAAGACTATCCTGCGGATTATCTGAATAGATCAGGTCAGGAAAGGCAGTGGCAAAACTTTTGAGATCCGGATTATCCTTCCCACTCTTCCAACCTTTGGTTTTCTTAAACGTAGCCGGTGAATACTGGGCGGTTTGTTCATAACAGCCTGGGGTTAATGCCGCGGGCAGGCGATCAGTAGTCTTAGCCAGTGCGGATGCACCTCCACTCTTTTCCATGTCTGTAAAAGCGTTGGTAATAGTGGCGGTGTATATTTGATGCCCGGCTACGGTAGGGTGTACGCCATCAAAGGTGAAAACAGTCTGGGCGCCGTAGTCATTGCCTTTTTGTCCACGGAATACAAGTGCATTCTTTTGCAGCTGTCCAAGCACATCCCAGCTCAGATTAATAGATGGCAGGCCGTAGTACTGGGCAATCTGCTCGGTATATTTTACGGAACGGATCTCTTGTCCCTGCTGCAGGTCTTTCAGCATCGGCTCCGATACGGTATAAAGGAAACATATATCCGTATGCGGGTCGTGTTTTTTGATCTGCCGTACAATGCCTTCCATTGATCTGTGAATAGTGGCTGAATCTGAGCCGTCGTTTACAGCATATTCTATAAATACAAGGTCCGGGTTATATTGCAGCACATCATCCTGAAGGCGGAAAACGCCCAGGTCTGAACCCGTGCCGCCTACTCCGGCATTGATCGCCTTGATACGCGCCTTTGGATACTGCTGGCGGAACCACTGCTCCGTTTGCACCCGGTATCCGGGGGCTGCTGTAATACTGCCTCCCAGGTAAGCTATTACCACCGGGCCGCCGTTCTTCAGCTTAGTGAGCACATTGGGCAAGCCGCGCCGGGCATGTAATGCCGGCTGTTCATCTGTCTTATCGTACTGCTTTTCGCCATGCGCTGCCAGAGAGAGGGCCAGCGCCAGCACCAGGAACATTTTATTCATACCTGAAGTTACGGCAGCTATTACCAAGCTGCCATAACTCATTTCAGTACAAATATGATGCTGTTTTTCAGCGAATCTGTTAAGGGATTGTTACACCGTTGGCGCGTAGCGGTTTATCCAGCTGCCAGTTATCCTGTCTGATGGCTTCCAGGTAGGCTTTGGTACGATATACCGTAGGATGCAGGACCTTTTTAGGATGATTGGCCAGCCAATGCTGCCGCACCCTCAGGTATTCGGCTATCCATTCTTTTTCATCGCCGCCGCGCAGGGGCGTGGCTTCCGGGAAACGGCTGCGCAGAAAAGCAGGGATACTACCGGAATGGATATAGCTGTCGTAGATCACCAGCATACTGAGCGGCAGGGTAAATTTCTCCTGGTCAAAAAAGTGCATAGCCGGCGCATAGTAGAGCACCTCAAAGGTCTCATCCTGCGCTTCTCTCATCAAGGGATCTTCTTTCGCGCTGGTCTTTAACAGCTGCTTGAATGTGGCGTCATTCACGAGCGGCTTTTTACCAATCAAGGGCAGGAATGGACTAAACTCTCCTGCAAATTTGCCACCGGAATTCACATACCGCTGGATAATATTTTTCAGGTTACCCTGCTCTGTAGCCTGACTTCTGCCGTAGGTGATCTGTTTGGTGCCGTTCTTACCATCGGCCAGTATGGTAACCTGGTCATAACGGCCTTCCGGCGTCCCGGTTTCCATTACATTTACAACCTGGATGATCTTCTTTTTCTGTTGATCGGTGATCATATGGGGTAGCGGTTTAAGGGTTATACTTCAGCTGGCAAATCTACCGTTTTTTCCGCTTGTTTTTTAGCCGCTGAAGGATTCACCATTTTGTTCACAAACCGCATCATGACGATGGTAATGATCATGGCGCAGATCACTACATCTCCCAGGTAGTTATAATGCTGCAAGGCACCGCTGCTGGTTTGTACAACTATAAGGCCTGCCACTGCAGAACCTATACCTCCGGAGATCTGCTGCACGGAAGAGTTGATGCTCATGAACGCACCTCTGTCCTGCGGGGCCGGAACGGCCGTTGTCAATGCAGAAGCAGCGATCATGCGGGAAGACACACCCAGGAACATCAGTACATTGATCAGTGCTACCAATGCAAAGGAGCTGGCGCCCATATTAGTGTAAATAGCCACTGTGGTCATAGTGATCAGCGAGCCTGCCACGAAAACAGCGTACTTCCCTACCTTATCGCTCAACCTGCCGGCCAGGGGGCCGAATATGATAGAGAATACACCGGTGATGCCGTACAGCAGCGGCAACTGATCTACTGTGATACCCAGGTTATGGGTAGTGAAGGCACTGGCAAAAGGCATCAGCATGAAGCCTCCTGTGGCCAGCAGTGTGGTGGCTGAAAAAGCAAGCAGGTGGCGGGGTTTGACCAATGTTTCAAACAGGTGAACAACCGGATTCTTTTCTGATCTCATCTGCAGATGTGCGGTAACAGGTTTCATATATACCATGATCACAATGCCCAGCAAAACACCGAAACCGGTGATCATCAGGAAAGGCGCATGCCAGCCGAAATGGTTAGCCAGCAGCAGCCCGATAGGTATACCCAGTACCTGGCTGGCGGCAAAGGCCATTTGTACAAAGCCCATCACACGGCCCCGGACTTCCAGCTTAAAGAGGTCTGTAATGATCGCAAAGCTTACAGAACCCACTACTCCTCCAAACAGGCCGGTAACGATCCTTGCAATAAGCAGGAAATGGTAATCAGGCGCTATACCACAGAGAAAAGTGCCGATAATAAAACCGGTGTAAAAGAACATTAACAGTTTTTTGCGGTCAAACCTGTCGGCAAAGCCGGCTGCCAGCAAACCTGATATCCCCGCGCTGAATGCATAGGCCGATACTACCAGGCCGAATTGTGAAGTATTGATCTTTAGCTTTTCCAACAGCAATACACCCAGTGGCGACAGTACCATGAAATCCAGCACGATGGTGAACTGCAGTATGGCCAGGACGGCTATTATAAACGCCTGGTAAGATGTGAAGGTCTTTGGTTTGGCGGATAGAGACATAACGTTGTTATTTTAAGATGATGCACAAGTAAGCACTATTTAAGTGAGCGCTCATTTAGTTATAATGGTAAAAAAAGGTTATGGTTTTAATGCTTTCAGTACAAGCTCCAATGTTTGCATGATCGTTTTATCGTTCAGGACAAACTTCCTGCCGGTGAAGGTTTTACCCTGCTGGTGAAATTTTATCAGCTGATACATGGGAGCATAGGCAACGCTCCAGTACACTTCAAAGGAGAGCGGCATCAGCTCTTTCCGCTCAATAGCATTGTGAACAAATTGCCCCATTACATCCTTAAATCCTCTGCTCAGTTCCGCCTGGATCTCTTCATAATAGTTAGAATACCGGATCTGTTCAATGAACTGCACCTCCAGCGGATATTTCAGATAAAATTTCATGCGGTTCAGCCATTGCTTCTTTAAGCCTTCTGCAAAAGATGCGTCGGGATCAAAATCTTCCAGGCTGTCTGCCAGCATTCTTTTAGACACATCCGTTCCCAGCTGTAAAATGAGATCTTCCTTGTCTTTATAATAAATATAAATGGTGGCAGGAGAAACGCCGGCTGCTTTAGCCAGCCTGTTCACGCCGAAACCGTCCAGCCCTTCTTTCACTACCATCTCGATAGCCTTCTGGCGGATCATGCGTTCTTTATTTTCATCTCTTGCCCTCATGCTTGCACAAAGATAAGTGAGCGTTCGCTCATTTAAAAATATTTTTTCGGTATCTCATAAAAAAGAGCTGCCGGAGGCCTGTTGTTGGCAACAGGGTCCGGCAGCGGGTGAAAACCATTGCTTCTAAAAGAAATTATTATTGCGCGGCAACAGTAGTATTCTTATTCACGATAGGCCATACTCCCGGCGTAGGTACACTTACACCTTTGGTGCTGCCTCTTTGCATGGCATCCTTACCAAAATAGTAAAGCGGGTGGCCTTTATAAGAGAGCTGTACTTTACCAAATACGTGCAGGGTATCAAAATCTGTTTTGGCCAGGATGGAAGCAATGCTCCTGATATCGCTTACTTCGTATATGGGCCATATTGGATTATTAGAGAAGTCTGCCTTGGTGTAAGTATTCTTCTTGAACTTATCCGGCTTAAAGGCATACAGGGTTCTGCCGAAGGCATCGGTCATGTACTGTGTTACTTCTTTACCGGGCTGGTACTGGCTGTTATATTCAACGGAATCATTGCCTACCAGCTGTGTATTGGCCAGCATAACGGTATAGTTGGTTTTAGCTACAAACCATACGTTGCCTACTGCTTCACCTTTTACATCGCCTGCAGCTGCATCCGGTGCGTAGTAATATAAAGGCCATCCTTTGTAGGTTGTTTGCTTGGAACCGTCTGCACGGGTAATTACGCCAAAGTCTGCAGCATGCAGGCTGGTATCTCCCAGTGTTGGACTGGCTTTATAGTAAATGGGCCATGCAGCCAGACAGCCGCCTGTACAGGCGGAAGCGCCACTGGCATCATTGGAAAAGAAATAAAGGGTTTTACCTTCACTATCTGTCAGGTACGCACCAAGCGTAGCATTGCTGGCTATCTGGATATCGGCCTTCGGGGGAGTGCTATTATCATCATCTTTGCTGCAAGCTACCATCATGCTCACGACAGTTGCCACTGAAAGAAACGTTTTAATTGCGCTGGATCTCATAACTTTTTGTTGACTGATTGAATGATTTAAAAAAATTGATCAGGATGTGCACTCCGGAATACTAATACGGGGTTATTCTGCTAAGGTTGCTTTGGGGGCAAAAAATTTTTCCCGGGGGGAAATGGGTAAAAAACTATAACTATATGCGAAAATCATTCTAAAAAGTACTTGGTTTATTAACGACCTTTAAATAGTATAATTGTCAGGAAGAGCTTTGCTCTTATTTTTTTCCCTGGTTGTGCAAACGATTGCAAAATAAGAGACCGGTCATCTTCCTGTTCCACATTTGTCATCATTTTCTATTAATACCCGTTATGAAGAAACTGTTTCTCCTATTGTTCGTATTAGGCGGCATTGCAACTACGGCTACCGCACAAACTTCCCTTACAAAGGACCAACGCATGGCATGGTGGCGGGAAGCCCGTTTCGGTATGTTTATACACTGGGGCGTTTACGCGGTGCCCGCTGGCATTTATGACGGACACCAGGTGGGCCGTGCATCAGAATGGATCATGAACCGCGGAAAAATACCGGTGGCCACTTACCAGCAATATGCCAAATCATTCAACCCCGTAAAGTATAATGCGGAAGCATGGGTGAAAATGGCAAAGGACGCGGGTATGAAATACATCGTGATCACGGCCAAACATCATGACGGCTTTGCACTGTTCAAAACCAGCGCCAGCACATGGAACGTAGTAGATGCCACCCCTTATGAAAAAGACCTGCTTAAACCGCTGGCGGAAGCCTGCCGCAAATACGGGATCAGGCTGGGCTTTTATTACTCACAGGCGCAGGACTGGAATAATCCTGGTGGCGCTGCCGCCCGCAAGGTCATGTCTGAAGGATGGGCCAACCCGGACTCCGCAAAGATTGATGCCTATACGAAGGAGCACAGCGGCCATTGGGATCCTGCGCAGACCTCTGCATCCATGGACAGCTATATTGATAAAGTAGCCGTACCACAGGTGAAAGAGCTGCTCAGCAATTATGGTGATGTAGCAGTATTATGGTGGGATACGCCCACCAATATGACAGATGCCTATGCAGAAAAGCTGAATGCCTTACTGAGCCTGCAGCCGGAAATCATTACCAACGACCGCTTAAAACGGCCCAACTTTCCCGGAGACTATAAAACACCTGAACAGAAAATACCCACGCTGCATGAACTGGATGGTCGCGACTGGGAAACCTGCATGACCATGAACGGCAGCTGGGGTTACAAAAGCACAGACAGCAAATGGAAAAGCACAGAAACCCTGGTACGTAACTTAATAGACATCGCCTCCAAGAATGGCAACTACCTGTTAAATGTAGGCCCTACTGCTGAAGGTGAATTTCCCCAGGGCAGCATCGATGCATTAAAGCAAATAGGCGCATGGATGAAAGTAAACGGCGAAGCTATTTACGGCACCAAGGGCAGTCCCCTGGATACACTGTCATGGGGCAGATGCACCAGCAAGGACAGCAAGAACGGCACCATTCTTTACCTGTCCGTATTCAAGTGGCCCGGCGATGGCAAATTGCTGGTGCCCGGATTAAAGAACACCGTTAGCAGCACCAGGCTACTGTCCAACGGCGCCACATTAAAAACCAGCGCTGATAAGGACGGGCTTATTATCAATGTACCAGCACAAGCACCAGACAACATAGCCAGCGTAATCAAACTGGAAGTACAGGGAACTATAGCAAGGCAATAATTCAAATCACCGGCAACACTGTTTTATGCCGTTCGGTCAAAACCAATGACTGAACGGCATTGGCCATTCTTTGCCCATACACGACCAACTTCACCACGTTATGTTAGGAAACCAGCGTCCCTCTGATATATAATCAGTACCGGCATTTCTATTTATAACATAAAATCTGCGTTATGAAAAATCTGATCGCTACAAAACTGTGCACAGCACTCCTGTGTTGCTGCACGCTGCTTTTCATGATCCCGCTACGCGCACAATCGCAGCGCGAAAGCCCGCTAATAAAGGGGCGGGTCACTGATCAAAACGGAGGGCCTTTACCGGGAGCAGCCGTTGCCATCAAAGGCACCTCAAAGGGAAGCCTTACACAGGCAGATGGAACTTTCCAATTGGCAGTACCTGCCAACAGCACTCTCCGGGTATCTTTTGTAGGCTATCTTGCACAGGAAATAAAGATCGGCGCTACTGTTCCACCCGATCTTAGCGTGCAGCTCTTACCGAACAACAGCGATCTCAATGAAGTGATCGTAGTAGGCTACGGTAAGCAAAAGAAATCCGACATCACCGGCGCCATTACGTCCATCAGTGAACAGTCTATCAAAGATGTGCCGGTGACCAACATCAGCCAGGCATTACAGGGACAGGGAGCCGGTATTGATGTTCAGAAGAACGGAGGCAATAATAAACCCGGCACAGCGCCTAAAATCCTGATACGGGGCACCCGCTCAGTAAATGCTTCCAACGATCCTTTATTTGTAGTGGACGGTATACCGTATAATGGCAACATCAATGATCTGAATACAGATGATGTTGTATCGATGGAAGTACTCAAAGACGCCTCCGCCACTGCTATCTATGGTTCAAGAGGCGCTAACGGCGTAATACTGGTGACTACCCGCCGCGGAAGAACCGGTAAACCGGTAGTATCCTACAGTGGTTACGGCGGCGTTGTAAAGACGAGGGGAAGTTATCCAATTATGGACGGACCTACCTTCGCTACTTTTAAGAAATGGGCCAAGTACATCAACAGCCCCGGTAAATACACGGGCATAGATGATCCCAAATTCCTTTCTCCGGATGACGGTTCCTTTACGCCAACAGAGATCGCTTCCATGAAAGCCGGTAATAGTTACGACTGGCAAGACCTGATCTATAAAACCGGTATCATGACCAATCACCAATTGGGGGTAACCGGTGGAACAGAAATTACCCAGTATGCCATATCCGGCGGCTACTTCCGGGAAACAGGCATCTACCCTGGTCAGTCTTTTGAACGCTACACCGTAAAGGCCAGCGTAGATCAGCAGCTGGGCAAACGCTTCAAGGTAGGCCTGAACTCACTGAACACCTACTCTACTACCCGCGGTGAGAACGCCAACCCCATGGGACAGGCGCTCCGCGCCAATCCGCTCTCCGGGCCATACGACAGCACCGGCAAACTGGTAGGTTTTGTTCCCGGCAACGCCAACCAGGTATGGAACCCGCTGGCCAATTTCGTTCCCGGCGCTGTTGAAGAGAACAGGAAAAGGTTTGGCACCTTCACTACCTTGTATGTAGACATCAGCCTGGCAGAAGGATTGAAATACCGTTTTAACGCAGGCGCCGAAATACGCTCTGATGTATACGGTAATTTCTATGCCAGCAATACCACCAATAACCTGGGCGGCCCTTCCTCCTCTGAACAACAAAACAGGCTTACTACCAACTATACGCTGGAGAACCTCTTAACCTACGATAAGAGCTTCGGCAAACACAAACTGAATTTCACTGGTCTGTACAGCCTGCAGCAATCACAGTTCCAGGACGCTGATTATAAGAACAGCAATATCGCCGCAGACTACCTGCAATTCTATGCGCCACAGTTTGCCGCCAACTTAACAGGCACCGGCACCTATCAGAAATGGGATATCATTTCTTACATGGCGCGTATCAATTACGGCTTTGATAACCGTTACATGCTAACGCTGACCATGCGTTCTGACGGATCATCCAGGCTGGCGCCCGGCAATAAGTATCACGTATTCCCCTCTGCCGCAGCAGCCTGGAACATCAGCCAGGAACCTTTCATGAAAGACTTCCGGCAGATCAGCAACCTGAAATTAAGGGCCAGCTTTGGTACCGTGGGCAATACCGCAATAGATCCCTATCAGACACTGGGCCTGCTGACGGCGCTCAATTACAACTACGGCTCTAACAATATTACCGGCGCTTATCAAACCAATGTGCCCAACCCGGCGCTTACCTGGGAATACACTTCTACCGCCAACATAGGACTGGACTTCGGCATACTGGATAATCGTATTTCCGGTACCGTGGAAGTCTATAAACAATTCACGCATTCACTATTGCTGCCGCAAACATTGCCGCCTACCTCCGGTATTCCCAATGCTATTCTCACCAACATCGGTAAAACAGAGAACAAGGGATTGGAGGTCCATATCAGCACGGTTAACATACAAGGTAAAAACAATGGAGACTTCAGCTGGACCACCGACCTGAATTTCTTTATGAACCGGGGCAAGATCACCCAGCTGGCCAATGGCGTACAGCAGGATATTGCCAACAGCTGGTTTGTTGGTCAGCCTATCGGCTCCATCTACGATTATAAACGAGTAGGCATCTGGCAGAACACTGCACAGGATTCTGCTACGGCCAAAGGCCTGGGACTGAACACCACCGGATCAGGCTCCGTAATAGGTACTATACGCGTGGAAGATCTCAACGGCGATAAGAAGATAGATGCTAAAGACCGTATGGTGCTGGGCTCCAGCCAAGCCTCCTGGCAGGGCGGTATCACCAATCGCTTTGCTTTCAAAAATTTCGACTTTACCGTGGTAGCCTTTGCCAGGGTAGGCGGACTGCTTACCAGCAGATTGTACCAGAGCGGCAGCTTTATCAATACTTTCCAGGGGAACTACAATAATGTGGATGTACATTACTGGACTCCATTAAACAATGAGAACTACTATCCCAAACCCAATGCAGGGTCCACCAACACACCTTACGTTTCCCTGCTGAGCTATTACGATGCCACTTATGTTAAGATCCGCAGCCTGAGCCTGGGTTACAACCTGCCAGCTTCCGCGCTGAAGAAATTAAATGCCAGCGCCATCAGGTTCTATGCTACCGCAGAAGAGCCTTTTATCTTATTCTCTCCTTACCGCAACAAATACAAAGGGCTCGATCCTGAATCTGCGGGCACCCTGGCAGTAGATACACCGCCCACCTGGTCTATGGTATTTGGCATTAACGTAACCTTATAAACTTACCAATATGAAAAAGATACACATCGTTATATACAGCTGCCTGCTGGCCGTTCTTATTGGTACTGGCTGTCAGAAAAAACTGGACGAACAGCCCAGGGGCCTGCTCACGCCTGATTTCCTTTCTACTGCACAAGGCCTGCAGCTGGCCATAGATGCCGCTTATGGAGGCACCCGCAATGTATGGGGCACACAGGATTATTTTACTATGACCGTGATAGGCACGGATGAATTTATCAGCGGTATTGACGGTAATAATGACATCAATAAATACAACAGCAATTACACGCCCTCAACCGGTACGGTGGGCAATATCTGGAAGACCTGCTATACCTTCATCAATAACTGTAACGGCATTATAGACTATGCGCCTAACGTCAGCACCATGGATACCGCTGTAAAGAACAGGATGGTAGCAGAAGCAAAATTCCTCCGGGCAAATCTTTACTTCATCCTGGTGCAGTTCTGGGGAGATGTTACGCTGAATGAGCATTTCCAGAGCGACATTATCACTTCCGCCTCCCGTGCGCCTATGGCAAGCGTATATGACTTTATTCTGAAGGACCTCCAGGATGCCATTGCCGTGTTGCCTGCCGGTCCCTCCAGCGCAGGCGTGCTGCCGGGTAAAGCTACCAAAGCGGCTTCCATGCACCTGTTGGCAAAAGTATATCTCACCAGGGCCGGCTCCACCGCTAAAAAGGCGGATGACTACCGCAACGCCTATACGGTAGCGATGGACCTGATCAACAACGTTGCGCCAGCCAATGGCCTGCGGCTGCTGGATGACTTCAAAGATGTATACAAAGAAGGAAATGAAAGCAACAGTGAGGTGCTATGGACGGTACAACATACTTCCAACCTGGCCTATAACGGCCCCAATAACAGCAGTGGTACGGATAATGTGCTGAACCATATGTGGGTGCCCCGCTATGAAGAACAGGGAGGCATGCAGCGCAGCACTTTATATGGCCGTCCCTACATCCGTTGTATCCCCACCCGCTGGTTGCTTGACACTGTTTTCAGTGAAAGGGTGAATGATACCCGCTACAACAAAACTTTCCAGACAGCATGGATCGCCAATTTCGCGCCTTCTATTCCCAGCTGGCCCAGCCCGCTGCCTGCAGGCGCTCCCCTGGGCGCTAAGGCCGGAGCGGCCAAATTCAAAGTAGGCGACACCGCTATATTTATGCCCGGCTATGATGTTACGGATGCACAGATCGCGGCAGCGCCTTACAAACTGATGCCGCCACGCAGCTATACTACTGCGCTGTCTCCGGCCATGTTCAAGTATTTTGATACCAAACGTTTAGATATGAACTATCCCTCTATCAGACCCGTGATCGTATACCGCCTGGCAGAAACTTACCTGATAGCCGCCGAAGCCCTGTTCATGGACGGGCGCGCGGGAGATGCCCTAACTTATATAAATGCTATCCGCAGAAGGGCTGCTTACCCCAGCGGCAATCCGCAGGCAATGGAAGTACAAGCGTCAGACCTGTCACAGAACTTCATACTGGATGAGCGTTCCCGCGAATTGTGCGGCGAGCTGACCCGCTGGCTGGACCTGGTAAGAACGGGCAAGCTCCTGGAAAGGGTGCGCCTGCATAATAACGACGGCCGTAGTAATATACAGGCTAAACATGTATTACGGCCCATTCCGCAAACGCAGATAGACGCTGTTACCACGGGGCCTGAGTATCCGCAAAATGCAGGATGGTAAGTATCTTTATTATATCAAAACCGCAGCATATGCAAAAACATTCATGCCTTCTTTTGACGATGCTCATTGGTTTGCTGGTGCATACCAACTCCTATGCGCAGGATTTTACGCCGCTGTTCAATGGAAAAGACCTGAAGGGCTGGTATACCTTTCAGAAAGGAAGCGGAAAGAATAATGACACCGCAAAGGTATTCTCCGTGCAGGATGGGCTGCTCCATATTACCGGCGCAGTATTCGGTTATATCGCCACAGAACGCTCCTACACCAATTTCCACCTGGTGGCTGAATTTAAATGGGGAGAAAAAAAGTACCCTCCAAGGGAGAAGGCTGTCAGGGATAATGGCATTTTATACTATACCGTGGGCGAAGACAAGGTGTGGCCGCGGGCTGTTGAATGCCAGGTACAGGAAGGGGATTGTGGCGATTTCTGGCTGATCGATAGCGTAACAATGGTCATAGACGGCGCGCGTACACAATCTACCAACAATACCAGGGTAATTAAGAAGAAAGACAATGAAAAACCAACCGGCGAATGGAACCGCATAGAGGTGATCGCCAAAGATGGTAAATGTACCCATATTGTAAATGGCGTGGTGGTAAATGAAGGAACGGATGCAAGCCTGCGTTCGGGAAAGATCGTCATACAATCGGAGGGCGCGGAGATCTACTATAGAAAGATAGATATAAAGGAGCTGTGAGTACTTAACTCTCCAGGGGTTTAAAACCCTTGGAGAGTTTTTCTTCCCCTATCTCTTCCTCTTTCCCTTCAGGCGGCCTGCGATGCCACCAGGAGGCCAGCAGCGAACCCGTAATGTTCATCACCGGGCCAAAGATCGCAGGCGCCAATCCCACGGTAGCGATCTTTCCCATTTCCTTTGCAATAGCAGACGCCAGGCCGCCGTTCTGCATGCCTACTTCGATGGCAATGGTACGGCAGTCCTGCTCCTTCATCCGTATCAGGCGGCAAAACCAGTAGCCCAGCGTATACCCGGCCAGGTTATGCGTAAGCCCTGCCAGCACCAGCAAGAGCCCTACATTCAGCAGGCTTTCACGGCCATGGGCGGTGATGATCACAATAATAAATGCAATGGCGGCCATGGAGAGCTTCGGCATCAGCTTGTCCAGCCAGCCGATGCGGCCGCTCAGGAAATGGTTGAACACCAATCCACCGGCAACGGGAATGATCACCATTTTGGCAATATCCCACATCATCTTCTGAACGCTGATCTCAATGTAATTACCCGCCAGCCATTGCATCAATAAGGGCGTCAAAAAGGGCGCCAGCAAAGTGGATACGGCTGTCAGCGTAACAGAAAGCGCCAGGTTGGCCTTTGCCAGGTAAGAGATTACATTGGAGGCCATACCGCAGGGCGCAGAGCCTATCAGGATCACACCGGCAGCGATCTCCGGCGGGAAACGTAAGGTAGTAGCTAACAACAAGCCTACCAACGGCATGATGGTGAAATGGCAGGTAATCCCAATAAACACGCCTGCAGGCATTTTTACCACGCCATAAAAATCACGTAAACTCATGGAAGTGCCCATGCCGAACATAATGACCTGGATCAATGGTGTGATCAGCAGGGAAAGGTCCCAGCCATTAGGCTTTGTAAAAGGCTTCGGATAGAACATAGCCGTTGTTACGGCCGCAAATATCATTAGCGTATACACAAATCCTTTGGTGGCGGTATGCCTGTTGAACAGCATAGCCAGCACCGCCCAGAATGCGATCATAAATGGGCCTGCCTGCGCTGCACCGCCCGTGCAGAACAGGGTGATATTGAACAGCAGCAAAATGCCTGCTGCAATAGCCAGGAACAGACTTGGTCTATTGGAGGAAAATGACATATCAGACGATTTAAATGCTTACCAGGTTCTTCCCTGTAAATATTGATCGAGCTTTTCTTTATTCAGCTGTATAGGGCCAGGATGCTGCTGCAGCCATTGCAGGAACTCTTCTTTGATCTTTTCCGTCCACTGGTTATCGATCTCCCCGGGCGTGTATTTGCCTGACTTCAGCATGGCATGGCCAAATTCATCTTTCATACCGATGAAGATGGCTGTGTTGATCACCTTTTCGGCCATGTGGGCCGGTATGAAAAGAATGCCCTCCCGTTGGGCCAGTACCAGATCACCAGGCAGCACTACGGCACGGCCTATACGGATAGGCGTGTTCAGCCCCATAAGCACGGAGTTCTTCAGGTAAGAAGGGTCCCAGTCGCGTACAAAGGCGTTAAACCCTGCGATATCCGCCAGCCCTTCAATGTCGCGGGCGGATGCATCGAATACCACCCCATTGCCTGTACGGCTAAAGATGGCATTCCCCAGGTTATCGCCAATCAGTGTGCCTTCTGCTATCTTGCCAAAACCATCTGCCACATAGATATCCCCTTTGCTGAGCTGCTGAATGGGCCAGGAATTGGTATTACCTTTGAATCCTTTGCTATGCCCTCTTTCCAGGATGTTCTTTTCTATATCCGGACGGGAAGGCATATACATGGCGGTAACCGCCCTGCCTATCATGGGCGTTTCCGGGTGCAGTATTTTCCAGCTGCCTTCAAACTGGCAGTGGTAGCCATCATTATCCAGGATGGTCCATGCTTCTTCAATACCAATATGCTTTGCTTTTTCCAGCAGGCTGTCAGGTATCTTAGGACGGCCATCGGCGAAACGTTCTCCTTTCCACGCAGATGTAAGAAAGATCAGCTCTTCTTTTGATATGGTTTGTGCAGGTAAAAGGCCCGGCAGGCAAACAAGCAGCAGTAATGCTAACAGGTGTGTTATCCTCATGATCTCAGTTATGTATCAGTTTGATGGAATCAATGATCTCCCGGTTCTTCTGTTGATATCATCGCAGCAGGGTTATAAGGCGCGCTGGCCAGGCCGTTCAGGTCGTACACCACTTTACCGGCGCGTAAGGTCAGCTCACATTCCAGTTTCTGGTTACCATCCAGGCGGCAATTGATCGCATCAATGAAACCAAATTTGCCTCTCATCACCTGCAGGATGGCGATATCTGCCACGGCTCCTTTTGACAGGTGGCCCAGCTCTTCATGTTTGATGGCTTTGGCCGGCTCCCAGGTGGAGGCCTTTATAACGGCTGCCACATCCATGCCCAGGTTCAGGCACTTGGACATCACGTTCAGCATATCTTTCATACCGGCATTCATACTGGTGGTATGAATATCCGTGCTGATCGTTGAAGGAAAGAAGCCGGCTTTCATGGCAGGCACTGCCTGTGAGAAAGCAAAGCTGGCGCCGCCATGTCCTACATCAAAAATGATCCCCTTCTTCCTGGCTGTTTCCGCAAAAGGCTCCAGCACACCTTTTGCATTTACGATCGCCTGGCGGCTTTTCAATTGTGCATAGGCGTGGGTGAATATATCGCCGGGGCGCAGGTGCTCCATGAACAATGCTTCCAGTGACAAGGGTGGCTGCTGAGAGCCAAAGTCCACCATCACCGGTACATTGGCAATCTTGCCTGCTGCTACGGCGCGGTCCACCGGCGTCCATTCTGCCCCTACATAGTGTGCCAGCTTGATGCCCACCAGGTAGGCTTTATTATGCAGGATGGTGAGGGCGGTCATCTTGGCGTCCATGTCTTCCGCATTCTGTTCATACACGCCACCGCGCATGCCCTCTCCTACTATGTTCAGAAAAGCCAGCACCCGCGTTTGCGAATGCATGATGGTCTGTCTTTTAAAGAGCTCGAAATTTTTCCAGCCGGAGCTGCCTGCGTCTACTACCGTGGTTACTCCGCAGCGGAAGGTGAATCCGTCTGGCGCTACGGCAATGTAGCTGTTATTCAGGTAACGGCCATCTTCTGTTCCCGCAAAATTATGTGTGTGCATGTCTATCAATCCGGGTGTAACATACAGGCCTTCGGCGTTGATCACCTTCTTTGCCTTCGACGGGTTGATGCTGGTCTCTACTGCGGCAATGGAATCACCGTCAATGGCAATATCCATTACACGGTCAATGTTGTTCTTCGGGTCGATGACGTGGCCGCCTTTAATAAGCAGGCTGTATTGCTGGGCAATACTTGCTCCGCTGAAAAACAGTATGCCTGCGAAGAGCAGGCACCCGTTCTTCATGAATCTTTTCATCCGATATATTTTAAACGTTAGGACACTGCAGACAGCGCTTCCTTCAATTTTGCCGCTACGATCTTTTCCTGTCCGGGTACCAGCATCCAGGTGGTGATGCTGATGCTTTGTTTATCCTTATAATGTCCGTCTGCTACTTCAATAGATGGGTTTCCGTTGCGCAGCTTCTCCCTTAATTGCGCGGCGGTCAGGGGCAGCTTTTGCGCATCCCATGAAACGTGGAGGGTGGGAATGTGATTGGCTACAGCCGGAACTTTTACTTCCACCATTACGCCGGGTACAGATTTGGCCGCATCACCGATCAGGGCGATCTGCGCTTCCCATTGTTTCCATTCTTTGGCATGGTCGCGGGCCACATACAGCTCCAGCGCTACCATCATGCCCAGGATCTCTTCCTTATTTACTTTCATGCCGCGCCCAATGGTATTGCCCCTGGGAGGCATACTTAACCTCGCCGGCTTCAGATACTTTTCCTTACCTAAAAGAAGACCGGCACTTTGCGGGCCACGGATGCCCTTACCGCCGGAAAAACAAACCATGTCGTATCCCATTTCGGTATATCGCCAGAGGTTTTCTACCGGCGGCACATCTGCCGCGCAATCGATCATGGCGGGCAGGTTATGATCTTTGGCGATCTTTATCCAGTCTTCCACCAGGATCTTGCCGTCAAAATTATTGGCGTTCACAAAAAAGAGCATGGCTGTCTGGTCGTTGATGGCTTTCTCCAGCTCTTCTTTGGTTTCTATCATGATCACCTTTACACCGGTGTTCTTCAGGGCATGTGCGTAAGGAATGTCATGCGCTTTCTGCATGATCACTTCCGTTTTCATACCGCTGCCTTCCAGGTGGGGCACCATCGCTACCTTCTTTTCATCCGCACCCGCCAGCACACCGGTGAGGCCAAGTGTAATTGCTGAAAAGGCGCCGGAGGTGACCACGGCATACTCGCTGCGTACCAGGGATGCAATGCGCTGACCTGCCTTATCCTGGATCTCATCCAGCATGACATACTCTTTGGATGCATACTGAATGGCCTGCAGCACTTCCGGCAGCATCAGGGAGCCGGTCATCGCGGTATAGGTACCGGCGGCGTTGATAAAGGTGCGTACGCCCAGCTCCTTGAAGTAATCTTTGCCGGCTGCCGGCGCTTCTTCCAGGAAGGGAAGCACTTTGGTGGTGCCTGCCAGTCCACCCAATAGGGGAACGGCAGAAAGATTCTTTATTAAATTCCTGCGAGAGATCATATACTGCTGTTTGAGATCAGTTTATTCTGCTGCGATGCAGTCCATTTCTACCAATGAGTCACCTGGCACTCCACCATATACCGCTACCGTAGTGCGTACCGGCGGATTGTTGCCAAAGCGTCCGCGAAATACCTCGTTCATGCCTTTGTAATCATTCAGGTCGTGCAGGAAAACGCTTACTTTCAGCACTTTCTCCATGGAGGTACCGGCTTTTTTCAGCTGCGTTTCCATTTCCTTCAGTACATGATCTGTGTGAGACTTGATATCGCCTTCGAAATGCGCACCGATACCGGCGATAAAAACAAAACCATTGTGCTTGGTAATGCTGGAAAACAAGGGTTTTTCCTGGTCATATACTACGCCCTGGGCCTGTTTGTTGAATGCGGAGCCGGAGGCTGCTTTGGCTACTGCGCCGAAACCGGCGATACCTGCGATAGACGTGAACAGTTTTTTAATGACGTTTCTTCTTTCGTTTATCATAATCTGAGGGTTGAGGATTAGCGATCTGCTATTGGCATTTAGCGGTTAGTTATTAATTAACCGCTAAATGCTCAGATTGTTTATTTATCCCACCATATACGGGTGGTGAATTCATTCGGACCCTGGCGCTGAACTGCCTGCTGGAAGTTGGCGTTGTTCACACTTTCTTCCGAAGGGGGATAGATCAGGCGCCGGGGGATGGTCCCGTTAGTAATGTTGCCCGGGATATTCACCGGCGTCAGTACCGGGAAGTTGGTACGGCGCCAGTTAGACCAGGCCTCCTGCTCGTCTATCAGGAGGGCTACCCACATCTGGGTGTGGATCTGGTTCAGTTTCTCGTTCAGGGTGCCGCCGCTGTTAAAGGTGTGGCTGGCCAGGTAGGCGCTGATACGTTCGCTGCTGATCACGCCACCGGCGCCGAATATAGACCAGTTACGCATCGCGGCGCTGATACCATTCTCATAGGCCGCTGTTGCATCGCCTGCGTACCATCCGCGGACAGAAGCCTCGGCCAGCAACAGGTTCATTTCAGCAGCGCTCATGATGATGAAAGGTGCAGATTTCAGCAGTACCGTATTAGGATTGGGCTCTGAATAGGTCACAAAATCAGCCGGTTTGCCCAGCAGGCCGTTAGGCATACCTTTCTGCAAGGCAGTACTGGTATCCGGTTTGCCACCCACCCATACTACTGCAATGACATTGAGACGCGGATCCTTATTGGTTTTCAGGTAGTCGATCAGTGTTTTGGCAAACTTGCCGCCCTCCGTATTACCGTCCCCATTAGCCGCTGCAAAATTGTTGCTCAGCATATCATAGGATGCCGGGTTCTGGTTGTAGGTCTGCGGACCGTCTGCATATTTCATGGTTGCCCTGTCGCCATCAGTGGTGATCACACCGCCTGCAATAGCTTTTTGCACCCATGTTTGCGCGTTTGCCGCATCAACTTTGGTCAGGCGCATGCCCAGGCGCAGCATCAGGGAATAAGCCAGCTTTTTCCACTGGGTAATATTGCCGTTGTAAATAAAGTCGCCGGCGCCAAAACTGGGCTGTGCAGCATTAAAAGCGGCTGCCGCTTCGTCCAGCTCTTTCAGCATGTTGGGATAGATAGCAGACTGCTGGTCATAAGAGGGGGTGAAATTATTCTCCGTATAGCCTTTTACTGCATCGGAATAAGGTACATCCCCAAAAAGATCGGTGATGCGGTGCATGATATACACGCGCCAGATGCGGGCGATGGAAAGCTTGTTCACATTCACGGCCGCATCCTGCTGCAGGGCATTGATCACGGAGTTCACCTCATTGACTGCCCCGGGATAAGTATTCTCGAAGTAAGCATAGGGATAGCTGCCCTGCTGAAAGTAATACTTATCACCCAGCCCGGGCACGTCCTTATAAGTGGCATAGTGTTGTATGGCGCCGCCTGCACACACCATGCTGGTAGAATACCAGGTGGTGATGGTAGTGCCGTAGCCTCCGCTTACTCCATCCATCAGCGCCTTACTGAACAGGAATTCAGGTTGCACTTTGGGAGAAGCGTCGGGATTGGTGTTCATTTCCTCAAAACCTTTATCACAGGCCTGTAATGCTAACACCCCCATTACAGCAACATATATCAGTTTGTTAATACTTCTTAACATAGTCTCTTTGATGTAAGCGTGAAGAAATCAGAATTTCACCATCAGGTTAAAACCATAGCTCCTGGTACGCGGTACACCGAAGGCTTCAAAGCCTTGTGCGTTACCGTTGGTATAGCTTGATTCAGGATCAAAATTGTCTGTCTGTTTGTATAAGATGAACAGGTTACGCGCCACAAAGGACACCGCTGCCGATTCCATTTTCAGTTTATAGATATGGGAGATAGGCAGCTGGTAGCTCAGGATCACCTGGCGCAGCTTTACAAAGCTGCCATCCTGTACAAACAGTTCGGTGTAGTTCTTCAGGTTATCGTAGTACAGGCGCAATGCAGATACCGGGATGGTATGTGGATTAGGATTACCGGAAGCATCCACGCCATCCAGCGCCAGCCCTGATTCCCTGCCCGGCAGTGTTTGTTTATGCAGGCCAAAGCGGGTAGCATATACATCCATGGTAGAGAATACTTTGTTGCCGAACTTACCATCTATCAGGAATTCAAAGGAAAGACGTTTGTAGTTGAAGGTATTGGTAAGGCCCATGGTCCACGGTGGTACGCCGCTGCCCAGTTCTGTCAGCTCGCTCTTCAGCGGGTAGCCGTTAGAGCCATAGATGATCTGGCCTTTTTCATTGCGCTGCATCTTATAGCCTTTGATGATGCCATAAGGACGGCCTACTGCATTGTGCACAAAAGCCCATCCACCCACACTGGCCGCCATTTCTATGGTGTTCAGCCCTTCGGCCAGCTTCACCACTTCGCTTTTATTATAGGCCACGTTATAGCTTACATCCCATGAGAAATCTTTACGCTTTACCGGTGTGCCGGTGAGCAGTAATTCCACTCCTTTGTTAGTCAGCTCGCCCACGTTCAGCAGGGCATCATTATAACCCGAGGCGCGGGAGATGGCCGTACGTACAATATCGTTGGTGGTCTTACGATTGTAGAAGGTAAGGTCCATACCCAGGCGGTTGTCCAGGAACTGCGCTTCGAGGCCGGCCTCGTAGGTGGTGGCAGTCAGCGGTTTCAGGCTGGAGTTGGTTACCAGGTTCACGTTGTTAGACGTGGTAACCTGCTGTACAGGTTGTCCCAGGTGTCCGCCCTGTACGCTGGTGTAAGTCTGGTTCAGGATGTAGGGATCCGGTGTAGCGCCACCCACCTGCGCCCAGGAAGCGCGCAGTTTTGCGAAGTTCACAAAAGCAGGCAGCTTCACGGCATCAGACAGTATAAAGCTGGTACCTACGGCCGGATAAAAGATGCTGTTGTTCTTCGGGCTCAGGGTAGAGAACCAGTCCTGCCTGCCGGTCAGGGTCAGGAAGATGATGGATTTATAATCCAGGTCGGCAGAGGCAAACCAGGAATTGGTGCCGGTGCGGTTCCTGGTAGGCTTGGTAGTAACCGTAGCCAGGTTGGTATAGCTATAAAAGAATGGTATTACAAATTGCGAACCATCTATCTCCGTCAGATCGCTGGAATACCTGCGGCGATTGGCGCCTGCCAGGAAGTTCAGGCCTACGGTGTTCCAGAACTTCTGATTGTAGTTCAGGGTCAGCATGGCATTGGTTTCTGCCACGGAGATCTTTTTACCGCTGTACTGGCCTGCAGCGCCCAGCGTGTATACCGTACCGGTAGGGATGATACCTACGAAGTCATAGTTAAAGAAATCGCGGGCCACGGTACCTTTTACAGACAGGTTGCTCAGCAAATCGTATTTAATACTGGCCTGGCCGATGAAACGGTTCTTGTTGTCGTTATTCTGAAAACGGTTTACAACAAAATAAGAGTTGGAGGCGTAGGGTGTTTCATTCCATTGTATCTCACGGCCGCTGCTGTCATAACCGGGGTTCATAGAGCGGATATCTACTGTATTGCCGATCATGTATACTGCCCAGTTAGGGTTGCCGGGCGCATCGCCTGAGCTGGGCCTGTTCTTGGCCTCTTCTACGTTGTACTGTGCTACGGCTTCAATGCTGACGCGTTTGCCCAGGTAAGCGTTCACGTTCAGGTTAGCGATCTTCTTTTTAAGCGTAGAATTGGGCAGAATACCTTTACTGTCTGTATTGGATAATGAGAAGCGATAGTTAATGGTCTCTGAACCGCCGGTAAAGGCAAGGGTATTGATCCAGGTGGTGCCGGTATTGTAGAAGTTTTTGATATTATCCTTTTGTGGTGAATACGGATGTTGTTTACCATCAAACTGTGTGTACAGCTGGCCATCCATAGGGGTGCCGAATGAACGGCGCCCCCAGTCAATGGCCTGCTGCTTTGTGGCCGGTTTTACTCCTCCATCACCTTGTCCGTACTCATACTGCCAGTCAGGAATAACCGCGGGGTTTTCCAGTGTCAAGGTTGTGTTGTAGTCAACCCCTATGCCTTTTCTTGCTTTACCTTTTTTAGTCGTTATGAGGATCACACCATTTGCCGCACGGGAACCGTACAGCGCCGCTGCAGCTCCCCCCTTTAATACGCTCATGGATTCTATATCGTCCGGGTTGATGCCAGCGATCCCATCGCCGCGGTCTACGTTCAGGCCGCCACCGTTGGTGGTAGGGCTGCCGCCGGGATTGGTGTTATCGATAGGCATACCGTTTACCACATATAATGGCTGGTTATCGCCGTTCAGCGAGGTGTTACCGCGGATGATCACACGGCTGGAGCTACCGGGACCGCTTGCCAGGCTGGTAGCATTCACACCGGCGATCTTTCCGCTCAGGGCATTGGCCACGTTGATCTCTCTTGCGCGGGTAAACTCACTGCCGCTTACCTCTGTTACTGCAAATGGCACTGCTTTCTTTTCCTTTCGTATGCCCAGTGCCGTTACCACCACTTCTGTCAGTGATTTATTAGCGTCTTCCATCTGGATCGTCACCATTGCATCCGGGTCGGTAACCGTGAACTCCTGCTGCTTGAACCCGATAGAAGAGATCACCAGCACCAGGGGGCCCGTCTTGTTCCTGTCTTTCAGGGTAAGCTCGAAGTTACCGTCCCCATCCGCCATGGTGGCCGTGTTGGGATCACCTTTCACATATACGGTAGCACCCGGTATAGGGCCATTGTCTTTTGATGACAAGACGCGCCCTTTTACCTTGTCTGCAAACAGCAGGATGCTGAACAGGCTGGAAAGGCTGTCTGCATTGACATTCGGATTAAATATGGAAAATTGTTTGTCGTTAATACGTTTGAATTCCAGGCGCTGATCCATCAGCAGCTGTTTAAGCGCCGCTTCCGGCTGCATTTTCTCTGCTTTGTCCAGCACATCGGCCGGAACGGTTTTCCCATCCAGCAGGCCTTCGCGGTAAGCGATCCTGATGTTATGGAATCTGCGTATACGGTCCAATGCTTCCTTTAAAGAAATGGACGCCCTATTGGATCCTCCACCCTGGGAGGTCACAACGTGAAACGGAGAGGATGGACGGGAGGCATACACTTTTTCATTTTGCGCAATAACAGGTTTTCCCATACCAAACGTGAGGGCACAGCAAAGTAGCCCCAAAAGAAGATTTTGGTCTGTTCGTCTCATGTCTTTTTTTTTAGCAGATAATTCCCGCTACCTACTTAAATAAAACACCAGATGCTTTTCGGAAGATTTGTTCACTTTTACGTTTAGAGTAGTTGAGATAACAGTCAATAATTCGTCTACATTGGCAACATTGATCTCACCTTCGATCTTCAGTTGCCGGATTTGGTCATTGTTCGTCTCAACGGTGTAGCCATAGTTGTCTTGCAGTGTTTCTATAATTTCTCCTAACGCGGCATCGGTAAAGATAATTTCCTTTCTGGTCCAGTCCTTTAGCTTTTCTGGCCGTTCTAGCTTTTGGTTGCTTAGCAGCGATTTGCCGCCGTATTCTACATAATCCCCTGGCAGCATCACGATAGCCGGCCTATCGGAATTACCGGAGTTTTCTACTTTTATCTTCCCAGTTATAAGTCCTATGTTGGTTTTTCCGCGGCGGCTCTTCACGTTGAAGGAGGTACCCAATACCTCTATGTTGATGCCCTCGCTGTGCACGATGAAACGCTGATAGGGTTTTACGTGCTGTGTATCTTTATTAATATGGGCCACATCAAAGAAAGCCTCGCCTTCCAGCCATACTTCACGGGGAGTAGTGGTATCCCATTTGTCTGCATAATGCAGGCTTGAGTTCGCATTTAATATTACAACAGAATGATCGGGCAGTGTAATGGTCCGCTTCTCACCATAATCTGTAGCTATCATCTGCTTACGGTTCAGCAGCTGCAGGGCCAGGAGGCCGGTGGCTGCTACCAGCAGCAGGGAAGCTGCGATCTTCATCCAGGGCCGTAGCAATTTCACTTTTCCCGTTGTGGCGATAACAGGCTGTTCCTGTATCGTTGCGGTGATCCTTGACAAGAGCGCCGCTTTACGGTCTGCTGGTGCTATATCCTGTGTGCGGTAAGCCTGTATAAACTGCAGCGCCTGTCTGAAATTTTCTGCGACGGCGGGGTAGGCCACGGGGAACGCTTCCCAGAAGCGGGCCGTTTCCGTATCATTTGCCGCTGCGCCACCAGCCCATTTGACAAAAGCATCATCGTCCAGAAAATCCTGTATTGTATATGAGATGTATCTGTCGTTTTGCATGCACGAATGAGCTGTTTAATACTAATAGACAAAAGGAGGAAAAATTATCCCTCCGAATCCGGAAAAAATTTAAAAATAATTTCACTTTGGAGCAAAATGCAGCACAGCAGGGCAAAAGAGCGCTTATTTAAAATACGCTGCAGGCTTTCCAGGGCCTTATATAATAGTTTATAAGCAGAATTGGTGCTGATACCCATAATATCTGCTATTTCATCATAAGAAGCGCCTTCATAAAAGCGCAAAAAGACAATCTCCTGCTGACGGTCTGGCAGCTGGCCTACCAGGGCGGCCACCTGCATCCGCAGTTCCTGTTCCTCCACCTTCAAAGGCAGCTCCTGTTTAAAGGTTACGTTGAAGCTACCGCTGGACACAGCGCCATCCAGGTTCACCAGTTTTGACTGCGACTGCATTTTGCGAAACAGCATGGTGCGGAGGGACTTAAACAGGTAATTCTTTACAGATGCCGGTGCGCCAAGATTATTGCGGGAGGTCCATAGCTGTACAAAGAGATCGTGGATAGCGTCTTGTACCAGGTCCGTATCTTCAGTGAATTTCGCTCCATAGTTATTCAATGGGGCATAAAATTCCTCATACAAAGCCGTGTAAGCTTCCCAATCGCCTTGTTTAAACGCATTCCACCATATTATATGGCTATCAGCTGCATGCACCGGCCTAAATAATTAAGTGTGAAAAAAGGAGGATGGATAATAATACAAAAAAATTCTAAATTAACAGCATGTCTTCATATGCCCTTATTACAGGAGCCAGCAAGGGAATCGGCCGTGCGCTGGCAGCATCGCTGGCCCGCCGTAAATACGATCTTTTGCTGGTAGCCCGCTCCTCCGCAGATTTAGCAACACTAACAACAACACTGGCAGCAGAATATGGCATTCAGGCACATTACCTGGCGCTGGACCTTAGCCTGCCCGATGCGGCGCAGCAGGTACGCAACTGGTGCATAGAACAGCAGTTCAAGGTAAGCCTGCTGGTGAACAATGCGGGCTATGGCGTATGGGGTTACTTTGACGAACTGCCGCTGAGCGACCAGTCCAACATGCTGCAGCTGAACATGCAGCTGCCTGTGGAGCTTAGCTATCATATGATCCCTTTATTAAAGGAACACCCAAGGGCATATATATTAAATGTCAGTAGTACAGCTGCCTACCAGGCCGTACCCACTATGACCCTTTATGCAGCTTCCAAGTCATTCACGCTGAGCTTTAGCCGGGGCCTGCGCTATGAGCTCAAGCGCACACAGATCGCAGTAAGCTGCCTTTGTCCCGGCCCGGTGAACACCAATTTTATTGAAAGGGCGAAGATGCAGGCCGTACAGGCCACTGCAGAGAAATTCGGCATGACGCCTGAAGCGGTGGCAGAAAAAGCATTGAAAGGATTATTTAGCGGGAAAGCAGAGATCATCCCCGGTACGCTGAATGCGGTCAGCGCGCTGGGCGCCAGGCTTTTACCCAAAGCAATGATCGAGCGGATTGCTGCAGGGCTCTACAAAACAAAATAGCATCCTGAAAAAAAATTTACCACACTGATTGTTTTTTAAAATAATTGGCTACCTTTACCCTACAAATATGGTAGACTAATAAATGTACCCTACTACTACGATACGCTTACTTACATTAACAGCCAGACAGCATTGCAGCACTGGTTGTTGTTGTTGTTGTTAATTCCCTTTTGCTCCAGCATCCGCCAGCCGCGGACTACTCATCTCATTAAAAATTAAAAACCAATCATTATTATGAACACACAGTATCCAAGGTTTACCTTGTCAGGCACTCTCAGCTCCGAACAACATGATTTCTTTGAAGAACATGGCTTCATTCATTTTAAAAACTTTATTGACCCTGCCACCGTACAGGCCATTATTGAAGCATCGGAAGAAGTACAGCACAGATGGATCGCAGGTAATGTTACCAAAGTGAACGGCGTACCCATTAAATATGGTAAAGACCTGAACGGCAATACTATCGTACAACGTTTTGCATTCATTAACCAGCATGCGCCCATGCTGGCCGACCTGCTGCGCGATCAGCGGTTGAACGCCCTGTTGGACCTGGTAGGCCCGGGCGCCCGTATAGGCTCTCATGAAAAAGACGGAATGGTGTTCAACCATTATGTGAACGGTCCGCTGAGCAAGTTCACTAAAATGGGCTGGCATACAGACGGCCTGCGTGATCTGTTCTATGGCACCCGTTTAAACCCTATGCTGAACGTAGGCCTGCACCTGAGCACGCAAAAAGCGGAGAACGGCGGCCTGCGCATCATACCGGGCACACAGCGGCAGAACCTTTTCAACTTCCTGTTCCGTAAACTATATTTTCTTGATCATACATCAGACCCCGAAGAAGTGGCTATCCTGCCCGAAGCCGGCGACCTCACCGTGCATGATGGCCGCCTGTGGCACCGTGTAGCGCAATCACAACGTAGCGGGGAAGAAAGCCGCCGCAGGGTGATCTACATACCGATCATTGCAGGTAAGTATGAACCTAAGGATGAAAGCAGTCCTACCCTGTTTTACCAGCGTTTTGCAGGCCTGGTGAAATGAGCTTGCACGATTATTGTTATATGTTACTGAAACAAGCCATAGATCAGCCATCTGGCCTCTGGCTAATTCCCAATCAAACGTTAAAAACCTTCAAAAAGCTTCGATAATAGGGCAAAAAGGCTTATTATTGAACGCGTAAATGGTATGTGATTGATGAACTATCCCGGTAACAGCTCTTTTACGCGATCTGTCAAAGGGAAGGTGGTTATCGCCTTCTTCGTGGGTTGTATTGCCCTGGGCCTGGCCTGGATTGTGAGCCAGACCGCTTTCCGCGAGATGCTGCATACCGTTAAACAGTTGTCAGAGCCTAATGAAAAATTGCGGATCGTAAATGCCCTCTTCCGCGACATTACCCAACTGGACCAACTACAGAAAAGACAGGCCTTACTCAAAGCCAATTCCTACAAGACTTTCCTGGACGAATCCAAAAGCCTGCGCCAGAGCATGGACAGCTTGCAAGAGCTGTATACCGACAACCCTGCACAGATGGTCCGGCTGGACTCTATGAAAAGGCTGCTGCTGGAACGCGATAAGCTATTCCTGAACTACCTGCAGGTAAGGCAGGGACTGGTGAACAACAATGACCTTACCAAGCAGATACAGACCTTGTCTGAACTGATCCTGAACTATGCCCCCCAGATAGATAGTACGGTTATCACCACTGAGAAGAAAGTATCCACCACTTTTGTATATCCTTCGGACTCCGCTGCTGCCGCTGCCGCGAGTGCGGAAAAGGCAGAAGCGCCTACTGTAAAGAGCGGCTTCTTTGCCCGCTTGTTCGGTAAAAAGAAACCGGAACCGCAACCATCAGAACAGGCGGAACAACCTAAACAGGCTCCTACCAAGATGGTAACGGAGGAAGTGAATGTGAAGATAGACACCCTTGCCCTGGCCAAACAGGATAGCATCATGTGGGAAGTGGAAAAGGCTATGCAGGACTATGAGAAGGAACGCCGCCTGCAAAGCAGCCGCTTTGTGAACCGGGAAATAGAACTGGCCAACGCCAGTAATGTGCTTACCAGCCAAATGCTGTCTATCCTGCAGGAGGTAGAGAAGGAAGTAGTGAAACAGGAAGCGCAGAATAATGTGCAAGCCCGCAATGTGGTAAGCACCAGCATCATGAGGATCAGCGTCATTATGGGCGTGTTCCTGCTGCTGATGGCCATCCTGGTGTACCTGATCCTGACAGACATCGCCAAGAGCAATGCCTACCGCCAGCAGCTGGAGATCGCCAAAGAGGAAGCCGAATACCACGGCATGGCCAAACAGCGCTTCCTGGCCAACATGAGCCATGAGATCCGTACACCGCTGCAGTCCATCATCGGCTATGCCGACCTGCTGCGGCAACAGGACAAGCCTTCCAAACGACATATAGAAGCCATCTTCCATTCTTCAGAGCACCTGCTGCATATCGTGAATGAAGTGCTGGACTACAGCCGCATCATCTCCGGCAAGTTCACCTTCGAGCGCCGGGATTTTGACCTGCATCAGTTACTGGAAGAAGTAATCACCGTAATGCGCCCGCAGGCAGAAAAGAAGCTGCTGGCGCTGGAGCTGCATAATAACATCAGCGGTAACGGCTTTATCAACGGAGATCCTTTCCGCCTGAAGCAAATGCTTTATAACCTGATCGGCAATGCCATCAAATTCACGGAAGAAGGACATGTGGGGCTGACCGTAGATGAAACCCCGGGCGAAGAAGCCGGGACCGCCCTGCTCACCTTCACCATCAGCGATACCGGTATGGGCATCACGCCGAAAGACGTGCGGCGCATCTTTAACCAGTTTGAACAGGCGGGGGACAGCTCCCACCAGAACGGTACCGGCCTTGGGCTGAGTATCGTAAAGGCATTGACCGAAGCCCAGAACGGCACCATAGAGGTGACCAGTGAACCGGGCGCAGGCTCCCGCTTTGCGGTACAGCTGCCCTTTGTAAAGGCCCTCAGCGCTCCCGCCCAGCAGTATACAGAAAGCACCCCTGCATCCAGCCGCTTTACCGGCAAGGTATGGGTGGTGGATGACGATCCCTTTATTCTGCATTTATGTGCCGCTATTTTCGAAAAACATGGTATTTCCCATACTTGTTTCCAGCTGCCTGAAACTCTGCTGAATACGCCCTGGGACGATGCCGTAACCATCATCCTGGCGGATATGCGTATGCCGGGCCTCAACGGGGCGGAGCTTTGCAAGCGCCTGCGGAAACAGATACCCGGGCATGTGAAGATCTTTGCGCTTACCGCGCAGGCCCTGCCTGAAGAAAGGGAGGCCGTGCTGCAGGAAGGCTTTGACGGCCTGGTGATGAAACCTTTCCGGGAAAGCGAGATCCTGGCCCTGCTGGACGATCATACCCTGGTACAGGATGAAGACTTTTACGATTACGATAATGAGCAGGAGGATGATGACATTGACCTGGCCGCACTGGAAAAGCTGACCTTTGGCGATAAGGAGCTGCTGCGGAAAGTACTGGACCGCTTTGTGACCGATAACCGGAACGACCTGGAATTACTATGCACTGCGGCCAAAGAAGTGGATATGGAACAAATCAGCCTGCTGCTGCACCGTATGGCTGGCAGAACTGCCCAGATAGGAGCCGGAGAACTGGCGGCCCGGATGCGGATGCTGGAGATCGCTTTGCAGCGTGATACCGTGCAACCGGGGGATGCCATTGCCGAAGTGAATACGTTAACAGACGGTATAAAGGCCTTGCTTGACAAGGTAGAGCACCTTGCTATCCCTCAATCTGATACTTCTCCATCTTTTTATAAAGCGTCTTACGATCAATATTAAGCAGCCTGGCGGCCTTGCTTTTATTATTCTTTACCTGCCGGAGTATTTCCTGGATCAATTCTTTTTCATTGACCTCATTGAGCGCTTTGAGGTCGGTACCCTGCACCCTTGGCATCTGGTTAACAGAGAGCGTCATTTCATCCGGCAGGGATTCCATGCCCGCAGTTTCTCCTTCGGTAAGCAGCACCATGCGGCGGATCACGTTCTTAAGCTCCCGCAGGTTGCCCGGCCAGTCATACTGACGGAAGGTGGTCAGCGCGCCTGAGGAAAGGCGTTTAATATGCTTGCCCAACTCCTGGTTGGCCATTTTAATAAAGTGCTGGGTAAAGATCTCCAGGTCCTCGTCCCTTTCGCGCAGGGGCGGCACCTCCATTTTAAACTCGTTGAGGCGGTGGTAGAGGTCTTCCCTGAAATTGCCTTTGCCGGGCTGCAGCATCTCGTTGGTGGCGGTAATGATACGCACATCCACCCTGATCTGCTGGGTGCTGCCAATGGGCTGTATCACCCTTTCCTGCAGGGCGCGCAGCAGCTTTATCTGCACCTCGTAGCTGAGGTTGCCCACCTCATCCATGAAAAGGGTGCCTCCGTTGGCGGCTTCAAAAAGCCCTTTCTTATTCTGCAGGGCGCCGGTGAAAGCGCCTTTCACATGGCCAAACAGCTCACTGGCGGCCAGTTCTTTGGAGAGCGCGCCGCAATCCACCGCGATAAAGGGCTTATCGGCCCGTTTGCTGAGGCTGTGAATGGAACGGGCTACATACTCCTTACCGGTGCCGCTTTCACCCAGGATCATGACAGACATGTCTGTAGGCGCCACCAGCTTGATATATTCTAATAATTTGTGGGAAACTTCGCTGTTACCTTCAATAAAGCCGGACAATACTTTCTGCGGGGCCACCGGCTCGTCTACCTTACGGTTCAGGGCCTCATTGAGCACCAGCAGCAGCTCATCTGCATTCACCGGCTTGGTGATATAATCAAAAGCGCCTGAACGCATGGCCTGTACGGCGGTACGTACATCATTGAAGCTGGTCATGATGATGGCCGGTATATGCATGCCCCGCTCCTTGGTGGCGGCCAGCACTTCAAGACCATTACCGTCTGTAAGACGATAGTCCAGCAGCAGCAGGTCGTATTCTTTTTTTTCCAGGGCCTTAATGCCGCTCTTTACGTTATAGACAGCATCCACTTCATGGCCGTGCTTCTTTAGAAAGCCCTCCAGGATCTGTGAAAATGTAGTGTCATCCTCGACTAATAATATATTGGGCATAGCATCTATGGGTTCTGGTAGTCCGTTTAACTGTAATATTAGTCAACATCTACGGATAAAACAAAAATAGAGAAGTCCCCCCGTCCGGGAGGACTTCTCATTTTATTCTACTGCATGTCCAGGGCTCTCAGTAATTAGGCGACTACCTTACCGTCTTTGTCGAGCTTTACGGTTTTGGTTTCTTCACCTTTCTTCAGCTCGATCTCATAGTATTCAGCTCCGGAAGCTGGTTTTACCATGAAGGCTTTCTGAGCCATCCATTCTTTGTAGTCGTCTCCTGCCAGGGTAGCTTTTACAGCATCGGGCAGTTCTTCTACCTTAACGGGTTTCTTTTCGTCCTGAAATTTTACGATAGCAACATCTTGTTTATTGTTGGCATAGACTGTAACGGTTCCTGCCACAGCGAGGAACGCCATTGAAAGCATCAGCTTTTTCATTGCTCAAAGTATTTAGGTAAGCAAAAAGTTTAACACCTATATATACTATGAAAAACATGCCATCAATGTGCTAAAACGTAAGCGCACTGATTATTAGCGGGTTTGTGCAAATCAATGCGTATACTGCACACGTTCCTGCTGAGGACGTACTCCCGAACCTGAGGACAAAGTCTACACATTTGCAGCTACCGCAACTTCCTGTACCAGCTGTATGTTCATGTGCAGCTTAACTTCGTCGCCCAGTATAAGGCCGCCAGCTTCGGTAGTAGCGCTCCAGCGCAGGCCATAGTCAGAGCGGTGCAGGCGTCCGTCCAGTTCAAAGCCGGCCTTTGTCTGGCCCCATGGGTCCCGGGTGGTACCGTTATAGGTAACGGTCAGTTCAATGCTGTGTGTATGATCGCGAATGGTGAGATCTCCTATCAACCTGAAATGTTGATCATTTACTTTTTTCACCTGTTTGGAAACAAAGCGGATGCGCGGGAAGCGTTCGCTGTCAAAAAAATCTGCTGTCTTTAAATGTTCATCCCGTTGCTGATTGTGGGTAGTAACACTGTTCACATCCGCTTCAAAAATGATACGGGCATCGTGAAAGTCCTCGCTGTCGGCATGCACAGCTCCTTCGAAACTGGTAAAGCCGCCGCTTACGTTAGTGATCATGAGGTGCTTTACTTTAAATCCGATTTCGCTGTGTGAAGCATCAATTTTCCAGGTAGCCATATAATTAAGGTTTTGTGTCTTGTTATTTGAACTAATCGTAAAAATACTTGTTGTAACATTCTTCCGTAGTGCACAAATTGCCGGAAAGCGTGGACTTTTTTCCTGGTCCGCACATTTTAACATTTCTTTATAAAAACTAACTGAAAACAGCTGTGGCAGGCACTTTCACATGTACATCACATCGCATGGCAATAGTATTAAGAAACGCGGCTGCCATAGAATTTATTATTTTCACCCAAACCGGAATGGCATGAAGATATTATTGGTGGAAGATGAACCTAATGTGGTATCCCTTATAAAAAGGGGCCTGGCAGAGAACGGGTATGAGATCAGTGTGGCGCTGGACGGCCTTTCCGGCCTTCAAATGACCACTACAAATGATTTTGATCTGATCATACTCGATATTATGCTGCCCGGCATTAACGGCGTGGAAATATGCCGTAATATCCGTAAACAGAATGAGCAGGTGCCTATTATGATGCTTACTGCATTGGGCACTACGGAGAATATTGTGAACGGCCTGGATAGCGGGGCGGACGATTATCTCGTAAAACCTTTCAAGCTTGCAGAGCTGAACGCCCGGGTACGCGCACTCACCAAACGCATTAAAAGCCAGTCGCCGGAGAACAACCTCCTGCGGATAGCCGACCTGGAACTGGATACTGTTTCCAAATCCGCCAGGCGCAATAACAAACAGCTGAGCCTTACAGCCACAGAATACCGCCTGCTGGAATTCCTCCTGAAGCATCAGCGCCGGGTATTATCCCGCATAGAGATCCTGGAGCATGTATGGGATATTGATTTCAACCTCGGCACCAACGTGGTGGACGTATATGTGAACTACCTGCGCAAAAAGATCGACAAGCACTTTTCGCCCAAACTGATCCATACCGTTGTAGGGATGGGCTATGTAATGAGGGAGCAAAATGAAGATACAGAATAAGATCGCTATACTCTTTACTACCTTAACTGCCGCTATCATGCTGCTGTTAAGCCTGTTCATCTATTATTTTGCCTCCCGCAATAACTTTCAGAACTTTTATCACCGCATGGAAGTACGGGCTAAAATAGTGGCCCAGGCAACCTTGGAAAAAGATACGGGCCATACTCACATTTACTTCAGGGTAAAAGAAGAACAGCTGGAGAACCTGCCTTTTGAGAAAGATTATTTTCTGCGCCTGAAGCCTGGTACCAACCAGCTGGCAGAGAAGTCTTCCCTGCCCCTGCCTGCCTATTTCTATGAAAGGGTACTGGAAGAAGGCGGGGCCCGCTACAACCTGGGGGGCACTTTCTATGTAGGATACTATCCTGGCAAAGATCATGATTTTATGGTGATCACTTCCGCACAGGATGTATACGGCATGGAAGAGCTGCAAGGCCTGAAGCGTGTGCTGGTAACCGGCTTTCTCGTATTTACCGTACTGATGTTCACAGCGGGTAAACTGTTCAGCCGGCAGATCTTCCAGCCCATACGCGCCATTGTGCAGAATGTACAGAAGATCAGTGCCAACAACCTGCACCTTCGCCTGGACGCCGGCAACGGTAAAGATGAGGTATCTGAGCTGGCCCTCACTTTTAATGATATGCTCAGCCGGCTGGAAACCACTTTTGAATCGCAGAATAACTTTATCAGCAATGCCTCTCATGAGTTCAGAACACCGCTGACCATCATCAGCGGAGAAGCAGAGCTGGGTATGCAGAAAGCCGGCGCCTCACCGGAGCTGGCCGCCTCCTTTCAGCTGATACTGGGAGAAACAGAACGCCTGAACCACCTGGTAAGCAGCTTGCTAAGTCTTGCCCAGACCGGGTTTGACGGCAAGAAAATGCAATGGGAGATCATCCGGCTGGATGAGCTGCTGTGGACTGTGAAAAACACGGCAGACCAGATCTATCCCGGCAATAAAGTATGCCTGGACTTTAACAGCCTGCCCGATGAAGTTGACAACCTGAGCACAGAAGGCAGTCTTACCTTACTGAAATTAGCCATCAGCAATGTAGTGCTGAATGCCTGTAAATATTCCAACAACCAAAAAGTGATTGTACAGCTCAGCGGCACCCGAAAAGTACTTACTGTCACTATTACCGACCAGGGCATTGGTATTCCCCAGGGGGAGCTGTCGCAGGTGTTTGTACCCTTTTTCCGCGCCTCCAATACCGGCGATTATGAAGGCTATGGCATTGGTTTACCACTGACGCTGAACATTATCCGCCTGCATAAAGGCTCTATTGAGATAGACGCTAAAGAAATGCAGGGCACCACTGTGAAGATCCATTTACCCGTGAAGGTTTGAGGTTTCTAATCCCATTTTAATCTTTTCCTCATCACATTCTAATTCCCCTCTTAGGCCGTGCTAACCCCGTGGTTGTTCCTTTGCACTATCAAACAATCACAAAAAAAAAGTGTATGAAGAATATTTTAATTCCCACCGACTTCAGTGTCCGCTCCCTCGACCTGGTTAAAGCGGCTGTATATGCAGGCATCAATGAGCCGATGAACATCCTGCTGGTAAATTGTTTTAAGATGTCAGACGATATCCAGGAGCTGATGGCCCTTTCACGTCGCCGGAAAGATTACGAGCACATCAGCGATGAGTTCAGAGCCGTTTGTGCAGAGTTGCAGGAGCGTTATCCCGCCCGTATCAATGATATCCGCATAGAATGCTTTTATGGCAGTACCATCGCTGTTTTCAAGAACTACCTGTACGCCAATAAAATTTCCCTGATCATCTATGATGAGCACTTCCGTTTCACCAAGGTAAACAAGAGCAGTATTGACCCGCTGAACATCATCAGGAAGTCAGGCTGCGCCCTGCTGCCACTTACACCCGGACGTGAAGAGAACATACGGGTAAAAATATACCAGCCCTCCCAGGCTGTTTAACAGTACTATTACTCACTCATTAAAATCGTGTTGTATGCTGCTAAAAGAGAATATTCCTTTTGGTTACGTGTTTGGTAAAATAAAGTATGAGCTGATATGGATAACGATGTATGCCGTTGGCATTGCCATCTACCATAATTTTCATATCACACGCATCTCCATTCCTATCGCTATTCCCGCTATACTGGGCACTGTGATCTCATTATTGCTGGGCTTCCGTTCCAACCAGGCCTATGAACGCTGGTGGGAAGCGCGTATCATATGGGGCGCCATCGTGAACGATTCACGCAACCTCACGCGGCAGCTGCTCACCTTTACAAATTATTCGGAGGAAACACCGCCGGAAGTCATCCGCTTCCGCGAACAGTTTGTCAGGCGACAGATCGCCTGGTGTTACTCCCTCGGCCAGTCGCTTCGCAAACTGAACCCGATGGGCGGACTGGACCGCCTGCTCTCCAAGCGGGAGCTGGAGCATATCTCCCGTTACGATAACAAACCGGTGGGACTGCAGGAGCTGCACGCCATGGACATTGACTATGCCCTGAAACAAGGCTGGATCAATCGTTACCAGCAGGTGCAGCTGGACAGCACCCTCACCAAGCTGTGCGACTCCATGGGAAAATGTGAACGTATCAAGAACACTATCTTCCCGGCTACGTATAGCCTGTACATACATCTTACATTGAACCTGTTCATCATCTTACTGCCTTTCGGGTTGATAGAGTTCTTCGGAGTGGTGGAAATTCCTCTGGTGGTGGCCATCGCTGCATCTTTCCTGTTAATTGAAAAGATGGCCATCCACCTGCAGGATCCCTTCGAGAACAAGCCAACCGACACGCCGGTAACCGCTATATCAAGGAATATCGAGAAAGATCTGAAGCAGATGCTGAAAGATTGGCAGGTACCGCAAACGATGGAAGTCGCGCCGGCGAAGCAGTTCTATATATTATAATGCTCGTTTAAATACCCAGTAGCACAACCGGCTCAAATATGAAAGATATTTGGCCGGTTTTTTATTACAAGTTTATTGAATAGTGAATACTACGCGTTTTCCCTTCAGCTATCAGGGCCCCCAGTTCAACAAGTTCCTGTAAGTCCCTTGTTGCAGTAGCTTTTGAAGCCCTGGTGATGGAAATATATTTCCGTGCCGTCATTCCGCCTTCAAATCCTTCAGGACCGGCCTCTAACATTTTCCTGATTGCTTTCAGCTGACGGTCGTTCAGCTCATTTTTAAAGCGATCAAAGAATTTCGTTTTCAGGAGGGTTAGATCTATCAGTTGCTTTGCCTGCCGCTGTGCCTCTAATACAGTATTAACAAAGTAGCTCATCCACCCGGTAATATCATTACTGCGTTGCGCTGTTTCCAATGCACTATAGTACGCGCTTTTATTGCTTTCAATGGTGGCGGATAAGCTTAATAAAACCGGCCGGCCTATTGTTTGTGATAATGTTTTCTCTGCGATAGCTCTTCCTATACGTCCATTGCCATCTTCAAACGGGTGAATAGATTCAAAATATAAATGAGCAATAGCAGCACGAACAGATGCCTTTCCGATCTCCTTCTTTCCTCCGGGAGCAGTTTCATTGAACCAATGAAGAAATTTGTCCATTTCATAAGGCACCTTCAATGAAGGGGGCGCTTCAAAATGCACTTTTTCATTGCCTATGCTACCTGATACCACCTGCATGGGAGCTTCATCTTTACGCCATGCCCCGAGGTTTATCCCTTTACTATGTTTTAACAATACCCTATGCCATTCGAAGAGTTTTTCTCTTGTCAGCTCTTCCTTATAGGTGTTTCTTACATCAACCACCAATTCGCTGACGCCTTGTGCTCTTTTATCTTTAATAGGATCAGGGGTTACGTTTAGTCCAAGTTGGTTACGAATAGAAGATACTACGTCCTGACGACTTAAATATTCTCCTTCAATCGCGGAAGTTTTAATTGCTTCTGCAATCAGCGTATTAGTAATTGCTTCCAACCGCAGGTCTTCCGGCAGCATGTTCAGCATACCACTCACATGCCCTGTTTCTTCCGCAAAAGCTAAAAGCACATCCCCGATCGTTCCCGGATCAAACTTAAAATCCGGCCAGTCCGGCTGTTGCCAATTATATAACATGTGCCCTGTTTTTTGAAGACCATGAGCCGATTATTGGCTCAAATCGGCTCAAATATAGGCAAAATATGAGCCGATTAGTAATTGAAATCGGCTCACAAAAACACAATCAACTAATTATCAATATTTTAATAAATAGGCATTTTTGAGCCATGCTGTCCTCTCCAAACTTAAAATTTTATTAATACCCACTTACTCGTAATCCCTCCGGCTCTATGTATTTTACAACATCAATCGAAAACCCGATTCTATCCGAGCAATCTGTTTCGTTCACCATCATTAAAACAAACCCTCATGAAAATCCAGGTACGTTATGCCTTCGTATTGGCTATTCTATTTGCCGCATGTAAAAAAGAAGCTATTGAGCCCATCCAACCGGCGCCTGTTCAAAGAACAGCGGGCACCGAAGCAATAGTAACATTATCCGAAAACTTTGAGTCAGGTACCAAAGGCGCCTACGCCGCTGCGGACGTATCATTAAGCAGCGGATCATGGTATTTTGACGATGCCCTGATCGGCAACCTGGCTGCAGATGCCAAGAATGGTACTAAATCCGTACGTATCTGCAACCTCGGTAGCATTACCATGAACTTCAATGGTAGCGGCGCCAATACCATTACCATTCAACACGCTGTATACGGCAGCGATGGCAGCAGTACCTGGCAGCTCTGGGTATCTACTAACAGCGGCAGCAGCTATTCACAGGTAGGCAGCACTGTTACCAGCTCTTCCACTTCACTGCAGACCGCCACCTTTAATGTAAATATCACAGGCAGCTTCCGCCTGTCTGTCCGTAAAGTGTCTGGCGGCAGCAACCGCATCAACATTGACGATGTTTCTGTAAGCACCGGCGACAGCGGCGGTGGCGGCGGTACACCCGGTGATAACGACAATATGCTGCTGGGTAATCCCAGCGGGGCCGTTACCAATGTTTCCTTCCCTACCAATTACCTGATGGTGAAAACTTACTACTCACTTTCCTATAACCGTGACCGTGGTACCCCCAACTGGGTAAGCTGGCACCTGAGCAGTTCAGACATCGGCAGCGCTGCCCGGCAGGACGATTTTCGTGCAGATGCCACTCTTCCTTCCGGTTGGTACCAGGTAGGCGCTACCAGCTATTCAGGCAGCGGCTTTGACCGCGGACATAACTGTCCTTCTGCAGACAGAACCTCATCCGTTAGCGCTAACTCCGCCACTTTCCTGATGACCAACATGATCCCCCAGGCGCCTAACAACAACCAGCAAACCTGGAACAACCTGGAAAGCTACGGCCGTTCACTGGTAAGCGCAGGTAATGAAGTATACATCATCATGGGTAACTATGGCCAGGGCGGCACCGGCAGCAATGGCACTGTTAATACGATTGACAACGGACATATCACTGTACCAGCCCGCGTATGGAAAGTACTGGTGGTATTACCGAACGGCTCCAATGACCTGAGCCGCGTTAGCACCAGCACAAGGGTAATAGCGGTGAATACGCCTAATATCAACAGCATCAGCAGCGACTGGAAACAATACAGAACTTCTGTAGATGCGATAGAAAGCGCAACAGGCTATGATCTGTTGTCAAATGTTCCGGCATCTGTACAACAGGTGATAGAAGCGCAGGTAGATAATCAATAAAAGAAACGCCCTGCAGGTGCTATAATGCCTGAGGCCTGCAGGGCTCCTTTGATTTAAAAAGCAGCCCCAAACATCTGCCCATTTTCATTTCCCCGCAATCTTTCCTATTTTGACATTCCTTTATAAAATCCGGCAGATGAAAAACATACTCACGTCATTACCGGCCGTTGCTATTATAGCGGCCTGCTTCAGCTTTAAGAAGCCATTACCTCCTGCTGAAAAGCCAAATGTCATCATCATCTTTATGGACGACATGGGCTATGGCGATCTTGAATGTTATGCCGGTACTCCGTGGCGCACACCACATATCAACCAACTAGCTGCCCAGGGCATGCGCTTTACCTATTTCTATGTTGCACAGGCCGTTTGCTCCGCTTCCAGAGCTGCGCTGCTGACCGGCTGTTACTCCAACCGGGTAGGCATACACGGGGCGCTCATGCCCAACAGCCCTATTGCACTGGACACCAGCGAACAAACCATCGCAGAAGTATTGAAAAAACGCGGTTATGCCACCGGTATGGTGGGTAAATGGCATCTTGGACAGAAAGCACCCTATCTACCTTTACAGCAAGGTTTTGATGAATATCTCGGACTTCCCTACTCTAACGATATGTGGCCGGTGAATTTTGACGGGAAACCTTATGCAGATACTTCCGGCAGCTGGCGCGCTAAATTTCCGCCATTGCCTTTGATAGAGGGAAATAAACCTGTGAAGATCATCAAAACACTGGAAGACCAGTCAGCGCTTACTACCACGTATACTGAGAGCGCCTGCAGCTTCATCAAAAAGAATAAGCACAAGCCCTTCTTTCTTTATATGGCGCATAGCATGCCGCATGTGCCCATTGCAGTTTCCGGCAAGTATGCAGGTAAGAGTGGCGACGGATTGTTCGGCGACCTGATGATGGAAATTGACTGGTCTGTTGGACAGATCATGAAAACACTAGACGAAACAGGATTGAGCAAAAACACCCTGGTGATCTTTACCAGTGATAACGGCCCCTGGCTTTCTTACGGCAATCACGCCGGCGGTACCGGTGGCCTGCGCGAGGGCAAAGGCACTTCCTGGGAAGGCGGTATCCGGGTACCCTGCATCATGCGCTGGCCGGGACAGATCCCCGCTGGTACTGTTTGCAACAAGATGGCGTCTACCATAGACCTGCTGCCCACCATTGCGCATTTTTGCGGTGCGCCCCTGCCCGAAAAAAAGATAGATGGAGTAGATCTGCATACCCTATTATTTAACCAGGCAGGCGCCAGTCCGCGTAATGAACTGGCCGTATATTATGAAGTGAACAGCCTGCAAGCTATCCGCAAAGGGCCATGGAAACTGGTGTTCCCGCATACATCCCGCACTTACAAACAAAATCTGCCGGGGTATGATGGCTGGCCTGGCGAGCAGCCCAATGTGAACACACCGCTGGCTTTATACGATCTGCGCCATGATCCGGGAGAGACACTGGACGTACAGGCACATTTTCCGGAAGTAGTAAAAGAGCTGGAAGCGCTGGCGGCCAAATACAGGCAGGACCTGGGCGATGATCTTACCGGTCAGCCGGGACCCGGCCGCCGCACTGCAGCGAAAGTGAATAACTAAATATTAAGCCTGTTTACGCTCTACATTCGGCAATAAACCGGTGAGCAGCCCTATCAGCGGCAGCCAGGCGCAAACATGAAACACATAATTAATGCTGGTATGGTCTGCCAGGCGTCCCAGCACGGCAGAGCCGATACCGGCCATACCGAAGGCAAGGCCGAAGAACAGGCCTGCTATCATCCCTACTTTACCGGGCACCAGCTCCTGCGCATATACCAGGATAGCAGAAAATGCAGAGGACAGTATAACGCCGATGAACACACTCATTACCGCTGTCCAGAAAAGGCTTACGTGCGGTAACAGGATTGTGAAAGGCGCTACCCCCAGAATGGAGATCCAGATCACGTATTTACGCCCGATACGGTCACCTACAGGTCCGCCGATGAAAGTACCTGCTGCAATAGCAAACAGGAAGATGAACAGGTACAGCTGCGCGCTTTGCACGGAGAGATGGAACTTATCTATCAGGTAGAAAGTGTAGTAATTGGTCATGCTCGCCATGTAGAAATACTTGGAGAAGATCAGCACCAGCAATATCACCAGGGCAAAGGCTACTTTACCTTTCGGCAAGGCCACCTGAGCGGCGGCTCCTGCTTTACGCTTCGGCTTCACCCGGTGCCGGTTGTTTTTATACCAGCCGGCGATATTCAGCATCACTACAATGGCCAGCAGTGCGGCCAGTGAGAACCAGATCACATTGAACTGTCCGAAGGGCACAATGATCATAGCCGCCAGCAAAGGACCCAGTGAGCTGCCTGCATTACCGCCCAGCTGGAACAGGGATTGCGCCATACCATGCCGTCCGCCGGAAGCCATATAGGCCAGGCGCGATGCTTCCGGATGGAACACCGCAGAGCCCATACCTACCAGGGCCACCGCTATCAGTACAATATAAAAGTGATGGGCTAATGACAGGCAAATAAGGCCCGTGAGTGTAAAACCCATCCCTATAGCCAGCGAATAAGGTTGCGGACGGCGGTCGGTGAAGAGCCCTACAAGCGGCTGCAGAATAGACGCCGTCATCTGGAAGGTAAGCGTGATCAGCCCGATCTGTGTGAAGCTGATATGCAGTGAATCCTTTACAACCGGGTAAATGGCCGGTATCAGCGATTGAATAGTGTCGTTCAGCAAATGTGAAAAACTGAGGGCCAGCAGTATGGAGAAAACCGTTTTCTCTGCTGCTTCCCTGGCCGCTTCTGGTATGGCCGCTGTTGCTGTGTCTTTTGTTCCCGTTTCCATAATAATGTAATCTGTTAATACTATATAGGTTATTACTGCTCTTTCTCCACCATGTTGTCAGTAATGCGGGAAGCCCATTGCCAGGCTTTCTCCGGGTTCTGATCAATGATGCTTTTAAGCAAATGCTGATGCAGCTGCTGTGTTTCGGTAAATGACGTTGTAGAAGTAAATATCGAAATGAAATGCTTCTTCAGATGTTCAGCCACTGTGCTGTACAGGTCTGCCAGGATACTGTTGCGGGCGGCGGCAGCGATGCTGCGGTGAAAATCAATATCCGCCTGGATACACTCCTCTACATTGTTGGCCAGGGCAGCTTCTTTCCGTTTTTTCAGGAAGCCCTGCATCTGTTCTATGTCTTTTTCTGTACGGTGCAGGGCCGCCTTCTGGGCGATCTTCAGCTCCAGCAGCTGGCGCACTTCATTCAGGTCGTTGAATTCGGCGCGTTTCAGGCGTTGCGACCAGGGCTCTGCATGGTCTGATACCGCCTCTACAAAGGTGCCCAATCCCTGTTGTACGCGCAGTACCCCTGCATTGGCCAGGATGCGTACCGCTTCGCGGATGGTGGAGCGGCCTACACCGAACTCCTGCATAAGAGCAGGCTCCGGTGGCAGCTTATCTCCTGGTTTATATTGCCCCAGGGAGATCTGTTGCTGCAGGCGCTGGGCAACTTCGTCGGCCAGGCTCAGTCTTTTAATGGGAGGTAACTGATTCATCATATCATCTGATGTTTCAAAGGTAGGAATAAAAGTCATTAGTTGTTAGTGGTTAGCCGTTAGTTTTTTCAAGATGCCTTTCACTAACGACTAACGACTGTCAACTGACGACTATTTTCTTTACCTTTGCAGCCTCATTGAAGATTATCGGATGAAAGCATTTAACATTTTTATTCTATACAGGCTGCCGGTAGGTATCCTGCTGTTGATAGGCGGTATAGCCCTGGGCGCTACTGTAGGCTGGTGGGAAGCTACTATTCCCCTGCTGCTGGCCGTTATCTGCCTAGTAACCCATTTTATGTTCGGGCCCATGCGCCTGGTACAGGAAGCGGTAGAAGCCGGGGATGTGGAAAAGGCCATGCAGCTGATGGACAAAGTACGATTCCCTAAACTGCTGTATAAACCCATCCGCTCCGTATACTATTTCATGCAGAGCAACCTGGCCATGCACAACCAGGATCTGGACAAGGCAGAAGCTGCCGTTCGCCAGAGCATTAAAAGCGGCAGCCCCATGAAAGAGTACGAGGGTATGCAGTATTTCCAGCTGGGAACCATCGCTTACCAGAAAAACGACCTGAAAACTGCTGATCAGAACCTGAAGAAAGCGGTAAGAATGGGCCTTCCCGATAAAGAAAATACAGCCGCTGCGCTGCTGACACTGGCTTCTATTGCTATGAGCCGCCGCGACTTTAAATCTGCTAAAGACCTGTTCCGCCGGGCAAAGGCGCAAAAGCCTACTACCGCGCAGATCGTAAGCCAGATCAAGGAAATGGACAAGTATATCTCCCGTATGCCGGGTTGATGCAAATAGTTATTTATAACTGGAAAAGGGTGTATCGTAACAGATGCACCCTTTTTTATTGAAATAGTCTCCGGTTACCCATACTGCACCCGGGTTAAGGCAGAAAACCCGGCTAACATTCATATCGGATCCATATCGAACTCCTATATGTTCCGTAGTTGTTCCGTATATCTTCCGTAATTGAGCCGGTGTTCACCGGTATCTTAAAAGAGACGGGTGAACACCGGCTCAGTACCGGATCTATACCGTAAATCAGACCAATCTTTATGCAATCTGATATAGGTATCAATGCAATAAAAGACGAAAGCCACAGCTTCCGGACGCGGTTCTCGCCTATGATGTAATAGTATTTTACCTGCCTTATCCTTGCACTATCCTTGCTTTATCCTTGCAGTATCCTTGCTCTATCCTTACTCCCGGGGCATTTCGTTAAAATAACATCAGGTTTGAGAATTGCCTATTTTGCCTTAGGTTTGCTGCCGCATTTGGTTTCCGATGGGTGATCATCGGGATTAAAATGGGAATCCGGTGTAAATCCGGAACTATCCCCGTAGCTGTAATCCTGCCTCCCGGCTAAAACCGGGGTGCGATTTTCCGGGCTTACTACAAGCCACTGTCCCGACAGAAGTCGGGGTGGGAAGGTTTCCCGGAAAAGCAGGAAAGTCAGAAGACCTGCCAGGTGTCTTAACATCATTAAACGCTTTCGGGTGAAAGGCTAAGGATGTATGCACCTGCAAGGGTGCCTGTATTCTTTCTTTTTAACATCTCCGGCAGCGCATATTCATCATTTTTTAACGTTTTAACAGTTTTATGCGCAGGAAACTTTACTCCTTTATCCCGGCTGTTGTCATGTTGACGGTTTGCACACATGCCAATGCCCAAGATTCATCCCGTGCCAACCATTTAAATGAAGTGGTAGTAACTGCTACCAAATTTGCAAAAAGAGCAGGCGAAAGCGGCAAAGTAGTGACCGTGATCTCATCCGATTACCTGCAAAAGAACAGTGGCAAATCCCTCAGCTCCATCCTTAACAGCCAGGCAGGGCTGGTAGTGAACGGAGCAGAAAACGCCCCCGGCACCAACCAGGACCTGTACATGCGGGGCGCCAGCACAGGCAATACCCTAATACTGATAGACGGTGTTCCGGTAAGCGATGCTTCACAGATCTCCAATGCCTTTGACCTCAACTTTATACCGGTTACACAAATAGAACGTATCGAGATCCTCCGAGGCAGCCAGTCTACCCTCTACGGTTCTGACGCTGTTGCCGGTGTGATCAACATCATCACCAAAAAGCCAGGTGACAGTAAAGTAGGCATCAGCGCAAACGGCGCCTGGGGCACTTATAAAACAAAGCAGGGCGGTGCTGGTGTAAACGGCAGCGTTGGTAAATTCTCCTACCTGGGCGGGTACCAGTACATGAAAACCGATGGCTTCTCTTCTGCCTATGACAGCCTGAACACCGGCAATTTTGACAAAGATGGTTTTAAGCGCCACAGTGTATTCGGTAAGATAGGTTTCCAGGCCAGCAATCGCTGGAGACTGCAATACATGGTGAACTGGAGCGACTATAAAGGAGGCCTGGACGAAGCTGCATTTACCGACGACCAGGACTATAACATGCAGAATAAATACCTGCTGAATACCATCAGCAGCCGCTACGATTTTAATAAAGGCAGCTGGACCATTACCTACAGCTATCAACGTAATAAACGCCACCTGCAGAATGATTCCGGCTATATCGCCAAATCAGATTTCCCCAGCAAATACTACGAAGGCAATTTTGAATCCAACACCCACCAGGCAGAGACCTACGTAAACTGGGATATTACCAAAGAACTGCAATTGGTGACAGGCGCTGAATTCCGTACGTCTAACACAGATCAAAGCACGCAGTTCGTGGATGCGTTCATGGCCTATCCTCCCAGCAAACTTTCGCCAGACAGCGCACATGCACGGCAGTTCAGCCACTATGCATCACTGCTGCTGCACAACCTGGGCGGTTTCAACCTGGAAGTAGGCGGTCGTTTCAATTACCATAACATCTATGGTAACAACCAGACCATCTCTTTCAACCCTTCTTACCTGATCAACAACCGGCATAAGGTGTTCATCAATATCTCATCTGCATATAAAGTGCCTACGCTGTACCAGCTGTATTCTGAATACGGCAATAAAGACCTGCAGCCGGAATCTTCCATCAACTACGAAGCCGGTTACCAGGGCGTGCTGTTCCAGGACAAAGTAAACGTTCGTGTAGTAGGTTTCCAGCGCGAAACCCGCGACCTGATCATTTTCTACACAGAACCGGTTACCTACCGCAGCTATTACAGGAATGCCGACAAACAGAAAGCTTACGGCGGAGAGCTGGAAGCCAGCTGGCAGATCGTTGGCGGCCTCAACCTGAGCCTGAATTATACCTACGTAACCGGTAAGCTCACCCAGCAGGATACCAGCTACTACAACCTGTACCGCAGGCCCAAGCACGCTTTAAATGCAGAACTGGGCTACCAGGTAACGCCGGGCCTGTACGTAAGCGCGCAATACAAATACATCAGCAAAAGATGGGAAAGCGTATTCGGGAAAGGCGACCTGCCCCTGGGCGATTACTACACCCTGGGCGCATACGCAGAGTATAAACTGGGCCAGTTCTTCAAAGTATTCGGTGATTTCCGCAATATCACCGATCAACAATACTTTGATGTGAGAGGATATACCGCCAGGAAGTTTAATTTTACGGCCGGAATAGCAATTAATCTATAATGTGCTAATTTGCTGATATGCTAATCTGCTAATTAGTTATATTGAGTTTTAATCAGCAAATTGGCATATCAGCAAATCAAAAATTAAAATCATGTCTCTCAGGAATCTTAATCCGCGTTTGGGCGTACTGCTATTGTTCATTGCAGCCGCCGGTATATTGAGGATACTAGGAGAAGGTCACGTTACCCCGTATTCCAACATCAGCCCTATTGGCGCTATGGCCTTATTTGGCGGCGCTTATTTTAACAACAGCTGGAAATCCTACCTGTTCCCCCTGCTTACGTTATTCATCAGCGATGTGGTAGTACAACAGCTCTTCTACCCGGATTTTGCTAACGGAGGACTGCTTTACCAGGGCTGGGCCTGGACTTACCTTGGCTTTGCCGCCATGGTACTGGCCGGACAGCTGATCATTAAAAAAGTGAACATTGGAAATATCGTTATAGCGGCAGCGGCTGCAGCGGTAGCGCACTGGCTGATAGCAGACTTCGGCGTGTGGCTCGGCGGCTGTACAGACCCTACTACCGGTAAATTATATACGAAAGACACAGCAGGCCTGCTCCGGTGCTATGCCATGGCCGTTCCTTATATGAAGTTCATGTTCATCGGCAACCTAGTGTACGGTGCAATCTTCTTCGGAGGATTTGAACTGATGCAACGCAGGTTTGCCGCGCTGGCGAAATAAGCTCCCACTATGATCCAACTGATTACAGGAGGCGCCCGTTCGGGAAAAAGCACTTATGCACAACAACTGGCGCTGTCACTGACCGAAGATCCCGTATATGTGGCCACCGCCAAAATATGGGACGATGATTTCGGAACACGCGTAAAGCGGCACCAGCAAGACCGCGGCCCTGAATGGACCAATATCGAAGAGCAGTTATATGTTAGCCTCTTACCGCTGGAAGGACGGGTAGCCGTGATTGATTGTGTGACCCTCTGGCTGACCAACTTCTTTATGCAACATAAACAGGACGTGGATACCGCCCTGTATAGTATACAACAGGAAATCAACGCCCTTAATAAAAAGAATGCCACAATTATTATAGTGACCAATGAGATCGGCATGGGCGTACATGCAGACTCCGATATCGGACGTAAGTTCACCGACCTGCAAGGCTGGGCCAATCAATACATTGCCCAGCGTGCACAAAAGGTGGTACTAATGGTATCGGGCATACCCGTAACAATTAAATAATGAACATCTCTCCTCTTTCCCGCGAGCTGGAAGCAGCGCTGCAGGGAAAAATTGACCAGAAAACCAAACCTCCGGGATCACTTGGCAGGCTGGAACACATTGCCCTGCAGGCAGGTCTTATCCAGCAAACATTGGAACCGGCTATCATCAAACCTACTATCGCAGTATTTGCGGGCGACCATGGCGTTGCGGCAGAAGGCCTTGTGAATCCTTACCCGCAGGAAGTAACCGCGCAAATGGTGTATAACTTCCTGCACGGAGGCGCCGCCATCAATGCTTTATGCAGGCAGTTACAGATAGAGTTGGTGATCGTTGACGCTGGGGTGAATCACAATTTCCCCTCCCACCCTATGCTGAACCATTGCAAGATCGCTTACGGCACCCGCAATTACCTCCACGAGCCTGCTATGACGACAGACGAGTGTGAGAAGGCCATGGCGGCGGGCGCAGAGATCGTGCAAGGCATACAACAGCAAGGTTGCAATACCATCGGCTTTGGAGAAATGGGCATCGGTAATACCGCCGCCGCTTCACTGCTGATGAGCTGCTTTACCGGTATTCCCATTGAAGAATGCACCGGCGCGGGAACCGGCAGTACTCAAAAACAGATAGCACGGAAGATTGTGATCTTACAGGAAGCATTGAACCGTCATGGCGTGCCCGAAGATCCCATCGCCATATTAGCTACCTACGGCGGCTTTGAAATAGCTATGCTCTGCGGCGCTATGCTACAGGCGGCGGCCCTGGGCATGATCATCGTGATAGACGGATTCATCGTTACCGCAGCCCTGCTGGCGGCACAACGTTTGCAGCCTGCTGTAACAGATTACTGCATCTTTTCACACAGCTCTCACGAAAAAGGCCATCGCGCTATGCTGGAACACCTGCAGGCAAGCTCCCTTTTACAACTGGATATGCGCCTGGGCGAAGGCACTGGCGCAGCGCTGGCCATGCCCATCATACAATGTGCTGCGGCCTTTATGGAACAGATGGCCAGCTTTGACGATGCACAGGTTTCAAACAAAACAAACTGATCTGAAGGGATGCGACACCAATGGCTATTATTACGTACCGCCATCATGTTCTATACACGGATCCCTGTAGGCGGGAACATGGGCCATGGGCTGGATCTGCTGAATAATGCCACCCGCTACCTGCCCTTTATCGGCTGGATCACCGGCGGCGCCATGGCGCTCGTACTGTGGGGCGCCAGCCAGATCGCACCCTGGACCATCAGTATTCTCTTTTCCCTGGTTGCCGCTATCTGGATCACCGGCGCTTTTCATGAAGATGGTTTTGCAGATATGTGCGATGGATTTGGCGGAGGCTGGACCAAAGAAAAGATCCTGCTCATCATGAAAGACAGCCGTATCGGCACTTTCGGCATGTTGGGCCTCGTTCTGCTGATGCTCCTGAAGTTCTATGCATTACAATCCTTAGCCCTGCAACAGGCGCTGCTGGCTATTATCATCGCACAACCCCTGAGCCGTTTTGTGGCGGTGACTATTATCTATACGCTTCCTTATGTAAGAGAGAATGAAGACAGTAAAGCAAAGCCTGTCTCCAAAGGTATCAGTAGCTGGGAACTGACACTGGCAGGATGTTTTGGCCTGCTGCCGCTGATAGTGATCATCATCGTTTTCCAGCATTATATACTGATCTTCCTGCTGCCTGTATTATGGCTGGTACGCGCCTACATGAGCCGTAAAATGCGCCGCTGGATAGGTGGCTACACAGGAGACTGCCTGGGCGCTGTACAGCAAGTTAGCGAAACAGTTGTATATTTGTTCCTTTGCATTGCAGCATGGATATATACCTGATCCGGCATACCACGCCGGCCATTGAACGAGGCACCTGTTATGGATTTGCTGACCTGGATGTAGCAGGCACCTTCACTGAAGAAGCTACCCGCGTAAAATTATTACTACCAGGCAAACCCTTTGCCGTATACGCTAGCCCGCTGCAACGCTGCAGCAAGCTGGCCCGTTTCCTGTTTGAAGATCATTTCACTACAGATAGCCGTCTCAAAGAACTGAACTTTGGCGAATGGGAGATGAAGCGCTGGGATGATATTGGTCCGAATGCCTTGCAGGCCTGGATGGATAACTATGTGTACGCACGCGTACCGGGAGGGGAAAGTTATGAGGACCTGTATAAACGCGCTGTAGAGATCTTCAATGAAGTGATCGCCCGCGGAAAGGATGCCGTATTGGTGACCCACAGTGGTGTAATTCGTTCCCTGCTGGCCCATGTAACCAATACCCCGCTGGAAAAATCATTTGAATTGCGTGTAGAGTACGGGCGTATTGCACGCTTAAAGATAGAGAATGGAAAAGTGGAGCTCTTAGGGGTGAACGAGTGAAGCCGCAACGGCGCTCTCCCTGTATTTCTTTCTGAAATAGCGGTAAGCGCCCAACATCAGGAATATTCCCAATACAGACATGCCCAGCACCATCTCCATAAAAAAGCGGCTCCAGGAGAGCTGCAGGTTGCTGAAATTCTTCACCAGCAGAATGCTTACGCTGCCCAGGTAACCAAATGAATCTGCCACATAGATAATAAAGCCTACATTGCTCACGTACCGGAACGTAGCGATCATTCTTTCAAAAAAGACACAGTTAAACGGAATATAGCCCATATACAATCCAAGGCCTGTCATGGTCATCCAGGTCACCGGCCCTATATGCTGTTGCATGAATAGCAGGCAACTGGCTCCTGCCACTATAAAACCCGCAATCACGATCAGGAAGTTGAGCATGAATGCCTGGTAATTGTCTTTGATAAATACCAGCAATCCCATGATGCCGAGTATGACCAGTGATACCGGTACTTCTGTTTGTGTAAAGATCGCCGCCTGTTCTCCCATACCCAGCTCCTGCCAGATGTTAGACGCAAAATTATCCCGCAGATCACGCAACATGGTCAACAATACATAGCTGAGAATACAAAGCGTCAGCCCTGGTAGAAATTGCTGCAGGAACTGCCAGCGCTGCTGTTTATCCATAGGTTCGCGCCGTGTTCGCAAAGCCTCGTCGGTGGCGGAAGGCGGGGGTATCTGTTCCAGCAGCACTACAAAGATGAGCATGGGTATCATGAAGAGCAGGCCTGTAATAAAAGGCATCCAGCGTTCAGTAATGCCGCAGTCTATCATCACCATCTTCCCGGCCGACTTTACAAAACCGGATGAAAATATAAAGCTGATAGACAGTACAGACCCCATGAACTCTGTGCTCTGCCTGCCTTCCAGGTAGCTGAACACCAGGCCCCAGATCATACCCAGCGGAAAGCCGTTGAGGAAGAGGAACGCAATATTAAAAGGGGCTGGCACTACTGCAAACAGCAATAGCGCCAGCCAGGAAAATAAGATCAGTATAATAATGCTGCGCGCTCTTTTAGCGCCCTGCATCTCTGCAATAAAGCGAATGCCGTAGAATTTACTGGCTGCGTATCCCATGGTTTGGAAGATCACCAGCCAGATCTTATAATCGATCCCCAGGAAGCTGATGCCTTCAAACAGCGCTACAGCAAACGGTTTGCGAAAGGCATACATACAGGAGTAAGTACCGAATGATACCAGCGCGGCATACAGTGCAAAAGTGAATTGGTCTGTACGTTTTAACCGTTGTTGTATCCAGGGGATCTGCAGCATCAGCGTTCAGTTAAGTGTTTGATGGCCATTTGTTTCAAGCGCGACAATTCAGGCAAGGGTTGGTCGGTTGCTTTCGCCAGATCATCCCAGGTGCGCAGGCGCACCATATCGGCAAACAGCGGATCGGCTTCAAATGCAGCCGCTTCAGTTGCCGTCATCGGGCCACCCTGGAAGGCCAGCGTTTGTTTGCTGGCCGGCGACAACTGTTCATAATATGCCGGATGCTTGTAGGTGAGATAACGTTTAGCCGCTACATGCGATCCTACCAGCTGCGCCAGCGTATCAGAAAAACCGCAACGCTGCAGGTAGATACTGCCCCATTGCTCATGGTCCTGTACGTCGTAGCCATCCATGGAGATCTTTCCATCTATCTCGCACAAGTGGCCAATGTCATGAAAGAAAGCCGCCAGGATCACTTCGTCAGTGGCGCCTGCCTGTTCGGCCAGCAGGGCCGCCTGGTACATATGTTCCAGCTGTGATACCGGTTCGCCTATATAGTCTGCCGCGCCGTATTTTTCATACAGGCCAAACACTGCTGTTGCTATTTGCTGCGCTTGTTCCAGTTGCATACCCTTATTTTATCAGCCACATGGTGGCATTAATATCATCTGTGGTGGTACTGAATTGTTTCTGCAATGCGGCAGCCCAGTTGGTAGCATTCGCATCGCGGTGGTTATTCGGGTATTTAAAGCGCAGCGGTATCTTATTGCTGTTACCAGTGCCAGAACCTGTGCTGAATACAGGGATACCTGTTCTGCGCCAGTTGAGATAACCTTCCCAGTCAGAGTTCTCGAAGAAGGCAAGGTATTTCTGTGTGAGGATCTGCTGCAGGCCGGTGGCGTTATTGCCCTGGTATTTCACTGTGCCCTGTGAATAGTAATCTGTTTCAAAATTGAAGGCGATATCGTGACGCACACCTTTGTATATTTTGGTAACAGTACCAGGTGCAGTAGCAGGGATGCCGTAGAAGCTCATAGATGCCTGAATGCCTTTCTTATACCAGTCTTCCGCATTACCGGTGAGCCAGCCGCGGTTGATGGCTTCTGCAATGTTGAAGCACATTTCAGGATAACCTACCAGAATACCCGGTTCTGCCGCATAGTTGGCATAGTAACGTGCACGGCAACGCAGTGAGTAAACCGCTGTATCCACGCTGGACATTTTAGAAGACATATCCGTCAGGTTCTCTCCTGAGGGAGCGCCAACATAAGCCGTAATATCAGTTACCGTTTTCCTGAACTTATTCAGCTGTTCAGTGGCTGGTTCTGCCGTGATGTAAGCACGGGGATCGCGTAGTGAAGACAGGGTGTTCAGGTAAGTAGCCGACATGTTATAACGGGTAGCGTCAAAGCCCAGGTTATCCGGGTTCACCGGATACTTGTTGATGTTGTTGTAGATGAACTGCAGGCTTTGATCCATGCCCTGCATCAGCGGATACCTGGCAGGGTTGGAAACGATGTCGTTGAACTGCTGCTGGATCTTCAGTTCTGCATCGTTTGTTTTCTTGCTGAGAGCGATCAGCACACGCAGGTGGAAAGCATTCACCGCACGTTGCCAGAGGTCCAGCTTATTGTTGTAGTAGAAATCATTCTTCAGGGTCTGTCCTTCAGCAGTATTGCTCTGGTCAGGATTTTTGATCAGCTGATCCAGTTCTGTGTTGGCCTGTTCCAGCCAGGCAAGGATCTGGATGAAGATGGCGCGTTGATCATCATACTTGGGCGTCAGGTTATCCCTACCGTCCAAAGCGTCTGTCATGGGCAGATCTCCTACCAGGTTGGTCATGCGGTAAAAGAAGAAAGCGCGGAAGAATTTACCTAATGCAGCGTAAGGGTTCAGGTCTTTACCGCCCAGGCGGAGCGCTTCTTTCTCCATCTGCTGCACATTCTGCAGGGTGAAATAACCGCCAAGGTCTGCTCCACCCCAGTCGTAACGCTGGTTGCCATAGTAGTTATAGTTACAGCAATCAAACTGGTTAAAGCGCATTACATCGCTCCAGGGTTTGATGCTGTTCATATCATTCAATACGCCGCCCAATACCAGGCTGGGTGGTACCTGGCCGGGCTTGTTAGTGTTCATTTCATAATCAGTGAACTGTTTGTTACAGCTACTGATGCCTGCGCCGGTTCCTAACAAGGCAGCGATGGCCAATATTTTGATGTGTTTCATGATCTGAAAGTTTAAGCGTTTAAGAGTTTGAGGGTTTGAAAGCTTGAAGGTGATCAGACGAGGTAAGCTTCCTTCAAACCTTTAAATTTTCAAACATTCAAACTGGCATTTTTAGAACGTAACGTTTACATTAAAACCATAGCGGCGGGTAGTAGGCGTTTGCAGGGAGGAAGATCCCTGGTCAGCTGCATACTGTTCAATATCCACATCTTTATGGCTGGCGAAATAGAGCAGGTTCCGACCTACGAAAGAAACATTGGCCTGCCTGATAAAGCTGCGGCCCAGCAGGCTTTGCGGCAATGTGTAACCGATCACTACTTCGCGGAGCTTGGCAAAGGTCTTGCTGATAATGTTGGCTTCGTTCGTGTTGTAATAAACGCTGATATAGTCTTGCAGGAAGGTCTTGGTAGTGTTCGGCGCAAACTGCATGTCTTTGTAGTTGGTCACATTACCGTTGTTATCATAGTTGATCGCAGCGCCGTTGCTGATCACTACACCTTGTCCTACCCATGATTTCACGCCTTTGTAATCCTGGTAGCGGGCATCGCCCATCGCGCCTTGTACGGTCTGTATATTGCGGCCACCGCGGAAGGTTTGCTGCTGAATGTAGTCGATCATCTTACCACCTACACGGCCATCAAACTGGAAGCTGAAAGTGAATTGCTTGTAGCGGAACACGTTGTTGATAGCCCAGGTCCAGTCAGGATTGGTGTATCCGAGGAACTGGTTGGTTGGGTTCCTGATAGGACGACCGTCGCCTGCATCGTTGATGATCTGTCCATCCGGTGTTTTCACGAAGGCGGTACCATAAAATCCATCTACCCTGTCGCCAGGTTTAAAGAATACGTTCAGGGTATTCACACCGGGATAGAAGTCTACATATTTCTCTTTAAAGGTGCTCCAGTTTACCAATACGTTCCAGTTAAGGCCAGTATTGCTGCGCAGGGGCGTTCCTGTAACAGAAGCTTCCCAGCCTGCTTTGCGGGTAGTAACACCGTTTACCAGCATCTTTTCAAAACCGGTAGCATCGGATGTCTGCAGTTCGAAAATGCGCGGACCGTTCTTGGTAGTGAACCAGGTTCCGTCAAAGCCGATGCGATTCTGCAGGAAGCGGATATCCAGACCGGCTTCATAGGCGGTGGTGGAGAACGGCTTCAGATCAGGGTTTACGATGGTGCGGGTGTAGAAAGCACCTGCCTGGTTCTGGTATACCGGTCTTACGTCGTAACCGGCGGAGTTCTGGAAGGTAGGACCGTCATAGGAAGACTGGTATTCTGTTCCATAGCCCAGCGGATAAGAGGCCAGCGGCGTAGCGCCGATAGTGGCTTGGGTAAGACCTCCTTTTACGTTGGCATAAGAGCCGCGCAGCTTCAGGAAGGAGATCACTTCAGGCAGCTTTACATAATCAGAGATCACGGTGCTCAATGATGCGGAGGGATAGAAGTACAGGTTATTGCCTTTAGGCAGTGTAGACAGTTTGTCGTAACGGCCTGTGAGCGATAAGGTGGCGTACTTCCTGAAGGTAAGGTCTACAAAACCATAGGTACTCAGCACCAGCATGTCTGAACGGAAATTGTTGGCATACAGCGGGTCGCGGGTGTTGGCGAAGCTGTACCAGCCCGGTGCGTTCAGGTAGCCGGTGGTTACGTAGCTGGAATTGTATTTGAAGTTGCGGGCGTTTGCACCAACGGAAGCACGCAGGTCTATCTTATTGAAAGTATTGTGGTAGGTGAGCAATACATCGGTATTGTTCTCGAACAGTGAACGTTTGTCTTCGCGGTAATCGCCTTTACCTTCTTCGCGGCCGTAGGGGTGTGCGGAGTAAGGCATTTTTTCATTGCGATACAGGTCATAGGTAGTTACTTGTGTACGGGCCAGCAGTTCCAGGTTATTGTTCAGCTGGTAGGTTAATTTCATATAACCATTCACGTCAGTTTTATAGTGACCGCGCAGCCATTCTTTCACCATGAACCAGGGGTTATGGTAGCGCTGGTATTCTGCATAGATAGACTGAACGCCTTCTTTACCCGGCTGCCAGTAATTACGCATATCGTCAATGTTCCAGTCGGCGCCGCCCCAGATCTCGATGTTATAGATCAAGCTGTTGGGACCATAGTTTACATCCGGGAAATTGTCTGTGAACTGGCGGTTATAGTTCAGGTAAGACTCCAGGCGCAGGCGATCGGAAAAGTTATATCCTGCAGAGATATTGAAATTGGTAATATTCAGCTGGGTGTTAGGGATGATACCTTTCTGATAAGAATGTGACAGGGAGAAGCGGAGGTCTGCCTTATCGGTCTTAGCGGAAACAGAAATATTGTTTGTGCTGAGAATACCTGTCTGGATGAACCTTTTAAGGTTATCCTTACCACGGGCCACCCAGGGAGTTCCTTTACGCTGGCCGGTGGCCGGATCCACGGGGCTGTCATACTGTGGTATCAGCTGGCCTTCAAATTTAGGGCCCCAGATATCGTAGTCGCCATCGTTGGTTCCGCCGCCTTTACCGTCTACGAATGCGTAGCGGCCATGGTCGCCGGGACCATATTCATCCTGCACTTTGGGAATGGCGATGAAGCCCTTATCGAACATGGTGCTGGAGTTCAGTTCTACGGAGAAGCCGCGTTTATCTTTAGAGCCTCTTTTGGTAGTGATCATGATAGCGCCGTTCAGTCCGCGGGAGCCGTAGAGGGCAGAGGCGGTAGCACCTTTCAGCACAGTATAGCTTTCAATATCATCGGGGGAGATGTTCCAGGTGTCTGAATTGATAGGTACCCCGTCTACCACATACAGGTTGATGGCGCTGCCGCGCAGCAGTACCTGGGGAGTGCCCAGCATTTCTGCGGAGGCGCCTACGGTAAGGCCGGCTACTTTACCTGTGAGGCCGTTGATAGGATTCGGTTCCCGGGCTTTTACCAGGTCTTCACCCTTGATTTCCTGAACGGCATAGCCCAGGCGTTTTACTTCCTTTTTAATACCCAATGCGGTAACCACTACTTCATCCAGTGATCTTTTGTCGGTGTGGAGGGTGATGACGATGTGCTGCTGGTCTTTCACTGCTACTTCGGCCGGCGTAAAACCGATGTAGGAGACCACCAGGGTATCTGTGGGAGCGGCAGCGATGACGAACTGCCCGTTGCCGTCTGTGAGCGCTCCTTTGGAGCTGCCTTTGATCTTCACAGTAGCTCCCGGAACCGGCTGACGGTCTTCTGCGGAACTTACCTGCCCGCTTACGGACTGTTGCGCCTTTACGGCGTAGCCGGCCAGCAGCATCAATATGCACAGGCCAAGCCGTCTGAAATGGTGGTGTAAATGTAGTTGCATGATAATGGATAAGATTTTTGGTTTGGAAGAGGAGATTTGGTATTCCGCCCTTTTATCATGCAAATGTTGAAGAAGAATGTAACCTAATTGTTAAGTAATACTAAAATTATCATTAAGTATTTGTAAAATAAAGTTTGAGGTCTGAGGTCTGAGGTTCGTTGGAGGTGGGAGGTCGGGAAGGGTAGTTAGGCCGACCAGTTAGTTATCGCCTTCGAGGAAGAAGTATACTACCAGGATACGTGCGTCTTCGTCGCCGATGTTGGCGGGTTTGTGGCCCAGGCGGCCGTCGAAGAAGAGGGAGTCGCCGGTGTTGAGGATATACTTTTCGTTCTCTATCTGGTATTCTACTTTACCCTGGATGATGTATTTGTATTCATAGGCGTCTGTCTTGACCATCTGGGTGCGGCGGGCGCCTTTCTTCAGTTCCAGGATCACGATGTCTACGGGGTAGTTCTTTACGCTGCGGGTCAGTACGCGTTTGTACAGGAAGCCTTTGGCGGTTTCTTTTTCAAATACCTGGTAGGATGCTTCCTGTTTAATGATCACTTTGCTGCTTTGCTGCTCGGTACCGATTTCATTGAAGAACTCGTTCATGTCGAGGTTCAGGGCGCGGATAATATTAATAAGCACCAGCAGGGAGGGTACGGTACGGTTATTCTCTATCTGGGAGATGAGGCCCTTGCTTACTTCTGCTTTATCGGCCAGTTCCTGTATGGTGATGCCTTTTGCCTTTCTTTTTTCCTTGATCTTGTTGCTGATCTGGATGATGATATCTTCAGTCATATATCAGTAAATTATCATAGAAGGTCTCAAACAACCAAAACAAAGAAAGGGAATAGATGGTCAATAAGCAACTTTTTTAACATACTATGGCCATTCACATAATAAATTATATTTGTATAAAATATATTAACCAGCATGTTCAGCCTAGACCAGATCCTTGCCATTACGTTTACCCTGTTTGCCGTTATTGATATTGTGGGGTCTATCCCCGTGCTGATCTCTCTGAAGGAGAAGCTGGGGCATATAGATACGGGTAAGGCCACCCTGGCCTCCGGTGTTCTCATGGTGGGCTTTTTACTGGTGGGCGAGCCTTTTTTGAAGCTGATGAGCGTAGATGTGCATTCTTTCGCGGTGGCGGGTTCTATTGTGATCTTTGTGATCGGGCTGGAAATGATACTTGGGATAGAGTTCTTTAAGAGCACGGAGGCGGATAATAAAACGGGCAGCGTAGTGCCGATTGCGTTTCCGCTGATAGCAGGGTCGGGAACATTGACGACGATCATGTCGCTGAAGGCGAACTTTGGAGAATATAATATCATGGCGGGTATTCTGATCAACCTGGTGATCATTTTCCTGGTGCTGCGGTCACTGAAGTGGATAGAACGTATATTGGGCAAGGCAGGGCTGATGGTGGTGCGTAAGTTCTTTGGGGTGATCCTGCTGGCTATTGCGGTGAAGATCTTTAAGAGTAACCTGAACATGTAGAAATGGTTTTGCAATTCAGGGGTAAAAAGCTTAGTTTTGCCATCCTTTCCCGGGAAACGGGAGCTGGACTTGGCCTCGTAGTACAATGGATAGTATAAGAGTTTCCGAAGCTCCAGATACAGGTTCGATTCCTGTCGAGGCTACAAGAGAAGGACAGTTGGGTTAAACTAGCTGTCCTTTTTTATTTTCCATAGCCATATCGAAACCAGTCAACATCTACATATCCCTTATCTTCCTTACTATTGAAATTAAAAATGCCGATACGATCTCCACGGTAGCTGCCCCAGGTCAATTGAAAAGTATTCCCAAAAGCTTGATACGACTTACCATCAGTGCTAAAAGCGTAACGGCTGATTCCGTTGGCATCCCATGTTGACCTAAGCCAGATAGATGTCCCTTTAACCTTTATACCCAATGTATCTTTTCCATTGCGGAGATATACCAGGCTTCGTATTTCATTCTCCTGTTTGATACCGAACAAGCTATAGCTGGTGGTTGAAAAATGTGTCAATCCGGCAAACTGGCCATCGGCCATATTAGTAATGTCTACTTTTACGGTTGCAACATTCGATGCTGTACGCATACTGCGTTGTGTAAGTGTATTTCCTGCCCGAAGTATAACACTGCTTTCATCGTTTGAATGGATGGGTGTAAAAGCATACAGCCGAAGAAAACCTTTGCGCGCTGTTATCGACCATTTATCGGCCCTTGGTTGATAGTTCCACTCCCATTGGGCCTTTAACCGGCTCGTATCGAATTCATCACTGCTTTGAATGTAAAGCTTTCTTTTATACGATATCGGTTTGGGCCCGGTCCAAACCATGTGGCCTATTGTATCAGCGCCCGGTTCGCCAATGACCGGCCATCCGTCAATCCAGTGAACAGGCAAAAGACTGGCGGCGCGTCCTTCCCAATCTCCGCTGCCATGATGAGTGAGGAAATACCACTCACCTGTGGGAATCTGTATTAATCCGCCCTGGTTCGGTTCTTTATCAAGCTCCTTACTTACATGGTTTAATTGCCTGATCTCCCAGGGGCCATAAATGTTTTTTGAACGCTCCATCATGATCACCCGTCCCTCCGGCTTCACTTCGCTGAAATAGTGGTAATACAGCCCATTGATCTTGTAAAGCTTATTGGCCTCACTTCCCTGCGATTGATGTATGATGGAGTCAGATTCCATGATCAGGCTTTTTCCATCAGGCGTCATCTTAAATAAATGGATGTTGTACTTTTTGTTGTTAACCGTGTCTAGTGCAAAATTGGTAGCAATAAAATAGAGCTGACCATCGTCATCACAGAACGAGCAGCAATCGTCCCAGCCGCTTACCTTCCATACCTGGTGAAGTGGTTCCCAGGGGCCGGCGGGGTCTGCTGCAGAGGTCATGAAGAAACCATCATCCGGTGTTCCGAAATACACCCAAAACTTATTCTTATAATACCTGATGGAGCCTGCCCAAATACCTTTGCCGTAGCAATTCATCCGGTCCCAATTCAATTCCGGGCTTATGCGGGAAAGGTCGTCCACCACGTGGCCGATAATTTCCCAGTTTACAAGATCTTTGGAATGAAGTACCACCATGCCAGGCGAAAATTGCATAGTAGAAGAGATGGCGTAATAATCGTTACCCACACGGATGGCATCAAGATCGCTGTAATCTGCCGGGAGAACCGGGTTAACATAGTTTCCATTACCCTGGTCTCCCCACTTTCCGGGAATCTGTGCTTTTAAGTATAAACCAGCCAATTGTAAATAAAACAAAAACAATAAGCACCTGAGCTGAATCATGCTGAATAAATGTTGTTGTAAAGGACAACTACTCCGGCGCCGCCGCCATAGCTCTCCCCGGATTTTTGTTTCATACAGCAAAAATCATTTCCCGGAAATGCTCTCATATAGCAAGTTATACATTTATTAGTGTTAAACAAACAATTATTACTAACTTGTAGTATAACAGCAAAAATGCGATGATAATGAAAAATTCCCACGGTATAAAAACCCTCCTGATCTTTCTATTTTTACATCATGTGGTGCAAACTGGCTGGGCGCAATCGAATGCAATGCAATTGTTTAAATTAAGTGATGTCCGTTTGCTCGAAAGTCCTTTCAAGGACGCCGAACAAACGGATTTAAAATACACGCTTCAGCTGGAGCCAGACAGGTTACTGGCGCCTTTTCTGCGTGAGGCAGGGCTTCCGCCAAAGGCAGCGAGCTATGGTAATTGGGAAAGTCTTGGTCTTGATGGTCATACCGCAGGTCACTACTTATCAGCGCTTTCCCAGATGTATGCAAGTACTGGTAATGCTGAATGTAAAAAACGGCTCGATTACATGGTAGGTGAATTGGCCAGGTGTCAGCAAAAGAATAATAATGGCTATGTTGGCGGGGTACCTGGTGGAAATAAAATGTGGCTGGAAGTAAAAACAGGTAATTTTTCGGAGTACAATAAGAAATGGGTACCCTGGTACAATCTGCACAAACTTTTTGCAGGTTTGAGAGATTGTTATTTGTTTGCGGGAAACAATCAGGCAAAGGACATATTCATCAAACTTGCAGCATGGGCTTATAATGAACTGGAAGGACTAAGTACGGAACAGATGCAACAAATGCTTGCAATGGAGCATGGTGGAATGAATGAAGTATGTGCGGATGCAGCTGTTATTAGCGGTGATGATAAATACCGTTTACTGGCTGAAAAATTTTGCCATCTTGCGATATTATCACCGCTTTGCCAACACCAGGATAAACTCAGTGGCCTGCATGCAAATACGCAAATACCCAAGATAATAGGTTTTGAACGGATTGCCGAGCTGAATGGCGACAGCACTTATCATAATGCTGCCCGGTTCTTCTGGAGCACGGTAAAAAACAACCGCAGTATCTCCATAGGAGGCAACAGTGTAAGGGAGCATTTTAATCCTGCAGACAATTTCGCCACTATGCTCGAGTCTGATCAGGGACCGGAAACCTGTAACAGCTACAATATGCTGAAGTTAACCAGGATGCTGTTCATGCAAGATCCCCGCGCGGAATATATTGAGTTTTACGAACGGCTTCTTTACAATCACATTCTTTCATCCCAGCATCCAACAAGAGGAGGCTTCGTTTACTTCACACCCATCCATCCAAATCACTACCGTGTATACTCTACTGCAGATGAAGCTTTTTGGTGTTGTGTTGGCACCGGAATGGAAAATCACGGTAAGTATGGTGAACTGATCTATACGCACACTGATGCAGATATCTACGTGAATCTTTTTATTCCATCTGTATTGAAATGGAAAGAGAAGGGGATCCAATTGATTCAGCAGACAAAGTTCCCGGAGTCTGAAAAATCTGAGCTGTTGCTAAGCCTGGATCATCCCGGTCGCTTCTCCATATACATCCGGAAGCCTGAATGGATTAAAGACGGGACTTTTACTGTAACCGTAAATAACCAAACAGAGCAGGATATTCACAGTACGGCCGAGTATATACAGCTAAACCGCAACTGGAAAACCGGCGACCGGATAACAGTAATATTACCCATGAAAAATACAGTTGAATATCTACCTGACCATTCGCCGTGGGTATCGTTCCTCCATGGTCCTCTTGTACTGGCCAGCCCCACTGATACGGCGGATCTTGCTGGACTGATAAGTGACAGCAGCAGATGGGGACATACTGCTTTGGGCTCTTTCTATCCTTTATCAAAGGCTCCTTTACTGCTGAAAGAAGGAGGCGCCCTGGCCGATGCCCTGCAACCGGTAAATAGTGATGCTTTGACTTATTCTATTAGCGGGCGGATCGTTCAGCCAGCGTTTAAAAATCTATTACTGGTGCCTTTCTACAAAGTACACGATACCCGTTATGTAATGTACTGGCCGGTGACTTCAAAAGATAGTATCGGACAAAAGGAAAGAGCGCTCGAAATGCTTGATGAACGTTACGTGAAATATGCAAATCGCACTGTTGATGTAGTTGCACCGGGAGAACAACAATCGGAAACCGATCACGCTCTGTCTGCAGAGCAATCAGCAACCGGGACTATTGAAAGCCGGCACTGGCGCAGCGCTTCCGATTACTTTAGCTATAAAATGCGAATGACAAAGGCCGTAAAATCCTTGTATGTAGCTTACAACGGAAAAGAAAAAAACAGGGACTTTGACATTTATATCGATGACGTTAAAATTGAACATGTGAAGCTTGACCAATCAGGCGCAGATGATCTGGTTGGCAGGGAATATAGTGTTCCTGAGCAACTAAAGGCAAACAAGGGTGTAATAGTTAAATTTGTCTCATCGCCAGGAAGCCAAACGGCATCTATTTACGATGTACGCTTGTTGCGGTAAAATAACTGGAAATAATCAGAGAAGGACGGCCATGCTACACTGGGCCGTCCTTCCTCATTTATACTAAAAAGAGGCATCCAAAAGGCCTTTAAATTCCATATCTTGTAACATACTTACCCAATGCCCTTCAAAAATGTAATCAATGAAGCATTTACAAACCGGAGAATTTCATGGAAAGACCAGTAAGACCATTGACTTAAATGGAGTGATCTTAACAGACACCGAATACACGCATGCTAAAGTTGACTGGCACTATCACGAAAATGCTTACTTTACTTTTATACTCCAGGGAAATGTTATTGAGGGAAATAAAAAGGAAATATACACTTGTTCTGCAGGCAGTTTACTATATCATAACTGGCAGGATCCTCACTATAATATTAAACCGGAAGGGTTCACCAGGGGATTTCATATCGAATTAAAAGATACCTGGTTTAAAAATTTCTCCTTTAATAGTAGCGCGTTGCAGGGAAGCATTAATATCTCAAACCCCGATGCCAAATTTCTGTTATACAAAATTTTCAAAGAAACAAAGATCTGGGATGATGTATCGGTATTAGCGATTCAAAGCCAGCTATTGCAGGTGCTGGCTATGATGTATGGTAATACTGAACCTGCACAGCATAATAAACCTTTATGGGCAGGCAAGATAGAGGAAATTCTCCGGGACGACTTTACCAAAAGCTACCGGTTGGATGATCTGGCTACATTCTTAGGTATCCATCCTGTTCATCTCTCCAGGTATTTTTCAAAATACTTTCATTGCGGCCTGGCGGAATATGTAAGAAAGCTAAGAGTTGAAAAATCACTGGCTTTATTGTCAAATAAAAAATCATCTTTAACCGAAGTTGCCTTTGAATGTGGCTTTTCAGACCAAAGCCATTTTAATCGTTGTTTCAAGGATATCATGGGCATCACCCCCTTTACGTTCAAAAAGCTGATACATAGCTGATCACAGCTGATGTTAATTTCGTTCTATTTTTATTGCAAACAGTACAATAGCTTTGTGGCTCATTATCTCAATACTTAAAAATGAAGCATATTCTTCTAATAATAACTTGTTTGTTAACTATTTATTCTGTGCATCTATATGCCCAACCAGCAGACATAGTAAAAACGGAAGGCATTACTTCTACTCTCCACAGGAATAACATTGGTAAAATTCTCTTTAGCTCAAAAAGCATTGCTTCTTCAGGCTTGAATGAGTCTGATTTTTTAAATACCTATAAGTTAACAAATAAAAGTGACCTGTTTTTCATAGCTTTTATGGGAAATTCCGTCACTAATTACTTGCATCGTATGGCTCCTACCCTGACGGCGGACTCTCTTGTTAAGATCGGGAACTACCAGTTCACTTTATTTGTTGACGACAAATTGATCTATCAAAGCAACCTATTTCCAGGAGCACCTTATGCAAGGGTACAGGACACGGCGACCGTTATTAATAAACCCCTAATTGACAACAAAAACGGATATGGATTATGGAGTGAATCTTTCTGGAACAGGTTTATGCATTACGGCGGTGACAGTGCTTTAACAGAGGGCACTCATACACTAAAAATGGAAATAAGGCCTTACCTAAAAACTGACAGTATAAAGCTGGGCGAATTGATTGCCACAGGTACACTACACCTGATTGTTGAAAGGAAGCCTGTAATTAATACCGCAACCATCAGGCTGAGCCCTGTCAAACCCTATGATGGCTTTGAAGTTTCAAAGGAAGATTTTGACACCAATAAAATAAAAGAACTGAAGGGCAATATTGATGAAGGTATTTTCAAAAAGATCAGCAGCGTAGTTGTTATTAAAAATGGTAAACTGTTAATAGAGGAATATTTTAACGGCGAAAACCGTAATACTTTGCATGACCCACGGTCGGTTGGAAAGTCATTTGCATCAACCATAATGGGCATAGCTATTTCCGAACGGCACCTGCCATCTGAAAATCAACAATTGAAAGCGTTTTACAACTTACATGCTTTTAAGAACTATTCATTAGCGAAAGAGCATGTAACACTTAAAGACCTGCTTACCATGAGCTCATCTTTCGATGGTAATGATGAAGATGGGAATTCTCCGGGCAATGAGGAAAACATGTACCCAACTGATGATTGGGTACAGTTTGCACTGAACCTGCCTGTCAGAGCAGATACAATAAAAAAAGAATGGCATTATTTTACTGCGGGCGTTGTTCTCCTTGGGGATGTTTTAAACAAAGTTGTTCCTGGCGGGCTTGAAAAATATGCTGATGAAAAGCTGTTTAAACCATTAAACATTTCTAATTATAAATGGCAATATACACCGCAAAAAGTACCGAATACAGCAGGCGGCATTCAAATGAATGCTTTAGATTTTGCCAAGTATGGGCAACTATATAAAAATGGAGGGAAATGGAATGGTAAACAAATACTACCAACCGAATGGGTAAATAAAACTTTTACAAGACATCAACAGATAGCTAACAGGAACAATGAATATTATGGATACTTGTTTTGGAATAAATCCTTTCCCGTCAAAGATCGAATGTATGAAGCCTTTTATTGTGCCGGAAATGGTGGAAATTATATTTTAGTACTTAAAGATCTGCCCCTGGTTATTGTGATAACGGCTACAGCTTATGGGCAGTCATATGCACATCCGCAGGTAAATAAAATTATTACCAGTTATATATTACCAGCTGTATTAAGGTAATATTCTTCAAAACATTTTACTTACTTGGTACTTAGGTCCTTTCCGGTATGTTCCGGGTACAGCTCCGTGACCACATCACTTTGCACTACTTGTAAAGAATCAACTTCCAATGCAGATAACTTTCCAAAGTAGCCGGCTCCGGTATCCAGGTTCCAAACGTTGCAAGCGTGCATTGGAGCCATCACGTCATTTATCAGCGTTGGTGTATGGCCAATGAAAATCTGATTGAACAGCAACAATTTTTTGGGGTACAGGCTTGGCTGGGCCCGCACTCTTTTATCCATTGTCATTGCCAATTCCCATAGGGATCTATCGACTGTTAAATTCGTTTCAGGAAACTCAAACTGCGGGCCTTCATTATTCTTAAACCCGGCATGAATATATAGTCTATTCTGCTCGTCGATGTGAAACAAATAAAGCCTGGAGAAGAAATAAAGATGCTTTTGTCTCATGCTATCGTCAAGGCGCCCGTAACTTTCTATTGTTGACTTTCCTTTTCTCAACACCCAATCAGTCTTGCTTAACTTACCCTGCAACCAAGATTCACATAGAATATCATGATTTCCTTTTATAAAAATGCATTTGCATTGCTGTTCTAGCTCAATTAAAAAGTTAACTACCTGAGCGGAGTCCGGCCATCCATCAACATAATCTCCCAGGAAAACCAGGGTATCACCGGTGGAGGGATTGATCTTAGCTATCAGCTGCTGAAGGGCTTTTAACGCCCCGTGAATATCACCGATTACAAAGGTCCGGGACAAGAAAGCGTATTTATATAAATCATTGACATATTTGCAATTTATACATCTTAAAAACTACATACAAGAAATTCGGCGGGCAAAATAATATCCCTTACCTTTACGGCGTCTTTATCCTAAAAGAATCCCCTTCCCTTATCCTCTATTTCTTAATTGTTAAAACCAAAATCGATGAATCACCAAAGATTTTCCTGTACGTTCGTTTATGCAACCGCAATAGCTTTCTTAACCGCCTGCGGAACAGGGGGCGGAGAAAAAACAACCAGTGACACTGCTGTTACGGGTACAGATACGGCAGCTGTCACCACCGCCCCGGTAACAAACACCATCATCACCACCCCGCAGGATATGATGATTGCAACACACAAGGTGGCCAATTTTACAAAATGGAACGCCTCCTACGATGAACATGACTCCATGAGATTAGCCAGCCAGATCCATAGTTATGTTATTGGTCGTGGCGTGAAGGATTCCAATATGGTCCTGGTGGCAGTAAAGGTGGATGATGTGACTAAAGCAAAAGCATTTGCCAAATCCACCGATCTGAAAAAGGCCATGCAAAAGGGCGGTGTAACAGGCGCCCCTACTATCAAATTTATTACGATGACCTTCCAGGACACCGTCCACCTCGAAACGGATCTCCGGGTCAGTTCTACATTCACAGTTAAGGACTGGGACACCTGGCAAAAAGTATTCGAAGGACACAGACAGGAAGGGCTGGACAATGGTTTAAAAGTAAGGGCTTACGGTCATGATGTGGACGATAATCATAAGGTAATGATTGTATCTGCTATCATAGATACGGCAAAAGCCAATGCTTTCTGGAAATCCGATCTGCTTAAACAAAGGAGGGCTGAATCAGGCGCAAGTGAGCCGGAACGGTTTATATTCCGGATAGCACGCCGGTACTAAGATTTTATCTGGGGATATGCAGTGAGGATCTATTTCTTCACTGCATGTCCTCCGTAAAGGATGTTCATATCCTTGCTTTCTACCAGCCAGAATTTCTCACCAAGCTCCTTAAAAGTCCACTCTCCTTTTACCCGCTTTCTCAGATAGTTCAACATTTTGGGGATAGATACGTTTGGTTCTGATCCAACATGATCCTGCCAATCAAGACCGTTCTTCGCTAAGAGCTCCTTCATTTCGGCCGGTTTGATGAACATCTTCCACACGTGTAAGTTGGGCGGCATAAATGCCCAGCGTTTCCACTCCTGCCATATTTTAATAGCTACCAGCTTGCTGATAAAGGTGCGGTTGAGTGTATCGTAGATGAACACTCCGCCAGGCTTCAGCACCCTGGAAATTTCAGCGATCACTTTTGGCAGGTCGCGTACATGCTCTAACACGTCGCAACAAAATACGCAGTCAAAAGAATGATCCGCATATGGGAGCTGTTCACCGGTCCCTCTTTCGTAGGTAATGTTCAGTCCCTCGGCCTTTGCATGCAGCTGTGCTGTCTGCAGCGATTCTTCTGCCGGCTCAATACCGGTGGTGGTGAATCCCATCTTAGCTATTTCTTCAGTCAGGATCCCTCCTCCGCTGCCTACTTCCAGCGCTGTTTTTCCTTTGGGATCTATATTCAGCTTCTTTAAAACCCTGATGGCATAATTTACTCTCCAGGGATTGACGGAGGTCTTAAGGAGGTGTAGAATGTGATCAGGCCTCCACCATATATCGCCCTGTGTTTTGTATACTTCATTGTTGATCTGATCGTAAATGGATTGTGGTACCTTTTCCATTTTGGTTGATTTAGGGGTTATTACGCTGTATTAAATATAACATTTTTTCTCCCTATTGCCTTGTTTCGTATATTTAACGAATACCGAAAACCCAAGATAATGCCCTTATTCCTTAAATTGAGCCTGGCAGGCGTGTTGATGACATTTGCTTGTAACGCCATTGCCCAGACAAGAGATCATTATATCGATCAGCAGATTGACAGCATCTTCGCAGAATACAACACTACACCGGGTGTTGCTGTAGCCGTGGTAAAAGATGGAGCAGTTGTATTCAAAAAAGGATACGGCATCGCCAACCTGGAATATGATATTCCGATCACACCACAGACTGTTTTTCACATCGCCTCCGTTTCCAAACAGTTTACCGCGTTCTCCATTTATCTTTTGAAACAGCAGGGTAAGCTTTCCCTGGAAGATGACGTAAGAAAATATATACCTGAGCTTCCGCAATACGGCAAAACGATCAAAATAAAACACCTGCTTGCACACACCAGCGGTTTGAGAGACCAGTGGGCTATGCTTACCCTGGCAGGTTGGCAAATGGAAGATATCATCACAACAGAACAGATCTTAAAGCTGGTAGCAAAACAGCGGCACCTCAATTTTGAAACAGGTACCAGGTTTGGTTATTCCAATACCGGGTATACGCTTCTGGCTGAGATTGTGAGCAGGATCAGCGGACAAAGCTTTACAGACTTTACCAGAGCGAATATATTCAAGCCGCTGGGCATGCAAAGCACCCGCTTCAATGACGATTTTCATAGTGTTGTAAAAAACAGGGCACATTCTTACGAACTGGTTAATGGCCAATTCATTGAACGGCCATTACATTACTGCACCGTTGGTGCAACCAGCCTATTAACTACGGTGGAAGACCTGGCGAAATGGGTAAGTAATTTCGACCATCCCGTGGTGGGCGATGCTGCGCTGATTGCAGCATTCAACGAGGTTTCTTTATTGGATAACGGCCAACCTGTGATCTGGGGGGCCAATTCGGGTGATACCATGTACCATGCCAAGGGACAGCTGCTCCGGGAATACCGGGGACTGAAAGTAAGAAGCCACGGCGGACATGATGCCGGTTTCCGTGCAGTGCTGACCAGCTTTCCGGAAAGCAAGCTTTCCATCATCACCCTCAGTAATAATGAACATTATACGATGATTGAGAAGGTAAACCCGGTAGCCGATCTGTTTCTTTCAAACGAATTCAAACAAGCAGCGCCATCCTCAACTGCAATAAGTCAATCCCGGAAAGCCGACAAACCCGGAAATTATAACAACACTTTGTCTGACTTTACCGGAAAATACCACAGTGACGAATTATCGACAGACTATAGCATTACAGTAAGAGACGGTAAGCTTGTGATGGCACATACCCGATTAAAAGATATGCAGCTAAAGCCCGTAGGGAAAGATGAATTCTCCGGTGCAAATGATTTCGCCTTCACCATCAAATTTCTAAGGGAGCGACAGCAGGTGATTGGATTTGAGATCTCGAATTTTGGTGTTCAGCACCTGCGGTTTGGATTAACAGACTAATTTTATTACCTTCGTATCCGCCTATCACCCCATACACCTCCACAACATGTGAATTGTAGCCACTAACATTATGATGGTAGCAACCGGCAGGATCTGGAATTGACATTACCCCAAATTGCATCAGTACACCTGGTGAGGCACGCGTTTTGCCGGCCAGTTAAAAACACGCGCATGAAGGTCTTGTTTATTGTTCCCTCGTATAAACCAGCTTATATCTATGGCGGGCCCATTGTCGCCATTGCAAGGCTGGCTGAATGCCTGGCTCAGATGGGCCATGACGTGACTGTTTATACCACCACGGCCAATGGTAAAGCCGAACTGAAGATACCTGTTAACCGGCCGGTGATAGTAGACGGTGTTAGCGTGTGGTATTTCCACAGGATCACTGGTGACCATACCCATATATCTCCTGCGCTATGGTGGCGTACCTGGACCACCGTCAATAAATTCGATACCGTTCACATACACTCCTGGTGGAACTTCCTGGTATTGGGCGCCGCGTTAATATGCCGCTTAAAGAAGGTAAAACCGTTACTATCACCACATGGCATGTTCTGCGATTATGTGGTCAACAAAAGGAATCCCGGCAAGAAGCAGTTTCTTCACCGCCTCATTGGCAAGCGCCTGTTAAAGTATTCTTACCTGCATGTTACCTCACTTATGGAATGGAAGGACTGCCTGGACCTGCTGCCTGCCTGGAAAGGCGGTATGATCTCTTACCTGATGGACCTTCCCGGGAGTGAATACAGCAAAGCAGACAACGAAGTATTTACCATTAGTTTCCTGTCAAGAGTTGACCCCAAGAAGGGTTTGGAGATCCTGCTGCATGCACTGGCTGGTTTACGTATTCCTTACCGCCTGCGCATTGCGGGCACCGGAAAAGTAGCTTATATCTCTAAATTAAAACGGCTCATCTCAACGTTGAACATTGCCGATAAAGTGGAATGGGTGGGATGGAAAAGCTATGAAGAAAAGTTCTCTTTTCTGGCCGCATCAGATTTGTTTGCGCTCACTTCTCACAACGAAAATTTTGCGATTGTGGTTATTGAATCCCTGCATGCAGGTACACCGGTATTGATCAGTAAACATGTAGGTCTGTCCGATTATGTACACCAGCACAAGCTGGGATGGGTAACGTCTATTGATCGCGTTGAGCAGGTACAGGCAAAGATCACGGAAGCGTATTATAATCATGAAGAACGCGCAAGGATCAGCAGAGAGGCTCGGACAATTATACTAGGCGACTTCAATGATGTGACGCTGGCCGGTGAATACCTCGAGCTCTATGAAAAATGCAAGAGAGGTTTTGCTGCCCGGCATAACCCAGCTTCGGTATAGCAAGCGCAAGTAACCCAAAAACACATCGCTTCATATCTTGGTATGAGTGATGTAACACTCAAAAGGATCAAAAGAAATATTTAACATTCCCTTCACTGCCATTCATCCAATACATTAAAAAAACTTTTGAACAATTGAAAAGTATTATTTAGTTTTGGCTCCACTTAACCATATTCCTGTTTAAGAAACCTTAAGTAGGAAGATGAAGTTTAACCTCTAATAAAAACCTCTAACAAAAAAACTTTAACCTCATGGAACTCAAAATGCTATCCTCGATCCATTGCATAGTCACGTGACCCGCAACTTTACAAAGGATCCACAACGACGCTGACAGACACCACAAGATTATTCTGCAATGAATTGTTTGTTACGATATCCCCAAGATATCTGCAAATCCCTATGCTTGCAGCATTCTTGTCAAAACAACATCATAACAGATGCTGTGTAACTATCAGCACGCACTAAACATATTTTGCCCTGATTAATCATCTGACAATGATTGATGCTGCTTTTGCTTTGCTGAACAATCAGCTTGCCGCATATATTGAATCTATGGGAGGAGACAGGCTGGATGTGATCATGGCTAATATTGCCGCGATCGATGCAGCCAACAGCAATGTTGACCTCGAACGAAAAGTAATTCTCAGTCTTGTGAATATCGAAGAAGAAGCCGCATTGAAAAATGCAGGCCCGCTCTACAGGAATGTAAAGACGCTGAATTATGTTAATCCGCCCATCTATCTTAACCTGTACTTACTGATCACCGCACACTATGAAAAATATGAGGATGCGCTGACAAGGCTTTCCAATGTGATCCAGTTCTTCCAGGGAAAGAACAGCTTTTCGCTGAAGAACTCCCCTCCTAACGACATGCTGCTGAACCCCGACATGTATGAAGATATACAGCTGCACCTGGAGATGTTCTCACTTTCCTTTGAACAACTGAACCATCTGTGGGGATCGCTGGGCGGCAAACAATGGCCCTCCGTGCTCTATAAAGTACGCCTCGTGAAGATCACTGAAAACAGGATCACGGCACAAGGCCCGCTCATCGAGGAAGTACAGACGAAAGAAAACATTATCACCGCAGAACAATAAACCCTGATGTCATTTGCCACAACATATAAACGGTTAGCTGCCGTTAACATCCTGCATCCCTGGTACCTGGATACCGAGCAACAGCGCTTCTATGAGCTGTCTGCCGCTGATCAGGATGCAGTGCTGACAGCGCAGCTGCAGGCAGGCCGTTACGCTTTACTGCAAGACATGGTGCTGGAGCCCAGCCCCAGCACTGCCGCACTGCTCCGCGGACATAAAATGGTGTACCGCCAGATACCTCAGGGCCTCCTGCTGGGTATTGCAGTAGAAACAACTGCAACCGGCTACCGCCCACAGATCATTCCGGACAATAACCTGCGCCTGCAGTTCTACATACGGATCAAAAATCCCTTACTACTCTCCCGCAGCAACCTTCGCTTCAATCCTATATTTCCTGCTATTTATTATTTCACTAACGATGCCAGCACTGCCGGAAAAACTTTTCCATCTCTCTCTGTGCCTATGCAGGATTTTGCAGACGGACGCCTTTATGAGATGGGAGAAACAGCCGTCGTGAATGGCACGCCTTCCCAGGCCTCAACGCCTACCAGCACTGCCGCTCAGGGATGGGAAGTATTAACAGACAGGCAATACATCAGTGAATACGATCGCATTTTACTGCCCTTCAATTTTAGCTACAAGATTGAAACAGCAGGCGTTGACGAAGCTACGTTTGAATTGAAACAAGGCGCTGATGTGATCAAAACACTGCCATTCCAACGTCCCGAAGGATTGCAGGAAGTAACACTGGATTTCCGTCCCAAACAAAATGAAGCGCCACTCCAAAATGGTATCTACACATTGGCGGTAAGCGGCAACAATAACTATGAGCGTACTTACATCATCTATCTCAATAACACATTATACCGGCCGGATGTATGGGGCGTACTCGATATCGCGCTGCATACTTCCGACGCTACTTTCGACCTGCTGGATGATGATGGGCTGCTTGTAGCCCCCGGCCATCCGGTATTTGAACTGCGCTTCCTGAACAGGTCCACTTACTTCAAATACTACTTCCAGCAAAAAGAGCCGCCGGTGATAGATCCCGCATGGAACGAATTACCTGCTCCCGCAGGTATACAGAAAGTGATCATCAGCAAAGAACCTATTCCCTTAATCCGCGCTTACCGGAAGATCAACTATGACACTGTGCAGTTGCCCAACCCGGATGGAAGCCTGATCAGCAGGCAGGATGGCCGTGTTTGCGCCGATACGATGCTAACAAGAATTAAACTATAAATAATAAAAATCCAGATTATGCCGAACAATACGTATTATACACCTGGAGTGTATGTAGAGGAGATCTCAAAGTTTCCCCCATCGATCACAGCTGTACAAACAGCTATACCGGCCTTTATCGGCTACACACAGATAGCCAAAAAAGACGGCCAGAGTTTAATCAATGTGCCCCTGCGCATCAGCTCCCTGCTGGAGTTTGAAAGCTACTACGGTACTGCGCAGCCGGAAGAGCACCTGCTGACAACAATAGAAGACGAAGCAGGCACCACCCGCTACAATGTGTCGCTCCCTGACACACAGGCGAAACCTGCCTCCAAACACCTGTTGTACTACGCTATGCAGCAGTTCTTCGACAACGGCGGCGGCCCCTGCTACATTATTTCCGTTGGCACTTACCTCACACTGGGCACCGTTATTTCAGATGACACTGCGTTCAGAAAAGCGCTGGATGAGCTGAAAAAGCAGGACGAGCCTACGCTGATCGTAATACCTGAAGGCCAGAGCATGGCTGCGGATACTTATCTGTCGCTCATTCAGACCGCCCTGGCACAATGCGCGCTGCTGAAAGACCGCTTCACCATCATTGACCTTACCCACACCGGTAAAGGCCTTAAAACAGAAGGTGAGATCCTGGATGCAGCAAAAGCATTCCGGGATAAAATGGCCGCTACGCCTGAAGAACTGCGTTTTGGCGCCGTTTACTTCCCCAACATCCGTTCTTCTTTCAACTATGCGTATGACGAAACCAAGATCAAAGTGGTGATCGGCGGCGCAGAAAAAGATTTCAGCACGCTGACCAATCTGCAGAAAGCCAACGTAAGGCTGGCTATCTCCAACTTCTCCATATATCTGCCACCCAGCGCATCTGTAGCCGGCGTATATGCCCGTGTAGACAATACCCGCGGTGTATGGAAAGCACCGGCCAACGAAGTACTGAAATCTGTTTTTGAAGTAACCTGCGATATCAACGACCAGATACAGCAAAACCTGAACGTAGATGTGGACAATGGTAAATCCATCAACGCAATCCGCTTCTTCACGGGCAAAGGTGTTAAGATCTGGGGCGCACGTACACTGGACGGCAACTCCAACGAATGGCGCTATGTTTCTGTACGCCGCTACTTCAACATGGTGGAAGAATCTACCAAAAAAGCTACAGAACAGTTTGTATTTGAGCCCAACGATGCCAACACCTGGGTGAAGGTAAGGGCCATGATAGAGAACTTCCTCACTAACCAGTGGAGAGCAGGCGCACTGGCCGGCGCAAAACCGGAGCATGCCTTCTATGTAAAAGTAGGCATCAACGAAACCATGACTGCCTTTGATATCCTGGAAGGTAAGATGATCGTAGAGATTGGCCTGGCAGTAGTTCGCCCCGCAGAATTCATCATCCTGCGCTTCAGCCACAAAATGCAGGAATCCTGATCTGATCTAACCCCCAACATTCACATTTAAAATAGTGATACATGCCAGAAGATAACAAACAACAACAATACCCACCAAATCACATCCACTGCTCGCCAGAGAAACCCTCTCAATACGACCTGGTACTGAAGCAATACGGTGATGCGCTGAAGGAAAGCCTGAAGAATGCCTCCGACCTCCTGATCACCAAGGCTACGGATGCAAGCACCAAGAGCGCAGCGGTATGTACCGATCGCAAGATCAGTGACAAGCTGTCTGCCGCAATAAAAGAATACAATTTCCTGAGCATCTGCATAGGCGCTTACGCCAGCAAAGACCTCGAACTGTTACAGACCGTTGTGGCAGAAGACGTAGCCCGCTATGATGCGCTGAACACCGCCTACACTGCTGCTGTTAACGCTATCAAAGCGGCCAAGCAGAAAATAGCAAAGGTGAACACACTGGCCTGCAAGCTGAAAGACGCAGTACCCGACTCCTGCAACTCAGAAGAGCTGAAGCAGATCAAGGAATGCCTGAACAAGAACAACAACACTGGCAAAGGTCAGCAACAGCCCGATAGCCTGGAAGAAAGCGTGCACAAGATCGTACACCAGGCGCATCACATCACCAACCAGGTAGACGATCTCTCTGAATCTGCCGTAAAAGTAGCCGGTATCAACGCCTTCATCAACATCGCCAGCTTAACCCCTGCCGCTACGCTGATCAAGGAAAAAGGCACTGCATTCATCAGCGATGTGGACGCCAACCTGAAAGCGCTGCAAACACAGTACGATACTGCCCGCCAAACACAGGTAGACGCACTGAAAGCGCTCAGCACTGCTACTGTTGATAAATACAAGGCATGGATCGTTAAAGACGGCCTTGCTTTTACCGCCGAATTTGTAAAGGATAATGATTGTGATCATGACTGCCGTTCACTGGACGAAATAGCCAAGGAAGCAGAACAATCTTTTAACCGCTGCTGCGGCAGTGATGAAGAAGAAGGGGGAGGCGAAGATAACCCGGCCTGATCCCCGCTTTCATGATTCCGTTCACCCTAAAAAAAAACTGAATAAAATGCCTAATCATAATCACGACAACGATTCCGTACAAGAATACCTGGACCGGCTCAAGCAGGACCTCGCAGTAGCCACCGCAGCTTTGTTGCTGGCGCAGGCGCAGGAGAACCAGAAAAGCAGCGAGCTGGCCAAGAAAACACAGTGGTCTGTCCTCCTGAAACAGGTGCTTGACCTCCTGAAAAGAACCAACCAGCTGGGTATGACCTACATCCGCACTGTACAGCGTGTACGCAGGCAGGGCGAGAAAATAGGCGAAAATGCTGAACTGGGTATCGAAGCCATGGAAATACTGATCTGCCAGATCAAGAAACTGACAGACTGCACCGAAGTGCTGAAAACTATGATCAAAACCCTGCTGGACCGCATCAACTGCACCATCACAGGTAAGGACGATGGCATCTTCGCCACGCTGAAAGCCCTCAGGGATGCAGTAGACGAAGCCCTCACCGGCGTAAAAGATGCGGTAACCGCCCTGCTGAATGCTTTGAAAGCACAGGAAGAACTGTGGGTAAGCATCTCCGGCGACAGAGGCCTGGTATACCAGCTGAATGGTCTGTCAGAACACATGCTGAAAGGTCAGAAACCCGACATCGAAGACTGCGCTTCCTGCAAACCCAAACAAACACCGCTGTTCCCCATGGACGATCCGGATTGCGATTTCTACTCTCAGACAGAAGAACAGTACGAGAAAGTAGAAAAACAGATCACTGAACTGCGCGAAGAACTGGAAGAGGCTACCTGCAAACGCGAAACCGCACAAGCCAGGAAAGATGCCCTGCAGAAAGCTTATGACGCAGCAAAAGCAGCAAAGGCCTGCTAAGTAAATCATCATCATTCATCTAACTAAAAACATTATAACAATGGCAACTTATCCACTTCCTAAATTTCACTTCCAGGTTGAATGGGGTGGCAAGAACATCGGGTTCACTGAAGTGACCGGTCTTACCGTAGAAACGGAAGCGATAGAATACCGTCATGGTGCAAGTCCTGAATTTCATAAGACCAAGCAACCCGGCTTGCAGAAATACAGCAACATCACCATGAAACGCGGCACCTTCAAATCAGACAACGAATACTTTGACTGGTGGAAGGAAACCAAATTCTTCCAGGAGCAAGCCGGCCAATACCGTCGTGATATTACCATCAGCCTGCTGGATGAGACCCACAATCCCATCATCGTATGGAAAGTGAAGAACGCATGGCCTATCAAGGTACAAGCTGCTGATCTGAAGGCAGACGCCAACGAAATCGCAGTAGAAAGCGTGGAGCTGGTGCATGAAGGTCTGGTGATCCAAAACGACTAAGCCCATGGCTGCACCGGTATCACATACGCCTCCGGCCGGGATACACTACTATCCCCCGGTAGGCTTCCACTTCAAAGTGGAGTTTCAGTTCCGTGACAAGAAAGATCTGGACATCCTGTTCCAGTCTGTATCCGGCCTTAACAACCAGTTGCAGACAGATACATTGCGCGAAGGCGGTGAAAACCGCTTCGAGCATGTAATACCTGTAAGGAACAAATGTACTGACCTGGTGCTGCGCCGCGGCTTGTTAAGCCCGGGGCAGTCCAGGATCACCGAGTGGTGCCAGCAGGCCTTCAACGATTTCATTTTTGAACCTGTTGACCTGCTGGTGACCCTGCTGAATGAACAGCATAACCCGCTCATGACCTGGAACGTGCACCGCGCCTGGCCTAAGAACTGGAAGATAGCAGACCTGAATGCAGATAAAGGAGAAGTGGTGATAGAGACCTTTGAACTGAATTACAATTATTTCACGTTCAAGTAAAACACCACTTCATTCCATACATCAGCACACCAATAAATCACTACCATGCCCGTAGAAATAAAAGAACTCGTGATCAAAGCCGTAGTGAACGAGACCGGTAACAACGGCGCTGCCTCCGCGACATCGTCAGGACAGGAAGGCGGCTCGCAGGATGCCATGATCAAGCTCTGTGTAGAGAAGGTGCTTGAAATATTAAAAGATCAAAAGGAAAGATAATGGGTAACGCCAACGTAACGAAAATAGTGATACGGCCCTTCCTGAACCAGAAACAGGATCAGCGCGCAGGAGAGGATTTCACCATCCCGGTGAACCCGGAAAGCTATTCACAGGCCTACAAAATAGAGCTGAAAGAAAAGCCTGCGGGCGGTAACCAGGGCAGCGCTCCTGAATACAAGTTCACTTCTCCCGAAGAGCTGAAGCTGGATTTTACGTTGGATAATACCGGCACCATCGAAGGCAATGTGTACGACGGCACCCCCGTGCCCAAACAGGTGGAAAAACTGCTGGCCACCGTATACAAGATGCAGGGCGAAGCGCACCGGCCCAGTATACTGAAGATCCAGTGGGGCTCTTTCTTTACGTTCGACTGTGTACTGTCAAGCCTTGACATCAACTACGTGCTGTTCAGGCCTAATGGCGAACCGCTCAGAGCAAAGGTGAGCGCCAGTTTCAAGCAGTACACCGAACCACAGATCAGGACCCGGCAGGAAAATAAAAAATCGCCGGACCTTACCCGCGTAATAAAGGTAGCCGATGGCGACACCCTGCCTAACCTGGCTTATAAAAGCTACGGCACTCCGAAGTATTATCCGCAGGTGGCATATGCCAATAAACTGATGAGCATACGCACACTCCGTACCGGTGACGACCTGGTGTTTCCGCCGGCCCGTACAGATGCGCAGAACCAGACAACTTCCTGATAAATGGCAAAGATATCTCCTAATGACAGGATCATTCCAACTCCCGGCGTACATGACTATACGCAGGTAGAGATCCACATCAACGGCAGCAGGGTGAATAACCCTGACTACCACGTGCAGTCTGTAACGGTAACCAAGGAAGTGAACAAGATCCCTTCCGCCCGTATCACGCTGCTGGATGGGGATCTGTCTGCAGAAAAATTTGCCGTCAGCGAAGCAGCAGATTTCATACCCGGCAATAAGATAGAGCTGAAAGGCGGACGGGATGGGCAACAAAGCTCCTTTTTCAAAGGGATCATCGTAAGACATTCCATCCGTGCCGGAGAGAACGGCAAATCCTATCTCATGCTGGAATGTAAGGATGAAGCGGTGCAGCTGACCCTGGGCAGGAAGAACCGCTATTTCAAAGATGTAAAGGACAGCGACGCCATGCAGACCGTACTGGGTTCCCGCGCCGGCAGCATAGAGTCTACCACCGTTACACACAAGGAACTGGTGCAATACTACTGTACTGACTGGGACTTTGTAATGAGCCGTGCAGACATGAACGGCCGCGTAGTAGTGGTACAGGACGGAAAAGTGGATGTAAAAGTTCCCAAAGTAGGATCAGCCGCTTTAGTGCTCTCCTACGGTTCTACCATCGAAGAGTTTGAAGCGGAAATGGACGCCCGTACACAATGGCAGCAGGTAAGCGCCAGCTCATGGGACTATGCCCAGCAACAGCTGCTGAAAGCGGATAGCTCCAGCAGCCCTTTTTCTGAAGCAGGTAACCTGAAAGGTGCTACGCTGGCGACAGCAGTATCTCCTGCAGACCTGCAGCTGAGGCACAGCGGGCTGGTAAGCCAGCCGGAGCTGAAAGCCTGGACAGACGCTTTCCTGCTCAAAAGCCGCATGGCCAAGATCCGTGGCAGGGCCAGGGTCACCGGCTCTGCAGCCGTAAAAGCAGGCGACACCGTAGAGTTGAAAGGACTGGGTGCACGCTTTAACGGATTGGTTTATGTAAGCGCCGTAAGGCATGAGATCATTTCTGACATCTGGCAAACGCACCTGCAGTTCGGGATCTCACCGGAGTGGTTCCACCAGAGCCCCGACGTGATAGAAACACCTGCCGCCGGTTTGCTGCCTGCTGTACAAGGCCTGCAGATAGGTAAAGTGGTGCAGCTGGAAAGCGATCCTGACGGCGAGCACCGTATACTGGTGAAACTGCCTACGCTGGACAATGAAGCCAAAGGCACCTGGGCAAGAGTAGCTTCCCTCGATGCCGGTGATCAGCGCGGGTACTTTTTCCGTCCCGAGATCGATGATGAGGTGATCGTAGGCTTCGTGAACGGCGACCCACGCTTCGCCGTGGTGCTGGGCATGCTGCACAGCAGTGCCAAGCCCGCCCCTGTAGAAGCGAAAGACACCAATCATATCAAAGGCCTGGTGACCCGCAGCAAGATGAAGACCATGTTTGATGATGAGAACAAGGTGATGAAGATGGAAACTCCCGCCGGCAACTTTATAGAGCTGAGCGAGAAAGACAAGGCCATCACCATCCAGGATCAGCATGGGAATATGATCAAAATGGAATCTGCAGGCATTACCATCAAAAGCGCCAAAGATATTATGATGGAAGCCACCGGCTCATTCTCTTTAAAAGCCGGTACAGATGTGAAAGTGGAAGGATTAAATATTACTGAAAAGGCCAGCGCCAATATGGAACTGAGCGGAGGGGCTGGCGCCAAGCTTACCTCTTCGGCTATACTGGAAATTAAAGGCAGCCTGGTAAAGATCAATTAAAAACTAAACACTATGCCCCCGGCAGCGAGATTAACAGATATGCATGTTTGCCCGATGAGCACCGGCCCGGTACCGCACGTAGGCGGACCTGTTACAGGCCCGGGAGTGCCCACGGTGATGATAGGCAATATGCCAGCGGCGGTAGTAGGCGATATGCTGGTATGCACCGGCCCGCCAGACGTGATCGTAAAAGGTTCGGCTACCGTACTGATAGGCGGTAAGCCGGCGGCCCGCATGGGCGATTTAACAGGGCATGGCGGCACTATTATGGGCGGCCTGCCTACCGTGATGATTGGAGGATAGATCAATCTGAATGCATATGGCAGAAGGAAAAGATTTTTTAGGTAAGGGCTGGTCATTTCCACCCACCTTTCATAAGGATAATGGTGAGTCGGACTGCTACATACAGATGGTAGCAGCCCGGGAAGATATTGAACAGAGCCTGCACATTCTGCTCTCCACCAGTTTAGGCGAGCGGGTGATGCAGCCACTGTACGGCTGCAACCTGGAAGATTACCAGTTTGAGTCCATAAGCAGTACCCTGGTGGGATTCATCAGGGACCTGGTAACAAAGGCGATACTGTACCATGAAGCAAGGATCACGGTAGATAACATCACCGTGTCTCAATCAGATTCATGGGACGCCATCCAGGGCTATTTACGTATCAACATAGATTATATCATCAGCGCCACCAACTCCCGCTTCAATTATGTATACGACTTCTACATAAGGGAAGGCAGCGCTGATGGACTGCAATCAACGACAGGACTATAATGAGCAATACTGATAATATAGCAAATACGCTGATACGCGATGGAGCCAGCCAGCAGCAACGCATGGCAGTAGTAGCAGATAATGCCGTACTGTCTGCCGGGTATGTGAAGCTGGACGAGCGCAGCACAGCAGACCTGTTAAGCCTGTTGTACCGCTATGCAAGGTTTGTGCTCTACTATGACGAGCGCGATTATGCAGGGCAGCCGGCTAGCACACAGTTCCTTCCTAAAGGCGACTGGCAGGCTTTCTTTAGGAACAATGCACCTTTCCAATATGCTTTTATACAGCAGTTTGCCGCAGCCGACCTGGAAAGCGACTACAATACCGCTCGCGCCCGCCAGGATAAACAGTTTGCTGACAGCGGCCACTGGCCCCTGCTGAACAGCATTCTCGCAGTGGCTATACAAGTGAATAACTGGTATACCACCCTGCAGGAACTGCAGCAGGAAACAGCCCTGCGCCGCATGCTGAAAGCACTGATACAAAATGATCTCAGCAAGGCATTACAACAGCTCATTGCAGTGGGCAACACTTTCAATACGGTGGATGAACTGCCTTACACTGCTGAACTGTTGCAACTCGCCAACCAGGAAGAAGACATATGGGGGATCAAATCCCCTATGGTGCGGCTGGCAAAAGACACTTACCTGGCCAAGCTGGCCCCCTATCCCCGCAGGCAAAGGCAGCAGACACTGGTGCGGCTGGACGAACTGTTCCAGCTGTTCTTCAAAGGTGTGCAGCAGGTGCAGCAGTTCGCATTGTTGAACTTTGAAGAAACGCTGACCGGCAACGACCAGGAACACGCCCCTTACCAGGGCCTGTTATATGCCTTCCTGGAAATATTCAAGCAAATAAAAGACGGCGGCAATGGCCTGAACGATATTACCCGCCTGCACCTGGATTTCTTCTACAAGGAGATCCTGCAGCTGAAACACCGCCCGCATGTGCCCGATCATGTGCATGTGGTAACTACGCTGGCCAAACAGGTGGAAACCTTCCTGCAGGCCAAAGGCACCGGCCTTAAAGCAGGCAAGGATGCCACAGGGAAAGAGATCACCTTCCTTACAGAAGAGGATGTGGTGCTGAACAAAGCTACGGTAGAAGAGATCCGCACCCTGTCAAAAGACAATTTCTCCACCCTCTTTGCAGCGCCCAAAGCCAATAGTGCCGATGGCCTGGGCGGCTCTTTCCAGAATCCTGCCAACAACAGCTGGCCGGTGCTGGGAGCCGCTTCCTGGATCAGCAAGAACAACCCTGCCGCCGGTGCGCAGCACTACCCTTTTGCGCTCAGCGGCTTTATGCTTTCATCTGCTGTATTGCTGATGAAAGAAGGCACCCGCACGATCACCGCGAACATTACCTTACAAAACCTGAACGCAGACGCTACAGCGCTCAACGCCGTGCTGAAAGACCTGCTGCAGGTACAGTATACATCAGATAAAGGCTGGACCACGGTAGTTAACCCGGACATCAGCTATAACAATGGCCAACTCACCATCGTTATCAAGCTGCTGCCGGATGCGCCGCCGGTACTGCCGCCCGACGAAAAGAAGCTGCTGATCGCTTACCCGGTAACGAACCCGATGCTGCGCATCCTGTTCAACCAGCAAAAGCAGTACGAGCTGAAAACAAACAAATGGTACGATCTGCTGAGCCATGCTGTTGTAAGCGGCGCTGATATCAACGTAGACGCAAAGGGCTTAAAACAGGCATTATTGGGTAATGATGACGGGCCAGTAGACCCGAATAAGAGCTTCCAGCCCTTTAGCAGCGTGCCTAAAACCGGCGGCAGCTTTATAGTAGGCAGCGACGAAGCTTTCCGCAAACACCTCACCAGCATGTCGATGGACCTGACATGGGAAGGATTGCCGGCGGTGAACTTTACAGAATATTACAAGGCCTATAATCCCAGCTCGCCCATTAACACGGGCAGCTTTACCGTTAAAGCGGAAAAGCTGGTAAATGGCAAATGGGAGAAATTAGCAGACAGCACGGAGGCGTTGCGGCTGTTCGATGAGGACGGCAACGGAGTACCACAGGCGCCGAAAGTACTGCAGCTGGATGTGGCTACTATACCCGTACTGAAGCAAGATACTACGCTGGCTCCTTACAGCAACAACTCTTTATATGGCTTTGTACGGTTCCAGCTGAAACAGCACTTTTTCCACCAGGAATATCCCTCCGTGCTGGCCGTGCAAACACTGCGCCTGAGCGATCCTAAAATGGCTGCTAACTGGAGCCTGCTCCAGGCAAACGTGGGTGGCGCAGGATTGGTGGTAGAGGCCGGTGCTACCGCGGCGAATGCATTGAAAGCAGATAACAAAGCAGATGCGCTTAGCACTACGCCCTCTGAGGAAGAACTGGAACTGCTGCGTACAGATACGCAGAACACGCTGAACGCCGCCAACGCGGTGAATACGAGATCAGGCACCATCCATGGTTACCTGTTCCCTATCGGCACCAATAATGAACTGATCGCCATCCCCAACCAGCCGTACACCCCTTCCATCAAGGCATTTACGCTAAATTATACAGCGGATGCGGGCATGAACGATATCGTGCTGCTGCATCAGTATCCCTATGAAGAAAGTAATTACAAACAGGTGCCCACAACATCTGTGAGCCTGATGCCGGTGTTTGATGATGAAGGCGCCCTTTACCTGGGGGTAAAAGATGCAGTTCCTGGCACTAACCTGGCCTTATTGTTCCAGCTGGCTGAATTCAGCGCTGATCCCGATATACCGGCGGCCGATGTATACTGGCAATACCTCTCTGGCAACGAATGGAAGCCGCTGGCAAAAGATACGGACGTGATCAGCGATACCACGCAGTCACTGCTGGCATCCGGTATCGTTACGATCGCACTGCCATGGGATGCAGACCTGCAGCATACCATACTGCCTTCCGGTTTCCACTGGCTGAGAGTAGCCGCTGGCAGCCATACCACCGCCGTGTGCGAAGCTATTGTAATAGCGGCACAGGGCGCCCGCGCAGTGTTCCGCAGCCAGGGTAATGATCTGGGCCGCCTGGCCACAGCACTGCCTGAAAAAAGTATCAGCGCCCTGGTGGTACCGCAATCAGCTGTCAAAAGCCTTGCACAGGATTTCCCCTCCTTTGGCGGCAGAACGGAAGAAACAGATACGCAGTTCTATGTGCGCGTAAGCGAACGCTTGCGTCACAAAGGAAGAGCCATCAACATATACGATTACGAAAGGCTGGTGCTGGATGCCTTCCCTGCCATCTATAAAGTAAAATGCGTACCGCATACAAAAATATGCCGCAATGATGCGGGCGAAGGAACGCCGCTGCAATCACCTGGCTGGGTAACACTGGCAGTGATACCGGAGATAGCAGGCTTCCCCGCTGGCAGCCGCTTCCGTCCCAAGGTAAGCCGCATCCTTTTGAAACAGGTAAGCGACTATCTGCAGCTGCGCACATCCGGTTTTGTGCGGGTGCAGGTGATCAATCCCGATTACCAGGAAGTAAACTTCAGCGGTAATGTCAAATTCAAAAGCGGTAAGGATAAACAGTTCTACAAAAACCTGCTGGATACAGAAGTGCAAAGTTTTCTGTCTCCCTGGATACTGAGCGGCTCACAGGACATTGTATTTGGCAGCACCATCATGATGTCTTCTGTACTGCAGTTCATTGAACAGCGGAACTACGTGGAATATGTGACCGAATTCAAGATGTTCAGAACAGGCGGGCCGCCGGAGCAGGGTATCACGGCCGACACGCCCTGGTCTATACCGGTGGCCGGTACACAGAACTATGTACCATTACCCTAAACAATAAAAACAACCAATAAACCCAACAACAATATTCATTCAACAACTAAAAGATATTCTCATGGCTATTACATCAAGAGCAGCCCTCAAAGCACAGTTCAAAACGGGAAGCGTGCCTACTGCCCAGGATTATTTCAACCTGATAGATTCCGTTCTGGTAAAAAGGGATGATGCTTTCTTTGGTAAGTGGCAGCCCGGTATCAGCTATCATGAGTCGGATGTAGTGATCTATAATAATGCCTTATACAGCCTGGTGCTGGAGGGTTCCAAACCCTGCGGCTGCGATGACGATGACAAACCGGATCAGACAGTAGATCCTTCCGGCGCCTATTGCTCCATACTGCCTCCCGACCAGGATAAAACACACTGGCGCCTGCTGGAGCTGCAGATCGAAGACGACGACTGGGCCATTATCCGCGCGGCAAAAGACAGCGGCGAGCTGGATATCATGTATGCCAAGGTGTTCGGCAAAATAGGCATGGGCACAGAACAGCCTGCAGCACGGGTACATATACACGATGACCGCAACAACGGCGATTACCTCTTTGCGCCGGATCAGTCGGCAGCGCCGGAATTCATCATCCAGCAATCCGGTGAAGTGTCCCGTCATCTCTCCCAGAGCGTGGCAGACAACAAAGCGAAGTTTACCACCGATACAGATGGCTTCCTCTTCCAGCCGGCTATACAGCCTCCTCCTGCTCATGAAGAAGAACTGGTAAAAGAACAGGAGCCGGGTACTGCTTCTACACCGGTGTTCATTACCTCCCTGCAGGGAAGGGCCGCCACAGGCATCGGTACGGTAACACCGGAAGCTGCGGTAGACGCGCAACAGGGTCCTAATGCACGCGTACTGCTGGCGCCCCTGAAAAAGGATACACCCGAAATAGCTTTCCTGAATAAAGGCGAATACAACCTGCGCACCTGCTATGTGAACCGCCTGGATGCCAGCAGCACTCAATTCATTACCAACGCCCCGGAAGGTTTCTATTTCAAAAAAGGACTGACAGATTGTAACAACTATCCTATCGGGGAAGAATCCGTAGCAGAGACCGTGCTATCTATCAAACCCGATAACAAGATCGGCAAGGTAGGTATCGGTACAGAAACCCCACATACCCAGCTGGAGGTTACCGACGGCATTTCGGGCCGCGTACTGGTGAGCCTTGAAAAGATCAACCCTGCTTTCTCTGTTGTGAACCTGCGGCCCAAAGGCGGCAAATCCAACTACCTGACCATAGGTGCAGACAATGATTTCGGCGCCCTGGTAACTGATTCTCCCGGCGGTTTTGTTTTCCGCAAAGGAGGAGAGTATGGGCTGAGTGATAACGAGATCAACCTGAACCAGGGAGATGACCTCGTAACCATCAGGCCTGACGGTAAGGTAGGCATCGGCATATCACCCAAGCAATATGAGCTGGATGTATTTGGTAACGAGCGCCTGTTCACCCTTTACCTGGATACCGATCTCAAAAAGATACAGGACCCGAAACCGCTGGACAATGTACTGAACCAGGTAATGAAGCTCAACCCCATACGCTTCCGCTGGAACAGCAAACGCACCAGCTGCCCCGATACGGAAGAACAACTGGGCTTCCTGCCGCATGAGGTGGAAGAATTTTTCCCCGAGGTGGTAAAAACACATGAAGATAACAGCAAGGCCCTCGCCTATCCCAACCTGGTAGCTGTGCTTACCAAAGCCATACAGCAACAGCAGGAGCAGATAGCAGCACTGGAAAAACGCCTGGCACGCCTGGAATCAGGTAACAAGTAATACCCACCCCATGGAGGATATAAAGATCATAACGACAGAAAAAAACAGCGGCTTCCCGGAGTATATTGATTTTGCAACGCTACGACAGGAAGGCATCGATCATATTGCAGCTTTCTCCGGCAAGGTGTGGACAGACCATAACCTGCACGATCCCGGTATTACCACACTGGAAGCATTGTGTTATGTGCTGACAGACCTTGACTACCGCACCAAGCTGGATTTCAAGGACCTGGTAGCCAGGCAGGGCAATGCATCGGAAAACAACTTCCTTACATCTGCACGGATACTGGGCAATAACCCGCTCACTGTAACAGATTACCGCAAGCTGCTCATCGATATCAACGGCGTACGCAATGCATGGCTGGAAAAAGCGACAGAAGCTGAATATACCCTCAGCTGGAACTGTGATACCGGTAAACTGCAGAACACCCCACTGGCGGCTAACCTGCGCAATGTTCCGTTGAATGGCCTCTACAAAGTCTATATAGAGCCGGATGATGTATATAAATCCGCCTATGTAAAAGATGCCTGCGGTAACGACGTATTCCCCATGGATGAAATGCTGAATACCGTAAAGCAACGCCTGCACCGTTACCGCAACCTCTGTGAAGACTTTGCAGAAGTAGCTGTGCTGCGGGAAGAGCGTATCAGTCTGTGCCTGCATGTAGAATCAAAACCAGACTACGTACCGGAAGACCTGCTGGTAGAAATATTCAGCCGCATACAGGATTTCTTTTCTCCGGCGCCGCAGTTCTATACGCTGCAGCAATTGCTGAACAAAGGCCGCAGCATGGAAGAGATCTTCGAAGGCCGTCCCTTTGACCTGGAGAACGATACCGTTGTACAAAAGAATGGCTTCATCGATACACAGGAACTGGAAGCACTGGCGCGTCACCGCGTTATCTACGCTTCCGATCTGTACCGCATTATTATGAGCGTGCCCGGCGTAGCCGGTATTACCCGCCTGGTAATGTTCACCGATGCCAATGGAGGTAACCCCAATACCGCATTTGAACTGGGCCAGGAATGGAGCCTTACACTGCAGGATCATCACCGCCCCGTGCTGGACCCTGAGCAATCCAGCGTGATCTTCTTCAAGAACAGGCTGCCTTTTACCGTAGACCCCCAAAAGGTGAAAGGCCGCTATATCAAGAATATTTCCGACTACAATAAATCGGAAAAGAAAGACGAAGAGCTGGATACCATCATCCCGCAAGGCAGGCAGCTGAACCTGGCTGAATACCGTTCCGTACAATACGAATTTCCCCGTGTATATAATATCGGCAAGCACACCGTTCCCCCGGACGCACCTGCCGAACGAAAGGCCCAGGCACTGCAAATGCAGGCCTACCTGCTGTTCTACGATCGCCTGCTGGCAGATTACTTTGCCCAGCTGGCAAACATCCGCAACCTGTTTGCGTTATCCCCCGGCAGCGATGCCCCTCAACATACTTACTTTACAGCAGACCTGACCGGCATTCCGCAATTGCCCGAACTGCTGCGCGGCTACCAGAACGCCAGCGGAGACGGCGCACCCTACAGGGGCATGCCGCTGGCCTATGTGCCCAACAGTGATGATCCCGCACAACACCGCTATTACAGCTCTTTATACATCAGGGAAGAAGCCATCCGCCGCATCCTGAATGCCTGCACCAATAACAATGTACAACCCCTTGCAGCGCAGGATGAGGAAGGTAACTTTTACTTCTACCTGGAAAGCAATAATGAAGAGATCCTGCGGGGCATCCAGCATTTTCCCACAGAAAGGGATGCACTGCGCGCCGCCAGGGATGTATTGTTCCTTGCCGGCCTGCCTGATTCTTACAGCCGCATCAACGACCGTGAGGGAGAGCAGTACGGTTTTGACGTAGTATATACCGACAGCGGTTATACAGAGATGATCACCGCGCTGTATGAAACAGAAGAAGCTTATAATACCCGGAAGGAAAAATTCCTGGATCATTTACTGGCCCGTTTCTCCGAAGATTTTACCGACTATGTGCTGATGATGTATGCGCTGAACGGTAAAAAGAATGACCCTGCGCTGAATATCCGCGATAAAAGCAATTTCCTCTCTGTATACCCGGCTATCAGCGCTTACCGCTCCCGCGCATTCGACTACCTGGAAACACAGGAAGGATTGCCGGTAAGTGGTTTACAGGAACGCGTTTCGAGGCTGATAGGGATTGAACATGATCCCTCCACCTCTCTCAATAATTTCGACATCGTAGAAGTAAGCGACGGATATATCTTCCGCGCCAAGCTGCCCGGACAAAGTGATGAAGATACGCCACTCTTCATCAGCCGCAGCGCCTATGCATCTGAAAAAGACGCAGAAACCGCTTACCAGTTCTTCCTGCATGCAGCCGCTGAAAAAAACTTCTATCAGAAATATGGCTGTACCGGCGAGAATGTTTACGGCTTCTATGTGCAGCACCTGCATCGCGATAAAGACGGGAAAGAATGGTGGCTGGACGTATGGCACCCGGTAGAATATACCCACAGCGGGAAAAGAGATGCGATCCTGGACTGGATCGTACAGTACTTTGCCATGAAGGGAAAATATACACAGCTGGTTCGTTTAAACGAAGGTTATTACTTTCTGCTGCGCGATGACAATGGTCAGCTCTTATTCCGCAGCGTACAGGGATATGAAACACCGCAACAGGCATATACCGCCTGCTTCGATGTGCTGGAGCTGCTATTGCAGGCTGGTTCCTACCGCGTACGCTACCGTGCGGAAGCCGCCAGCTACCTGGTAGAGATCATTGATCCCCGTGTACACCCGCTAACAGCACTGGCACGCTATCCGCGCGCTTTCAATGATGAAGCCAGCGCAAATAAAGTGATGCTGCAGCTGCAACAGTTCTATCAGCAGAAATACCTGTTGTATAAAGAAGAATCAGAACGCTCCTACAGCTGGAAACTGCACTATAAAGGACAGCCCGCCTGGGAAAGCTTTGCTACCTTCAAACACAGCAACCAGTTGCGCCCGGCCTTCGTACAATTCCTGGAGCTTGCCATTTCAGCAGACAATTACATTCCTGTAAAAAGCGAAAATGATAATTACAGCTTCCAGGTAGTACGCAAAGAAGTGCTGGCCGAAGAAGAGCCTGTGCAAACTGTGCAGACGGTAATGGGTGTACACCTGCAGGAATATGCCACAGAAGCTGCCCAGCAGCAGGCCATACAGGAATACGTTGCGCTGTTCAGCCAGATCTGGCAAACCATCCGGGATACTGCTATACAGGTAGACACTGCCTACTGGGACTTCTATAATTCAGAGCTGGTATGGGAAGTGGCGAAACACGGCCATTACTTCTTTAAGATAAAAGACAAAGAAGAAATCCTGTTACAGGAGACAAAAGAATACAACAGCCCTGAAGCAGTACGCACTGCTTTCTATAAAACGATCCAGTTAGGCAAGCGTTTCGAATATTATCAGCCTACGGTAACAGACGGATGTACCTACGGCTTTATAATAGTGGATGAGCAACAGGCCCCGCTGGCCCTGCATCCATCCGTATACTTCACTGAGCAGGAAAGAGACCTGGCCATTCAAAGAGTGATCCGCTTCCTGCAGCAGCATGGCGCGGCGCTGGAAGTGGTACAGCTGCCCGGCGCATGGCGCTATAACTGGCAATGGTTGTCCTGCGGCGGCGGTTTCCCTGAAACAGCGCTGGAAGGACTGGATGAAGTACATGATGAACAGGAAGCAAAAGACAGCCTCGCCAAAATGATGGAGCTGGCCGCAAAACCAGCTTATTATGAAATAGTAGAAGAAGAAGGCGCCTGGCACATATGGCTGCGCGCCGGAGAGAACGGCGACGGCAACCGCCTGGCAAGGCACCCCGGCACCTACCCCTGTGAGCAGGAGGCCCTGATGGCGATTGAACGCCTGGTAAGCTGGGCCCAGAACGATCTGAATAAACAAACCGGCATGGAGCTGACAAGGGTATTTGCCAGCAGCCATCCCGGACAGGCCGTTACTACAAAAGACAGCGGCTTCCGCCTCTGGGACCGCAATTACCGCACAGCCGCCTACTACCGCCAGTTCAGCTGCGCTGCCGACCGCGATGCAGCATTGCAGGCGCTCTGGCTGCAATACCAGCAGCAGGAACCAGCTTATACCGTGGTATATACAGAAGAGAAAGGAAGCTTCGGCTTCCGCTTGTATAACCCTCAAACAGGCATATACGAATGGGATAGCCTCCAATCCTATTCCTCTCAGGCAGCAGCAGAAGACGGTGTGTATGAATTGTTACAGCTGTTCGCCTACATTGGCAACTACTGCCGCCAGGATGAACCTGCGGCCTGCCTGTATACCATTACCATGGGCAAGGTGCTGCTGGACATCTACTATGCTGCCCAGCGCACACCGGATGAAAATGAGCCCAGGGAAACAACCGACTGGGAGCGTTTGAACGAATTTATTTCCAGCATCCCGCAGGAAAGTGAAATGTTCTACAGCTACACCAACCATCCGGACGACTGCGGTTATGGCTTTCGCATGATCAACAACAACCGCTACCGCATCGCTGCACATACCGGCTGGTATCACAGTACAAACAAAAGAGAAGAAGCCCGTACAGAACTGCTGGCAGACGTAGCCTGCAAAAGAGAGCTGTACAGCTGGATCCTTGCCACCGCAGGTGTTACTTCAACAGCGCCGCTGGAGCTGCAGGAAACAGCAACGGGCACCGTTAGCTTGCTTCCCTGCTACTTCCCGCATCCTGAACTGATAGATATAAAGAGACTGTGGCTGAACGCTGATAAAGACATGCCCCTGCAAACAGAATGGGAACTGGTAACGGAAGAACTGCCTTACGGTGCAGGCCTCCTCTACTACTATCAGCTGGTAGAGAAGAACATGGATGGGAAGCCCTGCCGCGTTATCTGGCGCAGCGTCAACAAATACCCTGACGCCTGCGCAGCAGAAACGGCAGAAGGTTTCCTTTACATTTACCTATTGGAGCTTGCCCGTTCTGCCGCCTCCTACTGGTATGAAAAGGTGCCCAAGGAAGAAAATAAATATACCCTTTCACTGAAAGATATCAGTGGCGAAGTAATAGCAATAGCGCCGGGCATTATCTGCGAAGAAGACCTGGAAAAAGATAAAGCTGCTCGCATGCTGAATGCGATGCTCTATCCTGTAATGGAAAACGGCGCCGGTTACTCTTTCGAGATCAACAGCGTATGGCAGCAGTTGATCGGTCCGGGCGAAGCTACTTACGATTACAATACGGTATGGCAGGGTTTAAGGGTGTACAGCACGCCTGCTGAAGCCTTTACCGCTTTCAGGCGCGCAGCAGAGCTGCTGCCTGATCTGCGGAACTACCAGCGCGTGGATGACGACAACTGCGGGCCTTTTGGCATCGAGCTCACAGATCCCGCACAGGTAATTGCCGAACACCCGCTTACCTACAGCACACAGAGCGCCAGAGATGTTGCCATAGCAGCTACACGCAATGCCATCAATGCAGAAGGATTTCATGTGCTGGAGCACATCCTGTTACGCCCGCAACAACAGGACCGTGTCTATAGCCCGCTCTATCTCAAGTGGAGTCTTGCCCTGAGACCCGAAGGAGAAAAGCCTGTTGACGTAACACTGGACCTGACAGCCCGCACCACCTTTGACCAGAAAGGGAAAACAGAGCAGGAAGCTTTTGTGGAGGCACTGAAGGCCACACTCGCTAAGAACGAGGGAGAAAAAGACGCCATCTACATCGAAGAATACGATAACCGCTATATCATCTCCTGCTGGGATAAACAGCAGATCATGATCGCCAGCGGCACTGTTTACAAACAGGACCCCGAAGAGCACCTCTGCGGGATACTGGCCTTACAACTGAGAGGGCTGATCGATGCTGCCAAAGCGGGCGACGTGCTCACATTAAATGTAGAAACGGCTGGCACCCCCCTGCTGACCCTGTGCCCTGAAGAAGACATCTGCCAGCTGCCTGCGCCTGATACCAACGACTCTAACAGCAGCTATTGTGACAAAACCTTTATGGTAGACCCTTACTCTTTCTGGGCTACTGTGGTATTGCCGGGATGGCCCCGCCGCTTCCAGTCGTCAAGATTCAGGCAATTCTTTGAGCAAACCCTCCGCAAGGAAGCGCCAGCGCACATACGCCTGCGCATCCTATGGGTAAGCCCGCAGGATATGTATAACTATGAAAAGGCCTGCCTGGCATGGCTCAGGTCATTTGAATGGACCGGCGGCTGTGATTATACACAGCGCCTGCAGGAGCTCACCAGCATTCTGCAATCCATGCGTACCATCTACCCTGCTACCTCACTCTTTGATGAAGGCGGTAATGCAGACAGCCAGGTTATTTTATTAGACGAAACATTGTTGGGATTATAAATAATAAAACGCTTTACTAATGATACTTAATTCACCCACCCACTATCCTGTTTTCAAGAAGGGGCAGCCTTTAAGGAGTGATGATCTGAATGACCTGATCAGCTACCTGGAAGCAGAAGAGCTGGATACCCGGGTATTTCTCATAGGCACCGGTATCTTCTACGGACTGGTGCCCAGCTGGAACGCGAATGAAAAGCAACTGGAATTAACGCCCGGTGCAGGAGTGAGCTCTGATGGCTTCCTCCTGGCCAAGGATGGATTTACCAGCCTTGTGTACAAAGGCATACAGGGTGTAAGCAATATTCCCTACAGCGGCGGCACCATTCCCGTATCTGTGCTCACAACAGCCTCCACCGACAATGACAAGCTGGAAAACCTTATCACTCAGCAGCAGGCCATCGTGATGCTGCGCCTGAAGGCAGAGGATACCACAAAATCAGACTGTCTCAACAGCTATGATAACAACAGCGTACGCAAAGATATCAGTGTAGAGGTGGTGGTGGTATTGAAGGCGGACCTGGAGAAAGCCAGCGAACAATGGCGGGTACAGCATACCAGCTCTCAGTCAGGAGAAGACCTCTTTGTGCATCGTTTCGGCTATACCGGCGATCCGGAAACAAGCGCTACCATCTCCTTCAGCAGCTTTACTGACTGGAAAAAGGTAAAAGACAATTTTGACGCAAGATGCGCCGCAGCAGAGGCCACTATTGCCGCCGTGTATAATGATGTGTATAATGATTATGCAGAGATCCTGGAAGTAGCGCTGCCCGGCAATCCCCTGACTGATATGGCGCAGAAGCTGAAGGAGGCAAGACAGCGTATCAATGTCGACAACAGTGATCTTACATGGCAGCTGCCTTACTATTACGATTACCTGAAAGACCTGATCAGTGCTTACCAGGAATTTTCATACACTGGTTTTAACACGCTGTACCTCACACCGCTGAAAACGCGTTTTGAAAAATATCTTTCACTCGGCGCCTGCACAGGTGAGCAACCGGAGGAATTCCGCATGGGCCTGTACCGCCCTCCCTTTGCAGATGCGGACCGCTCTACCATGGAAAAACTGCGGCTCTTGCTGAAACGCATGATCCATATCGGGCAGGTAAGCAATACGATGTTCACGGCAAACGGACAGCTGCCGGGCACTGTCAGCATCACGCCCAGCGCCTTCCTTTCAGCAGCTTTGAGCCGTAAGGCTATTCCTTTCTACTACCGTGACCGCAATCTGGCAGGCGGCATCAAAAGCGTTTGGAACTATGAAGCCGTACAACAGCAACGCCTGTTCAGCATAGCCGGTGTGGATGAGGCTACCGATAAAAAACTGCTGCTGCGCGATATGGATGCCTATAACTTCTTCCGTACGCAAGGCTATATTGGCAAGACTGCACAACAGGCACAGGATGCGATCGCCAAATCACGCGGCGACCTGCATCTGCCCTTTGATATAAAGCTGGTGTTCCTGGGTACAGATGACATAGCCACTTCCCTGATAGAGGGCGAAAGCGCCTGGTTCTCTGACCTGGGCCTGCTGCTGGAAAAAGTGGTGAACGACATCCGTTGTACCGCCGAATGTGGTGATAATTACGAAAATGCCATATTCGACGGCACTTCTATTACTATGAACTTCGGCCAGATGTTTGAAGCGCTGGGCCGTTTCTTTATGGGCGTAAAGCAGGAAACATGGGCGCAATGGGTGAGAGAAAAATGCAGAGCCATATGCAGACCGAACGTGCCTAGCCTTGCCGAAGCGGCGGCACCTGCTGATGATACGGAATTCAGCTGCTGTCCGCTGCACCTGAAGATCCTGTTCGATCTCTATAATGAATACAGCAGGAGAAAGACTGAAGTACTGGAAGATCTGTTCTTCCACAAATTCGCCGCCAAACACCCCGGACTGGAGCACAACGCCGGCGTACCCAAAGGCGGCACCCTGGTACTGGTATGCGCGGTTGCAAATCCGAACAGCGACAAACATGAAGTATTCGCCTCCATGCTGCGCAACCTGAAATCGCTGAATGAAGAAGCCAAGGCGACCCTTCTGCTGGAAGCAGAGTCGTTATCAGACTATATCGTAGTGGCGGACTTCTGCCTGCCCTACATCTGCTGTTCTAAAACACCTACCGTGAAAATAGAATTGCAGCAGGTGCAGCCCATTGCTGATTTTGAGATAGTAGACGACCCGGTAGAATTACCGCAGGAAGCAGGCAAACGGTATAAATTCCACAACCTCTCCAGCAACGCAACCCTGTTCAAATGGGAGCTGTTCGACTTCAGGGGTGAGCTGAAACAAACAAAAACAACCAATAACCTGACGGACGATATTGAGTTTGACATGAAATATACCGATGGCGTTGAATATGTGATGCAACTCACCGCCAGCAGGGGCCCACTGTTCCAGCAGGTAGCAAAACCCATTGCTTTCTGCCCCAGCAAGAAGAGCCTGCAGCTATACAATAAAGATGAGAATGATAAAGAATTTACATGGGAAAAAGACAGCGAAATAGTTGAGCTCCAGCTGAAAGCAAAGCCTTATGGAGGAGAATTTGAACTGTATAAAAATACCGGTGGCAATGAATGGGAATTTGTGAGTGATAACTATACCATTCTATGGCTGGACAATAAGACGGGTGTTGAAGTCATCTATGATGAACTGGCGGTAGGTACCTACCGGCTGGACTATATCTTCTCTCAGTGTGATGATGTGACCACCTCTTTCCGCATCATCATAAAAGAAGGTAAACCAGCGCCTGCCGACAATACGCGCAACGCTGAGGTAACTACCGATACCACTGCCGATGCCACCGTTGATATCGCCAAAACCTTCAACAAGCGCCTGCAGCAATACCGCAAAGCAGTAAGCGCTATAGGCGATGAGGATAAAACCCTCGCCAAGACAGAGAAGTTTGGTAAGACAGAAGCTTTCCTGCGCTTCAGCGGCAAACAGCCTGAACTGCATAACCGCTATGCAGATGTGCTGAAATCATTGCAGACCGGTTTGGGCAATGCGGGAGAAAAACGCCTGCAACAGGTGTCAGACATGGCGATCTACAGCACCGTCTTTTACCTTGACCGCTTACTGGTAAGCACACCCGATGCGCAACCGGAAGAAGCCAAATCTCTGCTACCCGAAGCGGCCAGCCTTATCAAGGGCCAGACAGACGGGCTGAAACGCCTGCAGGAAGTGTGGGATGCTGCAGCGGTTACCAATGAACAGAATACCGCGGCTATCAACGCCTATAAATCATTACTGAGCTAATATGCCCCAGCATCATACCATAGGAAAGCTGTCGCTGGAACTGGAACTGCCCGCCAGGCAAAATGCCCTGTCCTTACAGGATGAACTGGGCGCTGTTTGCAAGGACAGCCTGGTATATGCTTTACAGGAACTGCTGGATAGCTGGACAGATGCCAGTACCCTGCTGCGTGTAGAGCGCCTGGAGATAAACCTGGGTGAATGCACCGCGCAGCAGCTGGAAAAGGAACTGCCGGAAAGGATCGTATCGTACCTGCGCAGCCGTTACCCTGCCTTACAGCATCAGCCATCCCTGGAAACCGGTATGGAACGCCACCCCATGACGCAGGGATATTTTGACAGCTGGCTGTATTTTCTTGAACATGGCCTGTTGCCGGATACCTCGCCCGTAAAGGATACTGCGGCATGGGAAGCCGGCGTGCTGGAGATACTGGCCACCGCTACACCTGCCCTGGAAAGATGCAGACGAGTGCTGGAGACTCAGCCAGCAGCTATCAACAGGATGCTGCTGCAGTTCAGTCGCCCGTTCATAAAGCAATGGATACAGGCTTATGCAGGCCCTGCACAGCAACCGCTGATGCAAATGGCAAAGGCGTGGGAACAATGTTGCGATACGCCGGAGTTCTTAACACAACTACGCGGCGCTGTCAGCGTTGCCGGTGTTACGCTGCCATCATTACCAGATAAAACAGATTTTCAGCGCAGACTGGATGAGTGGAGCATACAACGGATCTTATCTGCATTACAGGTACCTGAAGCTGCGACATTGCTGGAACAGATAATAGCTGTAAGCTTTGGTGCGGAGCAGCTGCCTGCATATGTGCATGGATTGCAGCAACTGCCATCACTTCCCGGCGAAGGCGCTACAATAGTAAAACCAGCATTACTTGCTTTGCATAACAGGTATGTATCTGCAGGTAGGATCAGTCATCTTGTAAAGCCGGCTGGCACGTCCGCAAAAGAGCTTACTGACAACAAAGCGCCAGTGAGAACGGATGATCAACAGGGAAGGGCACAAGCATTGCCTCGCCCGGATGAGCAGTCTGCCACTACCGCAAAAACAACAGATACACCGCCAACATCAACAGATCAGCAAAAAGATAAATTAGCGTCTGGCACGGATCAGACAGCAAACCGTTCAGCCGCATCTTCTGATACCGGAGAGCAGTTTACAGAAAACACCCACAAACCCGTTTCCGCAGTCTCACCGGCAGCGCAATCAGCGCCCCAATCGGGTACTGCTGCAGATCCCGGACAAATACCCCCTGCAGATAGAAAGCCTGCAGGCGCAGACAAAAGAGCGGAGCAGCGTAAGCAACCCGGTACACCACCGGCTGCACTGAATACCTATATCAATAATGCCGGACTGGTATTATTGCATCCTTATCTCAATATCTTCTTCAACGCATTGGGATTATTGGAAAAACGTGCATTCAAATCGCCGGCTGCGCAGGATAAGGCAGTACAGCTGCTCGGTTTCCTGGCCAGCGGTGAAACCGATATACCCGAGTACGACCTGGTATTTCCCAAGCTGCTTTGCGGCTTATTACCTGAAGACCCGGTAGACCGTTTTGTGGAGCTGACAGAGCCGGACAAAACAGAAGCGAATCAACTGCTGGAAGCGGTGATCAATAACTGGAATGCCCTGGGCAGCACCTCTGCAGACGGTTTGCGCGGCAATTTCCTGATGCGTGAAGGTAAGCTGCAATGGCAGAGTGATGAGTGGAGACTGCGGGTAACACAGACCTCCTACGACCTCTTGCTGAACCGCCTGCCCTGGGGTATCAGTGTAGTACGTTTGCCCTGGATGCCCTGGGCGCTGAAGACAGAGTGGGCCTGAGCAATCAAATGATTAAATAATTACGCAAATCGATCATAGTGGTAAAAGCCACAGATAATAAAAGTAGCGCGCATCACACGCAGCAAAGCCAGCAAACGCAAGGGCAACAGCCCTTCTTTAAAAAAGAAGGTGAAACAGCCTTGCAAAGCGAAAGTGCTCCCGCACAGGAAGCGCCATTGCCATTCTTTGTGCAGGCTAAGCTGAGCGTAGGCCCGGTAAACGATCCCCTGGAGCGGGAAGCAGATAACATGGCCGACCAGGTGGTGCAAAGGCTGGCGCAACCTGGCCATGAGCAGCAGGTACAGCGGCAGGCCACCCTACCCGCCACAATGCCCCTGGCGCCGGGCCATACAACCATCCCGGCAAACGGAGAGTCCCTGCAAATGAAAGAAGAGACGGAAAAACTGGAGACCGAAGACGTCCCCATACAACGCAAGCCTGTCTTTGAAAGCATGGCGGAAGCGCCCGAAGATGCCCTTCAAAGAAAATGTGACGAATGTGAACGCGAAGAGAAAGTACAACGCCAGGAAGCGGAAGGTGCAGACACCGTGCCTGCAAGCACTTCAACAGAAAGTACCGGCGATGCAGGATCTCCTGCGGAAGCTTCAGGCGGAGGAGAGGGAAGTGACTCCTCTCAGGGGCAGGGTGCAGGTGCGGCAGATACAGGCGCAACCAGCGCCGGCGGAGCCGGTGATGCCGCCTCAGGTCAGACTGGCAGCACAGGTTTTGTACTCCCTCCCTTATCTCTTGGACAGGAAGCGGCAGGAGCAGGCACTCCGGGACAGGGACTGACCTTCAATCTAAAGGAACCAGGCATTGACTGGCAGGGAATGAGCAAACCCTTCGGTGAAAGGGGCGCCGAGCACCTGCGCGCAAGCACTACCGATGCGGTGCAGGGTCGCTGGATGCAAACCTACCGCATGATGCAGGACCTGGGTTTCAACAAGGAAAAAGCCGGCTCCTTTGCGAATATGTTAACCCCCATTGCGGTAGATAACGCTTTAAAGAACGATTTCCCTACCCGTAATGAGCGCATGAACCAGGAACTGGGCAGCTCTCCGGTGGGTGGCAATGTTACACTATTTCAGTTTAAACGGGAAACGCATCACGTACAACGTACGGCAGACCCACTGCAAAGAAAATGCGCGCACTGTGAACAGGAGGAAAAGAAACTGCAGCGGCAGGAAAAACAGGCTGAGGCAGCGCCTTCCGGAATGGACCATATAGAACAGCGCGTACTGGGCAGCAGTGGCAAAGGAAGCCAGATGGATACGCCCGTACGTTCGGAGATGGAATCTGCTTTTGGCACCGACTTCAGTAATGTACGCATCCATACCAATAGTGAAGCAGTGGGATTGAATAATGATCTCCACGCACAGGCTTTCACCCATGGTAGTGACATCTACTTCAACGAAGGGAAATATGCTCCCGGCAGCTCAGATGGTAAAAAGCTGCTGGCGCACGAACTAACGCATACCATACAACAGGGCGCCGTGCCATCAGGCACCGTACAACAAAAGCCTGCTAAAGAACACGCCACGCGTGTGCAACGGCTACCCTCCCTTGGCGATGTGTGGGATGCCACCGGAGGACGTGTAGGCAGAGGTCTTGCTGCTGCTGGCAATGCTATTGCCGACGTAGCGGGTGATGTAGTAGAATGGGGCGCTGAAAAACTGGAAGGCCTGGTGGAGAGCATTGCGCCGGGACTACTTACTTTCCTGCGGGGCGATATCATCGGCAACATCAAGAACAAGCTGATCTCGGCTATAGATAGTCTCACCGGCGGCCTCTTCTCACGTGTACAAACGGAAGGATTGGCCTCCATTCTGCAGGAGCTTTTTGGCGGCGCCATACAGCGTATAGGCAGCGGCGTTTCTACCACCTGCAGCGCGCTGGCAGATATGGCCGGTAAATTATGGGCCTTCGTTAAAAAACTGACAGGCCCTGCGCTGGAAGCCTTCAAACGCATGATGCAGAAGGTGGGCAATTTCTTTTCTACTATATGGAACGACTTCGCCTTGCCCGCATGGGATGGGATTAAAAAGTACGCTGGTGCAGCCTGGGATTGGATAGTAGAAAAAGCCAACTGGTTGTGGGATCTCACCGCTCCGGTGAGAAACGCCATCGGCGCAGCCTGGAACTGGGTGAAGAGACAGTTCGGCATTGCATGGGGCAATTCCATGTCTGTATTGGAATGGCTGAAGAACAAAGCTACACAGGCCTGGAACTGGGTTAAATCAGCCATTGAGCCTATTATGGGGCCGCTAAAAGTGGTGGGCGCCATTCTTGTGATGCTCTCTCCTGCTGGCCCCATTATCCTGATCTATAAAGGAGCTCCGCACATCTGGAATGCCATCAAATGGCTGGCCAGCAATTTCAATAAGTATGTGATCGTAAAGGCCAGGACTTATCTGAGAACCGTTATCATCCCTGCCATACAATCTGCAGTAACCTGGCTTAGCGGCGCTATTACCAGCGGTATCAACTGGGTGAAAGGATTATTCGACCGTCTCATGAACGGCATCTCATCCGTATTGAATGCGGTAGCGGGTCTGGCGCTTTTCCGTTTCCTGTCTGGCATCATCACCAGGATCGTATCAGGCATCCGCAGCGCTTTACAGAAAGTAGGCGGTATGCTGTCCAGCCTTGCCAACAGTTTGGTAAGCGTTGCACGCCGTGTATGGGATTTTCTCAAACCGTTTGCAGAGCTGCTGCGGCAGCTGGCACTGATAGGCGTATTGGGCCCCTTTGCTATCCTCGATGATGGTGTATGGAGCACCATCAACAAGATCGTGAACATCGGCCTGCAAATACCCTGCGTACGCGAGTTGGAAGGTCTGCTCCATGTTCCCTGGGTCCTGGCGCAGGTAGAGAAGTTCCGGCAAATGCTGAAAGGCATCTATAAGATCATTAAGAACCCGCAGCCCATTATAGACGATATGCGCAAAGCTATCGGCAAACTGATCACCGGCATAGCGCCGAAGGCCAGGGCTGCGATACAGGCCGTACTAGGCGCCCGCAACGCACATCACCTGGAAGGCATCATGCGGCACCTGGAGCCGAAGCTGGTTTACCTGGCCACCAACTGGTGGGAGGTAATCAAACAAACCGGCTGGGATATGCTGTGGCCGTGGCCCGCTTTCGCACATGACTGCACGGAAATATGGAACAAAGGCAAGAGCATGTTCTCCAACTTCTTCCAATTCCAGTTCAGCAAGGGGATCGATGATGGGCTGGCTATCTTCCGTTTATTAAACTCATTGGCTGGTCATTTATACGGATGGTTCTTTATCGCCTCTGCTTTGATCGGGACCATTATCGGCGCATTCTTTGGTGGCGCCGGCGCCATCCCGGGTTTCTGGGCAGGAGTAGGCTTTGCAGTAACGGTAGGAGAAGCCTTAATGGTATCTATGCTGGCGGCAGAAGGGCTCTCTATCCAAAAAGCAGTTTTTGACCTGTCTCTTGGCAACCAGAAAGAAGAAGAGAATGAAGCAGATTATGAACAGATCGCTTCCAGCGGCTTGAACCTGGGGATCATGGGGGCCATGGTGGTACTCGGCGAGCTCGCGGTGAAATTTGGCAAAACCATACTGCAACAGGTAAAAGGCCTGTTCCGGCGTGGGGGTGCAGTACCGGAAATTGCGCCAGCGGGAATAAAAGGCGAGGCGCCCAAGGTGGAGGCAGAAAGCCCTGCAGCTGAGCTGCCTGCAGAAAGGCCTGGCGGGCGCACCGGCAACGAACCAGAACCACCTCGTGTAGAAAATGAAGCACCGGCAGCCGAAAATAATACATCCGCAGCAACAGAAGGATTACCTGAAGACATGACCACATTGAGGGAAAAAGTGAAAAATCCTGAAAATGTAGAACGCGTAACAGAACCCGAATTTGCTGCGCAATATGATGCTGAGGTCAAAGTCGGTGAACATACTTTCCGACGCAGAAAAGATAATGGCGCGTGGTGCCGTTTCTCTGAGCCGGTTTGCGGCATCAAAATGGACGACGTAAATGCCAGTGTGAACGATGCCCTGGCTGAAAAACCAGTAGAACCACCCAAGGTAGAGGGAGAACCTGTTTCAGCAGCAGAAGCAGACACTACAAAAATAGATCCTGCAGAAGTAACCGATACACCAGCACCGGGCGCACCAGGCTCTAAACAGCATCGCGACGCACGCTGGGCAGAATATGTTGCAAGAACGACTCCTGAGAATCGCTGGTCGCCGGAAAGATGGAATAAGCAATATGACATCAACATGAAACAGGCCTTGAAGGCCAACAAAGCCGTTGCCGACTACCATACCACTTTGGGATGGGGTGAACGGGAAGTTACAGTTGACGTTGAAGGAGTTGCAAGAAGGCTGGATATTGCCGATACTACGCCCGGGCGCATGCGCGGCATAGAATATAAAACGGGTGACATTTACGCATCACAGGACATTTTGTGGGAAGTTACCAGGGATAAGATATTGGTTGATCAAGGCTGGAGTATTACCTGGGTGTTTGAAGGACACGCCAGTAAGCCTTTACTGCAGGCATTGAGCGATGCGAAAATAAAAGTTATATTTAGGTGACAAAAAATGAATGTATGACCGATAGAACTACCACGCTAACAAACGATGATTTCCAACTGTGGGTTTTTAATATGGATGATGAACTGGACGCATTTAAGGCAACGCTTCCTGTGGAGCTGGCCAACTGGCTTGACTATTCCGTTGAATCACTGACCTTGCTGGAAGCGTGGATACTAAACCGGTACCCCACTTTTGAAGATACCGAGAAAAAAGAGGAAGCGCAGGTTTTAGATTGGCTGGCAAGATACGTAGGCGAAACATTTAGAAAGCAGATCGGCGGACATTGGGATATAGATCTCGAAAATAAAAAGAATGTTTATTACGGCTTGCCCGTGATCACCGGCTTTGAAGAAAAACCAACGCCTGTATGCCCTTTAACCCTCGTTACGGCATCTACAGACAGGCGGACCGGAGATTTTATAAGCGGCGTGCTTGAACGGATGAAACAGCGATTAAAAAAATGAGCATGTTACTGTCCTTCCTGGTAAAAGCTACTATGAGAACGCGCTCGAAGCAGGCTTCGACCTCAAAAGATTTTACGAGGACTAACAAGATATAACACCAATAATTTTTAACCCCCATGCACACCATCTCCATTGCCATACAGAAAGGAGGCTCCGGCAAAACCACTACCGCACTCAACCTGGGAGCGGCTTTGCAGGAAACCGGTCACCGGGTGTTGCTGGCAGATATGGATCCACAGGCCAACCTGACCCAGTCGCTGGGCATTATGGAAGCCCCTTCACTGAACATGTATGAGCTGCTGAAACAGGCCGCCTGGGGAGAGCCGCTGCTGGTGCAGGAATCTGTCATAACAACAACGCCTGTACCCTTGCTGCCTGCCGCTCTATCGCTGGCTGATGCAGAAATGGAACTGGTAAGCATCTACGGCAGAGAACAGCTGTTAACCCAGATCATCGCTCCTTTACAGAACGACTATGACTTCCTGATAATAGACTGCCCGCCCGCTGTTGGTATGCTGACCGTCAATGCGCTGGTAGCCAGTGACCATGTGCTGATGCCGTTACAGGCAGAATTCCTGCCCTTTAAAGGCGTACAGAGCTTTATGAAACATTTCAACCTCATCCGGAAACAGCTGAATAAAAAACTGGAGTTGCTTGGCCTGGTGCTTACCCGCTATGATGAGCACAAGAACATGCACCGCGAGATAAAATCAGCACTGCAGGAAATGTACGACGGAAAAGTACTGGACACCTGCATCCGGAATAATATCACACTGGCAAAAGCGCAACAGCTGGGCACAGATATCTTCCGACTCGACAGGACATGTAACGGCGCCAGGGATTATCTGCACCTTGCTTCAGAGATATTGGACCGTATACGCCCATAAATGTCATTACTATGAGAACCAACAGTCCTAGTTACCTCAAACATCGCAATCCCGACAATAACGTCCAGGAACAAAAACCTTTTTTCAATAAGTCGGGCGCTGGCGACGTGCCGGAACACCAACCGGGTTTCTTTAGCACGCCCGTTATACAACGTGCTCCTCTGCCCAACGCCTCCACGGTAGAAGAAGAACCGAACTTTACGCCGGTTGCAGGCCCTGCCAGCCAACCACTGGCAAGCTTCCCGACAGCAAAACCGAACGAGCCGCTGGCCAGTTTTCCACCGCAAGAACAGGAACCGCTGGCAAGCTTTCCGCCAAAGCAACAGGAACCGCTGGCTAGTTTTCAGCCGCCGCCGTCACTGATGGACCTCACCATGGAAAAAGTATCGCTGATCACACGTCTGGCAGATATAGGCTGGGTAAATGACTGCTTTGTAGGGTTGGATCAGGATGCGCATCCCATACATAAAACAGAGATGGAAAATGCGCTCAAAAGCATGGTAACAGGTCATATCTCACAATTGACCGCCCTGGGCGGCCGTATCATCGGCGCTGGTTCTATGGAAGAGCTGAATGCGCTTAAAATAGAAATAGATACTTTCAAAGCAATACATGGTGTGCTCCTGACGAAAGAACTGCAAGCTGTGGTAGAGCTCTTCAGGGTCAAAGAACAAATGTGGGTTATTATGTTCACCACTCCTGGCGCCATCATCACCAAAGATCCCGCAAACGCTAACAAAGCCGGTAATAAGGCTTTACTTGAATATCACAAGGGTCCTACCGGAACCGTAAAGATGGTGACCCGCGTAAACTACACCTGGAGCCGCTCGGCCGCCGCGGTAACAGCGGGCATCGCAGACTGGACCGACGCAGAGAAAACACAGTTTAAAACTGCCTTCCAGCAACAGCTGAATAACGTTTGGAATACGCGTAACGCTTCGGCATATACGCCGTTTCGCGTATCGCAGCCATCCGACTACCTGTTGAAGAACAGCCCGGTAAAATGGTCAGATGTCACTGCGCATATGCAAGGCGAGGTAAGAGATGCCGCCGCAGCCGGTACCCCGGATTTTACCATTACCGTCATCAAGAACGATCCGGCTACTGAACCCAACCTTCGCTCTGCTGTAAACGACGGCACGGCAAAATTCTATGCAGGCGCCGCCACTGACGGGTTCAATGCCGCCGGAGTGGCCAATGGCAACCAGCAAACACTCGCGCATGAGTGGGCGCACATGATAGGACAACCGGATGAGTACCCGGAAAACTCCGCCGACCAGTCGCAATCCTGGATAGCCGGCGGCCGTACAGGCACCACCGCCAACTCAATAGGGAGCGATCAATGGCAGGCATGCCAGAATGAACTGACCCGGCGAAACAACGACGCAACATTAACGCCTCAGCAACGCGCCCAGGCCGCCACTGATCTTAGTAACCTCCGGAACTCTCCCAATGATGCTGATCCTGCTAAACCAGGCTGGCAAGACCCAATACATGGCATCGGTAACCGGACTGATAATACCCTGCCTGTGCCGGATGACTGTTTCGCAGTGAGAGGCGCCTGGACAGGCAGCAGGGCGGTTCGCCTCCGTCCGGGTGGCCGCAGCGAGCGTGGAGGCACACATATTTCTGCCAGTGCGGAAGATGCTGCCCGTCTCACCGACCGCGGTAACCAGGTGCATGCCTATCACCGGGAGGGTGTGCTCCAGGAACTGAATAGCGCGTTGAGCACGCAAACTAATCCTCCCGTTCAATTTGAGCACAACTTTAAAGATATGACTCAGAAAGAGCGGTTGGAAACCATCGAAGCAAAGCTCAATAATCTGCATTGGGACCTGCTGGACCTGCAAGATAAACTGAAGGCTCCCGCCAGCCCCCAGGCACCTGGAAGCACAGTAGAAGGCGGACAGCCGGACAAACCTTAATATGCCATTATAACATTTAGAGATCGTAAAACTGACGAAGAGAAAAATATGTTTACAAGTTCGGAAAATGCACTCGTATTAAACGCATATCTGCATTGGTTGCAATCAGCGGTAATAAAGCGGCTGCAACAATATTTCAACACCGCTGCACAGGAAACCAATGAACAGGATTCCGCAGCTGACCTGGCGGCCGCCATTGCACGCTCACCCAAAGCACCCCTCCCCGCATTCATACAGGAACATGGGCTGAACGAGACAGAACAGCTGCTGTTGCTGCTGGCGCTGGCCCCTCACGTAAACCCGGTGCTCTTTGATCAGATCATACAACGGCACATCCCCCAGGCTGGCGATTTCCCGCAGATAGGCGGAGTGCGGGGCACACAGTTCAGGGGCTTTCTACCCACCGGCGAAACCGCCCTCTTCCTGCTGGCCGGCAACAACCTGGAGCAACGCCTGCAGGCGAAACAGCTGTTGGGAGAAGAACACCTCTTTGCCCGCCGGCAGGTATTATGGCTGGAGAACGTATCAGAAGGAGAACCGGCGATGAGCGGAAAAATAGTATTATCACATGAGTTTATAGACCTCTTCCTGACCGGCAGCCATACACGGCCCCGCTTCGGCGCCAACTTTCCTGCTGAAAGGATCACTACACCGCTCGAATGGAGCGACCTGGTATTGAATGCCCAGACCACAGAACAGGTGAGTGAGCTGAAAAAGTGGCTGCTGCACAAAGAGGCCCTGCTGAAAACAAATAAACGTATGAAACCTGGCTACCGGGTGCTGTTCTACGGCCCTCCCGGAACCGGTAAAACACTTACCTCTTGTTTACTGGGCAAGCCCGACGCACCCGGAGGCAAAGAACTGGACGTGTACCGGGTAGACCTTTCACAAGTAGTATCCAAATTCATTGGCGAAACGGAAAAGAATCTCTCCAAGCTTTTTGACAAAGCAGAGCATAAAGACTGGATCTTATTCTTCGATGAAGCAGACGCCCTCTTCGGTAAACGTACCAACATCCGCGATGCGCACGATAAATACGCCAACCAGGAGATCGCCTACCTGCTGCAACGTATCGAGAACTATAACGGCCTGGTCATCCTCGCCACCAACTTCAAGAGCAATATAGACCCCGCCTTTGCACGGCGCTTCCAGGCGATCATCCACTTCCCCATGCCTAACCAGACTGAGCGCCTGACCTTGTGGAAAATGATCCTGCCGGAACATATGCTGCAACAACAAGGTACACTGGAACGCCTGTCGGCCACTTATGAGCTGCCCGGCGCCTCTATTATCAACGTAGCACAATACTGCTTTCTCAAGAACATGCAGCCAGACGGTTCTATTGCGCCTATCTCCGGTGCCGACCTGGAGGAAGGGCTTATCCGTGAATTCAATAAGGAAGGAAAAGTATACAAATAAGATTGTCGCAAGCGGCCTCCTAAAGTGTCTCTTTCGCCCCCCTTGTGTAAAGCAGGGATGTCTCACCTTTGTGTTGTAATCCTTTCACTAAAAAATAGAAAAGATGAAACTACTGGAATTTAAAATCGACATCAATGCAAGCAAGGAGAAAGTATGGAACACCATGCTGCAGCTCGATACTTATAAACAATGGGTCGGTGCAGGCTGGCCCGGCTCCAGCTATGAAGGTGAATGGAAACAGGGACAGGCCCTGCGATTCGGTGCACCCGGACAAGGCGGCACCTATGCAGAAGTCAGAGAGCTGAGCCCCTATAAACACGTTCATTTAGAGCATACCGCTGCTATCAACGCCGATGACTCTTTAGACAGGGATAGTGAAATGGCAAAAGGCTGGGTAGGCACTACCGAAAGCTACATCTTCACTGAAAACAACGGTAAAACAACAGTAACGGTACAGATGAAAACAAACCCGGACTGGCAGGAGATGTTCGATGAAGGCATGCCCCCTGCACTGGAAAAACTAAAAGAACTTTGCGAAAGCTGAGGCGCTAATAATAAGCGCCCAGCTCTTCAACATGGATAGTTACCGGCTGCTCTTCGCAACGGTCTTTAATGGCAGCACTGAAGTCTTTAAATGCTGGCAGTTCTGTAAATAAAAGATTCGCCGCCCTACCTTCAAAAGCCGCGATGTGCACAAAGCTTACGCCATCGCTTTGTTTATACACGCTGTACTGTATGCCTTCAGGTAGTTGCCTGAGGAGTTGTTTAAATACCTGTTTGATCAGCCTTTCATTTTCTTCCGCCTGATCAGCCTTTACCCGGTAGGTTACCATCACCCGTTTCATAGATATATTGTTTTAGTTAGTAAAGGCAAAACTAGCGAGGGATAAAGACATCCAAGGGATGCAAACCTGCCAAATTAAGGGGCCATTCTTGCCAGTATTTTTTAATTTAGCGGCATGTTCAGCGTTTTCCGTGAGTACCTGTCCGCTAAGATCCAGTTAAGCGACGAGGATTACAGGATGATCGAATCTCTCTGCATCTTCAAAAAATTGCGTAAGCGGCAATACCTGGCGCAGGAAGGAGATATCTGGCGCTACAATGCATTTGTATGCCAGGGGTTATTGCGCACTTACCGCGTGGATGATAAAGGAGTGGAACATATCATCAACTTTGCCATGGAAAACTGGTGGATAGGCGACCGCGAAAGTCTCGCTTCCGGTAACCCTTCCGGCTTCAATATTGATGCACTGGAAGATTCCGTGGTGCTGCTCATCAACAAGGAGAACTTTGAAAACCTTTGCAAAAAGCTCCCGGCTTTAAATGACCTCGTGCACACCATTATCAACAAAAGCTTTATTGCCTCGCAAAACAGGATCAACGCTTTTCTAAGCTATACTGCGGAGGAAAAATATATCTATTTCCGGGATAAATACCCGGGCTTTGCCCTGCGCGTACCCCAGCAAATGATCGCATCCTACCTGGGTATGACCCCTGAAAGCCTCAGCAGGATCAAAAGACAGATCGCCAAAAAATAGCGCCACTTGATCTATGATAAGAAATTTCTTATCCTGCCTCAAGGGCGGCCGGCGCTTCCTGCCGCAATTTTGTGTTGTTAAATCATTCACTATTAAACCAACACAAAATGAGCAAGATAATCTTTATCACAGGCACCAGTTCTGGTTTCGGTAAACTCGCTACTATCACACTCGCTAAAGCAGGACACACTGTTATCGCTGGTATGCGCGGTACCAACGGTAGGAATAAAGCTGCAGCTGATGAACTGGCTGCCCTGCCCAATGTATCAATAGCAGAGATCGATATTACCAGCGATGCCTCCGTTAATGCCGCCATACAGCAAACACTCGCCAAACATGGCAGGATTGATGTGCTGATCAATAATGCCGCCGTATCAGGTTTCGGGCTCTTCGAAGCCTACTCTGTAGACCAATGGAAAAAGATGATGGACGTGAATCTCTATGGCACCATACGCACCTACCTGGCAGTATTGCCTTCTATGCGTGAGAAAAGGAACGGCCTGATCATCAACCTTACCTCCGGCGCCAGTGGTCATACCCTGCCTTTTATGGCGCCCTACCTGGCCTCCAAATTCGCCGTAGAAGCCATCACGGAAGGTGCGCAGGATGAGCTGAAACAGTTCGGCATCGAAAACGTGAGCATCCAGCCAGGCGTTTACCCTACAGAAATGAACAACGGCAGCAAAACAGGCGTCAATGCCGATAAACCGGAGATCACCGCAGCCTACGAGCCCGGGGCTTCCACCCTGTTCAATGCCATCGGCGCAGGCTTATTTGGTAAGATGGCGGAATTTAATATGGACCCGCAAGCCATTGCCAATGGCATCCTGGAACTGGTAGCAATGCCCAAAGGCAAACGCCCGCTGCGCTTCCCGCTGGATGCTATAGCACAAGGTACCGACAAGGAATTCATCCATGCAAGGGCTGAGATTAAAGAACGCTGGAGCAAAAACTATGGTCTCCACGCTGCCTTATATGGTCAACAATAAACACTTTGCTATGAATACATCCTCACCTGCCAACGCGCTTATTACCGAGGTTATAAGCGCCTGGCAGCTGCAGAACCGCAGGGTTAATAATATCATTAACAAGTTATCAGCGGCAGAATTCTACCAGGAAACCGCCCCGGGCCGCAACAGCGGTATTTACCTGCTGGGACACCTGATCGCCGTGAATGATACGATGCTGCCGCTGTTCGGATTTGAAGACAGGTTATACCCGGAATTGGATGAGCTGTTTGTGCATACCCCCGACAAGTCAGGCAAGGCATTTCCTGCTCCCCAAATATTAAAGGGCTACTGGAACCATCTGAACGAAATATTGGCGGATCACTTCACCGCACTGACGCCCGATCAGTGGCTGACAAAACATAGCGCCGTATCTGTGCTGATAGGGCGTACCATCCACCAGGCCCACCATTCAGGACAACTGACATTCCTTTTATAAAATAAAGAACGGCGGACAGTCAAAGCTGTCCGCCGCTATCAACCAAGGGCTATACTTACAACGGATAGAACGATACAGCCGCTCCTCCGCCCGCAGCCAGCTGCAGGGTAAGGGTGCTGGTACCGTCTACGACCATTTCATGAATGCGGTAGGCTTCAGGGTTGGTTTTCCAATCAGCACCGGGAGCATCTCCATAAATAACCGCCCGGTATTTCTTTCCCTTATCCAGGAACTGCAGGGGCACAAGCGCCTTTCGCGCCTTTTCATCTGTGATGGCGCCCAGGAACCAGTTATCCTTTCCTTTCTCCTTACGGGCAATAGTGATATAATCTCCCGGCTCTGCTTCAATAATACGCGTATCGTCCCAGTCAACCGGCACCTCGCGTATAAAGCGGAAAGCATCCGGGTGCGCTTCGTAGTTCTCCGGCAGATCGGCTACCATTTGCAGGGGACTATAAATAGTTACATACAGGGCCAGCTGTTTTGCCAGTGTGCTATGCACTGTTCTTTCAGGTGCATGGGGCGCGTAGTGCCTCAGCTTGAAGATGCCCGGCGTATAATCCATAGGACCGCCCATTAAGCGGGTAAAAGGCAATATAGTTTCATGATCCGGTGCATTGCCATTGCTGAAAGCATTGTACTCATTCCCCCTGCCTGCCTCTGATGCCATCCAGTTGGGATATGTACGCTGCAATCCTGTAGGCCGTGGCGGTTCATGCGCATCGATCATGACGTGGTACTGCAGCCCCTTGCGTGCCACACGTTCATAGTGATTCACCATCCACTGCCCGTCGTGATGCTCTCCACGCGGAATGATCCTGCCTACATAACCGGTTTTCACCGCATGATAGCCAAAGACATTCATGAAACGGAAAGCCGTATCCAGCTGCCTTTCATAATTGGTAGCGGCGCCGGATGTCTCATTATGCATAACCATCTGCACGCCTTTGGATGCGGCGTATTGCGTTAGTTCCTTCACATCAAAATCAGGATAGGGTGTAATAAAGTCAAACACATCTTCTTTCCAGTTACCGAACCAGTCTTCCCAGCCGGTGTTCCAGCCTTCTACCAGCACACCTTGTATGTTATTGGCTGCAGCAAAATCTATATACCGCTTTACATTAGCGGTATTAGCGCCGTGCCGTCCGTTGGGTTTCAGTACATCATCCTTTCCCCTGGCAGCATCGTCTGCATAGTTCCAGGTACTTTTACCGGTTTGCATCTCCCACCATACGCCTGCAAATTTCATGGGGCGCAGCCAGGAGAAGTCTGTTACAGATGGAGGTTCATTCAGGTTAAGGATCATTTTAGACGCCAGGATATCAGCTGCCTTATCACTAATGATAATGGTACGCCAGGGCGTGGTACAGGGCGTATGCAGGTAAGCCTTATTGCCTACCGCATCGGGCACCAGCCGTGCCGACAGCTGATAAGAGGCTCCGTCCACATGCAGCTGCATAGCAGGATAGTTGATCAGCGCCGCCTCATGGATATTAATATAGATATTGTTCTCCGTTTTCAGCATCAGCGGCGTTTGCACCGCAAAAGAATCCGGCACGGTCCGCACCGCGATATCTGTAGCGGCTTTTACCACGCTGCTGTTATTCACCTGGCTCAGCCTGGAAGTAGTATACGTATATTCATTACTATCGTAATCACCGGGGATCCAGAAAGCGGTATGGTCGCCGCTGAGATGGAAGGCCGTGAGCTCGTCCCTCACAATAAAATACTTTAAGCCGCCCTGCTGCGGAAATTCATACCGGAAGCCAACGCCATCCTCAAATACCCTGAATACAATATCCAGCACCCGTCCGGGTGCATGCTGCTGTTTCAGGTGTACAGTCAGCTGTTCATAGCTGTTGCGGATGCTGCTTACCTCTCCCCATACCGGCTTCCAGGTTTCATTCACAGACTTACGCTCCGTACCATTAATAGTAAAGCCTTTGTAGAACAGGCTGTCTTCTGCCAATACAAAACCCTGACGGGAAGGAGCGATGAGCTGCTTCCCTTTGAAGGATACCGCATAATGCGGGCTCCCTTCACCATCAAGAGAAAAAGTCAGCCGGATATTACCACGTTCAGCCTGCAAGGGCGTATTGTCCTGCGTAAACCCTTGCAGCACGGTCCCGGTAAAGAAGATGATCAAAAACAATTTTCTGAATAACATACGCTCAATTAAAGATTAGTAGCCTGGGTTCTGTTTCATCCTGGTATTCGTGTTGATCTCGTTCACAGGGATGGGCCATTTATATGATTTGGCATCGTTCCACTTAATAGGCCCTCCTACCAGCGAAGTAGCATAGTAAGTGGCTTCTGCGCTGCCTATACGCCAGCGGCATACATCAAACCACCAATGCCCCTCGCCAAACAGCTCTGCCCATCTTTCATAGCGTAGCGGATTGCTGGCCAGGTTAGGATCAGTAGCCATAGTGGCGGCGTTGAGGCTGGCATAATCTACAGGAGAAGCAGCATTCACCGGGTAATCATAAGCCCGGCGTTTTACCTTGTTAATATACTCCAGCGCAGTAGCGCCCTCGCCTGATTTTACACAGGCTTCTGCATACAGCAGGTATACATCGGCCAGGCGCAGCATATAATAATTGGCTGCATCCGCAGCAGCCTGCCTGTTAAAAATGGAGTTATCATAGGTAACAAACTTGCGCAGGCTCCAGCCATGGTACGTAGGTTTTAAAGCTTCGCTGATGGCAATGAACTTACATACCGGCCGCCAGTTGATACCATCGTTACTTGCAGAATCCAGCCAGGGCTGCAGGGCTGATACATACAATCGGGGATCCACCGTTTTGTTGGTACGCGCTGCTGCTGACTGTGTCCGGTAAGCAGGATCAATCACCTTTTGCGGGTTCTTATAAGAAGCAGGTTTAGTGTTATCGTAAGCAGGGTTATTCACCACCGTGTACACCGGTTGCTTAAACCCGAAGCGTTGTAAATTTTTATCGTTGAAGAACTCATTGCAATAGCCCAGGCCCACTCCCTGCTCTTCCGTACCATTATCTCCCAGGATGCTGGGCGACCATATCAGGCCCTGGCTGGTGGTAAGATTGGTATTGAAGCTGAAGATCCCATAGCCGCCCAATGAGTTACGGTCTACATTGATCTCAAACAGGGATTCTTCATTGAACTCATTAGCGTCATTACCATTAAATGCATCACGATATTTGCTGAAAGGCATGAGTGATTTACCGCTGTTGTTGATCACATCAAGGAGCGCGGCTTTAGCAGACGTCCAGTTCTCCGTGAATACATAAGCCTTTCCCAGCAGGGCCTTAGCTGCCCATTCTGTTACGCGTCCTTTATTGGGGCCGGTCCACTGCGCGCCTTTCAGCAAGGTAGCCGCCTGTTGCAGATCGCTAATGATCAGGTCCCATACTTCGCGGGTAGTTTTACGTTCTACCTGCGTAGCTTCCAGTGTACTGGCGGTAGTTGTAATAATAGGCACTCCCATTTTATCTGCCCCGGCGCCGTTGGCGCTGATATAGTTTTCGCCGTAAAAGCATTCCAGGTAGAAATAATACAATGCCCGCAGGAAATGCGCTTCTCCCCGCATCTGGTTGATCTGCTCCTTTTCATTGGAAGAAGCATAACGCTGCTCATAAAAATCTGCACGGTCCAGGAACACATTCGCGCTTTTGATACCGCGGTATAATCCCAGCCACAGGTTATTGGCATAGCTGTTGGATGTACTGAGATTGTTAACGGTCAGCTCTGTCCAGGATTGATCCCCTCCATAGGCCAGCTCTGCCACATGCTCACTCCCCGCAAAATCCTTGCACAGCAATTCAAAACCCTGCAGCTCCATAGAACGGATATTACCATAGGCAGGCACCAGTACACCAAAGAGATTATTTAAAGTAGTAGGATAGTTAAGGCTGCTATATACATCTGTGCGGGATACTTCATCCGGCGATTTAGTACAGGCCGCCAGCAACACCAATAATAAGGTGCTGATATATCGGATTGACATGATACGCTTTGTCATTGTTTTGCTTTTACAGGTTTAGAATGTAAGGTCCAGGCCTACAGAATAAATACGCGAGTGCGGGTATTGCCATACTGCATCTATGCCCCTCGCGGTGATAGACCCTGCCAGCTCCGGATCAATACCGGAATATTTCGTGATGGTGAAAAGGTTGTTACCCATTACATAGATGCGGGCAGATTTGACAGAAACCTTCCGCAGCCATTCATCAGAGAAAGTATATCCCAGCTGCAGGTTCTTCAGCTTCAGGTAAGCGCCGCTTTCCACGAAATAGCTGCTGGACCGTGAATAGTTCCCGTTCGGATCATTGTTATCAATTCGTGGCTGATCTGTTACCTGGTTATTGCCCAGGAAGGATGCACCAAATACTTTGCTGGTGGTGTTACCATCTGCAAAAGGATAGGATGCATATGCTTTTACACCATTAAAAAGATCTACCCCGGCTACCCCATTCCATAACATGGCCAGGTCAAATCCTTTCCAGTCAAGACGAATGTTAGCGCCATATATCAGCTTGGGATTGGGATTACCTAACTCAGTCCTGTCCTTATCATTGATCACGCCATTGCCATCTGTATCGGCAAATATCAGGTCACCGGGACGGGCAGTATACCCTTCCTGCTGCGCATGCTTGCCGATCTCATCGTTTGTGCGGTAAATGCCTTCCACTTTATAACCATAGAATTGTCCAAAGGGCAGACCCGCTTTGGTAATAGTAACAGGCTGATTCACCATGATGCCGAAAGTGGCGTTACCATAGTTATTGTTACCGTCAAGAATAGGATTGCTGTTAATATTATCCAGGTTAAGCACCTTATTCTTGTTGAAAGCGCCGTTTACGCTAACGCTGTAACCCAGGTCTCCAATCTTGTCTTTATAACCCAGCACTATTTCCAGACCGCGGTTTCTCACAGACCCGATATTGGTATAGAAAGGCACTGTAATACCGGAGCTTAAAGGAATGGGCAAACCATACAGCATGTTCTTCGTAGTCTTGTTATACCATTCTACCGTAAAGAACATTTTACTATCAAACAGCTCTGCATCAACACCCACGTTGCCTTCATACACACTTTCCCATTTTACATTGGAATTGGAAATGAAAGTAGGGCTGACGCCGATAAAAGGCGATCCGCCGGGCGTAAAGTTCTGTGCATTGATCAGGTCAAAAGTGGACAGGAATTTATAACCACCGATATTGCTGTTACCCAGTACGCCGTAACTACCTCGCAGCTTCAATTGGTTTACTTGTGGCAGCGCCTTGCGGAAGAAAGGCTCTTCGCTGATACGCCATCCCGCAGAACCAGCGGGGAATACGCCATACTGGTTACCCGGGCCGAAAACAGTGAAGTTACCATCGCGGCGTATGCTGCCGGAGAGGTAATAGCGGTTGTCGTAATTATAATTCAGACGGCCAAAGGTGGATTTTATTAATCCGTTAGGATCGTAGCTACCTGCTACAGTAGCCTGTGATGCAGAGGTTTGAATAAAGCTGTAGGAGTTACCGCCTACAGATGTTTGTGTAGCATATTGCGAATTGTAAGTGGTCTTAAATTGTTCATAGCCCGCCACCGCACTGATAGCATGTTTTCCAAACGTGTTATCAAAAGAAAGGGTATAGTTATACATGGTAGTAGGCTGCGTAATATTGTACTTCTGCAGTTGATTGATAGTAGTGGAGACACTGCCGAAATTGTACGCATCCTGGAAATAGCTTTGGTTCTCTGTATAGTGCGTATACCCGAAAGTAGTGCGGAAGGTCAGGTAAAAAGGCAGCTGTATCTCTGCGAAGGCATTGGCCTGCAGGTTGAACTTGGTGTTCCTGATATCTGCCGTCATGATCTGTCCTACCAGGTTTGGGCCACCAAAGCCCACCGGCGATTTTCCCCAGGGACTTTTAGGATCGGTCTTGTCATACACCGGCATGATAGGAATAGAGCGGAAGGGCGGATTGATCGCCGTTACCACCTCCGGTTTAGTGCTCCTGCTCCATATATACAGCTGCTCTCCCACTTTGATCCGTTTACCCAGTTTGAAATCAGTATTCACACGGGCGCCGGAGAGATAAGAGGTATTATTGAGATAGATGCCATCCTGGCCGTTATAAAAAGCAGATACATAATAATTGACGTTCTGCGTAGAGCCTGATACAGACAGGTTATAATTCTCCTCCCTGCCGTTGCTGTACAGCTCTTTCACCCAATCCGTATCCGCCAGGGTATCAACGTTCACGTTAGAGAGATAATTAGGGTCCAGCAAACGTTTCATCCGTACAAAATCATTCCTGTTCAGCAGCTCCAGCGTAAGCGGTCTGGTAACGCCATACCTGGCAGAGAAGTTCACCACCGGCCTGGCGCTCTGTCCTTTCCTGGTGGTGATGATGATCACCCCTCCGGCGGCAGCAGAACCGTAAATAGCAGCGGCGCTGGCGTCTTTCAATACATCTACGGAGGCAATATCCTGCATATTGATATTATCTCCCGACTGACGCACACCATCCACGATGTACAGTGGCGGCGCGTTATTCAGGGAGGATACGCCACGGATAATAATACTGGCGGTAGCATCCGGCGCGCCGGAGCTCTTTACTACTTCTACGCCTGCCATGCGGCCCTGCAGGGCCTCCTGCACATTGGTAACGGGCAGGCTTTTAATATCTTCTCCCCTGGCAGAAGCTACAGCACCGGTAAGGTCTGTTCGCTTTTGTGTACCATACCCCACTACCACTACTGCATTGAGCAGTGTTTTCTGTGGTTGCAATCGAATGTTGAACTCATTGGCGGCGCCGATACTCACTTCCTGCGATTCAAATCCTACATAGGAAATAAGCAGACTGCTGGTGGATCCGGGCACCGTAATAGTGAAGGCGCCCCCTGCACCGGTGGAGATACCGTTCTTACTTCCTTTTACTACAACGCTTGCCCCTATTAGCCCTGTGCCCGTTTCGTCGGATACCGTACCGCTGATGCGGCGGTCCTGGGCATAGACGTCATACGTGTTTAAAAGGATCAGCAAACCCAAAAGAAACGTGGACAGCGATCTTGTTTTTTTCATAACAAATGTTTGGTTGTGATTAGGGATAGATTCCAAAAGCCGGGATGTTGGTTGATCTTCTTTAGCGGAACTTTTTTGCATCAGTGATTTACCGCATCAAAGAAAACCCGGCAGGTGGCCACGGGCAAATTATATGGGAAAAGTATAAGAATTAAAGGGTTAACAGGGTATTATCCACTTTGTAATGAATTGATAACAATATATTTGCACATATATTATACTAAATAATATATATCGGTATCCTACAGCAGAAAGGTCTTATTTATACCGCTTTTATTTCCATTACGTGCTTCTCAAACTCCTCATTGGGCACAATAGAGCGGTTCTTTATTTTGGTTTTATAGGTGGTAATAGTGTTCACGGAATACTGGAGAATATGGGCTATTTTTTCATTATCATGAATGCCCATCCTGATCAACGCAAAGATCCGGAGGTCGGTATTCAGTAATTCATTTTCTTCCAGTACCTGTTGGTCCTCTTCCCGGAACATGCTGTTGAATACCGTCACAAAATTGGGGAACAGCTTTAAAAAGGCATGGTCAAAATGCTGCACCAGCTCTTCCTTCTCCTTACGCAGGTTGATCTTGGTGATCAGGGACTTTATTTCATCCAGTTTACGGTCTGCCAGCTTCTGCTCCAGCGACTTCTTGAATTTCTCCATCTTGTCATAAAAGGCGGCGTTAAAGTTGAAGAAGTACCCGATGTATTTCTCCTTGATCTTATTAGCATCTTCCAGGCGGGCATTGGTTTCGGCCAGCTGCCGGTTGATCTCCAGCTCCTTGATATGCGCCTGCGTGATGGTTTTCTGCGCGATCTGCAGCTTCTTCACCTGCCGCAGGATGATCAGGCCCAGGCCGATAATCAGCAACAACAGCAGGGTCACCGTAGTGGCATAGAACAGCAGCTTTCTTTTCTCACTTTCCACCATGCTCAGTTTCTGGGCTTCAATCAATGGCAGAATGGCGCTCACCTGCACCTTGCGCTGCCTGGCTCCGTAAAAGGAAGCATCTGCAATAGCCCGGTTGATACAAAGGGAGGCGTGCTTCACATCTCCTTCCTTATATAAAAGACTGGCCAGGTTAAAAGCGGCTGAAGTTTCCTTGGTAGAAGCCTGTATATCTGCAATAGCTGCTGTGGTTAGCAGCTGTATGGCGCTGTCTGTTTGTCCGTTGCGGATATACAGATCACTGAGGGTGGAAGTGGTGACCGCTACTTGGTGGGGCGTAAGTTCAGGGCGCGCTAAGATCGTCGTAAGGATGCGGAGCGCGCCTGCCTTATTATTGGCCTTCAGCTCTTTCAGCCCGCGGTAATACGCCGCCTCATAAGTACTGGCAGGCAGCAGGGCCAATGCCGAATCAATATACCGGCCCCCAAGGATATTATAGACAGGCGTATGGTATTGATCATTATCAAAATCGCCCAGGTCATAATAATAGCGGCCCAGCAATGCGTAGTATTCAGCTTTGCCGCTGTCGGGCAGCTGCTGCACATTGACCTGAGAAAGGGAGTCTAATGTTTCCTTATACATACCTGAAGACAGCAGGGAAAAGCCCAGCTTGATCCTGGCATAGGCCAGCCGGGCGGGATCATTCATCTGCAGGGCAGCTTCCCTGAGCTTGCGGGCGTAATGGTAGGAAGAGTCAAACTGGAACAGGCGGTATTCTTCATACAGGCTTTTATACAACCCGAATTGTCCGGACAGATCATCCGGACGGGCACTGCTGAGCAGTCTTTTAATGCTGTCTATACGCCCCTGCTTACGGGCATCATATTGATCTGCCTGTTGAATAGCAGTGTTCAGCGCCTGCAACTGGAGGCCCCTGTCGGTTTGGGCACAAGCTTCGCCCGCCAGCAATAGAAAAGGGATAAAAAAGATGAAGTGCTTCCTGAGACGTGATAAGGAGTTATTTGTGGAACCGGGCCGCATAGTGCAAAAATTGAATAACGTGTAACGCGGCAAATATATCCAAAAATGCTAGCTCCACACACAGCCGCTGATCTCCTGGCTTTTATGCTCCTTCAGGTAATCGATGGCCCATTTCTCCATCGCGGCAATCAGCGGGATCAGCGATTGCCCCGTAGGTGTAAGCATATATTCCACCCGGGGCGGCAACTCGGGCCAGGTAGTGCGTGCAACGATCCTGTCCTCTTCCAGTTCCCGCAAATGATTGCTCAGCATAGCCGGGGTAATGCCCGTAATAGCGCGGCCTAATTCACCAAACCGTTTTGCCCCGTGCCGCAGGTTCCACAAGAGCAGCATTTTCCATTTACCGGAAAAAACATCCAGCGTCACCTGTACCGGGCAAAAATCTTTATCACTATGCGTATTTTTTTCTGGCTGATTACCAGTAATTGTATGTTTTTCCATAGTAAGTATGATGGCTGATACTACTTGATTTGCACAATCTACGGCTTTTACTTTGCCCGCAAAAACAGTTTGTTATGCGAAAAGTGATACTGATAGGGGCTACCGGCATCATCGGCAAAAATATACTGCGCGCCCTTCGCAGCTATGATGATCTTGAAATAGTGACCGTATCCCGCAAAGGTGGCGCCGATATACAGGCAGATATTTCATCTCTTTCCGACATCCGCCGCATGTACGCCGAAGCGGGTTCCTTTGATGCAGTGATCTGCGCAGCAGGCGATTGTTACATCGGCCCTTTTGATCAGATGACGGAAGAAGACATGTACATCGGCATACGTAATAAGATGATGGGACAGATCAACCTGGTCATGGCAGGTAAAGAGCTGATCAATAACAAAGGCTCTTTTACACTCACCTCAGGCTTTCTTTCTGATGATCCTATCAAAGGCTGCATCAACTATGCCATGGCCAACGGCGCTATCGAGAACTTCGTATTTGCCGCCTCCGTTGAGCTATCCAGGGGTATCCGGGTAAATGCTGTCAGCCCCGGATGGGTCGTGGAAGCCTACGATGGCAGGATGGATCAACCTACCATTGGCCAATACCCGGTGCCCATAGATAAAGTAGTTCATGCATATTACAAGAGCGCTTTCGGATACCTGAGCGGGCAGGTGTATCGGGTATGGGAACCCTCCACGCAATTCAAAAGAGTTTGAGGTTTGAAGTTTGAGGTTTGAAGTTCGTTAGAAGTTAGAGGTCCAAAGGTAGGACTTGATACTTGTTTTGAACATCCAACCTACAACGAGCCTCAAACCTCAAACTTCAAACCTAAATCTGTTTCCTTTCCCCCTGGTCTCCTCTTCAATATTCTTCAGCTTATCCGGGTCTACCACGGTGCTGATCTGGTAGATCTCGCCGCTTTCAGGCGAGATCCCCAGCACCTGGCAGGATAATATCTTTCCGTCAACATAAAACAACAGCGCAGGCTGATGATTGACAGTAGTAGCAATAATGCGTGCGTTCACTTCAAATTTGTGGTATACATATACCAGCAGGTCGGCCACTTCGTGAATACCAGTACAGATCTTCTTCACCACATTTACTTTACCACCACCATCTGCATAGAAGGTAATATCCTCCGCCAGCAGATCTTCCAGGCGCTCTGTATCTCCGCCCCTGATGGTATTCACATATCTTTCAAGGATCTCAGACGGCACCGGCTCGCGGTGCAGCTTCACCGGGTGTTGGGACTGGCTCAGCTTAGTCTTGGCACGGCTCAGTAATTTCCTGGAGAGCTCCACCGTGCCAGACAATACCTCTGATATCTCCTGGTGTGAATAGCCAAAGCCTTCCTTTAGAATAAACACGGCCCTTTCTTTTGGGTTCAGCTGCTCCAGCAGGATCAGTAAGGAATACGATACAATATCCTTCAGGTTGATATTAGTATCTGCCAGTTCAGTGGCCACGGGTTCAGGCAGCCATACTTCACCGTAGCTTACCTTCTTTCGCCTGCTACGGAGATTGATGGAATGATTGATCACTGATTTTATCAGGTAGTTCTTTTCATTCTCCACGCCCTCCCGCGGTGTTGCCACGTAATTAGACAACACATCCTGGATGGCATCCTTGGCGTCTTCCGCAGAGCCGAGAATATTATAAGCATACGGAAATAGTATCTGCTGATAATCTTTCACCTTATACTGTTTTAAATTCTTTACGCAATGTGTTGAGGTTGGATACTCAGGACCAGGGCATATTCACTACATCAATTAGTGTTGTCCTACTTCGTATTTACCCGGAATAGTACCGAAGGCTTTATTAATACGGTTCCATGTATTGATCTGTGCAACGGCCAGTGTAAGGTCTGCTATCTCTGCTTTAGAGAAATGCGCCGCCAGGTTGTTGAACACTTCATCGCTCACATGCTGGCTATTGGCATTGGTCAGCACTTCCGCAAAAGCCAGTACGGCTCTTTCGGCCTCGCTGTAATAAGGCACCTCTCTCCATGCAGCCAATGAATGTAAGCGCAGTTCTGTTTCACCCATGTTGGTGGCTTCTTCATGATGCATATCCAGGCAGTAGCCGCAGCTGTTAATCTGTGATACCCGGTAGTTCATCAGCTCCCGGAGCTTTGGGTCCAGGGTAGATTTCTTCAGATAGAATTCAGTCTTCATCAGACCATCCATCAATCCTTTGTTCGCTTCCTGATAAGAAATTCGCTGTGTCATATACTTTAATTTTTGTTTTGAACAATGTTGTTTGATATATAGACACAGATCATTTCCGAAACGTGACCAAAAAATAAAAAAAAAGCTGTAAATAGCTAGTTATCAATCGACAACATACCGGACACATAGGTTCTTGCATGACCGGATATCAATACGCGGTCACCTGCATCCACACAATAGAGTGTTCCGCCTCGTTCAGACAGCTGTAAGGCTTTCATTTCTTTTTTCCCCAGCTGATAAGCCCAGTATGGAATCAAAGAGCAGTGTGCTGAACCGGTAACCGGGTCTTCAAAGTGGGAGGCCTGCGGCGTAAAAAACCGGGAAACAAAATCACTCTCTCTGCCTGGGGCAGTAATGATCACACCACCCGGATCGATGTTGATTTGGTCGATGATCTGCCTATTGATAATGATATCCCGCACATCTTGTTCCGACTCATAAACCAACACATAGTCACGCGCTTTCAATACGGCGGAGGGTAACCGGCTCAAAGACTGTGAGATGATCTTGGGCAGTCCCGAAGGCACGGGTTTGCGGGAAGGAAAATTGAGCGTATACAATCCATTCACTTCGCTTACTTCCAGCTGCCCGCTCTTTGAGCTGAAAACTATCTTCTTCCCGGGGTACTGCAAGGCAGCTTTCAGTGCATGTGCTGTAGCCAGGGTAGCATGGCCGCAGAGGTCCATTTCAATCTCCGGTGTGAACCAACGCAGTCCAAACCCTTCTCCCTGTGGTATGAAGAAAGCGGTCTCCGGCAGATTGTTCTCTTTGGCGATCCGCTGCAGCTGCTGGTCTGATAGCCATTCCTGCAGGGCGACTACGCATGCTGGATTGCCCCCGAACAGCTTGTCAGTGAACGCGTGAACGATGTAAAACGGTACTTGCATAGAGCTGTGGATTTAAAGTATAAGTCCCTTTTATAAGGGTAACTGCCTGACCAGACATTAAAATACGGTCTCCATTCACTTTCACCTTCATAATACCACCCCGTGCAGAGGCCTGGTAAGCCAGCATTTCCTGTTTGCCCAACTTCGCAGCCCAGTAGGGCGCCAGGCAACAATGGGCAGAACCGGTAACCGGGTCTTCATTGATACCAATGCAGGGAGCAAAGAAACGGGAAATAAAATCAAACTCAGAGCCCTCGTCTGCCCTGGCAGTAATGACCACTTTGGGATGAGCCGCCAGCCTGGAGAAATCCGGGCTCGCATTATATACTTCCGCTTCAGTAGCCAATTCTACTACGAAGCGGTTGAAAACATATTCGGTATGCAGAGGACTTACGCCCAATATTTCCCTGATCTCCTGCGGTAACTGCACAGCATAGCCTGTGAAGGATGGAAAATCTAAGGTGATCCAATCGCCATCGCGGGCGGTAGTCAGCCAACCGCTCTGGGTATCAAACCGGATCTCCTGCTGTGGAGTTACCAGGCCCTGCTGCCAGAGTATATGAGCAGTGGCAAGGGTGGCATGGCCGCATAAGGGCACCTCTGTGACGGGTGTGAACCAGCGCAGCTTAAAATCATCCTTATCCCGCGATACAAAAGCGGTTTCAGCCAGGTTGTTCTCGGCAGCTATCTGCTGCATAATGGTTTCGGGCAGCGCCTCGTCAGTGATACAAACGGCTGCCGGGTTGCCTTTGAACGGCACATCCGTAAATGCATCCACCTGGAAAAATGGTATTTCCATCTTGTTCCTGTTTTAGTCAATGCAATATTCGGCAAAATAACAGTGGCAATACAGATGCAGATTTTGAAATTTCGACCATATCAGATGATTGCCCCGCATTTAGTAAATTGCCGCTATGGAACAGAAACAGGAAGAGATATTTGATAATGGCATACGGCGGTCCACACGCTGGCAATGTGGCGATATCCTGCTGGGGCACGCCGTTTCCACCTTTAAAGAGCTGACCACCTTCAACGGCAGCAGCACTGCCGATGTGGTGCGTTTCCACTTCGGGATCAAAGGCGATTACCGCTTTTACTATAAGCAGCTGGACCGCTCATTCGACCTGATAGGCGGCCACCACAATATTATGTACTCCCCTGATTTTGACATTGAGGTATATAATAAGACCCTTGAGCTGGAAACCTTCGGTATACAGTTCCCCAGGCAGCAGTTCCTGCAGATCACTGAAAATGCCAACGATACATTAAAGCGTTTCGCAGCAGATATTATGAATGGTAAGAGCATCCTGCTTTCCGAGAACTGGGGCGCTATTGATTCTCCTATACAACAGGCTATACAGCAGATCATGTACTGCAAATACGGCGGCGATCTTAAAACCATGTTCCTCTTATCCAAAACAGTAGAGCTGCTGGTGCTCTGCGCAGAGTCTTATATCGCTGCAAATAACAAATCAGACGCTTTCCTTCGCAGCAAAGCAGATAAAGAAAAGATCATCGCCGCCAGGGACCTGATCAACGATCGCGTGAGCAATCCGCCTAATCTTTCCGAGATCTCCCGGAGCATCGGCCTCAATGAATACAAGCTGAAGCGTGGCTTCAAGGAAACTTTCAACAACACGGTTTTTGGTTATCTTACAGAACAGCGCCTGCAGCTGGCCCACCAATACTTAAGAGATACACAGAAAACCGCTGCCGAAATATCCTTTGAGCTGGGCTATGCTACACCACAGCATTTTAACAATGCTTTCAAGAAGAAATTCGGCGTTACACCTTTTTCTGTTAGAAATAATCCGTAAAACGCAATCAGCCTCCCTTATAATTGGCCTAATATTGCAGTGTACTAAAAAGCCTGACAATATGAACGCGCCATTAACCTTATCAAGCAGTATCCTGATCAATGCATCTCCCGCCAGGGTGTGGGCGGTGCTGGTAGATCCGCAGGAAACCGTAAAATACATGTTCGGCTGTGTACCCGATTCTGACTGGCAGCCCGGCAGCCCTTTGCTCTGGAGAGGCACCTTTGACGGTGTGGAAATAGTAGCGGTAAAAGGCACTGTTACCGAGATCAGGCCGGAGGCCTACCTGGCCTATACCGCCATCGATCCGAACGATCCTAAAGTAGCCGACATCCCGGAGAACTACATTACTATTACCTATACCCTTACGCCCACTAACGGGCATACTACGCTCAGCGTAACACAGGGCGATTATTCAAAAGTAGCAGAAGGTGAAAAACGCTACAGGCACAGTATAGAAGAAGGTGGTTGGGACCCGCTGCTGGAGCAGATCAGGCAGATCGCAGAAAATAATTAAGCTAAAAGGATGGTCCCTTCATAAGGACCATCCTTTTGCTGTTATTTGTTCAGACCTCTTTTACCTGTATATAGAAATGTTTTTCATCCACCTCAAAATCATCTTCACTCATCTGCTTCAGGGTCATCATTTTCCAGTCACCTGTCGGATAAATAAAACCAAAGCGGTCCGGCGCCAGGCTTATTTTTACTGGCATACGGAAACCGGGTACATCTGCCTGCCAGCGGTATTTCACCTGCAGGCTGCTGCCCTGTTCTTTCAAGGCTATCTCCAATGTGGGCAGGCTGGTGTATTTCAGGTACTGATCAAAGAACCAGGTATAATCTTTTCCACTACGTTTACAGATATAAGCTACCAGCTCATCTGAAGAAAGTGTTTGATAACGGAATTGCTGCTGTATATCCTTCAACAGGTTAAACCACAAAGTATCACTGTTCAGTACAGCGCGGAAAGTATTCAGCATCAGGCTGCCTTTGGAATACATATCCCCGATATCATAAAAGATGTGGTTCACATTGTAAACGCCAATGATAGGCTCGCGGTTCTGTACGCCGTCTTTCTGATTATTCAGATATTCAACAGCAGCATCTTTTCCCAAAGAACATTCCACCATCAAAGCCTCTGCATAAGTGGCAAACGCTTCGTGCATCCACATATCAGCAATATCCTTGCAGGTGATGGCGTTGCCCCACCATTCATGCGCGGCCTCGTGCCAGATCAAAGGTGCATAGTCTGTACGCATGCCTTCTTTGATCTTTCCAATACATACGCCGCTCTGGTGTTCCATTGGGTAAGGGCTTTCCAGCAATCTAAAGCCATCGCGCGGAAAAGGATATTTTCCAAAATGCCGCTCAAAACAGCTCAACATCGGCTTTACCTGTGCGAACATGGCTTTGGCTTTTTCCAGGTGATAAGGCATAGCATAAAAATCGAGCGGAAGCGTATCCTTGCCGCTGGCATATACATCATTAAAATGAGCGTATTTACCAATGCAGAAGGTGGCATTGTAATTATTAATAGGATAGCTCACTGCCCATTCATATCGCGTTTTATCAGCCCCTATCGGCGTCTTTCCCAGCAGGCGTCCGTTAGATATTTCTGTAAAGCCGTTGGGGATGGTGATCCGGATACGCATGCTGTCCGGCTCATCAGACAGATGATCTTTACACGGCCACCAGAGACTGGCGCCGGAGCCCTGGCATACCATCTGGATCCAGGGGTTTCCTTCTTCGTCTTTATCCCATAGCACGCCTCCGTTCATGGGAATACTTAAATCCGGTACCTGCGGCACACCATTGTAGAACACGGTTACTGTTTCTTCACTGCCAGCAGGCAAGGTAGCCGGGAAGTTTACGAAGACAGCGTCATACTCACGCGTAAATATCAGGGGCTGATCCCGGTACAAGATCTTTTCAATATGCATATTAGCATACAAGTCCAGCTGCATCCGCTTGAACGGCTCCACTACCTTAAAACGGATCTGACTGCTGCCTTTGATGGAACGGTTCTCCGGGTTGAGCTCCGCATCCAGATGGTAAAAACTGACATCGTAACAGGAACGGAGAGGTGACAGCATACCTCGCAGGGTATCTCCCCGCGTAAAACCGTTCTGACGATTGGAAACATGCTTCTCCCCGGGAGGAGGCGGCGTTACCTGCTTTTGTTTGAGCGAATCCGGCAGCACCGGCAACAGGATGTTATAGTTTTCCCAGAAACTGGCATCGTATTCATTCCCCACTTCGTTGTTCATGGATAACTTACTGTTACTTACATCGCTGGTAAAGCGTTCCACTTTGTCTGTATTAATATCTGTCACCAGCAGGTAGAAATCTCCTTTCCACGGCACGTCTTGCATGCCCCTCTTTTTACTGTTCACCACGCAATCCCAATGACGCGTTACGGTGCTGAGATAAGTTTTATTACGGTACTGCTTATAGGTAACCACCATCCTGAGCCCTGAAAAATCAAGTGTGGCCTTATTGATCTTAGACATGATCGTGTAGCTGATCCCTCCTTTCTGGTGCCCGTTTATATAGTCAACACCTGCCGGGGTGGTTTCCATTTCACAGCGTACCAGCGCCAGGGAACTTTCGTCAATATAAAGTTTGGCCCTCACCAATGCTTTCCGGCTGTCTTCTTTAGGCTGCAGGGAAAGCACCAGCAGGTTACGATCGCCTTCACGAACGGTTTCCTGGTAGTCACAGTTGTAGTAGCGGAAGTTCCGTTCATTCAGTATGTTCCGTTTGGCGTCAAGGTATTTCTGCAGATCTTCGTTAAGGGACGAATAGGCGGTATTCACAATATTACCGATCCAGCAATACAGCTGGGGGTCTTTGCTCCAGTCCGCCTTTTTCTTACGGCCTTTCAGAATACGGATCTGGTCTTTATGATCCCGGCTGTTATGATAGGTTTTATAGATATCCAGCACGGATTCATTAAAATTGATGGTATCCCCTGCCAGGCGGATACTCTCCCGGTAGAAAGCAGTCAGCTTTACATCTGCCGTGTCATAGTTGTCTGGTATCTTACTGACCATCTGCTTCAGGATCGCCAGCCCGCTGCGCACGTTCACCGCCACAGCGGGTAACAGGTATACTGCCTGCTCCATACGGATCTCCATATCCGGCTGATTGTTGACAGGCAGAGGCAGCATCACCGTTTTATAACCAATGCATGATACCAGCAATGTATCCTGCCAGTACTTATCCGCTATATTGAATATAAACTTCCCCCCGGCATTAGTAAGGGTACCAATACTTCCTTTCTTCAACTGGATATTGGCATAAATAACAGGTTGATGGCTCCCGGCATCTGTAACGCGGCCGGAAAGGGTCTTGAATTTCTCCTGGGCAATTACCTGGCTGCCTGCCAGGAGCATTAGTAACAAACAAAGCCGAAGGTGCTGTCTCATCTTTTTTTCTGACAAAGCAAGCTATTTCAGGCCTTTAGGTCTACTCAAATCCGGACTTGAGCACTATTTTACTGCTCATTTTCCTGTTTTGAGGCTTCTTTCAGCCGCTGGTTCATATACTCCCGGGGCGACATCCCCGTATTACTGCGGAAGGCGCGCTGGAAAGTTGCCTGGGAATTAAAGCCGGCATCAAGAGCCAGTGCCAGGATGGTCATATTATCCTGCGCTGCCTGGCTGATCTTTTCTTTAAAAGCGGCTACCCGGTACCCGTTCACAAATTCATTAAAGCTTTGTTTCAGGTGCTGATTCAGTACCAGGGAAATGGTTTTCTGCGGCAAACCGGTATGGCGGGAGAGCAGGGTCAGGTTAAGCTCCGGTTCAAGGTATAGATGATCTTCCTCCATGGCTTTCCGCAGTAAAGGCACCGCCTCGGCTACCAGCTCCAAAGGCGGAGGTGCAACGGCTTTCTTAACAGCCGGTACTTCCTCCTGCGGCGCCATCAGGTACCCTTTCAGGCCCAGACAATAAATGAGCACCACCAGCGGGATGTATACCGGGTACCAGTCAACCATATTCAGCACCTTATCTGTCAATGAAGGTATCACATAAGGCACCAGGTAAATGAACCAGATAACCTGGAAAACAAGGAACAGGCGGATAAACTGCCGCAGCCATTGACGGTACGCATTATTTTCCGTTCCTGCCGCGCTAAGGTACCTGGCGGATAACCAAAGATATAAAGTGACAGAGCCCCAGCGGGGAATGTCGGCATACACATTATAGTCGTCAATAAATCGGCCCCAGGGCCCGGGCGGGGAACTAATAAGGCCCGTTAGCAGACCGGTGAAATAGATCACCGTGGTTAATTCAGGTACAACGTCTATTATCACCGGCAAAAAATGCAGCCGCTCTCTCCTTCCAAGCCGGAAAGAAGGCTCCATACTGCTCCTGACATAAAAATACAAGAGCGGGCCAACAGGCATCACAATAACCAGGGGGATTAAGTTACCCAAGAGATTCAGTACAGGATTATTATTGAACCAGTCAGATTCAAAGAGGTAGAGGTTCAAACAAGCCAGCGCGATCAACAAAATCAGTGTACCCAAAAAGCGGTTGGGCCGCGAACGTTTCTTTGAAAATAAGAGCAGCATGCTCATGATAGCCCCCTGGAGGAAGCCCAGCAGCATCAGCATATGAAAAAATTCGGCGAAGCTCATAGCCCGGGGGTTTGGGCTTTAAAGATAAAAATATTCCTTCCATATACCCTCCACTTACCTTCCACTTACCCTCCACATACCCTCCATATACCCCCCGGGTACCCCTCCGCGTCATTGCGAGGAGCCCAGGGGCCTGGCGGGTTGGCCGCGACGAAGCAATCTCCTGACGCAATCTTCGCGGAGATTGTGTTAAAAGATTGCTTCGTCGCCCCTGCACAAAAGGCTCAGCTGCTCCTCGCAATGACGCGGAGTGGATAGACTTCCAATACAATTTTACCTGTCTTCTCCTTGTCTTCTCCTAGGCTTCTCCTTGTGTTCTCCTTGCAATATCGTTGCTCCGAACGATTTTGTTAAAATAGTATCACTTTGGAGACCTCATTTTAATATCCCCTGTTCAGCAACTGATCGGCCAGCTCCAGTAAAGGCCGTTTATGCTCCGCCGCTACCGTCATATCCTCCAGGTGCTGTAAGGCTATCTGCGTAAAACGTTCCTTTTCCTGCAGGGCCCATTCATCCACTTTACAGTCCCGGTACAGCTGCAGCATCCGTGGCACTTTTTCATCCCCGCTAAAAGACAAGAGCTCTTCGAGGTAGGCCTGCTGTACCGGACTGGCAAATTCACAGGCTTTCAGCAGCAGAAAGGTCTTTTTATTGGTGATGATATCCCCGCCCAGCTGTTTACCGAATTTCTCCGGGTCGCCAAAGCAATCCAGGTAATCATCCTGGATCTGGAAGGCAATGCCTACATGCTTGCCAAAGGCATACAGGTGCTCCTGGTCTTCGCTGCAGGCTCCACCTATCATACCTCCCATTTGCAGGCTGGCTGCCACCAGTACAGAGGTTTTCAGGGTAACCATCTTCAGGTAATCAGGATAGGAAACGGCCGTCAGGGGCATGTTTTCCAGGTCCAGGTCCATTTGCTGGCCCTCACATACCCCTAAGGCCGCTTCTGTAAATACCGCCATTACTTTTTGCTTATAGCGGCCCTGTATACAGTTCAGATATTCATAGGCATATAACAGCAGGGTATCACCGGCCAGTATGGCGGTGTTGGTATTATATTTCATATGGATAGTGGGCCTGCCCCGCCGCAGGGGGGCGCGGTCCATAATATCGTCGTGTACAAGGGTAAAGTTGTGGTAGAGCTCCACTGCATTGGCAGCCAGGAAACTATCCAGCTGCAGGGGACTAATAAGGGCATTGCCCATCAGGCATAATACAGGGCGGATGCGTTTACCGCCATTACTCAGTGTATAATCTATGGCATCATAAAGGGTGGCAGGAGATTCCGGAAAAAGGCGATCACTGAATTGCTGCTCAAAAGCAGCAAGGAGGTCTTTGAAGGAGGCCGGGAATTGCTCTCCGGCAGCGGTATTTTGAGGAGAGGGATGGGCATCCATAGCCATACGATTTATACTAAGATAACCATCCCTCCTGAAATAGCATCGCAGTTACTGCCTTACTTTTGCAGCACCATCACACCATTCATCATGAATGTGCTGCCACCATCCGCCACTATGTTGTACACCGGCTGCACACCGCCCGCAGCTTCTGTTTTATTGAATACGGTAAAGGTCTGGTAAGTAGCTGTGTGCTCATCCTGGCAGATGATCTGCTCCCCTTCTTTGATCTCTCCAAGCGGCTTCTTACCGGTAGTCGTCATCATCGGGTGGTTGGGCGTAGCCTGTAATACCCGGCTGCTCATCCTTATTTCTGTACCAACCGCTGTAGCCTGTTCCTGTGTTGCTACCACCAGCAAACTGGTAATAGCATAGTTCTCCGCCTCATGTACCACCAGCTCTTTTACCCTGACGGTATTGGCCTGGCGGCTAAGAGGGTCTATGGTCACCACGATGTCGCCGGGACGGATATCTTTCAGCGCTTTAGTGCCCCCACCTGCCATTGTCACCTGCTGCGTACCAGGGAAGCAGATGTTATTACTGTAAGTGCCAGATTCGGCCTTCAGATTTTTACCCTGGTTAGCAGATTTATACTGTTGAAAGCCGAACTCTTTCGACAGCACATAAGAAAGCTTCAGCACAAAATTCTTTTCTTCCTTGTCGATAGCATGTATGTCTTCAAAGTATTTTTCCCAGATAGCCGCATCTGCACGGAAGCCCGGCAGCACTGCTGTATAGAGGGTACCTTTCTCATTGGTGTAATAGATCATTGTACCCAGCTCCTGCATGCCTTCTTTGGCTATCAGCTTGTAAAGGTCGATACGTTTCTTCAGACCATCGTCACCGGTGATGAAATAAGGCTTGCGCATCTCATAACGGTCCAGTACATACGTATTTTCGAATTTTGCATAAGTATCGTTGTCCAGGTCTTTTACTTTAAAGGTCTTGGCTTTGGCATACTCTTCTGCGCTCAGCACGCGCGGAGCCTCTGCAGATGCAGTTGCAGCGCCACCCTGTGCCTGTGCTATGTAAGTGCTGCTCAATAATATGATTGATAGGATAATCTTTCGCATAACTAATTACTGATTGTTTTATGATAACTCTTTAAATGCGGCGGCAAAGGCCTCCATTTCGTCCATACGACCGATGCTGATACGGCACCATTCCTTGTCGTTGAACTGCCAGTTACGCAATCCTACTCCGCGCTTCATCATTTCTTCCACAAATCGTTTTCCATCCATCTTCAAAGGGAACATCACGAAGTTGGCAACGGAAGGAATGTATTCGTATCCTTCCTCCTTCAATACCTTATAGAGATACTCCTTGCTGGCAATGGTCTTTTTCAGGGCCTCCTGCAAGAAGGGCTGATCCTGGTAGCTGGCAATGGCAGCGGGCAGGGCCAGGGCAGAGATGGCATATTTATCTTTCGTGAACTTCTCCATATTCTCCAGGGTAGAAGGCTGGGAAATAATGTATCCTACCCTTAAACCTGCAAAGCCGTACAGCTTGGAAAAGGTTCTGGCTACGATGAGGTTCTGGCCTTTCTTCACACCGTCTACCAGAGTAACGGCCTGCGGATCTGGCAGGTAATCGATATAAGCTTCATCTACAAAAACGGTCACCTTTTTAGATACCCTTTCACAGAAAGCTTTCAGCTGCTCGGTATCTACTGCAGTAGCGGTGGGATTATTGGGATTGCACACATATACCAGTTTGGTATCGGCGTTCACCGCCTTTTCCATGGCATCCAGGTCCATTTTATAATCGGCTGTCAGCGGTACTTTGATCCATTTAGCGCCCAGGCGTTCTGCACAGCTGGGCAGATCTTCGTAAGTAGGGTCGCCGGTCACCACGTTGCCTCCGTCTTTACAGAAGCAGATGGCGGCTGCCATCAACAGCGGCGAGGAGCCTGCCGACAGCAGCAATTGCTCTTTTTGTATCCCTTCATAAGCTACTATCTTTTCTTCCAGCTCTCCCAGCCGCATAAAGGGATACTGGTAGCTGTTGGCGATACTCTCCATAATAGCCTTTTTGGCTTTATCAGAAGGCCCGAAGGGATTCTCATTGGCAAAGAGGCGGGCTTTCAGGTCGCCAGGGGCCTGTGCCTGAAATTCAGCATCTGTCAGTCTTCTGGAAGTATTGCGCTTAAGGGTGCTTGCGGTCATGGCAGCGAGGCCATTCCAGGCGCCGGCCATAAAAGGCAGGCTCCCTGTTACTAGGGCGCTGGCCCTGAGCCAGTCGCGCCGATTCATAGAGGACATAAGAATTACAGGTTTAATTGTTGAACGTTTGAAACGGTTGATTGTTTGAAACGCTGATTGGTTGGTAATACTATAATAGCTTTAATGCGTTTGCGGATAGCTCAGCCGCTGGTCTGTTACCCTTGCATGTACCGCCGCCACCACACTTCTGGCTGATTCAAAAGCCCCCGCCATCCAGGCATTGAGGTAGGTCATGTGCTCCCCCGCAAAATAAACCTGTTTCTCAGGCGCCAGTAATGCCTTATACAGTGTTTGCCTGTTTTCTGTATTATATAATGCCCAGCCGCCCATGCTGTAAGGTGTTTTATGCCAGCTGACAGAAAAGCCTGTCTCAAATTCCTTTGCATATTGCGGATGTATCATACCGCCTTTCTCCAGGGCCAGCTGCTGTCTTTGCTGATAAGTTAATGCGCTTACTTTCGCCGCTGTTTCATTGAAATTATAATATCCTATCAGGATCCCTTTTTTGCCCAGGTAATCATTGGAAGGATAGAAGATCTGCGTCAATTCATTGTTGGTATGCGTGATCCCTCCGTAAATATTTTCATCTTCCTCCCAGAAACGCCGTTTGAATTGCAGGCCCATTTTACCCGTGATCATATAGGGTACATAATCAATGGCCCGGCTTACATCAGAAGAAAAGTTGTGATCGATATTACTCAGCACCGGCAGCGGAATGGTACAGATGCAGAGGTCTCCGTTCAGCTGTTTTTCCCCGCTCTTGTCCTTATAAGTGATCTTTACGCCTTCTGCCTGGTTGTGGATGGCGCTTACCTCGCAGCCAAAGCGGATGAGAGCAGCTACTTTCTTTTCCAGTGCAGCGGCTATCCGGTCCATTCCTCCTACAGCCTGGAACATGGTCATCTGCAGCTCATAAGTATATTCCGCCACATTATAGAAATCAGGGTCCATGAGACCGGAGCTGATAATGTCGGTCAGCCTGTAAGGATCTGCTATCTTTCCTGCCTGCTCCCCTGCTCCCGCTGGTTCTGTGTAGCCCCGGCGGCTGGAGGCTTTGTACAGCCTGTCTATATTAAGACCACCTTCCGCCCGCAGGTATTCAATGATCTTCTGTGCATCTTCTTTGGTCAGCGTAGCGTCCACCTGGTGCTGGTCAATTGCTTTGGCCAGCATCTCGGTGATATATCCCCGCACATCATTATGGATCTCCCTTATCCTGATCTTTTTGTTAGACAGCGGACCTTTGCCTTCGCTGAAATAATAAGCCGCTTCGTTTACATTATTATATACCTGTAAAGGCACGCCCAGCTCGCGGCAGTAGTGTAGCGTTAATGCATGATGGTGAGGAATACGTGAGGGGCCTGCATTAAAGTATAAACCGTTATCAAAAGCAGCGGTTTGCAAAGCTTGCCCTTGTTCCTGCAGGGTGGCGCCTTTACGTATGCTCCAGCACCGGCCTCCGGCACGGTTCCTGGCCTCCAGTATGGTACACTGGTATCCCAGCTTGCTTAATTCATAGGCAGCGGTCATACCGGCCAGGCCTGCGCCCAAAATAATGATACGCTTATTGTTGCCACTTCCGCTCAATTCAAATGCATGCGCTGGTGCTGTTTTCAGCAAACCCAGCGCCATCATGGCGGGGTATGCCGCCAAGGCCGACTTACCTGCTGTGGTGAGAAACTCTCTTCTTGAAATTGGCATTGCCTAATACATTAATAAAAATCCTATGTGCATAATTTACTTAAAAAAGAGGACTTATCAACAGAAATTATATGAGAGGAAAGCAAAAAAATGGAAGTTTGAGGTTTGAAGTTTGAAGTTTGAGGTTCGTTGGACGTTAGAAGTTCCTGCTTAGCTACCAGCCTTATTGTGAGCTATCTGCGTTTAACCTTTAACATTTAACTAACATCAAACCTCAAACTTCAAACCTTAAACCAACTTCCATGGCATTATTATTGGATATTTGTGTACATCAAAAATCAAAGCTTTTATGAAAACAATGAAAAAACTGCAGGTTATGTTATTCGCGACCGCCATCGCGGTATCCGGATCGCTGATCGCAACCAGCTCATATGCACAGGGCGTTGACAGCGCCATCAGGAAAGTAGGAGAAGCCGGTAAGAAGGTAGGACAGACAGGCAAGAAAGTAGGACAGAAAACTGCCTCAGTAGCAGTAAAGGGCGCCTCCAGGATCGCAGACAAAACCTACAAAGGAAAAGAAGGCCCGAACGGTGAAACCGTATACATCGACAAAAACGACCACAAGTATATAGTAGATGGTAAAGGCAAGAAAGTATACCTGGACGAATCAGATATCCGTGATAAGAAACAGGATTAATACATCCAGCACAATAAACGAGGAAAAAATGCAGCGTGATGACATCTCATCCGCTGCATTTTTCGTGTAAAAGCCCACACATTATTATCTTATAGGAATATTCAGCTCAGATAAGGCAGTGGCAGAACGCTCTCCCTGCGTGGCCAGCAGGTACAGCCTGTACCCTTTAGGATTATCCGGGATGTTGAGTGTAAGCACCGGCCCTTCTCCCGCCCACTCCATTACCAGCGGATTGCCCCAGCGGTCAGTTCGCACCAGCCTCCATTCATAATGTATATGTTGCCTGTCTGGCTTTGGTGTAGCCCATTGCTGCCCATTGCGAACCAGCGCCCGGTAAGTTAGCTCGGCGCCCGGTTTTACCACTTGTGCAGGGCGCAGTATCTTCATCTCGGGCAGCGCAGCAGCAGCTTTTTCTTTACCCCAGCGTTGACCTAACTGGTACCAGGCTGGTTTATAACGTCCCCAGTGATCTACCAGCCCGTCAAATGACAGGTAATCTTTTTCGCCGGTATCCTGCCAGGCATTGATGAAAACGCTCATATGCGGGTCCGATACGTTTGCATACTCCGGTACTGATATACGGCTGATGAAGCAGGGAATCTGCAACTGGTTTATTTCTGCAAGCCCGGTGGTATCGTTGCCAACTATCAATCCAAAAGCATCCACCTCCGGTAACTGCAGCTGCAACTGCTGCAAGGTGGCTGCGAGCCTGTTATTCAGCGCTACTTCCATGGTAACGGGCCTTTTCGGATCTATCGCTTTGATTCGCAGCAGCAACTTCTTTAACCAGGTAACATAAGCCTGCTGCTGGTATAGCAGCGAAGGTTTGTAATACCGCTCTCCCAGCTGTTGCCAAAGGGTATCGGCAATATTCCAGGCCACAATGCTCTTGTGATCTTTCAGTTCTTTAACCGTGGCAACTATCTCATTAGAGAGGTCCGACAGCTGTGGCATATCTCTGATCACATCCGGCGTTTCAGGCACATCAAAGCTGTAATGCACCCCTATGCGGTATTCAGCTGCCAGGGAAAGGATATTTCTATCATATACACCAGGGCCTTCCCGCATGATGGTATTAATACCTACACGCTGCATGCCTTCGAAATCGTTGATGATAGTTCTGCGGGTGAGCGCATGGAAATTTTTGTACCAATGACGTCCCTTCTGGTAAAGGACTCCATGCATGTCAGCAGGTAAAGGCCGTCTTTCTTTTGTTGGCGCGCTGTATACTGCCAGCTCGGGCATTATTTCATCACGGTGGGTGGACCGGTACCCCCTGGACGCCTGATATTTCTTGATAGCTGTAAAAAAGCCTCCGGGGTCCTGCAGCTTCCAGTGCAGTTCTGTATCCTTTGCACCGTTGGGCAGGTTTCTGTCCACATCAGAATTAAACAGCACAAAACCCTTTATTTCTGCAAAATGCTGATCTATCGATACAAAAGCATCTGTAAGCCATTTTTCCTGGCCACCCTCTTCCCTGAGTGATCCGGTTTCGGCCACCATAACAGGCAGGCCTGAACGGAAAAGCGGATGACGGTGAAAAGGCATATACAATTGCTTGAACGAATAAGCGGTACTGTCAGGGTTATAGGTGCCGTAGTTCAGGCAGGTAACGCCCAGCCAGTCTACATATCCTTCACCGGGATAATAATCATCTATGTGTTCCGCACGCCAGGGGCTCCATACCCATATTACATTATTGGCTTTATGCCGTACAAAGAAATCATGTACGTATTTCCAGGCCTTCTTAAAGTCTTCAGGCGTATTTCCACCGCTGGAAGACCATGGATAAAAGGGGTTATCTGCTTCATGCGCAAAACGCAGGTACACAGGCCTGTTAAGCGCCCTGACCTGTAAAGCGAATTTCTCCAGGTAGCGGTCAAAGAATCCGGTATAAATATAAGACAGGATATACTTACCTCCGGAGGCTGTACCATTCTTGAAAAGCTCCCCCCAGGGTTCCCAGGTAATCATAGGATAAGAGCCGTTCCTATAGATGGAATCCAGCATTTTAGCAGGTACATAGCACTGCTCCTCGTCGCCCCAGGGAATATAGAGCGAGACAATATTGAAATGGGTATTGTAACGTTGCTGGTAATGCTGAACCTGTTGCATGTTGCTAAGGCCGTTCGGCTGTGCAGGACTATAAACACCGGAATAAAATACATGCTGTTTGTAACGATAGCGTGGCATATGGCCGGGAAAACGGGCGGCCCCTGTCAGGAAGTAGAAAGCAGATAACGAAATAAGGAGCACCAGCGGCAGCGCAGCACTGCGGATACCATCGTACATACCATGGCGAAAATCCCACAGGAACTGCTTTACCACTTTCCACCAGGTAAATGCCTCCTTCATAAAACCAAGACGTGCTCTCAGGCGTATCAGATCGTTCCTGCGGCTGATAATGATATTAAACAGCATGATCAGGCAGTTAATACCAGCTATACCTGCCATTACCAGTATAAACGGGTTCCAGTCATTATACAATCCATATATAATAGCCACCAGCGAAGCCAGTGCTACTATGCCGTTGGGAATATTCAGCTTCCAGTTATCCGATTCACTGTCATCCTTCGGCGTAGGTATATAAGGTATTTTTTTTCGGGTGATGGTATATACCAGGCCCAGTATATAGATCCACCAGGTGCCTATCAGCAGTAAGCCACCCAGTGCGTGGTTGCCCCGCTCATTCTCTCCCATTACCCAGCGTTGTACAAAATGCCTGATGGCCATGGTAGTACTTAAAAAGGGTGCTCCTACCAATGCAAATGACAAGAGGTCCATCCTGAAAGGGATCAGGCCCAGCGTTAGTGAAAGGATAGGCACCAGGAAATTGACCAGAAAGATCACTCCTGAAAAGTAGTGGAAGGGTATAGTGAAGTAATGTATACGCTGCCGCCAGGTAAAGTGTCTGAACAGTTTCGGGTAAGTAGTCACCAGCAGCTCAAAGGTACCCCGCGCCCATTTCAGCTGTTGCTTGTAATAAGCTGATAAAGTAGAGGGCACCAGGCCATAAGTAAGCACGGCAGGTACATACACTGATCTCCACCCTTTGGCGTGCAGCTGCATAGAAGTATGCATATCTTCAGAGAGGCCGGCGGCATGCCCGCCTATAGAATCCAGCGCTGTTCTGCGGAAGGTACAGTTGGCGCCTATAGCCAGCACGGTTCCATAACGGTTCATGGTCATCATCATCGGGCCATAGAACTGGAAGGTTTGCTGGGCGGCTCCTTTGGCAATAAGGCTGTCCTTCATATTATCATAGGCCTGTACCACCTGTACAAAACCTACTTTGTCGTCTGAAAAATGCGGGATGATATGATCCAGGAAATCAGGCATGGGCACATGGTCAGGATCAAGCACCACACAGAGATCGCCATTTGATTGCCTCAGCGCGTTATTGATGTTACCTGCTTTGGCATCCACTTTTATGGTACGGGTAACATGACGCACACCCAGCCTGGCGCAAAGCTCTTTCAGGTAGGGGTCATCTGCCTCATCACAGAGATAAGTATGATGCGGATACCGGATGGCCTGAATAGCCTTGAGTGTTCGCTCTATCATGGGATAAGGTTCTCCCGCACAAAAAGTAGTAAAGATATCTACCGTGAATGGCTTCCTCACCGGCGGTGTAGGTGGTACCGTTATATACAGGTAGTGGTACCACTCATGTAATACCCGCAGGCAATTAAAAACCGTTGTAAATATCAAAAGCCAATAGAAGGGCGCATATCCCACCTGCAGCGGGTTTAGCAGGCTGTATAAAAAATACGCCATACTGCAAACACCGATGAAGATCATCAGGCGCAGCGACCAGAGTTCTGTTCGCGATGGAGGGTTAGCTTTCCTGGGTGTTACATGCATAAAATAATCATTCACAATGTCTACTCAACTACATAAAAAGGCGTGTTGGCCGTGGAGAAATTTCCATGATCATCAAACACCTTTGCGTATATCCTGTAAGGGCCTTCCTTTAGGGGGGCCTTAAATGTTAAACGTAATTTGTTACCCGCGGGCAACAGGGTATCCAGCATGGTCAGCGGCGGCTGTTTCAGCTCCTCAAACCAGTGTTCCTGTAGTATTTGCCAGCGTATTCTGAGCGTGTCTGCACGTTGCTCATCCAGCAGTAATTCAGCCGTTTGCAGCTTACCTGGCGTTAGTATGATACTCTCCTTCGCGCCTTTGTTATTCAGGAGCATATATTTGATCTGCGGTGGCTGATGGGCTGGCCGCTTGCCGGTCCACAGGTATTGTATGGCGCTGACCGCCTCGGAAGATGCATTCTCTTCATCGAACATGCTAAACCAGGTAGGCGTTGTTTCCTGCTTTTGTCCCCAGTAAAAAACAAGCGCTCCCAGGAACCGCGGATTGTTTTGAGGCAACTGCCTGTACAGCTGCTGATAATGTTCTGCTTTCTTGGTACTGGTATTTTCAATAGGCGCTTCCCAGATGGTACGCTCCGATTCCCAGGGGCCATAGGCGCCCCATTCGGTGATGAGGAAGGGGCCATTCCAGCACCAGGAATATCTCTTCAACTGGTCATTCAGTAATTTCAGCTTCCCGAAAGTATTGATGGAAATCAGGTCAAGGTCAGGCACCTTCCATTTGATCATCATTGTTTGTACAATGTTGAGGTTGGGCATGGTAGCCGTAACCGGGTGATTGGGATCCGTGTGATGGATCATATCCAGCAAGCGGTTATAGGTCTTGTAAAAAGCGCCATAACCCGGTTTCCACGTAAAGTTCAGCTCATTGCCCAGGCACCACATCAGCAGGGCCGGATGATCTTTGTATTGCCGCACCGTTCTTTCAAACGCCTGATACTGAGCAGCTACCTTGGCCGTATCTTTATAGAAGTAATCCAGGTAAGCGCTGACAGGCATAGATAAACCAACTATCACAGCCAGGTTATTACGCTGCGCCTCGTCCAGGATAGCGCCAAGATGAATGGTATCCCAGGTACGGATGGTATTGCCGCCTATTTCACGCAGCTTTTCAAGATGTGTGTAGCCGGAGGCGCCTTTTACGCTAAAAGGCTGGCCGTTTCGGTAAAGTGCATATCCCTCCCCTTCCTTAGTGACATAGACGGTTCCATGTTTAATGGATTTTGAGGGGGAAGTATTACAATTCATCAAGAGGAGGGAAAGTACCCAGTAAAGGTGTTTCCGCAGTATCATGGCATCAATAAATTCGATATGGTTGTATTGTCTCCCTTAAGTTAATAAACAATCTGTTTTTTAACGGTACTTGTTTTAGCACTTTTCGTGCCGGATTTGTTAATGGGACCTACCATTTTTGTATAAAAGGGGAATATTCAGCTGGGAATAAGCGGTAGCTACTGCTGTACCTCTTACTGCAATTAGGTATAAGCGGTACTGGGCGGGCTTTTGAGGGATAGTCAGCTGCAATGCAGGTCCGCTCCCCACACGTTCCATTGTTACAGGATTGCCCCATTCATCGGTCCTTACCAGGTACCATTCAAATTTAATATCGGGGATCGAAACGGAGCTGGCCAGTTTCCACTGCTGCTGATCGATGATCGCCTGGTAGGTAAGGCGGCTGTCTGCCGAAGTAAGGGCGGCCGGCCGGAGTATCCTTACCGGGGAAAGCGCCTCCTGTGAACGGTGGTGGCCCCAGCGCTTTTCCACCAGCGCCCAGCTGGGCTTATGACGGCCCCAGTGGTCCTCTATGCCATCAAAAGTAAGATAATCCCTGTCATGTATATCCTGCCAGTTCTTTAGAAAAACACGGTTTGAGCGGATATTTATCGTTACATATTTTTTCGGTTCAATCTGGCTGATAAACCAGGGTGCTTTAAGAGAGGTAGTTTGAGACAAACCGCTGGTGTCCGCCCCGTTGATGATCAGGCCAAAGGCGCTTATACCAGGCAGTTCCCGTTGCAGCCGTGCCACCACATCGTCCAGGCTATTATTCAATCTTACATCCATGGTAATTGGCCGTACACTGTCCAGGGCACGTATCCGCGTCAGCACTCCTCTCAGCCAGGCAGTATAGGCAGACTGCTGGTATATAAGTGTAGGTTTATAAAACCGGTCACCCAGCTGCTGCCAGAGCGTGTCTGAAATATTCCAGGCAATAATGCTGCTGTCGCTCCTTAATTTCTTCACGGTAGCAACGATCTTATCAGCTGCCCTTGTCAGTTTGGCCTGATCGCTCAGGAAGTCTGTAACGTCCGGCGCGGCGAAACTATAATAGATCTTCATATGCAGCTCACGCGCTACCATACGGATATTCCGGTCGTACACACCGGGGCCGGTACGCTTGATAGTATTGATACCCAATGCTTTCATGTCTGTGAAATCTTTCACTACCGTCCTCCTGGTAAGCGCGTGCAGATTTCTGTACCAATGCTGTCCTTTCTCGTAATTCACACCACGGATATCATCGGGAAGCGCCTTTCCGGGTATGGCTGTAAAAGCCCCGGATGGTAACACAGGCATAGATTGGTAGGGAGAGGAAAGCCCATGCCATTTACGGGCATGGTACCATGCCATAGCGGTAAAGAAAGCGCCGGGCGTATCTATCTGCCAGTTCAGCACATCCCGCTGCATACCCGCCGGAAGGTTATGATCTTCTGCCGTGTTAAACAGCACCAGGGCCTTTATCTCTTTAAATTGATTTTCTATTGCAGAAAGGGCATTCCCTAACCATGCATCCTGGTCGCCTTCTCCCTTTAGTGTACCTGTTTCTGCTACCATCACCGGTATATCAGCATTGAAAAGCGGCAGTTGATGAAAAGGCATATACAATTCCTTAAAGGAATACGCCTTACTACTATCATTCAGCGCTCCGTAATTCAGCCCCGTAACTGCCAGCCAGTCTACATACTGCTTACCCGGGAAATAAGCATCTGCATTCTCCGCTTTCCAGGGGTTCCACACCCATACGGCATTGTAAACATTCCTCTGCTGGAAGAAACGGTGTACATATTGCCATGCGCTTTTGAATGTTTCAGGCGTGTTTTCACCTTTGGCAGACCAGGGATAGGAAGGGTTGTCCGGTTCGTGCGCAAAGCGCAGGTATACAGGCCTGTTCAGATCTTTTACCTGTGCTGCAAATTTTTCCAGGTATGCGTCATATTCACCGGCAGCAATGCGGGCAAACATCTGCTTGTCGGTGTTCAGTGCTTTATCTTTGAAAAGAGCTGCCCAGGGCTCCCAGGTGATCATGGGATAAGAGCCGTTCCCGTAAATGGAATCTATCAGTGAGCGGGGTATCAGGCAACGTTCCTCATCGCCCCAGGAAATATAAAGGGAGATGATATTGAAATGACAGTTATACCGGGCCTGGTCATCCTGTATGTGCTGCATAGAAGTAAGACCATTGTTGCCTGAAGGACTGAATATTCCCGAATAAAAAATATCACGTTTGAAAGCAGGCCTACCCGTACGTGTTGGTAACTTGGAAGCGGCTGCCATAAATAACAGGGTAACGGTGAAGATGCAGATCATCAGCGACAGTGCAAACTTCCTGACAGCAGTATACAGATTATGCCTGAAATGCCAGAATCGCAGCTTCAACTCTACCGCGTAATCCACCACGGTGCTTACTGTCTCATAATTATTCTTGAACCGTACAAGGTGATGCCTGCGGCTGATGATGATATTGAACAGCATGATCAGGCAGTTCACCGCTGCAATACCGGCCATTACCCAGGCGTAAGGATTCCAGTCAGTATAAAGTCCGTATACAATGGCACCCACAGAAGCCAGTGCAATAAACCCATTAGGAATATTCAGCCGCCAGTTATCCGGCTCGCTGTCATCCTTGGGTGTAGGTATGTACGGGATCTTCTTGCGGATCATTGTATACACTAAGCCCAGTATATAGACCCACCAGGTGCCTATTAACAGCAGCCCTCCTATGATATGATTGCCCCGTTCATCCTCACCCATCACCCAGTGCTGCACAAAATGACGTATACCGAGTGTGGCGGTTAAGAAAGGAAGCGCCATAAAGGAGAAAGACAGGATATCTACCTTTAGCGGTATAATGCCCAGCGCCAGTGAAAGTATAGGCACCAGGAAATTGATCAGGAAGATCACTCCTGAAAAATAGTGGAAAGGAATAGTAAAATAGTGTAACCGTTGACGCCAGGTAAAATGCCGGAACAGTTTGGGGAAAGTAGTCACCAATAATTCGAAGGTGCCCCTGGCCCATTTCAGCTGCTGCTTGTAATAAGCCCCTAAAGTAGAAGGCACCAGCCCGTAAGTAAGCACCGCAGGTACATATACAGACTTCCATCCTCTGGCGTGCAGCTGCATGGCAGTATGCATATCTTCAGATAAACCGGCGGCATGCCCGCCAATAGAATCCAGCGCTGTTCTGCGGAAGGTACAATTAGCCCCAATGGCCAAAACAGTACCATAGTGGTTCATGGTCATCATCATGGGGCCGTAGAACTGGAAAGTTTGCTGTGCTGCACCTCTTGCTATCAGGCTGTCACCCTGGTTGGAATAAGCCTGTACCACCTGTACAAAACCGATCTGCTCATTTGCAAAGAAGGGAATGATAGTATCCAGGAATTCAGGTACAGGCACATGATCAGGATCCAGCACCACGCAAAGCTCACCACTTGACTGCTTTAACGCATTGTTGATGTTACCTGCTTTAGCATCCACTTTTACAGTACGCGTTACATGATGCACGCCCAGGCGGCGGCATACTTCTTTCAGGTACGGATCATCTGCTTCATCACAGAGGTAGGTAGTATGTGGGTACCTGATGGCCTGTATGGCTTCCAGCGTTTGTACGATCATGGGATAAGGTTCGCCTGCGCAGAAGGTGGTAAAGATATCTACTGTGAATTGTTTGGTAAGCGGCGGTTCAGGCGGAACCGTTATATAGAAGTAATGATACCATTCATGCAGTACACGGAGGCAGCCAAAAATGATCCCTGCCATCAGCAGCCAGTAAAAAGGCGCATAACCTATCTGCAGCGGATTCAGCAGAAAATACAGGAAAAACAACATTGACGCTAAGCCGATGAAGATCATCAGCCTGATGGCAAATAGGTCCCTCCGGGATGGAGGTGGAGCTTTCCTGGGTGCGGCCATTCGGTTGTTTTTTTCCTGGGAGGAGGTTATATCCTCCTCTAGTAAAACGTTTGAATCATCGTTCCTGTTCGACCACATAAAAAGGTGTATTAGCGGTGGCATAGCGCCCTATACTGTCAGATACTTTTACGTAGATCCTGTAGGGACCTTCTGACAGCGGTGCTTTAAAAGCCAGTTTACTACCGGCGTTATTGATCACTGTATCGAATATCTTCATTGGGTGGCGGCGCAGGTCGGAAAACCAGTCTTCCTGCCATACTTCCCAGTGCAGTGAGAGCCCCTGGGAAAGGGAGTCCTGCATCAGCAACAGGGCGCTGGCTGCGCTATCCGGCCGGAGCATAATGTTATCTGCAGCGCCTTTATCATTCAGCAGCATATACTGCACCCGGGGGGCCTTACCGGTAGACTGTTTGCCTGTCCACAGGGAGCGTATCACGTCTACCGCTTCTGCTGGCTTGCCTTTCTCGTCAAAAAGGCTGAACCAGGTGGGTGTGATCTCCTGCTTCCGCCCCCAGTAAAATACCAGGGCGCCCAAAAACCGTGGATTATTAACCGGAAGATAATTATACAGCTGTCCGTACTGTTCTGCTTTTTTAGTGCTGGTATTTTCAATGGGTGCGCCCCAGGCCGTTCTGTTAACCTCCCAGGGGCCATAAGTGCCCCATTCACTGATCAGGAAGGGCCCTTTCCAGAGCCAGGCATACTTGTCCAGCTTAGACGAGAGGCGGTTGAGTTCTCCGAATATATTGAAGGAAATAAGGTCGAGATGATGCACCTTCCATTTTATGAACATAGCCTGCCATATACTGAAGTTGACCATGGTGGTAGTAACCGGATGGTCAGGGTCTATATCATGGATCATGTCCAGCAGCCTGTTAAAGGTCTTGTTGAAGGGCCGGTAGCGTGGTTTAAAGGAGAAGGCCGGCTCATTGCCCAGGCACCACATTAGCAATGCAGGATGGCCTTTATAGCGTTGTACCACCTGCCTGAATGCACGATAGGCAGCGGCTGTTTTTACAGTGTCTTTATAAAAATAGTCCAGCGCATCACTGGAAGGCAGTGGCAGGCCTGCAATGACGGCCAGGTTATTTCGCTGCGCCTCATCCAGCACAGCGCCCAGGTTAACGGTATCCCAGGTACGGATAGTATTACCGCCGGCTTCCCTCACTTCAGCCAGCTGCGTGTAGCCGGATGCGCCTTTTACAGTAAAAGGCTGCCCATTACGGTAAATAGTATATTGTTTACCATCTTTTTGGATAAACACCTTTCGGTGATGTGTATCAGGCGGGGAAGTATTACAGCGGATAAAAAAAACGAAAGCAATAACAGTTAAAATAAGAGTAGGCCAGTGTCCCCCGCCGGTTCTCTTCCATTGTCCCATGCAACCTGTATAATGATGTATGACTAAGCTACTCTTAAGTTAAACTATTTATCGGTTCTATCAATAACACGTTCGTATAGTAACAATTACCGCAGAGTGCGGTGGAATCAGCCCTCCAGCTCACTCAGTTCGAGCCAGCGCATACCTTTTTCATCCAGCAGCTGGATGACCTCCCCTACCCGGCGGGTAAGCGGTTCCAGTTGCTCGTAAGGCAGGCTGCCGCTGGAAAGCTGCTGATCGATGGATTGCTTTTCTGCTTCCAGCTTAGCTATTTCCTGCTCCAGCTGTTCCAGCTCGCGTTTCTCTTTATAGGAGAGTTTACGCGGCTTATTGGCTTCAGTGGGGGCGGAAGCTGCGCTGGCGCTGTTAGCGGCGGCAGTGGCAGGTAGTTCTTTGGCGTTGCTTTTCTCTTCTTTCTCCCATTCGCGGTATTGGGTATAGTTACCGGGGAAGTCGCGCACCACGCCATCACCTTCAAATACAAAAAGATGGTCTACCAGTTTATCCATGAAGTAGCGGTCGTGGCTCACGATGATAATGCAGCCCTGGTACTCCTGCAGAAAATCTTCCAGGATACTCAGGGTAGGCAGGTCCAGGTCATTGGTAGGTTCATCCAGCACCAGGAAGTTGGGGTTACGGAACAGAATACTGAGCAGGTGCAGCCTTCTTCTTTCACCACCGCTTAGCTTAGACACATAGGTGTACTGCTTTTCAGGCGGGAACAGGAAGAGCTGCAGGAACTGGGCGGCGCTTACTTTGGTGCCATCTGCCAGGGGAAAGTATTCCGCAATATTTTTTACAAATTCGATAATGCGCATATCCTCCTTCAGTACCAGGCCGGTTTGATTATAGTTACCGAATACTACGGTATCGCCTATATTAATCTTACCGGAATCAGGTTGTTCCTGTCCCAGCAGGATATTCAGGAAGGTGGATTTACCTACGCCGTTCTTACCTACGACTCCTATACGCTCGCCTTTTTTGAAAGTATAATCAAATCCTTTGAGGATGGTAAGGTTGCCATAAGCCTTATACACCTTCTTCAGTTCAATGATCTTACCACCCAGGCGGGTCATTTTCACATTCAGTTCCAGCTGTTGCCTTTCTATACGTACGCTGGCCTTTTCCTTTACATCATAAAAGGCGTCAATACGCGACTTGGCTTTGGTGGTACGGGCCTTTGGCTGCTTGCGCATCCACTCCAGCTCTTTACGGTATTGGTTGCGGGCTTTTTCCACGCTGGCTTTCTCGCTCTCTTCACGGGCAGCCTTTTTCTCCAGGTAGTTTTCGTAATCGCCTTTATAGATGAAGAGCTGCTGCTGGTCAAGCTCTATGATCTCGTTACAAACGCTGTCCAGGAAATAGCGGTCGTGGGTTACCAGGAGCAGGGTTACATTTTCCTGGTTCAGGAAGCTTTCCAGCCATTCGATCATGGATACATCCAGGTGGTTGGTGGGTTCGTCCATGATCAGCAGGGTATGCTTATGCTCAAACCCGATATCGATCAGTACTTTGGCAAGCGCCACACGTTTCAGCTGACCGCCCGAAAGCGTGCCCATATCCTGGTCCAGGTGGTGAATATTCAGTTTACCCAGGATCTGTTTCACCTTGGCATCGAAGTGCCAGGCGCCCAGTTCATCCATTTTGGCAATAGCAGCTGCAAGCTGGGCAGTATCCGGTTCACTGTCTTCATCGGTCAGGCGTTCATATTCCTTGATAGCATTCAGCACAGGATGGTCCTGGGCGAAAATATTGGCCAGTATGGACTTGTTCAGGTTAAATGCAGATTGCTGTTCCAGCATTACTACGGTCACCTCTTTATGTACCCATACCTTTCCTTCGTCGGGCATCTCTTTTCCGCAAAGAATGCGCAGCAGGGTGGATTTACCGGTACCGTTCAAGGCTACCAGCGCAATTTTGTCCCCTTCCTCAATATGAAAAGAAATATCCCTGAACAGCGGCTTTTCACCGTAAGATTTTGTAAGCCCTTCTACCGTTACGTAATGCATGGGGCGAAGATAGTAATTCTAGTTGCTTATAATTGGCATATAGATTGTGATTAACATGAAATGGTAGGTTTTTATTGTATATTATAAAAAGTTTTTGTACATTGAATTAGCACCTACCCATACCGTGAGATAAATCTGTAGCCGGAGGTTCTGACTGTAGTATAGTAACTGCTCATTAGGGATGAATTATCCTGCCAGCTGCTATACGGAATCGGCCTTAATCCATTTGTTTATCTCTTACTAGCAATCTACTGCATGTACCCTGAGGGCGTAAAAAAACCCCCCGTTACTTACGGGGGGCCAAGCGCTTTGTGCCGATAATGCTTTTAATGGTATTTCGCCAATAGGGACATAGGACCGGGTTAAGCGGCTTTGTTTTTCCGGAACATACCCGGAGCTGCGCTTACAAGGGTGTACAACGCAGTAATGCCTAGAATAACAAGCAAATGCAGTAGGATGACAGGCATAGATGTACAGTTTAAAATTGATGCAATGTATGCTACTAATTTAAGGTAAATTTTAGCCTGCCTGTACTACCATTTCGTGCTATTATTGATGCACTAAAATGCAACTTTTTATTTTACTTTGTAGGACAGAACCATTACAGATAGCACCTGATTGAAAAACTGCTAAATTATTTAACCATGCGAAGGCTGGCACCGATCGTTCTTTTCGTATACAACCGCCCATGGCATACGCAGCAAACGCTGGAAGCGCTTTTTAAAAATGAGCTGGCCGATCAATCTATGCTTTATATCTATTGTGATGGACCTAAAAAGGGTGAATCTTTGCAGGGCCTCCAGCTGATACAGGAGACCCGTAATATCGTAAAGTTGCGGAAATGGGCCAAAGAGGTTTTCATCATAGAAAAAGAGAAGAACGCAGGTCTGGGACCATCTATTACAGGCGGCGTCAGCGAAGTAGTTGCGCAACACGGTAGGATAATTGTCCTGGAGGATGACCTGATAACATCTCCAGGGTTCTTAAGGTATATGAATGACGCACTGGACCACTACGCAGATAATGAAAGCATAATGCATGTCAGTGCCTATTGGTTTCCGGTTAAACACAGCGCTGAGCTGTTACCGGAGACGTTCTTTTTCAGATCCAGTTCCTGCTGGGGCTGGGGCACCTGGCAACGGGCTTGGGAAAAGCTGGAGACCGACTGTTATAAGTTGAAAAGACATATAACACAGATGCCGGGGGGCATCAGGCGGTTCAATATCGGCAATTCGGTAGATCACCTTGGGCAGCTGGAAAATAATATCACAGGACGGACAAACACCTGGGCAGTAAGATGGTACGCTACCGTATTTTTGAACAATGGGCTTTGTCTGCACCCGCATAGGTCCCTGGTGAATAATACAGGCTTTGATGATTCGGGCACACATTGCGACAGTACAACTATCTATCATTGGCCCCAACTCGCGCATCAGATTCATATTTCCCCTGTTATACAGGAAGAATGCCAGGCAGCTGTAAAAATGTTGCAGCACTTCTATAAAACAAACAATGGCGGAATTGCCAGCAAAGTGAAGAGAGCACTCAGACGCTTAATACAATAAAGGCTATCATGATGCTGAAACAACTCAAGGGTAAATTCTCCCAATGGGTATTGGGCAGAGCTCCCCGGTATACCATTACGCGGGCAACACTGCTACACAAAAAGATCAGGATAGCAGACGGCCCGTCCTTCCGGTTCATGTACAAGGAGATATTTAAAAAGGAAGTATTCCGGTTTAAAGCATCCGGCGACAGCCCGTTTATCATAGATGCGGGCGCAAATATAGGAATGGCGACTATCTATTTCAAACAATTGTACCCCAAAGCAAAGATCATCGCATTTGAGCCTGACCCCCACATCTTCCGGCTATTAGAAGAAAATGTCAGCCTGTTTAATAACCAGAACGTGACCCTGATCAACAAGGCTTTATCCAACCAGGCGTCGTACCTGAACTTCCATTCAGAAGGGGCGGATGCAGGAAGGATCGTGAGCAGCAACGGGTATACAGGTATTATCAAAGTTCCAGCGGTCCGGCTGGGGGATTATATAAACGGACCTGTAGATTTCCTGAAAATGGACATTGAAGGAGCCGAGGTTGATGTGCTTCCGGACATCGAGGATAAACTTCCTTTAATCAACAAGCTCTTCATCGAATATCACTCCTTTGTCAATGAGCCGCAAAGGTTGAACGAACTGATCTCTCTGCTGAGCAGGCACCACAGGGTATATATTGACTCCCCCGGCCTGTCTTCCGAAAATCCATTTATACATGTACGTACTTACCTGGATATGGATATGCAGCTAAACATCTATGCTATCAGGACATGAAGGTTTTACATATCAGTACATTATTAACAGGAGGAGCTTCTATTGCGGGTTTAAAGATTCATCATGATCTCCTGGCGCAAGGCATTGCATCTAAATTCCTGTTTTTGAAAGGGGACCTCAGGCCCGGGCAACAGGAAGTATATAAATACAGTAATCCTGTATATCTTAAAAGCAACCGGGGATATTTGTATCAAACGCTGCTGCATCAGTCGCTTTTCCGGTTATATGGACTAAGAAAGCGCTTTGAAAACTTTTCCCATCCGTATGCGAGGTACGACCTCATAGAGGAAAGATTGGTCAAAGAAGCCGATATCATTCATTTACATTGGATTGCGGGTTTTGTAGACCAGCCAACTTTTTTCCGGCGGATCAATAAACCTGTAGTATGGACCCTGCATGACATGAACCCCTTCCAGGGAGGATTCCATTATAAAAATGACGAGCTGTTCAACATATCTGCCTTATTGCAGCGAAACAACATCTTTCTTAGGAAACTTAAAGCATCCATTTTTCGGGAGGTAGAACAATTAACTGTCACAGCCCCCTCTGAATGGTTGCTGCAGACATCACAACAGAGCGAAGTGTTAGGCCGTTTCCCTCATTATCACGTGCCGTATTCGATAGATACCAGTATTTTCCCCGCTGAGGACAAAACCACTGCACGTACGGAGCTCGGTTTCCCAACCGATAATATCATCTTCACTTTTTTAAGCGAGCGCCTGAACAACAAGCGTAAAGGGTTTGATCTGCTGCAGCAAAGTATTCGGCAGCTGATGGAAGAATGTAATGCCAATATTACTATCGTCAATATTGGCAGCGGCAGCTGCGATATTGACGGCGCTATCAATACCGGACGAATCAGTAACAGCCGGCGGATAGCGAAGCTCCTTTCCGCCTCCGATGCACTGGTACTGCCCTCCCGTGAAGATAATTTCCCGAATGTAATGATGGAAGCCAATTCCTGTGGGTGCCCGGTAATTGCTTTTCCCGTAGGAGGTATGCGGGAGTTCATTCAGCATGGCTTCAACGGCTTGCTGGCACAATCCGTGAACACCGAAGCATTAAAAAGCACAATGAAAGCATTTATCGATAACCATTCCGCTTTTGACAGGGGGAAAATAAGAGCTTATGTGCAGGAACAATATTCGCCATTAGTGCAGGCTAGACGGTACATCGATATATACGGCCGCATCATGTAAACCTCATTACTTTCCCAACACCCGGTTGATCTGCTGCAGGTAGCCAAACCCATACCTGGATTCCGGCTCCAGATAACTCCCCTCTGTCCATTCATTCCAGCTATTAACGGTAATAATGCGATCTTTTGGAGCTGCGTTGTCCAGCAGCTGCTTTATCCGCTGTAACGCACTGCGAAAGGAGGCCGGTGTATTATCCTTTATAACCGCCATGCAGGGATATCCCTGGTTTTTGTATAGCCCCTGTTCTTTGCAACGCGGACTAGGATCCCAACCCATCGTAATATTGGGGTAATAAGGTATGCTGCTATACTGCTGTTTTACGGCCGGGTAAAATTTTGTGATGTACTCATCCGCTACATCACTATAAGAAGTGGCGGGAAAGGAGGGCAAGGACACATTATGGACCCAAACATAAGAGGTGAGGCTGTTGACTCCCAAATAAACGGCAAAACCTGCGGCATTCTGTCCCGTCGTCGTCCCCGGCTGGACCGGTACCCCGTTCAAAACAACGTTGAGATGCAGGTCAGGAAACCCGGCCGCCTTCACCTTTTCACGAAATTTGTCGAGCACTGCCTTTGTTGCTTTTTGTCCCCCAAAGGTTTGATTGAATTTGGCGATATCATATATGGAGAAATACGGGCAACCATTTACCTTCCAGTAGCCGGGCTGTTTGAAATACCTGCTAATGACATAATCCATGATTTTATCAAATGTGGCCGGCGTCGTTTTTTCGTTTGCCCACATAATGGCAAATTTTACCTTATTCCTGTTACCAGCCTTCAGGTATCCCTGTTCAAGGGCTTCCTCCAGGTTTGGGCCGTTTTCGTCATAGTACCAGTCAAATATAAAAACGTCTATCCCATATTGAGCAGCTGCGCTGATCTTCTGTTCCATAACTACAGGGTCTGTTTCATTGGTATAGCCCCATAACGGGCGAAGCGGCTGCCGGTGTCCTGGAAACCTGGGTTTAGCGTTTTTAACAACATCCCATTCCGTATATGCAGCTCCATACTTTCTTGCGTTGTTCACATTGCCACTGTGAAAGTTGGGATAATAATAGCAGGTAACCGTATAACCGGATAGGCCGTCCTGTGCATACAGTTCCCTCATATGAGTCATAAAACATAAAAGTAGAAAAATCCTGAAACGAGCTAACCGGCGCATATTTTTAGAACGTTTTATACTCAGTATCCACATACGGTGCGTACTGTTTGGCTGGCTCCAATTCTTCTATTTCCGACAACACCTGTCTGTTAATGACCCGGCGTTCATCATCCTTCAGCCATCCCCATTTATTAAAGTATCTGATTGCAGAGACCATATGATGTTTAAGCAAGCGGACATTGTGGTAGGATTGTCTTTTAAAGGAATGCACGATCTGCACATCCGGATAAAAGACGGTCTTTGCTACATGATAGATGCGGCGTGTAAGATCCACATCTTCAAGGTACATGAAGTAACGAGGATCAAAAAAACCCACCTTATCGAGCACCTTTGCCCTAATGAACATAAAACAGCCCGATAAATTGGGCACATTCAAAACAGTGTTATAGTTAAAATTATGCAGTTCATATCTCGCGGCCCTGTATTTAGCATAATCATGCCCTCTCAGAAGCCTGCGTATAATTAAATCAAAGGGAGTAGGCAGCAGTTTGCACAGTCGTTGTACTTCGCCTGTTCTATAAAAGATCTTGGGCATGAGTTGTCCAACATCATTATGTGTTTCCATAAACCTGTAAATCTGTTCGAGTATCCGGCCATCAAATGTTACATCAGGATTTAAGACAAGGTGATATTTCGTGTTGGACACAGTGTCCTTCATGGCAATATTATGCCCCGCCCCGTAACCCACATTACGGTTAAGAAAACGATAGTCTACACGCTTATCTGTGATAATGTCAGCCAGCTCATACTTTAATTGATCTGTCGGAGAATTGTCTATGAGATATAGCTTCGTGTTCAATCCTGTACTCAGGATGGAAGCGGCTGCATTCAGCAGTTCTGCTCTTTCGCTCTTGTACAAAACAATAGAGCTTGTAAGATCATAATGCATGAGGTTGGATTTACATGATTCCTCAAAAATTCAGACAACATATATCCATCTTCAAATGTATTCCGGACTAGACATAAAACGCCCTTCGCTGATTGACAGCGCTCCTTTTTACTAGCATCAAGTAGCTGATACATGTGAGCTTTCCTGTAACAAGACAGAAAGCTCCTTTAAAGCGCACCGTTATTGCGCTGAATTTCTACATTGTTCTTAGGGATAAATGAGAGTGAAAACCGGTATCTGTTTGACTTTGCCCAAAGCTATGGTATCGTAATTCTGTTAGTTGGTTTTAACTTGCTGTACACTAAATTATTAAATGTTTCAGGCAGCTACAAATATCCGTGGTCTTTTTTTTAAACTTTTGCCAAGTGTATTAGTTTAAGTAGCACTTGTTCAATAACGCAACTGCTGCAATATTTGCAAATAGGCATGCCCATGTTTCTGATCCGGCTCCATGTAGGCGCCTTCAGACCACTCGTTCCATGCATTGATAAAAACAATAGGATGCTGCTTCTGCTTTTCTATAGCTATCAGCTGTTCCAGATAGCGGCCGAACTTTGCAGGAGTGCTGCCCTCGAACAGCTTGGCCTTTTTTCCATACCTGGCTGTATTATCCCAATCTACCAATGCGGTGTGGTACACGGGCATTGCCGCATTGCAATCCTGTTCAGCCTGTTCGATGATCTTGTTCCAAAAGGTGTCATAGTCAAACACCTGGTATTTCTCGAGCCTGTATTTCAAATTACTTACCGGCAACTGGAATCTTTCCGGAAGAGACCTTAGTATGGCCTCCGCCTTTCTTGAAAAACCGTTCCTTTTGAAAAACACTTCGTTGAGCAGCTGCCTGGGCTGAAATTTCAGAACAGCATCGAAGCTGCTATATAGTGTTTCATCTAAAGTATTATAGGATTTAATGCCGATAAAGTAAAGCCCGCTGAGGCCGTTTTTTAAAGCCAAAGTCTGGAAATGCTCCGTTAACCTTTTAACATCACTTATTATTTCGGGCCGGTAAATAAGGAAAACCGGTTTACCATTAATTTTAAAACTCCTTTCATCCAGGAAGAATTTCAGCAAATAATGAAAATGTTCCTCCCATATTTTTTTATCTGCTTTATGTTCCTGCCTGATCAGTACTTCATGCTTTCCTATCCATCGTTTTGTCCAGGTTTCATTGGCCCACGCTATACAATACCTGAAATCATGTTTTAAGTTATAAAATAACTCCATCGGTTTTTCAAGCAGCAGTTTACCATCGAACCAGTAATGGTAGAAACAGAAACCCGACAGCCCATACTGCTGGGCCAGCTTTATCTGCCAGTCAATCGCCTCGTAAGAGGAGAGATCATAATAGTTTTGCTCCAGGGGTACCCTTGGCTGATAATGCGCCTCAAAAAGCGGCCTTGCTTCTTTTACTCTCTTCCAGTCTGTATAGCCCTTTCCCCACCATGTATCATTTTCAGGAATTGCATGGAATTGGGGGAAATAAAAAGGCACAAGTTGTACATCAGTCATTTTTGCAGGAGGTTCAATAAAGGATTAAAAATTTTCAGCAACAGATATCTCATCCCCAAACGTTGATAAATTACTTTTAGCACCTGGAAAGAAAACTTCCTTTCCCAGTAAACGGAAGATGCACCTTCCTGATTATACTCCGCAATCGTAAGCGGTATATATTCAAAACGATATGCTTTATCGCCCCATAACGTGATATTCAACATATAGTCGGCCAGGGTCTTATAGCCGGTATCATACTGATAGTTCGCGAAAACGCCCCTGGGATAAAATATAGCCTGGTGACATATGTTGGCGCGTATTATCCTGGCAGTATTAAAGGGCCCGGCATAGCTGCGTTTGTCCTGCTTCAACCAAACATCACCGTAATAGATCGTGTTGGCGCTCTTCAGCCGGGGGGCCACCACCGACAAGTCTATCAACAGCCGGTCGTCTACACCGATAAAATATAAAAACTCTCCCCTGGACAGCCTGATCCCCTTATTCATCGCATCATAGATACCATTATCAGGCTTTATATGAAGCGCTCCCAGCCGATCCTTGTATTTTGTTAAAACCTCTGCCGTTCCGTCGTCAGATCCGCCGTCCACCACTATGATCTCATAGTTGCTAAATTGCTGATTCAGCAGATGCTTTACTGAATCCTCGATGTGTGCAATAGCATTATACACCACCAACACTACAGATATGACGGGAGCTGATTCCATTGTGTTCATATCACTTTATAAGACAAAAAATTAATCACATTGTAAAAAACTATGTCGTATGAATTATCTATATAACTATATGGATTTACCCCTGATGCTTTCATAAAACGTAACGGTGCGCTCACAACATATAATACAAAAAGCGTATAGGACACATAATTATTAATTCTGAATAGCAGCAGCAACACGAACACAGACAGGAAATGCAGGTAAAAGAAATACCTGAGTAAAAGCAGGTTATTGCTTCTTACCAGGAGCAGGAAACTCAAAAAGAGAAGAAAGACCATACCGAAGCGTCTTATGCTGCTATAAGCTTCCGGACTGTAATTCTTCCCACCCCATACCAGCATGTAAACAACTATCAGCACATAGAAGGCAAGCTCTGCATAAAGGCGCATGTTCAGAGAACCGTCGTCTTTTTCTACGTAGATAGACGCCTTTTCAACAATATTGTCAGGCACCACAGACGACATCAGGGGCAGGTCACCCAGTGAGGCAAGCGCTTCCGGGCTGAGTATGTTTTGCCGCCCTGCTATCAACACAGCAAGGAATAACACCGGCAGTAAAATGCGCAATACCTTACGCGGCGTGCTGGCTAATAACAGAAAAACAACAAACACAATAGTAGAAAAGTGGGTAAGAAAAGCCAACACGAAAAAAAGTGCACTATCCTTTTTCCCTCTAACAAATCTTGCCAAACCGTACGACAGGAGGGCCGCACCAGGGTATTGCCGCATCAGATGGGCACTCAGGCTAAAATCAAGCCCAATGAACAGGGCAAAGAAAATAGCGCCGACCATCCTTCTTTTCTTTCCGTCCTGGAATATCTTATTGAATTCGTAAATGGCGTTAAAAAAGACAAAGTAGGTGAAGGTGGTCCAGAAAAGCGGGAACACCTGTGTATTCCCTCCTGACAGCTGCCCCACTATCCAGCTAGTTCCGTAAAAGAAAGAGTCGGTAGGGAAGACGGTCCTGATCGTGGCGAGGTCAAGCTTATAGATCTGCCGGTATTCGGCTACGTATATCGCCAGGTCTGTAGCCGGGGTTTTGGTATAATTGATAAGTCCCGGCACCAATGCCAGCAACAGGAAATAGAAGAGCAGCTCGCCTCTTGTAAGCCGGGCATAATATAGAAGAAAACATATTGGAAAAATTGACAGGACCGGGAAAATAAGCCAGGTAATGAACAGCAGTATATGGACATACAGCGGATTAAAAGAGGTGATCACCTCTTCAATGGAGCCTGTCTTGTTTAGCCGGTTGTAATAATCATGCATCATTGTCGTTAAACAGGTTTATTTGCTACAATAACAAGCTGTTCTCTCAGTTCTCCCTGCCAGGGAAAAAATATGCGGTGTTTATCCGACCATATTTTCCTGAGCTCCGCTTTAAAGCCCTCTTCCCCCAGCTTACCAATAATATCTGCACCATAATTCCTGAAAGCCAGCACATCTGCCTTCCCCCGTATCCTATCTCCGTGATATTCCGGGGGGAACAGATGCCGGATCTCCCCATTCTCATCAAGAACAGCCCTTTCTATTGTTACCTCATTACCCAACATGGGCACTGTAAAAATGAAACGTCCGCCGGGCTTTAATACCCTCCATACCTCCCTAAACCCCAGTCTGTCATTTGCCACATGCTCGAATACCTCCGTGCTGGTAACCAGCTCAAAAGTATCGCTCTTAAATGTGAGCCGTTGCACGTCCTGGCATTGCACCTTTCCTCTATACGCGCCCGGAACAACATCATCAAAATATTCTGAACAGGCAAGACGGCGGAACTTCCTTTTCAGAAATAAGAAAAAAGCCCCTCTGGACGACAATTCATACACCGCAAGCTGATCGTTCCTGCCTTTATAATACTCATCTACCATATAGGCCATGGCCCGGTGAACATACGTTGAAAAACACCTGATACAGCGATAACCAAACTGACCTGCATTCAGCTTAATAACAGGGAACCCACATATATTGCACCTAGGTATCATACTGTTGTTTTTCTATGAATTAAAGAGCGCTGCCAGCTTTTTATAAATCAGTACCGGCGCATTGATGACCGCTTTATAATAGATCCGCCTTTTGATCCTTTTTACAGCATAGCGGTGAAGCTGCTGAAAAATATGGTTATTATACTGCCCCATTGCTTTCGCCGCTACTTCCATACAGAAGCCATATTGCCTTTCCAATAAAGCAAAGAGATATAACAACATGAAGTCCCTTTCATCAAACTGTCTGCTATCCCGTAGGCCGTTCAGAAAAGTAAGTTCCGCCCAGCAGGGAGTTGTGCGCAGATACCTCTGGATCAGCTTTTTTTCCAGCTGGCTAAAGCTACCTCCTGCTTGCTGCGTGTTGATCCGCTGCGTACCTAGCACATTAATGGAAGATAACCAGAAACCTTCGGCAGTAACCCGCCTCAATATCTGGTCAAGCTTATCTTCTCCCTTATATATATCAATAAAGCCAGGTTCCATTTCCAAGGCCATTAGCTTTTCCCTGACAGCTTCCTCAACAGACATAAAAATGCGGAGATCCGTTCCCTGTGTATCGATCTTCAGCCAGTCTATATAAGATACGCCCACTTCCCTCAAGGCGTCGTTTATGGTAATCGCGTTAAAATGCTCCTCTCCTACAACCCTGAAGAGAGCTGCAAAATTCCACACCTGCAACTCCTCCTCCACCGGCATCAGTGTACTGGAACAGTACGGAGAATTAGTAAGATAGAACGGTTTATCCGGCATTGTTTTTTCTGCCACGATCTTATTGATCACAAACAGTTTCCTGAATTTGTTGCCCCCTTCATCCAGAACGTGCATTTCCCGTTTATCCGGATCAAAGGCTACGCATATCGCATGCCGGGCCAGCCGTTTCCATTTGTGATGTATCTCTCCGGAAGCGCCAACATCCATCAGCACAACCGGCCTGCGGATCAGTTCAGGTGTTGAAAGAATAGTATTTATCATGCTAATAAACCGCCTTTTTTTGTTTTAGACTTTCCAGCATTTCATGAATAAAACCTCTCCACACTCTTAGTACATTAATAGGAACAAATCTGACAGGGCAGGCCAGTAAAATAAAGCTTGTTAGAAATAGCGGGTTGACGGCAGCCTTTTTTGAGAACGATCGCTTTAAATAGTTCCAGGCCGATACCCCCTGTAAAGTGCGGATACCGGTTGTCTGCTCATCCATCACAATCCGCACACACTCATCTGTTGCCAACATAAACCCTTTTCTGCCAGCCCTGATAGTAAATTCATAATCGGATATATAGTGTGGTAACAATACAGGATGAAAGCCGCCCACCTTTAGAAAAGTGCTGATCTTCATGAACAAGCCCCTGGTAGAAAGACAATTGATCTGCTGTTGGTTTGCAGCCCGCTCAAATGCCAGCTTCTTCCAGTTAACAAAGGTGCCTTTATCTTTAAGCTGGCCCGTATGCTTACTATATGCCTGAGATTGCAATAATGCATTCGGGTGGATTTGCAGAAACCGGAGCGCATTACAGAGATAGTCTGCCGCAAACTCAATATCATCATTTGCGATCAATACTACATCATCGGGGGTATGCACGTTACTTTTGATCCATTTATACCCCTGATGAAGACTCCCTCCCCACCACCAGTTACCTTTACCGGTAATCACCACCGCATTGGGCAACACAGACCTGACCATGGCTGCGGTACCGTCTGTAGAACCGTCGTCGATCAGAACAAGCTTGTAAAGCTGGTGTTGCTGTGCAAGGAGCAACCTTATAAATTTCTCTGTAACCGCCTTCCGGTTATGTACGGGCAATAGCACAATGACACGCTGCTTCATGACGGTTGTTTTCTTAAAACATAAATGCAGTTATCTCCCACTCCCAGCCAATCAAAGAAACGCGTGATCAAATGGTTGACCCTTAGTTTATGCAAATAAGTGATCAGCTTAAATGCCACCTTATGCCTGAAAGTAGCCTCCCCGTTCAGCGACCAGAACACGGATGGCTGGCCCTGCCGAGGATAGGCGGCCAGATGCAGCCATTGGAAATAAAGCCATCTGGAATTGGTAAGAGTTATCGTTTGCTCCAGCTGAAGGCCCGCCAGCCTGGCATATTTCTCCATAGATCTTTTTGAAAATATCTGGAGGTGATACGGGATATGCCAATGCTCCCATTTGCGGCCAAAAACCTTCAGGCCCCAGCCGCCGGCATTGGGGGTACTGAGTATGGCCACTCCGCCCGGTTTTAATATTCTGGCCACTCCCTTAAGGGCATTCAGGGGGTCTGATATATGCTCGATCACCTGGTCCATGGTCACATAGTCGAAATATTCGGGTTCATACAAGTTCGCGTCGAAGAGGCCTACCTGCACATTAAACCCATATTGCTGAACAACGCGTTTTATGTTATCATCGGCTTCCACGCCATATACTTCACACCCCCTTTCCTGATGATAGCCGAGCGTTTCTCCGAAACCGCAACCTATGTCAAGTATGCGCACACGAGGCGGCACCCAGCGGTAAACAGAGCTCCGGTCACCGTTGAGCCAGGCCAGCCAGCCTGCCGTTTCTTTATGCGGTTGCCAGTTACTGATGTCCAGGTTTTTCCTGGGGTAATATTTTGAATATAGTTCCTGTAACATCTGGGGCGTAAAACCGGCATCCAATACAAAATGATCACAGCCACCACACTTAAGCATGGTATATTTTCCCGGATACGCATATCTGTCATCAAACAGCCCGTCGAACTTTACCTCCAGCCTATTGTTGCATAACGCACATTCCTTCATATTCACTTTTTTAAAATTACCATAAAATGATCCGGACCGAATGAAGGCAGTCCCGTATATGTACCTTTTACAACACCTGCAGCCAGCGCTCTGACAGCGGCATACGCGCCTTTCTTATAGCCTAAGGATGCATACGTAGCTATTTTACGTTCTATATTAAACCCGGCCAGCTCAAAAAATCTTACTGACGGGAACACCACATGCTCCGGATACTTCAGATACCACCAGTTTGCTTTTGCCCACCTGGCACTTTTGCTGTGCACGTTTCCCGTAAATATCACCAGTTTGCCACCATCTTTTAACTTGGCGCTGCATAAAGCGAGAAAAGCGGATATATGATATAAATGTTCTGCGAGATCAAATGCCGTGATCACGTCAAGGCTGGTATCCTTCAGCTCCGCGAGATCGTTGTATACTTTATGCCCCTTTTCCGTCAATGTTTTCTGGCTTTCGAGGGAAAGCTCCACTCCATAGGTAACACAGTCTTTTTCCTTAGCCAGGTCCAGCAATTGCCCCGTGTTACACCCCACATCCAGCACATGCGACCTTCGAACAAAAACATCCAGCAGTGTATCTACCACCTGGGGTTCTTTCATTGCCCGGAAGCTTTCCGCCTTCCATCGCTCATTGCTGGCGCCGTTTGTATATAGCTGCACTGCCGTCTCTTCCGGAATGCTATACTGGGTAAACCTGGAACCACAGTGCAGGCATTTATATAACTCGGGCTGGTTCTTCAATGTTATGCTGGTAGTGGAGAATTTTACGGGAACAACATATTGTATCGGGCCTACCGGTTCAATACCGGGAGATCCACAGAGCGGACAGCTTTTGTGATAAACGTTGTTTTCAATAAATATCACCGGTCTAAAATTTTTACTTGATCAGAAATATTTCCTGATTACGCCTGCCAGTAAGCGTAAAGGGGAAAATATCGAGCCTATCATCAATAAAATATTACCTCTTACCTGTTTATTGAGCGCCAACACCACTATCATAGGGATGAACTGAGCTATCAAGGTGCCGTAAGCTGCTCCAATGATGCCCATGCTTTTGATGAGAAACAAGTTTGCGATGAAATTGGACACAGCGCCAATGACAGCATAATGCAGGTTGTATTTCTGCAGGTTCTCCAATAGCAACCAGCGGCTGTGTATTGTCGAAAGACAGATGATCACGCCGGTCCAGATAGTAACGGTGAGCACCCCGGCTGCAGCGGCATAAGCGGCTCCATACAACAACCGGATAACAAATTGCGCTACAAAAGTGGTAATCACCGCCACAACTATACCCAGCATGGCCATGAAATCGTACATTTTGCGCAGCCGTTCATTATACAATGCCGCATCCTGGTGTTTTGACCGGATAATCACGGGAAATACGGAGCTTGCAATCGACATCGGCATAAAGTACCATACTTCCGTGAGCTTAATCGCAGCTGAGTAAATGCCTACAGCTTCATCCCCGATCATTTCTCCCAACATTACCTGATCGAGCCTCATATACACCATAATTGCGATACCTGACAGGATCAAAGGAAAACTGTCTTTCAACAGGCGTTTTGCGAGCTGCTTATCAAACCTCCAGCCTCTGATGCTCTGATGATCGTGCCTGAATGCTATTACAATAAACAGGCCCGCCAGCATCAGCTCCATGAGGGAAGCACATGCAAAGGCTATCAGGGGAGCATGCATTAGCAATAGTATCACCTTTACAATGGACGCCAATATAAAAGCCAGGTTTTGTGCATATACTGTTAGCTTTGATTTAAGATGGGACTGAAAATAAAAGTCAATCACGTTTAGCGACTGAAAAACAAATCCTGCAGAGCTTAATGCTACCAGCACCACGGTAAGCCAATCGCCATTGCGTACAAACCAGGCAGCAACAACAGTAATGAGCAGCGACAGCAGCGCGCCCAGCAACCTCAATACAAAGCAGGTCCCCAGCAACTTATGCTGCTCACTTGGCTCCTGCAAAAGGTCCCGTACAACAATATTATCCATACTCAATGTTCCCAACACAGATAGAAGCGCGGAAAAGGAAATGGCATAATTCCACAAGCCATAATCCGCCGGGCCCAGATACCTCGCTACCCAGACGCCGACGAGCACCCCTACTCCCATCCTGAGTATCTTATCGGCAAAAAGCCAGCCCGTATTACTTATCACCTTTACCAGATTGGGCCTGTCCGATAGCCTGTTCCGTATGACCTGAACATTGAGCATATTACGTTATCAGTCTCCTGTATGTTTCTAAAATAATCAGCAGCGCGCAGATCAGCACCCCCGCGAGGAAACCGCCGACGGCTGTTCCTTTTATTTTTCCGACCTTTTTTTTGTGCAAGGGCAGAATAGGTTTGTCTATCACCTGGATCAGCGGCATTTCCTGGGCCATGGCCATCCGGCTCATCTCCAGGTTCTTCATCACTTCACCATATATCGTCTGTATGACCAGCTTATCGCGTATGCCAACCTGCATACCAACCGTCGCTACCCGTTTGGCAGGGTTCTGGTTAATATCTTCTGTAGCAGCTACTGAGTAGGTTTTTTTGTTCAGGAGCTTCTCAAGGGAATCCGCCTTTGCTTCCAGAATATTGACATTTGTGCGGGAGCGCTTTGTTTTTGTTTCGATGTAAAATTCTGTAGCTTTTTTTACCAGTCTTTCGGTGAAGAACTTGGAAAATATTTCATCCGGGGAAATACATTTTACGGATATGAAGCTTAGCTTTTTATCCGGTTTGCTCACCTCAAGGTTCACTTTTATGATCCTTTGATAAATAACATCCAGTATGCTGTCCTGTTCCCTTGAGTAAGTTAGCCTGGCTGCCTGCAGCGGGAAGTGCAGATCTCTAAGCCCGGGGACTTCTGCCCATCCATCCCGCATCCGGTACATATCTATGTACATCTCTACCAGGCTGGTTTCCGGTCTCCCGGGTATGATCAGGCCTGAAAGCAGCGTTTCTTCTATCATCAGGCGGGACCTCAGGAACTCCAGGATATTGTCTCCGGTAAAGACGCCGCTTCCCCCGGAAATATCTACTCCAAATTGACTGGCCAGGCCCGCATAAGCACCCAGAGGGCTGGCTTTAGTCTCTTCCAGCACGAAGGTGAGTTCTCCTTCGTAATCGGGCTTGTCGCGCCACGCATATATAAAGCCTAAAGTGCCGCCTATGAGGCCGACGATCAGTATGATCAACCAACGGCTCCTGAGATACCTGCACCATTCGCGGACTCTTAAGACAAGGTCTCGCATGTTGATATCATGTCCCTGCTGTAGCGTATGTTGTCTCTCTTCTGTCATATATACCGGCTGTAATGAAATGGTTAGTCTAGTACTATAGTGGCCACAGCTTTAGCAGTAATAGCTAATTCAACATGAATACACCAATTAGACTCTTTTTCGAATTACCCGGAAGACATTTCAACATTATCTTCCCCAAGGTTAGCTGGGATAAATGAGGCGCAGAAACAATCAGTTAAAGATAACCACTTATAATAAAAATAACACTTAAATGTAGTTTTGCCAAGTAAAACTACCAGTATGAGGAGGGTATATTAGAAGTATCCGCCTGTTTTAAGGCAATTTTAATATATGACTGGGGGGAAAAGTTTGGGGTTAGTTGAAATAATTCGTTTTCAGGGTATTATTGTTACCGTTTAACCCAACCGGTATGTCTGATTTGTTCATATACCTGGCGAATACCCTGCTCAAGATCTATTTGGGCTTTCCAGCCTAATTGGCGCAATTTGTTCACGTCCATTAATTTCCTTGGAGTACCGTCGGGCTTCGATGTATCGAATACCAGGCGCCCTTCATATCCCACAATTCGCTGGATCAGGCGGGCCAGATCTGCAATGCTGATATCGTCCCCAACCCCTATGTTCACCAAACCTTCTTCATCATAATGCTGTATCAGGTGAAAGCATGCATCCGCCATATCATCTGCATGAAGAAATTCACGCTTGGGCCTTCCGCTTCCCCATACGGTGACTTCCGGCGAATGATTCAATTTAGCCTCATGGAATTTACGCAACAGGGCGGGCAACACATGTGAGTTCTGCAGGTCGTAATTGTCATTAGGGCCATACAGGTTGGTAGGCATTACAGAAATGAAGTTACACCCGTATTGATCGCGATAAGCGTCGCACATTTTGATACCGGCTATCTTGGCAATGGCGTAAGGCTCGTTGGTCGGCTCCAGCAGGCCGGTAAGCAGGTATTCCTCCTTCAATGGCTGCGGGGCCAGCTTGGGGTAAATACAGGAAGACCCCAGGAACATTAGCTTTTGTACGCCATTGACATACGACTGATGGATGACGTTGCTCTGGATCATCAGGTTATCATACAGGAATTCCGCCCGGTAGGTATTATTGGCTACAATGCCTCCTACTTTGGCTGCTGCCAGGAATACATAATCCGGCTTTTCTACTGCGAAGAATGCAGCAACCGCATCCTGGTCTCGCAGGTCCAGCTCTGAAGAGGTACGCGTAACAATATTATTGAAACCTTCTTTTTGAAGTTTTCTCACAATAGCCGAACCAACCATCCCCCGGTGGCCAGCCACATATATTTTCTGTTGCTGCTGCATGTTATAATCTTATTCGAATTGGTTCAATACCTTGTAACCTGCATCACTGAGCAGTTTTTCGCGGCGGAACAGTTCCGTATCAGCTGCCACCATTTCCTTTACCAATGCGGGCAAATCATATTTAGGCTTCCATCCTAACCTGCTTTGAGCTTTGGAAGGGTCGCCGATAAGGAGATCTACTTCGGTAGGGCGGTAATAACGGGGATCGATCGCTACCACTTCCTGGCCGGTGCTCAGGTTAGGGATACTGGAATTGAAGCTGCTCACGATAGCTTTTTCATTTTCACCGTTGCCCTTGAACTCAATACCGATACCTGCCTCGGCAAAGGCCATACGAATAAACTCCCGCACGGTAGTGGTAATGCCGGTGGCGATCACATAGTCTTCAGCCTGCGGTTGCTGTAATATGAGGTACATGGCCTCCACATAATCTTTCGCATGGCCCCAGTCGCGTTGCGCGTCCAGGTTGCCCATGTACAGTTTATCCTGCATGCCCAATGCAATTTTGGCCACGGCACGGGTGATTTTGCGGGTAACGAAAGTTTCTCCGCGCAGCGGACTTTCATGGTTAAAAAGAATGCCGTTGCAGGCATACATATTATATGCTTCGCGATAGTTGACGGTGATCCAGTAAGCATATAGCTTGGCCACACCATAGGGGGAACGCGGATAAAAAGGCGTTCTCTCTGATTGCGGCACTTCCTGTACCAGGCCATACAGCTCTGAGGTGGAGGCTTGGTATATCCTGGTCTTTTCTGCCAGGCCCAGTAAACGTACGGCTTCCAGTATCCTAAGGGTGCCGATACCATCTGCATTGGCAGTATATTCAGGTGTTTCGAAGCTCACTTTTACATGGCTCATGGCGCCCAGATTATATATCTCATCGGGCTGCACTTCCTGGATAATGCGGATCAGGTTAGTGGAATCAGTAAGATCGCCGTAATGGAGCTTGAAGTGCACATTCGACTCATGCGGGTCCTGATAGAGGTGATCTATACGGTCTGTATTGAAAAGGGAGCTGCGGCGTTTCACACCGTGCACCTGGTAATTTTTATGTAGCAGCAGGTCGGCCAGATAAGCGCCGTCCTGACCTGTGATACCTGTTATAAGTGCTGTTTTCATGTAAGTGCGTTAAAAATCATAATACAATTGCCTGAACGTGCTACGCAAACCTACCTGAAATATAAGCTCGCTGGTTCTGCCCAGGTCATTACTTTCCCGGCGGGCGGTCACTGATGCTTCCAGGCGCAAATTATACTTCGGGTTCAGCAGGAAAGCCAGGGTACCTTGCAGGTAGAGCAGGTTGGTTGAAAGACCATTACCGATCTTATTATCATAATCCTGGGTACGGGTGTTGTATGACTTGAAGATATCCTTTCCAAAGTTCGTGTTGGCAGTATCCAATCCATAGTGCGCATACATTACCTCTCCGCGGAGGAACCAGCGCTTGTACCGGTAATCTGCAATATTCACCCACTCCACAAAGTTGGCCCCCAGCGGATGGGCAAGCGGTTGATTGTAATGGCCGTAGTTGTTGAGCGAGCTGCGTTGAGAGTAAGTGAACGGCCTGGCGGCATTTACCTCGGTAAGCCCGTTCAGGTTGGGAACTTTAAAGAGGTTATTAGACCGAAAACCCAACTGGCCGCTGAATTTGTTGCCCCACCATCCGTTCCCCTTGGTCATTTCGCTCAGTTTGAACTCGTCGAGGAGAAATTGGCCATAAAAAGCGCTATTCCGGCTTACTGCATATTTAGCATTAAATCCCATAATGGCATTATCCGAAGAACCTACGGAAAACTCTACAGGTCGCAGGAAGATGATAGGATTGATATAGCTCATGTCAAAGCCTCTCTTCCCCGTGGAATCCGAATCCTGCCAGATCACGCCCCCGAAGAGGCCTACGGAGATCTTCTTGCTTACATTCCAGTCGAGATAGTTAAACACACCCCATTTCTTCCTGTAACCGTTATCATAAGATGCTTTGGGATAGCGCATATCTATAAACTGAGCCCACATCGTGGTATACTGGATACGCCCTACGCTGGCTACTATTTTCAGAAAAGGGTAGTTATAAGGTACGTCTGACAATAACATGGACCGGTATCCATCGCCAATGAAATTCTTGTCATAGCCCAGCTGAAAATTAAAGTGCCTGCCTGCTTTATAGTTGACCAGGGCAGAAGCGTAGGCAAAATCGAAGGCATCATTATTATAAACCTTATAAGAGGCCTGGCCCGGTACTACACGGTTAGCACGGATAAACGCGTTCTGGTATTCGCCGAATTTCCCTTGGTTTTCATAGAACTCAGTATAAAAGGTAAGGTTATGGCCTATTTTTCCGCCCGCGATCACCCCCCTGGTATTAAGCCAGGTCGTTATGTCCCTATTGCTCCGGCCTAACTGGAAATCAGGTAAAAAGCTGGCATAAAACTCATAGTCGTCTCCTTTAAATTCCAACAGATGTTCCTGGAAGAGCTTGCGGTGGAACCAGCTTTTTTTACCCACGGTATCCGAAGGAAGGACGAAAACAGGTTGCACCATGTAGTCCCTCAGAGAGGAGTGGTAGCTGCTGCTATCAGATACAGGCTGATAAAAACCCAGCGAGTACTGTCGTCCGGCACTTTGGGCCTGCATGCGATGACTAACGGTAAGACAACAGATCGTAAGCAAGGTTGATACATGGAGCTTGGGAAGCATAATCAATAGTTTGTAAGCAGATGAGCAAAGATATGGATAATATAAAAATCTACGAGTCCTGCTTTTTCACTACTTTATGCCCACTTTTCTCCAGCTGATCAGTTCCATTTCGGCTATCAGCTTAATCTGCAAATAAATTCTGCCGGGCTAAAAGGCCATTTATTGCATTTTTAGTGATGGCTACAATAGGTGGTTTGCCAAAACTTGCAACGGTACACCAGTCGGTGGTAGGAAAGTCTATAACAAGACCTGAACTTGCAGTCTTTCTGAAAATGATTGCAGTGGGAACGGTCTTAATATTATTTCTGGCCCCAAAATCATATCCTATTAGCTCCACTTTATGAAACTTCAGGTCATTATTGTTGATCTGCGGTGTGCCGTCTGGATCGAGCCCTTTCAGTGGAGCACCGTCGTATTCAGTACTTGGACAGGAAATAATATCTCCTTTTTTCATATCCAGCCCTGCCAATAAAGGCGAACGAGGGTTCACGATCTTGAATCCTGCCCACCCGTCATTTTTTACGCCAACACCGTAGCCCCCCCTGTCAAAATCACAACCTATACTTTGTGTAATAGTATATCTCAGCACTGCCTTCCCCCACTCTATAGTCCTTAAACTATCAACAATGGGCGGCTCGTCCTTTCCTTTATAACAGATCAACTGATGCCGGTCGTCGCTATACCTCACCTGCCACCACATCGTATTACCCGATAGAATAAGGGCATCCCTGCCTCCGTTAACAAAACGGTCAAAATTCCTCCTCCCTTTGCGGGACCAATATTCACTATGTCCTATTATTATCAGGATTTTTCCTTTCAGGTTTGAAAAGTCATCCAGGTCCGAATCTGCAATTACATTATAAGAATACTGCTGTTTATTAACCCATTTCAGAAAGCCATCACCATATGACGTATACGAAATAGGCCGCAGAAAAGAAACCTTTTTAGCAACAGGAGTTGTATACAGACTTCTTCCGCCAGACTGGCAATATGCATTTTCCGTATTAAGGGGATATACTACGGTAAAATCTACCTTTTCATCCATTGCCTTGATGATAATAGGTATCTTATTTGCTATCAGGTAAACGCCGCTTTTAACTTCGGGTACCTTAAAACTTAGAGGATCGGTATAAGCAAAACCAGATTCATACGGAGTTTCACCCTGCGGGACCTGATGATGTATTTTTTTAAACGGTATTTTAAATGCCAAAGCTCCATTTACATCATATACATTCAATGTTGAAGCTTCGTAGGCCGTATCAGACGAAATGTATAGCCTGGCATTGGCACCAGGGGAGTACGATTGTTCTCCAAAATATCCATTCAAAATGGATTTGTCATTAAAGGCCTTTCTTGCCAGGTTATCATTTTTTTTACATGAAATCAAAAAAAAAGATGTGCATAGGGCAAGGGAACTAACGGGTAAACAACGTTTCATTGTCATTATTTGAAAACAGACAGCAGTAAAGATACTACTCGTTCAAGTAAGACAGCAATAACACATCCAGTCCAATTTTAGCTTTACAGCAACAATTTATAAGGTGACCGTTCTAAAAGTCATAATATAATTGTCTGAATGAGGCACGTAACCCAACCTGAAAAATAAATTCGCTGCTTTTCCTGAGATCATTGCTTTCACGTCTTTCAACTGCGGATACTTCCAGACGCAAATTATTCCTGGGGTTCAGGAGAAAGGCGACAGTACCTTGCAGGTAAAGCAGGCTGGTAGAAAGCCCTTGTCCGATGTGATTATCATATTCCAGCGTACGTGTGTTGTAAGACTTAAAAATGTCTTTCCCGAAATTAGAATTTGCGGTATCCAGCCCATACCTGGCATACATAATCTCTCCACGGAGAAACCACCGTCTATACTGATAGTCTGCAATATTCACCCATTCTGCAAAGTTGGCTCCAAGCGGGTGGGCGAGTGGCTGGTTATAATGACCATAGTTGTTAAGAGATGTACGTTCAGAATATGTAAAGGGTCTGGCCGCATTAACTTCCGTCAATACATTCAAGTTAGGCACCGCGAATATGTTATTGGAGCGAAAACCAACCTGGCCGCCAAATTTATTCCCCCACCATCCTCTTCCATTCGTCATTTCTTTGAGTCTGAATTCATCCAGCAAGAACTGGCCATAAAAAACGCTGTTATGGCTTACCGCATATTTAGCATTCAGCCCCATTATCGCGTTGTCCGCAGATCCAACTGAGAATTCCACAGGTCGTAAGAACACAATCGGGTTAAGGTAGCTCATATCAAAACCGCGCTTGCCCGTTGAGTCGGAATCCTGCCATATAACAGCACCAAAAAGCCCCACCGAGAATTTCTTACTAACATTCCAGTCCAGATAATTGAACACACCCCACTTTTTCCGATATCCGTTATCGTAAGACGCTTTAGGATATCTCATATCCATAAACTGCGCCCACATGACAGTGTATTGAACGCGGTCTACATTCGCTATTATTTTAAAAAACGGGTAATTATAAGCCACATCTGACAATATCATAGAGCGGTAGCCGTCGCCAATGAAGTTCTTGTCATATCCAATTTGAAAATCAAAATGCCGGCCAGCCTTATAGTTGACAAGGGCTGATACATATGAGTAATCATATGCATCGGAATTATAAGGCTTCCAGGATGCCTGTCCCGGTATTACATGTGTAGCCCTGCTATATTCATCGAGGTATTGGGGAAACCTTCCCTGGTTTTCATAAAACTCGGAATAAAAGGTAAGATTGTCACCTATTCTTCCTCCAATTGTTGCGCCCCGGGTATTAAGCCAGGTGGTGCCACTTTTGCTGTTGCTATGTCCTACTTGAAAATCCGGTAGGAAACTCCCGTAAAATTCATAATCCGCCCCTTTTATTTCCACCAGGTGCTCCTGGAGGAGCTTCCGGTGCCACCAGCTCCTTTTGCGTGTAGTATCCTGCGGTAATGAAAAAACCGGCTGCACTATATAATTCCGCATTGAAGAGTGATAACTGTATCCCCCAGTGTCAGCTACCGGCTTATAGAACCCCAGGGAATACTGGCGGCCGGTACTTTGTGCGTAAAGATCATGATTAAAGGCAAGGAATCCGAAAAGGAGCACTGCCAGAATAGGAAGTCTCTTGGGCATAAGCGATAGTTTGTTTTGCCAGAAAGCAATTGTCATCTGTTCCGTTTAATTATTAAAATGTCCGTTTAGGAAGATCTTTGAACATCTTATATGCTAAATCTGATTCAGGAGAAAAGATCACCCATATGGTAAGAAAAATTATTTTAGCATCTGTCAGAAAAGATTGTTTCTCCTGATACCAGACTTCCAATGCTCCCTTGTAAGGAGCAATTACATTTGCGTAGTATTCTCTGGGTGGTACACTGGTAGAAGACAACAATTTTTCTTCATCCCGGAAGATAACTGATCCAATGCCGGTAATACCAGGGGGAACATTATAGATTATCTGCTTAACGTCTTCCGAATAAACGTCAAAGTCCACTTTCATCTGGGGGCGTGGCCCCACCAGCGACATATCGCCTGTCAGCACATTTATGATTTGCGGTAATTCATTCAGTTTGGTAATCCGCAGATACTTACCCACCTTTGTTACCCGGGGATCGTTCCTAAGCGTAAGCGAGCCGGTACCCATATTCGGACTGTTTTTGAGCATAGTTGCGAACTTCAGGATCTTGAAGTTCTGATTTTTGTAGCCCACCCTGTTTTGCTTATAAAAGATCTCGCCTTCGGCTGTTAGCTTTAACAGAATGACAATCGGGATTAATAACGGAGAAAATAGTATAAGGATGAACAGCGAAACGATTATATCAAAAAACCTCTTGACGCTTTTATACATTTTTTACATTTTTTGGTCTAGCGACTTTCCTTTTTCTATGTGGTTGAAACCTGGTAAATATTCATTTAAAACGTTCACAACGTCCTGCTTATTGATCATATCACCTTCAAATAGCTTCGTTAGTTTGCCGATCACCGTCTCTATTTCTCCCACGTCCCGCTTAATGCTATTCTTGATAATACCGAGCTGACGAAACTTTTGTAGATCCAGCTCTTCGGCATCTGTAAAGAACTCTTCATAGGGCTTTTCACCGGAAGTATCTGAATCAAAATAATACACCGGATACCCCTTAGGCGTTCCATTCATGGCTGCTGCCTTTTGCCTGGCTTCTTCTTCTGTTACGCAATATTCGGGGCTCAGGTCCAGGGCCTTCAGCAGCTCATCACCTATAAAGGTAAATGTGTGCATATCTTTCTCTGCATCCAGCTTAGGAAAGAATATATCGCCGGATTCGCCTAACAGGCAAGCCATCAGGCATATTTCCCCGGATTCTTCCGGTGTTACAAAAAAGCGTTTGATATCCTTGGGTGCGGACAGCGGCTGTTTGCGGGCCAGGCGTTCCATGAAGCCAAACGGCAGGCTTCCATTGGAGAATGCCACGTTCGCGAACCTTGCCGTTGTAATATGAATGCGGCCCGCATATGCCATGATTACGTCTTCCATAATCTTTTTGCTGGCTCCCATTACGTTAACGGGATTGGCGGCTTTATCTGTGGATACGCAGAAGAAATGGGCCGGTGGGGCTTTCATCAGCTTATCCAAGAGTTCCTTTGCCTTGATCACATTATTGAAGATCATCGCCTCTATGGACAGCTCATCCTTTTCGCTCCTTACATGCTTATGTGCTGCAAAGTTGGCCACAATATCAAACATGCCGTACCTGCTCAATATCTTATTAAACACAGGTTCGGCAAAGTTTACGGGGTAAGTGAGCAGGCTTGCAGGTACGTGAAGGCCTAAGCTGCTCCTGATATCCCTTACCAGCTCCGTAAGGCCGTTCTCATTAATATCCACTACCACCAGCTGCGCTGGCTTTCCAGCCCGCAACATCGCCTTGATATAAGAAGAACCTATCGTACCTGCCCCCCCTATCACCAACACATTTTTATCATTTATTTTTTCCGCCAGCAACTGCTTGTTATCATCAATATCCTTCGCTAACAGGCTCTCCTGCCTGTTAACAATGTTCTTGATAAATTTTTGCAGGTCGAATACTTTGTTCACAACTATTGGATTTTAGTTTTTTGACAGCTTGTAACCTTCACTTATTGCTTCCACCACCGCTTCTAACTGCTCCTTTTTTAGCCCATTATACAGCGGGAGAGAGATCTCATTCTCATACATCTTGTATGTATTTGGATAGTCTTCGATCTTATAGCCGCGTTGTTTAAATAAAGTCAGCATAGGCATTGGGATGTAGTGAACGTTCACGCCAATCCCTTTTTCAGATATATGCTGTATGATACGATCCCTTCTTTGCTCATCGATATCCTTTATTCTGAGCAGGTATAGGTGGAAGGAAGACTTTCTTTCGTCACTTACTCCAGGAGGTAATATTGCCCATTCAAATTTTGAAAGCAGCTCATTATAGTAGTTAAACAGCACCTCTCTTTCAGGCAACAAGACATGGCTGTATTTGCGGATCTGCGCCAGTCCGATGGCAGCGCAGATATCAGGCATGTTCACTTTCATACCCTGGTCTACTATATCATAACGCCAGCCACCGATCTTATTTTTTTCAAACGCGCTTTTGGTTTGGCCATTTAATGAGAAATACTTCAGGAACTGGTACTCCTCTGCAGTACTAAATATGGAAGGTAAATTCAGACAAATACCGCCGCCTTCCCCGGTGGTGATATTCTTTACGGAATGGAAGGAGAAGATTGCAATATCTGCAGCTACTGCGGCAGACCGGCCTTCATAGGTTGCTCCAATAGAATGGGCGGCATCGGCTAGTACCAGAACCCGGCCTAATTTCTTTTGTCTGTCTGTAGCAGCCTTGAATTTATCCTTTATATCCCGGCGATTTACCAGCTCCATGATGGCGCTATAGTCACAAGGCCAACCAGCCAGGTCCACAGGTATTACTGCCTTAGTACGTTCTGTGATGCGAGCCGCAATGGCATTAATATCGATGGTAAAATCGTCTTGTACATCTACCATAACAGCCGTAGCACCAATGTTCATAACTGCCAAAGCAGTAGCGGCATAGGTATAAGCCGGGATGATCACTTCATCTCCGGCGCCTACTCCATACCAACGCAACATCAACATAGCGCCAGACACCCAGGAATTTACACAGATAGCAGCCGGAGCTCCCGTTACGGCCTTCAATTCCTCTTCCAGTAATTTAACTTTTGGACCGGATGTAAGCCACCCTGTGTTTGTTAGGGCGTCATTTACTTCGTTAATAACGTCCTGATCGATCAAAGGAAGAGAATAAGGTATATTCATGCAAATAAAATTTTAAAGATCATTCTTACAAGGCAATATGTAATATAGTTAAGAACCCTGCCAGGGACTTTACAGCGTAGCCATATGTAATGTAGTGAAAGCTGCCGGGGATCACTTTACATATCATGCGATCCACAATGGCTGCCATCTTTCTTAATGTCCCCTCCGGTGCAAATACTGCAAAAAAGCCGGTAGTTCTTATTTCTTTATGGCTAAAAGGAGAAAGGAAAGTTGCCATGTCTCGGGATTTAAGATAGCGCCAGTAACTGCTCCAGCGGACCAGTTTTTTCCGCAGGAACATATGGAGCTTTGTAGCCTCCTGGTTTTCCGCAAAGAGCAGCACTCCACCGGGTTTAAGTACCCTGTGCATTTCATTGATCGCCTGCTGCTGCCTGTTGAAATCGCCCAGCGCTCCAATAACAGACTTAAAGACGACTATGTCAAATGTATTATCCTCGTATGAGATATTGGTACAGTCAACAGCGGCATACGCTACTTTATCAGTAATATTTTTTTGTTTATGCAGTTTTATTGCATGGTCTTTGGGGTTGCTAAGATCAGAGCAAACCATGCTGATACCTTTTTCTTTAACCAGGAAAAGGGTTAACCCGCCATTGCGGCCTCCTATGTCCAACCCGGTTGCGGAGGACGGTAACCTTTCAAGGCCTGTTCTCCAAACATGAACGGCCCTGCTCCAGCTTTCCACATCCCATTCAAAGCAGGATTTTAAATCTACTTGCTCTATCATTATCTTGTAAGGGTTTTTACTTTATTATTAGGGGCTTTCTGTAATAGCATGACATCATATAATCCTTTCAAATATCCAAGTCCGTAGCCGAAATGCAAACATCCAAACGAAAAAGCGATCATTAGCACTTCTTTTGCGGATTTAGCCGCGGTAATGGCAAAGAAAAGAGCCATTGCAAAATATAATAACAAAACTGCAGTATATATTAGTCCAAAGAATCCACTCAATAGTATTAACAACGGAAACCCAAGAATAAACAATACAAATGCCGGTGGGAACAGTTGTCTCATAGTGGTAACCTGCTGGTGCTTTTTATTCACAAACACTTTCCAGTAACCGTATTGATAATATTGCCGGAACAGCTTTTTAAAGGAGGCTCTTACATAATAACGGGCTTTGAGGCTGGGAAGCAGATAGATCTTCATTCCTGCTTTGGTGATGCGGTAATTAAACTCATCGTCCTGGTTCCTTATCAATTCTTCATCAAATAATCCTACTTTTTCAAAAACATCACGTTTATAAATACCGAATGCCACAGTATCCACATAGCCCTCTTTCGCGCCGGTCCTGAAATGTGCATTCCCTACGCCGAATGGCAGCGACATGGCGCGGGCGATCATTTCTGATTCCTTGGTATCACAGACATTATCCAGGATTCCACCCAGGCAGGCAATCTCATTATTCGCCGTTAAAAATGCAATGGCAGTACTGATATAGTCAGGTGCCAATTCAGAGTGGGCGCCCAGGATCATGATATAGTCCATATCCGGGCTGGCCTTTATACCCATATTGAAGGCGAAAGGCGCGGCTTCCTTTTCATTGATCAATAGATGTACATTAGGGTAGATAGTTGAAAGCTCCGTTACTATCTCCCTGGTCTTATCTGTACTATTACCATCGCAAACAAATACTTTTATAAGTGATTGCGGATAAGTTTGATTGATCACCGATGCTACACATTCCCTTATATACTTCTCTTCATTTTTAGCCGGAATTATGATTGAAATGCTGTATTGTTTCACCCTCTAAGATTAAATACTGGTTTTCGGATCTAAATTATATTAATTACTTCTAACTTGTTTATTATCATAAACTCTCATAAAGGACCGGGTACTGATATCCCTGAGACTTCTAAAGTTATTGGTACCATTAATAAATACGTTGTCGTGTATTTCATACTTAAATAGCGGTTTTCCCCGGATACCAAAGATATTGCTTCTGGAATATATCACATTGTTATATATAACTACTGAGTCCCCCGCGATGTCCGTTCCGTCGTTCCTGTCCTTGCCGCCATGCATATCAAATATCTGGGAATCTGGAATAGAATTCAAAATAATGTTGTTATAGGCTTCGTAGGATGTTCCTTTCTTACCGGTGGCCGCTACTGAGTGGTTGTTCCACTCGAATACGTTATTGTACACTTTTGCGATAGCTACATCCAGACAAATTCCATAACCTAGGCCCTGCCTTTGGTTATGGTGGATATAGTTGTGATGGATGCGCGCACCGCTGGCGCCGTCCCGCAGAAAGATCGCTGCCTGGGTCCAGCCGTAAAGCTCACAATTATCTATCGTAAGCCCTTTGAACTTGCATTCTATGGCGCGGGAAGTAGGGATACTGTAATATTTTCCCGCGCTTACCAGGTTCCGCATCAGCGTTTCCTGCCGGGCAGTATCTGGTCCTTTTATCCTCAGCCCGGTAATCCTGGCATTATCGCCATTTACATAAAACAGCGGGGAAGTGTTCAGGCTATCCGTATAGAGCAAAGCGCCGGCTGAGCCATTTTTCCTCCTTCCGCTAGCGAGCGTAACGCCTGCATTCACTGACAGGTATTTTAACCCGGTGCAGTTAATCACTGCCTTGTCAGAAATATACACGCATTCGCCAGATTTCACTTTTTTTAGCGCGGCTACCAGCTCGTCCCTGCTATCCACTACATATTTTGCTGTACCTGGCGTCACCCAATCACTATATTCGTTATAATACCGTTTCATATATCCGAGCGGATCAACGTCGGCCTGACCTTTGACATTTGCTGTCAAAACAATGAATAACGCTACAAAAAACATCCCTTTCATGATTGCTTCTTTTTAATTGTTATTCAATAAAACAATAAGTATGCCTTTATCACGCAGCGAGCCAACGTATATTAGTTGCCATACATACGTAAAACCCTATCAACGATTATATCAGGTGCAAATCCTTTTGCGTTTGCAATGCAATTAACAGACATCTGTTCATAGTTCCTGATAATTGCATCAATTTTCTCCAAAGCATCCTCAACATTATCAGCGTCAATCCCATAGCCAACTTCCCCATCTATAAAAAAGCCGTCAATACCCTGGCCTTTGGAGAAAAGAGAGGGTATGCCCTGGCTCATTGCTTCAACATAGGCCAACCCAAATGTTTCAAATTGCGAGGGCATTATGAAAATATCCACCTTTCTGTAGTAAGCCAACAGCTTCTCCTTATCATATATTGGTTCAATGTATTGAACAATCTCTTTATTCTCTGCTACTAATTTGAGTATCTCCTCTGCATAGTCGCTTTTCTTTCCGATGATGATCAGCGTGGCCTTCCTTCTCTCGTTTAATTTCTTAACTATATTTATCGTTTTGTGGACGTTCTTATTCTTTGACAGTTCACCGACAAAAATAAATTTAATTACGTCATCCTTAATAGTTCTGCCCTCTGCAGGCTGATTCGCTAACCAGAAATTATCGATACTGTTTGGAATAACAACGGCCTTTTCACTAATCGCCTTTCTGGCATGGGCGGGCACATAGTTCTCTAATACGTAGGTCCTGTACGCCGGCGAGATAAACACCACTGCCTCTGCTTCCTGCATAATTTTAACCGCGAAACGCCTGGCGTGGATAAAATACCTGAAATAAGCGTTCACATCTGTATTCCTTACGGCAGTGACATATTTTATACCGTGATGCTTTTTAAGGTAATAGGCAGTGCCGCCATCAGTGAATAAAAAATGTGCATGCACCAATGAGATTTCTTTCATATTGATCCTGGCAACAACATCCTTATACATGGATTTGATCTTATGAAAGTACAAAAGCCGCATGACGGGCTTTAACATATACGAGTACTCATAATGCACCATTGGATCCTCCACCCTTTTTTTCCCAATATCTGCCCTGTTCCGGAGTGGTACATAAACGGTCTGATGCAGTCCTTTTTTATTAAGGGCCCTTATCAGGATCGCATAGACTTCCGTCCAGCAGTAGCTGGTACAGATGTGTAAAATGTTCATCTCCCTTTCACTGATTTAATCCTATTATTCATGAATGTACTTTCCTGGATACATTAACCTTCAGCATTCTTGTTAATCCTTTCACTATCAAAAACGGGAAATATGCAAAGAACAGGTAGATCAGATTCAGATTATCAAATTCCCCTTTTGGGTATATCATGATGAAAGTGAAAGAAATTTGTACTAATACCAGGTAATTCCAGAAGCTTCTTGATTTAACAACGTAATTATAGAACACTTTGATCAACAGGCCCAGCAGGAACATACCCAGGAAGGGGCCCAGGGGACCAAAATTGATATACATTTCCGCAACGCCTGTAGGAGGCAGGTGGCCGCCGGGTGAATCTGCAAACCACAGATCCTTGATAATAGCGCTGGGCTGATAGTTCTCCGGTCTTATACTGGAGGGCAGGATATTCAATAGCCAGGAAACCAGCGACTGCCCATACAGGTACCCATAATCCAGCTTCCAGGCATCTATGATCTTCATAAAGATCACGATATTGGGCAAGTTTCCCTTATCGATCAGAAAGTAGCCGATAGAATTTGTAAACTCAGGCACTACGTCAAGGCCTGCTTTATCCAACAGGTCATTTTCCTTCAATGTACTCATCACGCGGAAAAAATACATCACGATGCCCAGGAGGGGCACTGTAAAGAGGAAGGCGATGTACTTTTTGTTATTGAACTGCTTATTTCCGATGAGATTCTTATAGTAGAAAAGGGCAATAAATGACAACAGATAAAAAAGCGTTGCCGATATACGCCCATTGGAGATCCAGAGTATTACCCCTCCCAATATTGCTCCGATAAACAGTAGGTCCAGCTTTTTATTATCCCTCAGGTAGGAAAATGTAAGCAGGTATGTGCCCATGTAATAAAATATATAGCCTATTGTTGTTCCGGAGTCCTCAAACTGGTATTTACGAATAGAGATCTGAGAAAGGTAAGTAAGCGGGTTGCCTCCTGCCAATACCAGCACGTTATAGAAGAAATTCAGCACGCCCAATGCCATCATTCCCATTGCAACCAGGTTGAGAATATAGGGATTCAGCGTCTGTTTATCTTCGTACTTTATGGGCTTTGCTGCCGGGGGCTTAAGTAAAGAGTAGCCTAATATAATACAGATCAGGCCGGCGAGATAATAGAGACTACTTAAGTTGAACAATTGTATATAATCCAGCCGTAAGCTATGCTTATCTATATAAACGGTCATGTCGAAGTCCGTATATATATAATAGAAGTTCACCAGTACGATGAATATATAATACAGACAAAACAGATTCAGTGGGGCAAAGATCACGAAGGTACGCTGAAAGGAGATATAGCTGTATATCACCAGCAGCATATTAAAGGAACAAAATTTAACAAAGAAGAACTTGTCTCCAGTCAGCCAGCCTGCTATAGCATAGATGACGATGCAGACAAAAATGAGAAGTATGTTAAATATTTTCCTCTCGATTCTCTTCATTACAAAACTATTTATCAGGCGGCTGCCTTGCCTTTTACAGCTGTTAGCAGCTCCGTAAAGAAGCTATTATTAAGAAACTTATTCAAAGGTAAAGCGGCTGTCAGGAAGATCACACCCAAAAAAGCGAGCTTCATGACGGCCTGCTGTATGGGCACCTGGTTTGCCAGCGACAGGATTCCGAAGAGGCAGAGCGCCACAAGCGCAGGGCGGATCAACTGTCCGAGGTATTCGCCCAGGTTCACTTTACATGCGGGATACACCAGGAACCTCCAGGCGGGGATCAGCAACAGGACAAATAATAACAGCAGCATTACCGCCACTCCCGCAAGGCCCCATACCTCTCCCCCAATCCATACGAACAAGGGAACAAAAAGGAGTATGGCGATATTCCAGTAAAATGACCTTTTAGACCATCCCTTAGCCAATAACAGGGAGCCAACCGGGTTTAATACGGAACGGATCATGGCATAGACGGACAATATTTTCAGGATCAGTACGGCTGGTAGCCATTTGGGACCAAAAAGGAGGGTAATGATCACCGGCGCCGCTACCATTATATATACATAGATCTGGAAATTGATCGCGCTCAGATAATTGATACTTCTCAGATATACCCTTTTCAATACATCCTGTTCATGCTGCACCTTTGCCATCAAAGGAAAACTTACTTGGGTAACAATCGGATTAATGATCTGTGTGGGTCGCATTACAATATTCTTTGCTATGGTATAGATTCCTAACAGCTCCAGGCCCAGCAATTTACCCACCAGCAAATCATCTACCTGGTAATTGAAGTAATTCACGATGCTGCTGCCTGTCTGGAACATGCCGAAGGAAAAGAAACCTTTCAGGTCCTTTAGCTTAAAATACAAACCCGGCTTATGATACTTGATGCCGGTAATGATCACCAATACAACAGATACTGCAACGGAGGCCAGGTATGCGATCACAAGGGCATAAATGCCGTATCCCTGCCATGCCAGTATTACTGCTACTACAAAGGAAACGAGCTTAGAGATAATATCCCGTTTGGCTATTTCATGAAAAAGCAGCTCCTTTCTCATAATCGTGAGGAATTGTTGCTCAAAGGGCTGTATGATAAAGGACAGGCCGATAATTATTATTATTTTACTCAGTGCCGGCTGATGATAGAATTGGGCAATTAACGGCGCTGCCAGCACTATCAATCCAAACATTAACCATCCCAGCCACACATTCAGCCAGAACAGGCTGTCCAACTGATGCTTCTCAATCTGTTGCTTATGAATGATCGCGCTGGAAATACCCATATCTATAAATAGCTGGGAAAAGCCGATCACGATCAATGCCAACGCCATTAAACCCAGGTCGCCAGCGCTCAGGAAACGGGCTAAGATAGCTACCTGCGCCAATTGGACAACTATCCCTACTATCGAGGATATTGTTGTCCATTTAACTCCTGTTATGGCCTTTACTCTTAATGACATATTGCTATTTACACCCTCTGTTTAAATGATGCAGCCAGCTCCCTTAGGTCTGCTGTGACCCTATCCGGTGCAAATACCTTAATTAAAACAGACCTGTTCTCCTCCATCAGCTCATCCGTTAACGGAGTGAAGTAGTATTGAGCCAGATCCTGCTCCAGTGTATACACATGAAGCCCTATCCGCTTCAGATAATTGAATGCGGGGTTTAAGCGGGACAGATAAACCCTGGCGCCTAACCATAACATCGCAATAATATTACCCATCCCCTGCTGCCGGTAGTGAAAGAAAACGCCTACGGAGCAGGACAACAAGATCTTTATGTATTCATCCAACGGCATAAAATCGGTCATAGCGACAAAATTCTTCCCAAATCTTTTCTGACCGTTCCGTATTATGTTTTGTTTATAACTTTCTTCTCTCCCGTAACTAAGAGGTACGTAGATCTTTATTTCCTCTCCCAGCTTTCCCGATCCGGCTAAATATTTAAATACGTCAAGGTGATTGCATTCTGCTTTCCCTGAGTTGCCGATTAGCACATTATCACCATTCACCTTTTTGTGGAAGAAGTTCCGTCCTACATATTGTTCGATATTCAGAAATGGGGCATACTTAAAAGTATAGTTGTTAGGGTAATACTGTTGTAACACTTCAAAATCCTCCCTGATATACGAAACGCAGGCTGTTATTTTATTGTGGGCTGTTATTAGCGATTTATACGGATCTTCCTTTCCAGCTACTGTATAAAACAGCCTTCTTAAAACGTCATTTTTCCTGACAAAAATATCCCTTCTCAACGCAGCATTCGCCTTCCAGGTTTCCTCACCGTAGAGCGAGGACTCTATTTTAGGCAATGAGTAGAAATCTCCTCCCCACATCATCCAATATATGCTGAGCGGCTTAGCCAGTTTATTTATAGCGCCTGCAAATTCTCCCCAAAGACCATGTACGATGATGCCTGCTGCGGTTGGGGACTCATCATTCAAAAAGGCATTGATGTCCTGATCCTCAAAAAAAAACTCTTTTATATTACTATTGTGCTGCAAATATTTCCAGCCATCCGGCTCCTTTCTTCCTTTAAAAAGAAGAAAAGTATTGCTCCCAGGGTTGGCTTGCTCAAAATTCTCTACCACCTGGCTAACAATCTTTTCATCTTTTATGAAGTGCACGATCATACCCGCTCTTTATAAAATTCCTTGATAGTATCTATCACCAATGCCTGTTCTTCCTCCGTCAATTCATAGAATAACGGCAATCTTAGCAGGCAGTTCTCATACCTGTCAGAATTGACCAGCTCTCTGCCATCATGTTTGCCTTCGTAGAAGGGAGATTTATGTAAAGAAAGATAATGAAACACTGCCAGGATATTCTTTGCCTTTAACCGCTTTACCAGTTCTGTTCTTTCTTCCAGGGAGCCACATATTATATAGAACATATGCGCATTATTAGTGGCATAGTCCGGAATGTAGGGTAATTTGATGTTCCCTTGTGCGGCAAGACCTTCTAATTCCTTCCAATATACGTTCCATATGCTCCTGCGTTTGCGCTGGATATCTTCTAGGTTTTCCAGCTGAGCGTATAAAAAGGCGGCGATAATATCTGACGGTAAGAAGGAGGAGCCCATATCTACCCAACCGTATTTATCAATTTCGCCACGGAAGAACTTTGACCTGTTGGTACCTTTTTCCCTGATGATCTCACTTCTATCATTAAACTTACTATCGTTGATCACCAACATTCCACCTTCTCCGGAGATAATATTCTTTGTTTCATGGAAGGAGAAAGCGGCCAGATGGCCAATGCATCCCAGCGCACGGCCTTTATAAAAGGCATCTATTGCCTGGGCGGCATCTTCGATCACATACAGATTATATTTTGCGGCCAGCTGCATGATCTTGTCCATATCACAGGCAATACCGGCATAATGAACGGGCACTATTACTTTGGTCTTTGGGGTGATCAGCGCTTCCAGACTGTCTGCATCAATATTAGGGTTTTCATGCATACTGTCTGCAAATACGATTTTTGCCCCTCTTAAAACGAATGCGTTTGCAGTAGAAACAAATGTATACGCGGGCATTATCACTTCATCCCCGGGCTGGATGTTAATAAGGATCGCTGCCATCTCCAATGCGTCTGTACAGGATGTGGTGAGCAAACATTTATTAAATCCCAGTTTCTGCTGAAAGAATTCATGGCAAAGTTTGGTATACATGCCATCCCCTGAAATCTTGCCTGATAAAACAGCTTTATAAATGTAATGTCCTTCTTTGCCTGTTAAGTAGGGTTTATTAAATGGTATTTGCATGGTCTTCACGCTTTCCAGTAATGATAAATATATTCAATTCGTTTTTTGCTGTATCCGGCCTTTTCGTATAAGCTGCAGGCAGGAATATTATCGACCTGTGTAACTACCTCGCATTTGCCGATGCCATTCTGCACATACCATTCATCACTCTTATTCAACAGCTGGGAACCAATCCCCTGTCCTCTAAACTTGCTGTCCACAGCAATAAGACCAATTGCACCGTATGTGCCCTTATTCGCAAGGGTAACAAACCCTGCAGCTTCTCCATTATTGTCTATTGCTATCATCACCTCGTCTGCCATTTCCCTGTTTAATGACTTTACGATCCAGGTATGATACATCTCTCTGAATTTAAAGGTCAACTTAGGATCCAGCCTGAACCTGGAATAGATGCCGCTCTGATAGGCCATATCCTCTATAGCGGGCGTTAATTCCGTTGCTGATTGAAAAGAAACGTTATAGTTGCCAGCACCTGCAGTTACTACATTCTTTTCATAGGTAACCTTTTTGTCTATGAGCAATGCGCCTATCTCTTCTAATTTACGATGGGTTTGCTCTGCGATCTCCTCCACATAAATATATACCAGACCTGCATCCAATTGCTGCAATGCATACAGGTCTTCTTCCGTCACTTTTTCTGTGATTACAGCCTTGTAAATGCGTTGCTGAAAGAAAGCGGAATCCCATTTCAGAAAAATTGCCTCCATAATGCAACCAACTATTTGTTACTATTATAGATCCTTTCAATAATATCCACCACTTTCAAGCCTTCCAATGCGTTAGTAGTTATGTTTGCCCTGCCTTTCAATACATCCACCACATTCTCTATAACATAGTGATGATTTTGTGCGGAGCCTTTATATGCACCGTAGTCATTTCCCGGATTTGTTGGCGCCAGCTCCGGCATCGTATAATCTTTTATATTACAATACTCTACTTTATCCATATACTGGCCGCCAATCTTAACGGAGCCATTCTCGGCTATAATGGTCATGGAACTTTCCATGTTCTGTTTCCATACGGCAGTAGAATAATTCAGAGATCCCATACCACCGTTCACAAAATCGAAATTCACAAAGCCGGAATCTTCAAATTCAGTAAGATACTCGTGGTTAAAATCCTTCAGCCGGGTTTGGATATTTTCTATATCTCCAAACAGCCAATACATAATATCGATAAAATGTGAGAACTGGGTAAAGAGTGTGCCGCCATCCAGATCCTTTTTACCGTGCCAGCTATCTTTTTTGTAATAGCGGTCATCCCTGTTCCAATAACAGTTCAGTTGCATCATATATATATTGCCTAAGCGGCCGGAATCTATCAGCTCTTTTATCCATACAGATGGTGGAGAGTAACGGTTCTGCATTACAGCGAATACGTGCTTATGCACGTTCAGCGCTTTGTAGATCACCTGTTCAGCATCCAGTTTGGTGAGGGCCATTGGCTTTTCAATTACCACATGCTTTTTAGCATTGAGAATGGAAAGCGCCTGCTTTGCATGGAAACCATTTGGCGTGGCGATGTTGATCACATCTACGTCTACACCCGCTTCCAGAAAATCTTCCAGAGAATTATAAAAAGGTACGTCAAATTTTTCTATTCCCAGCGCATTCTTATCCTTTACATCTATCAACGCAACCAGCGCAGTTTCTTCATTACGCTGAATCATTTCTGCATGCCGTTTACCAATGTGTCCACAACCAATCACGGCAAATTTTACCTTCTGATCTTTAGCTACCATTTGTATTACTTAATTCTTTTAACGGTGTTGTGAGATAGTAGATATACCTGTTTGCTTTCCGGACAAACGGCTTCATTCTGCTCGTTAAATTGCAGCTTGTGCCCATACTCGCTCATCCAGCCTTGCTGTCTGGCAGGATTACCTACCACCAATGCATATGCAGGGATTGTTTTTGTTACCACGGCGCCGGCTCCGATAAATGCATATTGCCCAATATCGTGGCCGCAAACAATTGTAGCGTTTGCACCAATAGAAGCACCTTTACCAACATGGGTCTTAGCATATTGGCCGCGCCTGTTAACTGCACTTCGTGGGTTGGTCACATTGGTAAATACACATGAAGGCCCCAGAAAAACATCATCATCACAGGTTACTCCCGTATAAATGGAAACATTATTTTGCACTTTAACGTTCCTGCCCAGCATTACTTCCGGGGAGATCACCACATTTTGACCAATGTTACAGTTCTCCCCTATTTTGCAGCCCGGCATGATGTGCGAGAAATGCCATATTTTCGTTCCCTCACCTATTTCGCTGCCATCATCTATTACGGCAGTAGGATGCGCATAAAAAGCCATATTCTATTTAGTTTCAAAAAAGCCTTTTATTGTATTTACAATATAATCCTGCTCCTGTATGGTTAATTCAGTGTGCATAGGCAGCGACAGTACGCTGGCACAAAGCTGCTCTGTTACCTCTAATTCCCCTGCCACTTTTCCTATTTGCTGGTACGCTTCCTGTTTATTAAGCGGCACCGGATAATAGATCATAGAAGGAATACCTTTTGCTGCAAGCGCCTGCTTAAGCTCATCCCTTTTGTTACCGTCTACTATAAGCGTGTATTGATGGAATACGTGTGTTGAATTCGGGACACGTGCAGGCGTATGTAGTCCTTTTATGCCAGCAAGCCCCTGATCGTAATGATCAGCTGCTTTGGAACGCGCCAGAGTATAACCATCCAGGTGAGGCAGTTTCACGTTAAGGATAGCTGCCTGCAGTGAATCCAACCTGGAATTGACCCCAATATACTTATGCACATATTTCTTTACCTGCCCATGATTGGCGATCATATGCAGCTTTTCGCCCAGGGCTTCATCATTGGTAAATACAGCGCCCCCATCTCCATAGCATCCCAGATTCTTGGAAGGGAAGAATGAAGTGCAGCCAATATGCCCAATGGTACCGGCACGTTGCTGTTTTCCGTTGCTATAGGTATATGTTGCACCAATTGCCTGCGCGGTGTCTTCTACTACGTACAGGTTATGTTTTTGAGCCAGATCCATAATGTATTCCATATCTGCACATTGCCCAAAAAGATGCACCGGCACTACTGCTTTGGTCTTAGGAGACAAGGCCTTTTCAATATGCGCAGCCGTCATATTAAATGACTGCGGATCTACATCCACCATTACGGGCACCAGGCCTAATAATCCCAACACTTCTGCCGTAGCTACGTAGGTGAATGCCGGAACTATCACTTCATCTCCTGGTTTCAGATCCAGGGCCATCATAGCGATCTGCAGGGCATCTGTACCATTGGCGCAGGGTACTACCTTCTTCACCTGCAAATATTGCTCTAATGAATTGCTGAAGGCCTTCACCTGCGGACCGTTAATAAAAGCCGTTGTGCTAATACAATCCTGTAAAGCGCTATCTATCTTTTCCTTTATCTTTGCATACTGACCTTTAAGGTCCACCATCTGTATTGTATCCATTGCAGTATTCATTATAGTCTTCCGTCTACTATATTTCTATCCAGGAAGGCCTTTGTATCAAAGATCACGGTATTATTTCCGTTCTTCAGCTTATTAAAATCGATCTCCCGGAATGCGTCATGCGCTACTGACAGGATGATCGCATCATATTTAGCGTTGATGCCTTCGATCAGATCAATCCCATATTCTTCCTTTACATGCTCTTTGTGCGCATATGGATCGTGGATATCTACGGAAACACCAAACTGGCAAAGCTCATGATAGATGTCTATTACCCTGGAGTTGCGGATGTCTGGGCAGTTTTCCTTAAAGGTTATACCAAGTATCAACGCACGGGCGCCATCTACTTTATGCCCCTTTTTGATCATCAGCTTCACCACCTTATTTGCTACAAACATGCCCATATTGTCATTTACCCTTCTTCCGGATAAAATAACTTGCGGGTGATAGCCCAAAGACTGCGCTTTATGCGCCAGGTAATATGGATCTACACCTATGCAGTGGCCACCTACCAGTCCGGGCTTATATTTCAGGAAGTTCCATTTTGTGCCCGCTGCTTCTATTACGTCTGTAGTATCGATACCAACACGATCAAAGATCAGTGCCAATTCATTCACGAAACTGATGTTCACATCACGCTGAGCATTCTCAATAGCTTTGGATGCCTCCGCTACTTTAAGAGAGGGCGCTTTGTGCGTACCTGCTATAATGATGCTTTTATAGAGATTATCTACAACGTCCGCTATCTCCGGAGTTGAGCCTGATGTTACCTTCTTGATCTTTGTGAGCACATTTACTTTATCGCCGGGGTTGATCCGTTCCGGTGAATATCCGCAAAAGAAATCCTTATTAAACTTCAAACCGGACACCTTCTCCAATACCGGCACACAATCCTCCTCTGTACAGCCCGGATAAACGGTTGACTCGTAAATAACAAGATCTCCTTTTTTCAATACTGTTCCCAGCATGTGGGAGGCTTTTAGCAGCGGGGACAAATCTGGAGCCTTAAACTGATCAATAGGGGTTGGAACTGTTACAATGAAGACATTATAGCTACGGAGTTCATTTACATCCGAAGAAAACCACAACCCTACTCCTTTCCCATCGGCACGCAATTGCATTGCTTCCATTAGATCATCCAAATTAGCTTCGTGAGTATGATCTTTCCCGTCTCTCAATTCCGCAATCCGTTTATCGTTGATATCAAATCCTAATACATCATACTTTTTTCCAAACTCAATGGCCAACGGCAGTCCTACATAGCCCAAACCGATGATAGCAACTTTATGCGATGAAACACTCATATCAAAGAATTTAATACTTCTTATCCTTTTAAATTTAAGATTTAACTATGTCTAAAAACATTTTCTTCATGACTAGAACGATCACTGCAATCAGTCCACCAAGAATGCCTCCCAACACCAGCGCAACTAATTTTCTCACCTTATTTTCCTCCAAAGGCAATATGGGGGTATCTACTATTTGTATGACGGGGGTTTCCTGCGCCATCGCCATTCTGCTTAATTCCAGGTTCTTTATTACTTCTCCATACACTGTTTGTAACATCAATTTATCACGTGTTACGAGCTCGAGCCCTACCGTTGAGACCCGGCGTACTGGATTCTGGTTGATATCCTGGGATTTTGCTACAGCTAAAGTTTTCTGATTAAGTAAGGCTTCGATGGAATCGGCTTTCTTTTGTAAAAGGTCAACATTAGCCTTTGAACGCTGTGTCTTAGTTTCAACATAGAAATTGGTAGCGATCTTCACCAGGCGTTCTGTAAAAATTTTGGAAAAGGTTTCACTCAAACAGGAGCATTTAACGGATATAAAGCTCAGCTTCTTATCCGGCTTGGTCACCTCCAGGTTTGTTTTCAGGATTGCCTTGTACAGTACGTTCAGAATACTGTCCTGGGAGCGTGAATAAGATGCTCTGGGTTGCATTGGCGGAAAAGCGATACCTTTCAATGCTTCCTTCTTTGACCATTTCTTTCTCAGTTCATATACATCGATGTAATGGTCTGCGAGGCTGATGGTTTTCCCTTTTTCCACTATAGGCGACAATAAAGCCTTTTCTACCATTAATCTAGATTTCAGGAATTCCAGGATATTATCTCCTGAAAACACTCCAACGCCTGTGCTTGCCCCCAGGTCAAGACCAAACTGGCTGGCTATTCCGGCGTATGTTGATAGCGGGCTTGATTTAGTATCCTCTAAAACGAAGGTTAGTTCCCCTTCATAAACCGGGGCCTTTACAAGGCTGTAGGTAAGTCCGAGGCCGGCTCCAACTATACCGATTATCACAATCGTCAACCATTTACGGAGGAGGTACCTATACCAATCGCCTATCTTAAATATCATCTCCTTTAAAGACACTTCTTTATCCTGTTGGGTTGCATTTTGTTTATTATCCTCCATTTATATTAGTTTCTCATGTCTTTACTGGAATCAGGTATATTTTATTTAATTCGGTCCAGAAGCGTTACGAGTATCAATGCCACTGATGCGAGCCCGCTTGCCAGCCCTACGGTTTCCTGGCCGGTTAACCCTTTGCGTTCCTTTTTAGTAGGAACATATATTTCCGCTCCCGGTTTCACTTTAGGATAGCTGTTAAAGAATAAAACCTTGCGGGTGTTTTTAACCTCTCCGTTTGCATATACTATGTAACTCCGCCTTTTCAGCGCCTGCGTGGTAAAGCCGCCGGCGCCACGGATATAGTCCCTGAACCCGATGCTCTTCTCAAAACGTACTTTCTTTGGAAAGTATATTTCCCCGAAAACCTGCACCGTCTGCAACTTTTTGGGAACTTTGAGAATATCCCCTTCTTCCAGCAACAGGTCGTATTTTGAGCCAGGATTCTTTAAGATAAGATCAAGGTTAATGCCCAGCAATTGCTCTCTACGCTCCATGGCACTTTTCAACCGGACAATATCCGAGCTGTCCTGCATTTTATTATAGAACACCTCCAGCTTATTAGTAAGGTAGGCGCTGTCTGATTCATTTACAAATGTTTTGCGTAAAAGCACTGCCCCTTCGGGGTAAGCCTCCGCACGCAGGCCGCCCGCGCGTTGTATTACGTCAGATATACGTTCCTGCTTGGAATTGATGGCATAATGACCAGGGTATAATACCTCTCCACCCACCTCCATGTTAGCCTGTTCCATATAGGCAGGAGACTTGCGTACCATCACCTCGTCAAAGGGTTGCAGCCCGAATGCCGCAGCGCCAGGATTGCTGCTTAGGTCTGCATTGATATCAAACTGCTGTATAATGGCCATGCGCGTATCCGATGAATCTGCGCCGGAGCGGATACGCCTGGATATTTCTACGTGTTTGAGGGAGGCAGCCTCCTTCAGACCGCCGGCTATCAGTATCAGATCTTCCAATTGCATACTGTCTGCATACACATACTGGCCAGGTTGATTGACCTCTCCGTTTATCTTCACCTGATACAGTTCACGGAGTCCCATCTTGGAATAAACTACTACGCTGTCTTCCCGTTGCAATTCCAGCCGCTGACGCCCATTTACAACATCGGCCACATTAAAGCTGATCATAGCCGGCGTATAGTCGGCCTGCAACCTCCGGATGACACCGCGGGTAAGGGCCGCTTCTTCTTTTACGCCATCTGCTTTGCGGATCAGGTCTCCCACGCTCATCCCTTCTTCCAGGGCATAATCACCCGGGTGGAATACCGCCCCGGAAATCGTAACCCTGTTAGTAAAACGTGTCAATATAGAATCTATAAAGAACTGGTCGCCCGATCTTAATTGGAAGGTGCCGATCTGACCTGCTGGAATGGTGACTACTTCCCGTTGGCGGTTGTTGATCCTGTTAGCGCGGATAACTTCACGATAAGCCTTGTCTGTATATCCGCCTGCATAATCCAGTATTTGCTGCAGGCTTTCATTTTCCTTTGCTTCAAAAACAGCAGGACGCTTTACTTCACCTGTAAGCTCAACCCTTGTCTTGTAAGGATTTACCTTTACAATATCCTGGTCCTGCAAAACGATATTATTGGTCAGATCCCCCCTGGAAATAAAATCGTACAGGTCAAATGTAGCAACGGCCTGGCCGTTGCGGATCACCTGTATATTACGGAAAGAGCCATTTTCGCCGGGACCACCGGATACATACAATGCATTCGCCACAGTGGCCAGGCTGGGAAGGCTATAGGTACCGGGACGTTCTATTTCGCCAATCAGCAGCACGCGTATGCTGCGTATATTGCCCAGCGACACCTGCACAAAAGTGTTACCTGTTTTAATGCCGCCGTAGATGGTAGCAAGCTGTTTGGTGATCCGGATGCGGGCCTCTTCCATAGTAAGACCGTTCACATATACAGGCCCAAGGTAAGGTACACGGATATAACCATCAGGCGTTACTTTTAACTTATGCTGCACTTCGGAATAGCCATAAACATCTATCAGCAGTTCGTCATTCGTTGCAATTCGGTAGTTTGGCGGGGTAGGCATGCGCAGGTTAGGCTCAAAGGTAAGGTTCTTATTGCTGAACAGTTCCGTACCAAAGATCTTCTTGCGGCGCATTTCCCGGTCATAGTCCTCCTTACTTCTTATGCGGCGAAGCTTCTGGTCCCAGTAATCAGTGGTATCATTTACCCGGCGTGTTGATGATTCGTCCACATTCTCTGTGCTCGAATCCTTGCCCGCGCTGTCTGACAGTTCTGTATCCAGTCCCATTGCCTGTATACGCGCCTTCAGTTTAGTCACTTCCGTATCCGGTATCCCGTTCTGTGCCGCATACTCGTCTACCTGGTCGAAGGAGACCTTATTCTTCTTCATCTCGCTCACCAACTGCCGTATCTGATCATCAGACAGGTCATCTACCTTTATCTGTTTCAATTGATCGCGGGACATTGTCGCCGTCGGCACCTGAGCATGGGTAACTCCTATGAACCCTATCAATAAACACAGCTGTAACAGTAATATTTTCCTGAGCATGAATTTCAAAATGACTTTCTCGAATAATTAACAAAACACTATTCGGCCCACCCGGCCCCGCGGGGCACAGAAAAACCGGTGCAAATCTATTAAAAATAACTAATTTGCATTAGCAGAATGAAAATCAGCAAAATAATTGTTTCCCATTATATCAGCAGGCTATTTTAGGATTTCCCACAATTTTTGTTTAAATTAGCTATAAGTAAAATCAGTCAAAGATGTCTTCCCCCGAATTTGCTGACCTGTTGCTGCATCAGTCTGACTTCCTGAAGCCATTTGCAATAGTGCTTACCAGAGATTCGGAAACCGCACGAGACCTCTACCAGGAAACCATGTACCGCGCCCTTGTGCACCAGGAAAAATACATGGAGGGTACCAATATTCGTGCCTGGCTCTTCACCATCATGCGGAATCTTTTCATTAATCACTACCGCCGCAAGGCCAAACAACAGCTTTTCCAGGACCATGTGGCCAGGGATCTCGCCCTGCTGCAGCATTCCTATGTCAATAATGAGGCGGAAAGCAGCCTGCGGATAAAAGATATACAATACGCCATATACCGTCTTCCTATCCTGTTCAAACGTCCTTTTCTGTTGTATTATGAAGGCTTTAAATATTATGAAATAGCCGATATGCTGCATGAGCCTATGGGCACCATCAAAAGCCGCATCCATTTTGCACGGAAAATGCTGAAAAGACAGATCACCTCCTATTAACTTCCCGTTAATTTAATGAGCCAACCTACACAACGTTTCCTATCACTGGACGTATTCCGCGGCCTTACTGTGGCCGGGATGATCCTCGTTAATAATCCAGGCAGCTGGTCCTACGTGTATACACCACTGGAACATGCGCACTGGCACGGCTGTACGCCTACCGACCTGGTATTTCCGTTCTTCCTCTTTGCCGTAGGCAACGCCATGAGTTTTGCCCTGAAGAAATACGAAGGACAGGGTCATAACGTCGCCCTCCGGAAAATATTGAAACGCACACTGCTGATCTTTCTGATCGGCCTGCTCCTGAACTGGTTCCCTTTCTTCAGATGGCAGAACGAACAGTTGATATTCAAGCCCTTATCTCAATTACGCATCCTGGGCGTACTACCCCGTATAGCCCTCTGCTACGGGATCTCCGCCCTTATCATCCACTTTGCAGGCGAACGCAGGGCCTTTTTCATAGCGGGATGCCTGCTGCTGGTATACTGGTGGCTGGTGCTGGCCTTTGGACAGGGAGATCCTTACAGCCTGGAGGGATACGCCGGCCTGCGGCTGGACAAATGGCTGCTGGGAGAACAGCATATGTACAAAGGAGAAGGAGTGCCCTTTGACCCGGAAGGGATCATGAGCACACTCCCGGCAGTTTGCAATGTGATCTTTGGCTACATCGCCGGCTCCTATATTCAGCAGAAAGGAAAAGACTACCCCATGCTCTGCGGCCTCCTGGTGAGCGGCTGCCTCCTGGTATTCGCAGCCCTTTGCTGGGACATGGTGTTCCCCATCAATAAGAAGATCTGGACCAGCTCCTATGTGCTGTACACAGTAGGCATTGCCCTGTTGCTGTTGTCCGTATTGATGTATGCGATAGAATTCAGGGGCTGGAAACGGGCTGCCGGCTTTTTTGAGGTATTCGGCAAAAACCCGCTGTTCATCTACGTAATGTCCGGGGTGCTGGTAAAACTATACCTCCTGGTACGCACCGGTCCAAATCAAAACCTGTACGGATGGCTGTATGAGCATATCTTCCGGCCCATTGGGGGCAATTATCCGGGCTCATTGCTGTTTGCTCTCTTCCATGTATGCCTGTTCTGGCTGTTGGGCCGGTGGATGGATAAACGTAAAATATACATCCGGGTGTAAAAAGGGCAGGTTACGGACGGATTCAAACCGCCGTGAAGGTTTTGCGGACCTTTACCTCGTCTCTCGGCCACGTAACCTGCGTAGTATCTTATTAAGCCGCCGCCCCGTATAGCAGGCGCAGATAGCGTTGTTCAATAGCTGCTTTAAAATAAAAGATCAGCGGCTGTACCAAAGCAGCCGTCCACAACAGGGCGGGGTATGGCCAGCAATAGTACACCGCTATAAAGACCACCAGCAAACGGGCATACTCCAGGTAAAACACCCATCTTCGCTGTTCCAGGATCGCTCCGCTGTTAACAAGTGTAAGCAATATCAATACCGTGACACATACCTGTATGAATACAGGTGTCTGTTTCTCCAGCAACAGAAAAAAGAACAGCACCGCAATAATCACCGCCGTCTGGTACAGCACATAATGATGCAGGCGGCGGGTAGTGGCGCCGGTGGTATCACGGAAAAGAAAGCGTTCCTCCAGCACAGGCCTGATGCCCGGGTCTATATGATCCGGTTTGCCAAATACCACATTCCATTTCTGCTTCCAGCTCTTTGCCTGGCGGAATGCATAACCGATCTCCAGCAGAAAATGAAAATGCTGCCATAAAAAGCTATGGCTGTTAAGCGGCTTGGTAAGGCCATACTCCAGCTCTTCTTCCTCTGGCACAAAGGTGCCAAAAAGTTTATCCCAGATGATCAGCACATCACCATAGTTCTTGTCTAGATATTTTTCATTGCTGGCATGATGCACGCGATGGTGCGAAGGCGTAACCAGTATATATTCCAGTATGCCCAGCTTACCAATAGTCCGCGTATGGATAAAGAAAGGATACAGGCCGTGCACCAGCTGTACACTGATGATCATGGCCGGTGGAAAGCCGATCACCGGCAAGACGGACCAGAACATCATCCGGGCAAACGCCTGGAACACGGTGATACGGGCGGATACCGTGTAATTGAAATCCTCGCTCTGATGATGCACCACATGGGCGCCCCACAAAATATTCACCTCATGGGCCAGGCGGTGATACCAGTACCAGATAAAATCCGTGCAGATCAGCAAGGCTATCCACAACAGTACGCTGGAGCGTATGTTGAAAAACCCGAAATGCCAGTGCAGATAATCATAAACAAAGTAAAAGATGCCTACTGTAAAAGTGTCCAGCAGACGTTCGGCGATGCCGACATTCAGATTGGTGATGGAATTACTGAAAGTAAAATACTTCCATCCTTTTTTACGCGCCACCCAATATTCTATTCCTATAAAAAGCAGGAACAGCGGAATGGCCCAGGCCATGTGATTTAAATGCATAGGAACTGAGCAATCAAAAAAGGTGGTGGTAAACGGCTACAATATTAAGGTATTTATTTCAATTACCCTACAGTATTTGTAGACTTTTAACACTCCTTTTTTATTCCTCCGCCATCCGCACGATCTTCGGGCGGAAACTGCCTATCACATCTACCAGGCTGCTCTGGGCTGCCATTACCTCATTGATGTTTTTATACGCCCGCGGCGCCTGATCCGGCCCGCCGCCAATCAGCGTTACAGCCTGCTCTTCCAGTTGCCTGTTCAGCTCCTCATCAGAAATGGCAACTGCAGCCTTTGCGCGGGACATCCGGCGCCCCGCCCCATGTGCGGCGGATTGCAGGGAGCGTGCTTCTCCCCTGCCCCGTACAATGTAGCCGGGGTCCGTCATAGAGCCGGGAATAATGCCCATTACCCCTTTGCCTGCAGGTGTGGCGCCTTTGCGGTGCACGATCAGCTCCTGTCCATTATGGATCTCTTTCCATGCAAAGTTGTGCGGCGTTTCTATTCTCGCCAGCAGTTGTCCACCCATCGCTTGAATAAGACGGCTGTGTATGAGATGATGACTGGCGCTGGCATAGCTGCCTGCCAGGTTCATGGCCTGCCAGTATTCCTGTCCGGCTTCCGTGTCCAGCTCCAGCCAGGCCAGGTGCTGCGCAGCCGCAGGTAAAGGGCGCAGCTCGCGGGCCAGGCGTGTATAGTAAGTGGCTATCTGTGCGCCGAGGTTACGGGAGCCGGAGTGGGATAACAACCCTATATAGGAACCGGGTGGAAGGTTATAATCATTAGTACCGCTGATCTGCACAATACCCCAGTCAACAAAGTGGTTACCGTCGCCGGAGGTACCCATCTGCAGGGCGGCCGTATTGTGTAAGCGCCGCAGCAGGGCCAGCTCACGGAAAAGCGGATGTTCGAGCACCGCATCATCTGCCGCCGCTTCCCATTCGCTGTTGCAGCCAAACCTGGTGTATTTCATGAGCGCCTGCTCAAAGCGCGCAGCCCGTTTTTCAAGCTGGCCGGGCGGGAGATCCAGTATGCTGAGACACATACGGCAGCCTATATCCAATCCCACGCCATAAGGTATCACGGCATTGCTGGCCGCCAGCACACCGCCGATAGGAAGGCCATAACCCTGATGCGCATCCGGCATCAGCGCACCGGCTACGGCTATAGGCAAGCGCACGGCATTGTTCATTTGCTGGATGGCCCCGGTTTCAATAAAGCCTGCACCATATATTTCATAAGGTACAGGGATCTCTTTAAGAGGAGTGTCCTTATCCTCCGGAGTTTCCATCAGGCGCCCCGCTACTTTTCTGAGGGCATTGTCAGAGAGATAAGATACAGGATCGATCAGTACCTGCTTAAGAATGTGGAGAGCGGCTTCCTCGGTATGATGCTTGAATTGCTGTTCCATAGCGCTAATGGCCAGGCTTATGACAGGCCCTTCGGGGTACCCGATGCTGCGAAGGGCTGTACAGGTAAGTTTCAGTCTTGTCATAACAGTAGCAGATATGTTTGTTTACAACTCATGACGGAAAAAAGGCTTGTTTCACTTTCCGTATTCAGCTCTTTACCAGTGCTCTCGTAGCCCTCATTTTGCTACCGGCCCCTGGTAAAGATGAATACTAGACATCAAGCGTTACGGCGCTTTCTTTTGGGATCAATGCAAACAGAGACGAAAAAAATATCTTATAAAAAAACCCTGCTCGTATGCACGGGCAGGGCTCAAATAACGTGAAGTCCTATACTACGTTATTGCATACCTTGCCCTGTTGACCCTGACATTGTCAAGGCCAGGCCCAAACCATTTCCATATGTTTTCCGGTATCCTGATCATACTCTACCTGGTAACAAAAAAGCCCGGCTTTTTTATAAGCCGGGCTTTTCGTTATATACGTAAATCACTTTGATCTATCGATGATAATAACATGCCCGGCGCCTACGATTATCCACCTTCCAGGATGGCATCGCTGACTGTATGTTAAAATGAATGTGTCGCATGTTATGATTTGTTTTATGAATTAATTAACGCAGCAAAGATACAGTGAATATTATTGATAGTACAATTTTCAAGATCTTTTTTTTTCGAAAATTTTCGTGTGTACTTCAAGGTAACAGTCCACGATCCACCGGGTATCGTGGACTGTAATAAAATATAAATGAACTCCGAAAGCAGGATTAACAACAATAGATGAGGCTTGGTCGACCGTTTATATCAATTCCATGCTCGTTGCAAACTGCTTCTGCAAGCGGTGCAACTGGCGGATATGCCTTTCAATATGTTTGGTCAGGAAGTAGATATACTGGTAGATATCCAGCTTGCCAAGGTTGTTTACAGACATATTGGTAAACACCAGCAAACCTTCCCCGTTCTGCAGCAGGCTGAGATTATACCAGCATTGTGCAAACTGTTGCTTCAACAATGCCCTGATCTCCTGCATGTCTTTCATGCCGGTGGGTTCCATGTGATCGGGGCGGATCCATCCAAAGGACTTACTCCCTATCACATCTATCTGATCGAACTTGTCGAAATAGTCGCCGGGCAGCACCACTGTGTGGCCGTTTTTCTTACGTTCCAGTGCCCTGCGTGTTGCCTTGTTGATGATCAGCAACAGGAAATAATTGGTAAGGCTAATGTGCTCCAGCACTTCGTGAGCGTTCCACTGATCCGGGCCAGGCTTAAAATCCAGTAAAGCCGGCTCTTTTTCAAACCAGGTGTCCAACTCTCTGAAGTTGGTAAGCAAAGCCTCTCTAACAACTTGAATAACGTTTCTCATGATCTCACTATTTGGGGTTATGCACCTTCCTGATCCTATCGTATACGGGCTAGTACATAACTATATGAATATTTAAAAAACAAAAAACCCGGTTCGCTGTACCAACGAACCGGGTTCCTATAGCAAAACAGGGGCCGTTTTGCTATCGCATTCCTGGTTCGAGTGGCTGTTGGGACACAAAATCTCCTGTACGTGTTATACGCATGCCCTTTGGCAATATTTTAACACGTTCGACAGTTGCTAGTTGCTTTGATTTGTGCTCAGTCATCATTTACTATCTCTCTAAAGCAAAAAGTCCCGCATTTCTTCTGCGGGACTTTTGTTATATCACTTGATAACTTATTCTGTTAACAATTGGTGCAACACGCCCGCAATCCGTTCCTGACCTGCTTCTTTAGCTTACAGGATACCGCAGATTTTGTATGTTGAAGATTGCGTGACATTTATTTTCTTTTGCTGTAACAAAGATATTTTTATTTTTTTATTACACAAAATTCACCACCGTTTTTTTTGCTGAATTAATAATTTTTTTATAAATGGCGCGTTGCCGACTGTAAATGGCGAGCTGTTAGTAATAACCGGAGCGGCTTGTCAGTTGACAGTGATCAGTTGCCAGCAGGGCCTCCGCAGGCCCGGATGCTTCCAGGAACAATGGTCTGCAGTCCACTGACCACAGCCCATACCCTTGGTGTTCAAGTGTTTCCGCTGCACCATAAGCGGTATGGCCTGGGACCTGTGGTCCGGAGACGGTTCATTGTTAGCTGCAGACATTTATGATTGGGTTATGTCTGTTATATCATTATAACCATTCGGCTCCGCGCTGCTTTAATAACTTTCAACTGACAACTGATCACTGTCAACTTATACCTGATCAAAAAAGCCTTAATTGTGGCGTTGGACGCTGGAACAGCGATGTATTGAATTCAAAACGTTCATTATTAAGACCATACTTCTTGGTGTGTACCCTGAACTGCTGGCGGATCAGATCAGCTATATTACCATCGCCCCGCATACGGCGCCCGAATTCGCTGTCATTCACCTTCCCTTCATGCATGCCCTCTATCATATGCCACACTTTGTCCGCCCGGTCGGGAAAATTTTTATATAACCAGTCATTAAAGATGATCTTCACCGCATCATTCAACCGTACCACCGTGTAGCCCGCAAACTTCGCCCCGTTCTGCGCCGCCATTTCCAGCAGCTGGGGCATCTCATGGTCGTTAAGGCCGGGTATCATCGGCGCCGTCATCACTCCCACAGGTATTCCCACCTCGCTTAATTCCTTGACTATACGAAAGCGCTGGGCAGCGGTGGTGGTACGCGGCTCCATTTTCTGCCGCAGGTCTTCCTGCATCGTAGTAATAGACACATATACGCATACCAGCTTATCCTGGGCCAGCTTTTGTAAAAGATATTTATCCCTGAGCACCAGGGAATTCTTGGTGATGATACCCAGCGGCTGCTTATATTCCAGCGCCACCTCCAGCAGCTGGCGCGTAATGAACATCTTTCGCTCCAGGGGCTGATAACAGTCTGTATTGCCGGAGAGGCTGATGGGCTTGGGCACCCAGTTCTTATTATCCAGGAACTTGCGTAATAACTCAGGGGCATTACGCTTTACGATGATCTTGCGTTCAAAATCAAGACCGGCACTCAGGCCCCAGTACTGGTGGGCATTACGTGCATAACAATAGATACAACCATGCTCACAGCCCTGGTAAGGATTCATGGAATACCACATCCCTACATCCGGACTGTCTACCTTGTTAACAAGGGTCTTGGCATGTTCCTCTATCACCTGGGTAGGTACATCTGCCTGCCACCATTCATCAATTCCCTCCGGGTGCTCCTGTGCATACTCAGTATTCAGAAATTTGTTCTTAGGATTCAGTTGCGCGCCTCTTCCTTTATAATATGGGTTTTCAGGTGCACCACCTTCCACGAAAGGCAATGTCATATACTAATAATTTTAGTAAAACTACTAAATAGATTAGTATCCTGCAAATAAAAATATTAACATGCTCAGGCCCCTGTCTGCACATCAGATAATGCCCATTTGCTGCATCAGGAAAGTGGCATTTTTATTATGCGCGATGCCTGCGCGGATCCTGTAGTCGAAAAAGAGGTGATTATCCTGGATAGTGCTTTCAAAGCAATAATTCTGAAGGCTTTGCGGATAGGTTTGTTCCATCTGGCCCAGCTCCAGGTCGTGCGTAGCGATCATTCCCAGGCAGCTGTATTCCAGCAGATGTGTAATGAGCTGACGGGAACCAGTCAGCTTGTCAGCCGAGTTGGTGCCCTTCAATATCTCATCCAGCAGGATGAATACCTGTTCTCCGCCTTGCAGTGCCTTCACGATCTGCTGCAGCCGCAACAGCTCTGCCTGGAAATAGGAAGTATGGCGGGCAATGGAATCCTTGATCCGCATAGAGGTCATAATATGCAGGGGCGTAAATGAAAAAGATCCTGCACATACCGGGGCGCCGCACATAGCCAGTAGCAGGTTGCTGCCTACGCTCCGCAGGAAAGTGCTCTTACCGCTCATGTTCGATCCGGTAATGATCAGGAAATGCTGCGGACGGCCTACTATAATGTCATTTACCACACACTCGTCCGCCGGGATCAGGGGATGACCCAGGGCTGCGGCCACCAGTCCCGGCTCCTCATTAAGCTCAGGGTAAATGTAAGTGGGATGGTTAAAAGCAAAGGTGGCCAGGCTGTTCAGGGCTTCCATACGGGCAATGACCTGCAGCCAGCCGGCTACTTTATCGCGGTACTGCGCTTTCCATTTCTCCAGGCTAAACAGGCAGTGAATGGAATACAGCATAAAAGAGTTCAGGAAAACAGACACGATCAGGTTGATATTCTGGTCAAGGGCATTACTGATACGGGCCAGGTGGTGCAGGGCCACATCCGCCACTTTCGCCTCCTCTTGCTGCGCCTTAAGCAGAGCAGCTGTCCCCAAAGGCTCTTTCCTCACCATATGCAGCAGGTGGGCAAACTTGCGGAGAATCCCCTCTTTATTGGAAAGATGCGTATGCTGCTCCTTAACGTCTTTGGCGTACCTGCCTAATATGATCCAGTTAATGATCAGGAAAACGGCAACGGGCATGTATCTGTGCGTATATGCAAAGATCACCCCGCATGTAATGAGGCAGGCCGGGCTTAACCAGCTGATGATACGCAGCCATTTCTTTTCCAGGAATGTAATCGGTAATTGTAACCAGGCCTGCAATGCCGCCCGGTCGCCCGCTGTTTCACCAGAGAGCATCGCATGGGCGCTGAACAGCTGCCTGAACTCCACTTTGGGCGCCAGCTCTCTCAGGGCTTCCTGCCTGGCTTTTATAGCAGATGCATCCTGCAGGGGAGCCTGGAGGGAATCTGCCAGCTCCTGTCGCCCCATGAGGGTGCCGCTACGGTTAATATGCTGAAAGAGGGAAGCCGGACCAAATACATCGAGATCGGAAGAAAAGGGATGCTGCTCATCCACCAGGTCATTTCCCCCCTCAAACCGCGACTCATTAGTAGCCAACAGGTGCTGTTCTTTCTCGTTCAGCGTCTCCAGGGTTTGCAGCAGCTGCAGGTGATCCTTTACCTTTTGGTATTCAGCCAGGGCAACCACAAACACCGCCAGCAGCGCCCCAAAAGGCAGCAGCCATACAGGTGAAAAATTCTTTGCAATATACTGCCAGCCGCATACCAGCATGCCCACAAAACATACCAGGCGGATGACACTGAGGAGCTGCAATCTCCCGCGGGCCTTGGTGATCTGCTGCCTCAGCTGGTCTAAACGTGCTGCATATATTTTTCCGGGATGCATACAGGGAGATGGTTAACGGAAGTGAAGATAAAAGCGTGAAGGGCCGTGGCAGCCCTTCACACGGGGATATTATAAAGTATACTGACGTTTCAACAGATCCGGGTATTCCTGGCTCACTTTCATGATCAGTTCTCCGAACAAAGTATTAGCCCAGGCAAACCATTTACGGGTAAACTGCTTGGGATCATCCTTCTGGTAAGACTCATGGATAAAGCCGGTATCGCCATCCGTATTACGGAGGGTGCGGATACATTCTGCGATCTCCTCTTTATTGCTGCTGGTAAGCGCCTTCATGATAATGCTCATGGGCCATATAAAATCCACGCCGGTATGCGGGCTGCCTACGCCATCCCCGTATTTTCCTTTATAGAACCAGGGATGGAAGCTGCTCCATACAAAATGACGGGCGGTCTGATACAGCGGATCATCTGCCGTAGTATATCCCAGGTAAGGGATAGACAAAAGACTGGGCACATTGGTATCGTCAATGAACAACCGGTTACCAAAACCATCTACCTCAAATGCATACATGTGGCCCAGCTGCGGATGTTCTACAACCGCATAAGCCTTAATTGCCCTGTCAACTTCATCGGCCAGCTCAGTACATTCCTTCGCGAATGCGCTATCCTGCCATACCGTAGTGCTGAACTCCGCCAGCTGGCGCAGCGATACTACTGCGAACATGTTGGAAGGGATCAGGAAGGGGAATACAGTAGAATCATCTGAAGGGCGGAAGGTAGATACGATCAGGCCTACAGGCTGGATCGGCGCACCATAACCACCGTTGGCAACGGTATCCGATTGCACCGGTGTGGTACGCTGAAACTTGTAGGGGCCTTTGCCATGCTTCCGCTGCTGCTCTTTAAAGGTCTTAACGATCAGGGCTGCCGCCTTGCGATAGTTATCATCCAGCACTTTGCTGTCGCCGCTGATCTTCCAGTAGTGATAGGCCAGGCGCACGGTATAGCAGAGGGAGTCTATCTCCCATTTACGCTCGTGCAGCTCAGGCTTCATATCGGTAAGGTCCTTTTCCCATTCGCTGCCCGTAGGGCCTTCGTTGAAGGCGTTGGCATAAGGATCTATCAGGATACATTTGGTTTGACGGTTGATCACACCGGCAATCAGCTGCTGCAGGGCAGCTTCCTCTTTTACCAGCGGCAGGTAAGGCCATACCTGTGCAGAGGAGTCGCGCAGCCACATGGCATGAATATCACCGGTGATCACAAATGTGTCCGGCTTGCCATCCATCATCTTAAAACTAACGGTGGTATCCAGGGTATTCGGGAAGGCATTCTCAAACAGCCAGGCCAGCTTCGGATCGGCGATCTGTTTTTTGATCCCCGCAATGGCCTTTTCTACCGCCTGGCTGGTGAACTTACGCTGCGCCAGCGGGGGGCGTTGTGATACATAGCCATCCCAGCCGAGCACCTTTTTGGGGAAGCCCAGGCCTACAGCGCCTGCCAACAGGCTACTGTTACGGATAAAATCTCTTCTTGCTACCATAAGATTAATGCTTTACAGGTTCACAAGATAGAAAAAAGTTCGAGCTTGGAATTAATCACTAACTTTAGTTACATCATTCATCCACTTATGAACCGTCTATCCATTCCCCTCCTGGCTTTATTGCTTGCCCCCTTTATCATTCATCCCCTTTACAGCCAGCCTGTACCCGATTCCACGCTTAAAAAACTGGACCAGCTGTTTGCGCAATGGAACCGTCCTAACAGTCCGGGTTGTGCAGTAGGTATCATCAGGAACGATTCCCTGATCTTCAGCAAAGGCTATGGTATGGCCAATCTCGAATACAGCATTCCCAATACGCCGGCCAGCATTTATCATGTGGCCTCTGTATCCAAACAGTTCACCGCCTTTTCCATCGTGCTGCTGGCCCGGCAGGGCAAGCTGAAACTGGACGACGATGTCCGCAAGTATCTGCCCTGGTTCCCTGATCTGAAGGAAAAGATCACCATCAGACACCTGCTGCATCATACCAGTGGCATCAGGGACCAATGGCAGCTGTTAGCCACTGCAGGCACCCGGCTGGACGATGTGATCACACATGATCAGATTATCAAGATCCTGAGCCGCCAGCGAGCCCTTAATTCCAAACCCGGAGAAAAATTCAACTATTGCAACAGTGGTTATACGATGATGGCGGAGATAGTAAAAGCCATTACCGGACAAACCTTACGTCAGTTTACAGACTCCGCTATTTTCAAGCCCCTGGGCATGCTGCACACGAATTTCCATGACGATTATACGGAGATCGTAAAAGACCGTTCTTATTCCTATTACCCGAAAGACAGCGCCAACTACAGCAACAGCATACTGAGTTACTCCAACGCAGGTGCTACCAGTCTTTTCACCAATATCAACGACTTTTCCAAATGGATCATGAACTTCTATACACACAAAGTCGGCGATGAGCAGGATATTGACACTTTAACAAGGAAAGGCCTGCTGAACAATGGCAAAGAGATAGATTATGCACTGGGCATTAGCAACATGAGCTACAGGGGCTGGAGAGGGTTTTCTCACGCTGGCGCCGATGCAGGCTACCGCAGCGTTATGATGGTTTTCCCTGATCTGAAAATGGGTTTTGTTGTATTTGCCAACAGGGGCGATTTTAACCCCAGCCAGCGGGCAACAGATATGGCCGCTCTCTTTATCAACGACACCACTAAAACAACTGTTCCTAAAAAAGACAGGGATAAGAAAGACAGCAGCGGCGTCATCCTGAAGAACACGCTGGCATTGGGAAAATTCATGGGAAGCTATATTTCTGACGAGGGCATGCGGATAGGCTTCCGCCTGAACGATAATAAGCTTTATGCTGAAGCTTATGGCCAATCTGTATTGTTAAGAGAAGAAAAAGACACCTTCTCCCTCTTTGATGACCCGGAGATCAAGTTCGCTTTCAACATCCCACGTGCGGGAGATACCACCGTATTCGCAGCATTGAACCCAGACACCAGGGAAGTGCTTAAAAAATATAATGCCGTACCAATGTCAGCCCAGGCGCTGAAAACCTATACCGGTACCTATTACAGTCCTGAGCTGGATTGTAAATATGGCATCGCCTTAAAGGATAATAAACTGGTGCTTACCAACAGCAAGTATGACGATGCACCTATTACCCTGGCAGGGCCTGATCAGATGCTTATTGACGCGTGGTGGCTCGGAAACCTGCAGGTTTTGCGCGATATAAAAGGCCAGATCACCGGCTTTGAAGTGAACAGCGGCAGGGTAATGCATTTAAAGTTCGACAAACTGAAAGAGTAGGGTTTATCTTCTTTTCTCAAAAAAAGTTTTTACCAGCTGCAGGCTTTCCTCGCCGCCGGATCCAAGCTCCAGCTTCGTTTTTGGATGGAAAGGAGATTGTTCCCCCGTAGAGCGCCGGTAACTGTGCTTGTCATCCCGCGCAGCATAAACAATGCGCCCGATTTTACTCCAGTACAAGGCCCCTGCGCACATTAAACAAGGCTCCAGTGTTACATACAAAGTAGCCTCCATGAGGTATTTGCTGCCCAGGTAATTGAACGCAGCAGTGAGCGCCAGCATTTCCGCATGGGCGGTACAATCATTCAGCCGCTCTACCTGATTGTATCCACGGCCAATTACCTGGTTATTCATCACCACAACGGCGCCAATAGGAACTTCTCCGTCATCAAAAGCTTTGCGCGCTTCCTTCAGCGCCTGTTGCATGAAATAATTATCGTCCATTACTGCTATTGAATCATCTTTATAAATTCATCCTCTGTCAGCACCTTGATGGTATTGATCTTCTTAGCCTTTTCCAGTTTACTGCCCGCATCTTCTCCCACTACCAGGTAATTCAGCTTGCTGCTTACACCGCTGAGTATTTTGCCGCCCTGCTGCTCTACCAGCTCTTCTGCTTCACTGCGTTTCAGTTTTGCCAGGGTGCCGGTGAACAGGAATGTTTGTCCGTCGAGACTCCCGCCACCTGCCTGTGTAGACTTGCTATTCTGCAAATTCACACCCAGTTCTTCCAGCTTCTTCAGCACCTGGATATTATCCTTGTTGGCAAAGAACTGGCGGATAGAACCAGCCACCTTCGGACCAATATCTTCCAGCGCCAGCAATTGTTCTTCGTTCCACTCCGTATAATCAAGCAGGTGACTCACGGCATTGGCCAGGGTCTTGGCAGTGGTCTCGCCCACATACCGGATGCCCAGCCCGAATACAAGCCGGTGCAGCGGCTGTGTTTTAGAATGTTCTATCGCCTCCTGCAAATTGGATAATGATTTTTTACCAAAGCCTTCCAGCTGTTCCAGCTTACTGAAGTCCAGTTCATAAATACCCGGAATGTCTTTCATCAGTCCCAGTGTATAGAACTTGCGTACATTGCTTTCACCCAGGCTGCGGATGTCCATGGCATCTTTACTCACGAAATGGATCATGCGCTCTATCACCTGCGCTTCGCAATTAATATTGGGACAACGCCATACGCTTTCCCCTTCCGGCTTTTCCAGCTTGCTGTTACATACCGGGCAGTTCTTCGGGAATACAATATCTTCTTCTGATCCGTCACGCAGATCAGCAACAGATTTAACGATATAAGGGATCACATCTCCGGCCCTTTCTACCAGTACAGTATCGCCTATCTTCAGGTCTTTTTCCCTCACCACATCCTCATTGAAGAGAGAAATGGAACCAACCGTAACACCGCCGATAGGCACCGGATCTATCTTTGCCACCGGTGTAATAGACCCGGTACGGCCTACCTGGAACTCCACCTTACGCAGCTTACTCGTAGCCTGCCTGGCTTTGAACTTATAGGCAATAGCCCAGCGGGGATGGTGGGTGGTCATGCCCAGCTTATCCTGCAGCGCATAATCATTCACCTTGATCACCATACCATCTATTTCGTAAGGCAGGTTATCACGTTCATGTTCAAAAGCATTGCAATAGTCAACCACCGCCTGTATGCCTTTTACCACCCGCTTCTCTTTGGAAGGGCTGCGGAAGCCCAGTGCAGAAAGCAGGTCCAGTGTATTGCTGTGGGTAGTGATCTCCTCGGGTTCTGTAACACCGCGCTCCATTACATGATAGCTCATGTGATAGAGGAATGCTTCCAGGCCTCTTTTAGCCACTTCTTTCGGATCTATGATACGCAGGGAGCCGGAGGCGGCGTTGCGCGGGTTAGCCAGCGGAGGCAGGTTCTCAGCCGCACGCTGGTCATTGAAGGCTTTGAAAGTATCTTTATTGATCAGCACTTCTCCCCTGATCTCTATGGTATGGATACCGTATTTGCTGAATTTGGCAGCAGGCGGAATGAATTTGATCTGCATTACGTTTTGCGTAATATCTTCCCCTACTACCCCATCCCCGCGGGTAAGGCCGCGCACCAGCTTATCATCTTCATACAGCAGGGAAATACTCGCTCCGTCAAATTTGGGCTCTATACAGTATTCGATCTCAGAAAGACCTGAGAGCTCACGCGCTTTGCGGTCCCAATCTATCAGGTCATCCGCATTATACGAGTTATCGAGGCTTAGCATAGGCACCAGGTGCGGTACACTGGGAAATGCCTTGGCAGCACCTTTGGTAGCTTTGGTGGTTCCCGGCGCAGCAGCTGCCAATCCCTGTGCCACCTTCTGGGTTGGTGAATCAGGGCTTACCAGGTGTGGATTCTCTTTTTCCAGTTGTTTCAGCCAGGCAAACAGCTGATCATATTCATAATCGCTCAGCACCGGATCGCTTTGTACATAATAGCGCCAATCGTTGTAGATGATCACGCGCTGCAATGCGTCCATCGTTTCTTCAGGGTTGTTCAGCAGCTGCTGTTTGGCATGCCTGGCCAACAGGTCTTTGGCCAATTTGGAAAGTGCGATTTCTATTTCCTTCGTATACATATTATTCAAAACTGTGTGTAAATTTAAGTTATACGCCCGAACATCATACTATTACTTTTCTATGCAACAACGTCTAACCTTTTGCCTCTTAGCTATCCTGTGCTGGAGCTGCAACACCCGCAGGCAAGCCGACCTTATCATTCATCACGCAGTGATCTATACGGTAAACGAACAGTTCAGCCAGGCACAGGCCCTTGCCGTGAAGGATGGTAAGATCATTGCCCTGGGCACTGACCGTGAGATACTGGATCAATATACCGCAGCAGACATCCGGGATGCAGACGGCCATTTTATCTACCCCGGCTTTATTGACGCTCACACCCATTTCCTGGGATACAGCATCGGCCTGCAGCAGGTAGAGCTCGTAGGCACCAAAAGCTGGGATGAGGTAATACAACGAGTACAGTCTTTCGTGACTGCCAACCGCCAACTGCAAACTGCGGACTGGCTGCTCGGCCGCGGCTGGGACCAGAACGACTGGGAAGACAAAAGCTTCCCCGATAAAGCAAGGCTGGATAGCCTGTTTCCCAATACGCCTGTGTTACTGGGACGGGTAGACGGGCACGCCGCCATTGCCAACCAGGCTGCCCTCAACGCAGCCGGTATACAGGCCGGACAAACACTTTCCGGCGGAGTAATAGAAGTAAAGAACGGCCGTCTTACCGGCATCCTGATCGATAATGCGGTGCGCCTGGTACAGGGAAGGGTGCCGCAGCCCTCTGCCTCCTTTCTGCAAAAAGCCTTGCAAAGTGGCGCGGCTAACTGCTTTGCCGCTGGGCTGACCATGGTGGCTGATTGCGGCCTGATGAAAGATGATGTGCTTTTTATAGACTCCCTGCAACAGCAGCAGCAACTGAAAATGCGGATCTATGTTTTGCTGAGCGACAGCTCCGTGAACTATGATTACTACCTGCCCAAAGGCCCTTACCGTACGGATCACCTGCATGTAGGCGGTTTTAAATGTTATGCAGACGGCGCGCTGGGATCACGAGGCGCCTGTCTCTTACAGGACTATACAGACAAGCCGGGTTGGAAAGGCTTCCTGCTCCGCGACAGCAGCTATTTTGCCGCCAGGGCGGCACAGTTGATCAATACTAAGTTTCAGCTCTGCACACACGCCATTGGCGATTCTACTAACCGGGAGATCCTCCGTATATATGCCTCCGTGCTGAAAGGTAAGAATGACCGCCGCTGGCGCATAGAGCATGCCCAGGTAGTAAACCCTGCAGACATGCACCTGTTCGGGCAATATAGCATTATCCCCTCTGTACAACCTACACATGCCACCTCTGATATGTACTGGGCAGGCGCCCGTTTAGGAACTGAAAGAATCAAACATGCCTACCCCTACCAGGAGCTGCTAAAACAGAACGGATGGCTGCCGCTGGGTACCGACTTCCCCGTGGAAGATATCAATCCCTTAAAGACATTCCTTGCAGCCGTTGCACGTACTGATACCAGCGGATACCCCGCAGGCGGCTTCCAGCCGGAGAATGCGCTGACGCGTAAAGAAGCCCTGCAGGGCATGACCATCTGGGCCGCCAAAGCCTGCCTGGAAGAAGAGAGCAGAGGCAGCCTTGAACCAGGCAAGCTGGCAGACCTCGTGATACTGGACCAGGACCTCCTGCAGGTACCTATGCAACAGCTGATGAAAACACGGGTACTGTCTACTTACAGCGGAGGAGAACAAGTATATAAAGCAGCGGATATAAAATAAATATCCGCTGCTGCGTTGTTTTTGCAGAAAAATGTTTAACTTTTAATGCCATTCTTTAATGAAGTAACCGAGATACCCTGAAAGCTGATACAAGAAAAGAGCACGCTTATATTTAGAAAAATTCCACGGTTTATTTGTTATGCAAACAAAGAACATCAATGCGCATCTTACGGAGATACAGGACTATTTTAACATGGCTGTTTCAGTAGACTGTGTCATCTTTGGTTTTGATAACGATGAGTTGAAAGTACTGCTGATCAAATCTGACCTCAATGAGTTCAAAGACAGATGGTCCCTGCTGGGAGACCTTGTACACCCCGATGAAGAGCTGGACCAGGCAGCTTACCGCGTATTAAAAACCCGCACCGGCCTCGACCAGGTTTTCATGGAACAGGTACAAACCTTTGGCGGTGTACACCGCCACCCGGCCGGCAGAGTGATCACAGTAGCCTACTACTCCCTGGTAAACATCGAGCAAAATGTATTGAAAAAACACGGCAATGAACTCCACTGGCATACCTTAAAAAATGTGCAGGACCTGGCCTTTGATCATAAAGAGATCCTGCAATGCTGCTACGAGCGGCTCAAGCATAAAGTAATTGAACAACCCGTAGGCTTCAACCTGCTGCCCAAAAAATTCTCTCTCCGCGAACTGCAAAATCTCTACGAAGCCATATTGGATGTGAAATTGGACCGGCGCAACTTCCGCAAAAAATTCCTCTCCATGGACCTGCTGATAGACCTGAACGAGGAAGAGGATGATGTGCCCCACCGCCCTGCCCGCCTGTATAAATTCAATTTTGAGAAGTACGATATGAAAAGGAAAAGGTACTTTTAAAAAAAACTTTTTTTTAACAAAAATTTAAGTTAAGATTGCGTAGAGTTTACACATCTGGTCCTGAGCTGATTGGACGCCAATTTGAACTATAACCATTATCTACTGATCGCTTAAATCTTATTAATTCAGTTTTTTCATTCTGCCATTCAAGCATTCATTGTTACCTGATTACCCAATCGTATTTATTATTAAGAACGACAAACCAAAATCAACATACCGCTGATTTTATAATTCCACGTCGTGAAGACTAGCGTCTATTACGCGAATTGCGTCGAACCTGTTACTTTACTTTCCCCTGTACCCAATGTTTTTGTACAGGGGAAAGTAGTAACTTATGTAGTGGCGCAGTTAAACCAGTAAGATGTGCATCCAAAATAGCGAACATTCAGGCCCCACCCTTCCACAATGGTTGGAAACGTTGTTAATACCGGTGTTACTGGCAGCCTGTTCCCGTTCTACTCCGCCTTTATTTGAATCCCTCACTCCCGCCTCCACGCATATCGATTTTGTAAACCACATTGCCGATACAGATACCTTCGGCATACTGGATTACCTGTACTTTTATAATGGCGGCGGCGTAGCCATCGGAGACATTAACAACGACGGCCTGCCGGATATCTGCTTCACCGCCAACCAGGGAGGAAACCGGCTCTACCTGAACACAGGCGATTGCCGCTTTGAAGACATCAGCACCAAAGCCGGTATAGTGGGAAATGCCGCCTGGACCACCGGTGTAAGCATGGCAGATGTGAATGGCGACGGTTGGCTGGATATCTACGTTTGCACCGTTGGCGGCTACAAAGGACTGCACTCCGTGAACCAGCTCTATATCAATAACCACAACAATACCTTCTCTGAACAGGCCGCACAACGCGGACTTGCACAACCGGGCTTCTGTACCCAGGCTGCTTTCTTTGATTATGACCGCGACGGCGACCTGGATATGTACCTGCTAAAACATTCCGTGCACAGCACCGGCACTTATCTCGATACCTCCGTTCGCCGAATGCACAGTCCCGAAAGCGGAGACCAGCTGTTCCGTAATGACAGCGGCTATTTTACTGACATAACACAGCAGAGCGGCATCTATAGCAGCGCCGTAGGATATGGCCTGGGCATAGCCGTCGCAGACCTGGATAATGATGGCTGGGAAGACCTTTACATCAGCAACGATTTTCACGAGAATGACTACTACTATCACAACAACCATAACGGCGCCTTTTCAGAAATAAATACCAGTGCCTTTGGCCACGAAAGCCGCTTTTCCATGGGCTCTGACATAGCCGACATCAACAACGACGGCTGGCTGGATATCATGACCCTCGACATGCTCCCCACCAACGAAGCAGTACTGAAGAACTCCGCAGGCGATGATCCCCCCGATACCTATGAGTACAAGAAAAGCTTCGGCTATCACGATCAATACTCCCGCAACTGTCTGCAGCTGAATACAGGCGGGGGACTCCGCTTCAGTGATATTGCCCTGTACAGCGGAGTAGCCGCCACCGACTGGAGCTGGTCGCCCCTCATGGCAGACTTTGACAACGACGGGCGTACCGATATTTTCATCAGCACCGGCATACTGCGCCGCCCCAACGATCTTGACTACATCAAATACGTAGTGACCGATGAAGTGCAGCGTATGATGAGCCAATCCACCAGCATCAACAAAACCCTCCTGGAAAAAATGCCTTCCGGTAAATGGCATAACTATATCTTCCAGGGAACAGACAGCCTGGTGTTTAAAGACCGCTCTGCGGACTGGGGACTGCAGACACCTGCCTTCTCGAATGGCGCCGCCTATGCTGATCTGGACAACGATGGAGATCTTGACATTGTAGTGAACCGTATCAACGAACCTGCAGTCGTGTACCGTAACCGCGCCACTGAACTGAATCACCATCATTACCTGCAGCTCCGCTTCAAAGGGCATCCACCAAATACACAAGGCATCGGCGCCAAAGTATGGGTCAAAAGCGGAGGACGCCTGCAATACGCCACTCATCAAACCACCCGCGGTTTCCAGAGCAGTGTAGCGCCGGGATTGCAGTTTGGCCTCGGCAGCAATAATATGGCCGACAGCGTTATTGTTGCCTGGCCCTCCGGCAGATCTCAGATCCTCACAAAAGTAAAGAGCGAACAAACCCTGGTACTGGAAGAGAGCCGTGCCACCGATAGTCTCCCCGCCCCTCCTTTTCCTGCACCACGGCCTTTCCTGGAACCCGTGAACGACAGCCTTGGCCTGGACTTCCGGCACCAGGAGAACCGCTTTTTCGATTTCAACCGGCAACTATTCATTCCCCATCAACTCTCTACCGCCGGGCCTAAAATGGCCGTCGGCGACATTAACGGCGACGGGCTGGACGATATCTTTATCTGCGGAGCCCAGGGGCAGGCAGGGATGTTATACCGACAGCAAGCTAACGGCAGCTTTAGCCCTGTAAATGAAACCCTCTTCCAAGCAGATGCTGCCTGCGAAGATGTAGCCGCCCTGCTAACAGACCTGAATGGCGACCGCGCCCCGGACCTCTATGTAGTAAGCGGCGGTAACGAGTTTTATGGCCGGTCTCCCAAACTCAAAGACCGCCTTTACATCAATGACGGGACCGGGAACTTTCACAGATCCACCACCCTGCCAGCGCTCTATGAAAATAAATCAGCCATATGCGCTGCAGATATCGATAAGGACGGAGATATGGACCTCTTCCTTGGCAGCCGCGCCAATGCACTGGCATATGGCTTTACGCCTCCTTCTTTCCTGCTTATCAACGATGGCAAAGGAAACTTTTCCAACAGCACTGCCACCATAGCCCCTGCGCTGCTGAAAGCAGGCATGATCACCGCCGCCGCCTGGGCCGATATAGACGGAGATACCTGGCCGGACCTCATACTCACCGGCGAGTGGATGTCCCCCCGGATATTCCGCAACGTCAAAGGTCATTTGACAGAGACTACAGCCAGCGCTGGCCTCACCAGGTTCACGGGCCTTTGGCAAAGCATGCTGGTAAGCGACCTGAATAAAGACGGCGCGCCTGATATCATACTAGGCAACTGGGGACTCAACTCCAAATTAAAAGCCAGTCCGCAATGGCCTCTCCGCCTCTACATTGCAGATATTGATCAAAACGGCGCAGCTGACCAGATCCTGGCCCATGCAGACAGCGGCAGGTATTACACCTTTCTTGGCAAAGAGGAATTTGAAAAACAACTACCCGCGCTGATCCGCAAAAAGTATCCCAGCTATCACAGCTTTGCCGGCCAAACTGTTGCACAGATATTCGGCACAGCGCTGGACACAGCGTATCAGCTGCAGGCCAGAGAGCTGCGTTCACTGGTATTATGGAATGACGGCAAAGGTGTGTTCACTCCCGCTTACTTACCCGCACCAGCGCAATGGTCGCCGCTAATGGCGCTATACGTTGATGATGTGAACATGGACGGGCACATGGATCTCATTACCGGAGGCAATTTCTATGGCGTACTGCCTTACGAAGGCCGTTACGACGCCAACGCGGGCAACGTGATCCTGGGAGACGGAAAGAAAGGCTGGCTAGCGCTTTCCCCCTTGCAATCCGGCTGGCAGGTGGATGGCCAGGTAAGGGATATAAAGCTGCTGCGCACCATTAACGGGCAACAATATTATGTAGTAAGCCGTAATAATGATAACTTGTTGTTGTTTCGAAAGAAAAACTAGCCACACGTTATGCTTAAAAAGTATAGTCTATACCTTCTGCTGGTGCTGTCCTGCCTGAGCGGCTGCCGTCAGCAAACAGCGAAAAACGGTAATACCATACATGATCCCCTGCTTTATTCCAGAACGGTAAAGCAACTGACTGATGTGATCGTGCACGATATTTTTTCTCCTCCTGTAGCCAGCCGTATCTATGCTTACGCTACTATTGCCGGTTACGAGGTGATCGCCCACTCTGGTAAGGGATACCATTCCCTGGCGGGTCAGGTACATGGTCTGACTGCCACGCCTCCTCCGGCAGATACCGCTGCTATTGACTTTCCGCTTGCCTCGCTGATCGCTATGGCCAGCACTGGTAAAGCATTGATCTTTTCTGAAAATGATATGCAGCTGGTGATCGATTCGCTCCAGCTTAATGCACAGGCATCAGGACTGACAGCCGAAAAGATACAGCAATCCGTAGCTTACGGACAGCTGGTATCAAAAGCCATCCTGGCCTGGGCCAAGAATGATAATTATGCGCAGACCCGCTCCGCAGTGAAATATACCGTTACCAATGAAGAAGGACGCTGGGCCCCTACCCCGCCTGCTTACATGAGCGCGATAGAACCTCACTGGGATGAAATGCGGCTGATGGTACTGGACAGCGCCAGTGAATTCCTGGCTCCCCGTCCGCCGGCCTTCAACATGAAAGACAGCAGCAGCGGTTTCTATAAAATGGCGAAGGAAATTTATCTCATAGGCAATAATCTCACAGCAGAACAACGGGAAATAGCTGATTTCTGGGATTGTAACCCGTACAAGGTAAACCTCTCCGGCCACGTGTCATTCGCCACTAAAAAGATCACTCCTGGCGGTCACTGGATCAATATATGCGGCATTGCTGCACAAAATGCAAAAGCAGATTTTAATAAGACCGTTTGCACCTACGCTAAAGTAGCGATCGCATTAATGGATGCCTTTATTGTTTGCTGGGATGAGAAGTTCCGTAGTAATTTGATCCGCCCGGAAACAGTGATCAATAAGTACATGGATGAAGAATGGAAACCTTACCTGCAAACACCCCCTTTCCCTGAGTATACCAGCGGGCATAGTGTAGCCTCTACTGCATGCGCCACTGTGCTTACACAGCTGTATGGAAATTCATTAACGTTCAAAGATAGTACGGAGATAGAGTTTGGTTTACCACCCAGGAGCTTTGCCAGTTTCCTGGCAGCAAGCGAAGAAGCAGCTAAGAGCAGGCTATACGGAGGAATACATTTTACACCAGCAGTGGTAAATGGAATTGAGCAGGGAAGATTGGTAGGAGAAATGGTAATAAGAAGGCTGAAGATGGAACCCTAAGAGATCTTTTTACGTAGTACATTAAAGATATCGGACCGGGGTGTCCCCGATCGGTACGAAGCCAGGTGTGATGCCTGGCTTCGTGCTTTAGAGCAATTTATGCGGCTGATTCTTTAAGAAAGGTCAGGTTAACTTACATACTCCTCCTATACTGTCCTCCTACCTCATACAATGCATGCGTGATCTGCCCCAGTGAACAATGTTTCACCGTCTCCATCAGCTCCGCAAACAAGTTCCCATTTTTCACAGCTACTTGCTGCAATTTCTTCAATGCATCATTGCTCTTATGCGCATGCCTTTTCTGAAAGGCCTCCACTGATTTGATCTGGAATTCTTTTTCCTCTGTAGTCGAACGGATCACTTCTGCCGGGATAGTAGTAGGAGAACCATTCTTATTCAGGAAGGTATTTACACCAACAATAGGATACTGTCCGGCATGTTTCAATGATTCGTAGTACAAGCTTTCTTCCTGGATCTTGTTCCGCTGATACATTCTTTCCATTGCGCCCAGTACGCCACCGCGTTCTGTAATGCGGTCAAACTCCATGAGCACGGCTTCTTCCACCAGGTCAGTCAGTTCCTCAATAAAGAAAGAACCCTGGATGGGATTTTCATTCTTAGCGGTACCGAGCTCCTGGTTGATGATCAGCTGAATGGCCATGGCGCGTCGCACACTTTCTTCTGTAGGGGTGGTGATCGCTTCATCGTAAGCATTCGTGTGAAGCGAGTTACAATTGTCGTAGATGGCATACAATGCCTGAAGCGTGGTGCGAATATCGTTAAAGTCTATCTCCTGTGCGTGCAGGCTACGTCCGGAAGTCTGTATATGGTACTTCAGTTTTTGCGAACGATCGTTTCCTTTATATTTATACTTGATGGCCTTGGCCCATATACGGCGGGCAACACGGCCTATAACGGCATACTCGGGATCCATGCCGTTACTGAAGAAGAAAGAAAGGTTAGGTGCAAAATCATCAATGCTCATACCGCGGCTCAGGTAGTATTCCACATAAGTAAATCCGTTAGCCAAAGTAAAGGCCAGCTGCGTAATAGGATTGGCCCCGGCTTCTGCGATATGATAACCTGAGATACTAACAGAATAGAAATTACGTACAGTATGATCAATAAAATAAGACTGTACGTCTCCCATTAGTTTCAAAGCAAATTCTGTAGAGAAGATACAGGTATTCTGCGCCTGATCCTCTTTCAGGATATCTGCCTGCACCGTACCCCTTACTGTATTTAAAGCATGTGCTTTGATCTTTTCATACACGTCTTTATCCAATACTTCATCACCGGCAATGCCCAGGAGCTGCAAACCTAAACCATCATTGCCGTTGGGCAGCGCGCCGTTATAATGCGGCAGCGGATGATCTTTGAATTTTTCCTGAATACGGGCCTGTACCTGTTCCGTAAGCCCGTTCTCTGCAATGTATTTCTCGCATTGCTGATCGATAGCGGCATTCATAAAGAAAGCCAGTATAATAGGCGCCGGACCGTTGATCGTCATAGACACGGAGGTCTTGGGATCACAGAGGTCAAAGCCGCTGTATAATTTCTTAGCATCATCTACTGTGGCAATGCTTACACCAGAGTTACCTACTTTACCATAAATATCCGGGCGGTACGCGGGGTCTTCACCATACAGCGTAACGCTGTCAAAAGCAGTGCTGAGGCGCTTTGCCGGCTGGTCCAATGATACGTAGTGAAAGCGTTTATTCGTCCTTTCCGGACCGCCTTCACCCGCAAACATACGGGTAGGATCTTCTCCTTCACGTTTCAAAGGGAATACACCCGCTGCATAAGGAAACTCTCCCGGCAGATTTTCGGTAAGCTGCCAGCGGAGAATATCACCCCAGTCTTTATAGGCTGGTAAACTTATTTTAGGGATTCGTGAATGAGACAGGCTTTCTGAATATAAAGGCAGCTTGATCACCTTCGCCCTTACCTGGAATTCGTAATGGTCGTTCTTATATTTCTGTTGCAGCGCAGGCCATTCCGTGATCAGCTTATAACATTCGGGATGTAACTGCTGCTGCAGATGTGTTTTGATATTATTCAGCTCATCCACCGCTTTCAGGTTTTTCATAGCCAGTATGCCTTCTACCTGGTACAGCTGTGTAGCAAGCGCACATTGCTCATTTACCCAGCGGCCATAATCATGAATGGCTTCTGTGATCTCTGAGAGGTAGCGTACCCTGGCAGGCGGAATGATCTGTGATTTGGTAGTGGTATCATTGGGCCGCTCATGTTTCAGCGGAGCCCCAAAATGAACACCTTTCTTCTCTTCGATGATATGCACCAGTTTTTCGAAGAGCTGGTTAATACCATGATCATTGAACTGCGAGGCGATAGAACCTACCACCGGCAGGTCTTCATCTTTGGCCGTCCAAAGATTATGATTGCGTTTAAATTGTTTGCGCACATCGTGTAAGGCATCGAGGGCGCCGGCTTTATCGAATTTGTTGATAGCAATTACATCTGCATAGTCCAGCATGTTGATCTTTTCCAGCTGGGAAGCAGCGCCGTATTCAGGCGTCATCACATAGAGAGAAACGTCGCAGTAATCAGTGATGGCAGTATCGCTCTGACCTATTCCTGATGTTTCCAGTATGATCAGATCAAAACCCGCCTGCTTGCAGATATCTACCGCTTCCTGGATATGTTCACTGATGGCCTTATCACTTTCGCGGGTGGCCAGTGAGCGCATATAGGCGCGGGGATGATGGATGGCATTCATCCGTATACGGTCTCCCAAAAGGGCGCCGCCGGTCTTCTTCTTGGAAGGATCGACAGAGATCACGGCGATGGTCTTGTCCTCATAGTTGTGCAGGAAACGGCGTACCAGTTCATCTGTCACACTGCTTTTACCTGCACCGCCCGTACCGGTGATGCCCAGTACTGCTGTGGCTTTAGGTGCTACAGGCTGCCAGTTTTCCAGCAGATCATTTTCAGCAATGGTAATAGCCTGTGCAATGATCTTATATTGCGCGCGCGTTAGTTCCTGCAGCTGGCCATTCAATTTGGCGACTGTCTGGAAATCGCATTGTTTGATCACATCTTCGATCATACCCTCCAGGCCCATATGGCGGCCATCATCAGGAGAATACAGGCGGGTAATGCCATAAGCATGCAGCTCTTCTATTTCTGTTGGCAGAATGGTGCCGCCGCCGCCGCCGAATATTTTGATATGCCCGCAGCCTTTTTCCTGCAGCAGGTCATACATGTATTTAAAGAATTCTACGTGACCGCCCTGGTAAGAGGTAACGGCAATGCCCTGGGCATCTTCCTGTATGGCGCAATCTACAATCTCTGCTGCAGAGCGGTTGTGGCCCAGGTGTATCACTTCGGCGCCTTTGGACTGCATAATGCGCCGCATGATATTAATAGCGGCATCGTGCCCGTCAAATAAAGATGCTGCTGTTACGATCCGTATTTTATGTTGAGGTGTATAAGACATATCAGTTTCTTCCTTTTAAGTAAAGCCGTCGGCTGCAAGTTACGAAAATAGGGACTGCCGCCCTTCCGGGATGAAGGAAGCAACAAAATTAGTGACTGTTAAAGGGTAGTCTATCCGTATTGGAAAATATTTAACAGCAAAGAGAGTTGGTTAATAATCTTCTACAGCGTGGTTTTATTGCAATCCTGAGCTTCTTAACAAACCCATCCAGGGTAACAATAGCGCAGATTTTACTATTCTTCCTGTGGCTAATTGCTAATACTTAATCGGATTCTAAGGCCGTCTGATTCCATGACAATTGTCTTCGAATTGTCAGATGTTCCATATATAAGCCATATTCAAGCCATATTAAACCCAATATTATTCCAGATCTTTTAAGGAATGAGATATCAATGGGAGGGGTCAATCTTAATTAAAAATGCAATATGAATCCCTGGACAGTTTTCATGCAATGACCATCCGGGAATAATAGGATCGCCCCCGGAAACGACATAGTCGTTACCCGGGGGCGATATTCCTGTTAGTAATAAATCAGTAATAAAGTATACGGAACTACCAGCAGAACCTGCCGGTTAAAGAGAAGTTCTAAATAGCTCAGCTATCCTATAGGGCATTCTGCCGCCAGCGCTTCCAGGTCGCTCCAGCCATAGGCCCAGCGGAACTCACCTTTGCCTGAAGGCAGTTTCTCGGCGCCAATCACCTCGTACAGCTCACGGGAGGCTGCTTCTGCAAACACGATCATAGAGAAGATGCCACGGCTCAGAAAACGGCGTGATACGTAACCAATCAGCTTACGTTCCAGGCCCATGTGCTGATAAGCACGCAACAGGCAGAACTTGGCCAGCTGACCATCAAAACCGGGTATCTGGCCGGAATAAAGGTTACCCTGGGCAAAGCCCACCAGCTCCTTTTGTTTGTTCTCAATTACATAACAGAACCAGGTATTGTCTGCCTCACGGAATGCTTCGTCCCACTGGGATTCCCGCATTTCAACAGTAGGCTTGTGCCTTACACCGGGATTAGCCTCGTCCCATATAGCTGCGTGCAATACTGCCAGGGCGGGAATGTCTTCGGCTGATGCTTCCCTGAAAGTGAGGGATCTCAGGATCTCGCCGCGTTGCAGACGGCTCATGTCATTGCCAGCATTTGAAGGATTGGTACGGCCGCGAAGTAAACGGGTAAATGCGTTGAAGAAGTAGATTTTTTCCATACTCAATTGGTTTTCTTAGGTAAATGCTCTCTGATAATTGATTGGGGGATGACCGGGCGATCAATACGTTTCCAGATTAGATAGATAATGGCCTGACGCTGTATAATTATCTACTGTAAGGTAACTAGCTTTTTCCAATTGTAAATAAAATTAACAAACTAAACAATTTAGCGTAAATTGCTAATAATATTGGTTTTTGCACCTATGCACAACCCCTTGAAATTACTTTTTAAAGACGCGCTGGATGAACTGGCCCTGCAGGGTCACCTATACTACGTTCGCCAATCTTACCCACGGGGAAAGAGCTTCAAGGTAAAAGAAGCATTCCTCCTCACTCCTTACTGCGATATGGAAGCAGCTACTGAACACATGAAGGCCATCGCACATGATCAGCGCAAACAATTATACAACATCGAAGATCCCCTGCACAAAGAAAAGCTTTACACGGCCGCTTCTCAACCGCAGGGATACCATGTATACCTGAACCGCCTGCGCGACCGCGAATGGCAGCCAGACGCTCAACTGGTAGCCTGCATTAAGAAATACATCAACCTCTATACCGGCTGGAAACCGGGAAAGAACACACAGATAGACGTTGAGCTCACATTGCTATTTGGCGAATTGCTTGTTAATTTGCAGCATGGAAAAGACACAAGACAAATCTCTCTTAATGACCTTGAAAAAATCTAATCCCTGACCCCTTATGTGCTATCATCTTTCCTTCTCTTCTGACATAGCATCTATCTATGCCTTATTCCCGGATCTTGGTGATACCCCCATGGACATTGATTTCGGCGCTACCTATCACATGGTTGGACAAGCCTATCCTAAATGGCCTGTGATCACCAATGAAGGCGGACAGCTGAAGCTGAAAAAATTTGAATGGGGTGTTATCGCTCCGTACATGAAAGCAGAAAACCTGAAAAAGGACCGCAACTGGATGCTGAACATCCGCAGCGAACGCGTGGTGGGAGACAAAAACTCCTACTGGCATCGTATCCGTCAAAACCGTTGCCTGATACCGGCTACCGGTTTCTATGAGTTCAGGGATGTGGGCTGGAAAAAGAAAGTGCCTTATCATATTAAGTTAAAAGACCGCAAAGTGTTCCTGCTGCCTGGTCTTTTCAACTACTCGCATATACCTAATGCAGACGGTGAACTAATGGGCACTTTTGCTATCCTGATCCGTAGTGGCAATGAAGTGATGCGGCACATTCACAACTCGGGCGAGAACCCGCACCGCATGCCGCTGATGCTGCCGCAGGAGCTGGAGAAAGAATGGCTGAACCCTGCATTGAACGACCTTGACATGCAACGGATCTTTGATTACGAAATGCCGTCTGATGCCCTGGAATACTGGCCGGTGAAATCTCTGTACAAAACCGATCCCTATGATGAACAGGTGATGGCGCGTGAAAACTATGACGGGCTTCCGCCATTGATACCTTTACGGCTGTTTTAGTTTTTTAATGGCTATCGTAAGTGTTCCAGCTGAAAGGGAACAGCTGTATGTTGAGCTTAAAGATCTCAACGGCTTCTTTCTTTTTGCCTTTGTTCAGTAATACGTAACCCAGGGTGTTCAGGTCATGTTCTGTTAATTGATAGCCGGGATCTTTCTGTTTTTTCTCGGTCACCACCGTCATCGCATTTTCATAGCCACGCCGCAAAAGCGTACGGCGCAGATCTTTTATCACCAGGGGATATTTATAGCCATAGTCCAGCCATTGCGCTGCCCAGGCTGTTTGCGGACCGAAGAAAAGACGGAGTATGTCTGCCGTCATATTAAGACCGTTAGGGTTGTGCGTAAAATATACCAGGCTTTCGCGACTATCGGGAAAAGCCATGTAAAAACATTTATAGTCGCCGTTATCACCCCAATGCCAGATCGCATTTCCTTTTTCATTTTTCTGCAAGCCGATGCCAAGGCCCCAGTCAATATACGCGTCTGCGGGTACTTCCTTTTCATCAAAGCGGTTGGCTGCGCTGGCCTTTTCGATCATCATGCGGTGCGTGGCAGGTTTCAGCCCTTTGCCACTCAGCAAGGCCTGCAGGAAGATATTGAAATCACGCGCATTGGTGGTCAGGCTGTAAGCAGCGTTGGCATTGCCATGCTTGGTTTTGTCCACACTGGTCAGGCCTTTGGCCGCAGCGACGTCCATATATTGGTTCCATACATAACTGCTGTTCTTCATTCCCAGCGGAGTAAATACTTCCTGCTGCATTACATTGTTCAGCGGTTTGCCCATGATCTTTTCTACTGCCCGTTGCAGGAACCAGTATCCTTCTCCCGAATAGGAAAAACAACTGTCCGGAGTAAATTGCAGCGCCACCCCACTATCATTTCCCCAGTTAGGAAGACCCGTAGTATGGCGCAAAGCCATCCTGGCTGTTATTTTGGCGTAACCCGGATCGGGTTGGGTAAAACGTTCGTAGGCGCCTCCCAGATAACTTAAGAGGGGCGTATCCAGGCTGATAAGACCACGGTCATACAGTCGAAGCACCGCATAGGCAAACACCGTTTTACTCAGGGACGCTGCTTCGAAAATAGTACCGGAGCTGATCTTATAGGGAGAACCGTCTTTCTCAACTCCCATGTTGTAAATGTGGGATGTATTGTCTTTCGTATACACCAGCTGAATTCCCGGCACATCCGCATCAGCGATAATGGCAGCCAGCTGCTGCGTTTGGGGGATGGCAGGCCGACAAATGAGCAGCAGCATGAACAGGTAGAGTGCTCTTTTCATGACAATGCTTGGTGGTTAAATAGAACAGTTCACATAATAAAGACGCTTGAAATGGGAAAAAGTTGCGTTTTTCCTGTTATCTTAGGTATGCCTTTATAACATTCCCACCCAAAATCATAATTAATAATTTTATAATAGTAATCGCTGGTAATAGTAAAAAGCGGTTCAGAATTTTGCCAAAATCTAAATTAAACTCAGTCGAGCACATGCAAAAACGCTACTCCCTTGTAGTAAATATGCTGTTAAGCATATTACTGCTCAGCCCTATTCTTTCATTTTCACAAGAGACAACGGCCGATATTGCCGGGATCGTGACCAGCCAGGATGGCCCTGTGCCAGGGGCTTCCGTGCTGGCGGTACACCAGCCTACCGGTACCCGGTATATGACCGTTACCCGTAAAGACGGCCGTTACAACCTGCCTAACCTGAGGGTAGGTGGTCCCTACCTTATTACCGTAAGCTACATCGGTTTCCGGGAAGAAAAACAGGAACACGTCCAGCTCTCCCTGGGTCAAGACTTTAAAGCCGATTTCCAGTTATCTGCTGCTACCAGCACACTGGGCGAGGTAGAAGTTAAATCTGCCCGGCAGAACAAAGTGTTCAATAACAGCCGTACCGGCAGCCAGGAGATCATTACCCGGTCACAGATGGACCGCTTGCCCACCATTAGCCGTTCCATGCAGGACTTTACCCGTCTGACCCCCGCGGCAGGTAACAGCTCCGGCACCAACGGCCTGAGCTTTGGCGGGCGCAGCAACCAGTATAACAACGTAACGGTAGACGGCGCCAATTTCAACAACACGTTCGGCCTCTCATCCACCCTTGGCGGACAAACCTCCTCCCAGCCTATCAGCCTGGACGCTATCGAGCAGATCCAGGTGAACATCTCTCCCTACGACGTGAGACAAGGCGGCTTCTCCGGCGCTGGTATCAACAGCGTTACCAAAAGCGGCACTAACGAATTCAAAGGTTCTGTGTATACCTATATCCAAACACCGGGCCTGCAGGGCCTGAAAGTGGGTAACACAGAAGTACCCAAGCCTAATTTCGATTACAACCTGCGCGGTTTTTCAGTAGGCGGGCCAATTATCAAAAATAAACTGTTCTTCTTTGTAAGCGGTGAACAGGAGCGGATAAAAGCACCCGCTACCAGCCTGATCGCCAACATACCCGGCGGCTTAGCCGGTGGCAACGTATCACAGGCAGTAGCCGATACATTGGATAAGCTGAAACAGTTCCTGATAGACAAATACGGCTATAACCCCGGTGAATACCAGGATTACAGCTACCGCACACAAAGCGACAAGATCACTGCCAAGATAGACTGGAACGTGAATGATAATAACACCTTTACGTTCAAATACAGCTACCTGAAATCTTTCAAGGATATTGCCGCCAGCAACAGCGGCGCGCCCGGAAGCGGCCGTCAGCCCAGCAATACGGGACTTCCCTTCAGCGGCAGCGGTTATACCATCAATAACAACTTCAACATCTTCATCGCAGAGCTGAACACACGCTTTGGCAATACCGCCGCCAACAAATTCCAGGTAGGTTATTCTGCGCTGCGCGACTTCAGGAACAGTCTTTCCGGCGCCAACTTCCCGCTGGTAGACATATTGAACGGACAAGGCTCCAGCTATACCGCCTTCGGTTATGAGCCTTTTACCTACAATAATAAGCTGAACACAGATGTGTACCAGCTCTCTGATATCTTCACACTGTACAAAGGCGCACATGAGCTGACCTTCGGTACACAGAACTATTACAAGCGTTTCCTGAATGGTTTTGCGCCTAACTATAACGGCAACTACCGTTTTAACTCGCTGACTGATTTTTATAACAGCGCTATCAATGGAGCAAACACCGCTACCCGTTATGCCCTGCAATACGCCAGTACCAAAGATGGTACTTTCCCTTATGGTAAAGTGAATATGCTGGAACTGGGTTTCTTTGCACAGGATAAATGGAGAATGACCAACAATTTCACACTGACCTACGGCTTACGTATAGACCTGCCCGTGTTTGGCAATACCTTTACCCGGAATGATTCGCTGACAACGCTTACTTTCCGCGATGGTATCCATGTAGACGTTGGCCAGAAACCCAAAACGGCTCCGCTGATCTCTCCCCGCGTTGGCTTCAACTGGGATGTAACCGGTAACAAAACCACGCAGCTGCGCGGTGGCGTAGGTTTATTTGCAGGCGCACCACCGGCAGTATGGGTTAGCAACCAGGCCAGCAACAATGGCGTACAGTTTGGTTCCTTTGTGGCCCAAACCAGCGCTACTACGCCTACCATCCCTTATGCTTTCAATCCTGATCCAAATGCCTACCGTCCTGCAGGCGGACAGCTGTCCAATTCTTATAATATAGCCGTTACCGATAAGGACTTCAAATATCCGCAGGTGCTGAAGGCCAGCCTGGCGGTAGACCAGCAGCTGCCATATGGCTTCATTGCAACTTTGGAAGGTAACTATACCAAAGACATTAACGCGGTGTACTTCCAGAATATCAACCTGCCTGCTACCGGTACAAAGCTGGACAGCACACCGGATAACCGCATCCGTTACAGCGCTTCGCAGATCTATGGCCCGCGCACGCCTAACACGCTCAGTCAGCCTAATATCAGCGACGCTATCCTGATGCGTAATTCCAGCAAAGGTTATGCTTACTTCGTAACTTTCCAGGTGCAGAAGACCACGCAGAACTTTTATGCCAGCGCCGCATATACCTACAGCAAATCACGCAGCCTGAATGATGGTGGTTCCATTGCGCAGAGTAACTGGCGCGACCGTCCTGTAAGCGGTGATCCTAACGCTGCAGTGCTGGGCTATACTAACTTCTATACACCTCACCGCATTGTCGCCGCCGCATCTTACCGCATACCGTATGCAAAGTATTTTGCTACCTCTTTCGGGATCGTGTTTGAAGCGGCCCCCAACGGCGCTACTTCCTATACTTATAACGGTGACCTGAATAACGATGGTTCCGGCGGTAACAATGACCTGATCTATATACCTGCTTCGCAGAACGAGATCAGGCTGGTGCCTGTGGGTTATGGCACTAAGGGATATGACCCTGCTACCAATGCAGACAAACGTACCGCCGCTCAGCTCTGGAACCAGCTCAATAACTTCATTAACCAGGATGCTTACCTGAGCCAGCACAGAGGCCAGTATGCAGAACGTAATGCCGTATCGCTGCCTTTCTACAAACGTGCAGACGTAAATATCACGCAGGACATTTACCTGTACACCGGTAAAGCGAAAACCAAGCATACACTGCGTATCACCTTCGATATCGTGAACGTAGGCAACCTGCTGAACAGAAGATGGGGCACTTTCAAATTGCCGAACTCCACTTCTTTCCTGAAGTATGAAGGTATGGTGCGCGACGCCAGCGGCGCTGCCACCAATGTACCCGCATTCTCTTTCCCGTACCTGGATCCGGCCAACCAGATACCATTAACGACTTCCTGGAGGGATGATACTTCAGCAAGATCAAGATGGCAGGGACAGTTAGGTATCAGGTATATCTTTAACTAAGATCCAGCCATAAAAAAAGCGTCCCGACATGTATGCCGGGACGCTTTTTTTATTTGAGATCGTTCATTACTTTTTAGGCTCCATCAATTTATGCATGCCCATCATCTGCTGCATGGTATGGTCCATTCCTTCTGAAGAACCGTCCAGGAAGATCACGTTGCCTTTGCCGTTTTCTGCGAAGTGCTTGATGGCTTCTGTCCACATAGAGAAGAGGATCACAGAGGTATCGAGATTGGCCTGCTGCATTTCTTTAGCCGCCATGGTCATACCCTTGGCCACTTCTTCGCGGAAGAGGGCAACACCCTGACCACGTAATTGGGCCGCCTGGCGTTCTGCTTCTGCAGCTATCTTGATAGCGTTACCATCTGCTTCAGCTGCTTTGGTTTTGGTGATCAGCAGGGCCTGGCCTTCGTTCTCAGCGGCTGCTTTCAGGTTATTGGAAGCTACTACCTGCGCCATGGATTTCATAATGGCATCGTCGAAGGTAATGTCGTTCATCTGGAGGTCAAGCAGGTGATAGCCCCAGCCTTCCAGGGTTTTGTCTATCTGCTCTTTTACGTTCTCAGTGATCTCGCGGCGCAGGCCCAGCACTTCAGACTGGCGCTTGGTAGCTACGTAACCGCGGATAGAACCTTCAATGGTACGGATCAGGGCCTGCATAAAGCTACGCTCATCCATAAACTTAAAGGCTACGTTCTTTACGGTCTCTTCTTCCCCGTTCCACACGGCGTACAGCAGCATGGCCTTGAAATATACGTTGGCCTGGTCTACAGTGATGGCCTGAAATTCCAGCTCTACAGAGCGGTTCTGAATAGAAATACGTTTGAAGATCTTTTCGATAACGGGGATCTTGAAATTCAACCCAGGGTAAAGGCTCCGGTTATACTTTCCGAAGATGGTGGTCACCGCTATAGAACCTTGCTGTACGGTAACGAAAGAAGAAAACAGTATCCATAGGGCCAATACGACCAAGGCTACTGTAAAAACTGTACTCTCCATATGTTGCAGTTGTTTAGGGATTTCGAGGGTAAATATAACCAAAATCCATTATGGAGACAGAGAAGAGAGGGAGAAGGCAAACAATGGATGAAAGGACTGAGCTAAAAAACAACGAATGGATTGTACAATAGCTTTTAAATATCTTTACATCCCTTGTTTGAGTGATGCTATTTCTACAGTTATCATCGTTTCAGTGGTACTCATTTAAATACCAATTCACTAATTTAGTGGACATTATTCTGCGATAAAATACCCAAGCTTGGGTATTTTTGATGACTTTCTCCACATTAGTTTAGTCTAGTTAAACCCAATCTTCCTGGCCAGAGCGACGAGTTCGGTAGTATTACGCACTTTCAGCTTCAGGCGGATATTCTTACGGTGCGTTTCTATGGTATAACGGCTAAGGCTCAACTGGCTGGCGATCTCCTTATTGTTAAGGCCCCGTACTGCCAGGGTCAGCACATCTATTTCGCGGGCAGTGAGCTTGCTGAGCAGTGCCTCGTTCTGGCGGCGAAGCATATCGCTCATGGCGTCTGCCAGCTGGTTATGGGTGTCCATAGCCACGGTGAGGTCCAGCAGCGCGCAGATCACTTCCTTCACCTCTCCCTGTTCGTTGCGGCTAAAGGGTATGGCCAGGCCCACCAGCCAGCGCCACTCATTTCCCCCTTTTCTGCGTACACGGGTTACGCCGCCAAAGATGTTCTTGTTATCACGGAAAGACTGGCGGGCGATGCCCGTCAGCTCAAAGTCGTCGGGATGCATGATGTGCCGGAAGAATTCCAGTCCGAGCTTGTTCATTTCACCGAATGTGAAGCCGGTGATCTCTTCCATCCGCTGGTTACACCAGCTGACAGCGTTCAATTCTGTATCTGCCGTATAGAGCATTGCCGGAACATGGTGGAGAATGTTCTCCAGCTGCCGCACGCGTTCTGTCAGCAAGTCGTTTTCCTTTTGCAGGGTTTCGAGGGAAAGGTTTGGGCTCATACCCGGGTTCTCTATCGGCATACATATCAGTTTTAAACAAACAATAGTGAAATATTGCCACGTACCAGTTACACAGACAGGTTGTGCTCGAAACCTGTTACAACACTTATTCCGTAAATTTAAAATAAAATCCTATATGTCCAAGTTAAATTGTTGAGTGGGCTGAGGGTCCATTGTCCATAGCATGGGTTTGCTTGCATATACCATCGTACCACTTTCCCACTGTTTGATATTTCCCTTATTAGGCAGTAAATTTGAGACCCGTAATCTTCACATACTATTATTAACAGTTGTGATTTACTTACTATTATTATTAACAATAAAACACTGAGTTATGGCATTTACACTTCCGAGCTTACCGTATGCTACTGACGCCCTGGAGCCGCATATTGATAAAACTACCATGGAGATCCACCATGGCAAGCACCATCAGGCTTATGTAGATAACCTGAACAAAGCGATCGCAGGTACTGAGCATGAAAATAAATCATTGGAAGAGCTGGTTGCCAACGCTGGTAAAATAAGCCCTGCTGTAAGGAACAACGGCGGCGGTCACTGGAACCACAGCTTCTTCTGGAAGATATTAGGCCCCAACGCAGGCGGCGAACCTAAAGGCGCCCTGGCTGATGCTATCAAAAGCACCTTCGGTTCTTTCGAAGCTTTCCAGGAAAAACTGAACACTGCAGGCGCTACCCGCTTTGGTTCAGGCTGGGCATGGCTGATCGTAAAAGACGGCAAACTGGAGGTGACCTCTACTCCCAACCAGGACAATCCCCTGATGGATGTTGCTGAAGTAAAAGGCACTCCCGTACTGGGCGTTGACGTTTGGGAACATGCTTACTACCTGAAATATCAGAACCGTCGTCCTGAGTACCTGAAGGCATTCTGGAATGCGCTGAACTGGGATGAGGTGAGCAAGAATTATGAGGCAGCGAAGAAATAAGCTGTTGGCTTTTAGCTGCTGGCAATTAGCTAATGCAGCGAATAAAAAAGGGGACTGTTATTCAAAACAGTCCCCTTTGTATTTTTGCTAATCGCTAAAGGCTAACAGCCAGTAGCTGATCATTACAGCGACTTGATCTTAACATTCTTAAACCATATCTCGCTGCCATGGTCCTGGAAGCAGATGTGGCCTTTCTTCTTAGCGGCGTAGGCAGGAGCGTCTTTCCACTTACCATTTGCTTTCAGCTTTGTCCATTCGGGAGAGCCGATCTCATATTCTGCGGTTTTCTGGCCGTTGAGCCAGTGTTCCACATGATTGCCGTTTACAACAATGCGGGTATGGTTCCATTCGCCGATAGGTTTGGCAGCTGCTACCAGCGGACCGCCCATGGCGTAGTTGGCGCCTGTTTTCTGCCAGTCTTCCAATTTTTCAGGGAAGTTGTTATCATCGATCAGCTGGTACTCGGGACCACTTTTATAGGAGGCTTCCTGATCTTCATTCACCATGTACAGGATACCGCTGTTGCCCTGGGGCGCCAGTTTCCAGTCTGCATTCAGTTCGAAGTTCTCGAACTCGTCGTTGGTGATCAGGTCTGCACGTTTATCAGTCTTATCTGTTTTGCTGCCCAGGCAATGGATGGTGCCGCTGGCGCTGTCTACGGTCCAGCTATCGGCGGGCTTGTTCTTGTAAGTACGCCAGCCATCAAGGTTGTGACCATTAAACAACAGTTTCCAGCCACCGCTTGTTTCTTCGGCAGTCAGGGTATTGGCCGCAGCAGAATCCACAGGCGCATTCACCGTTGTATTGTCTGGTGCAGTTGCTGAAGAATCAGTAGCCGTTTCTGAAGTAGTACCGGAACCGCAGGCCGTAGCAGCAGTAAGCAGTACGGACAATGCAGGTACGAATAATTTTCTCTTCATCATGGTTTCTTAGGTTTATTTAAGTTTCAGTTGCTGAGGATCCCATTGAATGATCTTGTTCTGGAAATAGCTGTCGTTACACAGCAGGGCCGGAGCCGCTGCACGGAAGCCGAACAGTGCATCTTCAGATACTTTACCACCGGTACGCATGGCGTTGAACAGGTTGTAGAAGTGATCGAAGTGCGCGCCTTTGTAACCCTCTTCTGCAATGTATTCCAGCTTTTCAGGAGGCGTCATCTGCTTTCTGTCATATACATAAGGTTTGCTGCCATCAGGTCCGTTCTTGGTTTGCAGTAAAGGATCGTCTGTAGCTGCGTATGCTTTGTTGCGATACAGCGTTACCTTATCCCACTCTACAGTCATAGAGCCTTCGCTGCCTACCATGCGCAGGTAATTGGTACCGCCGGTGCCGTCTACAAAGTTCACACGCAGGGAGAGGTTGAAAGCAGGATGTACTTCTGTAGCAGGATAGTCGAACATGCCCAGCATGATATCTGGCACTTCACGGCCATCTTTCCAGTAGCGGAGGCCACCGGTAGCCATTACCTTATCAGGACCAATGGAGCCGGTTACAAAATGCAGGCTGGAGAACAGGTGCACGAACAGGTCGCCGGAAACACCGGTACCATAATCGCGGTAGTTACGCCAGCGGAAGAAACGCAGCGGATCGAAGTCGCGTTTCTTAGTATTGGAAAGGTAGGAATCCCAACCTACTGTTTTTGTAGAAGCATCTGCAGGGATCGGATACTGCCAGGCGCCAAAGGGAGACATACGGGCCCAGAAGCCTTCCGCATAGTTCAACTGGCCGATAGCGCCTTCTTTCAGCAGCTGTTTGGCCTTTTCATTACCCAGGGAGCTCATGCCCTGGCTGCCTACCTGGTACACCACTTTGGTGTTCTTCTTCTGCGCATCTACTACTGCGGGACCTTCGGTAATGTCGTGCACCATAGGCTTTTCGCAGTAAACAGATTTGCCTTTATTCATAGCGGCCACAGAGATATCTTTATGCCAGAAATCGGGCGTGGCGATGATCACCGCGTCGATGTCATTACGCTCCAGGATCTCGCGGTAGTCGCGGGTAGTATAGATGTCGTTGCCCCACTTCTTCTTCGCATCTGCCAGGCGGCCGTCGTACAGATCACAGGCGGCTACCAGCTTAACGCCCGGTACGGTAATAGCAGTATTGGTGTCTGCTGTACCCATACCACCGGCGCCAATCACAGCCAGCTGGATCTGATCATTGGCACTATACTTTTGATCCGTGCGTGAAGACAGCAATTCGATCACACTGCGTTGCCTGTCGGCAGCCGTAATGATATTCGGCAACAGGGAGGCGCCTACTACTCCTTTGGCGACCTTGCTGATAAACCCCCTGCGGGAGTTCTGATTAGACTTTGGCATGCTTTTCTAAATTATGGAATTAGAGTTCTGGTTACGTGGTGATGATAATAAAACGTCTAAGCTGGTAATTTAAAATTAAAAAGCGGGAAATCATAATTCTTTTGCGGCCAGGGGCCGTTTTCCGCTCCTCATTCTTTTATTATCAGCCTGGCCGTTACGGGCAGGTGATCTGAGGCATAGCGTTCGGGTATTACCTCGTGCTGCAGCACCCGGAAGGCTTTGGCAGGCGCAAAAGCGATCATGTCTATGGTGCGATTGGGTTGATCTACCGGGATGGTAAATGGACAAGTGTTGCAGGTACGCGTAAAGGCGCTGTCCAGCACCTGTATGGCGGCACTGCCAGGGCGGGCGTTAAAATCGCCGGCCAGTATCACCGGCATCCCAGCTGATCCCAGTATACGGCTGATCTCCCGCATCTGCAGCAGGCGGTTGGTATCTGTTTTCAATACATCCAGGTGAGTACTGGCCATCATGATCTTACGGCCGCCGGGTAAGGTGGTGATAACCGTGCATAAGACCCTGGGCTCTCCCTTTAAACCGGGAACAGAAGGTAGCTGATAGCCCCTGCCCTCCCGGATAGGATAGCGTGACAATACAGCTATACCATATTCGCCGCCATCATAAGGGATGCCTTTTGTAAAATAAGCATGCATACCGGTGCGGGCCGCCAACGCTTCTGCCTCATGCACATCGCGGCCTGAACGGCCGGTGTGCACATCTACTTCCTGTAAGGCTACGAAATGAGGCTGTTGCTGGCTGATGACCTTTGCAATCGCATCGAGATCTATAAAATCCTTGCGGGATGGAGGATTGGCGTGATGGATATTATACGTGAGCACTTTGATCGTATCGGTGTGCGAAGTTTCCGTTCCTGTTGCTGATCTGTTGGTGCTGCAGGCGAACAGGAGGATAAGCAGCGGTAGATATTTCATAAACATCAAAAGTTTGAGGTTTGAGGTTGGTTGAAGGTGAGAGGTTCAGAACAGGTGTGCCAGCCAACCTGTCCTGAACCTCAAACTTCAAACTTCAAACGTTCTATTTACTCCCATCCCGGGTTCTGGCCCAGGTTAGGGTTACGTTGGAACTGTGTTAAAGGAATCGGCCAGAGATAGTTCTTCGGATCAACGAATCTCCTGCCGGAGTTCACGATCATATATCCCTGGGCATCTACGGGCACACTGGCTACATACTGCTGCATGTAGCTGGGCACAAACGCTTTCTTCATACCCTTTACATCGGCTGCCAGCAGGTTGCCCTGCTTCCAGCGCAGGATATCGAAATAGCGCTGCCCTTCGAGCGCCAGCTCTACACGACGCTCACGGCGGATCTCATCACGCACGTTCATGCCCCAGGCATTGAGCTCAGAGATGACCATAGGATGCATCTTCACACGTTTACGCAGCAGGTTTATGCTCATATCAAGATCAGCCTGTGTTAGCTTGCCTTGCATTTCGCGGGCCTCTGCATAGTTAAGCAGCACTTCGGCATAACGCATGATATGGATATCGTTCGGGTCTTTGTTGTAGGTAGCAACAGCGGATACCTGCACATATTTGGTGAAATAAAAACCGGTGGCGGTTACACATCCCTTCTTATCTGAGTTGAATTTAGGCAGGTTGAAAGTATCTGAGGGATTGGCGTCCTTGTCGCCATCATCCTTACCACCCCATACGCTGCCGGGGGCGAGGACAGTCTGTGCCATGCGCGGGTCCCTGTTCCTGAATACATCTGCATATGCGGCTTGTGCGCCTTCATTGTAGAGCGGAGATTTTTCAATGGGCATACCATCTGTGCAGAGATAGGCATCCAGCAGTGATTTGGTAGGATTGAAGCGCGCGGTCTGGTCGGGCACCTGTGCTTCACGGCTCATGTTATGCATGGATACATCGATGAGATAGAGGCGGGCCAGCATGGTTTCTTTATTAGCACCGGCGGCCAGTTTACCTTTTTGTGTGAACAGCTCATTGTAACTATTGATACTGTCGGCAGCATAATAGAGGCGGTATGCGCCAAGGTCCATTACTGCTTTGGCAGCAGCTTCGGCTACATCATACTTGCCGTAAAACAGCGCCACTCTTGATTTCCAGCCGAGGGCAGCGCCTTTGGTGATACGGCCCAGGTCTGCAGCGCCATAGCTGACAGGCAGCTCTGCCGCGGCTGAATCTAATTGCTGCAGGATAAAATCTACTACCTGTGCACGGGGCGTACGCGGACCGTACACAATATCATCATCGCCAATACTAATGGTGTTGGTTACAAGCGGTACATCCCCATAGAAAAAGCTCAGATAGCTGTACAGGAAGGCGCGCAGGAAGCGGGTTTCACCTGCATACTGTTTCAGCTTCGCTTCCTGTATGCCCTGTGCTTTCTTATAATTCTCAAGGAAGTGATTGCAACGGCGGATGCCTTTGAACTGGTTCACCCACTCATTGTTGACCGTTCCTACTGTAAAATCGAAATTACCGGTGGAGATATTCAGGTAATCAGACATGGGCGGATAGATGGTATTATCACCCAGGTTCTCCATATCCACCACGTTCTTTCCTTTCAGGAAATCGTAACAGGCATTGGCCGCCAATTTCAACTGCTGTTCTGATTTCCAGAACTCATCGCTGGGAATGGCATCCAGCGCATTGCGGTCCAGGAAATTCTTTGAACAACCAGACAGGCCCCATGCGATCAGGCCTCCCCATATAAGGGCACGAATAGAACGGAATATATGCTTTTGCTGCATGGCTGTGATCATTTAAAGTTAATGTTGAGACCAAATACAAATGTTTTCACCTGCGGATATTCACCTCCGGCGCTGGTCACCGTTTCAGGATCATAGGCGTAGAAGAAATCTGTTTTGGTGAACAGGTTGTCTGCAGAAACGTATGCCCTTAAGCGTTGGATACGCAGCTTCTCGGTCCAGCGGGCAGGCAGCGTATAGCCCAGCTGAATATTTTTCAAACGGAGATAAGCGGCGTTCTGCAGCCAGTAATCAGACTGACGGGCGGTGGTGTTGCGGGTATCGAGGTAAGTGAAGCGCGGATACCAGGCGTCTGTGTGCTCCGGCGTCCAGTGATCGCGGTGCACTTCCTGCGGATAAGACCCGTAAGCCTGGAAGGTGTGAATACCAATGCTGCTTACATAGCCGTTGCCTTTACCTACACCCTGTATAAAGAAGGAGAAATCGAAATTCTTCCAGCCCAGGTTACCCCTCAAAGAATAAGTGTAGCGGGGGAAGGCGTCGCCTATCACTTCCCGGTCTTTATCAGCCGTTATTTTGCCGTCGCCATTAAGGTCGCGATACTTGATATCACCAGGGGCTACTTTGCCTTTATCGGCGTCAAAAATGGCAAAATTGGGAACGTACTTACCGGAGGGGTCTTTAGTGAAGTCTCCTTCCTGTGCCAGTCCGTCTGTTCTGTAACCATAGAAAGCGTTAATAGGATAGCCTACCTGCAGGATCCTGTTATCGAGCACGGGAGGAGCGCCACCCAGGTTCACTACTTTGTTGCGCACGTCAGAGAGCTGCGCGGTGAAACCGTAGCTGATGTCATTGATCTGATCTGCCCATCCCAGGCTCAGCTCCCAGCCTTTGTTGGATACTTCGCCGATGTTCTGATCGGGTACCTGCAGACCGAGAATATCGGGCATGGGCTTTTTCATCTGGATGTCCTTGGTGCGTTTGTCGAACCAGTCGCCGGTGAAGGTAAGGCGGTTGTTCAGGAAAGCGAGGTCGATACCGAAGTTGAGCATGTTCATCTTTTCCCAGCGCAGCAAAGGATTCGCCAGTGTGATCTGCGCCACGCCCCTGGTAAGGATATTGCCGATGGGCATGGTGCCAACACCGGTGAGCACATCCATGTAGGGATACCATTCTGCATAAGAATTATCTGCATCTGCGCCATACTGGTTACCCAGGCTGCCGTAGGAAGCGCGCAGCTTACCTTCATTCAGCCAGCGGAAAGTGCTGTTATCCCTGATGAAGTTCTCGCGGCTGAAACGCCAGCCTGCTGAAGCTGATGGGAAAGTACCATATCGCAGATTGGATGCATACCTGGAGGAACCGTCATAACGCATGTTCAGCTCCAGCAGGTATTTTTCATTATAATCATAGTTGATGCGACCGAACCAGGAACGCAGGGCGTACTGATAGGCATCGCCGGTGGCGTTAGGATTATCAGAGCCCAGGTTGAAGATAGGCACATCATCACTTGGGAAATTCTGTTTACTGGCAGCCCAGGATTCGTAGCGGTAAGTTTCCTGCTGATAACCTGCGAGCAGTTTGATGTTATGCTTTTGCAGAGAGAAGGAATAGTTAAGCACGCCGGAGATATTCTGCAGGCGGCTGGTATAGTCGCGCATTTCAAGGCTGTTACTGGTAGCGTTGGAATACCAGAAATCGCCGCTGTCCGGGTAGTAATAATCTATTTTGCGGCTGAAGGTGGAACGGCGCTGGTTAATAACGTTGGTGCCGTACTGACCTGTAAAATCGAGGTTCTTCCAGATGTGCACCTTGGCAGATACATTGCCTGTTACTTCCTGTGAGCGGAAATTATTATACCCTCCATCTGTAGCAATGGCCAGGGGATTGCTGGAACCGCCGCCATACCCCCATTTACCATTGGTGAATTTCACCGGGTTCAGGGGCGACATGGTGAGGGAGGTATAAATAGGTCCCTGATCACCGTCTGTACCGCCGGCGGGCTGGTTCTGCATACGGTCTATATAACCCAGGTTACCGTCAATATCAATGAAATCAAACAAACGGATCGCGTTAAGGCGGGCCCTTACGTTGTTTCTCCAGAACTTGTACTGATCTCCTTCTACCAGGCCTTCCTGGTCCTGGCGGCCGTAAGAGAGGTAATAGGTTACATCCTGTGTACCACCGCTCACGCTCAGGTTATGCTCCTGCTGGGGCGCCGTGCTTTTGAACAGGGCTTTGGGCCAGTTGGTGTTAGCGAAGTAGTCGGGATCCGTACCGTCTTTTGCTTTCTGAATGTCTTCTGCCGTGTAGGTCTCGGGCAGGTTCACATTACGCTGCGCCTCATTCAGCATCTCCATATATTCTGCAGAGCCCACCATTTTGGGCAATGCGTAGGGTTTCTGAAAACCATAGTAACCATTATAAGAAACGGTAGGTTTCTGGTTTTGCTTACCTCTTTTAGTGGTGACCAATATTACGCCGTTAGCCGCACGGGAGCCGTAGATAGCGGCGCTGGCGGCGTCTTTCAGCACGGATACACTTTCAATATCCGTAGGGTTGAGAAAGTTGAGGTCACCCGGAATACCGTCTATCAGTATAAATGGATTGGAATTATTGGTAGTACCTGTACCGCGTACCCGCAAAGTGGTTTTATTATCTCCCGGGAAACCGGTGGCGCTGATAGCGCTCAGACCAGGCAGGAGGCCCTGCAGCGCGGTAGACATGGAAGTCACGGGACGGCCTGCCAGCTCCTTCTCTCCTACCTGTGCTACTGCCCCGGTAAGGTTCACTTTCTTTTGTGTACCGAAACCCACTATCACTACCTGGTTCAGCTGGCGGGTATCTTCGTTCAGCACCACATCCAGCTGCGCCTGATGGCCTACGGGCACTTCTTTTGAAAGGTAGCCCACATAAGAGAATACCAATATGGTGTTGTTGCCGGGCACGTTGATCTCAAAGCGGCCATCAGCATTGGTAACCGTACCATTGCCGGTTCCTTTCACTGTTACGGTTACACCGGGCAGCAGCTGATTACCTGTACCTCTAACGGTACCGCTGACACGTTCCATGCGGATCGCGCCCCAGCTGCGAACATCCAGCGCAACGCCATTGACCATGCTGATGTTTTGGCCATATGCATTGAGCGGCTCCATATTATCGCCGTTTTCGCTGCGGCGCTCCCCTTCTTCCTTTGTGGCAGAGATCGCGAACTGCTGATCTGTGATCTGTTTAAGGTCAAGGCCATAAGGTTTGATCACCGCTACCAGGGAATGTACGAATGCCTTCTCCCTGAAATCTTCCTTACCGGTGTTGATCTTCATCTCCAGCAGTTCTGATCTGCAGATAAAGCTTACATCGTGTTGTTTTTCTATCTGCTGCAGTATCTCTCCCAAAGTTTGCAGCTGTTTCGTTTTGGCCTGGTAGGTGTACACACTGTTCACCGCCGCGCCGGAGGCCGCGAAATCCTGTGCGTAAAGGGATGAGCCCACCAGGCAGGCAGCAAACAGCAAAGCGCTTCTGCCTACCGTTTTTGAAGGTACAATTGTCAGCATATTCCCCGAGTTTTATTACTTACGTTTTGGTTGAATCAAGAGTGTATCGGCTTTCTTGTCTATCTGGAGATCAAGTGCAAATGCCAGGGTTTCCAGCAGCAGCTTTTCATCTTTCACACGCAGGCCGCCTGACAGCTTTTCTGCTGCCAGACGGCTGTTGCTGATCTGCACGTGGTATCCATAGATGTCTTCTATGTACACGGCGATCTCCTTCAGTGTTACATTTTTCAGTTGCCTTCCTTCCTCTTTCCATACAGCATATAGGTCAGCGTTCACACGCTTCTTAGTGATCTTATTATTCCGGGCCGAGTATTGTACAAAATCGCCGGGAGCGAGATAGAAGGGCTTCTCCGGCAGATCGCTGAAGCGCACCTTGATCTTACCGGTGTTCAGCGTAACGTTGGTATATGCCGCTCCTTCTTTTACGTTAAAGGAGGTGCCCAGTACATCAATATCCATATTAGCGCTGTGCACAATGAAAGGATGTGCAGGCGCCTGTTTTACATCAAAGAATGCTTCGCCTTTGAGCCATACTTCACGGTTGCCGCTATGCTCCCAGTCCTGGTGGAATGAAATGGAAGCATTCGCGTTCAGGATCACTTCAGAACTGTCTGGCAGCCGGATACTGCGTACGCTATCAGCAAAGCCTGTATATGCTACCAGGCGGGACTGTTTCTTATGCAGGAACTGGAGGCCGGCCAGTGTTACCAGGCCTGTTACTGCGGCTGCGGCTGCCCAGCGCCACAGCTTGCGGATATTCCTGCGCCGGATGGTGGGCGGCTGTTCTTCTTTTTCCAGTGCAGCTATCATGGCCAGATTACGTTCCAGCGCAGTTGCTACAGCGGCGGCGGCAGGGCGCGTTTCTTTAAAACGAAGGCCCAGGATAAATGCGCGGGCCTGTTCTACCTGCTGCCGTTTATGCGGATGGGCGGCTATCCAGCGCTGCCAGAAAGTGTCTGTTGCAGCATCGGGAAACCTTACCCATTGCAGGAAATAATCGTCGGTAATAAAATCTTCAATGTTATAATGCTCGTACTCTTTTTGATGCTCCATTAGGTCTGCTTACAAAAGGAGGAGTCGGGGAAGATAAAATTTACCCCATGGGGAAGAATATTTTTTTTAGAAAACTGCTTTAGAGTGAGTGGGGAAGGTTTTGGGCACAGATCATCATAGATAATTGCATGCTGCCCAGTGCCACTGCCAGCGGGGTGATGGTCAGTAATGCCTTCATGAGGGGCTCGGTATGATAGGCATCGCGCAGCATGATAATGGCGCGGGCCACTAATTTATAGGTGGCCTTTACAGAGATATTAAGGATCCCTGCGATCTCTTCATAGCTCATGTTCTCGTAGAAACGGAAGAACACGGCTTCTTTCTGCCGGGGCGTTAAGCGGCGCATGGCGCTGGTTAGCAGCTGTATTTGCTGCTGCTGTTCTTCAGCGTTCACGCGTTGCTGCTCGGCGGAAATTTCCAGCTCAAAGGCATAATCATCCGTGGCGGTCACATCCTCCTGGATCTTCCTGTATTGTGAAAGTAATTTCAGCAGGTAATGACGGAAGGAAACGAAGAGGTAGCTTCTGAGCTCTCTTACGGCGGCCAGCTTTTCGCGGTTGGTCCAGAAGCGCACAAAGATCTCCTGTATGCTGTCTTCTACAAGAGCAGCATCAGTAGTAAACTTGCAACCATAATTAAACAGCCCGGGATAGTACAGCTTATAGATATGCGCGTAGGCATTTTTGTCCCCTTCCTTACAGGCCTCCCAGATGGCAAGATCTATGTGTTGATGCTCGTTCATGCTGTGGGCGGAAAGCGTAAAATTATCAATTATGCTACAGCCATTATGTTATCTTTCAATTAAGAAAGCTGCTAACGTGGAACGCAACTGGCCGCTTACTTCAGTAATTGCTGATATTTTGCGGGTGCATGCAGCAAGCTTACTGCTTCATTCACCTCGTTGTCCCATGCCAGTGATCTTTCTATACGTCCTTTCTGTAAATAGTAACGGTTTACGATCTCTTCTTCCAGCAGGCGTTTGATCTCTGCCTTATTCTTCAGCAGGTCCTGCTTTTTATCATGTTTCATCTTTTGCTGCAGGGCTTCGAACTCTTTGGACACTGCATCGTAATACTTCTCTTTGCGGGCAGTGGATTCAAAGCTTTCCAGCGCTTCTTCGCTATGTGTTTTATAGCTATAGTCCTTACCGTCGAGGTAGCGCACAAAGCTTTCAAAATCATCGTCGCTCAGCGAGAAAGCGCCTGCGGTGGCTATTTTAGGATGTGCGTAATAATATTCGGTAGCGTAGTCAAAAATGTATTGCCTGCGCAGCAGGGTGATGGCTACCTGGCTCAGGAAAACGGGATCTACCTGGGCGTCTGGTTCAATACCGCCGCCATCTTTCACTTTGCGGCCGGCTATGGTGGTAAAGGCCTTACGCAGGGAATCGGGCACATAGTCTACTTCACCCTCCTGGTTGCGGTGGGAGTAGTCTATGGCTTGTATACAGCGGCCGCTGGGCGTATAGTATTTGGCGGTGGTCACTTTCAGCTTGGCGTTATAAGGCAGGGGGCGGGTGGTTTGCACCAGTCCTTTACCGAAGGATCGCTGGCCTACCACGAGGCCCCGGTCCAGGTCCTGTACGGCGCCCGCCACTATTTCTGAAGCAGAGGCAGAAGAGCGGTTGGTGAGCACCACCAGGGGGATGTTCACGTCTACTGCCGGCTGCTCGGTCCTGTATTCACGGTCCCAGTTCTTCACTTTGCCTTTGGTGCTTACCACCAGTTTGTTCTTGTCTATGAAGATATTGGATACGGCCACGGCTTCGTCCAGCAGACCGCCGGGATTACCGCGGAGGTCGAGGACCACGCCTTTGAGGCCGGGATGTTCTTTTTTCAGCTGTTCGAATGCGATCTGTACCTGGGCGCCGCTGTTCTCGGTGAACTGTACCATCTTGATATAGCCTACATCGTTGCCCACAAGGCCGGCATAGCTTACGGGCCTTACGTTTATTTCTTCACGGGTGATCTTCCTGGTGGTTTGAGCGCCGCTATGGGGATTTTGCAGCACCATATCCAGCGAGGTGCCGGGCACTCCCTTGAGAGAGCGGCTGATTTCTTCCTGGTCCATGCCACGGGTGGGCTTGCCATCCAGGGAAATGAGGATATCGCCGGGCTTAATGCCTGCTTTGTGCATGGGGCTGCCTTCGTATACGTCTGTGATCACGGTGGTGTCTCCGCTGGTATTGATGGAAGCGCCTACCCCGCCGTATTTACCGGTGGCCATGAACTTCAGGTCGTCCAGGTTTTCTTCAGGCACAAAATCGGTGTAAGGGTCGGTTTCCTCCAGCATGGCCTCAATTCCTTTATGCATCACTTTCTCTGGCGAGAGGTCATCTACATAGTAGGTATTCAGCTCGCGGTAAAAGGCGGCGAAAATATCCAGGTTCTTGGCGATCTGGAAGTATTTATCGCTCTCATTGAAGGCATAGATGCCTGCGGCGCCCAGGAGCACGACAGCCAGCAGCAGTTTTATTTTGATATTGCGGATCTTTCGCATAAACTAGTCAGGTAGTAAAAGTAAGCAACAAGTTAAAAGTAAAGGAACGGATTATCAGGCATTCCTCCTGCTCCTTTCGGCACTTTTAACGTTTTATTTGTTAAGGTACCGGATCATAGCCGTGGCCGCCCCAGGGATGGCAGGAAAGGATCCTTTTTGCGGTAAGATAGCCTCCTTTGAAGAGTCCGTATTTTTTGAATGCTGTGATGCCATATTGAGAGCAGGAAGGCGTATAGCGGCATTTAGCGCCCAGTAAAGGCGAAATAAACCATTGGTATACCCTGATCAAGGCTATAAACGGATAACCCAGCCACACTAAAACAGACGGTCTTTTCACGTGAGTTCTTTCAAACGTTCTAAAATTACCGAAATTTTGCGCTGGAATGTAGGAAAAGGGGCTATTTTTTTGTCGGTATAGATGAGGAAAACCGCCATCTGCCGGGATTGCTGGCGGAGGTGGTCATACAGGGTCTGCTTCTGGAGGCGCCAGGCTTCGCGGCCCAGGCGCTTTACGCGGTTACGGTCTACGGCACGGGGAAAATGGCGGGATCCGGCGCTAAAGCCTACCTGAACGGGGTATTTGTCCGCAGGCAGCTGTACCGGCATGTAGATCACGCGGTATGGAAAAACAGAAAACGCTTTTCCGTCACGAAAAAGCGTTTCAATCAGTTTCCTGCTTTTTAACCTTTCTTCTTTTGTAAAAGAATAAGTCTTTATAGCGCAAATAGTTTTACGATCTTATTTCAGTTTCCGCTCGTCGGATACCGTCAGCTTCTTACGACCCTTTGCCCTGCGGGAAGCCAATACTTTACGGCCGTTAGCAGTTTCCATTCTCTTTCTGAAGCCATGGACGCTCTTTCTGCGCCTGTTATGCGGTTGAAAAGTACGTTTCATTTCGTTTTTTTGTTTTACCTGTACTATACTAAATCCGCCAGAGACGGATATCCTGTTTTCAAAATGGAAGGCAAAGGTAGTGTTTTTTTAAAAAAAACACAAATGTTTGTAAAATGTTTGTAGCCGCTAGAAACATCCCCCTGGCATCCAGAAAAGGAAAAAGCCTGTCCGCCGGGTGGCTGGACAGGCTTTCCCAGTCTATTTATCAATTATTTAAGGCCCAGTTTGGTCTTCACTACAGGCAGCAGGTCGTCACCAGCGGGAGATACCAGCAGTACGCCAACAGAGCTATCCAGTACATAACCGTAACCTTTTTCTTTGGCTACATCTTCGATCGCTTTACGGGCTTTATCGTAGATAGGTTTCAGTACTTCCTGGCGTTTTGCGTCGATCTTCTGATCAGCAGCGTTGCGGTACTCTTCGATACGTTTCTGTATATCCTGGATCTCTTTTCCTTTGATTTCTTTCATGTTGTCAGTCATGCTGGCAGCTTTCTCATCAAATTCTTTCATCTTCTTGGTATACTCGTCTACCAGTCCTTTACCGTCGGTTTCCAGAGATGCAGCATAGGTCTGCAGGGTGGTCTGTGCGGTCTTGGTTTCGGGCATAGCATCCAGTAATGCCTGCGTGTTGATGTGTGCTATCTTAGATTGTGCCATTGCATTCACGCTAAATAACCCGGTAACTGCCACAAAAGCAATAATTACGAACTTCTTCATGATGTTGTCTGTGTTTAAAAAAAATTTAAAACTTATTGGTTAAAAAATGGTTTACTGTTTCTTAACGCCCAGCGATGTGAGTATGTCCTCGCTCTTGTCCAGCTTGGGATCTGAGAAGATCACCGTGATCCCGCCGGATTTATCCAGTACGAAATCATACATTCTGCTGGCAGCCAGTTTCTGCACCGCGTTATAGATCTTATCTTGTATCGGTTTTATTAATTCTTCTCTTTTCTTGAACAGGTCTCCTTCATAGCCGAAACGTTTACGCTGCAGTTCTTTCGCCTCTTTCTCCTTATTTACGATCTCTTCTTCTCTCTTCTGTTTCAGTTCTTCGGTGAGCATTACCTGCTCTGCCTGATAAGCTTTATACATCTTGTCTATATCCTGGAACTTTGCATCTATCTCTTTCTGCCACTGTTCTGCGATGGCGTCCAGCTTCTTCTGTGCATCCTTATAATCGGGAATGCTTTCCAGTATATACTTTGTGTCTATCACACAATACCGTTGCGCGTTTACAGCACAGGTAGTAACAAGGATAACAGCTAATGTGATGAATATCTTTTTCATCTTTTATTTTTTAGTTCGCAATTTTACTAAACTGCAATATATAATTTAAATAACTATTTCGTTCGCTTTTAACATCATTCCGGTTCAAAGCCTAACATAAAGGTGAACTTAGCTGCATCCTTTAAACCGTTACCGGGTGTCATCCGGTCAAAACCTATGCCATAGTCAAACCCGAGCAATCCAAACATGGGCAGGTAGAAACGCATACCCAAGCCAGCAGAGCGACGCAGCCTGAAGGGGTTATATTCGTTGAAATCACGATAACCGTTGGCTGCTTCTATGAATGCCAGACCAAAGATAGTAGAGCTGGGGCTGAGACTGAAAGGATAGCGCAGCTCCATCACATATTTGTTGAATATGGTGAACCCTTCGTAACCCACTGGCTGTCCGCTTTCGGGGTTGATCTTCGGATTGCTGGTATAATATACGGGATAGCCACGTTGCGAGATGATATCGCGGTCATAGATAGCAAAGTTGCTCAGACCGTCGCCACCCAGCTCGAAGCGTCCAAAGGGCGAGAGAGTGGTGCGGCTGTTGTAGCGGGAGATATACCCGTACTTGGCGGCCACTTTCAGTACGAAAGATTTATTATCCGAACCGGTAGGTTTGCTCAAAGGCACATACCATTCTGCGTTGAAGCGGTACTTCTGGTATTCTATGAAGTTGAACTGATCGGAGATCGGCTCTTTGGTGTAATCTTTATCAGGCTTGAACATAGAGTACGGAGGCGTGAACTGGCCGCTGATCAGGAAGTTGGAACCGCTTCTGGGGAAGATCTGCTGATCAACAGAAGATCTTGCCAGGGTCAGCTTGAAGCTGATGTTGTTGGAAGTTCCGTTATCAAAACCGGCGATGTTGAAGTAATTATAGTTCTTCAGCTTGTACTGCTGATAGTTCAGTGCATAGATGAGGGTGAAATAGTCATCCGGCCATTTCAGCTGCTTACCCAGTGATACGGAAGCGCCCAATACTTTGAAGTATGCATCGGTACTGGTAGTAGTCCCATATATATACTGGTTGTAAGCGCTGGGGTTCTGGTAGCTGCTGTAGAAGCTCACGGAGAACTGGTTCTGCTTCTTACCACCCAGCCAGGGCTCGGTGAAAGAGAAGTTGTAAGAGCGGTATGCCTTACCGTTGGAAGACACCCTCACAGACAGTTTCTGGCCGTCGCCGCTGGGCAGTGGATCCCAGGTTTCTTTACGGAAGATGTTACGCAGGGAGAAGTTGTTGAAGGTTACACCCAGGGTACCGGTCAGACCGATATAACCACCCCAGCCTGCAGACAGCTCCAGCTGGTCATTGGCTTTCTCTTCTACGGTATAATCAATATCCACGGTACCATCCTGTACGTTGGGCACCGGGTTCATACCTATTTTCTCAGGGTTGAAGTAACCCAGGTTCGCGATCTGGCGGTTAGAGCGGATCAGGTCAGCACGGCTGAACTTTTCACCGGGCAGGGTACGCAGCTCACGGCGGATCACGTGCTCGTTGGTTTTGTCGTTACCGGCTATACGTACTTCCTTGATGGTAGCCTGCGGACCTTCGGTGATACGGATCTCATAGTCGATGGTATCTCCGTGGATCCCCGTTTCTACCGGGTCAATACGGAAGAACAGGTAGCCGTAGTCCATATACAGGCCGCTGATATCGCCGCCTTCGGGAGACATTTGTTTACCCAGGCGTTTTTCCAGCAGCTCCAGGTTATATACATCTCCTTTCCTGATACCCAGCACGCGGGTCAGCAGGGAGTCGTTATAGCGGGTGTTACCTTTCCAGGTGATGTTACCGAAGTAGTATTTTTTACCTTCTTCGATGTCCAGGTCAATGTTCATGCCACCTGCCTTTGTTTTGTAGGTGGTATCTCTTGTGATCTGGGCGTCGCGGAAACCCTGGGAGTTATAGTAGGCGATGATCTTCTCTTTATCCTCCAGGTATTTGGTTTCGTTGAACTTGGCGGAAGAGAAGAGCTTAAAGCGGAAATAGGGATCCAGTTCCTCCATGGTGCGGGAGGGCACCAGGAAGCCGAATGATTTCCAATAATCAGATTGTTCGTGGGTAGAGTCAGGATATACCTGTTCTTTACTGGGATGCAGGGTGAAGCGGGTACGCTCGTGGGTGCCCTTCATTTTCTTCTTCACCTTGGAATCCGTGATATTTGAGTTATTCACTATGTTGATATCCTCCACCTTTACCTTATTACCTTTGGCTACGGTAAAGATCACATCAGCTGCGTTCACCTGGGAGGTATCTGCACGCTCGGTAACGTTAACGGTTACGTTGCGGTATCCCTTTTCTTCATAGTTCTTACGCACCACAGCGATCACGTTCTGCTTCATGCTTTCTGTTACCACGGCGCCTTTGCGGAGGGATGCCTTTTTGGCGATATCCTCTGCTTCAGACTTTTTGATGCCGCGGAAGATGAAGTTGGAAAGACGGGGCCTTTCGGTAAGGTTTATTTCGAGCCATATTTTGCCGTCGTCCACTTTAGTAACGTAAATGGCTACGTTAGCAAAGAGGCGCTGGCCCCAGAGGGTCTGGATGGCTTTTGCGAACTGGTCGCCACCGGGATACACCACTTTGTCCCCTACGTTGAGGCCGGAGAGGGAGATAAGCAGGGCTTTATCGAGATATTGGGTACCGGTAACAGTGATCTCGGCAATTTCATATTGCTGAGGATTTCCCAAAGCCGCTGGTATTTCGGGCTGGCTGGTCACAGGCACAGGTATCGTATCTTTCTGTTGAGCGGATACACGAATGCCTGCACTGCAACATAAAGCTATGGCCAGTAGGCTCTTAGGAAATAATTTCTTCATTCTGCTGAATTTGTTCGCTAGTTTTGCCAAAACGCCGTTCTCTGGTTTGAAAATTTAAAATGGCTTCGTACAGATTTTCTCTGCGGAAATCCGGCCAACGGGTGTCGGTGAAGTACAATTCCGCGTAAGCCAACTGGTATAATAAGAAGTTACTGATCCTGCATTCCCCGCTGGTCCTTATCATCAGCTCCGGGTCTGGCAGGGCAGCTGTACATAGGTATTGCTGCCATATGTCCTGGGTAATATCTGCCGGGTTGAGTTTTCCCGATTTTGCATCCTCTGCGATCTTCTTGGCTGCATTCACGATCTCCCACCTGGCGCTGTAGCTGAGGGCCATTACCAGATTGAGGCCTTTATTGCCGCTGGTGATGGCAATGGCTTCGTTCATTTCCCGCTGGGCCTGAGCGGGCAGCATGTCCATGTCGCCAATTACGTGCAGCCGTATATTATTTTTGGTTAGGGTGTTCACCTCTTTGCGGATGGTATTCACGAGCAGTTCCATAATGCCATTCACCTCGTAAACCGGGCGGTCCCAGTTCTCGGTTGAAAAAGCATATAAGGTCAGATACTCTATCCCCAGCTCTGCGGTTGCCTCCACGATGTTCCGCACACTTTCTACGCCTTCGTGGTGCCCGTAAAGCCTGTCCTTACCCTTTTCCTTTGCCCAACGGCCGTTCCCATCCATAATAATGGCTATGTGGCGCGGCAAGCGTTGTAAGTCTAGTTTATCCTTCAAACTCATGAGTGTGTCAGGCGTATATTATAAACAGAATAACAGTGATTTACTAAAAGTGTGCAAAGATACAAAAATAGATATATGCCTTTGGTGGCAAAGTTCGGCAAGGGGTTTTAACGTAGTTTTAACAGCGAAAACAGCTACAGCAGGCGATTTGCCGGATTGGGCGGGGCTTTGAGGGCTTGTTCCGCAGGGTATTTTTTAGTGGGCGCCGGATATTTAGCCGTAAACGCCCCTTTTTTGTCGCTAAAAGTTAATTTTCAAGGCCTAAGCCTTAGAATTTACACCTGTAGGTTGTAAACAGAATGCTCACGGTAAATTCTACGCTGATGAACTGGTCTTTATCCCGGCTGTTACCGCGCTGGCGGCCGGCTACCCCGATCATATCGGTTCCGGTTGCCCAGGAACGGTCCTGCAGCAGGTAGGCCACGGTGTTCTCCCCGTTAGCCTTGGGCGGGAAAAGGGCCTGGCCAGCGTAAGTGGTGCTTACATCGTCCAGGTAATCAGTACGGGTAAAGCGGTAAAGCACTTCCATGCCTACGTTCACCGAGCGGGAGAGGTTGTATTTAAAGCCGCCTCCCAGCAGGAAAGTGTAAGACACCAGGCCGTAAGGTTTACGGTCCGGGTACATCGCAGAGCCCTGTCCTTCTGTACGGAGCGGCTGAAGGTCATATTTTTTCCCATCCAGGTAGGCGTAGGGGTTGAAATGAAAGAGGCCTGCGCCACCGGTGAGGTAGGGAGAGAAACGGTAGTCGTAACTGCCGGGCTCAAAACGGAAGAAGTTGAAATCTCCCTGGAGGTCCAGTTCCTGCACATTGGTATTGAAGCTCAGGTTACGCCTGCGCTGGAACTCATTCTTGTTATACACATCAGAATAGCCCAGCTGGGAAATACGCAGGTGCGCCCTTAACCCAATATAGTCATTCAGGTATTTGCGGTAAAAGATACCAACCGTCGGTTTAATAGTATTCAGTGCGCCCCTGGTATTCAGGTCGCCAAAGTATTGTGCACCGCCTACTGAAAGGCCCAGCTCTCCAACATACGACAACTCATTCTGCGCCACTGCAGGGCTTGCGCAAAACATTCCCAGCGCAACAAGGGCGGTAGTAACAACACGTTTTGTGTGGAAAATAGGTTTCTGCATAAAATCGTCCTTACTTAAACGCGGTAAGCCCTGCTTTTGGTATTAATATTATAAAAATATGAGGCAAAAGTAATTAATAAAGTTTGAAGTTTGAGGTCAAGATCTGAGGTTTGAGGTTTGAAGTTTGAAGTTTGAGGTTGGTTAAATGTTAGAAGTTCCAGACTGCTGGCCTGCCTGAAACCTCTAACCTGCAACGAACTTCAAACTTCAAACCTCAAACTACTTCCACCGGTTCCTTGCATCTACCCCCCACAACAATTTATGGCGCAGGGTATGCAGGAAATTACTGTCATCCAGGCGAAGGAGGCTAAGGGTGAAGTCCTCTTTCTTCACGGCCAGCTGCACGGTATTGTCAATGGTTTCCATGCGGCTGTCGAGAGAGCACATAAACAGGTCGCTGCGGCCTTCTACCTCAAAAGAAATAATATTATTATCCGGCACGATGATGGGCCTTACGTTCAGGTTGTGCGGCGCAACAGGCGTGATCACAAAGCTGGCGGCTTCAGGGAACACCACCGGCCCGCCGCAGCTGAGAGAGTAGCCCGTAGACCCGGTAGGGGTAGCTACAATGAGACCATCCGCCCAGTAAGTGTTCAGGAATTCCCCGTTCAGGTAAGTATGGATCTTTACCATGGCGGAGGTATCCTTCTTATGAATGGTGAAATCGTTGAGTGCGTAAGGCACATCGCCAAACATGGGCACATTGGCGTCCAGGTGCAGGAGGGTGCGTTTATCCACCACGTAAGTGCGGTTGAGCAGGGCCTTTACCGCGGCATGGATGGCGTCCTTACCGATGCTGGCCAGGAATCCCAGTCTGCCGAAATTGATGCCCAGCACGGGAATGTTCTTATCCCGTACATAACAGACCGTATCCAGCAGGGTACCGTCGCCGCCAAGGCTAACCAGGCAGTCTATGGTAAGACTGTCCAGGTCTTCCGGACGGGAAAAGGTAGCCGGCCGTTCCCTGAACTGCACATGCGGTTGCAGGCTATGGTAAAATGGCTCGTAGATCACCGCGGTGATCTCTTCACGTTGTAATTCATCCAGTAGTAAGCGGATGTTGGCCAGATCGTCTGTGACAAATCCACGACTGTAAAGCGCAATGTGCATGGTGACTTAGCTATTAGCCGTTAGCTTTTAGCTTCTAGCTAAATGCTAAGAGCTAGTAGCCAGGAGCTATTGATTACATATCAACTTTAGTGTGTAAAAATAGACCTTTTTGGCCTAACTGGTTTATGCTGTACTCCAAACGGATACAGGTATCGTAAAACGATACAATATCAAAACCCATACCGCCGGTGTAGAGCATACGATTATTCAGAAAGCTGTTGCCGGGATATTTGCTGTAAGCATAACCAACATCGCTGTAGGCTTTGAGCAGCAGGCGGATGGGAATGGTGTTAAATTTCTGCGGCACCCAGGGCAGGCGGATATCGAAGGTCAGGATCTGGTGGCGGAGGTTGGATTTAAAGATGAAAAAGCTGGTACCGTCCACCACATAATATTCCAGACCGCGCAGATAATCTTCCTGGTAACCCATGGCCTTCAGGTTAATGTAGGGCTGATCTGCCGGAAACTTGGCCTGACCCCTCACGCCCAGCGCAGCGTAAGTGCCGGGGAACAGCTGCCAGTATTTGTTGATCCTGGCCCTGAACTTCCAGTGATCTATATCGCTGAAGGGGGCAAAGCCCATTTTCTCTATTTCGCCCTGCAGCACAATGCCTTTGAGTGGATAGATCCAGCTGTCTGCCTTGGTATAGGTAACGCGGTAAAGCAGGTCGAGATATTGTACCCGGTCGCGGCCACCGCCCAGGTAATTGGGTGTATGGCGGGCTACGGTGTCGGCTACCTTTTCGAAATTATAGGTCAGGAACACCTGGTGGCGGGTATTGATGGCACGGCGGTAAGCATAGCTGAGGCCGAAAGTATACAGTTCGCGCAGAAAATTATCCTGGCGGTAGAAAGTTTGTTTGTTAAGGATGGTGCTGTCGTTGATCTCACGGTTACGGCTATAGGCGAAGGTAAGGCCGATACCGTGGCGGAAGCCCCTGTCTACATAAGGCAGGCTATAGGTAAAGGCCAGCTGCTGTGTATAGCCTATCTGCACGATGCCGTTGAGGTTATCATTACGGCCGGTGAGATTGCTGTGGTCTCCCCTTACGCCAACGTTCACACGGTTCAGGCTTTTGCCCTGCTCCACCCACCACTGGTTAAAGTTACGGTCGGCCAGCTTAAAGATGGGAAAAGCCAGGAGAGGCCAGCGTTCATATACGGCAAACTCCAGGTCTGCAGATTCCCCTTCCCAGTTGCGTACGTTGGGTATCACGTTCAGGAAAAGGGCGGTATTCATTAACTGGCGGCGGCCTTTTTCGAGTGTGCCGGGAAGGTCTTTGAGGCGGATGGTATCGCCGGGAACAACACCCAGTTCACGGAGCACGTAACTGCTTCTGGTTCTTTTGTTACCGGTGATGAGCACATTGCGCACAATGAAGTAGCTGGTGTCTGTTACTACTGCCAGCGGCTGTTGACCAGGCTCCTGCGCCCGGGAAGGCAACAGGAAACAAAGACACGAAATGCCAAGCAGGAAACAGATTTTGAACATGCAGTTTTGACCGTGCGGTTAGCTAAAAATGTGAAAACGGCCAAAGGTAAACAAAAGTGTTTGAAGTTTGAGGCCTGAGGTCTGAAGTTCGTTGAAGGTTAGAAGTCTGAGAGTGGTAGCTGGTCTGAAACCTGTATCCTGTAACGAACTTCAGACCTCAGACCTCAAACTTTCTTATATGCTGATGTAGTTCATGAGGAGATCGTAGTTCTTTTTGAGCGTATCTTCTTCTTCCTCAGCAGTAATAGTATACTTAATCACGTAGTATTTGAAGCGTTCGAAGGTGGCAACCAGCGACTGCAGCTCCTGGCGGTTGGTTTTGAGCAACACTTCCAGGCGGCCGGTGTTGGGATTGGTAACTGTATTTACGCTGAGCAGGATCACGTCATTAGACTCTGCGATACGCGCAATTTCGCTGAGGCTGTAATCGCGGGGCTCCACTTCCAGGGAAAGTATGCCACCGGGCTCTTTCACGCCGTTGTACTGCGCCAGTACGGCCAGCAGGCAATCGCGTGTAAGGATGCCCAGGTATTCGTTCTCTTTGGAGATGACCGGTAAAGCCGACAGCTTCTGGTCGTAGAATAATTTCAGGGCTTCGTAAAAGTGGGCTTGTTCGGGTATCGCGGGTTTGTTACCGTTGTATTCCATATTCTCCAGCAGCGTGTCCGGATCTTCCAGGTCCAGTATATCATCTTCTTCTACCAGGGCCAGGTATTTATTTTCCAGGACCATGGGCAGCTGCGTGAGGTGGTATTCGTTCATGAGGCGTAAGGCCCTGGCTCCCGAATCCATTGGATGCAGCACCGGTACTGTTGTTATTAGGTCTCTCGCCAACATGACTAAATGGTTATGGTTTCACAATATACCTAACCGTTAGGCCAGGTTTCTACTACAAAGATACGAGTATTCACGGCGTGGAGATTGCAGGGAGCGCAATTAAATTACGAATGGGCCATTACTAATTACGAATGGCGGTTTTCCTCCCCAATAGATCCTCAGCTAACCTGCTTTTTAAGCTTTTCCAGGAACCCGCCCAGAATGACATTGAATTCACCGGGCACTTCCATCATGGGCGCATGGCCGCACTTATCAATGAAGTGTAGTTCGGAGTTCGGTATCAGGTGATGAAATTCCTCCCCTACCATTGGCGGTGTAATGGTGTCGTTCTTGCCCCAAACAAGCAGGGTAGGGATTTTGATCTCCCGCAGCTCTTCTCCCAGGTTATGGCGGATAGCTGATTTTGCCAGTGCGATGATCTTGATCACCTTCAGGCGGTTATTGACAATCTCGAACACTTCGTCTACGAGGTCTTTATTGGCGATAGCCGGATCGTAGAATGTGAGCTCGGTCTTTTTACGAATATACTCATAATCCCCGCGTTTGGGATAAGTTTCTCCCATACCGTTCTCGAACAGGCCGGAGCTGCCGGTAAGGGTAAGGGAACTGATGGGCGCTTCGGGATGTTTCAGCAGGTATACCAGTGCTACGTGCCCTCCGAGGGAGTTGCCAAGCAGGTGTACATTCTGATAGCCAAGGGCTTCAACAAACTTATGTACATACTTGGCCAGTCCGCTAACGGTTGTTTCAAGGATATTCAAATCAAACAAAGGCAACATCGGGATCACAACCTTGTTGGTTTTGCGGAAATGTTCCAGCAGGTCCCTGAAATTACTCAGCGCACCAAACAATCCATGCAGCAATACCAGTGGTTCACCCTCCCCTTCCTCGATGTACTTAAACTTTCCCAGTGTTTTGATTTCGTAATCCATTGCCAAAGCTTGAAAGTCAATTTTGCGCTAAAATAATTCTTTTTATTAATTCAAATAATCTTTGAAGCGAGTCAGATAGCCTGTAATTCTTTAGCTGCATGATCGAAAAAAGACTGCAATCCTGCAAACATATCTTTAAACAGTGGTATTATTACCCCGATACCGTCCATCACTGCCGGGCCTATAGGTGCGATATAAGGATATGATACAGATTGTAGCTTTGTTTCCGGGCTCAACCAGTATAGCTGGTTAGCGATCCATAGCAGAATACTATAATTTATTGTAAAGATAATACAGTACAGCAGGATACCGCCCAGGCGGTTCAGCCAGCCCAGAAGGGCCAGTTCCACCAGTTTTTGTATAGCGCTTGCTCCCAGCCTTACCAGCAGTATAACGCCCAGGAACAAAATAATAAAACATATTACGGGTAACCACCGCCAATTAATGTGCCAGTGATGCTGGGCATACAATACTGACACGGCAGTGAGCTTCAGTGCGGCCGCCAGCCCCAGTAACACTGCTATAAAGGAAAATACGGCAACTATCAGGCCCCGCATATAACCTTTATAGACAGCGATCACGAGGATGATGGCAAATAGGATATCTATAACCAAATGAAGGCTATTTACTTAACAATTCCTTAACCAGGGCAGAGATGGCTTTACCATCGGCCTTGCCGGCCAGCTGCTTGGTGGCAGCGCCCATCACCTTACCCATATCTGCGGGAGAGGTGGCGCCCGTTTCGGCGATTATACGGGTTAATGCTTCGCGTAACTCGCTATCAGACATTTGTTTAGGCAGAAAGCGCTCGATCACTTCCAGTTCTTCCTCTTCTTTCTTTGCCAGGTCTTCGCGGTTCTGCTGACGGAAAATATCCAGGGAGTCTTTTCTCTGCTTGGCTAATTTCTGCAGCATTTTTGTTTCGTCTGCTTCCGTCAGGTCGCCGGTACCGCCTTCTGCTGTTTTAGCCAGCAGTATAGCGGCCTTGATAGCGCGCAAAGCACGCAGCTCGGCTTCGCTTTTTGCCAGCATGGCGGCCTTGATAGCGGAGTTAATGGTGAGTTCGAGTGACATAACTATTGTTGATTTTTCAGCTTTTCATTCACTTTTTCGAAGAAGTCTTTTGCGAACTGGCGCATGTCTTCGGACTGGTCCTTATAAGGAGTGGCACGCTGCCAGGTATCTGCCATGGTCATCATGGTCTGGTAGAAGAAATCGGCCATTTCGTCCAGCATCATGTCCTTGGTCCAGAGATCGATACGCAGGGCGGTAGATTCTGCCCTGTCCCAGAAGGCGATCATCATGGCCTTGGCCTTATTCATGCGGTCTGCGGTGGTATCAGATGCGTTCCATTCTATTGTTTCCGGTACTTTGTTGTCATCCAGTCCTACCTGGATCTGGATGGTGGATACTTTACCCATATCAGTTTTTTTTCTTTCAGAGGGCAAAAATAGGGTTTAATGCGCTGATGTACTAATTAGCTGATCAAAGAGCAGTGCCGCACTATGATCCCATGATCCCGGAAGAGGGAGTGCCTCCATGTTGTTCAGCAGGCGGGTGCGCAGCTGCTCGTCCTTGTAAAGCAGGCCCAGTTTGTCTGCCAGGTCTTCCAGGTTTTGCGGGTCGGTATACAGCACGGCGTCTTTTCCGGCTTCCCGGGCCGCCGATCCGTCTATCGCAATCACGGGTACCTGGCACCGGATAGCGGCGTATATGGGCAAGGCCACCCCGGCCGTACGGGTGGGATACACCATCGCGTAGGCGGCAGCCGTGAGCTTAGCCAGGGCAGGCTGATCTGCCTCCTGCAACCAGATCACATCCTGGCGGAATTTATAGGTACGCAGGCTGGCGGCTATTTCCTGACCAGCCTCTGTGGCCCTGCCCGCCAATACCAGCTTCATATTGGAACGCAGGCGGCGTTTAAAGGCCGAAAAAGCCTTTAACAGGGGTGTGATATTGTTACGGGGATGTAAGGCGGCTGTCGCAATAAAGTATTCCACCCCATCGGTATATTCCTTCTTTACGGCTTCCCGCTCGTCCCAGGACAGGGGCCGGTAGCTTTCATGGATAGCGGCAGGCAATATGCTCAGCTTAGCCGCGGTGGCAGGGGCATACTGCAGCAGCTCCTGCTCCAGGCTTGCAGAGGGCACCAGTACTTTGGCGGCTTTGGCCAGGTACTTAAGCGTTTGGCGTTGCAGAAAACGCTGCCAGTTAAGCGGTTCCCCGATCACTTCATGCAAAAAGGAAAGGTCCCTGATGAAGAGCAGGGAGGGTATCGTACTGCGCAAAGACACACGGCCGTCCATAGCCAGGAATACATCCGGACGGTAGCGTTTCATGGCCCGGGGCAGCTGCCATTGCAGCCACCATTGGCGGCGCCAGAGGGAAGCAGCTTTGAGCGGCACCTCTACTGCCGTTGCATTGGCCGGAAGCGCCAGCTGCGGGGGGGCCGGCCGGTCAAAAAAGAAGATAAATGAGTGCTCCGGGTGCTGCAAACACATCCGCAGTGTTAATTCCGTACAGGCGTTGGCTGTATCGGCGGGCGAATCCAGGCTGATGCCAATTGCGCTTACTCCAATTATCATGGGCGCAAAAATAGGCATTAGTTAGTAGTGGATCACCAGGGGGTATGTGGAAGGTATATGGAAGGTAAGTGGAGGGTATATGGAAGGTACGTTGCAAAAAAGATCCATGCCTATGGCATGGATCTTCTATATTGAAAATCAATTTCCTGTATTACTGATCCGCCTTATTCGTGATCCAGAACTCCTTGATGATCTTGTTGTTCGGATTACTGATAGAGCTGATGGTAACCGTCACCTTTACGGTACGGATCGGCGGAAGGTCCTTCAGGTTAATAGTAATGTTCTTACTCTTTACCGGTGAAGGAATAGGATCCTGCGGTATGTTCTGGCCACCCGGGTCTGTCACTACTACCACGGTAACGGATACGCCGCTGGCAGGCAGCTCAGACGTAACGTTAGCGGTAAAAGAATAGGTTGGGCCGGGAGCAGCGGTATAGTTGCCTTCCTGTACGCCATCCAGGGATGATGTTAGCTGTACTTCCTGGGGGGGAGGATTATCTCCGCCAGAGCCTTTTTTCTTTTTACAGGCGGTTACGGTGATTAACAACAGTGCACAGCAGGCTAAAAGATATGATCTGATAGGCATAGTCTTTCAAAGGATTTGCATAAAATTATATTAAATTATAATACTAAACAAGGATAACTGATGAGTTAATACGAAGATACGATCATTGTTTTACATCCATCGCATCTCTCAGGCCATTGCCTAAAAGGTTGAAGGCCAGCACCATCAGCATTATGGCCACGCCAGGGGCCAGCGCCAGCAGCGGGTTGTGGGTGATGATGAAGTTGTAATTCTCTTTGATCATCAGACCCCAGGAAGGCTGGGGCGGTTGTACCCCTACTCCCAGGAAACTGAGGCCCGCCTCTACCACAATGGCAGTGGCAAAATTGCCTGCCGCTACTACCATTACGGGTCCCAGAATATTGGGCAGAATGTGCTTTACGATGATGCGTGCATGGCCGTATCCCAGGGCGCGGGCAGCTTCCACAAACTGCAGTTCACGGATACTAAGCACCTGTCCGCGGATGATGCGCGCCACTCCTACCCACATCGTAAGCCCTACTGCAATGAATACCTGCCAGAATCCTTTGCCCAGGGCTAATGTAATGGCAAATACCAACAGCAGGGTGGGTACAGACCAGATCACGTTGATCAGCCACATCACCAGATCGTCTGCCCAGCCACGAAAGTAACCGGCCACGGCGCCTAACAATACACCGATACTTAGGGATATGAGCACGGCGATACAGCCTACGCTCAGGCTTACACGGGTTCCGATCAGCAGGCGGCTGAGAATGTCGCGGCCAAAACGGTCGGTCCCCAGCCAGTAAGTTTTCGTAAGGATACGCTCTTTTATGATCTCCTGTTGTATAACCTGCAGCGGCTCCTGCAGCGGCTGATCACGCCCGTACCAAACGGTAGACAGGCTGTAGCGCTCAGGGATCGTGGTCTCTTCATCCGCATATTTCTGTACTATGATATCATTTCCTTCAAAGCGGTATTGGCGTATAGGGACGTACGTTAGCGCTGCTTCTTTTCCATAGAGCAGGCGCGGAAAAAACCCGGTGTGCTCAGCCGGGCGGTCCTTGTGTATTGCCAGCATGGTGATATGGAAGCCCGGGCGCTGGCCGCTGATCTCCAGCACCATGCGGTTGGCATAAGGCGTGGAGTCTGGCGCTATCCAATAGGCGGCGATGCTCACCAGTACGGCTAATGCAATAAGACAAAGCCCCGCCATTGCGCCTTTGTTGCGCTGCAGGCGCTTCCATGCCTGGCGGCTGAAAGAAGAGCGGATATTGTCTGGGCCATTGGACATTAACTAAGTGTTAGCTGGTCAGAAAATTGAGCATTTAAGTTAAAAAATATATATCATTGCCGAACGGCAAGTTACAAACTATGCGGACATTCATTCACCTATGAACACACAAACACATTCATCTACCGGCTTTGAACGTTTCTTTGTTGCAGTGGCAAAAAAACTGTCTTCAGTACCGGCGAAATATCTTTTCGGGTTCTTTATCCTGCTGGCCATCGGCATATCCTGCCATTCCTGGTTCAGCTCTCAGGATATGGCGCAATGGACAAGGTATAACAACTATGTGATCTTTAAACAATCGTTCTTTCACCTGATACATTCGCAGGACCTGTACCCGGAATATCCTGCTGAACATTACGATATGTATAAATACAGCCCTTCATTCTCCCTGTGGATGGGCATCTTTGCATGGCTGCCAGACCTGCCGGGCCTGATCTTTTTTAACCTGGTGAACATCCTGGTGTTCATTATTGCGCTGCGCAAACTGCCGTTCACCAAACCCAGACTGAGCCTGTTCCTGTTCTTCATACTGATAGAGGCGATGATCTCGCTGACCAGCTCACAAACCAATGTGCTGATTGCCGGTCTGCTGATACTGGCCTGGCATTTCATGGAAGAAGATAAAGTGTGGTGGGCAGCCTTAATGGTAATGATCACCATCTACATCAAGATATTCGGTATTGTGGCGCTGGCGCTGTTCCTGCTGTATCCTTCCAGGTGGAAGGCGGCTGTGGCTACCATTTTCTGGGCGGTAGTACTTGGACTGATGCCGCTGCTGGTGATAACGCCCGGGCAGCTGCAGTTCCTGTACAAAAGCTGGGGACATTTGTTAACAATGGATCATGGTGCATCTACAGGTGTATCGCTGTATGGATGGTGGCGTACCTGGTTTGGGTTTAATATGAACAAACAGGTGTTTGTACTGATAGGAGCGGTGTTGTTCTGCTTACCGCTGCTACGGTTTAAAGAATGGGCGCAGCCTTTGTTCAGGTTGCATATATTGGCATCAGTGCTGATATGGGTGGTGATATTTAATCATAAGGGGGAATCTCCTACGTATATTATTGCGATGACGGGTGTGGGCATCTGGTATTTTACACAAAAGCAAAAAGGGATGAACCTGGCCTTGTTGCTACTGGCCCTGGTGTGTACATCGTTTTCGTCTACTGATCTTATTTTTCCGTATAAGCTGGCGAGGACTTATGTGGAGCCGTTTGCGGTGAAGGCGGTGTTTTGTTCGCTGGTATGGTTTAAGCTGGTGTGGGATTTAATGCGGGGGACGGGAGAGGCACAATTGGCGGAGCCGCTTCCCGCTTAATTCACGCGACGGCCCTTCCATTGGTAGGAGCCGAATTTACCCAGCCAGCCGGCTATAACAATGTAAGGGATGTGAAACAGTTGTCCGGGAATCACCCAGCCCAGGAATTTGGTTTTGCCAAAGAAGCGGGCAATAGGGAACATAAAGCATAACTCTGTTACGATCTTGAATAAAAGGGAGATCAGCAGCCAGCTCCATACAATAGGAAAGAAAAGCGCGGCCACTCCCATGAAGAGCAGGGCGGCATTCCAGAAATACACAATCGCCAGCATCCAGGTAAGACGTTTATCGTCATATTTATCTGCCTTTGACGACCAGCGGATACGCTGATGCATAAATGCATTGAAAGTATCTACCGGTAGTGTACGCACAATGGCTTCCTCATTCTTCAGATAACCAATGCTGTCAGGATATTTGCGGTACACCTTATACATCAGCAGCATATCATCGCCGGAGGCAATATTATCAATCCCTTTAAAACCGCCTACTTCCAGGAATGTTTCTTTCTCATACGCCAGGTTAGCGCCGTTACACATCGTGCCGATACGAAGCTGCGCCACGGCGCCTGTAATGCCCTGCATGTTCATGAAATCAAGCGACTGCAGGATCTTAAAGAAATTAGTTTCCTGGTAAAAGCTAACCGGAGCGGCAATAAATTTAGGGCGGCGTGTTTCATAGAACTGTACCAGCGTTTCTATCCACCGTACACCCATTACACAATCTGCATCTGTGGTAACAATCAGCTGGCCGTTTGCCTCGCCAATGGCCATTTCAATGGCCTTCTTCTTGTAGGAGTTCAGGCGCTGCGTAATATCCAGGCGATCGCTGAGACGCAGCAGCTTTATGTTAGACGCCGGGAAGGAACGTACTACCTGCGCGGTATTATCGGTAGAAAAATCATCTATCACAATCACTTCCAGGAGATCTGCAGGATAAGTCTGAGATTGCAGGGCCGCTAAGAGAGGCGGCAGATTTGCTTCTTCATCACGTGAAGGGATGATCACGGTGACGCGTGTACGGCCACTAACGGGCGCTGAGGGAATAAATGCAGGGAGCCTTTTCCAGCCAAGGGCATACCAGATCAGCAGCAGCCCATAGCTTACCCCCAGCAACGATATAATAATGAGAAAGATATTCATGTTAATTTCCCGTCAAGCGGCCGTCAAAAGTATATTATTCTCTGTAAATATTAAGCCCCCTGCACTGCAAAGCGATGGAAAGGGCCGGTTTATCAAGCTTTGCAATCAGGGGGCTATGTTAGTTGTTACGCTTACCACTTAGGCTTACGGTCGTTACCGTAGCCGCCGCCCTTAGGACGATCTTCAAAATGCAGGTGAGGTCCGGTAACATTACCGGTAGCGCCTACTTCACCTAATTTCTGACCGGCTTTTACTTTAGTGCCGGTAGATACAGAACGTACGGAGAGATGGCAATAAATGTAATCGCGGCCGGTGGAAGTACGCAGGCCGATCCATTTACCATAGGAGCCGCCGTTGTCATTAGACCATGCAATGGTACCATCCAACACTGCTACTACTTTAGCGCCTTTAGGTGCGGCGTAATCGTCACCGGTATGATAACCGGCGGCGTATCTTGGGTTTTTAACCCCATAAGGATAGGTCACCTTATAACCGGGTACAGGTGATGCAACTGCAGCCAGCAGTGATACTTCGCCTGCCGCCAGTTCTGTTTCGGGTATTTTTGCTACTTCGGTTTCGGGCTTATCCTTAGGTAAAGAAGGTGCTACACCTGTTTTTTGACAGGCAGCTACAGACAGTACGAGGGCGAGGGCCGCTATCGGACGGATAGCGTAGGTTTTTCTAGCCATAGGTTAAATGGTTTTTAATGGATTAAGGACTTCCGGCCCTTTCGCTTGATAAATATAGGAAATATATTATATTTTAGACAGGATGGCCCTACCCAATTCTTCAGATATAAGCTGGTGGCCTTTTTCAAGCACTAATATTTCTCCTGGAAAGGAACCGTCCACCAAACGCTCACCTACTACTGCAGGAATAATGCGGTCATACTTTCCATAGATAAGGAGCGTGCGGATATTGTACTGTGCCAGTGCCTTTTTGCATTGCTTCAGATCTGGCAGCATGCGCCGCATGCAGGTCCATACATTGTACACCAGCAGGCGTTTATCCAGCTTATCCATGCTGTGAAAAGCAAACTTGTACACGCTTTCGTTGAGGGTGCCCAGCTTACGCACCGCGGTGAGGAGTCTGAAGAACAGCTGCGGTTTATAGGTCACATATTTAAACAGGCGGTTGCCCAGCGCCGTGCGGGTAACAAACATATGCCAGGGGTTATTCTTAATGCCGTCGGGCGCCAGTAAGATCACATGTCGCAGCTGCGGGGCCATCACAGGTATCATGGAGAGCGCCAGGCGTCCGCCCATGCTATATCCCAGCAGTGAGAAATGATGCTGCTGCTGTTCCTGCAGGATCATTTCAATGAGGGCCTGCAGATCCTGCCGGGTGAAAGCGCGTTTTTCCTCCCAGGTGGTTTGCCCGTGAAAAGGCAGATCAATACCTACGATGGTAAAACGGCTACCCATATATTTTGCCAGGGGCACAAAATGCATAGCGCTTTCGCCAAAGCCATGGAGGCATATCAACAGCTGAGGGCCGGTACCTTCCCGGATACCGTGAAAGCGGCTACTGGCGTATGGTAAAAAAAAGGATGGCATGATAATCAGCGCAATTTTAATCAACTTTTGCCATTTGCCCCAAACTAAGTAAATTACGAAACACCCAAACTTCAAACACTAAAACAGGTTTAAGATGGACACAACAGTTGAAAAGAAGGCTACCCTGAAAGGGGCCGAATACCTGGTAAAGGAAAGCACGCCGGATGATGTGTTTACCCCTGAAGATTTTTCTGAAGAACAGCTCATGATCAAAGAGATGGCGGAACAATTTGTGTCGAAAGAAGTGACACCATTGCTGGAGCGCCTCGACAAGCTGGAAGAAGGGCTGATGCCTTCCCTGCTGGATAAGGCAGGAGAACAGGGTTTGCTGGGTGCTTCCTTCCCGGAAGCTTACGGCGGACTTGGTAAAGACTTTGTGACCGCTACCCTGATCAATGAAGCCTTAGGCTCCGGCCACTCTTTCTCTGTAGCCATGGCCGCGCATACTGGTATCGGCTCTCTGCCCATCCTGTATTTTGGTAATGAAGAACAGAAACAGAAATATATTCCCAAACTGGCCAGCGGCGAGATGAAAGGCGCTTATGCACTGACAGAGCCCAACTCAGGTTCTGATGCACTCAGCGCCAAGACCACTGCCAAACTCTCTGACGATGGTAAATACTACCTGCTGAACGGACAGAAATGCTGGATCACCAATTCAGGCTTTGCGGATGTGTTCACCGTTTTCGCGAAGATAGACGGCGATAAATTCACGGCCTTCATTGTAGACAAAGACACCCCCGGATTCACGCTGGGCGCAGAAGAGCACAAGATGGGCATCAAAGGATCCAGTACCCGGCAGATCTATTTCCAGGACGCTAAGGTACCTGCAGAAAATGTGCTGGGCACCATCGGTAAAGGTCACCTCATCGCTTTCAACATCCTGAACATAGGCCGTTTGAAACTTTGTGCAGCCGCCTTAGGCGCCTGCAAACGCTCTCTCAGCGGCACCATACAGTATGCCACTACGCGTGAGCAGTTCAAACAACCTATTGCCAATTTCGGCGCTATCAAACATAAACTGGCGGAGATGGCCATCCGTACCTGGATGTGCGAATCATCCCTGTACCGCACCGCGCAGCTGATAGAACTGCAGGAACAGGAATTGCTGGCAGCCGGCAAACCCTTTAACGAAGCCGTGCTGGGCGCTGCAGAAGAATATGCCGTAGAATGCGCCATCCTGAAAGTGAATGGTTCTGAAGTGCTGGACTATGTTGTGGACGAAGGCGTGCAGATACACGGTGGCAACGGTTTCAGCGATGAATATGTGATCTCCAAATCATACCGCGACGCAAGGATCAACCGCATATTTGAAGGCACTAACGAGATCAACCGCCTGCTTACACTGGACATGACGCTGAAACGCGCTATGAAGGGAAAGCTGGATCTTATGACGCCTGCCATGAATGTGATGAAGGAACTGATGAGCATTCCCGAATTCGGCAATGATGATGAAACACCTTTTGCCGAAGAGAAAAAAATGATCAGCAACCTGAAGAAAGCGATCCTGCTGGTAGCTGGCGCCGCCGTACAGAAACTGGCCATGAAGCTGGAGCAGGAACAGGAAGTGCTGATGAACATTGCCGATATGGCCATAGAAACCTTTACTGCAGAAAGCGGGTTGCTGCGCCTCATTAAGCTCAGCGAAAAACAAGGTGAAAGCGCTGCCTCCCTGCAGGCTGATGCGGTACGTACTTACCTGGCCGATGCGGCAGACCGTATACACAAATACGGTAAGGACGCCATCAACAGTTTTGCAGAAGGCGATGAACAACGCATGATGCTGCTGGGCATTAAACGTTATACCAAAACACAGCCTTATAACACTAAGGATGCCCGCAGAAGAATAGCGGACAAGCTGATAGCAGAGAACAAATACATCTGGTGATGTGTTAATGTGCTGATAATAAAATACTGATGTGCTGACTTGAATGCATAAATTTGCATTTTTGTCAGCACATCATCATTTTGGGCATATTTGAATATTATCGACGGGGATCATGATGAAATCAATCCGAGGCCGGCTGTTCGGAATAGCCGTTCTGTTCTTTGTATATCAGCTGAGCTATGGACAGGCTTTTATACATCTGAGTCAACCAACGCGGGAACAAAACAATGTAAGCACCGCTAAACAATACATTTCAGGACGCACCTGCAAAGGCTGCCGCTTGCAGATGAATGGAGACAGCATCCATGTATATACTACCGGCTCTTTCGCCATTAAACAAGAGCTTAAAACAGGCAGAACGCCATTGGTATTAACCGCCACAGACCCTACCGGTAAAACCTATACCAGGCAGCTCACGTATTACTACCAGCCGGTACCCCCTCCTACGCCTACCCCGGTTTTCAGGATAGATTATTTTACCATTACACCGCAAGGCAACCTGCAGCTAACGGAAGGCGATACCCTGCGTATTAAGATGAAAGCTTTTCCCGGATGCCAGGCCAGCTGGATCAACAATGCGCCGCTGCAGGAAGTAACTTCTGAGAACGGCACACCCGGCTTTTATGAAGGCGTATACGTGATCAGGTCATCAGACAGCCTGCTGAACGGACGTATCAGGGTAACGCTGCGCAACAGCAGCGGCGTCACGATCGTTAAAGAAAGCCCCCAATATTATTCCTACATGCCGAACCCAGGCCTGTTCACCGGCCGTACCATCGACAATATGACCTATCTCACCGTTTCCCCTCACGGCGACCGCCTGGGACCTCAAAAGCTGGGTTACCTGGATGAAGGCGTGCTGCTGCAGATCAGCGGGCGGGAAGGAGATTACTATAAAGTGAGGCTGGCCGCCGGGCAATATGCCTATATACCCGAGCCCTTTGCAGATACCGCCACCCTCCCCGAGCCGTCTCCCGTAAGCATCGTTAACGAAGCCCGGGTGTGGGCGGATGAGCATTATGATTACGTATCCATCCCCCTGGCCGATAAACTGCCTTATATCTCCACCCAGGAAGTAAGGCCTGGCAAGATCATCGTAGACGTATTCGGCGCCTATGCAGAAGCTGGCCTGCAAAGCCAGATAGGCAGCACCCTCGAGATACAGCAGGTGGCCTGGCAACAGCCCGAGCCGGAAGTATTCCGGATGGTGATCAACCTGCGGCATGCCTTTCCCTGGGGATACAAGACCTATTACCAGGGCGATACGCTGACCGTACAGGTAAAACGTACGCCTGACAGCCTGCAGCTAAGCCATCTTACCATAGGACTGGACGCGGGGCACGGGGGCAGTAATGTGGGCGCCCTGGGACCAGCCGGTGTTTATGAAAAGGAACTGAGCCTTTCCATTACCATGCTGCTGAAAGCGGCACTGGAAAAGGAAGGCGCTACCGTGCTGACCACCCGCACCAGGGACCAGTTTGTGGCCAATGAGGAGCGTCTCTCCTACTACCGCCGTACAGACCCGGACCTGCTGCTGAGCATTCACCTGAATTCTTCCATCAACCCGGTAGACATCCGGGGAACGGCCACCTACTATAAACATCCCTTCTGTCAACCGCTGGCCCAGGCCATTTATAACCGCATGCTGGAAACCGGCCTGTCGGGCTTTGGCTGTAACGGGGATTTCAATTTTATCCTGAATAACCCCACTGAGTTCCCGGATGCGTTGGTAGAAACCCTGTTCCTCAGCAACCCGGGAGACGAGGAAAAGGTACTGGATCCCGCCTTCCAGGCAGAAATGGTGGAAAAGATCGTGCAGGGGCTTGAAGATTTTCTGAAAGAAGCAGGGCAATAAGGGCGGACCGCATAATTTAAAGTTATCACCTATAACCTTTTATTATCCCCCGGAATGGGCTCACTAGTCTACCACCACAGTAGATTATTATATATTTGCACTAAGCTTCAAGCAACAAATAATCACTAACTTGTGTGTTGAATGATTATTTTTGATAATGTAACGTAAGTGATATGTCAGACCAGATCAAGGAATTTAACGACTACAGGGGCAAAATGAACGAAGTGATCCTGGGCAAGCAAAACAAGGTGATCAACCGCCTGTTTAACCTGGATACCAACACATATATGGAAGGGGCGCTCAGCACCAAGGTAAAAGAGATGCTGGGGCTGGTATCGTCTATGGTACTGCGCTGCGACGACTGTATCAAATACCACCTGGGTAAATGCCACGAACAGGGCGTTACCACTGAAGAAATGTATGAGATCTTTGCCGTTGCCAATATAGTAGGAGGCACGATCGTGATACCCCATACCAGGAGGGCCGCAGAGTATTGGGAGCTGCTGGTGAACGCATAATTATTAATAACCTTAACTTTGTATACTATTTAATATCAAAAGATGTCAACAACAACTATCGCCCCGCAGGCGTTAACGGCCAAGGATTTTGCAACGGACCAGGAAGTACGCTGGTGCCCTGGCTGCGGGGATTATTCTATATTAAAACAGGTACAGACCATTATGCCCGGACTGGGTATTCCCCGGGAAAATATTGTGATCGTTTCCGGTATCGGGTGCTCTTCCCGTTTTCCGTACTATATGAACACTTACGGCATGCACTCTATCCACGGGCGCGCTACTGCCATTGCTTCCGGCCTCAAGGCTACCCGCCCTGAGCTGAGCATATGGGTGGTGACCGGCGACGGAGACGGACTGTCTATCGGCGGTAACCATACCATTCACCTGCTGCGCCGTAATTTTGACCTGAACATCATGCTGTTCAATAACCAGATCTACGGTTTAACGAAAGGACAGTACTCTCCTACTTCCGAAGAGAATAAGGTAACCAAATCCACTCCCTTTGGCAGTATAGACCATCCTTTCAACCCGCTGGCACTGGCAATGGGCGCTGACGCTACTTTCATTGCCCGCAGCATGGACCGTGATCCCAAGCACCTGCAGGAGCTGCTGAAACGCAGCCATGCACACAAAGGCGCTTCCTTCCTGGAGATCTACCAGAACTGTAACATATTCAACGACGGTGCTTTTGAAATATTCACTGAAAAAGGCAGCAAACCGCAGGAAACCCTTTTCGTAGAACAGGGCCAGCCGCTGATCTTTGGCGCAGAGAAGAACAAAGGTATCCGCCTGGACGGCTTTAAACCGGTAGTGGTGGAACTGGGTGCTGAATACAGCGCCAGCGACCTGTGGATACATGATGAAGCTGATTTCTATAAAGCACAAATGTTAACGCGCATGTTCGACGACCCGCGTGTTGAAGGCCATTTACCGCGTCCTTTCGGTGTGTTTTACCAAACCAGCCGTCCTACTTATGAAGAAGTGATGGCGCAGCAGATAGAAGATGCGATTGCGAAGAGAGGTCCGGGTAATTTGGATAAGCTGCTGGCAGGAAATGAAACGTGGACGATTAAGTAAAGTGCGGATGTGCAGGTAGGTAGATGTGCAAATGAATTAAAATTGATTGTATTAATATAAAAAAAGCGGATGTGTAGTGACACATCCGCTTTTTTTATTCGCACATTTGCACATCCGCACGTCAAATCACCAGCCCGGGTTTTGACCCAGCTTGGGATTCATCAATCTGTCTGATTCAGGAATAGGATACAGGTAATGTTTATCTTCCCATTTCCTTGTGATATTACTCAGCCAGGTAAGTTCACCGTAAGTGCCGTTTGACAGGCGTTGGGGGTTTACACCACCGGTAGCAAGAGTGGCCGCCACGTTCACGTAGGTAACACCTGGCAATTGAGTAGCAGGCGCTGTCTGATAGAACACCACATCGTTCTTTCCATCACCATTGAGGTCCATGGGCTGATCCAGGGCAGGCACATAAAAGCCGTTCCATACATTGTTCATCAGCTCACCTCTTTTCCAGCGTACCAGGTCATAGAAACGTAAGCCTTCAAAGGCCAGCTCAATACCCCTTTCCCGGCGGATCTCCAGCAAAGCAGGGTCTGAGATGCCGGGGAAATAGTTAGCTACCAGGTAAGGATCTGCTACAGTTGGCTTAGCGGTTAAGCCGCCTGTAATACCTGCACGGCTACGCAGTGCCCCGATGGTAGTGATCCAGTCTGCATCAGTAAATGTGCCCAGTTCTGCTTTTGCTTCTGCGTAGTTGAGCAACACCTCTGCATAACGGATCATGGAGATCGAATTATCATTACGGCTGCCACCATCATAGTAAGTATCATCCAGACACCATTTGATGGGCTGATAACCCGTGTAGGTATAAGAGAATACCGGGGGAGCCGCTTCTGCCACGCCACCGTTGATGCGCTTGTAATTGCCCATGCGGATGGTTTGCTGCAAACGCAGATCGCGGCCCTTCACTTCATCCACAAAAGGCATGGTAGCGTAACCTGCTTTGGAAGTAAATGGTGTACCGTCAATATTCAGGTAAGTGTTAACAAAGCTTTTTGTAAAGCTTACCCTGGCACCATAGGTAGCGCTGGTCCACCACCAGTTAGCATCGTTAAACACGCTCAGGTTAGGATCTACTACTGCCGCCAGCATGATCTCTGATGTTACAGGCGTTTTGCTGGTGAATAACAGGCGGTATGAAGCAGCGGTACCACCGGTGGTGTTAAGGATATACCCGCCTTCTGTCATTACCTTCTGTGCAGCGTTCACGGCTTCATTTAACCAACGATCTGCCGTGGCTTCCAGCTTATACTCAGTATGATATTTTCTGAAAGTACCTTCAAACAGGCATACGCGTGATTTAAAAGCATAGGCTACGTAGCGGGTGATGAGGCTGCGGGATTTATCATCCACATTCCTCAGACCAGCGCAGGCAGAATCAAGATCAGCCATTACAGAGTCCATTACCAGTGTACGGGAATCGCGGCCTTTGTACAGATCCGGGTCGTTGATGGTCATGGTTTTGTTGATCCAGGGCACATCGCCAAAGCGCTTTACTTTATCAAAATAGAACCATGCCCTGAAGAAACGCGCCAGCGCCATGTAGTGACGGCGGGCCTCGGGCAGCACCTTGGTGTTGTTATTGTTCTCAATGAAGAAATTAATGTTGCGCAGTGCGTTCCAGTCCCAGCCAGAGCTTTGCCTGGGGCCAAATGCGCCTTCTCTTAAAAAATCAGGCACCTGCGTTCTGGCCGCATAATCACACATGGCATCTCCCTGGTGAATGCTGTTGGCAGTGGGCAATATTTCGTAAAAGGAATTGGAATAAGTTTCCAGGCCTTTTTCACTGCTGAAAACAGCCGCTTTGGTGGCAGTATCTTCCGGTACCTGGTCAAGGTTCTTTGTGCAGGCAGTGAACAATACAGCACTGATGAACAGGCCCCATAAATATTTTGTACGCATATCTCTTACTCGTTTTTTTAAATTTTACAGATCGGGATTACAGTGTTACAGACAAGCCGAAAGTGATGCTTTTCATGATAGGGTAGTTATTACCGTTACCATTCTTTCCTTCCGTCAACACTCTGTCTGAGCCGCCGATGCTTTCTACGTCGATATCTTTTGTTCTGCTGTACAGCGGAGACAAGGACAAGAGGTTCTCGCCTGATACATAGATCCTCGCATTGCTCATCCTTATCCTGCTGAGCAGCTGATGCGGCAGGTTATAGCCCAGCTGGATATTTTTCATACGGAGATATCTTGCATTCTGCAGGTATCTTGTTTGCTGCACCTGCAGCTCGCCATTACCACTTTGGGCGGCATAGCCCTTATAGCGGGGGAAGTAAGCATTGGGATTCTCAGGCGACCAGATATTGCCCAGCATTGATTTGGGAATATCATTGTAAGGCCTGTTATACTGGCCCCAGAAAGTACCTGCTTCTGCACCGGGCCACCAGTCTTGCTTACCTACGCCCTGGAAGAATACAGAGAAGAAGAAATTGTTCCAGTCTGCATTCAGGCTAATGCCGTAAGTATAACGGGGAGTAGCATTACCGATCACAACACGGTCGCCCGGGTTGCTAACGGTTTGATCGCCGTCATTGATCACACCATCGCCATTCACATCTTTGAACTTAATATCGCCAGGCAGCCATTTGCCGCTGGTAGAAGCCTTGATGAGCGTTTGTTTGGGAGATTTGGCAATATCTTCTTCTGAGGTGAAGAAACCGTCTGTTACGTATCCCCAGATCTCTCCTACTTTTTGTCCGGCATAGTAGTCAGACAGTTTCTGCTGCGGGTTATTGTACTTCAGGATCTCTGACTGATAATCTGCGAGCACCACACGTATACCATAACCAAAGGGTTTGGATGCTACATTAAAGTGATCATTCCAGCCCAGGGAGATCTCCCAGCCTTTAGTCTTCAGGTCAGCATAGTTGCCCTTGGGCACATCCGTACCAAATACCGCAGGCAATGACATCCCTACTGTGAACATGTCGGTTGTTTTGCGGATATAGGCGTCGGCGGTAAAGGTCAGCCTGTCAGACAAGGCCACCAGGTCCAGGCCCAGGTCCTGCGTGGTAGAGGTTTCCCAGGTAAGGCCATCTGGGATCACCCCCGGCTGGGATGTTTTCTGCGGCCTTACACCATTCAGGATCAGACCGGACTGAGAGATGCCAAATTTTTCCTGGAAAGCATAAGAGCCGATGCTGCCATTACCCAGTGAACCATAAGAGCCTCTCAGCTTCAGATTGGATATTACTTCAGGAGACACGCGCCAAAAAGACTCTCCGGATATGCGCCAGCCTGCAGATACAGAGGGAAAGAACGCATATCTTTCAGTAGCCGGGAATTTGGACGAGCCATCATACCGGCCATTTACTTCCAGGAGGTATTTATCCCTGAAGGCATAGTTCAGGCGGTAGAAGCCGCCAAGGATATTCCATTTCTCCCATCCGCCGGAGCTTGTGAGCGCCTGGCCCAGCGCGAGATTAATATCCTGCGCATCTTCATAGATCAGGCCATTGCGTGAAGTGATCAGCCTTTTATAGGTAGACTGCTCATAGTTGTAGCCCAGCATGGCCTTGAAGTAGTGGCCACCTGTGAAGCGGTTCTCATACTCACCATAGATGTTAGTGGCAAGGTATTCCGTTTGACGATAAGTATTCTGAATATCGTTTGTATTGGTACCCACATACTCTATCACACCGGGCTTCCTGCTGTAAGGCACGGGCACGCGGATCTGCTTTGCAGTACTGTCTGTATTCTGGAAAGTAAAGTCGCCTTTGATGCGGAACTTGTTGTTGGGCAGTTCGGCAATAAAGCTGGTGGTGTTCCTGATCACCCGTTTGGTCATATCAATACCGTTCTTGCCGTAGTAGAAATCACCTACTGTATAAGCGGCAGAATAGGTTAATGTACCATCGGGGTTCAGCAGTGGCGCCATGGCGTGTGCTTCATCCGCCATATTACGCCAGATACTCCCGCCTTCACCTACGTTAAGCGGGTTATGATAGGTCATGGAAGAATAATTGGTATTATTCTCCAGGCGCAGCCAGGGATAGAGTTGAATAGACCCTTTAGCGCGGAAGGTATATAGCTTGTAATCGTCAGAGTTGTAACGGAACAATCCATCCTGGCCGTAATAGCGGCCGGTTACCATGTAGCTGGCCTTGCCGGAGCTGCCGGAAAGCGAGAGATTATGTTCCGTAGCACTGAGGTTATCCTTATACAGTGCTTTATACCAGTCCATGTTTTCGTAGTATACATACTCGCCGTTTGGCCCCACTTCTGTTTTGGGCAGGGTAGGATCATTTGCCCTGCGCTCAAACTCCTTCAGGTATTCCGGGGAGAACTTCACGGTCTTATTCACGTTCTGCGGTGTTTGAGAATAGTCGTTCCAGGCTGTCCATGCTTCGTTGAACATCTTGGCATAGGTATAGCCATCTGTTACCACATCAGGAACGGTGGTAGGGCTTTTAATAGAATGACTTACGGAATACGTAATGCTGGTTTTTCCTTTTGAAGGTTGTTTGGTGGTGATGAGCACCACGCCAAAGGCACCACGGGCGCCGTATATAGCCGCAGAGGAAGCATCTTTCAGCACAGAGATAGTAGCAATATCATTAGGGTTCAGCAGGCTGGGATCGCCTTCCACACCATCTACCAGCACCAGTGCAGTACCGCCCTGGCCGATAGAAGTAGTTCCCCTGATATTAAAGGCAGGCGCCTGGATAGGCTTACCATCGCCCATGGTAATGTTGAGGTTGGGGATCACGCCCTGTAAGCCTTGTGTAAGGTTGGTGATAGAGCGGTTATCCAGCACTTCAGGCCCTACCTGGTCTACAGCGCCGGTGAGGTTCGCTTTCTTTTGTGTGCCGTAGCCTACCACGATCACTTCATCCAGCGCCTTGTTATCCTGCTTCATTTTCACCACCAGGGAAAGATGGCTGCCGGAGGCGATGGTGTAACCACTCATCTCCTTTCCTTCATAACCAACAAAGGAAAATTTAAAGGTGTAAGGACCGCCTTCGGGTAGTTTTGGAAACTGGAACACACCTTTTTCATCGGTGAATGCGCCGGTAGAATAACCGGTGGCGGTGTTCACTGCGCCTACTGTTACGCCGAACAGAAAATTTCCGGTGCTATCCTGCACCACGCCTTTTACTGCTGGCTGTGCTACAGACTGGGCGGAGATGCGGCCTGCCCAGACCAATAAGGCAAGTATGAGCCAACTGCATACATGCGCTTTACTTAAATGCATACGAGTACCATTTAATACCATAAATCGAATTTTTGATATTATCAGAAATAGAATAACCCCCTTGTGAATAGTGCTGATCTCTATCTAACAGATCATTGCTTATCCGGCAATAATGTATAGCCGGTACTGTCTTCTTTAACCTGTAGTCCGTTCAAAGTACAGATGGTTGTTAAGATCTGGTTTAATGAATCAGTGGCGTTGAATTCTCCACTGAAATAATATTTACGGATGATTTTATTATTGTAATGGATCGGTATATTGAACCGCGTCTGCAATGTGGCCAGTACGGCTGAAAGCGGACGATTATCAAACACCAGCGTATTGTTCAGCGGCGCTGCCTCCTCTGCTCCGGCAATGCTACCTGCAGCAGCATCCTTTTTATTATGTTCAAATGTGCGTACGATCCATACACCCTGCTGATAATGGAATTCCTTACCCGGGAGCAGATCTGTTTCTTTTTCGCCTACGCCTACCCTGATCTTACCGCTGAACAGTTTTACATCCATATTACTGTTTCCTTTATCTGCATCTATGCGGAAACGTGTGCCCAATACAGTTACCTGTAATACGCCAGCACTTACACGGAAGGGATGCGTTTCGTCTTTTGACACATCAAAGAGTGCGCTGCCTTCCAGCTGCACGGTTCTATCCTCACGGAATGTTTTCGGATACTTTACCGTACTGTTTGCAGCTACTATCACCAGCGATCCGTCGGGCATGCGCAAGGACTTTTCTTTAGCGGAAGCATTGCTGATGATGATCATCTTATTATCCGTAAGCGCAGCGATGTGCTCAGCCGGTTGTACTGAGGGGCGGTGCTGCCACCAGAGGTAAGCTGAGGCAGACAACAGTACACATACGGTAGCAGCTACTGCCAGTTTTTGATAGCTGATCCATCTTGCTTTCTCAGGCTTGCGAACGGCGTTCATCACTGTCTGCTTCATACTGGCCGAACGCTCAGGCGCCATCATCTCTGCGGCGGCAAAGCCCGCCCACTCGGATTCACCCAGGTACAGCTCCAGCGCTTCAGGATGCTCATCCAGCCAGGCAGCCACCAGGGCTCTTTCCTCCTCATTACATTCGTTCCTTAAAAAACGTGCTATTAGCGACGGATCTACCTGCATGCGATATACTTAACTCCTTTCGCCTTTAAATACGATAAACAATAAAGGCACTACCTACTGTTAACATTAATTTAAAATAGCCATTGCTGCAGCTGCCTGATGGCATGGCTGATCTGGTGTTCTACTGTGCGGGGGGAGATCTGTAAACGGCTGGCTATTTCTTTGGCAGTAAGGCCTTCCAGGCGGTTCATGCGGAAGATGGTACGGCGGGCCGGGGGTAATTTATCAATGGCCAGGTGCAGGCGCTCCATTACTTCTTTTTCTTCGTATAAGGATGGCGTAGCAACCACGGTTTCCAGTTGGCGGCGGATCACTTCCATCCGTTTGTTGGCCACGGCTTCTGTTCTTAGTTTATCTATGAGCGTGGTGCGTGCAATGCGGAACAGCTGTATGTGCAGCTCAATATCAGGATCCAGTTGGGCACGGTTATTCCAGAGCTTGATGAAGGTTAATTGCACCAGCTCTTCTGCAAGAAAATCGGAGCCGGTCTTTTTCCTGAAAAAGAAAAAGAGATTGGCATGATAGGTATCAAAAAAAATTTCAAATGCGGCTTCATCACCCTGGCTGATCCTGTCCAACATGTTCGAGAATTGATATGGTATCCCGGGGTAAAATTAAAATTTGAAAAGATGAAGGAAGGTTATCTTTCTGTAAACAGATGCGTCAATGGGTAGCAAGCCCTGCTACATCAAACAGCACTTTATATAGCAGCACAAGGCCAAACAACACCATACATACACCGGCTATACGATTCAGCCATACTACATTGGTAAGGGTCAGCTTATGACGGATCTTATCGCTAACAAACACTTTTAGTATATCCATGGATAACACAAAGCTGAGGCACACGCCATACATAATAAAACGGTGGCTTACGGTAGTGGCGCTGTTGGCCACACATACGCCCAGCCAGAAAATAAGTACACCTGGGTTAAGGGTGTTCATCAGGAAACCGGCCAGCCATATTTTGAGGTAATCATGTGTGCGGAACATTTCAGGCTTTTCTTCACCGGTGCTGATCTTTATTTTCTTAAGGAAGAGACCATACAGGCCCATACATACCAGCATGATACCACCTACAACACCAATGCTGCGTTTGTAATCTTCCAGGCCTTCAATAAAAGAAGTAGCAAGGTTGCCGATCAGTACAAACACAATATCGCTGAAAGACACGCCCAGCACAAAGCTGATGCCGGCCTTAAAACCATTGTTGATACTATATTTAATAATGGCAAATATTACTGGCCCCACCGATACAGATAGAAATATCCCGAGCCCTAAACCTGCTACGATTCCTGCAATCATTGTTTGGAAATTCCAAATCCCAAATTCCACTGCACTGCCGTTAGGAAGCAGGGCCTATAGCTGGAATTTGGGATTTGATATGTTGGAATTTATTTACCTACAGTTTTTGTTTCGAGGAAACGTTCCCAGTCTTTCAGCTTTTCACCTTTCATCACCCTGGGAAACTTGTTCATTGCGCCTTCCTTGCCTTTGCAACGCAGGTAGTCAATGAATACATCGTTTGGCAGCACTTCCACAAAGATCTCTTTTAATGCGGAAGTTCTTTCTACGGCATAGTCGTCATTTACTTCGGCCAGCGTTTGATCGATGATCTCGCGCACCTTGTTGCTGTCTACCGCGGTGTCGTCTGTACCAATGTACCAGCGGTGCGCAAACAGGTTCTGATAAGGGAAACCGGCGATGGTAAATTCCTTTACCGTGATACCCAGCTTTTTCTGCACGGTATCGATCGCCTTGTTCATGTTATCAATGCTCATATGTTCGCCGCAGAGGCTCAGGAACTGCTTGGTACGGCCAACAATGATGATCTCATGATCTTTAACAGAGGTGAACTTCACCACATCCCCGATGAGGTAACGCCAGGCGCCTGCGCAGGTGCTCAGCATCACGGCATACTCTACATCCTCTACTACCTCGTGGATCATATAGGATTTAGGATTGGGCTTTACCTCTCCGTCGGCATCAAAGTTCTCTTCGTTAAAAGGAATGAACTCAAAAAAGATACCGGCATTCAGCACCAGCTTAATGCCCTTGGTACCCGGGCGTGCCTGGAAGCCAAAAGACCCTTCTGAAGCCATATAGGTTTCAATAAAGGTGATGGGCTTGCCCAGCAGTTTCTGGAAACTTTCCCTGTAAGGCTCGAAAGATACGCCGCCGTGTATATAAATGGCCAGGTTGGGCCATATTTCATGAATGTTCTTTACGCCGTGGTATTTAATGATCTCTTCCAGCACGATCTGTACCCAGGCAGGTACGCCGCATACGGTGCCTACATCCCATTGGGGCGCCTTACGCACGATGAGCTTGATACGCTGCTCCCAGTTGGGCTTTTTGGAGATACGGCCGCCCGGCTTATAAAAGCGGCGGAACCAGCGGGGAATATTTTTGGCCTGTATACCGCTCATGTCCCCTTCGTAATAGTCGCCTTTTTCGTACAGGGAGGTAGTGCCCCCCAGCATCAGGATCCCTTTTTCGAAAGATTTAGGCGGAATATTGAAGTTGACCATGGAATACAGCTGCTTAACCCCTACCTTTTTCACAGTGCGCAACATATCGCGGGTAACAGGGATGTGCTTGCTGGCTGATTCGGAGGTGCCGGAGCTGAGGGCAAAATATTTGATCTTTTCAGGCCAGCTTACATTTTCAGCGCCTTCCAGACATTTATACCACCACTCAGCGTGCATTTTGTTGTAGTTGTGCACAGGGATACGGGCCCGGTATTGGGTCATGAAGTTCGGGCTGTCCAGGATCTCCTGGAACTTGTAGTGCCGGCCGAATTGCGTGTGCTTAGCCTTTTCTAACAGCCGGTGCAGTACCTGAAGCTGGTATTGGCGCGGTGTCCCTAACTTAACCGTGAATTTTTTACGGATACGGAGTGACCTGGATATAAGATTACCGATGATGGCCATTAATTTTCCTTCACATTATTTGAAATGCAAAAATACGGGAATAAGTGGTAAGTGTAAATTCCTACCTTTGCGACATGTTAAAAGCCACATTACTCAAAGCTACGGAAGCCGGTGGAAAAATCTTACAGCAATATTTTAACGGCAGCTTCCAGATAGATAGCAAAAGCTCTGTAAATGATCTGGTTACAGAAGCTGACAAACAGGCTGAAACCGCTATCCTGAGCGCTATCCGGGAAACCTTCCCCGACCATTACATCCTCAGCGAGGAAGCCGGGGAGATCAGCACCCCTTCTAACACAAAATGGATCATAGACCCGCTGGACGGGACGGTAAATTTTGCCCACGGCATCCCCTTATGCTGTGTATCCATTGGCGTGGAAGTGGACGGCGAAGTGATCATGGGCGCAGTGTATAACCCTTTTATGAACGAGTTCTTCCTTGCAGAAAAAGGACAAGGCGCCACCCTGAACGGCAAGCCTATCCACGTATCTGCCAAACCGGAGCTGGCCAAAGCCTGCCTGGTGACCGGCTTCCCATATACCTGGGAGGACGAGAAAAATGATCCCATCACCGTATTTGGCCGCTTTGTGCGCGAAGGACTGCCCCTGCGCCGCCTGGGCTCTGCCGCCATCGACCTTTGCTGGGTAGCTGCAGGACGTTTTGACGGCTTTTATGAACATAAGCTGAACGCCTGGGACTCTGCCGCAGGTTTCATCATCGTAGAGGAAGCAGGCGGAAAAGTGACCGACTTCAGCGGCAATCGCTTCTCTCCCCACCAGAAAAAGATCATCGCCACCAACGGAATCATTCATGACGAACTGCTGGCGGCTGTAAACGGTAAATAAACTTTTAGCGCAATGAGTGAAGAAAGGACAGAGGTCGGCTCCCTGGGAGAATTCGGCCTGATAGACTATCTGACCAGAAATATAGAGATCCAGCAGGCCAGCACCGTACTCGGTGTAGGCGACGATGCTGCCGTAATAGACCATTTTGGCAAACAAACCGTGATCAGCACAGACATGCTGGTGGAAGGCATTCATTTTGACCTGGCTTATACCCCCCTGAAACACCTGGGGTATAAATCAGTAGTGGTGAACCTGTCCGACATCTACGCCATGAATGCCACCCCTACCCATATCACCATCAGCATTGCTTTCAGCAACCGCTTCTCCGTAGAAGCCCTGAGCGAATTTTACGACGGCGTGTATGCCGCCTGCGAAAGATATGGGGTAGACCTGATAGGCGGAGACACCTCCTCCTCCCAAAAAGGATTTGTGATCAGCGTGACCGCCATCGGGGAAGTAGCTCCGGACCAGTTCGTTAAACGCTCTACCGCCGAAAAAGGAGACCTGATCTGTGTATCCGGCGACCTGGGCGGCGCTTTCCTGGGGCTCACCCTCCTGGAACGCGAAAAACAGCTGTACAAGGAGCATCCTCAGCTGCAACCCGACCTGGAAGACCAGACCTATATTATAGGACGCCTGCTGAAACCCGAAGCGCGCAAGGATATTATTGAATTCCTGGAAGCAGCCGATATTAAGCCTACGGCCATGATGGACGTGAGCGACGGACTTAGCTCAGAAGCCCTGCACATCTGCAAGCAGAGCAACCTGGGTTGTGTGATCTATGAGGATAAACTGCCTGTACATGACCAAAGCCGGCAGCAGGCCCTGAAGTTCAGCCTGGATCCCACCGCCTGCGCATTGAGCGGCGGAGAAGACTATGAACTGCTGTTCACCATTAAGCAGTCGGATCATGACAAGTTGGTATTGAATGAGCAGATCAGCGTGATCGGCTATATGACTGATATCAGCGAAGGGGCACATATTATTACCAAAGGCGGTAATAAATTCAAGCTGGTGGCCCAGGGCTGGAATGCGTTTGAGCAATAAGCTGCAAGCCACCAGCAACAAGCTGCAAGCAGTGCCAGGCACTGGGGGCGCCTGGCCTTATTCTACCACTTTTATTTTTATGCTTTCGCTGTTGTGCGTGGGAGGTAATACACCTGCGAACACACAGAATTTAAGCTGATATTCGCCTGGTTGGTCCGGCATGGTCACTTCCATCCGGATCATGTGGCGCTGCAGGGCTTTTATAAGGCTGATATCTGTTCTAACCGCGGGTAGCCCTTCCCTTTTACGCATAAACGCATAGCCCAATACCGCTTCGTGAGCAGTATCTTCAGGAACCGGCTGCTGATAGCCGCTGCGCAGCTTCAGCACGAAGGCCATATGCTCTCCCGGCTTTGCCTGCACTTTCTTCATGGCAGGCACCATCCAGATCAGCGAGTAAGAATAGTATTGCGGCTGTATATAGTACTCCCAGGTGCCTTTTACGGTATGGATACTATCCGTAACGGGCATATCTACACCCGGCTCATAAGCGATCATTACCGGCTTGCCCCATAGCTGTTCTTCTGTGTTCCAGTAATTGTATTGATTACGGCGGGCATAACGGCTGTTAACGCTGTAGGCCAGTCCCTTATCTGAATAGAACATATACTTGGAGGCGATCTGGTAGCTGTTCAGGAACACTACGGGTCTGCCGTCAGCCTTTTCCTGTATAGCCTTAGCCCATTCGCGGTTATGATGGATCTCTGGCCGGATCTGTACCCCTGGCAGGAAATCCCAGGCCATGTACACTCTTGTGATCAATACCACTACCAGGGTGGCAATAGTAAGATAACGCAGCAATTTCCAGGATCCTCTGCGGCGGATAATAGCCTGGTGCGCCAGTATAACGGCAGGCGTGAACACCATCACCGTCCAGTTGGCCTCTACCCTGCCCTTAAAGGTGCTGAACAGGAAAAAGGCCAGCACCCCTATCAGGCACACCTTCAGTGTACGCTCAAAACTGCTCTGGATGGGGCAGATGAAAGCATAGTACAATATCAGCCAGCCGGCGATGGGACCGAAGATCAGCAGCTGTCCGAGGATATAATCCAGTGAGTAAGAGATATCGTAGCTGGGAGCGTTCCTTTCTACCAGGTGGTACTGGATGGAGGGATAGCCATGGCTGTATTGCCAGTACAGGTGTGGCAGGTATAACAGCACCGTGAGGATACACGCTATATAGAACTTGAATACACGCAGGAGACTGGGGGTGGATACCAGCGTAAAGAACACCAGCAATACGCCATGGTACTTGCTGTAAAACATCAGCGCCATGCTAATGCCCAGCAGCAGGGTGTTCTTCCAGCTTTGCTGGCCAAGGAAGCGACGGTAAACCCAGAAATAGAGGGTGGCAAAAAAGATCAGCGGCACATCAGGCACGGCCAGCATTCCTCCTATCTGCATGGCGCCCATAGCGCCCATTACCAGGTAGAACAGGCGGTTATGTTTCTGGGGGATCAGCTCCCAGGTGAGCCAGAGCGTCAACACATTGATCAGCACCACGAGTATACGTACACCCAGCTCATTATGAAAGATGGTGTACCCTGCCCGGATCAGCAGGGCGATCATAGGCGGATGATCGAAATAGCCCCAGTCAAGATGCCGGGAGTATACCCAGTAGTAGGCCTCATCATCCATCAGCTCTGTAAACCCTGCCTGTAATAATCCCAGCACCAGCCAGCCCAGTAAAAAGGAGTACTTGTAGTGATCTTTGGTAAAAAAACGCGTTAGTGCCGACATACGGATGTTTGCCAGATTAAGAAATTGTTAACTGCGAAGGTAAATAAAACGATCCGATGGTTTGAAACTTTCAGATCTCTCCGTTGCCGAATGTATGACGCACGGCAAGATCTTCATCAAATGCCACCATGCTATCCCGGTAGCCGGCTGCTATGCGGCCCAGCTCATTTCCTTTACCCGCCAGGGCGGCCGGGTAGGTGCTGCCCATACGCAGGGCCTCGTCCAGCGGAATTCCTACCTGCTGCACACAGTTCTTTACTGCCTGCATCATGGTAAGGCAGGACCCTGCCAGGGTTCCCTGAGCATTAACATAACGGTCTTTCTCGAAAACGTAGACATAATCGCCCACCAGGCTTTCTGCCACGGCATCTGTAATAAGGTACAGGCGCTCTCCCATGATCTTCTTACTGATACGGATAGAGGCAAAGTCTACATGGATCCCGTCTGCCACTACGCTGGCGCACACACGGTTGTGGTCATAAATGGCCCCTACCATGCCCGGCGCCCTGCTCTGGAGGGCAGACATGGCATTGAACAGATGGGTAGCGGCAGGTATGCCGTTTTCAAAAGCAGTATAGCCCTGTTGGTAAGTGGCGTTACTATGCCCGGCGGAGATCAGTATGCCAGCATCCTGCAGTTGCTTTACCAGTTTGGGGTCGCAGCATTCAGGGGCCAGTGTCATCATTTTGATAATACCCCTGCCATGTTCCAGCAGGCGGTCAATATCTTGCTGGGTAGGCGCTGTAATATATTGGATCAGGTGAGCTCCGCGTTTTTCAGGATTCATAAAAGGCCCTTCCAGGTGGAGGCCCAGTACACCGGCGCCACCGGCTTCCCAGTATGCTTTTACCGCCTGTATGGCTCTCAGCATTACTTCCCAGGAGCTGGTAGGTACCGTAGGCATGAAATGAGCCGCCCCACCGCCACGGCAGTACTCATAGGTGGCTTTCAGTGAAGCCGAATCCAGCTGGTATGGAAAAAGCTGGCCGTTGCCCCCGTAGATCTGCAGGTCTATCAGGGAGGGAGCCAGGGTCAGGCCGGATAATTCCACCTGCTGTGTGTCTTCAGGGATCTCTGATGCTGGCAGTAAGCCGATGATACGTCCTTTGTCTGTTAATACCGCATGGTCTTCCAAAAAGCGGTCTCCGGTGAAAATACGTGCATTAACATAAGTAACTGACATAGCGGTATGATTAGGTTTCGTATAACTCCAGCGGCAACCCGTCAGGGTCTGTAAAGAAGGTAAAGCGTTTACCAGTGTAAGGATCAACACGTATGGGCTCTGTTACTACCCCCTCCTGCTGCAGTGTGGCCACTGTCTTTTCTATATCCTGCACGGTAAAGGCCAGGTGCCTCAGTCCCTGCGCCTCGGGGCGGCTTGGCCTGGGAGGGGGATCAGGGAAGGAGAACAGCTCGATGATATAATGGCCATTCAGGGCCAGGTCCAGCTTCCAGGACCTGCGCTCCTCACGGTATACTTCTCTTACTATCTGCAGGCCCAGCACTTGGGTATAGAACGCTTTGCTGCGTTCATAGTCGGTACAGATAATGGCAATATGGTGTACGGCGGAGATCAAAGCACCTGGAATTTATCGGCATCCTTCAGGAAAGGCAGCCGTCGCCTGATATCGTCCAGGCGGTTGCGCTGGAGCGTATAGGTGAAGATATCTTCGTCGCGGTTCTTCTGGTAAATGATCTCGCCTACAGGATCGATAATGCTGCTGTCGCCGCTGTGGAAGATGTTATTCCCGTCGTTACCTACCCTGTTCACTCCTACCACGTAACACTGGTTCTCTATCGCGCGGGCCTGCAGCAGGGTTTTCCAGGGAGTGCTGCGGGCTTCGGGCCAGTTGGCCACGTTGATCATCACATCATACACAGGAGCGCCGGTATCCGGGGAGATCGCATTGCGCGCCCATACGGGGAAACGCAGATCATAACAGATGAGGAGATTTATTTTCCAGCCCTTAACCTGGGCTATCAGGCGTTTATCACCCGGCTGGTAATGCTCATGTTCACCCGCAAAGGCAAACACGTGACGTTTATCGTAAGTGCCGTATACACCGTTGGGCTGCATCCAGATCAGGCGGTTCAGGTAATGGTCGCCTTCTTTGATAATAAGGCTGCCGGTGATGATCACATTCTTTTCTGCGGCCTTCTTCTTCATCCATTGCACTGCGCTTCCGTCCATGGTCTCGGCCAGCTTTTCAGGCTGCATGCTGAAACCGGTGCTGAACATTTCGGGCAGTATTACCACTTCCGTGCGCTCGGGGATAGCGTTCACTTTTTCGTCAAACATGCGCAGGTTGGCTGCAATATCTTCCCAGTGGAGCTGTGTTTGGATGAGTGTTACTTTCAGATCTGACATAGTTAAAAATGCTTAAGGCCGAATGCTTAACGCTAAACGCTATCGGCATTATGCGTTAAGCCTGGTTGGCAAATTTACGTTCTGTGGGGTTAAAAACTATTCAAAATATTAGTGTTTTAACCGGCATCATTTACAATTCCTTCAAGAACAGCAAGTACCAGCGCTGTTTCAAAGCCTTTCTGCACCAGGTACTGGATTGTTTTCTGCTGTCGTTTCAGGGGATGTTCGCCCTCCAGGGACGCGTATTTCTTTTCGGCCAGCTTGGTTAATGTTTCCCGGTAATCTGCATCATCAATTTCCTGCAAGCCTTTTTTGATACAATAGGGCGATACCTGCCTTTGCTGCAGCTCCACCGTTATTTTGCGGCGGCCCCATTGTTTAATACGGAACTTACCACCCGCAAAAGCTTTGGCAAAGCGTTCCTCGTTCAGGTAGTTATCTGCTATGAGATCTGCAATAGCCGCATCTATGGCGTCCCCACGCAGCCCCAGCTCGCGGCATTTAGCCGCTACCTCGCTGTGACAGCGTTCCTGGTAAGCGCAATAGTGACGAAGCTTTTGGAGAACGGAAGGATCCATAAATGGGGAAAAGCTGCAAGCTACAGGCTTCAGGCGATAAACCTTTTGTTAAGGCCTACTACCTGGAGCTTGTAGCTTGAAGCTTGCAGCTATTTTTTAACTATCATTAAACGCGCATAATTCAGCATGATCTTCTTCTCACCTCCGCCCTGGGGAAATACTACCGTTGCGATACGGTTATTGGGCGCGCCTTCCAGGCTGAGGATAGTGCCGAAGCCGAACTTCTGGTGCTCTACTTCCATACCGGCTTCCATCGTGGCCGGATCATCCGGCGTGAAACCGGGAGTAGGTACATGCGTACCGGCGGCCGGAGCTGCAGGCTTGGGCGCAGACCTGGGTTGTGGGGCAGCCGAAGATGAGCCGGATGAAGAAGGCGACTTCTTCTGCATGCGGTCAAACATGTTGTTGCCGCCGTTATTCCATAAGCCGCCACCACCGCCGCCGCCAAAGGTGTTGCGCATGGCGCCGCCACCGGCGTAGCTGCGGTCTATAAACTGTTCGGGCATTTCTTCCAGGAAACGGCTGGGCTCATTCTGTACCAGGCTGCCAAAGCGGTAACGGCTGTTGGCGTAGGTAAGCCACAGGCGGGATTTGGCGCGGGTAATGGCCACGTAGAACAGGCGGCGTTCTTCCTCCAGTTCTTCGCGGGTGTTGATAGAAAGGGTACTGGGAAAGAGGTTCTCTTCCAGCCCTACTGAGAACACCACCGGAAATTCCAGGCCTTTGGCGGCGTGGATGGTCATGAGCTTTACCACATCGCTGTTCTCATCATTACCCTGGTCTGCATCTGTGAGCAGGGTGATCTGCTGCAGGTAGGAGCCCAGGCTTTTATCCAGCAGCTCTCCGTCTTCTGTAGGCGTTTCGGTGAACTCCTTGATAGAGTTAAGCAATTCCTGGATGTTCTCGTAACGGGCCAGGCCTTCCGTGGTTTTATCGTTAAAAAGCTCTTTTACGAGGTTGGTACTTTTACCTACCTGTACAGCTATGTCGTAGGCATTGTGCTTATCAATGCTTGCCTGGAAGCTGCGGATCATGGTTACGAAAGCTTCTATTGCCTCCAGGGTGCCGCCTTTGAAGCCGAATTCACGGGCGCGCTCCAGCACTTCCCAGAACGTGATATTCTGTTCGTTGCTGTAAACAACGGCTTTCTCTATGGTGGTTTTACCGATGCCCCTTACCGGGTAGTTGATGATACGTTTCAGGCTCTCCTCATCACGCGTGTTGATGGTGATACGCAGGTAGGCCAGGAAGTCTTTGATCTCTTTACGCTGGTAGAAGGAAACACCTCCATACAGGCGGTAAGGGATACCCTTGCGCCGCAGGTTTTCTTCAAAAGAGCGGCTCTGGGCGTTGGTTCGGTACAGGATGACAAAGTCGCGGTTGTCCAGGTGATTGCGGAGCTTCTGCTCTGCAATGGTATCTGCTACATACTTGCCTTCCTCGTTATCTGTCATGGTGCGTACCAGCTTGATCTTCTCACCCTCCATGTTGTTGGTCCACAGGGCCTTTTCTATCTGGCCCTTGTTATGCGCGATCACCTCGTTGGCAACATTGAGGATGGATTTGGTACTGCGGTAGTTCTGTTCCAGCTTTACCACTTTCGCATCTTCATAGTCTTTTTCAAACTGGAGAATGTTTTCGATAGTAGCGCCGCGGAAGGAGTAGATACTTTGCGCATCATCGCCCACCACACAGATGTTCTCATGTACGGCCCCCAACAGCTTGATGATCTCGTACTGGGCAGGGTTGGTATCCTGGTACTCATCGATCATGATGTATTTGAACTTGTGCTGGTATTTATGCAGCACTTCGGGGAACTGTTTCAGAATGATGTACATTTTGAAGAGCAGGTCGTCAAAATCCATGGCGCCGTTCTTGAAACAGCGTTTGGCGTACATGTCGTAGATCTTGCCGATCATGGGACGGTTACCGCGCATGTCTTCCTGCTGAACATAGTAGTCATGCTGGTATTCTTCCGGCCCCATCAAGCTGTTCTTGGCGGCAGAGATACGGTTATATACAAAATTGGGTTTGTAGTGTTTATCGTCCAGGTTCTGCTCGTTGATGATGGTTTTGAGCACGCTCTTGGCGTCATCTGTGTCGTAGATGGTAAAATCGCTGGGGTAACCCAGGCGGTGTGCCTCTGCGCGGAGCAGCCTGGCAAATACGGAGTGAAAGGTGCCAATGTAGAGGTTACGGGCTTCGCTGCCGCCCAGTATTTTCTCCACACGTTCTTTCATTTCTTTTGCCGCCTTGTTGGTAAAGGTGAGTGACAGTATGTTAAAGGAGTCTACACCGTTCCGCATGAGGTGAGCTATGCGGGTGGTAAGCACTTTCGTTTTCCCGGAACCTGCACCGGCCACTATCATCAGGGGGCCGTTGATATGGACTACGGCTTCCCGCTGGCGTTCATTCAGTTCGTCTAAATAGTTTGGCTTCATTCACATTTATTGAAAATGTAAAAATACCAAATTTAGACAGACGGATGGGTTTAATAACGTGCAATACGTGATTTTAGCATTTTGCGTGCGAAGTGGATCCGGCTCTTCACCGTGCCCAGCGGCTCATTGAGGATGACCGCTATTTCGTAATATTTATACCCTTCATAATATAAAAGAAAGGGTTGCTTAAAAATGGGAGGCAGATTATAGATGGCCATATGCACATCTTTTACGCGAAGGCCGTTTTCTGCATAGTTGCCGATAGCAGGCTGCTGGTGATGCAGCAGGAAATCTCCCATGGCGTTGTCCAGGAGACGGAACTGCCGGTTACCGCGCCGGTAGTTGTTAATAAAGATATTGCGCATGATGGTGTACAGCCAGGCCCTTATGTTGGTACCGGCCAGGTACTTATCCCTGTTGGCCAGTGCGCGGTAAAGTGTTTCCTGGTAGAGGTCTTTCGCAGATTCCGAATCCTTGGTAAGTGTAATTGCGTATGGTCTGAGAAAATCGGCATTTCCCATTAACAAATTGTTGAATTCGGTGGATGACATATTGATACGCTTTTAGGATTAGACAATAGGGTTAAATCCCGGGGCCCTGGTAGCTGTCAAGCTAAATACATTAACTGCCAGGGGCTACGTATGGCGGAAGGTGTTCTCATGACGGTAAGGTTTTATGGTTACCAATAAAACGGGGGCACAAAAAGCCTGCATTCTACAAAATTAGGATCGCTGATGCCCATCATTAGACTCTATTAATGATTGTATTTCAGCTCTTTGCTCTTAGTATACGTGGATTTTCCAACCTTGCTTGCCTATCGGAAATCACTGCTAACAACAGAAAAAATGGAAAGTAGTCAGAAATCTGCTTAGTGTTTGGTATTAATCATACCTAAGTTATTGAAAAAAAAGGGGAATACCTATTTTTTTTGCGGCTATACGAAAAGAATGTAGAAATATACAGATATGCAGATGTGCTGATATGCAGATATGCAGATGAGTTAAGGCATTCACCATCTGCATATCCGCGCATTAGCACATTATTTTTCGTGTCTGTCCACCTTCAGCTTTTCATCCCGGTTAGCTATTTCCCAGGCGGTATAGAACACAAGCTGGGCGCGGCGCGCCAGCAATGAATAATCGATCTTTTCAACGGTATCGGTTATACGGTGGTAATCTTCATGGGTACCGTTAAAGTAGAAGATCACCGGGATATTGTTCTTGGCAAACATATAGTGATCGGAGCGGTAGTAGAACCGGTTCGGATCATCGGGATCATTGTATTTGTAGTCCAGATGCAGCTTGGTAAAGGTGGCATTGGCCTTTTCGTTGATGGTCCGCAGGGAGGAGCTCAGCTTATCATCGCCGATGATGTACACGTAATTGGTATCCTTTTCGTGCATAGGATCTATACGGCCGATCATGTCGATATTGAGATCTACCACGGTCTTATCCAAAGGATAGAGAGGATTTTCCGTATAGTATTTAGAGCCCAGCAGTCCTTTTTCCTCACCGGATACGGTCATGAAGACAATGCTGCGGCGGGGCGCGTGCCCGGCCTTTTTGGCATTGGCAAAGGCGGCGGCTATTTCCATGACGGCTACAGTGCCTGAGCCGTCGTCATCTGCCCCGTAATAGACCTGGCCATCCTGTACGCCCAGGTGGTCATAGTGGGCGGTAACAAATACCACTTCATCCTTTTTGTCTGTGCCTTCCAGGTAGCCCAGCACGTTGCTGGATTTCAGCTCGCGTATACCTTTCCTGAACTGAATATCTATCTGCCGGTTGATCATGCCCGGCTTCAGTTTATCAGCGCTTTCCTGGTCCAGCAGGGATTCGGCAGATTTTACGCCCATCAGCTCTGCGGCCATTTGCGGGGAGATGAAGTATACGTTAGGCTTGTTGTTCTCTTCCTGGCTGGCATTACGGGTATAGATGCCGGTTCTCCGTAAGCGGTTGCCGCTTACCTGTTCCATGCGGGTAGCGCCCTCGTTTACCACCAGCACTGCGCTGGCTTTACGGTTGGCGGCTTCTGTGAGCTTCTTTCCCAGTCCGCCCCAGGTAGAAGAACGTCGGGCGCCTGTAAGCAGGTAAGCGGTATCGTTCTTGCGCGGTTCACCCGGGAGGATGAGCACCACTTTGCCTTCAGCGTCCAGGTCCTTGTAGTTGTCATACTCCGGGGTGCAGATACCGTAACCAGCAAAGACAATGCGGGAAGCCTGGATCTGCTGGTCTTTACAATCCTTTACACTGCTGTAGTAATCCTTGCCAAAAACATAGGAATGACCATTTATACGGATGTTGCCGCCCGCAAGCGTATCCTGGTAGAGGTAAAAATATTGTTCCCATTTGCCTTTGGCGCCGGGCTGCAGCCCCATTTTGGTGAACTGGGAAATGATATAGGAGGCAGCCTTACGTTGTCCTTCTGTGGCAGTTTCCCTGCCTTCCATACCGGGTCCTGCAACAACATGCAGCTGATCTTTAACATCGCCTGCAGTAATGCTTTCCGCAAACCTGGCGGCTACCACGGGCTGGCCGGCTGGCGTGGCTACACGCCCATCGTACTGTGCCCAGGCTGGTACGCATAACAGCAGTGAGAAAGTGATGAGTGAAGTTAGTCTCATGATAAGCAGTTGAATTGAAAGGATGAAAATAAAAGCCGGGAACTGCATAAACGTCTGCATCCCGGCTTTAAATGTATTCTCACAGCCCAGGCAAGCGATGATCGCCAGCCTGTCATTGTAATGTTCTTTGGCGCTGCCTCAGAGGCAGGCGATCTTCCTGACCCTGGTTTCATGACGGCCGCCTTCAAAAGGCGTGGTCATAAACACTTCCACCATCTCTTTGGCTACTGCAGTATCTACAAACCTGGCGGGTATGCAGATGATGTTGGCCTCATTGTGGCCGCGGGCCAGCCTGGCCAGCTCTTCGCCCCAGCATATGGCGGCTCTTACGCCCTGGTGCTTATTAGCGGTAATGGCCACACCATTTGCGCTGCCACATACCAGGATCCCAAAGGCCACTTCTTCTCTTTCTACAGCGGTGGCCACCGGGTGGGCATAATCCGGATAGTCTGCGGAGTCTTTTGAATGGGCTCCAAAGTCTTTTACCTCTATCCCTTTAGCTTCCAGGTAGGATATGATCTCTTCTTTGTACTCAAAGCCGGCGTGATCGGAACCAACAGCTACCGGCAATGACATATTGAACAATGTTGCGTGCATGATTGCTAGTGTCTAAAACAGTAATCGGAAATTATCAGGACCACTCGTCATCTACTACTACCGGGTTCCTCTCTTTTTCATCCATTTCCTTAAGCGCTTTTCGCGATATAAAGATACTGATTTCGTAGAGCAAATACAGCGGCGTGAATACGATCAGCTGATCTATCACGTCCGGAGGCGTAATAACGGCAGCCAGCACCAGGATCACCACAATAGCATGGCGGCGGTAAGAACGCATGAATTCAGGCGTTATAAGCCCTATTTTGGTGAGGAAGAATACCAGTACGGGTAGCTCGAACAATATACCCATACCCAGGATGATCTGCGTCATGAGCGAGAAATAGTCATCCAGGAAGAACTGGTTCACCGCTTTATCGGTAATGGTATAACCTGCCAGGAAGTTAATGGTAAATGGCGCCATCAGGAAATAGCTGAAAGCCACCCCCAGGAAGAACTGGAAGGAAACCCAGAAGATAATGCCCCTGGCTCCTCTTATCTCTCTCTCCTTTAAAGCGGGTTTAACAAAGCGCCAGAACTCGTAGAAAATGTAGGGGAAGGCAACCACCAGGCCTATGATAAAGGCCAGTTTGAACTGCAGCATCACCTGGCCGGCCATTTTGAAGTTCTGGAACGTCACCTTTACAGGCGTGATACAGAGCTTATCCCCCATACCCACCCAGTGGCTTATTTTGCACATGGCAATATACGAGGGGAAGTCGGCATTGGTGGGGCCAAATATCACATTGTCGAGGATCTCCTTTGTGTATATAAAGCCGAATACGCTTACCACTGATATTGCGACCACTGATCTGATGATATGCCAGCGCAGGTCCTCCAGGTGGTCAAAAAAAGACATTTCTGCCTTGTCCCTATTATTCGCAAAAATCTTCTTAAACATTTTCCAGTTAGATCAGTGTAGAATTAGAATTCAAGATCACAAATATATAGAAAGGGCAAAAGGAAAATGGAAAAAATAGATAAAGCGGAATTAAGGCGTAGTAAAGGTTTTTGCAGATGTTGAGGGGAAGGAGGCCAGGGATGGTATAGGTACAAAAAAAGAGCCAGCCCGAGAAGAATCAAGAGCCGGCCTTTCATCCATTGTTTGTTAACCCCAAAAAAGTTGAATTCGAGAATGTCTTCTGCTTCCAGATCTTCTACTTATCCGATTGATGGCAAGCTTTCAAAATAAGTTTTATTTCTGGTTGCGTCTAAATTTCTATCACAAAAATAGAAAGAATTATTTTATTACCAATGTTGTAACAATATTTTTTACAACCCTTTAACAAAAATCAAATAATAGTGTTACATCACCTACAGCAAATGTATAAAATCTGTGTTAAATTCCTACTACTTTTTTTAAAAACGATTTAGCTGCCGGTTTAAATCGATTTAGCAGGCTTTTCCCGCTTTCACAATGCAAATATATTAAAAAAAAGACAACAATGTCAAGCAATCCTCTTTTTCGGGATAAAAAACTTTTCCCTGCGATTGGATTGCATCAGCGTCAGGCCAAAATTCTCATTTTAACCATCTCGATGCGCGTATCTGTTACATTCAGCACATCAAACTCATAGTCATCTATAATGATCCTTTCTTTCAGTTTCGGGATGGTTTCATGATGGTTAATAATATACCCGGAGAGCGTTTCACTCTCATCTTCCGGAAAATCGAACCCATAACGTTCATTCAGGTAGTCCAGTTCCAGGCGGCCGGAGAAGATATATTCCTTCTCAGCGATCTGTTTCTCCACAAATTCCTCCACATCATGCTCATCTTTGATCTCGCCGAAGATCTCTTCCAGCACGTCTTCAATGGTCACAATACCGGCGGTGCCGCCAAATTCGTCTACCACCCAGGCAATGCTCTTGCGCTCTTTATTGAACTTGCTCAGCAGGTCTATCGCACTCATGGTTTCGGGCACCACCATGATAGGGTGTATAATCGCGGGAATATCCTGCGGGTTCTTGAACATGTCCAGCTGGTGGATGTAACCCAGGATATTGTCTATGGTGCTTTCGTAGATGATGATCTTTGACAGCTTGGTTTCCATGAATTTACGCCTCGCTTCGCCAATAGGGCTCGCAATTTCCAGCGCCTCGATCTCCTTGCGGGGGATGAGGCAGCCGCGAATCTTTACATGGGCCAGAGACAGGGCATTTTCGAACAGTTCGGTGTTCAGCTCCTGGTTTTCTGCAAAGTGCTGCTGCGACTGGCGGATGAAATGTTCCACGTCCACCCTGGCAAAAGTGGGCCTGTTCTCAACGATACGTACATTGAAGAGGTACTTGAGGATCCACTCAGATACAGACACCAGCAGGTTGCCGATCACATACAAAGGCTTGGAGATCACGGACACCGGCAGGGCAAAAAAGCTCAGCAGCGCTTCCGGCCGGGAACGGAAAACGGCCCGGGGAATAAAGAAACCTAATAAAAGAATGATAGAAGTTGCCATCAGCACTTCAACCAGCAATAAGGCCGGCTGATAGGTAATGCTGTCCTCCGGGGGCATTACAGCCTCCCAAATGGGCTGAAAAATGCCCGCAAACATAATTCCGTAGATGACCATCACGATGGTAAGGCCCAGCAGGCTGGTGGCCAGGAAACGTCCGGGGCTTTCATTAAAGCTGGCCAGGATCTTACCGGTGGCCCTGCCCTGCTTTTTTTTCAGCTCTATACTGAGCTTATTAACATTGGCAAATGCTGTTTCCAGGCCTGCAAAAAAGCCTGCCAGCAATACCATAAAGATGAGTATCAGAGTAGTGTAACTGTCCATGTGTTAACAAATATACCAAAAACAAAATTCCCGGGTATTTTACCGAATGAAATTCAGCACCAGCTCTTTTACTGTGGCATAAGCCTTCTCCAGCTCCTCATTCAGCACGATCTTATCAAATTCATGTGCAAAGGAAAGTTCGTAGCGGGCTTTGGCAAGACGCTCTTCCAGGGAGTCGGCAGTTTCTGTGCCGCGCTCGCTGAGCCTTGCCCGGAGGGCTTCCAGGGATGGGGGTTGGATAAAGATGGTCAGCGCAGCCTCCTGGTACTTTTCCTTGATGGAAAGGGCGCCTTTTACGTCTATGTCTACCATAGGTACCTGGCTATTGCTCCATATGCGTTCCAGCTCACTTTTCAGGGTGCCGTAATATTTGCCCGCATACACCATCTCGTATTCGGCAAAGGCATTCTCTTCTATTTTGTGATGAAATTCTTCTGTGCTCAGGAAGTAGTAATCTTTTCCGTGCACTTCATTCTCGCGGGGCCTGCGGGTACTGGCCGAAATGGAAAAGGCCAGCTGCGGCAGCTCCGATAATAATTTTCTTACAATAGTGGTTTTCCCTGCACCGGAGGGGGCAGTGATGATAATGATCTTTTGTGATGACATCCGTTTGAATTAAAAGCTGCGAGCTGCGAGCTGCAAGCTTCAAGCTTCACCTTACGGAAGGAATATTCTTGCAAAAGGCGCTTTCTTGCAGCTTGTAGCCTGGGGCTTGCAGCTATTTACACTCTCTTTATATCCGCGCCCAGCCTTCTCAGCCTTTCGTCGATATATTGATAGCCGCGGTCAATCTGTTCTATGTTCTGAATAGTGCTTTTGCCTTCGGCGCTCAGCGCAGCGATCAGCAATGCCACACCCGCACGTATATCGGGAGATGACATGGTGATGCCTCTCAGCATGTGCTGACGTCCCAGCCCGATCACTACTGCTCTGTGCGGGTCGCACAGCACGATCTGGGCGCCCATGTCAATCAGCTTATCCACAAAGAAGAGACGGCTCTCGAACATTTTCTGATGGATCATTACACTGCCTCTGGCCTGCGTAGCCACTACCAGCACGATGCTGAGCAGGTCCGGCGTAAAGCCCGGCCAGGGGTGATCATATACTGTGAGGATGGAACCATCCAGGAAGGTTTGTATCTCGTAGGATTCCTGTGCAGGAATATAGATGTCATTACCTCTCAGCTCCAGCTCAATGCCCAGCTGACGGAATTTTTCAGGAATGATGCCCAGGTGCTCCACACCGGCGTTGCGGATGGTGATCTCGCTCTGCGTCATAGCGGCGAGGCCAATGAAGGAGCCGATCTCGATCATATCCGGCAGCATGCTGTGGCTGCAGCCTTTGAGGGAGCTCACGCCTTCAATGATAATGAGGTTAGAGCCTACACCGCGTATATCTGCGCCCATGCTGTTCAGCATTTTACAGAGCTGCTGTATATAGGGCTCACAGGCAGCATTATAAATGGTGGTGGTCCCTTTTGCCATTACGGCCGCCATGATGATATTGGCTGTACCGGTAACGGAAGGCTCATCCAGCAGCATATAGGTTCCTTTCAGACCGTCTGCTGCCTCCAAACGGAAGAAGTTATCGTCTGTATCGTATACAAACTTAACACCCAGCTTTTCAAAGCCGATAATATGGGTATCCAGGCGGCGACGGCCTATTTTATCGCCTCCCGGTTTAGGAATGTATGCCTTTCCATAGCGGGCCAGTAAAGGGCCAGCGATCATCACAGAGCCCCTGAGCCTGCCGGATTTCTTCTTGAATTCCGGGCTCTGGAGATAAGGCAGATCAATATTAGCTGCTGTAAATTCGCAGGTATCCCGGCTGATGCGGTTTACCTGTACGCCTATGTCGGCTAATAGCTCTATCAGCAGATTCACATCCAATATGTCCGGTATGTTACTGATGGTAACAGTTTCCGGCGTCAACAACACCGCACTGATAATCTGTAAAGCTTCATTTTTGGCACCCTGGGGCACAATATCCCCTTTAAGGCGGTTACCGCCTCTTACTTCAAAAGCGCTGCTCACTTATTCCTGTTTTTATTGTATTTATTGGTGTGCTTATTGGTTTTCCCGTTTCCGCCGCTCTTGTACTTGTTCTGCTGGTAGGATGATTTACTGCGCTTGAGACCGGAACCAGTTCCGGGGCTGCTCACATTGGTGCTGCTGCTGCGGTTAAACTCGCCACCGCCGCTGCTGGCAGTGTAGGACGGTGCAGATCCGCCTGTATGGAATTCCAGCTTGCCTTCCGTGATGGTAGACAGCTCAGACCTTACAGCATCGTCATGTACACTTTCTTTATGCCAGTTACTGTAGGCCAGCTTCATATAGTTACCGATGGTCTGGGTAAAACCTTCCTTCTTCTCAGGATTTTCCTCATGCAGCGCTTTGTCTATCACCATTTCCAGGTTTTTGCCAAAGTGACGCAGCTTGGGATACTTTTTAGGATAAGTGAGACGCTCGGGTTTGTATTTTAACGTTTCACGGGTAGGTATTGGATAGGGAGATTCTACATTCAGTTTAAAATCGGAGATCAGGAAAAGGTGATCCCACAGCTTATGCCTGAAATCCTCAACATTCCGCAGGTGGGGGTTCAGAGTGCCCATCAGCTCTATCAGTGCCATAGCGTTAGCCTGGCGCTGATCCCTGTCTTCTATGGTCAGCAAATATTCAATCATCTTTTGAATATTCCTGCCATACTCTTTCATTATTAAATGATTACGTGTGGTATTATATTCCATTATCTTAATTTATGAGATAATTACCGGATTAATTTAGTTATTAAGTCAACTTTACGTGAAGAAACAAAGTAAGGAATAACTATGTACTTTGTACTGTGAAGTAACCGTATGCGCAAACTTAGCAAAAAAACCTCAAATGAAAAACCTAAAACTTACAGCAGACAGCGCTTATCCGGTGAAGTGAAAAAGTTTTAATTTAGCCTATGGACCCCATTTTACTCCTGCATGGCGCGCTCGGCACCAAAGCGCAGCTACAACCATTAACCTCCCTGCTGCGGCAGTATGAGGTACATACCCTCAATTTCAGCGGTCACGGAGATGCAGGCCCTGCAATAGCAGACCTAAGCATTCCATTACTGGCGGAAGAAACGGCCGCCTACCTGGAAGATCATGCCCTGCCGCCGGTTCCCATATTCGGGTACAGCATGGGGGGCTATGTGGCCATGTACCTGGCCCGCCATTATCCCGGCAGGGTAAGCCGGGTGATCACTTTAGGCACCAAATACCACTGGGATGCTGCTACAGCCGCCAGAGAGCTGAAAATGCTGGATGCGGGCGTTATTGAACAGAAGGTACCTGCCTTTGCGGCAGCGCTGCAGGAGCGGCATGCACCGCAAGACTGGAAGCAGGTACTGTCTGCTACCGCCACCCTGATGCAGGGCCTGGGCCAGGCGCCGGCGCTTAGCCCCGAAGACTATGCAGCCATCCGCATCCCCTGCCTGGTAATGCTGGGCGACCGTGACCAGATGGTATCATTACAGGAAACCCTGGATGTGTATAAGGCCTTACCGCAGGCACAGCTGGCCGTGCTGCCCAATACACCGCATCCCATTGAAAAGGCGGACCTCAGCCTGGTGTCTGTGCTGGTTCAACGTTTCCTCAATGGCTAATCTCCAGATTGCGCTTACTATGCTTTTTCGCTTACGTAGATGTGAAAGTATATAATGCTTATCCTTAATTACTCCTGTTAACTGCTATAGGTTGACTGCTATAGGTTGATCAGATAATTTCACAACGCGGATCAGGGGAGCGCTACTCCACCACATTAATAGTACGGTAAAAACTCTCTTCTAAAGATATGAGCGTCTCTGTTCTTTCTATTCCTTTAATCTTCTGTAATTCATCATGCAATATCCGGCGAAGCTGGGTAATGTCCTTACAAATGATCTCTGCGAACATGCTGTAGCTGCCGGTGGTATAATTAAGGCGCACCATCTCCGGGATCTTGCGTAACTCCTTGGCTACCGTATCATACATGGAGCTTTTTTCCAGGTAGATCCCTATGAAGGCTATCACATCATAGCCGATCATTTTTAAATCTACATGTAATTTCGTACCTTTAACGATACCCAGCTCTTGTAATTTCTTCATTCTAACGTGGATGGTCCCGCCGGAAACAAAGAGTTTCTTTCCCAAATCGGCGTAGGAGATCTCCGCATTGTTCATCATCTCGCTGATGATCTGAAGATCAAGTTTGTCAATATTCAAATTGTGGCTCATTTTTACAATTTGTTTTTGATTGTTTTAAACACACTTGCAAATATTTAAAAAATATCGAAATTTCAAAAATTTTTCTTAAAAAATTTGCAAAAAATACCCTTCGTCTTTAGATTTGCATCATTGAAAGTTTGAAATCAGAAACATTGCCCGGGTGAAAAGCACCTTATGGCTTTCAGATAAAGAAACTTTCAACTTTAATGTGGGGTGATGGAACTGGCAGACATGCCCTCTTGTCTCGAGGGTGGGGAGTCCGGGATAAACGTAGCATAATGGGTTGACCACTAATCTTATTTGTGCTAAGGCTAACCGCCCCGTGGAGGTTCGAATCCTTCTCCTACAGCTTGGCAAAGGCCGTTTCAGGTAAAACTGGAACGGCCTTTTTGATGTTATTTTCCCACTTCTCTCTATGCGCTCTCCTTGCTTTCTCTATGCTTTCTCCTTGCTCTCAGTATGCTTCACCCATTTAGGTTAAAATAATATCGTTCTTACCGTAAGGGTGAAATCTATACTTTTGCATCCCATGGGACAGAAGAAACTGCAACGTTTTGCCGAAATAGAGACTTTTCCTAACGTATTGATCTACCCGGAAGGCATGCCCGGCCGCTGGGGAGAGTTTTTTAAGAACAATCACCCGCTCACACTGGAGCTGGCCTGCGGTAAAGGGGACTATACCCTCGCCCTGGCCCGCCGCTACCCCGAAAGGAATTTCCTGGGGGTAGACCTCAAGGGCAACCGTATCTGGAGAGGCGCCAAAACCGCCCTCGAAGAGCCACTGCCCAATGCCGCCTTCCTGCGCAGCCAGATCGACAAGCTGGATCAGTACTTTGCGCCCGGGGAGATCTCCGAGATCTGGATCACCTTCCCGGATCCCTTCCTGCGCAAGTCAAAGTCTAAAAAACGGCTTACCCATCCCAAATTCCTGCAGCTGTACCAGCCTTTACTGGCGCCGGGCGCTACCATCAACCTGAAAACAGACTCACCTGAGCTGTACGCCTTTACAAAGGAGGTAACCGCCGCCTGTAACTGCAGGGTGCTGGAAGACATTGCAGACGTATATGCATTACCGGAAGTGCCCGAGCTGCTGAAGATCCGCACCTACTACGAGGGCATGCACCTGGAAGACGGCCGTACCATCCGGTTCATTAAATTTGCACTACCGGAGGCCCCGATAGACTGGCGCCGGATAAAGCTGCCTTCCGATGCAGACACCGCTGAAGGAACATATTGATTTCTACTACAACGAGCAGGGCTATATGGTATTCACTGAAAAATACCACCTGGAAAGGGGCCATTGCTGTGGCAACGGATGCAAACATTGTCCATTTGATTATGAAAACGTACCGGAGCAAAGAAGGGCTGTCCTCCTCGCCGCCCGCAGGCAACAGGAAACCAGGCCCAAAGGACCCAGCTGATACCCCCTCCTTCTTTGAAAGGATCTATGAGCTGGTACGGCTGATACCAAAAGGCCGCGTAACTACCTACGGCGCGCTTGCAGAAGCATCAGGCCTGAAGGTCACCGCCCGTATGGCAGGCTGGGCCATGTATGCAGCAGACCGCGCCAAACCACCCATACCCGCACATCGTGTAGTGAACAGCAGCGGCGTACTGAGTGGCAAAGACCATTTTTCTACACCTACCCTCATGCAGGAGTTACTTGAACAGGAGGGAATTGTTGTAAAGAAGGATAAAATCCAAGACTTTAAAACCGTATTTTGGGACCCAAAGGAAGGGGAAAAGCCGAAACGTAAAAAAGCCTCCCCCCGCCGCCCCTGAATGTATAGCGTATGTCAGCACTGAAATTAAAACTGGACCAGGATCAGCTTATAGAGGATTTCTTTGACAGCACTTACCTGCTGGGCATTGTTTCCACAGCGCGTGATTACCAGCTTTGCTGGCAGGTGAACAGACAGCTGCCTTACCATTTCAGGGTGAATAATTCCCTGGAGATCAACCTCTCCAAACATCAGCGTTCCTTCTACTTTACCGTGTTTGAATGCCAGGAACCTACCAAATCTGTTGCCCACTACTTTTATAATAACCACTGCAAGGCAGAATTTTTACTGCCTGAGCTGAAACATATAGACTACCTCTGGCTGATCAAAGGAGACTTCTATCAACTGCAGGACGTCAAAAAATTAATAGAGGAATTGCGCCAGGTGGAGCTAGTACAATTAGTATCTTTATTGGATCTTAGAGAGATAAAGAATAAGGTCAACCTTATTTTTTAAAACCAGGACAGTAACAGTATATCATTTTTTAAGGTTCCCCTTAACCAGCTCCAGGCATATTATTGTTGGATACATAAACCTATTTTATGTGGCAGGAAAAAAATAATCAGCTGTACCGTTCTTTCGAGTTCGGCGATTTTAAAGATGCCTTTGCCTTTATGACAAAGGTGGCGCTGGTAGCGGAGAAAATGAATCATCATCCGTACTGGATCAATGTGTATAACAAGGTAGAGATCTACCTCAGTACACACGATGCAGGCAATGTGGTGACGGAGAGGGATCACCGTCTGGCGAAAGCCATTGACGGCTTGTTATAAAATTTATATTCAATCCAGTGAGTCGTTTTTGCTTTCTGCTATTGTTTTTGTGTTACTCCACCGGCATTTTCGCATTACCCTCAGCTGAAGATACCACCACGCTTGATCTGGCCGCACTGCCGTCCAGTACAGATATGCGCGCATATATTTACAGCCTGGAAGAAAAGAACCGCCAGCCCTACGCTCCCTCCGAAATACGGCAGCAGAATTTTACAACGAACACACGATTGTTCCATAACGGTAAACAAAACAACAAACGGGCACACGCCTTCTGGCTGAAACTATCTGTCAGGAACACCGGCGCCATGGATTCCAGCCTTACCTTTTTCACCGGCTGGCATGATTACATGTACTGGTATGTTGCCAGGCCCGGGGGCCCCTTAAGCCTGGTGTCAAAAGCCGGCCTGATGCTGGATAAAGGAGATGTGGAAAGATGGGAGCACTATGGGTTCCCGGTACAGATACCCGCAGGCGAGACCCGCATTTTTTATCTGCACGTCGTCAATAAATCATTTAACGAGAACACACTGATGCCAGTGCTGTACAATGCACTGCAATTTGAGCGCTTCCGCAACAAACAGCTCATCACTTACCGGGCAGAAGCCGTTGTAATACAGGTATTACTGGGTATGCTGCTCGTATTCCTCAGCATTGCCGTTATCAACTATATACAGCTGCCAGACCGGTCCTATCTCTACTTTGCGGCCTATATACTGGGGCTGATCCTTTTCTTTGCGCTGCGCCTGGAAAGCAAGCCCTATCAGCTGTCTGTCTTTCACAGCTGGCCGATGCTCAAATACTACTGGGACATACCGGCCCTGTTATTTTGCTTTTACCTGATGTACCTGCTTTTCGGCAATGCCTTTCTGAACCTGAAGGAAAGATATCCCTATATGGAAGGGATCTTCACGGTTGCCGCAGCATGTACCGGAGGTGTTATCATTATCTGTGTTTTTTGCATCGCGATGGAGCGGTATCATTTACCGGGCATCATTTACAGCTATGTATACCTGGCCACGCTCCTGCCCCTGCTGCTCATCTTTGTGGCGCTGGCAAAACGCTCCCGGCACCATCCGCTGGTCCGTTTCTTCCTGCTGGGCTCCGTGTGCTTTTATGCCGCCTGCCTGGGCGCTTTCCTCATGCAGATACGGCCACTGGGGCTTACCAGCGCGCTGGGAGAACTGTCGGCCCCCTCTATGCTCATGATCACCGGTGTATTGCTGCAGGCCATGTTCTTCCTGGCCGGACTTAGCTACCGCAACAAACTGGCCCACCACGAGCGAACCAAGACGCAGGAGATGCTCATTAAACAGCTGAACAAGAACAAGGAACTGCAACGTAAGCTGAACGAACAGCTGGAAGAACTGGTAAAAGAACAAACCTCTGAAATACTCCGCAAAAAGCAGGAACTGGAAGAACAGCGGCAGATTCAGCTGGATATTGAATATGACAAGAAACTCACAGAAATAGAGCTGAAGGCCATACGGGCGCAGATCAATCCGCACTTCATTTTCAACTGTCTGAATTCCATCCAGTTATTTGTGATGCAGCGTGACTATGAATATGCGCAGAAGTACCTGTCTGATTTCTCTTACCTGATCCGCAAAACACTGGATTTTTCCCGGCGAAACTTTATTTCGCTGGCAGATGAGATCACCTACCTGAATACTTATCTGGGGCTGGAGAAAATGCGCTTTGAGCATAAAATGGAATATGATATCCGGGTAGACCCCGCCATTGCCACCGCAGAGCTGGAAATACCGGCTATGCTGCTGCAGCCTTATGTGGAAAATGCCGTAAAATACGGGATGACCAACCCCAATCAACCTATAGGACGGCTCACTATCCATTTTCACCAGCTCGCGGGGGATATGCTGGAATGTATCATAGAAGATAACGGAATAGGTATAAACCGTTCCAAAGAACTCCGTACCTTGCCTAAACATCATCAGTCATCCGGCATGGAGATCAGTTTTAACCGTGCGGAACTGCTGAATAAAATGTATAATAGCGGCATTCATATTGAAGTAATCGATAAATCTAGCCGTAACTTTGCAGAGAGTGGTACTATTGTGAGAATCTTAATACCGCAGCTGTAGCCTAGCCAATAACCCCATATTAATAATTTATAATAAATGATAAAAGCAATTATTATAGATGACGAGCGTAACAGCCGGGATATTATAGCCCTGATGCTGGGAAAATATTGCCCGCAGATACAGATCGCCGATACCGCATCTGATTGTAACGACGGTATCAATAAAATAAAACAACACCATCCGCAGCTGGTATTCCTTGACCTTGAAATGCCTGATGGCACGGGGTTCGACGTGTTACAGGGCACACAGGGAGAAGCTTTTGAAGCTGTATTTGTAACTGCTTTTGAAAAAAAATTCCTGCACACGATCCGGTTCAGCGAAGTGGAGATCATCCTGAAGCCTATTGATAAAGAAAGCCTGCTGCAGGCCGTGCAGACCGTTAGTCAGCGCATTCTTTCACAGGCCAGCAAACATCGCTACAAGGTATTGCTGGACAATTTCAATAACGGCAAACAGGCCTCCTGGAACCTGCTGCTGCCACTGATCAACGGATCAGAAACCACTATACGCACCAACGCCATTGAGTACCTGGAATCCTCAACAGATAAATGCACCTTCTACCTGGAAGATGGCGTGGTACTGCAGGCAGACCGGAGCTTCCGGCATTATGCAGACCTCTTCATCCCGCTCAGGTTCTACCAGGTGAATAATACGCAGATGGTACAGCTCTCTCATATCAACCGGGTAATGCAGGACAGTCAGCATATATTGCTGAACAGCGGCGCACAGCTGGAGATCACCGAAAGGCGCAAAAAGGACCTGCTCACCTTTTATAAATAGTTAATTTTGGCAGCATTTTAGCTATATACAGATAACAATGAAAAGACCATCAACTATGAAGAAGCGAACTTTCCGCATGATTTGCGGCGTGCTGGCAGCAGGTATATTATTAAGCAGCTGTGTAGTACACAGAGAATCCGGCAACCCGCACGGATTACCACCAGGCCAGGCTAAAAAGATCTACGGTACAAAATCAGCAAAACCATTTGCGCCGGGGCAACAGAAAAAAGGATATTAGCATATTACTGTTTAGAAATAAAAAAGTCCAGGCAAAACCTGGACTTTTTCTTTAGATCAATATCTGTTTATCCATTCATGGATATCAGGAATTCTTCGTTGTTCTTTGTGCCACGCATGTGCTGCAGCATAAAGTTCATGGATTCTTCTGTATTCATGTCTGCCAGGTGATTGCGCAGGATGTAGATACGTTTGAGCATATCCTTTTCCAGCAGCAATTCATCACGGCGTGTAGACGAAGCAGTAACGTCTATTGCAGGGAATACACGCCTGTTGGCCAGTTTACGGTCAAGCTGCAATTCCATGTTACCGGTACCTTTAAATTCTTCGAAGATCACCTCATCCATTTTAGAACCGGTATCTATCAGCGCAGTTGCCAGTATAGTGAGGGAGCCACCGTTCTCTATCTTACGGGCAGCACCGAAGAACTGTTTGGGTTTCTGCATGGCGTTAGCTTCCACACCACCGCTCAATACCTTACCGGATGCAGGGGCTACTGTGTTGTGCGCCCTGGCCAAACGTGTAATAGAGTCAAGCAGTATCACCACATCATGGCCGCATTCTACCAGGCGTTTAGCTTTCTGCAGTGCGATGGCAGAAACCTTCACATGCTTTTCTGCAGGCTCGTCGAAGGTAGACGCGATCACTTCAGCCTTTACGCTGCGCTCCATGTCTGTTACTTCCTCAGGGCGTTCATCTATCAGCACTACCATCAGGTATACTTCCGGGTGGTTGGTAGCGATAGCATTGGCCACTTCTTTCAGCAACATAGTTTTACCTACTTTAGGCTGTGCTACTATCAGACCGCGCTGACCTTTACCGATAGGGGTAAACATGTCCATGATGCGGGTAGAGTAGTTGTTAGAAGTAGTAGTCAGTCTTAATTTCTCAAAGGGGAACAGCGGTGTAAGATAATCGAAAGGCACACGGTCGCGTACTTCTTCCGGAGATTTACCATTGATGGTTTCCACTTTCAGCAAGGCAAAGTATTTCTCACCTTCTTTAGGCGGACGTACGGAACCTTTTACCGTATCGCCTGTTTTCAGGCCGAATAATTTGATCTGGGAAGGAGAAACGTAAATATCGTCTGGAGAGCTGAGGTAATTGTAATCAGAAGAGCGAAGGAAACCATAACCATCGGGCATCATTTCAAGTACGCCTTCGCTAACAATAATACCATCAAATTCTATATTGAATACTGGTTCCTTCTTGGTGAAACGCGTTTGCTGGCGGGCTGGCGCAACAGGTTCTGCAGGCAGTTCATCCGGTAAAACAAAATCATCCTCGTCGTCATCATCTGCAGCAGCTGTTTCTTCTTCCTCCTCCTCTTCTTCCTGTTCATCCTCTGTAAAGGCCGGCAGCACTATGTCTTCGTCATCGTCAAAAGTAAGGGAAGGTATACTGTCAAGGTCTATATCGAAGTCTTTAGCTTTGGATTTGGAGGTTTCTGCTTTAGGCTGTTCTTCTTCGTGTTCCAGTTCGCCGGCTTTCTTTGTTCCGGGCTTTCTGCCTCTCTTTGGTTTTTCTTCTACTGCGGCAGGTTCTTCAACGGCATGTGTTTCTTCTTCGTCTTTTTTTACTGGTTTCCGTTTACGTGTTTTCTTTTCTTCGCCATTGGCCGGGTTACCTTCAGAGGCCATTACGGCTTGCTTGTCCAGGATTTTGTAGATAAGGTCCTGTTTGCTGAGTTTCTTTGCGTTAGTTACATCGAGTTTTTCTGCAATATCAAGCAGCTCAGGAACGAGCATGTCGTTCAATTGTAAGATGTCGTACATCATCGTGAGTTGTCTAATTTTAGAAGTGTGTTGAGGCGGGTACCACTACATACCAACATACACCAATTACAAATAATTGTTTTTTTGAGTCCAATAAATTTAATTTGGTTTATTAAATCTGATAGGGATTGCTGAGTTCAGGACTGCTGATGAAGATGGAAACTTAAACTTAATCAGACAGATTGTAACTGCAAGATTAATACAACTTTTACTATTATCCAAAAAAAAGTCCCCCTGTACACCGGCCAGAAACCATTACCCACGGCAGCGCTTAAGGCTCTCAATCCTATATAAATCAATACCATAGCCGGTCGCGACCATTTCAAATTTTTATCATGTTTAATCTCCTGCTATATATTCCGTGTAGATTTAACATTTTTTTGTGCCAGCTGCACTGGCAGCCCTTTTGAGGGAACCCTGGTTTCAGGTTATGGACTCTGACCTTTAACCCTTATTTTTGCAATCCTAAAAATTAAAACAAATTATGAGCCAAAGAACGAAAGTCAAGCAAATCTTGGCAGACGACAAAGTCGATTACGACGTAACGGTAAAAGGTTGGATACGGTCATTCCGTAATAACCAGTTTATAGCGTTAAATGATGGCTCAACCAATAATAATCTCCAGATCGTAATAGACCCGGCAACAGACCCTGCTACAATTAAACGCCTTACCACCGGGGCAGCTATCAGCGTAAAAGGCACTGTGATAGCCTCTCTTGGTAAAGGCCAGAAAGTAGAGATAAAAGCCCTTGAGCTGGAAATACTCGGTGATTGCGATCCTGAAAAATATCCTTTACAGCTGAAGAACAGGCCCAGCCTGGAATACCTGCGTGAAATAGCGCACCTCCGTTTCCGTACCAACACCTTCGGAGCCGTATTCCGCGTACGTCACGCCCTGGCTTTTGCCGTACATAAATTCTTTAACGACAGGGGCTTTGTATACCTGCACACGCCCATTGTCACTGCTTCTGATGCTGAAGGCGCCGGTGAAATGTTTCGCGTTACCACACTGAACCTGAACAATCCTCCCCGGAATGTGGATGGCGACATTGATTTTACGGAAGATTTCTTTGGAAGAGCCACCAACCTTACCGTATCAGGCCAGCTGGAAGGCGAACTGGGCGCTATGGCCTTTGGTGATATTTATACCTTCGGCCCCACTTTCAGGGCAGAAAATTCAAACACAGCCCGCCACCTGGCAGAATTCTGGATGATAGAACCGGAAATGGCTTTCTATGACCTGACAGATAACATGAACCTGGCGGAAGCCTTCATTAAATCGGTGATCGGCTATGTGCTGGAACACAACCGGGAAGACCTGGAATTCCTGGCGCAACGACTGGCAGAAGAAGAAAAGCAGAAGCCACAACAGGAACGCAGCGATATGGGCCTGCTGGAAAAGCTGGAGTTTGTGCTGAACAATGAGTTCATGCGGCTTACCTATACAGAAGCCATCGATATTCTAAAAGAGAGTAAGCCCAACAAGAACAAAAAGTTCCAGTACCTGATAGAAGAATGGGGCGCTGACCTTCAGAGCGAGCACGAACGCTACCTGGTAGAAAAGCATTTCAAGAAACCGGTGATCCTTACAGACTATCCCAAAGCCATTAAAGCGTTTTACATGAAGCAGAACGACGATGGCAAAACAGTAAGGGCCATGGATATCCTCTTCCCCGGCATTGGCGAAATAGTAGGCGGCTCCCAGCGTGAAGAGAACTACGACAAGCTGGTGCAACGCATGGAAGAACTGCACCTGCCCGTGGAAGAACTGTACTGGTACCTGGACACCCGCCGTTTCGGCGCCTGCCCTCACGCCGGCTTTGGCCTTGGCTTTGAGCGCCTGGTGCTGTTCGTAACAGGCATGGGTAACATCCGTGATGTGATACCTTTCCCCAGAACACCGAAGAACGCAGAATTCTAATCAAAACGATAAAGCAAACGAGGGTGTGTCAATACACACCCTCGTTTATTTGAATACTTTCCGTATCTTCTCTTCAGCAACCCAGGTAAATTTCGCCCCACACCTATTTAATTCAACAGGATATCGTGTAAATAACGCGTAGATAACGGGGAGATATCGTGTCTCTTTAAAGAGATACTATATCATTACTATATCGTTACTATATCGTTACTTTATCCTGGGAGTGTCTAGTCCTAAAATACCTATACAGAGCTGTCTTATGGAATTCCCCTCTTAACGCATCTCTATATACGAAAGCACATCCATTTTTTCACATATAAATCTTTACTGTATGGCAGAAATCAACACTGCGGCCTCCGGCCGTAACAGGGGAAATACGCGCCGTAAGATCCACTCCACCCGCGTAGACATGACACCGATGGTAGACCTTGGCTTTTTGCTCATCACCTTCTTTATGCTCACTACCAGCCTGGCGAAGCCCAAAACGATGGACCTGGTAATGCCCCGTTCAGACGGGGATTCCATGAAGCTGGCAGGTTCCAAAGCGCTCACTATTATGCTGGGACGTAATAACCAGGTCGCCTATTATGAAGGCATGGGTAACGACCCTTCCCAGCCTCCGCAGGTAAAATATACCGGCTTTGCCTCCCGGAACGGCATTGGCGATGTGATCCGCGCCAAACGCAGGCAGGTCATGCAGGTATCCGGAAAGAATGAACTGATGGTACTGATAAAAGCAGATGACAAAGCTAATTATAAAAACGTAGTAGACATCATGGATGAAATGCTGATCAATGATGTGGACCGTTACGCCATGGTGGACATAACGCCTGCAGAAGAGGGCTATCTGAAGTGATCTTGCCCTGTTTACCAGTTTTCAGCCATTTCTCCCCATTCTCCTGGCAGATAGCGTTACTTAGTAACTATTTATTGTTGCTCACGCAGGTGAAACATAGATTAGCATTTGGCTTTTAGCCTTCCGCCGTTCGGACCCCGCCGATAGCTGAAAGCTAAGAGCCAATGCTATTTTTTAACTCCCCAAATCATTCGTACATGACAACATTCGCTCCTCCTGAGATCGCGGCCGGTATGGTGCCCGATGAGCAGATCGCTTCCTTTAGAGCAACACTACGCGGAGAATTACTACAACCCGGCGACGAACATTACGACACAGCCCGCAAGGTATACAATGGTATGATAGACCGTCATCCCCGATTCATTGTGCGCTGCGCCGACGTGGCAGATGTGATCAGCGCCGTTCATTTTTGCCGGGAACACCAGCTGCTGACTGCCGTAAGAAGCGGCGGCCACAATGGCGGAGGCCTGGGCGTATGTGATGACGGCCTGGTAATAGACCTTTCGCCTATGAAAGGGGTATCCGTTGACCCCGAAGCTAAAACCGCATGGGTAGCCGCCGGCTGTACCCTGGGAGATGTAGATCATGCTACCCACGCCTTCGGGCTATGCACGCCCAGCGGCATTATTTCTACCACCGGTGTAGGCGGCATTACACTGGGCGGCGGTCTGGGACACCTTACCCGCAAATGCGGACTGGCTATTGACAACCTGCTGGCTGCTAATGTAGTACTGGCAGACGGCCGTTTTGTAAAGGCCAGCCCTACCGAACATCCTGACCTGTTCTGGGCCATCCGTGGCGGTGGCGGCAACTTTGGCGTGGTAACCTCCTTCCTGTTCAAGCTCCATAATATCAGCCAGGTATATGGAGGCCCAATGCTCTGGGAAATGGACAAGGCCGCAGACATCCTTAAATGGTACCGCTCTTTCATCAATATTGCCCCGGAAGAACTGAACGGCTTCTTTGCTTTCCTGACGGTACCTCCCGGCCCGCCTTTCCCTGAACACCTGCATAACCGGAAAATGTGCGGTGTTGTATGGGCCTATACCGGGCAGGCAGACAAAGCCGAAGCCCTGCTGGGATCCATCGTCAGCCAGTTTCCTCCTGCACTTGACCTGATGGGCTATCTCCCCGTACCAGCGCTGAACAGCATGTTCGATGCCCTGTACCCGCCAGGCTATCAATGGTATTGGAAGGCCGATTTTGTAAACGAAATAAACGATGAAGCAGTAGCCGAACACGTTAAATTCGGAGAAGCGCTGCCCAGTATGCATTCTACCATGCATCTGTACCCCATTACCGGGGCTGCGCGCCGTGTTAAAAATTCGGATACCGCCTGGGCTTACCGCGATGCCAACTGGGCACAGGTAATTGTAGGGGTAGACCCCGACTCTGCCAACAAAGACGCCATCACCTCCTGGGCTAAGGCTTACTGGGATGCCCTTCACCCCTATTCTGCAGGCGGCGCCTACGTTAATTTCATGATGGATGAAGGAGAAGAACGCGTTAAAGCCACCTACCGGGATAATTATGAACGCCTGGTAGATGTAAAAAATAAATATGACCCCGGAAACATGTTCTGCGTTAACCAGAATATAAGACCAACTGTTGTTTAAATGCGTCACTTCGCTTATATTTAGTCAAGAGGACACAGGTCCTCTTGACTTTTTACCCTTATGCGTCACACGGTCCTTCCATTTTTCATGGCTGTTTTACTGATGGGATGCCTGATTGGCTGCGACGAGGATATCACAGAACGAGCCTTACCTACATTTGAACCCGGTTCCACAGATGCCAGCGGCGGAACCTGGCGTACACTGCTGATCAGCAACCCTGCGGATATTAACATCGCGCCGGCCACTACCACAGGCAGCGCTGAATACCAGCATGAGATCGCACAGATCGTACAGCTGCAGAAAAGCATTACCGATACTGACCGCGTGCTGATAGACCAGTGGAGAGCCAACGGGGTGATTAAATGGAATGAAAAAGCCCGTGCGCTGGTGGCAAAATATAACCTGCCTCCGCCGCCTAAGTCGGATGGCACTGACCCCTCTCCTAAGGCGACCGATCCAGGCGCCAACCCAAAATTCCCATTTGCAAATACACCCTACGCCAGTCGCGCTTACGCCTATTTAAATGTGGCCTTCTACGATGCGCTGGTGACCTGCTGGTATTATAAATTTAAAAACAATCGCCCCCAGCCGGTAGTATTGAGCAAGCAGGTACAGGCGCTGGAATCTTACCAGATAGACCTGCCGGGCTATCCTTCAGAGGATGCGGTAATAGCGCAGGTGGCCTACCGCCTGCTGAAAGTATTGTTTCCGCTGGACAGTACAGCGCTGCTGGAGATGGCTAAGGGACAGAAAAGGGCTAAACAGCTGTCGGGCATTGCCAGTCTGAGTGATATTGCCGCAGGCGAAGCCATTGCCAACGCAGTAGCAGACAAAGTGCTGGCCAGGTTCCGCACAGATGGGATGGAACAGGCGGCAGGCACTCCGGTACAATGGGGCCGGCTTACTTCAGATGCTGCCACACGCGGTATCAGCATACCCTGGAAAAGCATGGAAACACCCGCCAGACCACCCATGATGCCCTTTTATGGTGAGGTAAAAATGTGGATGCTCAGCACTGCCCAACGCGATTCCCTGCGCCCGCCTCCACCTCCGGCCATCGGCTCAGCGGTATTCAATACGGCCATGGAAGAGCTGCGCGGATTCACGGATCATCCAACTGCAGAACAGCAACGTATTGCCGCCTATTGGGCTGATGGAACAGGGTCTTATACCCCTGCGGGCCGCTGGAATGAAATAGCCTGCGGATTCATCAGCCAGCGGAAGCTAAGCAAACTAAAAACAGCACGTGCACTCAGCCTCCTGAATATAGCCCTCTGCGATGCGGGGATCTGCAGCTGGGACGCCGCATACTATTATTCCTATCCGCGGCCTTCCCAGGTAGATGCCAATATTAAAACGAACGGCCTTCCTAATCTTCCATCATATGTATCAAGCCATTCCACATTTTCAGGAGCGGCAGCAAGCGTACTGACATACCTGTTCCCGCAGGAAGCGGAACGGATCGATGCAATGGCGGCAGAAGCGAGCCTTTCAAGGATCTACGCAGGTATCCATTACCGTTTCGATTGTGAAGCAGGATTACAATGCGGAAAGAATATCGGCAGCTTAGCCGTAACCCTGGGCAAGGCGGACGGAAGCGAATGACTTTCGTAATTTTACGGTACCTTTAGTGCTCTTAAATGATCCATTATGGCAACCATTACCCATTCCATCCCTGTTGTGGACCTTGCCGCCTTTACCTCCGGCGATGCAAAAAGCAAAGCCGAATTTGTGCAGGCACTTGGAAAAGCATATGAAGAAGTTGGCTTTGTAGCGGTAAAGAACCATGGCATACCAGACGACCTGATAGCAGACCTGTACAAATATGTGCAGAAATTCTTCTCTCTGCCGGGCGATACCAAGCACCAGTACGAAATTCCTGAGCTGGCCGGACAGCGTGGTTATACTTCATTCGGAAAAGAGCATGCGAAGGGGTTTGATGCGCCGGACCTGAAGGAATTCTTCCAGTTCGGACAAACAGTGGAGGATGAAGATCCAATCAAAAAAGAATATCCGCCGAATGTATCAGTAAACGAAGTCCCCGAATTCAGCCCCACCTTTTATAAAGCTTACCGGGCATTTGAAAAATCGGGTAAATACCTGCTACAGGCTATTGCATTATACCTGGGCCTGGAAGAAAATTATTTTGACAACAAGATACATAACGGCAATTCCATTCTGCGCGCTATTCACTATCCGCCTATTACACACGAGCCTAAGTCTGCCATACGTGCAGAACAGCATGAGGACATTAACCTCATTACCCTGCTGGTTGGCGCCTCTGCCGATGGTTTGCAGATACTGGACAAACAGAATAACTGGGTGCCGGTTACCTCCCTTCCTGAACAGATTGTTGTGAATGTAGGGGATATGCTGCAGCGCCTCACCAATAACCGCTTAAAATCAACTACTCACCGTGTGGTGAACCCGCCCCGGGAAATGTGGCATACCAGCAGGTATTCCATTCCTTTTTTCCTGCACCCCAAATCAAGCATGCGGCTGGACAGCCTGGAAAGCTGTATAGACGAAAAACATCCGCTGGAATATGAGCCTATTACGGCCGGAGAATACCTGGATGAACGTCTGAGAGAAATTGGTTTGAAAAAATAAAGTTCCAAACGCCGGATTCCGTGATATCTGCGAAATATCACGTGAATTTGGAACCTGGGATTTGGAATTTATTTTTAAATTGGGCCGTGTTCCTACGTCACATTCCTTTTTTAAAAGCTGTATTGTTCCATAGTATTACCGCCTATGGCGGCCCTCAGGGCCATCTGGCGATGATGCTCAAAACGTTTGTGCAGCAACGTAAAGACGTTACGGAAGAAGAGTTGATGGAATACAACGCTTTCTGCCAGCTGTTGCCCGGTGCTTCTTCTTCGCAGACGCTTACCCTTATCGGCTACAAACGGGGCGGAGTGCCGCTGGCCATTGTTACGCTGCTGATCTGGGTTACGCCCGCGTGTCTCCTAATGGGCTCCCTTAGTTTCCTGCTCCAGTATTTTGATAAAAAGGCGCTGAATGTAGACATCTTCAAATTTGTACAGCCAATGGCTGTTGGCTTTCTGGCTTATGGGGGCATCAGGGCCTATAACATCAGCATCCGCAATACGGCCACTTTCGGTATCATGCTCGGCGCTGTGCTGGCCTCCCTGTTCCTGAAGTCTCCCTGGACCTTTCCGGTACTGATCATATTGGGTGGTATTGTATCCAACTTCAGTAATAAACGTATCCCGGGCTCTACAGAAAAGCCCCGTAAGATCCAGTGGACCAATTTATGGCTGTTTGCATTGCTGTTCATACTGGCGGGTTTCTTCTCGGAAGTGGCCCGTACGCATAACTGGATCACCAGGAGGCCTTTTAACCTGTTTGAGAACTTTTACCGTTTCGGCAGCCTGGTATTTGGCGGAGGCGATATCCTGATCGCTATGATCCTGGAGCAGTATGTAACCCGCGCCAAAACACAGTTCATGACGGCTGAAGAGCTGCTTACAGGTGCGGGTATTATGCGCGCACTGCCAGGCCCCACTTTCTCCATGTCGGCCTATGTAGGTGGTATGGTCATGCGAAACCTGGGTATGGGCTACCAGTTCATTGGATGCATGCTGGCGCCGCTGGCTATTTTCCTTCCCAGCCTGTTACTGGTATTGTTCTTCTTCCCGATATGGCATAACCTGAAAAAATATGTGGTGATATACAGGGCATTGGAAGGGATCAATGCCGTTGTGGTAGGCATTATGTGGGCGGCTACCATTATGCTGTTCCTTGCGATATTTACTGTTCCCGTTAACTGGTATAACATGGCGGTGATGATCTGCACCCTGCTGCTGTTGTGTAAAACGCAGTTACCCTCGCCGTTTATCGTACTGGCCTGCCTGTTACTGGGCTGGTGGTTCTAAGTATGGATATTATACTCCTTAATTTTGTTATACAGTGTGGTAAGTCCTATCTCCATCAATTCTGCTGCCTTTGTTTTATTCCCCTTTGTAAAAGCCAGCACCTTTACGATATGCTGCTTTTCCATTTCTGCCAGGCTTAGAGAAGCCGCGTCTCCTTTTTGCTGCGCCCATTGAAAATCGAGGGGCAGAATAGCCGCCTCCAGCAGATCTGTTTCTGTCAATATCACAGCGCGTTCAATCACATTGCGGAGTTCCCGGATATTGCCCTTCCAGCTATGTTGTTGCAGCGCCTGTAAAAAACCGGGGGTCATGCCGCTCACCCTTTTATTCAGCTTGGGGCCTAATTGCTGAATGAACCAGGCGGCCAAGGCGGGGATATCAGCGGTACGTTCATTCAGGGACGGCAATTGTATCTGAAAAGCCGACAGACGGTAATACAGGTCTTCTCTGAAACGGCCGGCGCTGATCTCCGACTCCAGGCGCCTGTTAGTAGCTGCAATGATGCGTACATCTGTTTTAGTGGGCACAGCTTCTCCAACACGGTAAAACTCCTGGGTCTCCAGCACGCGCAGCAATTTGGCCTGCAGCTCTACGGGCATTTCTCCTATTTCGTCAAGAAAAATGGTACCGCCCCTGGCCTCTTCAAAGAAACCTTTCCGGTCCTTCACAGCGCCCGTAAAGGCCCCTGTTACATAGCCAAACAGTTCGCTTTCCAGGATATCCTTTCCGAATGCGCTGCAGTTCACTGCCACAAAAGGATGCTGTTTCCGTTTGCTGCCCTGGTGTATGGCCTGGGCAAACACTTCTTTGCCTGCACCTGTTTCGCCCTGCAGCAGTACTGTGATCTCTGCGGGGGCTGCTTTTTCTGCCAGGGCAATCGCTGCTTTTATCGCGGCCGATTCGCCGATAATGTTATCAAAGCTGTATTTACCACCTATTTTCTTCTCGAGATCGCGCACCCTTATCTGCAGCATGGCTTTGTCCATCGCTTTGCTCACCAGCGGCAGAATGCGGTTATTATCGTCTCCTTTTGTAATGTAGTCAAACGCGCCGTTCTTAATGGCCTGTACTCCATCTGCTATATTCCCGTAGGCGGTAAGCACGATCACTTCCGTTTCCGGGAACTTTGTTTTTATAGTGTGAGAAAGTTCAACTCCATTGCCGTCAGGCAGCTTCACGTCAGACAATACCACCTGGATCTCTTCCTTTTCCAGCAGCTTCATAGCCGTACGTGCATTGGGCGCTTCATGCAGCGTATAACCTTCAAGCGTTAACAAACGGCTTAACAGCTTGCGCAGCTGCTCTTCATCATCAATGATCAGAATATGTCCTTTGGGCATGATTGTGCAGATAAACTGCACAAAGGTATATAATTAGGGAATTGCTTATCAATCCCGGCCAGCGGTCTTCTGATTGCGCTTAAAATAGGCGGCGCCCATTAAAGAAGCCAATAATCCAACAATTCCATTGGAAAAAAGAACGTTACTGATCAGAAAGATCCAGAAGTTACGTGGCATATCCACTTCCATGGAGCCCCTGTCACTGGCCATTAAGGTGCCGCCGGGATTGGACTGCACAATCAAATGCAGGATAAGGGTAAAGATGGTAAGCACAACCGTTACTATCAGGGTAATGCGGAAGCCCACTAAAAACAGCGTCTTTGCAGTTGCCCGTTCACCATGCTGGCGGTAATAGTGCCATATTGCAAGGAGCACGCCCAGGAAAAGCACCAGGCTTACAAAGTACCCGGTCCATAACGCCGCATACATATTGGTCATGTAGAAGATAAGCGTCAGTATGATCGAGATAACGGAAATGGTTATACTATAAACGAGACCAACTCTCACAGGATGATGTATTGTAGCCATAATATAACAGTTTTATGTTCTCCTGTTATATTTTACAAACTCTATTCCATTTCCGCCTTTGTCAGTTTTTCTATTTGCTGTATCACTTTCTTCAGATCATTTTTACCGCGCTGCACAGGTTGCCAGAGGTCGCCTTTATCCTGTATACGGTTCAGTGTGTTCCGGATATTATAATCCGCGATCCGGAGGCGGTCATTTACTTCCTTCCATTCCAGGGGAGTAGAAACGGTTGCACCGGGCCTGGGGCGTACGGAATAGGGCGCTGCAACAGTTTGGCCACGGCTATTCTGCAGATAATCCACATATACCTTTTTTTTGCGCTGTGATTTCGCCCTCACAATACTGGTAATGCCGGGTAGCTGCTGATGGGTTTGCCGTGCAATATATTCTGCAAACAGGCGGCAGGTTTCGTACTCATATTTCGCGCCTGTGGGTATGTAGATATGCAGTCCTGATGCGCCGGAGGTTTTACACCAGGCAGACACCTTCATGCCGTCCAGTATCTCTTTGATGCAAAGTGCGGTTTCCACTACGGCATTAAAGCTGATACCTTCCGGATCCAGGTCCATCACCACATAATCCGGCTGATCAAGGTGACCGATGCGCGACAGCCAGGGATTCACTTCAATACAGCCAAGATTCACCATATAGGCCAGCGTGGCCTCGTTGTTACATACCAGGTAATCCACATCCTTACCGGTGGAGGATGCGTGTAAAGGAACTGTTTTAATCCAGGCGGGTATCGTTTCCACATCGAGATCTTTCTGATAAAAGCTGCTGCCTTTTATACCGTTGGGAAAACGGTGCAGGCTCAGGGGCCTGTCTTTGAGATAAGGCAACAGGGTCTGGGCTACAGACATGTAATAATCAATCAGCTCTCCTTTGGTGATCTTTTCATCCGGCCAGTAGATCTTCTGCTGGTTGCTGAGCGGAACATTCTTCCCGTTCAGCTTCAGGGAGCGTTCGTTCTCCTGCGCCTTTGTTGTTTTACTTGTGGTAGCCATATCAACTGATTTAGCGGTTTCCTGATGTACTTCCTTCGCCGGTTTATCTTCCCGCAAGCCGAGGAAAATTGGCATCCGCAGGATGCCGCCTTCTGTCCAGGCAGAGAATTTTACCTGGCACACCAACACAGGCTTTACCCAGGTTACCGGCATATTGGTTTTGATCTTCTCTTTAAACACCGGCGTTTCGCGCCGAAGGGCCTGCAGCTTTTCATACAGCATATCTATCAGCTGTGTATTAAGGCCTCCTCCGCAATGTCCAACGTATCTCAGCGCTCCTTTATCATCCTGCACGCCCAGCACCAGGGCCCCGATCTTTTTACGGCTGCCACGCGGAGCCGTATAGCCGCAGATGATAGCCTCCTGTTGATTGGTTATTTTTATCTTCAGCCAGTTCATGGTGCGCCGGTCTTCTTCGTATACACTATCTGCCTTCTTTGCGATGATGCCTTCCAGTCCCTTCTCTGCAGCTTTTTTGAACAGCTTCTCTCCATCTTTCATAACATGACTGGAGTACTGTACGGTTTTATCATCCAGCTGCTTTATCACTTCTTTCAGCAAGGCTTTTCTTTCTGTCAATGTAAACTGGCGGATATCTTCTCCATTCAGATATAACAGATCAAACACCATATAGGTAAGTTTTCCTTTACCGGTGCTTCTATAGTTCTGCAGGGCCTGAAAGTCTGATATGCCTTTGCTGTCCAGCACTACAATCTCTCCGTCCAGCACCACACTGTGCGCAATTTTCTCTACGGCTTTTACTATCTGCGGATAGTCTTTGTTGAATGAAGTATGCTTGCGCGAATAGAGATCGGCCTTACTCTTATGCACCTCCGCTATAGCGCGATAACCATCCCATTTAGGCTCAAACAACCATCCCTCCCGGCTGAATGGTTCGTCTACCAGGGTAGCCAGGGCTGGTTTATATTTCTTTGGCGGGGCCGCGCTTTGGGAGCCTGGACTTTTTACCGGCGGAGCTTTTTTTTTAGCTGCAGCTTTTTTAACGGGCGGGCGGCCGGGCTTTTCTTTTTCTTTAAAACGGATGCCTTTATCTATTACACGTTGCGGCGTATAATCTTCACTGTTATATTCATCCGTTACAGCGTAGTTGTCTTTATGCTTCAGCAGCAACCAGGAATTCTCTTCACGGCCTTTCATTTTCACGAGTGCAAACTCTCCTTTCAGCTTCTTACCTTTCAATACAATTTTAAGATTGCCTTCTTTGATCTCTTTGAGCGCAGTTTTATCGAAATCCTTTCCGTCGGCATGTAACAGCTCAAACGTGCCTTTATCCCATATGTACACGGTGCCCGCTCCATAATTGCCCGCAGGGATCTCTCCTTCAAAATCCTTATAGTCATAAGGGTGATCTTCCACATGCATAGCCAGGCGTTTATCTCCCGGGTTCAGGGAAGGGCCTTTGGGCACCGCCCAGCTTTTAAGCACACCCGCTACTTCCAGGCGGAAATCATAGTGGATACGGGAAGCGTGATGGCGCTGCACCACGAAAATATGTGCGCCCTTTTTACCCTTGCCACCCTCAGGCTCGGAGGTCCTGGTAAAGTTCCGTTTCTTTTTATACGTGATAAGACTCATGATGCTCGTTTTTTAGTACCGCCGCGGCCACCGCTATTGCCAAGACTGGCCTTCAGCTGATCGAACAGGTCGTCGCTCTTGGTATGTACCACCTTCATTTTCTTTATGGTGGGTCGTTTACCTGCAGCTTTGGCCTTGATGATCTTCATCAGTTCTGCCGTATACTCGTCTTTATACTGGCTGATATCGAAGGCAGCGCTGTATTGTTTCACCAGTTCTTCAGCCATATCCAGCTCTCTTTTGCTGATTTTGGTGCGGGCATCAGGCAATGTAAGATCATCGGGTTTGCGCAGCTCCTGTTCAAACCGCAGTTGCTGTAAGAGCAGGAAATTATCCTTGGGCCTTACCACTGCCAGGTGTTCCTTGCTACGCAAAACAAACCTGCTTAAACCTGCCTTCTTTGTTTTTTCCAGGGTTTTAAAAAGCAGTTCATAGGCTTTGGCGCCGCCTTTATCGGGTTCGATGAAGTAGGGAGACTCAAAATAGATATCATCAATTTCCTCTTCCTTTACAAAAGCTTCTATTTCGATGATCTTGTTTTTCTTGGGACTGGCAGCTTCAAAATCCTCATCTTCCAGTATTACGTATTCATCATTGTACAAATAACCTTTCACGATCTGTTCCCAGGGGACTTCTTTACCGGTATCTTCATTTATACGCTGAAAGCGGATACGGGCATGGTTTTTCTTATCCAGCATGTCCAGGTCAAGGCGGCTGTCCTGTACGGCGCTGTACAATTTTACCGGTATGTTTACCAGCCCAAAACCAATTGCTCCTGACCAAATTGATCTCATAAGTGTAATATTTAAGGTTAATTATTTGCCTGTTTCACTATGTGGCGCGTCCACCGGTTTGGATTCCGGGGATCCCTGCTGCCGCAGGTAAATGGAAAGAAATACAATTGCTGCAACAGACATAAATTCACTTTGCCAGTTCTGGAACGACTCAAACCAGAATCTTTTATTGAGCAGATATTCCCCCACAGATTCCGAAGGTTTATGCATGGCCTGTTGCTCAACGTTATAAGCGCCGCGGCTGCCCTTAAAATGCAACACAAATGATACCACAAATAGGAAGAGGAAGGCCAGGGAAAGGGAACGTTTATAGAGAGCGAGTACAAAACCTCCCTTTTTTACAGGCCAGGGGGCGTCCGGGTTGGGCTGTGGCTCCCGGTCTACCTCCTCCGGTTTATCAAGATCTTTTGATTCAGCGGACCCTTTCTGCCGCAACCATATGGTAAGGCACACAAAAGAGAACATCTGCAGGAATTCGCTTTCCCAGTTCTCAAAAGTGGCTTCCAGGAAATGATTGCTTACCAGGTATGGCAGGAATGAGATGCCAGCCGCTCCTCTTTCAGACAGTTCTTCATTATGTTCCAGCCAACCGGTGTAGGCCTGCACTCCCAGGGTAAGAATTAATAGTACCAGGAATACCAACGTTAAGCCATTACGGTAAAGAAAGCTATGCTGCGTATCATTATCGTTGTTCATATCGCTGATTTAAGTTCATTTTAAACTTTACAAATGAAGTGCCGGTGGCATAACTTTTGGTTTTTACAAGGGGTACTAAATCCTTTTTTTATGCAAGACAAACCAGGTGAAATGACTACGCTTAGCCAGGTAATGGCCAAGATGAAAAACAAGGGTTATGATCACGAGTTTAAAATGAGCGATCATGGAAGGATGCAGTCAACAGAAGCCCAGAAAGTATATGATCCGGAAGACCTGAAGATCGTAAGAACCTTTCGTTTTGAAGGGGAATCAGATCCTGCCGATTCCAGCATTCTGTACCTGCTGGAAGATAAGGATGGTGAAAAAGGATATGTGCTGGACGCTTATGGAGCTTACTCTGCCCATGAAGAGAGCGGTTTTGATGATTTCATTAAAAAGATCCCGGTAGAGGATCGTGAGGAGCAGGAATTATTCTAATGTGCTGATACGTTAAAATGCTGATGTGCTGATGAGAAATGCTATGAATGCATCAATTCATCGGCACATCAGCATTTTAGCACATCAGTGCTTTATTTCAGTTTCTTCAGAAACTTCAGCAATATTCTCTCATCATTGTGCAGCTCCCCCTTATCAGGGCTGTTTCGGCTGTTGCGTACTTCCTGTAGATAAGGCTCCAGGGCATTATTTTCATATGCGTGCAAGAGGCGTGGATGTACATAATATTTCTTACATACAGCCCTGGTATTGCCCAGTTTGGCAGCTACGCTATCTATTACATAAACAATGTTATGCTTACAGCCTGTTGCCGTTGTAAATGGCGCCAGGTCTGCCAGCTGATTAAGGGCATGCACCGTACCTGCCCAGGTGCGGAAGTCTTTACAGGTAAAATCCTCTCCGGTGCATTCTTTCAGAAAATCATTCACATCGCCTGAGTCGAGGCTTTTTGTCTCTCCCTGATCGTCGTAGTACTGAAACAGCTCCTGACCGGGTATATCCTTCATTTTCTGCAGCAGCCTGGCCAGCGTGCTGTGTTTGATCATAATGCGCTGTATAACCCCTTTTTTGCCTTTAAAATGAAAGAAAAGGGTGCTGCCGTTGATCTTTACATGCTGGTTGCGGAGGGTGGTAAGTCCATAGGAGCCATATAGCTTTTCATAAGCGGCATTGCCTACCCGTATCCAGGTTTCCTGCAGCACACTCAGCGCTAAGGCTGTTACTTTCTCCTTGTCCATGGCCTTTTTCCTGAGCCGTGCCTTCAAAATCTTTCTTATCTGAGGTAGTTTTTCCCCAAAATGTAGCAGACGGTCGTATTTAGTTTCATTGCGCACCTGCGCCCAGGTGGCATGGTAGCGGTATTGCTTGCGGCCCATGGCATCAATGCCGGTAGCCTGCAGGTGGCCGTTGGGCCAGGGGCAGATCCATACCTGTTCCCATGCAGGAGGCAGCACCAGCTTGCGGATACGTTCCAGGGTATCTTCATCTGTAATTTTGTTTCCGTCCTGATCCGTATAGTATACTTCCTCTCCGTTTTTCACACGTGCGTAGCCGGGCGTATTGGGTTTTATGTACCGGAGCCTTGCAGCCTTGGCTGTAATAACAGGATCGGCGGGTAGTGTATCAACAGTTGCCATATATTAACCATTCACAGTTTCTTCTCCATTGGGCGTGCTGAACTCATATTCTTTAAAGCTGTTGTAACAAGCATGTATGATCTCCCGGGCATACTCCTGCATTACCTCCTCCGGCTCATGCGCCAAGGGGCTTATTTTGCGTGAGGCTATAATTGTTCCCTTACAGGCAATGGCATAATATGCAAATAGCGCTGTGATATTCAGTTCAGGCACCGGTGCGGCATATCCTGTTACAGCAATGCCCACATTGCAATTAAATAACGTACATACTCCAAGCGCCATCTCTGCCGCTACCTGCGGCGATACGGCATTGACAGATTGTGCATGAATAGGCTCTACCCCCAGGTGCTTTACCTTTTGACCAATATTGTAAGCAGTAATGCCTCCCTGAAAAAAACCGGTGGCTCCGGTGGCCTTGCTAAAATGAACCTGGAGATACCCGGCCGTAACGCTTTCTGCTACGGCAATTGTGAGGCCCTTCGCGAGGCAGTGATCGCATATATAGTCCAGATACTCCTGCATGAAAATTATTTAAAGCGTTTTACCAGAAAGGCCTCCAACATCAGGAATGCAGAGGCCTTTTCGGGTTTCCATCCAACAAATACAGCTTTATTCTGTAGCGGCTTCCTCGTTTATAGAAGTCTCTGCAATTTCTGTAAGATGCTGATCAGTTTCCTTTTCCTCGTTCAATGTTTGTTCGAGTAGCGAGGCTATTTCGTTCTGGCCCATTTTATTTGCGAGGGCACAGAGGCTGCCGTAAGAAGCTATTTCATAATGCTCTATTTTCTGAGCGGCGATGATCAGTCCTGCGTCGCGTACTGCAGTGTCCTCGTCTGTGTCTTCTATTACGGTTTGTCCTTCTGCGATCAGGCCCTCCATGGCTTCGCATTTCTTGCCCATAGCTCTTGTGCCCAGCATTTCAAATATTTGTTCCAGGCGGTTCACATGTTCTTTAGTAACCGCCGTATGCTCTTCTATAGCTCCTGCCAGTTCTTCTGAAGTAGCCGCTTTTTGCATTTTGGGCAATGCTTTTACGAGATGTTTTTCTGCCCAGTAAATGTCTTTCAGTTCATCCACGAACAGGCTGTGAAACTTAGACTGCTCTCCGTTGCTTTTATTGCGGGCGGAAGTCCTGGATGATGCTGATGATGATCTGGAGCTTGTTGTTTGTGACCTGGATGGAGTTCTGGAGCTTGATCTTGTTGTACCAGCCATAAGATATAAATTTGAAGGTGAAGAAAATTGGTATTGAATAGTTATCCTTTTTTATGGTCTTGCGGGTTCGCCGGCGTACGTTTTATTTCCCGTTCCGGGATTTCGTCGGGTATATCCCGTTTATCCGGAGATTGTTCTGAGGGTTGATGTTCCTGCTTTCCGGGCGGATGTTTTATCTCCGGCGGCACTTTTGGATTATTTTTCTTATCGCCCTTGTCCTGTCTTGGTTTCATGGCTTTAAATTTATTGGTGAAAGAATACTAGCAATGAAAAATTGTGCGCAGTACTTTATGAAAACAAAGTTCATTCCATTACAAGCGTATTGGCTGAGATCAGGTTTATACAGGCAGAACGATTTTCACATATTTTTAAAATCCCCGCAAACGCCCGCCAGTGCTGTAGAAATACGTTTTCATAGTGTGGAAAATCTTTCCCGTAAAAAAGTTTAATACCCTATATTTGACGGAGAATCAGTAAATTCGATAGCTTCAGGATCATCTCTTTTGGAAGCATGCATAATCCGGTACAACGAAAAATACGACTGGGCTTTTTCATAGCCTTCTCCGTAATTATTGCAGCGTCGTTTTTCTCTTACCTCGTAACGAAAAACCTGTTGGATAATGCGGGCAGGCTCAACCATGCAATTGAGGTCTCCCGGCGGCTGGAAACGATCATCAAACAATTGAAGGATGCAGAATCGGCCGTTCGTGGTTTTAATCTCACCGGCGACAGCTCATTGCTAGGCGCGGGCATGGAGGAAAGGATCACCAGGATGGATGAAGAATATAATGCCCTTCGCCAGATCACGGCCGATAACTCACATCAGCAACGGCACCTGGATACACTCAGACAGCTGCTGGATGTAAAATACCCCTTGCTGCTGAAAGCCGCCCGCCTGGATACACCCAAAGCGGAAAAGCTAAAGGTCAGGGAGGGTGAAGTATCAATGGACAGAATTGAACAGAAAATAGAGGATATGATGCACATTGAAGATGCACAAACCCGTGAAAAAGCGGAATTGCTGCGGTTCTTCTCTGCGCTCTGGGTGCCCGTGATCTTTATATCCTCCCTGGTAGCCATCCTGATAGGGATCTATTCCTATATTACACTTACCAAAGAATTTAAGCTGCAGCTGCATATTGAATCCAAACTGAAATCCTATCAACGCGATCTGCAACAGAACATCACCCTGCTGAACAAAAGCAACCAGGAGCTGGAGCAGTTTGCCTACGTAGCATCGCATGACCTGCAGGAGCCTTTACGCAAAATATCCACCTTCAGCGATCGCCTGCAGATGAAATACCGGGACCAGCTGCCTGCTGATGCCACACAGCTGATAGACCGAATGGTAGTAGCTGTGGCCCGGATGCGGGTGCTCATTAATGACCTGCTCATATTTTCCCGCGCGGGCCGTATTGCGCCCGAGAGCATTACTGCGGTAGATATGAACATGCTGTTACAGAATGTGCTGAGTGACCTTGAGGTTGGGCTGCAGGAAAAAAATGCGGTTGTGCATGTAGCACAGCTACCGGTCATTGAAGGGAACGTTACCAATTTTCAACAGCTGTTCCAGAACCTGTTGACCAATGCGATTAAGTTCTCCAATCCTGAAAGGCAGCTGGAGATCAACATCACTTACCAGGTACTGAAGGGAAAGGAGCTCAGCGTGGTAAAAGAAAACCGTTGGGATGAGGAATTCTGCCGCATCTCTATCGAGGATAACGGCATCGGGTTCGACCAGGCCTATGCAGAACGGATATTCCTGATATTCCAGCGCCTGCATGGCGTAAGCGAATATTCCGGCACCGGTATAGGACTGGCCATCTGTAAAAAGATTGTAGACAGCCACCATGGATACATCATGGCCTATGGGTATCCGCTCAAAGGGGCCGCTTTCGTAATTATTTTACCGCTTAAACAGAAAAGATGAGCCAAAGCACAGCAGCCGAAAAGTTTAGCATCCTAATTGCAGATGATGATGCCGACGACAGGGAATTGATCAAAGCGGCATTTGAAGAGAACAATTTCCGCCACAACATTAAATTTGTAGAAGACGGAGAAGAACTGCTAAAATATCTCAGAAGAAAGGGCAGCTATGCCGATGAGGCCGATCATCCGCTTCCCCAGATCATTCTGCTGGACCTGAATATGCCCAAGAAAGATGGCCGGGAAGCCTTGAAAGAGATAAAAACCGATAACTATTTAAAATATATACCTGTTATTGTACTGACCACTTCTACAGAGCAAAAGGATGTGCAAAAGATCTACGAGCTGGGAGTAAACAGTTTTGTAATAAAACCGGTCACCTTCCGCCAGCTTGTAGCCTTTACAAACACCCTGGGAAAATACTGGTTTGAATTTGTAGAATTGCCAAATACACGGAGCTTATCATGACAGAACAGCCCATACACATTTTAATGATTGACGATGATGAAGATGATTTCTTCCTGGTAAATGAACTGCTGCAGGATATATCCCCCGGGCAGTACCAGCTGGAATGGGCTTCTACATACCCGTTGGCGCTGAAAGAAATAGAACGGCGAAAGCATGATATCTACCTGGTGGATTATCGCCTGGGACAATATACAGGTATTGATATCCTCCATCATTTTCAGCAACTGACATACAAGGCTCCCGTTATTATGCTTACCGGTAAGGGAGATTATAATATAGACAAGGAAGCCATGATGGCCGGTGCATCAGATTACCTTGTAAAAGGCGAGATCAGCGCAGACCTGCTGGAACGTTCCATCCGTTATGCGCTGGATGAAATGAACCACCTGCGTACACTGGCTGAAAGTGAGAAAAAATATTACGGCATTTTTGAAAAAGCCCATGACCTGATCATACTGGCCGATTGTAACAAGAACGTTATAGACGCCAACCCTGCAGCGCTGAGAACCCTGCAATACGCCAAAGAAGAAATGATTGGTATGAACCTGAAAGACCTCTTTCTTTTTGAGGAGCAGTACCGGCATTTTTTTGAACAGATCTGTGGTGATAACGGAACTGTGCAGAGTGAATACAATTTCGTAAACAAGCATCAGAAAAAGCTGGATGTGCTGGTGAATGCCGTTATGCTGGATGAAGCGGCGCAGATCTTTCTTTGTGTAGTACAGGATATCACTGAAAAGAAAAAGGAAGAGCAGGAGAAACAGCAGCAGCAGAAATTTGTGATCACCGGGCGCATTGCCCGCGTTATAGCACACGAAGTGCGCAACCCGCTTACCAATATACTGCTGGCCGTAAGCCAGTTCAAACAGGAGCCACCGGATTCGGAGGATAGTCAGCTATATACTGACATTATTGAACGGAACTGTATCCGTATTAATCAGCTGATCACAGAGCTGCTGCACAGCACAAGGATGATAGACCTCCATATACAGCCGCACGGTGTCAATGAGCTTACAGAAAAAGCCCTTGAACTGGCGAAGGATCGTTTACAGCTCAATGAGATAAAAGTGGAGAAACGCCTGACGGATCCGGATATTATGATCCCTGCCGATGCTGAAAAAGTGGAAATAGCGCTGCTCAATATCATCATCAATGCCATCGAGGCTATGTCTCCCGGCAAAGGAGAGCTGGGGATCTTCACATCCCGGCATAATGATAAAGCTATGATACAGATCAGTGATAACGGTGTGGGTATTCCTGAAGAAATGAAGACCAAGCTGTTTGATCCTTTCTTTACCAACAAACCTAAAGGGAGCGGTCTGGGCCTTACCAGCACGCAGAATATCATCATTAATCACAAAGGAAACATCCATGTAGACAGCGAGCCCGGGAAGGGCACTACATTCAGCATTACGCTACCGGTAAACTGATATTATTTTTTGCTGCCGAGCTTCTCATCCGTTTTCTCTATGGCTTCCTCCACAGAATGAGATTCCTTTGTATCGATCCGTTTCTTTGTTTCCTCAGCCAGTTTGCAATAGTATTTGTGCAGCACATCCAGTTCCTCCTCGGTAAGATCTTCTGCTACTATCAAACGGTTACTGGCTGCCTTGTTGGCTGCAATTAGTTCATTTAGCTTCAGCTGTACGGATTTGGAGTCCTTGTTCTGCGATTTCTGGATCACAAATACCATCAGGAATGTAACAATGGTAGTGCCCGTATTGATCACCAGCTGCCAGGTATCAGAAAAGCCGAAAACAGGGCCGGTTACAGCCCATACAATAATCACGGCCAGGGCAATAACAAAAGCCCATACAGACCCTGTAACATTCACTACCTGACTGGCAAAGCGTTCAAAAAAAGCGGACACCTTTCCGTTATTCCCATTAGTATCACCGCTCCCGTTCTTCGGGTGCTGCTCCTGTTTGGTGTGGTTGCTCATAAATGCGCCGATTAGTAATTTATATTAAGCAGGCGTAGCTTATTGTAGAGAGTTTTACGATCTATGTTGAGTAATTGAGCTGCTTTGGTCTTATTGTATTTAACTTCTTTCAGCACATTGATGATCTTGTTATATTCTGCCTGTAAGGCCACGGTTTTAAGATCATTTTCATTGGCAATGGCTACAAGCTCACCTACATGGTCTTCCTCATAACTTTGCGAAAAAGCTTCCTTCATCTCCAGCGGGAGGGAAGACATGGTAATATCCTGGTGCTCAGGCGTAAGCAGGCATGCCCGCCGTATCACGTTCTTCAGTTCTCTTATGTTTCCCGGCCAGGAGTATTTCTGGAAGCAGGCCCATACTTCTGATGTGATCTTACCGCAATTCTTCTGCAGTTCTTTCTCCACCTGCGATATAAATGCCGTCACGAACAGTGGAAGGTCTTCCTGACGGTCACGCAGCGGTGGTATGTAGATGGTAAATTCGTTGAACCGGTGGAAAAGATCTTCCCGGAATTTGCCACGTTGTACAGATTCTGATAATTTTTCGTTGGATGCTACAATAATGCGTACGTCTACAGGTATCTCCTTCAGGCTACCTACCCGGCGGATCACTTTTTCCTGGATCACACGCAGCAGCGCCACCTGGATGTCGTATGACAGGTTCGATACTTCATCCAGGAACAAAGTACCACCGTGGGCCTGTTCAAAGGCGCCTATTTTGGTATTGATCGCTCCTGTAAAAGATCCTTTTTCATGCCCGAACAATTCACTGGCAGCAAGCTCTTTAGAAAGGCTGCCACAATCCAGCGCCACGAAGGGCTGCGCGCTGCGCTTGCTATGATGGTGGATAAGGTGAGCTACAGATTCTTTACCGGTGCCCGTTTCTCCAAAAATAATAACGCTGTAATCTGTGGGTGCTACGAGCTTTATCTGCCTGAACAGCTCCTGTGCGCCGCTGCTTTCCCCGTATACATACTTATTGGTTTTATCCAGCATTTCAGCTACGGGCGCCTGGCCATTGCTGTTGTCTGCCGTCCGTTGTTCCGGTATGGCGGGCACATTATCACGCTCGCTCTCTGCATCCAGGTGGGCAAATGCCTTGTGCACCAGGTTCAGTATCTCATCGGGATATAAAGGTTTGGAAAGGTAGTCGTAAGCACCGTTCTTAACCATTTCTACGGCCACTCTCACATCTGTATACCCGGTTATAATAATGACAATGGTTCGGGGGTTAAGCTGACGGATGTCCTGCAACAGCTGCGCGCCGTCTGTATCCTTAAGACGGTAATCACATAATACCAGATCGTAAGGTTTCTCCTTCATCATCTTTAATGCAGACGCACCGGACATTGTGGTGTCCACCTTAAATCCATGCTTGCCGAGGAATTTGCTCAACAACGTACAGATATTGATCTCGTCATCTATGATCATTATATTTCTCATAATGGTAATGTGTGATGTTGGCAATAAGCCTTTAAAGTTACGAATTAATTTATAGGACCACTAACTTTTAACATCTTGAATCAGTTCGTCCAAATTCTTTACACTGAATGGTTTAGCAAGGAAATAACTGGCTCCTGAACTGAGCGCTTTTTGCTTTTCCAAACCGTTGTCATAGGCACTGATGGTAATGATCATCAATGCCGGACAATTCCTTTTTATTATCGGCAATGCTTCCAATCCTGAACCATCCGGCAGGTTAATATCCAGGAACAGTATGTCAGGCTGCTGGTGCTGAATATATTGAAGGCCGGCGTGCAGATTATGCACGTATTTTACATTAAAGCCGTGTTTTACTAAACTCATCTGCAGCAATCTGCAGATATCCGGTTCATCGTCAATTATAAGGATAAACGAATCTTTCATCTGCTTAATTGAGACTAAGTCTGACAGCGGACTCAATCCCTGGTTTCTGTGTTGTAACATACTTGTGTTTATTCCATTGTTCCATTAATAACCTGGCGATCAGGTAACAAACACTTGATTCTGCTCCCTGATTCTGGTTAACGTTGTTCTTTTCAAGTCCATCGTAACAACCGTAGGTAAGTGGGTTATATATCAACTGCTTCAAATGGTTATTGCCCAGGTACCAGCTAAAGGCCAGCCGCATTTTTTCCAGGTAGGCAGCATTATCCGTTGCCAGGTAGAAAGTATGCAGGGCCAGCATGGTGTAGGCTACTTCAATAGACTGTTCGCCTCCTTCACAGCTGGTGTTGTCATAATCGTCATGCTTGTGATACCAGGTTCTGTTATTGATCACCTTCATATAATTATCCGTAAATGTTTTCACGCACAGGAAATGCAGGCTCTCTTTCGCTGTTTGCAGCCATGCAGCATTGCCGGAGATCTGCCAGGCCATTATCATCGCTTCGGGCAGCACCGCATTACCGTAGGTCAGTGATGGCTCAAACCATTTCCATTGCGGGTCGGCTTCCTGCTGGTAAGCATTATGCAAACGGGAAGCAAGGGTGTTGAGTATATCCTCTGCTATGCCGCCGGGCCTGTACTGCTGATAATAGTACATTCCCTTTATGGCAAAGGCAATAGCCCTTGGAGCTCTCAGGTTCTCCAGCCAGTTAAGGCATGGCTGCAATACCCGGTGTGCCTGCTGTACCAGCATAGGCGGCAATTCCCGGTGCAGGTGCAACAGATATCCCAGCGCCCAGACAGCACGGCCGTTAGCATCTTCCAGATCCACCTCATAGTTCATCGGATCAAAATACCCGCCTACATTCACATAGTTCAGGAAGCTGCCGGAAGGCTGCTGGCAATACTCAATAAAGTCCAGGTATTTATGGCAAAGGGAGTATACAAAACTGCTTTCTTTCACCGTAGTAGCATACATACACATGGCAATCAGCGCCCGGGCATTATCATCCAGTGTATAACCTGATGCCGGATCGGGCTGATCATGACGGGAGAACTGGATCATCCCGAATTCATCGGTCATGCGGTCAATATGGTCCAGGTATGCCGGGGGTAAACTGGGCATGAGCATCTTCTTCTCTGCCAGTATCTCCCTGAACAGGGACATGTGGGCGATGGCCACGTTATCCCAGATGGCGCTGCGTGTTCTTTCAATAGCGTTATTGCTCATCTGTTTCCTCAGTTCGGGATCTTCCAGCAGATGGATGGCATGTCTGGCCAGCTGTTCATGATCTCCCATTTCTATCAGGTAACCGCAACATTCGTCCAGCATTTCCTTAGCCTGGGCAAAGGCGGTGCTTACAATTGAGCAACCGGCGCTCATGGCGTACAGGAAAGTACCGCTTACCGCCTGATGGGGATCTTTGGAAGTGAACAGGTAAATGTCTGTCAGGGCCAGATAATCCAGCAAAGCATCCAGGCTGAGATAGCTGTTCACAAATTTCACATGGCGCTGCAGGCCTAATTCTTCTATCAGCTGTTCCAGGCGCCGGCGGTACTGCTCTCCTTCCCGGGCCAGCACTACCGGGTGGGTCTTCCCCAATATCAGGTATACCGCGTCCGGAAATTGCTTTGCAATTGGTTGCATTGCCCTTATAGCCGTTTCCAGTCCTTTATTCTCGCTGAGCAGGCCGAATGTGGTCAGCACCTGTTTGTTCTGCAGACCGTACTGCTTTTTCAGCGATGCGGCATCTTCTGTAATACGCGCATGCACCCCGTGAGGTATATGCACGATCTTATGGGAAGGTAAATGATACACAGACATTAATATCTCTGCCGAGGTCTGGGTCATCACTATGATCTTGGATGCCAGGGAGCCGATAATGCTGATCACTTTCAGGCATTTGGCGTCAGGGTAGGGCAATACAGTATGGAACCGAACGATAAAGGGCTTGTCAAGCAGGGAGATCATTGCCAGCATATTATGTCCGTATTCTCCACCGTAGAGCCCAAATTCATGTTCAAAGCAAACCATGTCTATCTCCTGGTCGGCATTAACCTGATGGGCAAACGTAATACAGCTATCAATATCAAACGGATCTACGGTATACTTCACAGGCGCTTGCAACGCCGCCGGCGGCCGGCCGGCTTCTGTTAATGCGCAAACACTTATGTTCAGCTTTCCTGAAAATGATTTGTGCAGGGCGTTTACCAGATCCTGCGCAAATGTCGCAATACCGCATTCACGAGGCGGAAAAGATGTAACAAAAAGCAAGGCCTTATTCATGTATTAATGGTTTTACTCCGTGGTTGACGATTCCTGATTTTAGTAGTAAACCTTTTCAAATATCAATCCAACCCCGGCCGCACGATGATAGCGCAGAGCTGCTGCAACTTACTGCTCAAATTCTGTGGAAAAATCTCCACGGCATTCTTCACTCGTCCACATAAAAAAGTTGGCATGACTCGTTAAAAAACTGTGAACTTTCTTTTTCCCATTAACATAAAATTCACATTTAAATGATTGGCACCCGCTAGATTTGTAACATGGGCACAGAGGCACTTTTAGCCCCATCTATCCTTGGTTAAAGCACTAAAAGTCATTTATTGGGACATTAAAAATCTACGTAATGAGAAACCTCGCTTGTACATTTAATGTAAACGGTATCCCGAGGCGGGTCTGTTTGAAAAAGATTGCAAAAGAGAGAAAATTCCGCGTAACTGTAGAGGGCGTACAAATGGAATATTCGCTCACGGACGAGGATACTATTAAACCTGTTAATGAGGGCCGCTTACCGGACAATGCGTTATTACCGCATATTGAATGGATGATCCGGCATTACTTTAACAATACCAAACAGCTAATATAATTAAGCTACAGATCCTGATCAGTGAGCTTGATTAACTTCATCTGGTCTAAAAACAGCTATCAGACGGCCGGGCCTTGATGCATTTGTCATTGAACCAACCATTAAAATGACTTGCGGCCCGGCCTTTTTTATTGCTATACAAAACCTTTTTCGAGGGCGAGAAAAGCTTCCGAGGCATTCAGCTGCTCCCACAACACGGCATATACTGCCTGCGCCACCGGCATATAGGCACCTATTTCATCATTTATTTCATAGATGCACTTACTGGCATAGTAGCCTTCTGCCACCATGTTCAATTCCAGCTGAGCAGCTTTTACACTGTAGCCTTTGCCGATCATATTACCGAAAGTGCGGTTACGGCTGTGCAGGGAGTAGCAGGTTACCAGCAGATCGCCCAGGTAGGCGCTGGCATTATAATTATGTTGTGTAACCGGCATATGTACCGGGCCTGCCCAGGCTGTATATTTTTCAAGGAAATGCTGCATTTCCCTGAAGCAGTTAGTGATCAACACGCTCAGGAAATTATCCCCGTATTCAAGACCGTGGGCGATGCCGGCCCCCATAGCATAGATATTCTTCAGTACTGCAGCCAGCTGTACGCCTATCACATCGTTATTCACAGTGGTTTGGAGGTAGCTGTTGGTGAACAGGTCTGCCACTGCCTGTGTTGCATCCGGCTTTAAGCCTGAAAAGGTGAGGTAAGACAGTTTCTCATTGGCCACTTCTTCTGCATGGCAAGGTCCGGTAATTGTAAAGTATTGCTCCAGGGGCAGTGCAAAGCAATCATTCAGATATTCATTGATCAGCATGTTGCTGTTAGGTACAAGCCCCTTGATAGCTGAGATCACACTTTTCTGTCCCAGCGCATCTTCCGGTAAAACCTGCAATACATCTTCCAGGAAAGCAGACGGTACCGCCAGTATCAGTATGTCGCTATCTGCTGCTACCTGTTGAACGTTACTGCTCAGCTGAAGCAGGTGGGTATCAAAATATACGGAGGTAAGGTAGTGTTTGTTGTGATGGCGCTGCTGCATATGACGGATGGTATCTTCATTCCTGATCCACCAGTTCACCTGCCGGCCATTATCCGTTAAGATCTTCGCGAGTGCCGTTGCCCAGCTGCCGCTGCCTATAATGCCTACTTT